>Ga0114901_1000014_pt1 | contig 236413 bp, 207 predicted proteins | sample MalvireepMed_s16_FD_89686 | JGI IMG/M metagenome (GOLD analysis project Ga0114901, IMG submission 89686) | Marine viral communities from the Global Malaspina Expedition - Malaspina viral metaG DeepMed_s16 | ecosystem: Environmental > Aquatic > Marine > Oceanic | place: Mediterranean Sea... | reverse complement strand
CCCCGCAACCAAATCAATATCAATACGCACAATCAGCAAAGCGCCCACAGGGGCGCTTTTTTGCGTTCAGCATAACTCGCGAGACAAATCCGATGAAGCGCATACAGGGAAACAAGATTGGGGGACGGACATGATGATCGCCCAGGCGGACCTTGCAGAGAAGTCTCGGGCGGATGCCGAGGCTTCCGGTGTTGAATTTCAGCAGGGCGATGACACTTTGGTCGCAGCTCTTGCCCCCTCGGACGTCGACCGGGATCTGATTGCGGCCTACGCCGGCAATATCGGGTTGGACAATTGCAGCGAGCAGTTTGAAGCCTTCAATACGGCACTTAGCAAGTAGGAGGGCATCGTTGCCGAGACTGGGCTTGACCGCGAAGCCTTCGGCCAGCCACTCTGGGATGAGGTCTACTCCAAGCTCGACTGACTTTCGCAGCAGTCCCAGTACACGGTCTACCGCCAGGCAATGCATACTCGGCGAGGCCACGAATGTGATGGACCGCGGGCAACTTGTCCGCGGCCTTTTCTCCGGGACCAGGAAAAACCGCTTCCCAGGCGGGAACCTTCAGCGCCCGCGTGCGTTAAGAGAGTTGTCTTGGTATCGGGGAGATCAGCATGCAAACGGGCGAATCCGTCACCAGCCACCAGCCATCTGAAACGCATTCCGGTTCGATGAAAGCGGGCACATCGCTCGGTTCCATCTACACCGCTGTCATAGGTTTCATTGTCTTTGCGCTCGGGCTCGTGCTCGGCGCAGGCGGAATCTGGCTGATCTCGCTGGGCGGGTCATGGTACTATGCCATTGCCGGCCTTGGCCTGGTCATCGGCGGCTATTTGCTGTTTCGCAGTAACATTTTCGGCGTCGGTCTCTATTTTCTTGTCTGGATCGGCACCCTGATCTGGGCGGTGTGGGAAGTTGGCTTTCAACTCTGGCCGTTGGTGCCGCGCATTGTCGCCCCCACGATCATCCTGGTCTTCGTGGCGCTGACGATCCCGGCCTTTGCCGCAGGCAGGGTCTCCGGTCGACCCAGCATGCATCGGGGAAAAGCGGCGCGGGCGATCGGCCTGGCGACTGCCGCGGTTCTGGCCCTGACCGGACCCGGGGCAGACCGCGCATTGGCCCAGGACAGCTCACAGGCCGAAGAGCCGGGCGATATCGACCCGGTCGAAAACTTTGTCGCCGAGGATACGCCTGCGGCCCAGGCTGCGGTGGCGCAAGCCGAAGACGAGGCGTCGCTGCGTCCGGTTCAAAGGCTTGAGGCGGGCGCGGACTGGCCGGCCTATGGTGGAACCTATGAAGGCCGCCGCTATTCTCCGCTCGGCCAGATCAACCGGGACAATGTGAAAGATCTTGAACAGGTCTGGCAGTTCCGCACCGGCGACATGCCTTCCGATGGGGCCGAGGGCAAGTACTCGCCCGAAAACACGCCGCTGAAGGTTGGCGACAGCCTGTTTGTCTGCACCGGCAAGAACATCATGATTGGCATCGACGCCGCCACAGGCAAGGAAGAGTGGCGCTACGATCCGGTTGTTTCCGATGACGCAATTCCCTATGGCGCGACCTGCCGTGGCGTTGCCTATTACAAGGACGAGGCGGCCGAGCCGGATTCGCTGTGCGCCGAACGGGTGATCGAGGCCACGCTGGATGCGCGGATGATCGCGGTCGATGCGGGCACGGGCCAGCTTTGCAGCAACTTCGGGCAGGACGGCATCGTCGACCTGAATGAAGGTATCGGTGAAACCGTTCCAGGTTGGTATGCCGTTTCCGGGCCGCCCACGATTGTGCGCGGCATTGCGGTAACCGGTGCGCAGGTAAAGGATGGTCAGGCCGAAGATGCGCCATCAGGCGTCATCCGCGGCTATGATGCGGTCACCGGTGAACTGGCGTGGGCGTGGGACATGGGAAAGCCTGACCTCAAGGGCCTGCCGCCGGAAGGCGAGGCCTACACGCGCGGCACGCCCAACATGTGGACGCTTGCCGCCGGCGATGAAGAGCTCGGGCTGGTCTATCTGCCCATGGGCAATTCCTCGGTCGATTATTACGGCGCCAACCGGTCGGAGGCAGAGAACGAGTACTCGACAGCACTGGTCGCGCTGAATGTCACCACCGGCGAAGTGGCCTGGAAGTTCCAGACGGTGCACTATGACGTCTGGGACTACGACCTCGGTTCGCAGCCGACACTGATCGATTTCCCCACAGAGGACGGCCAGGTTCCAGCGCTGATCCTGCCCAGCAAGCAGGGCCAGATCTATGTTCTCAACCGCGAGACTGGCGAGCCGCTGTTTCCGGTGGAGGAGCGCGAGGTGCCGACCGGCGGCGTCGAACCTGAGAACCTTTCCCCGACCCAGCCCTATTCCAGCTATGCGGCACTCAACAAGCCGCCGCTGACGGAGAAGGACATGTGGGGCATGAGCCCGCTGGACCAGCTCTGGTGCCGCATCCAGTTCCACCGCGCCGCCTATGATGGCGAGTACACACCGCCGACAGCGGACCGGCGCTGGATCCAGTATCCGGGGTATAATGGCGGATCCGACTGGGGCGGTGTCGCCGTCGATGTCGAGCGCGGCATCCTGATTGCCAACTACAACGACATGCCCAACTACAACCGGTTGATCCCGCGCGAAGAAGCGGATGAGCAGGGTATCAAGCCGATCAATGAAGGTGGCGAAGGCGGCGGTGGTGAAGCCGGCGCGCAGGCCGGTTCGCCCTATGCCATCGCGGTCAATGCAGGCTGGCGGATGCCAACCGGACTGTTGTGCAAGCAGCCTCCCTATGGCGGCATCCGGGCGATTGACCTGAAGACCGGCGAAACGTTGTGGGACCAGCCAATCGGGACCGCGCGCAACAATGGCCCGTTAGGGATTCCGTCGATGCTGCCGCTCAGGATCGGGACGCCCAACAATGGTGGTCCGCTGGTCACCGCGGGCGGCCTGATCTTCATTGCCGCGGCGACCGATGACCTGCTGCGCGCCATCGATATCGAGACCGGCGAGGTGGTGTGGCAGACAGTCCTGCCGGCAGGTGGCCAGACGACGCCGATGACCTATGAGGTGGACGGACGCCAATACCTGGTGATTGCACCGGGAGGTCACCATTTCATGGAAACCAAGATCGGAGACTACGTCATCGCCTATGCGCTGCCTGAAGGTCAGTGACGTGACCAGGGGGGCGCTTCTTCCATCCATCCTGCCGCTGTTGCTGCTTGCCGGGTGCAAGGGATCGCAATCGGTGCTCGATCCTGCGGGCAAGGATGCCGGGGTGCTGGCCGAATTGTTCTGGGTGCTGCTGGCTGGAGCCGTTGTGCTCTGGGTGGCGGTCAACGGCCTGTTCTTTTATGTCACACGCATCGAGCCCCGGTCGCTGTCGCGGCGGCTGGCAGAGTCGCTGGTGATCGGCGGCGGCATTGTGTTTCCGTTCTTTCTGTTGTCGGGCCTGATTGCCTATGCCTTGTCGATCATGCCGGATCAGAGGCTGGAGGGAACAGGCGTCCAGATCAGGGTGACCGGCGAGCAATGGTGGTGGCGGGTGGAATACATCCCCGAACCCGGCGCCGAACCAATCGTTGCAGCCAACGAAATCCGGCTGCCGGTCGATCACCGGACCGAGATCAAGCTTGGTGCGGACAAGTTCATCCATTCCTTCTGGATCCCGGCGCTGGCCGGAAAGATGGACATGTTTCCGGGCCGTGAAACGCGGCTTGCCGTCGAGCCGACCAAGGTCGGGGTCTATCGTGGCCAATGCGCCGAATTCTGCGGCGAGGCACATGCATTGATGGCGTTCCAGGCTGTCGTGATGGAGCAGGACGAGTTTGCGGCGTGGCTCGAGAAAGAAAGCCAGGACGCGGTCGAGCCGGCAAGTGCACTGGCACGGCAGGGCGAAGCCGTCTTTGTCGAAGAAGGCTGCGGCGCCTGCCACGCTGTGCGTGGAACGGAGGCCCGGGGAGCGACCGGCCCCGACCTCACCCATGTCGGCAGCAGGCTCTCCCTGGGTGCCGCAACCTTGCCGACGGACAGGGAGGCGTTCACCAACTGGGTGCGCCACACCAAGCGCATCAAATCGGGGGTGAAAATGCCGCCTTACGTTCATCTGTCTGACGAAAAGCTTTCAGCTTTGAGTGTCTATCTCGAGGGGTTGAGGTGATCATGGCGAGCACTCCCACCGGCGCTGCGCCGGACAGCAATTCTGTCTACCCGCCGACCGAGGAAATGCTGGCGAAGCCGGTCGACGAAACCGTGACACGGCGCGGCGCGGATGAGCTTCGCGAAACCTGGAAGACGCCGAAGGGGTTTCGCTACCTGACGGCGGTCAACAATTCCGAAGTCGGCAAGTGGTATGCGCTCAGCGCCTTCTTTTTCATGATGTGTGCTGGCGTGCTCGGGCTTCTGATCCGGGTGCAGCTGGCGGTGCCGGGCAATGATTTCCTGTCGGCCGACCGATTCAACCAGTTTTTCACCATGCATGGTTCGGCCATGATGTTCCTGTTTGCCGTGCCGATGTTCGAGGCGATCTCGATCCTGCTGCTGCCCGGTTTTCTCGGGGCACGGGACATGCCGTTTCCACGGCTGTCGGCCTACGGTTTCTGGTGCTTCATCATCGGGGGTATCTTTGTCATGGGCTCGATCCTGTTTGGGGTGGCGCCCAACAGCGGCTGGTTCATGTATCCGCCGCTCGCCACCGAAGCGGAGGGCATTGGCTCCGACATCTGGCTGCTGGGGCTGTCGTTTATCGAGGTCGCCTCCATTGCGGCGGCGGTGGAACTGATCGTCGGCGTGCTGAAATGCCGTCCTCCCGGAATGCGGATCAATCTGATGCCGCTCTATGCCTGGTATGTGCTGGTTGTCGGCGGCATGATCCTGTTTGCGTTTCCACCACTGATCGCAGGCGACTTCCTGTTCGAACTGCAGCGCAGTTTCGACTGGCCGTTCTTCGATCCCGAGCGTGGCGGCGATCCGATGCTGTGGCAACACCTGTTCTGGATCTTCGGGCACCCGGAAGTCTACATCATCTTTCTGCCCTCAATTGCCATCGCGGCCATGGTGGTGCCGACGGCGGCGCAGCGGCCGATCGTCGGTTACTCCTGGATCGTACTTTCGGCGGTCGGGACCGGGTTCCTGTCGTTCGGGCTGTGGGTACACCACATGTTCACCACCGGGCTGCCGTCGATGTCGCTGGGGTTTTTCTCGGCCGCGTCGGAAGCGGTGGTGATTCCGACGGGCATCCAGCTGTTTGCCTTCGTCGCAACGCTGATGGTCGGTCGGGTGAAGATGAGCCTGCCGATGTTGTTCATCTCCGGGGCGCTGGCGATCTTCACGGCGGGTGGCCTGACCGGGGTGATGGTGGCGCTGGCGCCCTTCGACTGGCAAGTGCATGACACTTATTTCATCGTTGCCCACCTGCACTACACGCTGTTTGGCGGCATGGTGTTTCCGCTGATGGCGGGGATCTATTACTTCTTCCCCTTCTTCACCAAGAAGACGCTGTCGGAAAGCACCGGCCGGATCGTGTTCTGGCTGTTGTTTGTCGGCTTCAATGTCACATTCATGCCGATGCATTTCACCGGTCTCATGGGCATGCCGCGGCGGGTCTATACCTATCCTTCGGTAATGGGCTGGGATCTGCTCAACCTGATCTCCTCGGTGGGCGCCTTCATCGTCGCTGCCGGGTTCGTGCTGTTTGCTGTCGATCTGCTGCGTCCGCGCGGCAAGCAGCCTTATGCCGCTCGCAATCCCTGGAAGGCGGGTACCCTGGAATGGGCGCATGATGTGCCGGAGGAAAACTGGGGCTCGCGTTCGGTGCCCTACATCACCAGCCGATATCCGCTCTGGGAGCAGGAGGGCATTGTCGAGCGGATGGACAAGGGGCACTACTACCTGGCTGACGCGCCGGAGTTGAAACGCGAAACCCTCGTCACAACCGTGCTCGACGCTCGGCCGATCCAGTGCCTGCGAGTGACCGGCCCGACCTGGATCACCCTTCTGGCGGCGGCTTTCACCGGCGGTGCTTTCATCTTTCCGACTTTTCACTGGTATCCGCCGGCCATCGTCTGTGGCGGTGCGGCCATTGCCTGCGTCATCTACTGGCTGTGGACGGCGACCTCGCAGATCCCCGAGAAAGACAAGGATGTGCGCGACGCCGGATTGTCACTCAAGCTGCCGGTCTATGCTTCCGGCCCGGACTCTGTTGGCTGGTGGGGTGTCTGGATCACCATGCTTGGCGATGCGACGGCATTTGCCAGCCTGGTGTTCGGGTTCGTCTTCTACTGGACCGCCAAGCCGGACTTTCCTCCTGCCGGGACAGAGCATGCCCTGGCCGGCTACCTGGTGCTGGGTGTGGCAGCGCTGATGGCTTCCTGGGCTTCGATATACGGGGCCCGCGTCACCAACCGCCAGGGCAGGGTGACAACTGCGCGGGCGTTGCTGGTAGCGGCGCCGCTGCTTGCGATCCTGGGAAGCGGGTTGTTCTACCTTTCCGTTGCGGCGTCGGGGCTGGAGCCGACCAGTCATGTCTATCCGGCCATCGTCTGGGCGGTGATGATCTGGACCATCGTGCATACCGGGGGCGGGGTCATCATGCAGGGCTATTGCCTGGCGGGAGCGCTGTTCGGCAAGATCACGCCCGATCATGATGCCGATCTGTGGAACGTGGCCTTGTACTGGCACTTTGTCTGCCTGACGGTGGTGGTCGCCGGATTGACCATCGGTTTGATGCCGAGGGTGATGTGATGGCAAATACGGGACGAGACGAGGAACGCCGGACGTTTGCAGAAGAGGCCGACAGCCTGTGGCTTATCACCTTTGCCGGCTCGATATGGGCAGTGCATTTCGTGGTCTGCTACGGCGCAACGGCCGCGGTTTGCGCCAAGCTGGCCGGCGATCCCGGCGCGATCATGGCGTTGAGACTGGCCCTGGGCGGGTTTACCCTGCTGGCGCTGGCCGGCATTGCGGTGGTAGGTTGGCGGTCCTGGGTGCAGTGGGATTATCTTGACGACCGGGACTATGAGCACGATCTGGCGAGGAAGGAGGACCGGCACGAATTCCTCGGCCATGCCTCGTTCCTGCTCTCGATCATTTCATTTATCGGCGTGATCTATGTGGCCATGCCGGTGCTGTTTCTGGAGACCTGCCGATGAAGCAGCATGGTCTTCTTCTATGTGGCTTGGGTCTGTTGCTGCTGGTCTGGCTGGTGCCGGTCGAGAATTCCACCGGAGGGTATTTCTCCGCCCATATGCTGCGCCACATGACGGTGGTGGCGCTCGCGACCCCGCTGATCGTACTGGGCGCGCCGAGGCTTTTCAATGACATCAAGGTCTCGCCGCTGCTTGCCTCGGTGGTGGAGTTCCTGATCGTCTGGGGCTGGCACCTGCCGGCGTTTCATGATCATGCGCGGGCCAACCCGGTGATGCTTGCCTCCGAGCAGCTTTCATTCCTGCTGGCAGGTTTGCTGTTGTGGACGTCGGTTCTCAGGCCGCGGGAAGCCCTGGCGGGTGCGGGCGGCCTGTTCCTGACCTCGATGCACATGACATTGCTCGGCGCGATCCTGATCCTGAGTCCGCGTCTGCTCTACCAGGCGGATCTGTGCCGTCTCGGCGGCATTCCCGATCAACAGATGGGCGGGATGATCATGCTGGCCATCGGCACCCCGGTCTACCTGATTGCCAGCCTGGTGCTGTTGTCCAAGGAGCTGCGCAGCAACAGAAATGGCGAGCTGACACCATGAGAGCATTTCTGAAAGCAACCCTGATCTGGGCAGGTCTTGCGGCCACCGGTGCCGTGCTCGTCGTCGGGTTCGGCCTCTACAATGTGTCGGCCCGGCAAGGGCATCTGCCGGGTGTGTCGTGGGTGCTGCATACAGCCTATAAGAACGCCGTCTGGCTGCGCGCGCCATCCGAGGAGGAGGTGCCGGACCTGACTTCGCCATCACTGATCGATCTGGGCCAAGGCCATTATGAAAGCGCCTGCGCCTTCTGCCATGCGATGCCCGGCCAGGCGCGGTCTCAAACCGCGCTGTCGATGCTGCCTGCACCGCCCCATGTCACAGAAGCGGTAGCGGACTGGGATCCGCAACACATGTTCTGGATCGTCAAGAACGGCGTGAAGATGAGCGGAATGCCGGCCTGGCCGTCCGAATTGCGGGATGATGATGTCTGGGCTGTGGTGGCGTTTCTCAATGCTGTGAAACAGGGCGGTGTGACAGGTTCACGTACAGACCGATACCAGACAGGTTTCTCTTCACAGAGTGGGGCTGTGGTGGATCGAAACGGGCAGGCTGCTTCCATCTATCAGTTCGGATGCGAAGGCTGCCACGGCAAGGACGGGTTCGCCGATGGCAATGTGCAGATTCCGCGGCTGGACACGCTGTCGGCGGATTATATCGCGGCAAGCCTCAAGGCCTATCGCAGCGGAGCACGCCAAAGCGGGATCATGCAGCAGGCGGCGTCGCAACTGACCGATGAGCAGATTTCCAAGCTGGCAAGCCACATCGCCGACACCAGGCGCGAGGCATTGGAATCATACGAAACCGGATCCCACGCACCGGCGCTTGTCGCGCGCGGCGACCTGCTCGCCCATGGCGGAGACAAGAAAGCCAATATACCGTCCTGCGCATCGTGTCACGGTCCTGTGGGCGGTAGGAAATCGGAGCGCTTTCCGCCGCTGGCGGGACAAAGCGAGGAGTACCTTCGCAGACAGCTTACCCTTTGGACATCCGAAACCCGCGGTGGCACGGATCGCGCGCTGATCATGCACGAGGCCATTCCGGATCTCACCGACCAGGACATCAAGGCCCTGGCCGCGTATTACGCCTCGTTGCCACCGTCACGCTGAACACGGGTGACAGCGACGCGCCCTGATTCCCCGGAATCATCCTGAAAAGTCCGGCGCAGCTCATGGCGAGTTTCCTAGGTCTGTCCCACTGGCTCGCAGAAGCGCCGATCTAGCTACGGCTAACTGCTTGCTTGCAGGGATGAAATCGGCATTTGCAGGGGGAACCCAAGCGGTCAGGCCGGCGTTTGACATCGATAGGGCGAGTGGGAGTTCTCGCCAAATGTATCACTTCAGCCTGTTATCAGACGGCTATATCGGGATGGATTGTCATGGCCACGACCACGCAGCAGACTCATGCAGCTTCTGATCAATCCGGTGAGCAGGACACCAAGCTCAAGCGCGTCATGGGGCCGGGGCTTCTGCTCCTTTTTATCGTCGGAGATGTGCTGGGCACCGGCATTTATGCGCTGACGGGAAAGGTTGCCGGCGAAGTCGGTGGTGTTGTCTGGTTGCCGTTCCTCGTGGCCTTCGTGCTGGCGGCTGTTACCGCCTGCAGCTATCTCGAACTGGTGACCAAGTATCCCAAGGCAGCGGGGGCCGCGCTCTACACGCACAAGGCTTTTGGCATTCATTTCGTCACCTTTCTCGTTGCCTTCGCGGTCATGTCATCGGGTGTGACCTCCGCCTCGACCGCTTCACGGGCTTTCGCGGAAAACTTTGCAGAGAGCTTCGGGGTCGGTGGTAGCGCCTTCGGCGTCACCCTGATCGGCATCGCTTTCATTGCCCTTATTGCCGTTGTCAACGTTCGCGGCGTCGGCGAGAGCGTGAAGGCCAATGTTGTGTTTACCTGTATCGAGCTGACCGGCTTGCTGATCATCATCCTGATCGGTGCAGCGGCCCTGGCCGGGGGGCAAGGGGATTTCGCGCAAGCCTTCGATTTCAGCACGACTGACGAAAAGGGGCTTTTCTGGCCGGTGATCGCCGCGACGACGCTGGCCTTTTTCGCGATGGTCGGGTTCGAGGATTCGGTCAACATGGCCGAGGAATCAAAGAACCCGGTGAAGATCTTCCCGAAAGTGCTGCTCGGCGGTTTGCTGATCACGGGCGTGATCTACCTGCTGGTGTCGGTCACCGCGATCGCGCTCGTGCCCGCCGATGAATTGAGTGATGGGGCGACGCCGCTGCTCAAGGTGGTGGAGGCTGGTGCGCCCTGGTTCCCGATCAGCATCTTTGGCGTCATCACCATGTGTGCGGTCGCCAATTCGGCGCTGATCAACATGCTGATGGCCAGCCGCCTGTTGTACGGAATGAGTGAGGAGCGGGTGCTGCCGAATGCTCTGAGCAAGCTGCTGCCCGGGCGCCAGACACCTTATGTGGCAATCCTGTTCACGACGGTGCTTGCCGTTGCCCTGATCACCTTTGTCGGTGCGGTGCCGGAACTCGGCGGCACCACGGCGCTGTTGCTGCTGATGGTCTTCGCGGTGGTCAATGTCGCAGCACTGGTGCTGAGGAAGGACCAGGTGAATCACGATCACTTCAAGAGCCCGGCTTTCCTTCCCTATATAGGCGCTCTCAGCTGTGCCTTTTTCGTTGGCCCCTGGACCGGACGCGACAGCTCGCAGTACCTGATTGCAGGTATCCTGCTGGGTCTCGGCATCGTGTTGTGGGGGGTGACCGTTTGGCTGATGCGTAGCCGCGGAGAGGAAATTGCTTCCAGCGACATGGCTTCGCTGAAGGAATGAGGCGGGAAGCCTTTCGCTGGGCTGAGGCTGACTTGCGCAAGCTTTTCAAATGCGACTTGGCCACGTACAAGCTGTTGCACAGGTCAATTGGCGAGGAAAAGACCCATGAAAACCCGCATTACCGAACTCTTCAACATCGAGCACCCGATCGTGCAGGGGGGCATGCATTTCGTCGGGTTCGCGGAACTGGCTTCCGCCGTGTCAAATGCCGGTGGTCTGGGTTGCATCACCGGTCTGACGCAAAAGAGCCCCGCGGACCTGGCCAATGAGATCGCGCGCTGCAAGGACATGACAGACAAGCCGTTTGCGGTGAACCTGACGTTCCTGCCGACGGTGAGCTCGCCGGATTATCCGGGATACGTCAAGGCGATCATAGAGGGCGGCGTCACCGTTGTTGAAACGGCCGGCCGCAACCCGGTGGAGGTGCTGCCCTATCTGAAGGACGCCGGCATCAAGGTGATCCACAAATGCACGTCGGTACGGCATGCGCTGAAGGCGCAGTCGATCGGCTGTGACGCGGTTTCGGTGGATGGTTTCGAATGCGGCGGGCATCCCGGTGAAGACGATGTTCCGAACATGATCCTGCTGCCGCGGGCTGCCGACGAGCTGGAGATCCCGTTCATTTCCTCCGGCGGTCAGGCCGATGGACGCTCGCTCGTGGCGTCACTGGCAATGGGAGCCGAAGGCATGAACATGGGCACCCGTTTCATGGCAACGGTCGAGGCTCCGGTCCACCAGAACGTCAAGGACGCGATCGTCGCCGCCTCCGAACTTGATACACGCCTGATCATGCGCCCGTTGCGCAACACCGAGCGCGTGCTGACCAATGAGGCGGTGGAAAAGGTTCTTGCGATCGAAAAGGAGAAAGGCGCAGAAATCCGCTTCGAGGATATCGCTCACGAAGTGGCAGGCGTCTATCCGAAGGTGATGATGGAGGGCGACATGGATGTCGGCGCGTGGTCTTGCGGTATGGTTGCAGGGCTCATTCATGACATCCCGACCTGCAAGGAGCTGATCGACCGGATCATGTCCGAGGCCGAGGAAATCATCAATACGCGCTTCAGGACGATGCTGGCGGGCTGATTTCCGATACCGGAACTCCCTTGCATCGGCACCGCATGCTGCGGCGTCACCTCGGTTCGGCGAAGGGCCCCACTCAGGAGCGGTTTTGCAACATCGATCCAGAACCCTGGGAGTGGGGGAGAGGGGAGCCGGCGTCAGCGTTGCGGGTAGGAAATAACCGAGAGGTAGCGCGCGGGCAATTGTGTCAGTTGTTCCGGCCCATGCGGAGCGTCGGCATCGAAAAACAGGCTGTCGCCGGCTTGCATGGTGAAGAGCTGTTCGCCGTGCCGGTACACGATCTCGCCTTCGAGCATGTAGAGGAACTCCATGCCTTCGTGCTGGAAGGTCGGGAAGACATCGGATTCGGTGGTCAGTGTGATCAGGTATGGCTCGACCGTGACGCTGCTGGTGTTGTTGTCGATGTGCCCGAGCAGACTGTACTGGTGGCCGGCGCGCGTGCCGCGGCGCTCCATGTTGACGCCCTTGCCGGCCTTGACGAAGGTGGCATTGCGCGGCTCCTCGAAACCGCGAAAGAAAGCCGTCACCGGAACGCCGAGGGCGCGGGAGAGGGTTTGCAGGGTCGTCAGTGAAGGCGAGATGTTGCCGTTCTCGATTTTCGACAGCATGCCGATGGATACACCGGTCGATGCTGCAAGATCAGTCACGGTTATGCCCAGCTTCTTGCGGTAGGCGCGGACTTCGTGGCCGATGGCCTTCTCGAGATTGTTTTCCCGCGGCTCGCGTATGGCGTGGGGGTCCTGCGACAAAGCTTGCGCCTGGTCACCACCCGAACTGTTTCTGGTCATTGTTCCGTCCTGGCTTGATCCATCGTGTCTTCCTTAAAGGAAACACGTCGGGATTGAGAGGAAAATCTTGCGCGCAACTGTTTCGGCCCCGTGCCAAAGGCCTGCTTGAAACAGCGCGAGAAATGCCCAGCACTGGAGAAGCCTGTCGCAAAGGCGACTTCCGATACTGACAGCGGGCTCTGCTCGAGCAGACGCCGCGCGTGGTTGAGCCGGATGCCGCGATAGGTGTCGAGAAAGCCTGTCTTCAAATGCCTGACGAAAAGCCGGTCCAGATGACGCGGACTGATGCCGGCCAGTCGCGCCATGGCGTTTCGATCCAATGGCTTTTCAATGGTGGCTTCCATTTTTTCGATCACCGCCAACAGGGCCGGATGGTGGGTCCCGAAGCGCTCGGCCGATGACCCTCTCTGCGGCGCTTCGGGTTCCGAGATCATGGCGTGAAGATACCAGTCGCTGACCCGCCGCGCGAAGTGTGCTCCCATCCGCTCGGTGATCAGGGCATGCATCATGTCGAGCGGAGCCACGCCGCCGGCGCAGGTGATCCGGTCGCCGTCGATCACGTAACGCGCCTGGCGTGGCGAGAGATGGCTGAACGCCTCGCGCAGAATGTCGGCATGCTCCCAGTGAATGGTGAAATCGCGGTTTTCCAACAATCCGGCGGCAGCAAGAACATAAGCGCCACTGGAAATCCCGCCTATCCTGACCCCCTTCCTTGCCAGCCGCCGCAGTGTGCCATGGACCGGCTCTCCCAAGTGCCAGGCATGGGTCGAGCCGCCGGCGCAAACGAAAAGGACATGACAGCTGTCACCTGCCTCGACCAGATTACGGCAATCCACGGACAGGCCGGACGAAGAACGCACGGCCCTGCCGTCTACGGACAAGGGGGCTATCTCGTACAAGTCGGTTCCTGCCAGGAGATTGGCGGCCCGCAAGGGCTCCGTCGCTGATGCATAGGACATCAACGCGAAGTCCGGAATCAGGAGAAACCCGATCTTCTGGACATTCCTTGTTTCCAAAACACTCATGTCCCTTTTAAATGCATAATTGTCTTTTTCATGCAATTCATTTGCAGGCCATGGCCTTAGCATCCTCTGACGATCCAGAGGTTTGCCAGTATGCGCTATTCCGCTTTTTCCATTTTCATGAATGCACTTCGGGGCAACCGGGGCTGGACGCCGGCGTGGCGCGATCCGCAGCCCAGGCCGAATTACGATGTCATTATCATCGGTGGTGGCGGGCACGGTCTGGCGACGGCCTATTACCTGGCAAAGGAGTTCGGCATCACCAATGTGGCTGTGCTCGAGAAAGGCTATATCGGCTCGGGCAATGTTGGCCGCAACACGACCATCATCCGCTCGAACTACCTGCTTGCCGGCAACAACCCGTTCTACGAGTTTTCGATGAAGCTCTGGGAGGGGCTCGAGCAGGATTTTAACTTCAATGCAATGGTGTCGCAGCGCGGCGTGCTCAATCTCTATCACTCGGATGCCCAGCGCGATGCCTATATGCGCCGCGGCAATGCGATGCGGCTTCACGGGGTGGATGCGGATCTCCTGGACCGATCCGCGGTCCGGGAGATGGTGCCGTTTCTCGACTTCGACAATGCCCGCTTTCCGATCCAGGGCGGGCTGCTTCAAAAGCGCGGCGGCACGGTGCGTCATGACGGTGTCGCCTGGGGTTACGCGCGCGCGGCAGACAGCCGTGGCGTGGATATCATCCAGAATTGCGAAGTGACCGGAATCCGGCAGGACAACGGACGTATCACCGGTGTAGAGACGACGCGCGGGTTTATCGGGTGCGGCAAACTGGGACTGGCGGCAGCCGGCAATTCATCGCGCGTCGCCGAGATGGCCGGCATGAAGCTGCCGATCGAGAGCCATGTGCTGCAGGCCTTCGTTTCGGAAGGCCTCAAGCCCTACATCAAGGGCGTCGTGACATTTGGGGCAGGCCATTTCTACGTCTCGCAATCGGACAAGGGCGGGCTGGTCTTCGGTGGCGATATCGACGGTTATAATTCCTATGCCCAACGCGGCAATCTGGCGACCGTCGAACATGTCGCGGAAGCGGGTAAGGCGATGATCCCGGGGTTGTCGCGGGTCAGGGTGCTGCGCTCCTGGGGCGGGATCATGGACATGAGCATGGATGGTTCCCCGATCATCGACAAGGGGGTGGCTGACAATCTCTACCTGAATGCCGGCTGGTGCTATGGCGGGTTCAAGGCGACGCCGGCCTCGGGCTTCTGCTTTGCCCATCTTCTTGCACGCGACACCCCGCACCCGACGGCGACGGCGTTTCGGCTCGACCGTTTTGCGCGCGGCTATCTTCTCGACGAAAAGGGCCAGGGCGCCCAGCCAAACCTGCACTGATGCGGCGGATCAAGGATTACTGATATGGCAAGTCTCATTTCCTGCCCGCATTGTGGCGCCAGACCAAAGGAAGAATTCACCATCAAGGGCGCGGCGCTTGTGCGCCCTGATGCCGATGCGGGGTCGGATGCATGGTTCGATTATGTCTATCTGCGTGACAATCCGCGCGGTGGCTACCGGGAATACTGGCATCACACATCGGGCTGCCGGCGCTGGCTGGTCGTGACCCGTGATACGGCCACGCACGAGATCGAAAGCAGCCACGATGTGGCAGGCTCCAGAGCCGGGGGTGTGGCATGACCTCCTATCGTCTCTCAGAAGGTGGGCTGATTGACCGGCAAAATGCGCTGGCCTTTTCCTTCGACGGCAAGCGGATGGAGGGCATGGCGGGCGACAGCCTCGCCTCGGCGTTGCTTGCCAATGGTCACCAGCTTGTCGGGCGGAGTTTCAAGTATCACCGACCGCGCGGTATTCTGACGGCCGGTGCCGCCGAGCCGAATGCGCTTGTGACGATAGGGTCCGGCGGACGCACCGAGCCGAACACGCGTGCGACCATGCAGGACCTCTATGCAGGGCTTGAGGCAAGAAGCCAGAACAGGTGGCCATCGCTCAATTTCGATATGGGGTCTGTGACCGGGCTGCTGTCGCCGTTTCTCGGCGCGGGATTTTACTACAAAACCTTCATGTGGCCAGCACCCCTGTGGGAGAAGCTCTACGAGCCGCTGATCCGTCGTGCAGCTGGTCTGGGCAAGGCGACTTATGACGTCGACCCTGACAGCTACGAGAAATGCTGGGCGCATTGCGACCTTCTCGTGATCGGGTCAGGTCCCGCCGGTTTGGCGGCGGCACTGACGGCGGGACGCGCCGGGGCGCGGGTGATTCTGGTCGATGAGCAGTCTGCCGCCGGTGGAGCGCTGCTTTCCGAGACCGCAAGCATCGGCGGTGCGTCCGGTCCCGCTTTTGCTGCAACACTGATTGCAGAATTGTGTTCTCTTGAAAACGTCAGGATCCTGACCCGGACCACGGCATTCGGCTGGTATGATGGCAATGTCTTCGGCGCTGTCCAGCGGGTGCAGAAACATCTCGCAGCGCCTGTGGCGGATGTGCCGGTCGAGCGGCTCTGGCGCATTGCCGCAAAGCAGGCATTGCTTGCCACCGGGGCCGAGGAACGCCCGCTGGTGTTTGGCGGCAATGACATTCCAGGGGTGATGATGGCCGGCGCCATGCGCAGCTACCTCAACCGCTATGGCGTGGCTCCGGGCCGGTCGGTTGCCATCTTTACCAGCAACGACAGCGGATACGCGCTGGCGCACGATCTCGGCGCCGCGGGAGTCCATGTCGAAGCCATTGTCGACAGCCGGCCGGATGGAGCTACGTCTGGCTACACCGGGCCTGCGCGGGTGCTCAAGGGGGCCGTTGTCACCGATGCCCATGGAGGCAAGGCGCTCTCGTCCATCACGGTTAGGCAGGGTGGCAAGATGGACAGGATGCAGGTCGATGCACTGGCGATGTCGGGCGGTTTCAGTCCGATCATCCATCTTGCCTGTCACCGCGGCGGCAAGCCGCAATGGTCGGACGAGCATGCCTGTTTCCTGGCTCCGGAGAAGCTGAACGGATTGGCCCTGGCGGGCTCGGCCGTCGCGACAGACGGCATTCGCGCCTGCCTCCTTGACGGAGCCGAGAAAGCGTCGGCCCTGGTGCGATCGCTTGGTTTCAACGCAAGCCCGGCCAGGTTCGGTGCGGTCGAGGGCGAGACGCTCTGCCCGCCGGCCAAACCGCTGTGGTCGATCGCTGGCTGCAAGGGCAAGGCCTTCGTGGATTACCAGAACGACGTCCACACCAGGGACCTGGGATTGGCCGTCCGTGAAGGTTATGGCGATGTCGAGCTGGCCAAGCGCTATACAACCAATGGAATGGCCACCGATCAGGGCAAGTTGTCCAATGTCAACGCCATCGGGCTGCTGGCCGAGGCACGAGGCACGACACCGGACCGGATCGGAACAACGACATTCAGGCCGTTCTACACACCGGTGTCGTTTGGCGCGCTGACAGGCTCATCTCACGGCAAGCCTTTTCAGCCCGTACGCAAGTCACCGTTGCATGATTGGGCGCAGAAAAACGGCGCAACCTTCGTGGAGACCGGGCTTTGGTACCGCTCGGCATGGTTTCCCAGGCCGGGGGAGACGACGTGGCGGCAGAGCGTCGACCGCGAAGTTGTCAATGTTCGCCGGAACGCCGGGATTTGCGATGTCTCGATGCTCGGCAAGATCGAGCTCACAGGAGATGATGCGGCCGAATTCCTCAACCGCGTTTACGCCAACGGATTTCTGAAACTGCCGGTGGGGAAGGCGCGCTACGGGCTGATGCTGCGTGAAGATGGCCACATCTACGATGACGGCACCACCAGCCGGCTTGCGGAGAACCGCTACTTCATGACCACGACGACGGCCTATGCGGCAGGGGTGATGAACCATCTGGAGTTCTGTGCGCAGGCCCTCTGGCCGGAGCTGGATGTGCGGCTGGCCTCGGTCACCGATCAATGGGCGCAGATGGCGATCGCCGGACCCAAGGCACGGATTATCCTCCAGCAACTGGTCGACGAAGATGTTTCCAACGAGGCGTTTCCGTTTCTTGCTGCAAGAGAGGTATCGCTATGTGGCGGTCAATTGCACGGCAGATTGTTCCGCATTTCATTTTCCGGTGAGCTGGCCTTCGAACTGGCGGTTCCTGCGGGATTCGGCGAGAGCATCGCCGATGCCCTGATGCAAGCCGGGCAGGAGCACGGGCTCCAGCCCTATGGCATCGAAGCGCTGAGCGTGTTGCGCATCGAGAAGGGCCACGTCACGCACAACGAGATCAACGGCACAGTGGTGCCTGCTGACCTTGGTTTCGGCAAGATGGTCTCGTCCATCAAGCCGGAGTTCATCGGCAAGCACATGGTTGACCGGGAAGGACTGATTGCTGACGACCGCCCACAGTTGGTGGGTGTCGTGCCGCTTGATCCGAAATCCGGCTTCCGCAGTGGTTCACACATTCTCCCCAGGGACGCAGCGGCGACGCTTGAAAACGACCAGGGCCATGTCACCTCCAGCGCCTATTCCCCGCATGCGGGATCGACCATCGGCCTGGCCCTGGTCAAGCGAGGGGCAGCCCGCCATGGCGAGGAAGTCGTTGTGTGGAACGGACTTCACAACGAGTCTGTTGCCTGCCGATTGTGCAGCCCCGTGTTTGTCGATCCTGCCAATGAGAAGCTTCATGTCTGAAACAGCCCAATCGAGATTCCGCATCGAGCCTTGCCCGGCTCTCGGCAAAAGAACGGCGATTCTTCGTGACGGCATCACCATCGAGACCGTGACTTGGGGGAGTGTCATTCAGGTGCTGTCGAGCGTCAGTGAAGGCCGGGGCGGGATTGCTGAAAGACTGCCTGGACATTTGTCGCTCGCGATTCGACCCCTGGCGCCGGGCCAATGGTTGCTGGTCGGAGAGCAGGAATGTTCAGAGGCAGATCTTGATGCGCTCAGCCGCGCGCTGGGACCCAGGTTCGAGACCGTGGATCAAACTCACGGCAGGGTGCGGGTCAGGGTGCAGGGCTCATCAGTCGAACGCGTGCTGGCCAAGGGCACCGCGGTTGATCTCGCACTCGATGCTTTCCCTCTGGGGCATGCGACGACCACATTGTTTGGCCACATCGCAGCCCATATCACCCGCACCGGCAGGGATAGCTTTGAACTCCTGGTGCTTCGCAGCTTTGCGGAAAGTTTCTGGGATGAGCTGGACTTGATGAGCCGCGAGTTCACCTGAGCTCCCGGGTTTCCGGGGCAATGCTAGAAATCAAAGTGAAACTGCCGGACGCGGCATTGATCTGTTTCCGCGTGAGCCTGCAACAGGGATTTCCGCTTGCCGCTTTTCTGGGTGTCAGCCCATCCTCTCGGAAGCGTAGGATCCCGGGCTGGGCGGAAACACGATGGTGCGGTTGCCGTTGAGGAAAACCCGGCGATGGATGTGGGCATGGATGGCGCGGGCGAGAACCCGTGCTTCGACATCCCGGCCGAGCGAGACATAATCGCCGGGACTTTGGGCGTGGGTAACGCTGGCAATGTCCTGCTCGATAATCGGGCCCTCGTCGAGATCGGCGGTAACATAATGAGCGGTCGCACCGATCAGCTTGACCCCGCGCTGGTAGGCCTGCTTGTAGGGGTTTGCGCCCTTGAAACTTGGCAGGAAGGAATGGTGGATGTTGATGATGCGTCCGGACATCCTTTCGCACATCGTATCCGACAGCACCTGCATGTAGCGGGCGAGCACGACCAGTTCGGTGCCGGTGCTTTCAGCAAGCTCCATGATTTTTGCTTCGGCCTGCGGCTTGTTCTCCCTGGTCACAGGAATGTGGTGAAACGGAATATCGTGATTGACGACAACCTTCTGATAATCGAAGTGGTTGGACACAACGCCGACAATATCGATCGGCAGTGCCCCGATCCGCCAGCGATAGAGTATGTCGTTCAAGCAGTGTCCGAAGCGGGAGACCATCAGCATGACCTTCATCCGCTCGGACTGATCGTAGATCCCGGTTTCCATGCTGAACTTGTCGGCGATCGGTTCCATTCCCTTGATGAGATCATCGCGTGTCGCGGCCTGTTCCGACACGAAGCCGATCCGCATGAAGAACCTGCCTGCCTCCAGGTCATCAAACTGCGAGCTGTCGACAATATTGCATCCCATCTCGGCGAGATATCCGGATATGGCTGCAACAATGCCTCGCGTGGAGGGGCAGGATACGGTCAGGACGAACTTCGTCATGGGGATCTCTCAGTCAGGGTAAAGGAAAGCCCCGGGATGACCCCGGAGCCGGCAGGTGCCGCATCAGCACGTTTCAGACATCCAGCGTCGTCTGGTGTTCCCATGCGGTGAACTGCGCACAATGGCTGTCCCACTCGCCCTTCTTGAGCTTGACGAAGGCCTCGGAGAACTCGGCGCCGAGGGCTTTTTGAAGCTCCGTGTCCCTTTCATATTCGCGAAGGGCGTCGAGCAGATTGAGCGGCAGCTTGGGGGCATCCGTCACGGTGTGGCCATCGCGGTACATGTCGATGTCATAATGGGGGCCCGGATCAGCCTGTGTCCGGATACCGGAAAGGCCCGCAGCGATGATGATCGACTGCAGCAGGTAGGGATTGACGGCGCCATCCGGTAGCCGCAACTCGAAACGGCCGGGACCGGGCACGCGCACCATGTGGGTGCGGTTGTTGCCGGTCCAGGTCACGGTATTGGGCGCCCAGGTTGCGCCCGAGACGGTGCGCGGCGCGTTGATGCGCTTGTAGGAATTGACGGTCGGGTTGGTGACGGCCGCCAGTGCCGAGGCATGCTTCATGATACCGCCGAGAAATGTCCTGCCTTTCGCCGAAAGGCCAAACGGCATGTCCGTATCAGCGAAGGCGTTGACCTTGCCATCCAGGTCCCAGACCGAGATATGCGCGTGGCAGCCATTGCCGGTCAGGCCCTTGAATGGCTTGGGCATGAAGGTGGCGCGCAGGCCGTGCTTCTCGGCCACGGATTTGACCATGAACTTGAAGAAGGAATGCTTGTCGGCAGTCTGAAGCGCGTCGTCATATTCCCAGTTCATCTCGAACTGGCCGTTGGCGTCCTCATGGTCGTTCTGATAGGGCTTCCAGCCCATCTCCAGCATGTGGTCGCAGATTTCCGCGATCACGTCATAGCGCCGCATGACGGCCTGCTGGTCATAACAGGGCTTTTCGGCGGTATCGTACTGGTCTGATATTTCGGCACCGTCCGGCGAAATCAGAAAGAATTCCGGTTCGACGCCGGTCTTGACCCGGAGACCTGCTTCCGCGGCCTCGGCGACGAGTCTCTTGAGAATGACGCGCGGCGCCTGCTCAACCGGCTTGTCCTCCATCACGCAGTCAGCCGCGACCCATGCCACATCCTTCTTCCAGGGCAGCTGGATGACCGATGATGCATCCGGAATGGCAAACAGGTCGGGGTGGGCCGGGGTCAGATCAAGCCAGGTGGCGAAACCGGCAAAACCTGCACCTTCGCTCTGCATCTCGGCGATCGCCTCGGCCGGGACAAGTTTGGCGCGCTGCCCGCCAAACAGGTCGGTGAAGCTGATCATGAAGTACTTAACGCCTTTTTCGGCCGCGAAAGCGGCGAGGTCCAGTGTCACATCATTCCCCTTTTTTAGTTCTTTCACGATGTCAATTTGTGAGCGGCATCCTCCCAAATGCGCCTTCTCCCCTTGTCATGGTCAGAAGCCGGCCTTGCCCGGATACCAGCCTGTTCCGGCAAGCGGGATCTGCGCCATGGCGGCGGCTTCCATGGTGAGTGCGACCAGATCTTCCGGCTCGAGATTATGCAAGTGGTTCTTGCCGCACGCCCGGGCGATGGTCTGGGCTTCAAGAGTCATCACCTTGAGATAATTGGCCAGCCGGCGGCCGGCGGCAACAGGATCCAGCCGGGCGGCAAGCTCGGGGTCCTGCGTAGTGATGCCGGCGGGGTCCCTGCCTTCATGCCAGTCGTCATAGGCGCCCGCGGTGGTGCCGAGTTGCCGGTAGTCGTCTTCCCACTTCGGGTCGTTGTCGCCGAGCGCCACAAGTGCGGCGGTACCGATGGCGACCGCGTCGGCACCCAGGGCGAGTGCTTTGGCCACATCGGCTCCGGAGCGGATACCGCCCGAGACGACCAGCTGTACCTTGCGATGCATGCCAAGTTCCTGAAGCGCCTGAACAGCGGGGCGGATACAGGCAAGCGTCGGCATGCCGACATGTTCGATGAAGACGTCCTGGGTGGCGGCGGTGCCGCCCTGCATGCCGTCCAGCACCACGACATCAGCACCTGCCTTCACGGCCAGGGCGGTATCGTAGTAGGGGCGGGAGCCGCCGATCTTGACGTAGATGGGTTTCTCCCAGTCGGTAATTTCGCGCAGCTCAAGGATCTTGATTTCGAGATCGTCAGGCCCTGTCCAGTCGGGATGGCGACAAGCGGAGCGCTGGTCGATGCCCTTGGGCAGGTTGCGCATGCCGGCAACGCGGTCGGAGATCTTCTGTCCCAGCAGCATGCCGCCGCCTCCGGGCTTGGCGCCCTGGCCGACAACAATTTCGATGGCATCGGCGCGGCGGAGATCCTTCGGATTCATGCCATAGCGTGAAGGCAGGTACTGATAGACGAGCAACTCGCTGTGGCCGCGTTCCTCGTCGGTCATGCCGCCGTCACCGGTGGTGGTCGAGGTGCCGGCCATGGTTGCACCGCGTCCGAGCGCTTCCTTGGCGTTGCCCGAAAGCGCGCCGAAGCTCATGCCGGCGATGGTGATCGGGGTCTTGAGGTGGATCGGCTTTTTGGCATGCCGGGTGCCCAGGACCACCGAGGTGTCGCATTTCTCGCGATAGCCTTCCAGCGGATAGCGGGAGATGGAGGCGCCGAGGAACAGCAGATCGTCAAAATGCGGGACCTTGCGCTTGGTGCCCCCGCCGCGGATGTCGTAGATGCCGGTGGCTGCCGCGCGACGGATCTCTGCCAAGGTGCTGTCGTCGAAGGTCGCCGATTTGCGCGGGGGAGTGTGGGGATTCTGGTAACTCATGGTGCTCCCTCGCCTCAGTAGGCGTCAGCGTTGTCGATGTTGAAATTGTAGAGCTGGCGCGCGGATCCGTAGCGCTTGAACTCTCCCGGTTGCACGCCTTCCACGCCGGCCTTCTGCAGCAGCTCGGCGAGCTTTTCGAGGTGTTCCGGCCGCATCGGCTTTTCGATGCAATCGGCGCCAAGGCTTTTCACGCTGCCGCGAACAAACAGCTTGGCTTCGTAGAGGCTGTCTCCGAGCGCGTCGCCGGCGTCACCGAGGACGACGAGATGACCGGACTGCCCCATGAAAGCTGACATGTGACCGATGTTGCCATGGACGACGATGTCGATGCCCTTCATCGAGATCCCGCAGCGCGAGGCAGCGTTTCCCTTGATCACCAGAAGGCCGCCGCGCCCTGTTGCGCCTGCATATTGCGAAGCATCGCCCTCGATGATCACGGTGCCCGACATCATGTTTTCGGCTACACCCGGACCGGCCGAACCATGAATGGTTACGCTGCCGCCATCATTCATGCCGGCGCAGTAATAGCCGACAGAGCCGCGGACATCGACCGTTACCGGGTTGTCGATGCCAACGGCCACGGCGTGATGGCCACGCGGGTTGATGACTTCGAAATCGGTGTCGTTCGCGCCCGAGGCAAGTCCGTGCAGGGCGGAATTGAACTCGCGCAGCGGAGTGTGTGACAGGTCGAAAACTGGCATTGAACAGAACTTTCTCGATATGCACCGTTGAGAGTGTCAGGCGGCCTTTTCATGGTCCCAGAAATAGACGGTCGCCGGTTCCGGCTCCCAGACGCGGGCAGTTTCGATGCCCGGCAGATTGACCAGTGCCCGGTATTCGGAACCGAAGGCGACATACTGATCCGTTTCGGCCATGACCGCAGGCTTGCAGGCGATCGGATCACGGACGACACCGAAGCCCGACTTGGTCCCGACGACGAAAGTGAAGAAACCGTCGAGATCATCAAGCGCGCCGGTGAGCGCCTCGCCAAGGTTCTTGCCCTTGGCCATTTCGGCCGTGATGTAGGCCGCGGCGACCTCGGAATCGTTCCGGGTCTCGAAAGAAATTCCTTCGCGGACCAACTCGCGGCGGAGATTGTTGTGGTTCGACAGGGAGCCATTGTGCACCAGGCACTGGTCCGCTCCGGTGGAGAACGGGTGGGCGCCCAGCGTCGTCACAGCGCTTTCCGTCGCCATGCGCGTATGGCCTATGCCGTGCGACCCCTGCATGGATCTCACGTCGAAGCGGGCGACAACATCCTTGGGAAGGCCGGTCTCCTTGTAGATCTCAACACTGTCACCCGATCCCATGATGCGGATGGCGGGGCGAAGCTCGGCGAGAATGGCACGCACACGGCTCGCCTGGCCGGCAGCCACCGTAATGACAGCATGGGTGCTCTTGACGGTGACATCGGCATCAAGACCAGCAGCGCCGAGCGCTCCACCGAGACCCTCGAAGTCCGCGGCCGGATCAGGTGACTGGACCGTGACCTTTGCATGGCCGCCGGTGGCTGTTCCGTAGATGGCGATACCGGCAGAATCAGGCCCGCGATCCGTCATGGTAATCAGCATGTCGGAGAGCAATTGGCCAAGTTGCGGCTCAAGAGCCCTATCTTTCAGGAACAGTCCAACAATGCCGCACATCGACGAGCGCCTCCGTTTCAAATCGAAGGACTTGCTAGCATGCGACATCTCGAGAATCAACTATGAAGAATATAATATTCTTTTCAGGCAACATAAAGGCGACGTTGCGTGTGTCTCGCTTCGGCCCGGACGAGGCAAGCGTGACGCGGTAGGCCGCCTTGGCGGCGATGGGTCGGGGCTTCGCCGGTCAGGCCGGGAAGCCGAACAGGTCGGCGTCGGGGTCGTCTTCGCCTTCGATCTGCGCCTTGACGATTTCGGCGGCAATCTTGGAGAAGGTGATGCCGTTGCCGCCAAAACCCATCACGGCATAGACATTGTCCAGACCCGGGACGGCACCGATGAAGGGAAGGCCGGTGGTGGTGTTGCCGAAGGGTGCCGCCCAGCGGCTATGCGGCGGGTAGAGGCTGATGCCGAGCAGTTTTTCGGTCTTTTCAACGATTGTCTTGGTGTTGGCTGCGAGTTTTGCCGGGTCGTCGAAGGCCTCGGCGCTTTCCTCGTCCTCGCCGCCGGCGATGATGGAGCCGTCTGCGGCCATCCGAAGATAGAGATAGGGATCGCTTGCCTCCCAGACGAGATAATCCCGAAGCCAGCCCGGCACCGCCGATCGCGGTTTTGCAGCAATTGCCCAGGTCGAGATGATGGAGTGTTTCGGGCTTTCAAGCCGCTTGAGGAACTCGTAGCCGGAGCAGAAGATAACCTGCCGGGCGACGATCACCTGTCCGTCCGCGGTGGCGCAGGCGACGCGGTCGCCCGCGGGCTCTACGTCAGTGATCTCGATCGGGCTTACCACGCGCAAGCCGCGCGCCTGCGCGGTTCTGATCAGGCCGGCCGTCAGTTGCGCCGGGTTTGCGGAGGCGGAATCCTTGGACACGATTGATGCCGCACGGTCGATGCCGAATTCAGATTGTGTTGCCGCCTGGTCGAGATAGCTAGCCTCTATGTTCGCCTTCTGCCTGATCTGTGCTTCGGCCTTCAACTCATTCGGTCCCAGTTCGTTGCCGGAAAGATAAAGCGCCTTCTTGGCTTTCATGGAGCACTTGATGTCGAGATTTTCCACGAGTTCGACAAGCGACTGGACAGCGTCGCGTGAACGCTGCCAGGCCCGGACAGCTTTTTTCTCGCCGATCTTCTGCGCAAGCAGATGAAGCGGAATGTCGATCTCGTGCTGGATCATCGCCGTGCTGTCGAGGCTGCTGCCGCGCACCGGCTGACGCCTGTCGACCATCATGACGTCACGGTTTCCGTCGCACAGTTGCTCCGCCATCAAGGCGCCGCTGATGCCGCTTCCGATGATCAGGACATCGCAGCTCTGTGCCGGAAGCTTTTGGAAGTGTCGCACCGAAATGCGCGGGGTCTTGGCCCAGTAGGATGTGTTTTCGTGAAGGTCTTTCTTCTCGACCAGGGCCTCTTCGGCTTTGCTGCCGGCAGGTTGTTTCGACGTCATGTGCAGTCCTCGATGGCTCAAGCCAGCACAACGGACCCCCGGGCTGAACGTTCCACCCGGAACCGTGGGATTGAAAATAATCACTCGCGGAGCGGAACGATCCGGGCCCTTGCGCGGTTTACAAGGCAGCTGCCGGCAGTTCAGCCGCTGCATCCTGTTGGTCCGATGAGGGAGATCCGCCTTGTATCCGCTACACCTGACAGTCAATGGCACGGCCCACGTTGTCGAGGTCGATCCGCGCCGGTCGCTGCTCGATCTTGTCAGAGAAACACTCAAGCTCAAGGGCCCCAAGAAGGGCTGCGATCACGGCCAGTGCGGGGCATGCACGATGATCGTCAATGGCCGCCGGATCAATTCCTGCCTGTCGCTGGCGCTGAGCCATGAAGGTGACGAGGTCACCACCGTCGAGGGCCTCGCCGATGGCGAAGAGTTGCATCCGCTGCAGCAGGCTTTCGTCGAAGAAGATGCCTTCCAGTGCGGTTTCTGCACCTCGGGACAGCTGTGTTCCGCCGCAGCACTGATCGACGAGATCAAGGAAGGCTTGCCAAGCGTGGTCACTGGTGAAGACCCGGTCGAACTCAGCGATGAGGAGATACGCGAGCGGATGAGCGGCAATCTGTGCCGTTGCGGCGCCTACAACAACATCGTCGAGGCGATCCGAAGCGCGGCAGGAGAGCAGCGATGAAACCGTTTGAATACGACCGACTGGAAAACAGCCACGACCTTTCCGCTGTCGCCCATGGCCGCTACCTGGGCGGCGGCACCAATCTGATCGACCTGATGAAACACCAGATCGAGACGCCTGATGTGCTTGTCGACGTCAGCCGCGCGGGCATGGACACGATCGAAGAGCGCGACGGCGCGGTTCTCGTGGGTTCGCAGGTCAGCAACACCGACCTTGCGGCCCATCCGCTGATCCGCAAGCACTACAGCGTGCTGTCGACGGCGCTGCTTTCGGGCGCGACGCAACAGTTGCGCAACAAGGCAACCACGGGCGGCAATTTTCTGCAGCGGACTCGGTGCCAGTATTTTTATGACACCAAGCGCGCCTGCAACAAGCGCCAACCGGGCAGCGGTTGCGACGCGATCAACGGGTTGAACCGGTTTCACGCGATCCTTGGTGAAAGCGAAAACTGCATCGCGGTGCATCCGTCGGACATGGCGGTCGCGATGGCGGCGCTGGATGCGGTGGTGCTCACGCGAAAGCCCGATGGCAGCGAACGGCGCATCCCGGCTGCCGATCTGCACCGGCTTCCCGGCGACAGGCCCGAACTCGACCATGTTCTCGAGCAGGGCGAGTTGATTGTCAGCGTCGAACTGCCGGGGGAGCCGCCGAAGCTGCAGGCCTACCGGAAGGTTCGCGATCGGTCATCTTACGCCTTCGCCGTGGTGTCGGCGGCGGTGGTGCTCGATGTTGAAGACGGGCAGATGCGCAATGTGCGGATCGGGCTCGGTGGCGTGGCGCACAAGCCCTGGCGTGCGAGCAAGGCCGAGGCCGCGCTTGAGGGCAAGGCCCCGGATACGGCGCTGTTCATGCAGGCGATGCAGGAGGAAATGGCGGACGCCACCGGCCATGGGCACAATGATTTCAAGATCACCCTGGCGCCCCGCGTTGTCGTGTCGATTCTGAAGCAACTCACCGGATTGGGAGAAAACTGAGATGGATCATGCACCCACCACCCTGATCGGTGACGCGCTCAACCGCGTCGATGGCCCGGCGAAGGTCACCGGCACCGCCATGTATGCCGGGGACTACAAGATCGAAGGCGGCATCAGCGAGGGCTACATCGTCGAGGCTCCTGTAGGCCCGGGGCGGATCACAAAGCTCGATGTCTCCGCCGCGGAAAACGCCGATGGCGTCATCGCGGTGCTGACCTACCGCAACGCGCCGGCGCAGAAACCCTATGGTACGCCCGAGGACGAGGGCCGCTTCACCCAGTCGCACGCGGTTCTGGAAAACGATCAGGTGCGCCATTTTGGCGAGCCGGTCGCGCTTGTCGTGGCAGACTCGCTGGAACAGGCCCGGTATGCGGCAAGCTTGGTCGAGATCGAGATCGAGCCCGGTGAAGGGGTCTATAACCCGCTCGATCACCGGGATCAGGAAGAGCAGCCGGAAAGCGTCGACGGTCTATCCGAAGTTGATACCTATGAAGGCGATTTCGACGCCGAGTTCGCCGGCTCTGACGTCGCGGTCGAGGCCAGCTATTTCACCGGGGCACAGCATTCTGCCGCGATGGAGCCGCATGTGACGGTGGCGCAATGGGATGGCGAGAAACTGACCATTCACATGGCGATCCAGATCATCGCGTCGGCGGTGTCGGCCTTTGCCAATACTCTGGGTATCGACGAAGAGAATATCCGTATCATCTCGCCGTTTACCGGTGGCGGCTTCGGCTCGAAGCTTGGGGTGCACAATGAGGCCATCCTGGCGGCACTCGCAGCGAAGCATTGTGGACGCGCCGTGCGTGTGGCGCAGACACGACGCAATGTTTTCGCCAATGGTCCGCACCGCTCCCGTCATTTGCAGGAACTCGAGCTTGGTGCCGGCAAGGACGGCAAGCTCAAGGCCATCCGGCATTACTCGCTGGCCAGCATGGCGCGCAATTACCCGTTTGCGGAAGCACCCGCCTCGCCGACCCGCGCGAGCTATTCGGCCAATGCGATCCACACCATTCACCGGGTGGTCAAGGCCGACATTCCGAAAGTGGACAGCATGCGCGCGCCGGGCGAGGCGATCGGAACGCTGACATTCGAGACCGCGATCGATGAGCTCGCCGAAAAATGCGGCATAGATCCGGTCGACTTCCGGCTGATCAACGAGCCGCAGGCCGATCCGACGAGCGGGGATGATTTTGCCAGCCGGCGCCTGGTCGAGTGCATCAGGACTGGTGCGGAAAAGTTCGGCTGGTCAGGTCGCGTCAAGCCCGGCTCGCGCCGCGAGGGCCGCAAGCTGATCGGCCATGGCATGGCCGTGGCCATCCGCCCCAATACTCTGAGTCCGGCCAGCGCCGAGGTCAGCCTCACTGCCGACGGCAGGCTGACGGCGCGGCTCGACATGACCGATATCGGCACCGGGAGCTACACGATCCTGACCCAGATCGCGGCGGAGACGCTGTCGATTCCCGCCGACCGGATCACGATGGAACTGGGTGACAGCAATTTTCCCACCACTGCGGGGTCGGGCGGGTCGTTCGGGGCGGCGAGTTCCGGCTCGGCCCTGTTTGATGCCTGCTCCAATCTCAGGAGCGCGATCAGCGAACGTCTGACCCAGAGCGGGATCATAGCCAACTCATTTGTATTCAAGGGCGACAGGGTGTTTGCCGGCGAGCACGATGTGGCCCTCGCGGAACTCGTTGGCGACGATGGTCTGAAGGCCGAAGGCTCTGTTGATCCGGACAACCACGGCAATGGAAAGTCAGAATACTCCTACGGTGTGCAATTTGCCGAGGTCGAAGTCGATGCGGATACCGGCGAGCTTCGCGTGCGCCGCATGGTCGGCGTGTTCGATGCGGGCCGCATTCTCAACAGGAAGACAGCGCGCTCTCAGCTGATGGGCGGCATGATCTTCGGCATCGGCGGCGCTCTGTTGGAAGAAAGCCTGGTGGATGACCGCTACGGCAGTTTCATGAACCGGGATTTTGCCGAGTACCACATCGCCGTGAACCGCGACGTTCCGGACCTGGATGTACACATGCTGGACGGGTATTCGAAGGATTCGAACCCGCTTGGCAGCAAGGGCATCGGCGAGCTGGGGATCTGCGGCGCAGGCCCGGCGATTGCCAATGCGGTCTACGAGGCGACCGGGGTGCGGGTGCGGAAATTCCCGATCCATCTGGAGGATGTGCTGGACCAGCTTCCGGCACTGTAGCGGACCTGCGGCAAAGGCCGGCGGGAACCAGAGCGGCGTTGCGGCGTTTGACTCCAGAACCAAGGAGAACGCCATGCGAACCCGCACATTCATCGCCGGCCTGATCGCCCTGCCCATCAACGCCGTGCTTTTCGGAGCCGGCGCGATCACCGTATTGTCCATTCCCGCGCTCGCCGAGCAGGCCAAGTACCTGCTGCCCGTGGTCATCGTGGGCGGTTTTGTGGCTGCGGCACCGATTGCCTGGAAGATGGCCCCGCGTCTGCGCGCCAAAAATCTCTACTCCGACAGTCACAACAACGCCTGAGTCATCGCCGGGCGATGCCCGGCTGTGTTACCAAAGTCTGGAGTAAATGATGGCTGCACGACCTGTCTGGAAGGGGCAACTCCGCCTGTCCCTGGTGTCGATCCCGGTGGAGATGTATTCGGCAACGAAGACCGGCGCGCGCGTCAGTTTCCGGCAGATCCACGAGCCTTCCGGCAAGCCGGTGCGTTACCAGAAGACGGTGCCGGGCGTCGGTCCGGTTGATGCCGGCGACATCATGAAGGGCTACGAGTACGAGAAGGATCAGTACCTGCTGATTGATCCCGATGATGTTGACGAGATCAAGCTCGAAACCAAGAAGACGCTGGAGCTGATCCAGTTCGTCGACGCCTGCGAAATCTCCCCGCTCTATTTCAACAAGCCGTATTACCTGGTGCCGACTGACGACCTGGCGGAAGACGCCTACCGGGTTGTGCGCGATGCGTTGCGCTCGACCAAGATGGTGGGGCTCGGCCAGGTGACGATGCGCGGCAAGGAATATCTCGCCGCGGTCAAACCCTGCGGTGACGGGCTGTTGCTCGAAACGCTGCACTACGCCGAGGAAATCCGCGATGCTGATCCGCTGTTTTCCGAAATCGAAGACGACACCGCTGACGATGAGTTGCTTGAGGTGGCCAAGTCGCTGATCGAGCGCAAGACCGGCCCCTTCAAGGCCGATGCCTTCAAGGACAATTACTCGATCGCGCTCAAGGATCTGATCGAGCGCAAGACCAAGAGCAAGTCGACCAAGCGGGTTCAGACCGATGACGCCAATGGCGACAGCGGCAGTGGCGACAATGTGATCGATCTGATGGCTGCGCTGAAGCAGAGCCTGGCCAAGGCTGACGGCAAGTCGTCCGGCAAATCCTCCAGCAAGTCGAGCAAGGCCACCGCGAAGACCTCCAAGCCCGCGGCGAAGAAGAAGTCTGCCTGATGACTGTGTCGGCTGACAGGCTTGCCGAGTATGTCGCCAAGCGGGATTTCTCCAAGACCGCGGAACCGAGCGGCGAGTCTCGGTCCAAGGCTCCTGACAGGCCGAGCTTCGTGGTTCAGAAACACGCTGCCCGGCGGTTGCATTACGATTTCCGGCTGGAATGGGAGGGTGTGCTGCTGAGCTGGGCGGTCACCAAGGGGCCGAGCGCGGTTACCTCGGTCAAGCGGCTGGCCGTGCGCACCGAGGATCACCCGCTCGACTATGGCAGCTTTGAAGGCACGATCCCTGTAAAGCAATATGGCGCAGGCACGGTGATGCTGTGGGATGAGGGCTGGTGGGAGCCGCAGGAGGATTTCGCCAAGGGCCTTAAGACGGGAAAGCTCAAATTCACCCTGCACGGGCAGAGAATGAAGGGGCGCTGGACCTTGGTGCGAATGCGCACCAATGAGAAGCGCGAGAACTGGTTGCTGATCAAGGAGCACGACAGTTTCGAGGAAGACGACGAAAATGGCCTGATCGAGCGGTATCTCACCAGCGTGACCAGTGCGCGGAGTATGGAGGAGATCGCGGCAGGCAAAGCAGCTCGCAAGCAGCCTGTGAAAGCTGCACGGCAAAAACCTGGCAAGGTCATGTTCACGCTGCCCACCCCGAAATTTCGAAAGCCGCAACTGGCCAAGCTCAGCGACCATGTGCCAGACGGCGACGACTGGCTGCACGAGACGAAGTTCGATGGCTACCGCTGTCTCGCGGCCCTGGGCAAGGGCGGGGTCAAGCTCTACACCCGCTCCGGTCTCGACTGGAGCGATCGTTATGCCGGGCTGCCGGAGGCTTTTGCGGCACTTGATTGCCGGAACGCGCTGATTGATGGCGAGGTGGTTTCGGCGAGCAAGGCAAGCGGCTCGCCCTTCTCGGCGCTGCAGGCCGATCTCGAAAAGGGGCGGCCTGTCATCTTTATGGCCTTCGACCTGCTGGAGCTCAACGGAGAGAAACTCGACAAGCAGCCACTGACGGAACGCAAGGCGGCGCTGGCGCTGCTGCTTAAGGGGCAGGACAAGGACACGCCAATCCGATATTCCGAACACGTGGCCGGACACGGGCCTGAGGTTTACGCGGCGGTGGATAAAGCGGGTGGGGAAGGGATCATCAGCAAGGCCTGCGACAGCACCTATGCAGGAAGCCGCAGCGGCAGCTGGCTGAAGATCAAGACCAAGCTGAGACAGGAGTTCATTGTCGGCGGTTTCTCACCGTCGTCAGCCAAGCACAGGCCATTTGCGTCGCTGCTGGTCGGTTCGCGCGAAAATGGCGAGTTGATCTATCGCGGGCGCGTCGGCGGCGGGTTCGGTGAAGCCGCTCTCGACAAGCTTTCCTCCCTGATGGGGAAGCGCGAGCGCCAGACCAGCCCCTTTTCCGAGGTCCCGGGTGATGTCGCGCGCTCCGCCCGATGGGTCAGGCCCGATCTTGTGGTCGAGGTGGAGTATTCCGAGCTCACGGATCAGGGCAGTATTCGCCATGGCGTGTTTCAGGGCGTGCGCGAGGACAAGGAGGCAACTGTGGTGAAACTCGAGAAGCCGGAAAAATCCAGCGGCGAAACCATAACCGTGCTGGGCGTGCGGATCAGCAGCCCTGACCGGGTGGTGTTTCCCGACGCCGGATGCACCAAGGGCGATGTCGCCGACTATTACGCGAAGGCTTCCGAGCGGATGCTGGAGCTTTCGGGAGACCGCCCTGTGTCGCTGCTCAGATGCCCGGATGGCCGGGACGGAGACTGTTTTTTCCAAAAACACGCAGGCAAGGGTTTTCCCGACGGGATAGGGACCGTCGACATCAAGGAAAGTTCCGGCAAGACCGAACCCTACATGGTGATCAGCGAGGCGGCGGGCTTTGCCGCTGCGGCGCAGATGGGAACCATCGAGTTTCACATCTGGGGCTCGCGCACCGACATTCTGGAGAAGCCCGACCGGCTGGTGTTCGATCTTGATCCGGATGAGGGTCTGTCGTTCTCCGACGTCAAGAAGGCTGCCAAGGATGTGCGCGAACTGCTTGCCGAGATCGGGCTTGAGAGCGTGCCGATGGTCACCGGTGGCAAGGGCGTGCATGTGGTGGTGCCGCTCAGACGGACAGCCGAATGGGAGACGGTCACGTTCTTTGCGCGCACCGTCGCCAGCTTCATGGCGCAGCGCCATCCGGACCGCTACGTGGCGACGATGTCGAAGGCAAAGCGCAAGGGCAAGATCTTCATCGACTGGTTGCGCAATGACAGGGGATCCACGGCGGTGGCGCCCTATTCGATCCGGGCGCGGAAGGGCGCGCCAGTTGCAGTCCCTGTGACATGGCAGGAGCTGTCGCGCCTGCGGTCGGCGAATTCATTCGATATCGGCAAGGCTCTGAAACGGCTGGACAAGCCATGTCCGCTTCAATCGGTCGAGGCGAAGCAGTCGATATCGCAAGCTGTTGTCGACGCGCTCGAGGCTCAGATCTCGGCCTAGCCCCGGCTGTCCCGGGTGCTCTGTACCGTCGCTGTGCCTTCGCCAAGGTGAACGACGCCGGCATCTGAGAGCTTGCCAATTGAAATATGAATCAGTATTCATGTTTCATGTCGACCAATGCTTACCCGAGAACCAAGAGAGGCATCGCCCGGCGCGAGCAGATCCTGCGTGCGGCGGAAGCCATGATCGGCGCGCAGGGATTTTCCGCGGCGTCTATTGCCGATATCACCCGCCATGCCAAGACTGCGCTGGGCACGTTCTACATCTACTTTTCCAGCAAGGAAGACGTGTTTCGGGAACTGGTTCTGGAAATGGGTCAGCTGACGCGGGCCGTTGTCACCGAGGCCGTGACCGACGCGCCGAACCGGCTGGATGCCGAGCGGGCTGGACTCAAGGCCTTCCTGCGCTTTGTCGCCGAACGTCCGTCGCTGTACCGGATTGTCGAGGAAGCCCGCTTCATAGATGCCGAAGCCTACAAGGCCTATTTCACCAGTTTCGCCAAGGCCTATGCCGTGCAGCTTTCCGAGGCTGCTGCAGCGGGCGAGTTGCGCCCCGGTGATGCCGAAGTCCGCGCCTGGGCGCTGATGGGCATCGCAAAGACGCTGGGCGAGCGGTACGTGTTGTGGGACGACACATCCGATATCGATCACGTCGTCGACGAAGCCTTCGCGATGATCCGGGATGGCCTGGCGCCATGACTGCGCTGATCACTTCGGAAACGCTTCACCTCGCTGACAGCACCTTGTGCGCGCGGCTGACACTAGCCGGCGGCCGGGCCAATTCTCTCGAGCCGGATTTGCTGCGGGATCTGGCTCTAGCCCTCGACGAGGCCGAGGCGACGGACGCAAAAGTCATCCTGCTGTGCGGTGGCCGGAACTTCTCGAGCGGGGGAGACGTGCGCGGCTTTCACGAAGCATCGCTGGGCGGGGAAGCTGTTGCCTATGCCGGCGAGGTGGTTCCGCGTCTGCAGACCATCGTCGCCCGGCTGATCGCCATGCCGCGGCTGGTGGTGGTCGCCGCGCGCGGCGCGGTCACCGGTGGATCTGCCGGATTGCTGTTCGCCGCCGATCTTGCAGTGCTGGCGCCGGACGCCTTTGTGCAGCCTTATTATCCGCAGGTCGGCTTTGCCCCCGACGGGGGCTGGACCGCGCTGCTGCCCGAACGTATCGGCGCCGGACGCGCGCTGGAGTGGTTGCAGTCTGACCGGAGGTTATCCGCGCGGGAGCTCTGCGATCTGGGGTTGGCCACGCGGGTTTCCGATCATCCGGAGGAGACGGCGGCTGAGCTTGCGGCAAGTGGTGAAATAGGCACGAGGCTTACGACCAAGGCGCTGCTCTGGGATGCTGCCCGCCGCGAACGGATCGATGTGCGGCTCAAGGCCGAGTCCGAGGCCTTTCTGGACCGGATCGCCCAGCCTGACACCACACGGGGCATGTCCCGCTTTCTGGAGCGCATCGGGGGCAGAGCCGATGTTTGATGCCATCGCCGACATGGCCGCAAAGCGGGCCGAAATCTCGCCTGATGCCACGGCCTTTATTGATGCCGGCAGTGGCCGGGAGTGGCTGTTCTCGGACATCAACGCCGCAGCCAATGCGGTCGCCGCCGGGTTGGGGCAAGCAGGATTGCAGCAGGGCGACCGGCTGGCGATCTTGTGTCTCAACCGGGTCGAGTTTTTCATCACGCTGTTTGCCTGCCAGAAGACCGGCATCATCCTGTGTCCGCTCAACTGGCGACAGCCGGCGCCGGAACTGGTCGAGACGCTCGAGCCGGTGGGCGCCAAGGCGATCATCCATGACGTGGCGCAGGCCGGGCTTGCCGGGGATGTGGCGCAGGCCTTCCGGATTCCGAAATTTGCCATTGAAACCGATATCGCCGGGTGGATCGCGACCGGTGGTGGGGTTCCCGCAGTAGAGGTAGCGCCGGGCCAGCCGTGGTATCTGCTGTTCACATCCGGCACCACCGGCCGACCGAAGGCCGTGATCCAGACGGCGCAGATGGCCTGGGCCAATGCGGTCAATATTTCGCAGGCCACGCGGATGACGGCCGATGACCGCTCGGTCAATTTCCTGCCGCTGTTTCACACCGCGGGCATCAATCTCTACACGCTGCCACTGTTTCTGCTCGGCGGCTCGTCGACGGTTTTGCCGAAGTTCGAACCGGGTCAGATCTTTGATCTGCTCAAGCAGGGCAAGGTCACGCAGTTCTTCGGCGTTCCGGCGATCTACCAAGCCTTCAGCCTGTTGCCGGATGTGGGCGAGATCAACTGGGGTGCGATCCGCTGCGGCTGTGGCGGCGCGCCTCTGCCTGAGCCGTTGATCCGGCTGTTTGCGGGGTTTGGGGCCAAGGTGCTCAATGGCATGGGCATGACCGAAACCGGGCCGACCGTGTTCCTGATGGATCCGGAAAACGCCGAGAGAAAGATCGGCTCGGTCGGCCGGGCGCAGATGCTGACCGAGATGCGGCTTGACGGCGTTGCGGCCGGCGAACCGGGCGCCGGCGAGATCCAGCTCAAAGGTCCCAACATCACGCCGGGATATTATCTGAACGAAAGGGCGACGCGCGACGCCTTCACCGAAGACGGCTGGCTCCGGACCGGCGATATCGGGCGGCGCGACGAGGATGGCTATATCTTCATCGTCGACCGGATCAAGGACATGTATATTTCCGGCGGCGAGAATGTCTATCCGGCCGAAGTCGAGCGGGTGCTCAACGAACATGAAGATGTGCTGGAGGCTGCGGTGATCAGCATGCCCGATGCCAAATGGGGCGAGGTGGGGGCGGCTTTCATCATTGCCCGCCCCGGTGCCAGTCTCGATCCGGCGGCGCTCAGAAGCTGGAGCCGGGAGCGGATGGCCGCCTACAAGGTGCCGGTGAAGGTCACGCTGGTGGAGGATTTCCCGCGCACCGCAGCCGGAAAAGTCCGCAAACCGGAATTGAGGTCCTTGCTGCCATGAAAATTGAACTGTCTTCTGAATGGACGCCGACCCAGCGCGAGTTCGATCTGTTTGCGCAGATTTCCGGCGATGACAATCCGATCCATGTCGATCCGGAATTCTCGGCCCGGACGGCCTTCGGGCGCACGGTCAGCCATGGCATGCTGATCTATGCCAAGCTTTGGGGATTGCTGATCGCGGCTTACCCCGACGTCGTGCAAAAGGGCCAGACGATGATGTTTCCAAATCCCTGCTACACCGGCGAACCGGTCGATCTGATGATCAGCGGCGAATGTCCGGGAACGCTTTCGGTGCAGGCGGTCAGATCTGCCGATGGCGCGGAGCTCCTGGTTGGCGAAGCGGAGGTGGCGTGATGCAGGTCGGGCAGTCAGCAAGCGTCAGCCGCAGCTACAGCCGTGCGGATCTGAAAGGCTTCGCCGAATTGAGCGGAACGGCTGTTCCCGAAACCATTCCGGAACCGCTGATCGCGGCGCTGTTTTCCTACCTGCTCGGAGTCGAGCTTCCGGGTCCGGGCACGAATTATCTCAAGCAGGAGCTCAGGTTTCTGGCACCGGCTGCGGTCGAGACCGAACTGACGGCGAAGGTCGAGATCACAAGGCTGCGCCCGGACAAGCATCTTGTCGATCTCTGGGCGACCTGCACCGACGCCAAGGGCGTGCTGGTCTGCGAGGGCCGATCGCTGGTCAAGGCCAGGGACGTGGAGGTCTAACCGGCGTTCGCGGAGAGCTCAAGACTGCCGGCAAAATCGACGAGCGTTCTTGCGAAGGCTTCGGGTTCTTCCAGATGCGGAGAATGGCCTGAATCTTCGAACACATGCATGCGGCCGCGCGGGGCAGTGCGGGCGAGCCACTCGGCAGCCGACTTCGGATAGACCCGGCTGCGCTCACCGCAACTTGCCAGCAGCGGGCAGGGCAATTGCCCGATCAACTCTCTCCTGTCCATTTCAACCAGAGCTTCCCACATGGCGATCATTCTTGCCGGATCATTGGTCAGGATCTGATCAAGCGCCTCCTGCCTGCTATACCCGGGAGCACCGTCGCGCCGGGCAAACATGGTGGTTGCGATCGCTTCGGTCATGCCGGGCCAGTCCGCGATCATGCGCGCGGTGGTCATGTTGAGATCGTCTTCGCCCTGATCGATCAGCCCGTGCGGCCAGTCCGCGTTGCAGCCAAGCTTGGGGCTCATGTCGACGGTCATCAGGCCCGCGATCCGGTCAGCGCCGAACTGCTCGATGAATTGCCAGGCGACCGCTGCGCCCATCGACCATCCGACGAGCACAACATCGCGAAGGTCTTGTGCCTCCAGCACATCGGCCAGCGCGTTCGCCGCGGCCTCGAGCGACGGCTCGATCATCGCGCGCTCGCCGTGTCCGGGCAGGTCCGGTGCATGACAGTCAAACTCTGCCGGCAATCTGGCGACGAGATCATCAAAGATCGATCCACGCATGGTCCAGCCGTGCAGCAAAACCACTGGCCGCTGCCGGGGCGTGATCTGCACGGAAGTCAATCTTCCGCCCTTAGCCGTCCGACGATCCCGGTGGGAAAGAAATAGACACTGAGGATGAACAGTACGCCGAGCCACAGCAGCCAGCGATCCGGGTCAAGCAGTTGCGGGATCAGTGGCAGGCCTTCGGTTGCGCTTGCTGCGACACCCATCAGGTTTTGCAGGTAATTCTGCGCCAGCACGAAGATTGTGGTGCCAATCACTGCGCCATACATGGTTCCCATGCCGCCGATCACCACCATCAAAAGAATATCGAGCATGATCTCGAAGGACAGCGTGGTGGCCGGGCCGACATAGCGCAGCCAGATGGCAAACAGGCTGCCGGCGAGAGCTGCAACGGCCGCCGACAGGCAGGTCGCAAGCGTCCGGTAGAGGACGACACGGTAGCCGATCGCCTCTGCCCGGAAATCGTTTTCGCGGATCGCCTTGAGCACCCGCCCGAACGGCGAATTGACGATCCTGAGCAGCAGCAGGAACAGGGCCAGCGAGGCAAAAAACACCAGGTAGTAGTTCAGGATCTTGCCGGTGACGGAAATGCCGAACAGCTTGCCCAGCTTGAAGGCGGGCGTGAGTTCGCGTGGGATCGAATAGTTGAGCCCGTCCTCTCCACCGGTCAGGCCGGACAGCTGGCTGACAAGCACGGCCACTGCGGAGGCGACCGCGAGCGTGATCATGGCAAAGAAGATCGCCCGGACTCTCAATGAGAACAATCCGATCAGCAGCGCCAGGATCGCTGCGGCGACGGCGCCGGCAAGAGTGCCGACGATCAGCGCGTCGAAGCCGCGGCCCATATGGGTTGAAGCCAGCGCAACACCATAGGCGCCAAGGCCGAAAAACATGGTGTGGGCGAAGCTGACAATGCCGGAATAGCCGAGCAACAGGTCATAGCTCGCCACCAGCACGATGAAGATGCAGATCCGCGCCGCGGTTTCGAGCGAGCGCACGCCCGGGAACAGGAACGGTGCCAGGGCCAGTGCCGCGAGAATGGCAAGCAGCAGGAGTGTCAGGATCAGGGAGCGGGGGCGATCGCCGGAGAGGAGATTTGTGAGCATCTTATTTCGCCTTCACAACGGGCATCATGCCCTGCGGTCGCCACATGAGCACCGCCGTCATCAGGGCGATGTTGGAAATCAGCGCCAGCTTGGGTTCGAGAAACGCCACGTAGTTTTGCAACAGCCCGACCAGCAGTGCGCCAATGAAGGCCCCCTCGACCGATCCGAGGCCGCCGATGATGACGACGATGAAGACCAGGATCATCATCTCCTCGCCCATGCCGGCGGTGATGACTTCCTGGTAGAGACCCCACATGACGCCGCCCAGCCCGGCGAGCGCCGAGCCGGCGATAAACACGCCGATGAAGACCAGCCGCAGCCGGTAGCCCAGCGCCTCGACCATCTCGCCGTTCTGCACCCCGGCGCGGACAATCAGGCCGATCTTGGTGCGCTTGAGCACTAGCCGCATCGCCACGAACAGCACCAGGCCGAACACGACGGCGAGCAAGCGGTATTTCTCGATCGCAGCGCCTGCAAAGGTGACGGCACCCTTCAGCATTTCCGGCCGGGTGAGGAAGATCTCGTCAGGGCCCCAGACCACATGGATCAGCTGCTCGATGACGATGAGGCCGCCAACGGTGACCAGGATCTGCTTGAGGTGGGCGCCATAGACCGGCCGCACGATCACCCGCTCGAAGCCCCAGCCGAGCGCGCCGGTGACGCACATGGCGGCGATAACCGCGGCCAGGACGGCAGCCACGTTGAGGAGCAGCGACGGCACGCCGGTCCAGCTCTCGAGCGCCAGCAGGGCGGAGATGCCGACATAGGCGCCCACGGAGATGAAGGCGCCGTGGCCGAAATTGATCACGTCCATCAACCCGAACACCAGCGTCAGGCCCGAGGCCATGATGAAGATCATCATCCCCATCGCAAGTCCGGACACCGTCAGCGTCAGCCAGCTCGATGTCGAGCCGATCGACAGGAAACCGAAAATCACCAGAATTGGCACAAGCAGCAAGGGCATCGCCTTGCCGAGCCTGTCGCTCAGCGACAATTGCGCATATTTCGGGGCGTGGTCGGGTGCGGCGGTGGTCATCAGTGCGCCTCCATGCTCAGGCCCATCAGCCGTTCCTGAAGGGTTGCGTCGCCAGCCAGTTCGGCCATCTCGCCGGCCCAGACGATGCGCCCGTCGTCCATCACGGCTGCGGTGTCGCCGAGCGCCCTCGCGACGGCGAAATTCTGTTCGACCAGCAGGATCGAGGCGCCCTTTGCCTTCAGGTCGCGAAGTGCGCCGGCCATGGTCGAGATGATTGCCGGCGCCAGTCCTTTGGTCGGTTCGTCGATCAGATAGAGCTGCCGCTCCTCGGCCATGGCGCGGGCGATGGACAGCATCTGCTTCTGTCCGCCGGACAGGTTGCCGGCCTCGGAGCGCCAGAATGTCTTGAGCGGTGGAAAAGCCTCGAAGATCCACTGCATGCGGGCCGGGTCAAGCGGACCGGAGGCCGCCGCGAGGATCATGTTTTCCTCGACCGTCAGATCGGAGAAGATGCCCATGTCCTCGGGCACGAAACCGATGCCGGCACGGGCGCGGGCAGGGGTGGGCATGGTGGTGATGTCGACGCCGTTGAAACGCAGGCTGCCGGATTTTGCCTGCCAGTGACCAATGATGGTGCGCAGGGTCGTGGTCTTGCCGACGCCGTTGCGGCCCAGAAGCATGGTAACGCCGCCGCGTGGCACGGTCAGGTCGACGCCTTGCAGGATATGATATTGAGCGATGTCGGTGTGGACAGCGGAGAGTTCGAGGATCGGATCAGACATCGGCAAGGTCCCGTCCCATATAGGCTTCCTGGACGACATCCGAGGCCATTACCGTGGCCGGGTCGCCGTCAGCCGCAAGCGCGCCGTTGTGCAGCACGATGATGCGATCGGCGAGCGAGCGGATGACATCCATCTTGTGTTCAACCAGCAGGATCGTCCGCTCGGTGTCGGCCTTGAGTTCGGCAATCAGGTCGAGCACCACCGGGGCTTCGTCGACGCTCATGCCGGCGGTGGGTTCATCAAACATGTAAACAGCGGGTTCGAGCGCGATCAGGATGGCAACCTCGAGCTTGCGCTGGTTGCCGTGGCTGAGACCGCCGACCTTCTGTTCGGCCAGGTCGTGGAGACGAACCCGCTCAAGCACCGCCATTGCCGCGACCGTGAGTTCGGTGTGTGAGCCTGCCATGGAGAACAGGTTGAAGCCCATCTTGCGCCGGGCCTGGATGACCAGACGGACATTTTCAAGCACGGTGAGATCGGGAAACAGATTGGTGAGCTGGAAGGCCCGGCCCAGCCCCTTGTGGCAGCGTGTGGCCACGGGGTCGCGGGTCACATCCTCGCCCATCAGCCGCACGGTGCCCGCAGACGCCGTTATCTGGCCGGATATCAGGTTGAAATAGGTGGTCTTGCCTGCGCCATTGGGGCCGACGATCGCGGTCAGCTCACCGGCGCGAAAGTCGCAGGTGACCGCGTCCACGGCCACGTGACCGCCAAAGCGGACGGTCAGGCCATCCGTTTCCAGAAGCATCTGTGTCATGGCGTACCCATGGAAGGAAGAGAGAATGCCGCGGACGCCACAAGCGGGCGTCCGCGGCTTGAAGAGCTAGTTGCGGACAGGGATGTCCATGTCGTCAATGCCGATCTCGCGGACCAGGACCGGGACGCCATAGTCCTTGCCGTCCTGGACCTCGGTGCGGAAGTGATACATCGACTGCAGCGCCTGGTGGTCTTCCTTGCGGAAGCGCATGGTGCCCTTGGGCGTTTCCCATTCCATGCCTTCCATGGCGGTGATCAGCGCTTCGGTGTCGGTGGACCCGGCCTTCTTGATGGCCTCGACCACGGCAATGCCTGCCGCCATTCCGCCGGCTGTGAAGAAATCCGGAGGCGAGCCGAAGCGGTCCATATGCTCCTTGACCAGCCAGTCATTGACCGGGTTTTTCGGGATCTCGTAGTAGTAATAGGTCGCGCCTTCCATGCCCGGCAGTTCCTTGTAGGCCTTCAGGGCTGCCAGGATGTTGCCGCCGGTGGCGATCTCGATGCCGAAGCGCGAGGGATCCATGGCGTTGATCTTGCCCATCGGGTTGCCGCCGCCGGCCCAGATGATGAACAGCTTTTTCTTGCCGTCCACGCCTTCCATGGCGTTGAAGATGCGTTCGGCCGCCGCGGTGAAGTCGGTGGTGTCGGTGGGCACATATTCCTCATGTGCGATCGTGGCGCCGGAGCTTGCCAGCGCCTCGCGGAAGGCTGCCACGCCGTCGCGTCCGAAAGCATAATCTTGTGCCAGCGTCGCAATTGTCACGCCTTCGCCACCCAGGGCAACAGCGTTGGAAATCGCGTCCTGCGACGAGTTACGGCCGGTGCGGAAAATGTAGCGGTTCCAGTTTTCGCCGGTGATCGAGTCGGCCACCGCAGGCTCGACGATCAGGATCTTCTCGTATTCCTGGGCAACCGGCAGCATGGCCAGCGCAACGCCTGAGCTGACCGGCCCCACCGCGATGTCCACCTCGTCGTCGCCATAGGCTTCCGCCAGCACGGCCTTGCCGATATCGGGCTTGATCTGGGTGTCCTTCTCGATGACGACAATCTTGTCGCCATTGATCTCCATTGTGCCGCCGGTGGCGTATTCGAGGCCGAGCATCAGGCCGTTGTGCGACTGCGCTGCATAGGCCTCAAGCGCTCCGGTCTTGCCATAGACATGTGCGACGCGGATTTCATCGGCAAGCACCGGTGATGCCAGCATCAAGGCTGCTGCACTGGTTGCCAGTATCGTTTTCATCTTCATTTCGGGTCTCCTCCCCTGAGCGAACGACGGTAAAAACATGAAACATGAATCAATATTCATGTCAATGATGAGGCGAAGTGTGAGTAGATGGAACCGGGTGGTCCATAAAGCCGGTTATGGGTGCTGGTGGCGAAAGTGGGTATCGGGCCCGGAAAGTGGCTCAGGCTGCTGGAACCGCTTCGGCAAGGGGCGGTGCCGCAAATCGCAAAAAGGGGGCTGCGATGCCGCGCCGCTGCTGCCGCCAGGTCTGGCCTGGCTCGCCCAGCGACGGGTATTGGCTACCGGATATGTCTGCTGAGCGGTGCTGCGATCAGGACTTGTCGGCGGGAATGCTCTGCGCAAAAGGCATTGCACCGCCCCGTTCCTGGCCATTGCCGATGGCAATGTGACCGGACCAATCGCGGATCATGCCTGTCAACTCATCGTAGTCGACGGGTTTGGAAATGCAGGTTGCAGCACCGGCAATCTCCAAAGGGATTGTCGAGGATCCACCGCCGATCATGACAATCGGAATTCCGGCATGGCGAAGGCTGGATGCAAACTTCAAGTCCTGGTGATCCGGATGGCGGAAATCGAAAACCGCGGCATCGAGGTCGTGATGCGCCGTGCACAGGCCATATTCGTCCCTGGTTCCGGGGACCACAGTCAGACCCCGGGCTTCAAACTCATAAAGCATGTCGACGAGGAGCATTGGCTCGTCGGTGACAATCAGAATTCTCGGGCTCTCATTCATGTGCACTCCTTGGGGCGCGCTGCCGTGGTCAGGCGCTCAAGGCGCCGACGCACTCACAAGCTGCGGGCATGCTAGATAATGGTGTGAATCGGAGGCAGGATAAAGGCCACGGTTGCACTGGCTGCATACACGGTGGCCCTGTCTGACAGTCGGCCACTTGCAAACTGTGCGCCAGTTACTAACATATAGGCGGGAGCAGTTTTTTGGGTGTGCAGAATGTACCGTGAAAGAAATGAGCGCCTGCAGATCATGCTATCGCCGGAAGAGCTCAGCGCAATCGACGACTGGCGGTTCCAGCAACGCATGCCCAGCCGCGCCTCCGCCGTTCGCGAACTGCTGCGACGCGGCCTTCAGGCCGAAGGCGTGACCATCGCCGAATCGCATGAAAAATCAAGCGATTTTGGCGTTCTCGAGAAGCGTGGCGACGCCGAGTAGCAGCCTGCCAGCCGTCATTCTTCCCGCCACCGCCTGAACCAGCTTCTCCATTTTTGAAGTCCATGCCGGAGGCGAGACCTTGCTTGTCTTGCCGCGCGTCCGCTGATGTCGGTCGCAATCGTCCGGAACCAAGCTCTCTCGTCGACGTTCTTCCTGCTGGACGCTGGCATGCCCGCTTTGAGTAGCGCGAGTGCCAGTTCTGTTTTTCAGCAGCATTTGGAGAGCGACATGGCGAAGACGAAAACCGATGATCTTGAAGCGGTTAAGATTGGCGACCAGAAAATATTGCGTGGGACCGGTGGCGAACTGCACCAGACAGCCGGCGGCGATGTTCCGACACTGACGACACAGCAAGGCACCCCGGTCGCAGACGACCAGAACTCTCTCAGGGCCGGGCAGCGCGGTCCGACCCTGGTCGAGGACCAGCATTTCCGCGAGAAAATCTTTCATTTCGACCATGAACGCATTCCCGAGCGTGTCGTCCACGCCCGCGGTTTTGGCGCGCACGGCTATTTCGAGACCTATGAATCGCTTTCCGACATCACCCGCGCCGACATCTTCCAGCGCAAGGGCGAGAAGACCGAGCTGTTTGCACGGTTCTCGACGGTGGCTGGCAACAAGGGATCGCCGGATCTCGCGCGCGATGTGCGCGGATTTGCGGTCAAGTTCTACACCAAGGAAGGCAACTGGGATCTGGTCGGCAACAACATCCCGGTCTTCTTCATCCAGGATGCGATCAAGTTCCCTGATCTCATTCATTCGGCCAAGCAGGAGCCTGATCGCGGCTTCCCGCAGGCCCAGACCGCTCATGACAATTTCTGGGACTTCATTTCGCTGACGCCGGAATCGATCAACATGGCCTTGTGGATCATGTCCGACCGCACCATCCCGCGCTCGCTGCGGTTCATGGAAGGGTTCGGCGTCCATACTTTCCGTATGGTCAATGCCGAAGGCAAGTCGAGCTTCGTCAAGTTCCACTGGAAGCCGAAGCAGGGCATGCAGTCGGTGGTCTGGAACGAGGCCTTGAAGCTCAACGGCGCCGATCCCGATTTCCACCGCCGCGACATGTGGGACGCGATCAAGATGGGCGACTATCCGGAATGGGAACTCGGCCTGCAGGTGTTCGACGAGAAATTCGCCGAAGAGTTCGAGTTCGACGTGCTCGACCCGACCAAGATCATCCCCGAAGAACAGGTGCCGATCCGGATCGTCGGCCGCATGGTGCTCGACCGCTGCGTCGACAATTTCTTTGCCGAAACCGAACAGGTCGCCTTCCAGACCGGCAATCTGGTTCCGGGCATCGACTTTACCAATGACCCACTGCTGCAGGGGCGCAACTTCTCCTATCTCGACACGCAGTTGAGCCGTCTCGGTTCGACCAATTTCAACCATCTGCCGATCAACGCGCCACGCTGCCCGTTCCATCATTTCCAGCAGGATGGCCACATGGCGTTCCACAATCCAAAGGGGCGGGCGAATTACGAGCCCAATTCCTGGGGCAAGGACGGCGGACCGCGCGAGAGCCCGGAGAAAGGGTTTCACTCCTATCCCGAGGAGCTTGAAGGCGCGAAGGGTCGGTACCGCTCGGAAACATTCGCCGACCATTACAGCCAGGCGCGCCAGTTCTATCTCTCGCAGACCCCTGTGGAGCAGAGCCACATCGCCGACGCCTTTGTCTTCGAGCTGTCGAAAGTGGAAACCACGGCGATCCGGGAGCGCATGGTCTCGCATCTGCTCAATGTCGACGAAGATCTCGCCAAGCAGGTTGCCGACGGTTTGCGGCTGAAATCGATGCCGAAACCAGCGGATGCGGCACGGTCGACGCTCACCGATCTGAAGGTGTCGGAAAAACTGTCGATCGTGCTCAACGGACCGGGCAGCTTCCAGGGCCGGAAGCTTGGGGCGCTGGTGACTGATGGCGTCGACATTGATCTGGTAACCGCGCTCAAGAGTGCCATCGAGAAAGAAGGCGCGCAGATCGAGTTCATCGCACCTCATGTGGGCGGCGTTGAAGCCAGCGACGGCACCTGGATCGAGGCCGACGAGAAGATCGATGGCGGACCTTCGCTGCTCTATGATGCCGTTGTCATCCTGGCAACGAAAGAGGGAGTGTCCGAGCTTGCGAAAATGCCGCCGGCCCGTGATTTCGCGGCCGACGCCTTCGCGCATTGCAAGTTCATCGGTTATACCGAGGAGGTCCAGCCCCTGCTCGAAAAAGCGGGCATCTGGGCCGAGCTGGACGACGGCTGCAAGGCGCTGTCGAAGAAGAGCGATGGCCAGGCATTCGTCGAAATGTGCCGTGACCTGCGCTTCTGGGAGCGCGAGGAAAAGCTCGGCTAGGCTGGAGCTCTCCGCTGCAAACGAAAAAGCCCGCCGGATGGCGGGCTTTTCTGGATTGGCACCAGGATTTAAGAAGAGTCGGAGGCTGGTCAGGCGTCCCGGACAAGGCCGCGGGGACCGACGCCGCCGTCTTCTTCTTCTAGGCTGACATGATAGAGCTTGTCGTCGCGAAAGGCGCTGGCGAAATCGGTGGTGGTTCCGTCTCCCGGCTTGGCGTCGATGTCGAGAAAGTCGACTTCGGCTTCTGCGGCCACGACGCGGGCATCAGCCGGGGAAAATGCCCGTACCCTGAGTACGCCATGGTTGGGTGCATTGTCCCATCGCGGATCGTCCGGACGGGTATTGAGTTCAAGCCGGTAGATGTTGAGTTTGCCTGATGGCTGCTCGGGGGGCACAGGCTCTCCAAGCGTGCGAACACGGGGCTGGGCGGGATAATCGGTCATGATTGCTTTTCCTTCTCAGGTTTGTCCATGAGAGGAAAACGGTTGAAAGGCGATTTGGTTGCCGGACGGTTGCATGCCGGCGCCCGCAAAAGACAGCGGAGCCTGCTAGGCTGATCCTCTCATGACCAGCTTGCCGTCAAACAGTGTTACCAGTCGTGACGCGCCCTGCTGTTCGGAATCGATCACGTTGAACAGGGTCTCCGCGCTTTTTGAAGCGATCGATGTGTAATCCTGGGAAACGGTCGTCAGGGTCGGGCAGGTGTAGCGCGAGAAGGGATGGTCATCGTGGCCGGCCACGCGCAGGGCGCAGTTTGGCCCAAGGCCAACCCTGAGGCCGAGCTGATAGGCCGCTGAAAGAAGACCGATCGCCAGACGGTCATTGCTGCAAAGAATGGTGTCTGTCGGCAGGGTCCGGTCGGTTATCACCCGGGAGCCTTCACGAAAGCCGATTTCCTCGAAATCCCAGCCGTCACCCTCGGCCTGAACCAGATTCGGTTCGTGACCGAGGCGGTTCATGGCCTTGATATAGGCGGCTCGGCGCTTGAGTGCGTTCGGGTTGGTCGGTGTGCGCATTTCGAAGAATGCCGGCGGCTGGCCGGTCCTGCACAGATAATCGACGATCAGGCCGATGCTCTGGTCATTGTCGGACCCGATGAAGGCTTCACCGACATTGTCGATGTTTGCATCGAACAGCACGGTCGGCACGTCCTCGCAGAAGGCGGCGATGCGGTCACTGTCCGAGACACGCCCGAGCGGGGCAAGCAAGACCCCCGCGGGCTTGATGAGGCGCAGATTGTTGAGGTTTTCGATCTCCTGTTCGGGATCGCCATGAGATCCGAGCACAATCGGCCGGAACCCGGCCTCAAACACATGATTTTCGATATTTCGCGCAATCTCGGCAAAGAAGGGGTCAGCCATGTAGGGGATGACGATGCCGACATTCTTGGTCAGTCGGCGGTTCTGGTTCATGGCATAGAAATTCGGCCGGTAATCATATTGCTCGAGCGCCTTCTCGATGCGTTCCCGCGTCGATTTCCGGACACTGTCGGCATCGTTGAAATACTTGGAGAGCGTGGGCCGCGAAATGCCGCTTACGGATGCGAACTCGTCCATGTTCTTGATTCTTGAGTCATTCATCCGGGAGAGCCCTTGTATCCAGACCTGAGAGAGAAATCCTGTAAGATCAGGATTTCCGTCAAATGTGCCGAGACCACAATGTAATTGTCGCGCGGCAAATTTACCAGCACCCGGTTAGTACAATGAGATGCCGCGGCTGGATAGCCGGCCCGGTTTCAGCCTGGGCTCTCGACGCCGATGCCTGGTTGCCGGGTCTTCCGTTCCCCAGCCGGACAAGAGCTCGCCTGATCTCATGATGCTGCCTGAACCTCATGGGCGCTGCCTGTCTGCGGCGTTCTCATTCGTGACCCGGGTGGCGAAGGGCCGGTGCCAAGGTTCGGGGTGGGGTTGAGTTGGGTTGCCAGTGCGGCTATCTGGGGAGCGCCACAGGCGGAATGGCCGCAACCACAAAGGCGCATCCACGCATGATCCCAGATTATCTCGTTACCCACTCCGGCGGTTTCCATGCCGACGAGTTGCTGTCCAGCGTCGTTCTGACACGGCTATTTCCGAATGCACGGATCGTGCGCAGCCGGTCGTCGGAATGGATCACACCGGCCAGTGACCGGATCATCTATGACGTGGGTGGCGCCTATGATGCCGAAGCACGGATCTTCGATCACCACCAGCGCGGCGCGCCGTTGCGCGAGGACGGGCAGCCCTACAGCTCGTTCGGCCTGGTCTGGAAGCATTACGGGCGCGACTATCTCGCCGCCACGGGATTGCCCGAGGCGCATATCGAGACGGTCCACGCCGCGTTCGATGCGAGCTTCGTGCTGCCGATCGACCTGATGGACAATGGCGCCATGAGCCCCTCGGTTGCAGGGCCGCTGGCGGTGCTGACCTTGCCGGTTCTGCTTGAGACGCTGAAGCCGGTGTTCGACGACACGGATCCGGAAGCTCTGGAGCGGGCGTTCGGCGAGGCACTCGCCATCGCGCGGAGTTTCCTCGAGGCCAAGATCGCCGGAAGCGCTGCCAAGTTGCGCGCCGAGGACATCGTGCTCAAGGCCGTCGCTGAAGCAGGAGAGGCTCGTGTTCTGGAGCTGCCAATGGGGATGCCCTTCCGCTCGGCGGTGATGAAATCCGGCGCCGATCACCTCTTGTTCGTGGTTCACCCGCGTGACAAGGACTGGTGCCTGACCGGCATCCGCCGTGCTGACGAAGGGTTCGAGCTGCGGGCCGATCTTCCGGCGGCCTGGGCTGGCCTGACAAATGGTGATCTGGAGAAGGCCAGCGGCGTGGACGGCGCAAGTTTCTGCCACAATGGCCGGTTCATTGCCGCCGCGAAAACCCGCGACGCCGTGCTGGCCATGGCAGAGATTGCGGTAAAGGAAGCTGTGGCGACAGCGTAACCCTGATCGATCGCAGCCGACGTCTCTACAGATCTTTCAGATAGGTATTTTCGCTGCGCGAGCGGGCGTAGAGAGCGGGATCAATGTCGGCTGTCAGCAGTTCTTCCGACAGCCGGGCCTGAGCCAGCGCCGAGCCATCAGGGGCTGCAATGACGGACTGCCCGGCATAGTCGAATTCGCCGTCTCGACCCACATTGTTGACATAGGCAATGAAGACCTGGTTCTCGAAGGCGCGCACCGGGATCATCTTGTCGGCGATGAAGCTGCCTGAATATCCCGCTGGCGTCGCGGTCGGAACGAGGATCATATCGGCCCCGGCCAGCGCCAGCCGCCGCACGTTTTCCGGAAATTCCACGTCGTAGCAGATCAGCATGCCAAGCTTCATGCCGTGATGGCTGAACAGGCAGGTCGAGGGTTTCGCCGGCGTGAACAGGTTGCGCTCGTAGTCGCCATAAAGATGCGACTTGCGGTAGACAGATGGCGGGCTTGCGCCGTCGGTATGGACTGCGGAATTGTAGACGGCATCCCCGGCTTTTTCGGCAAAACCGGCCACGAGGGCGATGCCGGTTTTGCCGGCGATCTCGCCGAGCCTTGCCACGATCGGACCGTCGGTGGGTTCGGCGAGCGTCCGGATCTTCTCGCCGCCGCCGTAGCTGGTGATGCCGAGTTCCGGGGTAACCAGAAGTGTGGCGCCGGCTTCGGCGGCGTCGCGGGCGGCGCTTTCGATGCGCGCGAGGTTGGCGGAGGTGTCAGCGCCCGCTGTCTGCATCTGCAGGGCCGCAATGCGGATCATGGCTTTTCCCCGGAATTGGCGCCCAGCAGTTTGAGCAGGTCGCCGTAGCGGGCAATCAGCGAATAGATGACGGCGGCCAGGGCTACGAACAGAACGGTGACGGAGGCCATGGTCGGGGTGTAGCCGTAGCGCAGCGCGTTGAAGATCTTGATCGGAAGAGTTTCCATGGTGAAGCCGACCGTCATGTAGGCGACGATGTATTCGTTAAGCGACAGCACGAAGGCGAACGCATAGCCAGAAACCAGGTAAGGCGTGATCAGCGGCAGCACGACGGTGCGGAAAATGGTGCGGTCATCGGCTCCCATGGTGGCTGCAGCTTCGACCAGCGAGCGGTCGATGGCGGAAAAGCCGAGCGACAGCGTGACCAGCGGCAGGGTGACGAAGAAGATCGCGTGGCTGATCACCGCCGTCCAGGGCTGGCCGTAGAAACCGGTGGTGGCCCAGAAGGTAAGCAGTCCCAGCGCGGTGATCACCGGCGGCAATGTGAAAGGCGCGATGCCGAGAAGCTGGAAGATGTTGGCCCAGGGCGCGATCCGGCGCCACAGGAACCAGGCCAGCGGCAAGGCAATGGCGACGGCGAGTGCGGCGGAGAGGATCGCCAGCATCAGCGAGGCAAATAGCGCATTGCGCCAGCCGGTGTCGGCAAAGATCTCGACATACCAGGCCAGCGAAAAGCCCTGCGGCGGGAAGGCCAGCGTTTGCTTGGCATTGACCGAGACACCGGCGACCACGATCAGCGGGGCGGCCAGAAAGAGACCGACGAGAGCAAAATAGAAACGTCGCAGGAAAAGGCTCATGTGGCAGCCTCCCGCTTGCGTCCGGCAAACAGGGTGAGTGCGACCATGGCAAGCGTGACCAGCACCAGGAACACGGCCATGGCGGCTGCGAACGGCATGTTGGACTGGTAGATGGCCTGGTCGGTGATCAGCACCGAGAGCGTCCAGTGCTGCGGCCGGCCGAGGATCTGCGGCAGCAGGTAGGAGCCGAGCGCAAAGATGAACACCATGATCAGCGTGGCCAGGATGGTGGTCCTGAGCGCCGGCACCACGACGGTGAAAAAGGCCCTGAGCGGCGATGCACCGAGCGTGCGGGCAGCTTCGGTGAGTGTCGGATCAAGCCGGACCAGGGCCGGATAGAGAACCAGGATGGTGTAGGGCAGGGCCTGATAGACCATCGCGGTCAGCACCGCCGGAAAACCGGGTGACAGCGCCACGGCCTTCTCCATCAGTCCGAGTGCGACCAGCAGGTTGGTGATGCCGGCGGTACGGGAAAACAGCGTCGACCAGGCAAAGCCGATGATGACTTCGGAAAGGGACAGCACCGACAGGAGCGCCACCATCCAGATGATCTGTGCCCGCCGGGTCAGCCGGGTCAGCAGATAGGTGAACGGCACCCCGATGACGACACAGCAGATGGAGACGAGAACCGCCAGCATGAGCGAGAAGCCAAGCACATTGGCGAAGAAGAGGCTGAGGAACCGCTCGTAATTGGAGAACACGAAGGCGGGCGTGTAGAAGCCGCCCTGCTGGCGCTGGAAGAAACTGACCGAGATCATGGTCCCGAAGGGGATGACGAAGAACACGACGAGCATGATCGCCGGGAAGGCGAGCGGTGCGTAATCGGTCAGTTTTTGCGGCGCCTCGCGTCTCATCTGTCGAGCACCACGCAAACGCCGGGGTCGAGCAGGACACCGACCGGCTGACCGACCGTGACTTCGGGCCGGGAGCGCGGGGTGGAGACCGCGATGATCTGCTTGCCGGCGCAGTCGATGAAGGTCTCGATGGTGCCGCCGAGATCGCGGACGAAGGTCACGGTCCCGGTAACAGTGCCATCGGTCCCGGGAGCGGTCAGATGCACGTCTTCGGGGCGAACGGAAATGACCGCCCTCCCGCCCCCCGGTGCGCTCAGTCCCGGTATGGCCTGGCCAAGTGCCACGGCGCGACCGGAGCTGTCGGTGTCCATGTCGATGAGATTGGTGGAGCCGATGAAGTCGGCCACGAAAGTGTCGGCGGGCCTGCGGTAGATCTCCATCGGGCTTGCCGCCTGGCGGATCTCGCCCTGGTTCATCACCACCACGGTGTCGGCCATGGTCATGGCTTCACGCTGGTCGTGGGTGACGACGATGGTGGTGATGCCGAGCTCCTGCTGCAATTGCCTCAGCTCCACCTGCATGGCCTCGCGCAGCTTGGCGTCGAGCGCGGACAGCGGCTCGTCGAGCAGGAACAGCTTGGGCGAACGGGTGAGCGCACGGGCAATCGCCACGCGCTGGCGCTGGCCGCCGGAAAGCTTGGCCACCGGGCGGTCGGCATAGCCGGGGAGATGGATCATCGCCAGCAATTCGTCGACGCGTTTTTTCTGTTCCTCGCGCGGGGCGCCACGGATCCTCAGCGGGTAGGCGATGTTCTCCCCGACGGTCAGATGCGGAAACAGCGCCAGGGACTGAAACACCATGCCCAGATTGCGCTTGTGGGTCGGGACGGCGGTGATGTCTTCGCCATCAAGCAGGATCTCGCCGCTGGTGGGGAGGTCAAGGCCGGCGATCATCCTGAGCAGCGTGGTCTTGCCGCAGCCTGAAGGTCCGAGCATGCAGACGAATGTGCCGTGCGGCACGGCAAGCTGTACGTCGTTGACCGCAGTGAAGCTGCCGAAGTCCTTGCGGACCGAATTGAGCGTCAATCCAGACATTGTGTCCCCATTGTCCTTGCCCCGCCTGACCGGGGAGAGGGAGGGGCGTTGAGCCTGCCCCTCCCGTTCTTCAGCCAATCACGTCCCCATGCGGGGCGCAATCGGGTGTCAGCCGACGATCAGCTCGGTCCACTTCTGGTTCAGCCAGTCGGACTTGGTCTGGTAGAGATCGTAGCGCGGGATGATCGGGTCGATGTCGGACGACACGCTGGCGAATTCCTCGGCCGTGAGGTCGAGAAGATCACGCTTCAGCGTCGGCGCGGTGCCGACCTTGCGGGACAGGGTCGCCTGGATTTCCGGCTGGCTCATGTAGTCGATGAAGACATGGGCTTCCTCGACCTTGTCAGATGCGCGCGAGAGCGCCCAGCAGCCCGAATCCTGAATGCCGCCTTCCTTGGGGAAGGTGGAGCGGACCGGGTGACCGTCGGCGGCGGCCAGGCCTGTGACGTCGTGGTAATACTGGCCCATCGGGATTTCGCCGGATTTCAGCGCCTGCTCGAACTGGGCTTCGTCGCGGTACCACAGGCGCACGTTTGGCTTGACCTCGGCGAGCTTCTCGAAGGCCTTGTTGAGGCCTTCCTCGGTGTCGAGCGCATCGGTTCCGCCCATAAATGTCTTTGCGGTGACTTCAAGCAGGAACGAGTTCGACACCAGCGCCAGCAGGCCGAGCTTGTCGGCATTGGCAGGATCCCACAGGCTGGCCCAGCTTTCGGGAGCTTCGGGATAGGCGTCGGTGTTGCTGACCAGCGTGATGTACCAGGCCACCGCGCCGATGCCGGCAACCCGGCCATCGGGATACTTGTTGACGAACTGTGGCAGCAGGTCGTCGTAGTTGCCGATCCTGGCGGTATCGATCGGGGCCCAAAGCTCTGTGGACTGGCCCTTGAGCATGGCAACCTGCGACATCATCGAGACATCGGCGGGTGCAACGCCGGCCCTTGCAGCCTGTTCGAGCTGTACCAGCCAGGCTTCGCCGGTCGGCTCGGCGATCGATTCCACCGCGATACCGGTTGCGGCGGTGAAATCGGGGAAGATGTTCTTGTCGAACGAATCCTTGAAGTAGCCGCCATAGACGCCGACCTTGAGCGAGCGGTCCTGGGCGCGCAGGATTGACGGCATCGACAGGGCGCCAATGGCTGCTGCAGTGCCACCGAGCATTGCCCGCCGGCTGATGGATGAATTGAGAATCTTTCGCATTGTCTGCTCCTTTGTTTGCCGGACATGAGCCGGCGTTCCCTTGTTGTCTCGCCTGAGGTTCTTTGCCTCAATGTGCGGATGTGTCTGTCTGTCTCAGCGTCCCCGAAGGCAGCTTGTCATGATGTCTCACCGGTTATGGCGGGGCTGAAGACCATCAGGCTGAGGATCTCGAACAGCACCTGCGCACCGGCATGGGCCGTGTTGGTGGTGGAATCATATTGCGGCGCAACTTCGACCACGTCGCCGCCGACAATGTTCATCCCCTTGAGGCCCCGGATCAGTTCCAGCACTTCACGCGTGGTCAGGCCGCCGACTTCGGGCGTGCCTGTGCCAGGCGCGAAGGCGGGGTCGAGGCTGTCGATATCGAAGGAGAGATAGGTCGGACCGTCGCCGATGATTTCGCGCGCGCGCTCGATGATCGCGGGCATGCCCATGCCGGTGACTTCTTCCGCGTGGATCACGGTCATGCCGGATTCGTAGGAGAATTCCCAAAGATACTCGGCCGGGCCGCGGATGCCGATCTGGATCGTCCGGGTCGGGTCGAGCACGCCGTCGAGCACCGCGTTGCGGAACGGGCCGCCATGGTGGAACTTGGTCATGTCGAAAGCGCCGCCGGTGTCGCAGTGGGCGTCGATATGGATCATGCCGACGGGACGGTTCTTGCCGACTGCCTTGAGGATCGGGTGGGTGATCGAATGGTCGCCGCCAACCGAGAGCGGCAGAACGCCGGCATCGACGATCTGATGCAGACGGCGCTCGATATCCTCGTGGCAGAGCTCGAGCCGGTAGCGGCTCTGGAAGCTGACATCGCCGATATCGGCGACGCGCAATTCATGCACCGGAGCGCAATCGAGAACGTGGTTGTAGGGGCCGATGCGCTCGATGGTGCGCAAGGCGCGCGGGCCGAAACGCGAGCCGTTGCGGTTGGTGACGCCGAGGTCCATCGGCATGCCGATCATTGCCACCTGCAGGTCGCCGAAATCCGGCTCGTCATTGTCGACGTCAACATAGGGCGCGGTCAGGAAGGTCGGGATACCGGAATAAGGCGCCAGCCGTGTGCCGCTTTCGGTGAAGATCTTGTCGGCGACGCGGCGGAATTTCGGATTGAACAGTTCGCCGCCATGGCTTTCGCCATACTTGCCCTTCAGCTCGTCGAGCTTCGCCTTGTCCCAAGCCATGTCTTTGCCATCCCGAGAAAATGCAGCGCCGCGACAATCGGCCCTGTCGTTGAATAAAATGTTGCAAAGCAGCGAAAGGAAAGCAATTGATATTGTTAGCACCATTTGTGTGAGGAATTCTCACATCAGGATTGAGCCGATGACACAGAGACTGCCGCCGCTGAACCCGCTCAGGGCGTTCGAGGCGACCGCCAGGAACCGTTCGCTGACCAAGGCGGCAAAAGAGCTTTGCGTCACCCACGGGGCGATCAGCCACCAGATCAAGGCGCTGGAAAATTCGCTGAAAGTGAAGCTGTTCAACCGTACCGGGCAGCGGCTGACCCTGACCGAACATGGCGCCGACCTGTTACCCTCGGTGACATCGGCCTTCGAGGAGATTGCTACCGCCACGGCGCGGATGACGCGGCCGGCGAAATCCGGATCGCTGTCGATCACCTGCGTGTCGGCGCTGTTGTCGCTTTGGCTCATGCCGCGGCTGGCGAGCTTCACCGCGCGGTACCCGGACATAAGGCTTACGCTCAATGCCGCCAATGATCCGGCGGCGATCCATTCTCCCGATGTCGACATCGCCATTCTTTATGGTGACGGCAGCTGGACCGATTGCTGGCTCAAGCTGTGGTCGCATCTCGACCTGTTCCCGATCGCCAGCCCTTCGCTGATCAACAACAAGCCGATCCGCACGGCGCGTGATCTCGCCGAGCATACCATCCTGCACGGGGATGGCGGGCATGAATGGCATATCTGGCTGACGGCGGCTGATGTCCGCGGTATTTCCGGGGTGCAGCAGCATCATTTCTCCGATGCGCGGCTGGCGATCGAGGCGGCGCTGCTTGGCCACGGTATCGCGCTGGGTGATACGCTGACTGCGGCCAGCCTGCTGACCCGGGGGCAGGTTATCGTGCCGTTCAAGCTCGCCGTGCCGGCGGTCGACGCGTTTTATGTTGCCTGCAGCAATGATGTGCGCTCGACACCAGCGGTGGATGCCTTCATCGACTGGCTGTTTTCCAGCATCGAGGAAGATGACGCCCGGGCCGAGCCGATGATTGCCGCGCGCCGTACCATCCGCCGGGCGCAGCAGAGCCCGAGCGTTCAACACGCAGAACCCGTTCCAGTCGAACTGACAGAATCATGAAGGCCTCCATCATGCCGCGCGCCCGCATCAACCCGCTCGTCGAAACCCTGTCAGCACCTCCCATTCCGGAAGTGCAGGCCTGGAAACATGATTATGACGGCCGGCTTGGCCCGTTGCTTGATCTGTCGCAGGCCGTTCCAGGCTACCCGCCGCATGCCGACATGTTGCGCTGGCTGGGGGAAGCCGCCGGTTCGGTGGCGATGGCAGGTTATGGCGATATCGAGGGTGAGCCTGAGTTGCGTGGTGCCTATGCGACATGGGTCAGCACTATCTACGCGGCAGAGATCAAGCCGTCGAATGTTCACGTCACATCGGGCTGCAACCAGGCCTTCATGGCGGCGATGATGGCGATCGCAGGTCCCGGCGACCGGGTGCTCCTGACCAATCCGTGCTATTTCAATCACGAGACAACGCTGAAGATGAGCGGCGTCGGGGTCGACTATGTCGATTGCCGGGCTGAGGACGGATTCTTGCCGACAACGGCGGCTGTGGAGGCGATGATTGCCGAGGATGTCCGGGCGCTGGCGGTGGTAACACCGAACAATCCCACCGGCGCCACCTATCCGGGCGGTCTGCTACAGGAGCTGTTGCAGCTTTGCCGGGCGCGCGGCATCTGGTTGATTGTGGACGAGACCTATCGTGATTTTCTGCCGCTTGATGGCGGCGCGCCACACGGACTGTTTGCGCTGCCTGACTGGCAGGACAATCTGATCGGGCTCTACAGCTTTTCCAAATCCTTCTGCATTCCGGGTCACAGGGTCGGGGCCGTTACTGCCGGCGAAGCCCTGGTCGGCCAGATCGCCAAGGTGATGGACAATCTGCAGATCTGTGCGCCACTGCCACCGCAATCCGCATTGGCGAAAGCCATCCCGGCGCTGGGCGACTGGCGCCGCGCCAACACGCGCGAGATTGCCGACCGGGCGGCGGCGCTCAAAGAGGTCATGGCCGAAACGAGGGGCTGGGAAATTACAGCGCTCGGCGCCTATTTCGCCTTCGTGCGCCACCCCTTCGGAGACCTGAGTGCCTATGACGCTGCCCACAAGCTGGCGCGTGAGGCCGGCGTCATAACCATTCCCGGATCGTTCTTCGGGCGGGGGTTGGAGGGCTATCTGCGGGTGGCGTTTGCCAATGCGGATGTCGCCACCATCCGTCAGCTTGGCGGCCGTTTTTCTGTATGCGGCGGGTGATCGCGAGCCGTAGCAGGGCATGAAACGCTGTTGCAGAAAGCTCAGCTGTAGATCCGCTGTTCCATGGGAGTCTGGGCAATGAGATCGGTCAGGCCGGTCAGCATGGCGATCTCGGCGCGATTGGGCTTGGCATGCGGGTTCCAGACCACATGGACGTCAATCGCCGGCGGCGCTTCATAGGGCGGAAGCCGCCATAATCGCCCGCGTTCGACATCCTCGCGCACCACATGCAGCGGCAGCGGGCCGATGCCGAGACCGGCGATGATCATCCGCCGCACCTCTTCGAGATTGGGCGAGGTGCCGACAATGCGGGCCTCAAGCTGGGCCTCGGCGCGCATCTGCGCAACCGGCCTGAGCGCATCATCCATCTGGTCGGTGACGAAGCTCACCGAGGAATGGCCTGCGAGATCGGCAATGCTGATGCCTTCGCGGCCATAGAGTGGATGGGTGGGACCGCAAAACAGGCCAAAGAACTCGCGGAACAGACGCCGGTATTCGAGTTGCGGGCTGCGTTCCATCACCAGGCAGATGGCAAGCGAGGCACGGCGGGCGGCAACCGCGGTCAGGGCACTGCGGCTGGCCATCGCCTCGATCGAGAGCGTGGCGCGGGGGTGGTCCTTGTGAAACTGGGTCAGGGTCTGATCGAACAACGGGCTTATGACGTGGCTCGCCATGACGATGCGGACGTGGCCGCTGACCTCGTCCTCGACATCCCGGATGGCAGTGCCGAGACGCAGGATGGCGCCGTGGATATCGATCGCCTCGTCATAGAGCAGGCGTCCGGCGGCGGTGAGCTCGAACCGCCCGGGCTTGCGGTTGATCAGCTGCTTGCCCAGCCGTTCCTCGAGACGCTTGAGAGCGCTGGAGACTGTCGGTTGCTTGAGGCTCAAGCGTTCTGCGGCTTCGGTGACCGATCGGGAATCGGCAAGCACAAGGAAGGTGCGCAACAGATTCCAGTCGAGATCACGGGCGAGACGTTCAGGGGGTGTGAGGCTGCTCATGTCATTATAGGTACCATCTATAGTTAGAATATCAATTATCTATTTGATCAATGCGGCTTTCCCCAACATCATGCCTTCAACAAGAACGCCGGGGAGCGTCGGGACCATGAGCATCGAACAACGCGAGGCGCGGCAGCCGTGGATTCTGCTGACGCCGGCACTGACGGCGATCGTGATGCTGCTGATCGTGCCGCTGGTCTTCATCGTCGTCTACTCGTTCTGGCTCAAGAGTGCCGCCGGTGCCGATACGCCAGGGTTTTTCCTCGATAACTGGCAAGAGGCGCTGACCGATCCATTCTACAGGGACATCCTGCTCAACACCCTGAAGATCGCGGCAATCACGACACTTGTCTGCGCGCTTCTTGGCTATCCTGCGGCCATTTTCATAGCCCGATCGCAGGGCAACAAGGTCGTGTTGCTGGTGCTGCTGATGCTGCCGTTCTGGATCAGCTACATCATTCGCACTATGAGCTGGATCAATATTCTCGGCGTCTCGGGCGCGCTCAACTCGGCGATGATCTGGCTCGGGATCATCAACGAGCCGATCCAGATGCTCTACAACGAAACAACCGTGATCCTCGGCCTGGTGCATTTCCTGCTGCCGTTCATGGTGCTCAATATCTTCGTCAGCCTCGACGGCATCGACACCAATCTCGAAGACGCGGCCTCCTCGCTCGGCGCAACCCGCTGGCAGGGCTTCTTGCAGGTGACGCTGCCGCTGTCGCTGCCCGGTCTGGCCGCTGGCGGGCTTCTGTGTTTCGTGCTGTCTGCAGGCACCTACATCACCCCGGTGATTCTCGGCGGGCCGCGCGATGCGATGTTTGCCAATCTTGTCTACGAGGCGATCATCCGGCAATTGAACTGGCCGCTCGGCTCGGCGCTGTCGCTGCTGCTGCTTGCCGTACTCGGGGTCCTGGTGATCATCTACAACCGCTATCTCGGCATGGCGCAACTGGCGAAGGGGCTGGGCTGATGGGCTGGCGTCTGATCCGCTTCTACACGATCCTGGTGTACCTCTTCATGTTCTTGCCGATTGCGGTGGTGGTGCTGCTGTCATTCAACGCCAACCAGTTCGGCAGCTTCCCGATGACCGGATTGTCGATCCGCTGGTTCGAGGTGCTGTGGAACAATGATGCCATCATGCGGGCGTTTCGCACCTCTATCGTGCTCGGGCTGATGACGGCAGCGATCTCGACCGTACTTGGCGTATTGGCAAGCCTGGCGCTGGTCAGATACCAGATTCCGGGCCGCAACATGATCACCACGCTGCTGATCGCGCCGATCCTGGTGCCGGAAGTGGTGCTGGCGGTGGCGCTGCTGCTGTTTCTCAATTTCCTCGATATCGGCAAGAGCTTCACGCTGCTCTTGGCAGGCCATGTGATCTTTACGCTGCCCTTCGTCATTCTGGTGGTGCAGGCGCGGCTGGTCAGCATCCGGCGAGATGTCGAGGAGGCGGCGCTGAGCCTTGGCGCCTCGCCGATGCAGACCTTCCTGAAGATCACGCTGCCGCAGCTGATGCCAGCGGTGGCTGCGGGCGGGTTGTTCGCCTTCACCATCAGCTTCGACGACATCACCGGAACGCTGTTCTGGAAGCCGGGCGGGATTGAAACCGTACCGACGCAGATCTTCTCGATGCTTCGCAATTCGATCTCTCCGGAGATCAACGCCCTCGGCACGGTCATCATCGTGCTGACGGTCGGGCTGCCGCTGATCGGTGCGGCCCTTGCCCGAAGACTTGCAACAAAAAGCGGCGGATAAACCGCCCGATTGAACCTGAACCAGAGTTGGAGAACAAAATGGACGATACAAAACGCTATGAACGACTGCGCGAGCGGTTCCAGAATGGCGACATCAGCCGCCGCAGGTTTTTCGGTCTTCTCGGCGCTGCAGGTGCTGCCTATGGCCTGCAGATGCCGTTTGCGCGCCAGGCGCTGGCCGCCGGCGATGTCACCCAGGTCCGCTTTGACGGCTGGGGCGGTGTCGTTTCCGAAGCCTTCCGCAAGCACGCCTTCGATCCCTATACCGACAAGACCGGCATCAAGGTGATTGACGGCACCTTTCCCGGTGGTGACGAATACCTCGCGCTGGTGCGCGCCAGCCAGCCGGGCGAATACAACATTGCCCACCTGTCCGGTGTGTTCGATTACGCCCGCTACCACAGCTTCGATCTGACCAGCGAACTCAACCTCGCCAATATTCCGAACATGGCCAATGTCATGCCGGCGCTGATGAATGCGTTCAAGTCGATCACGCCCGACAGCCTGAGCGCGGCACCTTACGACTACGGCACGACGGGTCTTGCCTATAACCGCAAGTTCATTTCCGACGAGGAGATGAAGGAAAAGGGCGCCAAGATCCTGATCGACGAGAAGCACAAGGGCAAGATCGGCGGCTGGAGCGACTGGCGCACCCGGATGTGGTACGCGGCGCTGCAGACCGGACAGGATCCCAACAATATCGAGGACGTTGAAGCGGCCTGGGATGCCGTGCGCAAGCACCGCGATCTGGCGCTGAAATACTGGGCTTCAGGGGCCGAGCTGATGAGCCTGCTGGCGGAGGAAGAAATCCACGTCACCGAGGGCTGGTCGGGCCGTATCTTCGCGCTGCAGGAGCAGGGCCATGACATCGGCTATTACGATCCGCCGAATGGCTTTGGCTGGCAGGAATGCCTGTTCGTACTCAAGGGCAGCCCGATGGCGGCCTGCGAGGAGCTGCTCAACTTCATGCTCGACAAGGACACCTCGATCGCCGTGGCCGAGGGCCAGAGCTACCCGCCTGCGCTCGACCCGACCAAGGTCGATCTTGGCGACAAGATACCAAAACTGCCGGCCTTTGATGCGACCGGGACGCTGTCCGGCCTGACATTCGCCAATCCGGCCTACTGGAACGGCAATGAAGCAGACTGGTCGAAGGAATTCGGCCGCGTTCAGCGCGGTTACTAAGCCGACACCCGGCCCCGCTCAAAGCGTGGGGCCGGTTTTTCTCGCAACCGGAGGCACGCTATCGTGAGCGCCGTAACTCTCAGCAATATCGTCAAGCGCTTTGGCGACTACACCGCTGTGCACCAGATGTCGCTGGATATCAGCGAGGGCAGTTTTGTCACTCTGCTGGGCCCTTCCGGCTGTGGCAAGACAACGACCTTGCGGATGATTGCCGGCCTGCTCGATCCCAGCGAGGGGGAAATCGCGATCAAGGGCAAGCGGGTCAATGACGTGCCGATCCACAAGCGCAATCTGGGGCTGGTGTTTCAGAACTATGCGCTGTTTCCGCACAAGACAGTTGCCGAAAACGTCGCCTTTGGCCTCAACTACCGCAATGTTGGCAAGGAGGACGCCAAGCGCAAGGTGGCCGAGGCGCTGGAATTGGTGCAATTGCCCGATTTGGGTGGGCGCTATCCGAAGGAGCTCTCCGGCGGGCAGCAGCAGCGCATTGCGTTGGCCCGCGCCATTGTCATCGAGCCTGACGTGTTGCTGCTCGACGAGCCGCTGTCGGCGCTTGACGCCAATCTGCGCGAAGACATGCGTGTTGAGCTCAAGCGGATCCAGCAAAGCATCGGCGTGACCACGGTGTTCGTGACCCACGACCAGACCGAAGCGCTGGCCATGTCGGACAAGATCATCATCATGTCGGAAGGCCGGGTCGAGCAGATTGGCGCGCCGGAAGAGGTTTACAACACACCGGCAAGCGAGTTTGTCGCCCAGTTTCTGGGTGCCTCGAACCTGCTTGCCGCGCGATGCACGGGTGTTTCGGGCGGTGAGATCGCAGTGGAGCTGCAAGGGTTTCCGCGTATTGCGATCCCGAAGCAGCGCGCGCCGAAGATTTCCGCGCCCGGTCCGGTGCGGCTCGTCATCCGGGCTGAAAGGCTGGTTTTGAAGCCGGCCGGAACTGTGGTTGCAGACGGATTGAGCGTCGACGCGGTGGTCGAGAATGTCGATTATCAGGGCCAGTCCGCGCGATACTTCCTGCGGGTCGGAGAGCATCAACTCCAAGCTATCAACATGATTGATGATCATCCGTTTCCCACGGAATCAAAGGTCACTTTGCAGTTCCGGGCGAAGGACTGTGCAGCATTGCCGGTGGAGGCCCGTTCGTGAAACCTGAAAGCCATCTGTTTTACCAGACCCGTTCGCGACGCCCGGTGCTGGCCGAAGCGCGCGGGGTCTATATGTGGGATGTTGACGGCAAGCGCTATCTCGACGGCTCGTCAGGTGCAATGGTCAGCAATATCGGCCATTCCAACCCGCGCGTGCTCGACGCCATGCGGCGGCAGATGGAGAAATCGACCTTCGGCTACCGGCTGCATTTCGAGACCGAACCGAGCGAGCGGCTTGCGGCCAAGGTAGCCTCACTGTCGCCTGCCGGGATGGAGAAAGTGTTTTTCGTGTCCGGCGGTTCGGAGGCGGTGGAAAGCGCCATCAAGCTGGCGCGGCAATATGCGGTGACGGTGGGACAAGGCTCACGCTGGAAAGTGATCTCGCGCGATCCGAGCTATCACGGCTCCACTCTGGGCGCGCTGGCCTTGACCGGTTACGCACCGTTGGCGGATCCGTTCCTGCCGATGATGCAGCCGATGCCGAAGATCCCCGCGCCACGGGCCTATCTCGACGGTCTGGACATCAACGACGCTGCGACAGGCGCCTATTATGCTGCGATGCTTGAAGACAAGATTCAGGAAGAAGGTGCGGATAGCGTGCTGGCCTTTATCGTGGAGCCGATCGGGGGGGCGTCGACCGGCGCGCTGGTGCCGCCGGCCGGCTACATGCAGGCGGCTCGCGAGATCTGCGACCGTTACGGCGTGTTGCTGATCCATGACGAGGTGATGTCGGGCGGCGGGCGCACAGGCAAATTCATGGGCGCGGAACATTTTGGTGTCGAGCCGGATATCATTGCCATCTCCAAGGGGTTCGGCGCCGGCTACGCCCCGCTTGGCGCCATGATCGCGCATGACCGGCTGGTCGATCCGGTGCTTGATGCCGGCGGCTTTCTGCATGGTCATACCTATGCCGGCAATCCGCTGGCCTGTGCCGCCGGGCTTGCGGTGCTTGAAGAAATTGAATCTGGTGACTTGATGCAGAACGCCAGCCGCATGGGCGGTTTGCTCAAGGCACGACTTCAAAACCTGATGCAGCGGTTTTCCTTCATTGGCGATGTGCGTGGGGAAGGATTGCTTCTGGCTTTCGAGCTGGTGGCCGACCGGCAAACCATGCAGCCGCTGCCCAAGGCACTGAACGCCTACAACGAGCTGGTGGAACTCGCCTATGCGGAAGGGCTGATCATTTACTCGCGCCGGACTCGCGGCGGTCTTGAGGGCGATCATTTCCTGGTCTGCCCGCCGATGGTCATCTCGGAAGGTCAGGTGGATGAAATCATCGACATGTTGACCAATGCCCTGGACAAGTTCGCGGCCCGTGCCGGGCTTGCCCTCGAGACGGCCTGACGGAGACCTGCATGTCGAAAATCATCATCTCCTGTGCCGTGACCGGCTCGATCCACACGCCATCCATGTCGCCCTATCTGCCGGTGACCGCCGAGGCGATCGCCACGCAGGCGATCGGTGCGGCTGAGGCCGGGGCCGCCATCCTGCATCTGCATGCCCGTAATCCCGAAACCGGGCAGCCTTCAGCCGCGCTGGAGCACTACATGGGCTTTCTTCCCGCAATCAAGGCCGGCACCGATGCGGTGGTGAACCTGACGACGGGCGGCAGTGCGGTGATGACGCTGGAGCAGCGGCTAACGGCGCCTCTGGCGTTAAAGCCTGAAATGTGTTCGCTCAACATGGGCTCGATGAATTTCGCGCTCTACCCGATGCTCGGCAAACGCACCGAGTGGCTGCATGACTGGGAAGAGCCGTTCCTGCGCAATTCCGACGACCTGGTGTTCAAGAATACGCCACGCGACATCGAAGGCGTGCTCAGGCAGATGGGTCAGGAGCGCGGTGCGCGGTTCGAATTCGAATGCTACGACATCAGCCATCTCTACATGCTCAGCCATTTCGTTGACCGGGGACTGATCAAGGCGCCGATGTTCATCCAGTTCGTCATGGGCGTGCTGGGTGGCATTCCTGCCGAACCGGAGCATCTGGCCTATCTCAAGCAGACTGCCGACAGCCTGTTCGGCGATGATTACATGTTTTCGGTGCTTGCCGCCGGACGTCAGCAGATGGCATTGGCGAAACTGGGTGCAACCATGGGCGGGCATGTGCGGGTGGGGCTGGAAGACAATCTCTACATTGCGCGCGGACAATTGGCCAAATCCAATGCCGAACAGGTGACGATGGTGCGCGAGATCGTCGAATCCGTCGGCCGCACTGTTGCCACGCCGGATGAAGCGCGGGCGATGCTGGGTTTGAAAGGCAAGGAAAATGTGGGGTTTTGAGTGTGAATGAGATCAGCATCAGGCCAGCGGTGTCCGGTGACGCGAGTGCGCTGAACCGGGCACTGGCGCAGCTCTCGGCGGATATGGGCGACGAGCACAGAGCGGGTGATACAGATATTGCCCGCGTCTGTTTTGGACCGGCCCCGGTGCTGCACGTGGTCGTAGCGGAAACCGCAGATCGCAGCATCGTCGGCGTCGCGGCTTACTCGCCCTTTTTCTCAACCGTCTACGGTTCCGTCGGGATTTATGTTTCCGATCTCTGGGTGGATCAGGAGGTTCGGGGGCAGCGGCTGGGTGAAAGACTTCTGGCGGGTGTTCACCGGGCTGGAGTTGATGCCTGGGATGCGAGCTTCATCCGGCTCGGTGTCTACCATGACAACCCGAGGGCGCGCGCCTTTTACGAGCGCATCGGTTTTGTTGCTGCCGAAGATACCCAATTCATGACGCTGACGGGCAACGCGCTTCAGTCCTTGGGAGAGAATGCATGAAGGCGATATTCGACGAGCGCCAGTGGGCGCATGATCCGAAGCATTTCATGGCCAATGGCCGGATGTCCCCCAATCCGGAACAGCCGCAGCGCATTGAAGAGTTGAGCCGAGGCGCCCGCGCTGCCGGATGTGAGTTCATCATGCCTACCGACCACGGCATGGGGCCGCTTGCCGAGATCCACTCGCCGGAATACCTGACCTTCCTCGAGACCATTCACGCCCGCTGGATCAGAACCGAGGGGGCTTCGGATGAAGTGATTCCCAACATCCATCCGGATCGCCGGACTGTCAGCTATCCCAAGTCCGCGACCGGGCAGTCCGGTTTCCACCAGGCCGATACGTCCTGCCCGATCACGGCCGGCACCTGGCAGTCGGCCTACTGGTCGGCGCAGTCCGCGCTCAGTGCCGTCGACACGGTTCTTGACGGCGAGCCGGCAGCCTATGCGCTGTGCCGACCGCCCGGTCATCATGCGTTCGGCGATCTGGCCGGCGGGTTCTGTTTTCTCAACAATTCGGCGATTGCGGCGCAGGCGCTGTTGCGCGCCGGCCGCCGTACGGCAATCCTCGATGTCGATGTGCATCACGGCAATGGTACGCAAGGCATCTTCTATCACCGCCGCGATGTGCTGACGGTGTCGATCCATGCCGATCCAGCACGCTTCTACCCGTTTTTCTGGGGGCATGCGGCAGAGCGTGGCGAAGGCGAGGGGATGGGTTACAATCTCAATCTGCCGCTGCCACGCGGAACCGGCGATGCGGATTATCTGGCGACGCTGGAAACTGCGCTCAAGCGGATCCAATCCTTTGGCGCGGATGTGCTGGTGGTGGCCATGGGACTGGATGCGCACGAGAATGATCCGTTCCACGGCTTCAAGGTAACGACGCCGGGCTTCGGCAAGATTGCTCAGGCAATTGCGGGTCTGGATCTTCCGGCCGTCATCGTGCAGGAAGGCGGTTATCTGTCGTCCGATCTGGGCGACAATCTGACCAGCTTTCTCGACGGGTACCAGGCAGGATGAACACGAGCTCCGATATTGTGGTGATTGGCGGCGGCATTGCGGGTATCAGTGCGGCGGCGCGGCTGGCGCCGGACGCCAAGGTGACGGTGCTCGAAGCGGAACCGGTGATCGGGCATCATTCCTCCGGGCGCTCGGCTGCCATTTTCATCCGCAATTACGGCAACGCCACCTTGCGGGCGCTGAACGCGGCTTCGGCGCCATTCCTGGCGCAGCCGGAAGGTGTGTCCGAGTCGAGCCTGCTGTCGCCACGCGGCGAATTGCTGCTGGCGACGGATGAGGACATGGATCAATTCGATGCCTATCTCGATGGCAGCGATGGGCTGGAGCGGTTGTCGCCGCAACAGGCGCTCGATCTGGTGCCGATCCTGCGGCAAGAGGCGATTGCAGCTGCTGCGATCGAGTGGGATGCGCAGGATATCGATGTCGATCGCATGCTGCAGGGCTTTGCGCGCAGGCTGCGCCATCTCGGTGGCAACATCGTCACAGGTGCTGGGGTGCAGTCGATTTCGCGCCGGGATGGAGTCTGGACGGTGATCACAGAGGCGGGTGAGTTCACGGCGCCGGTTCTGGTCAATGCCGCCGGCGGCTGGGCCGATGCGGTGGCAAAGATGGCCGATGTCCGTACTCTGGGTCTGGCACCCTTGCGCCGGTCGGCGGTGCTGATCCCTGCGCCTGACGGCCATGACATCACGCGCTGGCCGCTGTTCGCCAATGCCGGGGATCAGTGGTACGCAAAGCCGGAAGCCGGCAAGATGATGATTTCGCCTGCGGACGAGGATCCGGTCGAACCGCATGATGTCTGGGCCGACGACATGGTGGTCGCCGAGGGGCTGCACCGGTTTGAGCAGGCCGTGACCGTTCCGGTCACGCGGGTCGAGCATTCCTGGGCGGGTATGCGGACTTTTGCACCAGACCGCACGCCGGTGGTCGGTTTCGCGCCGGAAGCGGAAGGATTCTTCTGGCTTGCCGGGCAGGGCGGCTATGGCATGCAGACGGCCCCGGCACTGTCGCAACTGGCAGCGGATTTGTGCCTGGGACGGCTTTCGCAGCTGGGCCAGACTGTCCTAGAAGCGCTGAGCCCCGGTCGGGCCGCACTGAATTTTCAACAGGGATAAAACACATGAGTGAGATTAAACGCATCGAAACCGGCCCGCGCATGAGCCAGGCCGTGGTCCATGGCGGTGTTGTCTATTTGGCGGGCCAGGTTGGCACGGCGGGCGCCAGCATCACCAAGCAGACCAAGGACATTCTCGCCAATATCGATCGGCTGCTGGCTGAGGTCGGCTCGGACAAGACGAAGATCCTGCAGAGCACTATCTGGTTGTCCTCGATGGATGATTTTGCCGAGATGAACGCGGTCTGGGATGCCTGGGTGCCGCAGGGCCATACGCCTGCGCGCGCGGCCGGTGAATCCAAGCTGGCCACACCGGAGTACAACGTCGAAATCCTCTGCATCGCAGCCGTTTGAGCTAACATCCAGAGTCGGCACTCTGAAGCCTGATCCGACGCCGCGCATCCATGATGTGCGGCGTTTTGCATGGGGCAATTGCGGAGAAGTTCAGGGGAAAGCCTCGCGGCAGCATTGGAATCTGTGCCATAGTCCGGGTCTTCCCAAGAAAGCGATTCCATGCCGCAGTCCCAAAGCCATGCCGAACCCGTGTCCAGCAGCCATGCTGCAACAGATCCGCTTGCCGTCCTGACCCGGATCTACGGCTATCCTGCCTTCCGGGGACGGCAGGCCGAGGTGGTGAACCAGGTCGTGTCAGGTGGCGATGCAGTGGTGCTTTTTCCCACCGGCGCCGGCAAATCGCTTTGCTTCCAGATTCCGGCGCTGTGCCGGGACGGGGTCGGCATTGTGGTCTCGCCGCTGATTGCGTTGATGCGCGACCAGGTCGAAGCGCTGAGGCAGCTGGGCGTCCGCGCCGCAGCGCTCAATTCCTCTTTGTCGCGCGAAGAATTCTTGGATGTGCGCAACGCGATCAACAGCGGCGAGCTCGACCTCTTGTATGTGACACCGGAACGGATCGTCACGCCCGGCTTCAAGGATATGATCGGCAGGGCAAAGATCGCGCTGTTTGCCATTGATGAAGCGCATTGTGTCTCGCAATGGGGGCATGATTTCCGCCCCGAGTATCGCGAGCTTGGCCATCTCGCCGAACTCTATCCGGGTGTGCCGCGGATGGCGCTCACGGCGACGGCTGATCCGCACACCCGCGACGACATCATCGACAAGCTGGCGCTGCACTCGGCGGAGGTGTTCACGACGTCATTTGACCGTCCGAACATCGCCTATGAGATTGTCGAGCGCGATCAGCCGCGGCAGCAGTTGCTGCGGTTTCTGTCCCGCCACACGGGATCGAGCGGCATCGTCTATTGCCTGTCGCGCGCCAAGGTCGAGGACACGGCAGACTGGCTCAACAAGCAGGGGATCCGGGCGCGGGCCTATCATGCGGGCATGGCGCGCGAGGTTCGCGACGCCAATCAGGATGCGTTCCTCAAGGAAGAAGGACTTTGTCTCGTTGCTACCGTGGCCTTCGGCATGGGCATCGACAAGCCGAATGTGCGCTATGTCGCCCATCTCGATCTGCCGGGTTCGGTCGAGGCTTATTACCAGGAAACAGGGCGTGCGGGCCGTGACGGGCTGCCGTCCGATGTCTGGATGGCCTACGGCATGGCCGATGTGATCCAACGGGGCCGGATGATCGATGGCGGCGGCTCGGCCGAGGATATCAAGCGGGTGGAACGGGCCAAGCTCAATGCGCTGCTGGCGATCTGCGAGACGGCAGGTTGCCGACGGCAGGCTATCCTTGCCCATTTCGGCGAGGCGCATCCGGGCAATTGCGGCAATTGCGACACCTGCCAGAAGCCGGTCGAGACCTGGGACGGAACCGAGGCCGCGATCAAGGCGCTCGCTGCCATTTACCGGACTGGTGAGCGTTTCGGGACCGGGCATCTGATCGATGTTCTTATGGGCAACGAGAACGACAAGACCAAGCGTTTCGGCCATGTCGACATGCCGGTCTTCGGGGCAGGCAAGGATATTCCGGCCAAGACATGGCAGTCGGTCTATCGCCAGCTGCTTGCCAGCGGATTGGTCAGTGTCGACCATGAGGCCTATGGCGCGCTGAAGCTGGAACCGGAAGCACGGGCGGTGTTCAAGCGCGAGCGCGAGGTCCGGTTCCGCAAGGACCGGCCGACCAAGGGCAAGGCGGCGCGCAGCTCATCCGCAAGCTCGATGAATGCAAAATCGGCTCTCGAGGAGGCGGATGGCGAACTGTTCGAAGCGCTTCGCGCTGCCCGCATGGCGATCGCCAAGGAACTTGGCGTGCCGCCTTACGTGGTGTTTCCCGACACGACGCTGGTGGCCTTCGCGACCAACCGGCCGCTGGACCGCGAAGCACTGCTAGGTATTTCCGGCGTCGGCCAATCCAAGCTGGAGCGCTACGGCGACAAATTCCTCGAAGTCATCCTGGCGCATCAAAGGTAGGTTCGATGCCAAGTGAAGCGATCGTCACTTGATGGCCCCGGTCGCCTCACGCACCACTTCGGAAATCTGCAGCAGCTGCTTGGCGAGCGGGCTGGTCTTGCGCCAGATCATGCCGATGGTTCGCGATGGTTGCGGGGTCTTGAAATGCGCAATCGAAACCGGTGCGGAACGGGTCTCGACGGGAATGGCCATTTCTGGAATCAGTGTCACGCCAAGCCCGGCGCCGACCATCTGGACCAGCGTGGCGAGTGAACTGGCATCCAGCATCTCGCGTGGCCGTGTCGACTGGATGTTGCAGAACGACAGTGCCTGGTCGCGGAAGCAGTGGCCTTCCTCAAGCAGAAGCAGCTTCATCTCGCGCAGGTCCTCGTGATCGGGCACCGGCTTGTTCTCGTCTCCCACCGGGCGCACCAGAACGAATTTTTCCTCGAACAAGGCTATTTCGGTCAGGGACGGTTCGGACACCGGCAAGGCGACAATGGCCGCGTCAAGCAGGCCATCGGCGAGTTCGCGAACCAGAATGGGCGTCAGCGATTCGCGGATCTGGATTTCGATGTTGCTGTTGGCCGCCGTCAGCTTGGTGATGATGTCCGGCAGCAGGTAGGGCGCGATGGTCGGGATGACGCCGATGCGAAGCCGCCCGACCAGCTGATCGCGGGAGGCGCGCGCCAGTTCACCCAGCTCGTCGACGGAGCGGAGAATGCCCCGCGCGCGCGTGGCAAACTCCTCGCCGAAATTGGTCAGCCGGACCTGGCGGGCGCTGCGCTCGAAGAGTTCGGTTCCCACCGTTTCCTCGAGTTCCCGGATCTGCACCGACAAGGCCGGCTGGGAAATCGAGCAGGCATGGGCCGCGCGGCCGAAATGGCCGTGCTGCGCCAGCGCCTCGAAATAGCGAAGCTGTTTGAGGGTCAGGTTTCTCATAGTTTCAAATTATCAGAGTGATCAATAAAAACAACTTATCCCAATGGCGCGGCTTTGCTACACTGTGCTGACACATGGAGGAGATATCGTTGACCCCAGTGCCTGGCCCGCGCGGCAGGCAAGCTTGGGGCTTTGGCCTGAGGGGCGAAGAGAACGATGTGGTTTGCCCTTGAACAAGGGGTGACCATCCTCCCAACAAAATCAGGCAACCGCCAACCCAGACAAGAAACAGGCAGGATCGGAGAGCACGATGAATGAAATGCCAAAAGTGGGCAAATGCCCGGTCGCACACGGCGCAACCAACATGAGCATGCGGCAGAACCGCGACTGGTGGCCGAACCAGCTCAATGTCAGCATGCTGCACCAGAATTTGCCTGCTGCGAGCCCGATGGATGAGGACTTCAACTATATCGAGGAATTCAAGAAGCTCGATCTGGCAGCGGTCAAGCAGGATCTGCATGCGCTGATGACCGATTCGAAGGACTGGTGGCCGGCCGACTTCGGCCATTACGGTCCGTTCTTCATCCGCATGGCCTGGCACAGCGCGGGTACCTACCGTACCGCGGATGGCCGTGGCGGTTCGACTTCGGGCGCGCAGCGTTTCGCGCCGCTCAACAGCTGGCCCGACAACGTCAACCTCGACAAGGCCCGCCGCCTGATCTGGCCGATCAAGCAGAAATACGGCAACAAGATTTCCTGGGCGGATCTGATGATCCTGACCGGCAATGTCGCGCTGGAATCGATGGGCTTCAAGACCTTCGGCTTCGCCGGTGGCCGCAAGGACATCTGGGAGCCGGAAGAGGACATCTACTGGGGTTCGGAAGAAACCTGGCTCGATGACAAGAACCGCTACGACCCGGAACGCCCAGAGCGTGAGCTGGAAAACCCGCTGGCCGCCGTGCAGATGGGCCTGATCTACGTGAACCCGGAAGGTCCCGGCGGCAAGCCGGACCCGCTCGCTTCGGCCCGCGACATCCGTGACACCTTTGGCCGGATGGCCATGAATGACGAGGAAACCGTCGCGCTGATCGCCGGCGGTCACACCTTCGGCAAGACCCATGGCGCCGGTGATGCCGGCCTGGTGGGTGCTGATCCGGAAGCTGCAGGCATTGCCGAGCAGGGCCTGGGCTGGACCAGCAAGCACGGCACAGGCATGGGCGCCGACGCCATCGGCAGTGGTCTGGAAGTGACCTGGACTCAGACACCGACGCAGTGGAGCAACCACTTCTTCGACAATCTGTTCGGCTTCGAGTGGGAACTGACCAAGAGCCCTGCCGGTGCATGGCAGTGGCAGCCGAAGGACGGTGCCGGTGAAGGTACGGTTCCGGCCGCGCATGATCCGGACAAGCGGATTGCCCCGGCGATGCTGACCTCCGACCTGGCGCTCCGCTTCGACCCGATCTACGGCCCGATCTCCAAGCGCTTCCACGAGAACCCGGAAGAGTTCGCCGATGCGTTTGCACGCGCCTGGTTCAAGCTTACCCACCGCGACATGGGCCCCAAGACCTGCTATTTCGGTCCGGAAGTGCCGGAAGAAGACCTGCTGTGGCAGGATCCGATTCCCGCGGTTGATCACCCGCTGGTTGACGCGTCTGACATTGCCGAGTTGAAAGGCAAGATCGCAGATTCGGGCCTTTCTATTGCGCAGATGGTGTCGACTGCCTGGTCCTCGGCCTCGAGCTTCCGTGGTTCGGACAAGCGCGGCGGCGCCAACGGTGCGCGCATCCGGCTCGAGCCTGCCAGGAACTGGGCAGCCAACGAGCCGGAAAAGCTGGCCAAGTCACTCGCCGTTCTGGAAGACGTGCAGAAGAGCTTCAACGACAGCCGCACCGACGGCAAGAAGATCTCGATGGCTGACCTGATCGTGCTGGCGGGTTCCGTCGGGATCGAGCAGGCTGCCAAGGCCGCGGGCAAGACCGTCGAGGTTCCGTTCGCGCCAGGCCGGATGGATGCGACGCAGGAACAGACCGATGTCGAATCCTACGATGTGCTCGAGCCGGCTGCCGACGGGTTCCGCAACTTCCTCAAGACCCGCTACACCTCGGCTGCGGAAGAGCTGTTGATCGACAAGGCTCAACTGCTGACGCTGACCGCGCCGCAGATGACGGCTCTTCTGGGTGGCTTGCGCGTTCTTGGCGTCAACCATGGTGAGGTCAAGCACGGTGTGCTGACCGACAAGCCCGGCACGCTGACCAACGACTTCTTCGTCAACCTGATGAGCATGGACACCAAGTGGAATGCTGTTGACGAGGACGAGGAAGAGTTCGAAGGCCGCGACCGGGTGACCGGCGAGCTGAAGTGGACCGCCACGCGCGTGGACCTGGTGTTCGGCTCGAACTCGCAGCTTCGCGCACTTGCCGAGGTCTATGCCCAGAGCGATGCCGAAGACAAGTTCGTCCGGGACTTCATTGCAGCCTGGACCAAGGTGATGAACGCAGATCGTTTCGATCTCGCCGTCTCCGGATAATCAATGCCCCGGGCGCGGACAGGATGCTGTCCGCGCCCGGGTTTTATCTTTCCGGCGGATGCCCGGAACTGCAGCGTCCATTGAAATGATAGATGTACGTTATCGTTTGATTGAACCCATTTGAACGCGACCTGCATCAGGAGGCACTGTCGGCGGCAACTGCCTCATGCAATTTCCGCAACAGGTCGGGATTGGCCGACTGGACCCGGCTCCAGTTCGGAATGAACGGGGTTTCCATCGGGTTCTCGAGGAAGATATGGCCTGCGGTGACGATGTTGGCCGCAAACAGTTCGACCGCCTCTTCCTCCTGATGCCGGTCGGTGTGCAGCCCGTTCATCAACGCATCATTGTGATACATCTCGATCAGGTCGAGGGCGGTCCGGTAATAGGTCGCCTTGATGGTTCTGAAGGTTTCCTGGGTGAAGACGACACCGTCGGTGGCGAGCTTGCGAAACAGGGCCTTGGAAATGTCAACCGACATACGCGACAGACCCTGGGTGGAGTCCGCCTTGGATAGCTCCTGGTGCTTGTGGTCATAGGCGTCCGAGATATCCACCTGGCAGACCGAGCGATGTGACAGGTTGCGCCAGACTTCCGACAGCACGCCGATCTCCAGACCCCAGTCCGAGGGAATCCGCATGTCGGGCAGCATGCTCACCCGCATGGCAAACTCGCCGGCAAGCGGGTAGCGGAAGCTCTTGAGATATTCGATGTAATCGAGGTGGCCGCAGACCTTCTGGATCGACAGCAGCAGCGGCGAAACCAGCAGCCTCGAGACGCGGCCGTTGAGCTTGCCGTCGGCGATGCGCGGATAATAGCCCTTGCAGAACTGGTAGGGGAAGGCGGGATTGGTGACCGGGTAGACCAGCCGCGCCAGCATCTCGCGAGAATAGGTGGTGATGTCGCAATCATGCAGCGCCACCACATCGGAATTCTGTGACGCCAGCGCGTAGCCAATGCAGTACCAGACATTGCGGCCCTTGCCGGGCTCCTTCGGTGCCAAGCCCGCTTCCTGCAGCTGGTTGTCTATGGCTTTCAGCCGCGGCCCGTCGTTCCACAATATGTCGTGCTTTTGCGGCAGGCGGGAGAAATACTCCTTGGCAAAGCGGTACTGCTCTTCCGTCGCCTGGTCGAGGCCGATGATGACGTGGTTGATGTAGGTGGCGCCGCTGAGCTCATCGAGGATTTTCGACAGCGCATCGCGGCCGAGCTCGGAAAACAGCGACGGCAGGATCAGCGTGATCTTGCGGTTGGCCGAGAACTGCCGCAGCTGACCTTCCATCATCTCCAGGGGCATGCGGGTGAGATTGTGGAGAGTTGCGACGCTGCCATTCTGGTGAAAATCGGCCATTTGAACTCCTATTTCCTCGCGGCTGTTTCGAGCAGCGACATGATGACTTCATTCCACCCCACAGGGCCGGCGGATGTGGCCCTGATGATGCGGCCGGTGGCCTCGCCCTCAAGCCGCGGCAGTCCCTTGTGCGCCGGGTTGGGGATGATCACGCCCAGATCCGCCTGCTCGATCATCGCCACGTCGTTCTGGGCATCGCCAAGTGCTACGACAAACGGATCCTTGCCGGCATTGGCGTAGCGGCCGGCGATCTCCATCATACGCTCTGCCTTGTTGCCGCCAAATGACAAAGTGAGGAACCGCCCGCCTTGCTGCACAGTGAGGCCTGCCGCCCGGGCAGCGGATACGAACTCGTCGCGGCCCTGTTCACTGCCGAGCCACAGGCCGGGCTCGGAAAAATTGCGGATCTTGGCATTGGCCGCGTCTTCAAGCGGCAGCCCGGTGCGGCGTGAGACTTCCTCAGCGCTCCAGTCGGCAAATCCCTGGTATTGCTTGCGCTGCTGGGCCGGGATCCGGTCCAGTGTTTGCTGCAGACGCTGATAGGTTTCGCCGGACTGGCTGCCGTCATCATGCGGTTCGAGGATGCCAGAGCCGTTTTCGACGATTGCCTCGCAGTGCGAGAACCCGAGCCTTTCGCGCAGTGGCGCTATTTCAGCCGTGGTCTTGCTCGAGGCCAGCACCAGCGGGATGGCCCGTTCGCGCAATTGCTCGAGCGCGGGAGCCGCTTCGGCATGGGAATAGGTGGCATGATCCAGCAATGTGCCGTCGAGGTCGGTGAACACGATCAGATTCTGGATGAGAGGCGTGGTCACGAAGCCATCGGTCAATTGGTGATCCAGCGGCACTGGTAGGGCGTGAACTCGATGTCGCCGCCAATGCTGCTGATGTCCTCGCCGGAAATAAGATCGCTCCAGCTCTCGCCGCCGATCAGGTTGAGCGACATGACCGGAATGGAGACCGTCTGGTTGGTCAGGTTGTGGATCGCGAAGATGCTTTGCGACCGGTCGATGCTCTGCCGCCAGAAGCCGAAGAACTGCTCGCCGAGCTGCAGCGTGAACTGCGTGGCGTTGGGATGAAATGCGGGCTGTCTTGACCGGGTCTTGAGTGTTTGCGTCAGCGCGGAGAAGACCCGGGCATGGGTGGTCGAGGGATCATCAAGCTGTTCGAGCAGATCCGGGTAATGCCAGCGGTGGCGGTTGATCGCCCGATTGTGGCCGGTCTTCTCGACGCCGTCATGGTCATTGCCGGTGCCCAGCAGCGAATGGATGTAGAAGCCGGGGATGCCCTCCAGCCCCATGGCGATGATCTGGCTGCACAGGAAGCGCTCGATGTTCCACCCGTCGACGCCGTCGATGGTGCCCTTCAGCGCGTCGATCAGCGCGATGTTGATCTCGTAGGGCCTGGTGGTGCCGTCGGGCATCTGGCGCATGGACAAGAGGCCGCCGAACTGCTGCACCGTGTCGATCACCCGTTCGATGTCGCCCTCGCTCAACAGTCCCTCGGCCGGGCGCATGCCGATGCCGTCATGGGAGGCGGTGAAATTGAAATAGGCGCATCCGAGTTGCGCCGGCGGCATCGACATCTGCCAGGTGTTGAGATGCTTCGATGTGCCATGCAGCAGCGCATGTAGCAGCAGCGGCGGCAGCGAGAAATTGTAGACCATGTGGGCTTCGTTGCGATTGCCGAAATAGCTGAGGTTTTCTGCATTGGGCACGTTGGTCTCGGTGAGCAGCACCAGCGGCTCGCGGGTGTAATCGGCAAGCAGCCGGATCAGCCGTACGATCTCATGGGTCTGACGCAGATGGATGGAGGGCGAGCCGACCTCCTTCCAGAGGAAGGCGATCGCATCCAGCCGCAGGGTCTGCACGCCCTTCGAGATGTGGAAGCGGAGGATGCGCAGGAACTCGAACAGCACTTCCGGATTGGAAAAATCGAAATCGACCTGGTCATGGCTGAAGGTGCACCAGACATGTTTTGTGCCATTGGCGGTTTCCACGGGGCGGAGCAGCGCATGGGCACGGGGGCGGACCACCATCGAGAGGTCGTCTGATGGAGAGGCTTCGAAAAAGAACTTGTCGTAAGGCTCGTGGCCGAGGAGGTACTCGTTGAAAAACGTGCTCTGGCTGGAGCAGTGATTGATCACCAGGTCCGACATCAGCCGAAAATCCTGGGCGATGCGGCCGATGTCTTCCCAGGCGCCGAGACCGCTGTCGACGGCGTAATAGTCGGTGATGGCGAAGCCGTCATCAGAGGTATAAGGGAAATAGGGGAGGATGTGCACGCCGGTGGCGATGTCTTTCAGCCGCGTGTGGAGAAAGTCATAGAGCAGATCCAGCGGCTTGTGCTCGCCGTTTGTGAAGGTGCTGCCATAGGTGATGATGTAGCTGTCTTGCTGGTTCCACAGCGTGTTGGCCGGTGCCCGGCCCCGGCGCTTGGGCTGTTCCTCATCCGGCCAGAAAGCTGCGATTGTCTGATCCAGCAACATCGACTGGTCCGCGTCGGGATAGATCGACTGCAAGAGCATCTGCAAACCGTCGCGCAACCGTTTCGGGATCGGCTTGGGGAGAGTGGTTGGCGTATCCGGCGCATCTGCATAAAAAACTTCCATGTCCAATTTTTATGCATTTTTTTGATTTGCTGGCAAGCCGGTACGGTTGAATTTCGTATTCGCGTCCCTGGCGGCTTTTCAGCGGCGGGCCTTAACGCCGAACGGGTGGGTGGTTCCAACCCTTGTTGCAATTGCGTGCTTCCGCAGCATGCAACAAAAAACCAGCCCCCGAGGGAGCTGGTTCATTCGTCACAATTATCAGAGACTGGTGCAGATCAGCCCAGCACTTCCTTGATGCTGTCGGCCATCGACAGGACGATGGTGTCGGCTTCGGTCTTGGACAGGCAAAGCGGCGGCGCAAATCCGATGATATCGCCCTGCGGCATGGCGCGGGCAATGACATTGCGCTTGAGCAGGGCTGCTGCCACCTGCGGGCCGATCTTCTTGGCCGGGTCGTAGAAGGCGCGGTCAGCCTTGTCTTCCACGAACTCGACCGCGCAAAGCAGGCCCTCGCCGCGCACGTCGCCGACATGGGCGTGGTCGCCGACGGCGTCCGCCATCGCCTTGTTGAAATAGGCGCCCATCTTGCCGGCATTGTCGACGAGATCCATGGAGTCGATCAGATTGAGATTGGCGACACCGGCGGCAGCGCCGATCGGATGGGCGGAGTAGGTCCATCCATGACCGATGGGACCGTTCTCGTCGGTGCCCTGTTCGAGCACTTTCCAGACCTTGTCGGAGATGATCGAGCCTGAGAGTGGCGCATAAGCCGAGGTCAGGCCCTTGGCGATGGTGATGATGTCGGCTTCGATGCCGTAGTGATCGGAGCCGAACATGGTTCCGAGACGGCCGAAACCGGTGACCACTTCATCGGCGATCATCAGGATGTCGTGCTTCTTCAGCACCTTCTGGATGGCCTCCCAGTAGCCGGCCGGCGGCGGTACCAGGCCACCGGTGCCGAGCACCGGCTCGCCGATGAAGGCCGCGATGGTGTCGGCGCCTTCACGCTCGATCATGGCCTCAAGTTCGCTGACGCAGTGGGCCACAAACTGGGCTTCGGTCTGGTTCAGATCATCGCGGCGGAAATAATCCGGTGCCGTGGTGTGCTTGACCTGCGACAGCGGCAGATCGAACTTCTTGTGAAAACCCGCGAGCCCGGTCAGCGAACCGGTCATCAGGCCGGAGCCGTGATAGCCGCGCCAGCGCGAGATGATCTTCTTCTTCTCGGGCCGGCCGAGAATGTTGTTGTAATACCAGACCAGCTTGATGTTGGTCTCGTTGGCATCCGAGCCGCCAAGGCCGAAATAGACCTTCGACATATTCGACGGCGCCCGGTCGAGCACCATTTTCGACACCGTGATCGAGGCCTCGGTGCCGTGACCGACATAGGCGTGGTAATAGGCCAGTTGCTTGGCCTGGGCTGCGATCGCGTCCTGGATCTCGGTGCGGCCATAGCCGACATTGACGCAATAGAGGCCGGCGAAGCCGTCGAGCAGCCTGTTGCCATCACGGTCCTCGATGAAGACGCCGTCGCCGCCGGTGACGATGCGCGACGGGCTTTCTCCGCGGGCGTGCTGGGCGAGATGGGTCGACGGGTGGAAGAAGTTTTCCCGGTCCCACTGGGAGAGTTGGTCGTTGGTCAGCATTGTCGTGTCCTTTTCGATGTGTGTCATGCCCAGTCGCGGCAGACGTATTTGACCTCGGTGAAGGCCTCCATGCCAAGGCGGGAGCCTTCGCGTTCGAGGCCGGATTGCTTCATCCCGCCGAAGGGGATGGGTGCGCCGGTGACCTTGGTCCGGTTGACCGCCACCATGCCGAACTGGAGCGCCCGGCTGGCGCGGTAGATCCTGCGCGGATCCTGGGTGTGCAGATAGGCTACCAGACCATACTCGGTGTCATTGGCCTTTTGCAGAACTTCTTCCTCGCTGTCGAATGGCGCGATGGCTGCCACCGGTCCGAAAGTCTCCTCGTGCATGATCAGCGCGTCGGCCGAGACGTCGGCGAGCACCGTCGGTTCAAAGAACAGGGGCCCGGCCTTGTGCGTCTTGCCGCCGGTGAGCAGGCGTGCGCCTTTGGTCAGCGCATCGGCGACGTGCTCCTGCTGCTTGGCGACAGCTTTGCCGTTCATCAGCGGCCCGAGGTCAGGATCATCCATGCCGATGCCGACGGACAGCTTCGATGCGGCGTCGGAAAACTTTGCGCAGAACCGATCATAGACCGTGCGCTCGACGAAGAAACGGTTGGCGCCGAGACAATCCTGGCCGGAGGTGGCGAATTTTGCCTTGATGGCCTCACTGACGGCCTGGTCGAGATCGGCATCGGCAAACAGGATGAAGGGCGCATGACCGCCGAGTTCGAGCACCAGCCGTTTGACCGTGTCGGCGCTCTGCCGGTAGAGCAGCTTGCCGATTTCGGTGGAGCCGGTGAAGGAGACGGCGCGAACGCGCTTGTCCTTCATCCAGGGTTCGACGACCACAGGTGCTGTGCCGGTCACGACATTGAAGACACCTGGCGGAAAGCCCGCGCGCTCGGCGAGCTCGGCCAGTGCGAGAGCCGAAAAGGGCGTTTCCGCCGAAGGGTGAGCAACCACGGTGCATCCGGCGGCGAGCGCCGCGGCTGCCTTGCGGGTGAGCATGGCGGACGGGAAGTTCCACGGTGTGATCAGGGCTGCGACGCCGACGGGTTCGCGCCAGACCTCGACTTCGGCGTCGGGCAGGTGCGAGGTGACGCTTTCGATGTTGGGGCGCTTGGCTTCCTCAGCAAAAAACTCGACAAAGGAGGCGCCATAGTCGATCTCGCCGCGGGCTTCGGAGATCGGCTTGCCCTGCTCGAGCGTCATGATATGGGCCAGATCTTCTCTGTGCTCAAGCATCAGCTCGAACCAGCGCCGCAGGATGGCGGAGCGCTGTTGCGGCAGCATCGAGGCCCAGGTCCCGAAAGCTTCCTGCGCGGCGTTGACGGCTGCAGCGCTGTCGTCTGCCGAGAGGCTTGCGACATCGCCAAGGTGGCTGCCGTCGGCCGGGTTGGAGACCGCGAACATCTGGGCTGCGGCGCCCGCGGTCCAGCGGCCTCCGACATAGGAAAAGCCGCGGAACAGGGCCGGGTCGGAAAGCTCGAACTGCGTGGTCTTGAATTTGGTCTGGACAATGGACACTGCGGTTGCTCCCGGGGTTGGGTTGCCTTGCCCGAGGGTAGCCGTGTCCGCGGAGATGAATTCTCTGATGGCGGTGTATCTGCCAGAGGTTTCATCCATTGTTTTGCTTTTGGCAGGCTAAATCGTCTCCGGGCCCGCGGCGGTCAGGATGTCGAAAGGTGGAACCGTCGAGTGCTTGACCGGCTTGGTGACGATATAGGTGAAATAGCGCGCCAGTCCGGCACGCCGCGCCAGCAGATCGTCGATCAGCCGCTGGTAGCTGTCGATGTCGCGGGTAATGACATGCAGCAGATAGTCGAAGCCGCCGCCAAGCGCCCAGCAGGAGAGGATCTCGTCATAGCCGGCGATCGCCTGCTCGAAGGCCTGAAACGTGGCCGAGCGATGATTTTCCAGCTCGATCATGACAAAGACCGAAACCTGCGGTCCGACATGCTTGAGCTCGATATCGGCGTGGTAGCCGGAAATGACGCCCGCCTTTTCGAGACGGCTCAGCCGTTCCCAGCACGGTGTCGGGCTGAGATTGACCCGTTTGGCGAGGTCGGCCTTGGAAATCCGGCCTTCCCGCGAAAGGGTCGCGAGGATCTTTATGTCGCGGTCATCGAGTTTGATTGAAGCCATGGGGGACTTTTGATTGAGCGCCGGGGGGTTGTCAATTGATGTGATTGAGGCCATCAATTAATCATGACAATCTGGCCCCCGAAATCCGGCGAACTCCGCCGTCCCGCCTATAAATCCCTGGCCGATACCCTGGTAAGAGCTGTTGATGCAGGTGAACTGCGCAGCGGCGACCGGCTGCCGACCCATCGGAACCTGGCCTATGATCTGGGCCTGAGCGTGCAGACGGTCAGCCGGGCCTATGACGAGTTGATCCGGCGCGGGGTCATTGCCGGCGAAGTCGGGCGCGGGACATTCGTTCGTGCTGGCCGCAGCGACACGAAAACGCCCTTCGTGCCGGACAGCCAGAATGAAAAATTCATCGATTTCTCGATCCTGATGCCTGTCTTCGAGGCCATGCATCTTGCCGAGATGCAACGTGCCCTGACGCAGCTTGGAGCTGACCTGCCGAGTTCGACGATTTCGGCCTTCCGCCCCTCGACGGCGCTGAAGAAATACACATCCGCCGCCACGAAATGGCTGCAGGGTTGCGGGCTGGATCCTTCGGCGCAGGGCTTGCTGATGACCAATGGCAACACCTCGGCCATGACCATTGCGCTGATGACGGTCGCCAATTCCGGCGACCTGATCGTCACGGAGGAGCTGGCGCATCATACTCTGAAGGCATTGTCACGGTATCTGGGGCTCCGGATCCAGGGGCTTGAGACTGACGCGGAAGGGGTTGTTCCCGCGGCCTTCGCAGCGGCGTGCCAACGCTCACAGGTGAAGGCGATCTACCTGATGCCGAGTGGGCTGAACCCGCGCGCGGTCATGATGTCGACCGAGCGGCGCGCGGAACTGGTCGCTGTGGCCCGGCGTTACGATGTTCTGATCATCGAAAATGACGCCTGGGGGCCGCTGCAGCCGGACAGACCGGCTCCGGTCGCGGCAATTGCAGCAGAGCGGACGTTCTATTTCACCAGCCTGACCAAGTGCATCATGCCGGGGCTCAGATTCGGGTTCCTGACGATGCCGGAAGCTTTTGAATCAGCTGCCGCCAACCGGCACCTGGTAACCAACTGGATGGCCACGCCGCTGATGGCTGAAATCGGATGCCGCTGGATCGAGGACGGGACCGCCGAGCGACTTTTGAACTGGCAGAAGGATGCGCTGGGCAAGCGCAATGAAGTGGCCGCGAAGGTGCTTTCGGGTATCCCGTTCCAATCCAGTCCCAACGGCATGCATGTGTGGCTGCCTGCTCCGGGTGCCTGGACCGAGGAAGAATTCGTGGCGCAGGCCCGGCTCAATGGTGTCGCGGTGGCGCCGGGCTCTGCCTTTGCCATGTCAGACAATGTGCGCAAGCAGGGTGTCCGCATCTGTCTGGGGGCTGAAACAAGCAGGACACTACAGCGCGGCCTTAATGTGATTGCGCGGCTTGCCCGCAGCAAACCCGAGCCGGCTCTGCTCACACTGTAAGCGTCTGCCGCTCACCATTCGAAACGGCGACAGTCGGTCATTGCGGAAGATGCGCAGCTGGCCGGGGTTGCATCCGCGCAACAAAATTGTCATGATTTAATAATCGCATTGACTCTTTATTGTCCTTGTTCAAATCTCGTCAAATCATAACAATGAAGAGGCGGGGATTGGTTTGACAATGCTTTCCCCGCTCGCATGGACGTTTTCGGGGGCTTGAGCAGATCATTTGGAATTCTCGCCAGGGAATTCACGCCAAACCCCGACCGCAGCAAATTCACCGGCCAGATGGCCGGACGACAGATGTGACCACACAATCAGAAGAGAGGAACCGACTATGACATCGACATTCCGCAGTTTTCTTGGCGGCGTTGCCGCCGTCGCAATGATGGCCGGCGGCACGCTTGCTGCCCAGGCCGCCGACTGGAAATATGCCTTCGAGGAATCCCTGACCGAAGTTCAGGGTGTCTATGCCACCAAGTTCAAGGAGGCCGTCGAGGCCAATTCCGACCACACCATCCAGCTGTTTCCCTACGGCACCCTGGGTGAATCCGCTGACATCATGGAGCAGGCGCAGGCCGGAATCTTGCAGTTTGTCGACCAGTCGCCCGGCTTCACCGGTGCCCTGATCCCGGAAGCCCAGGTGTTTTTCGTGCCTTACCTGCTGCCCACGGACCAGGCGCATCTCGCCCGGTTCTACAAGGAGAGCAAGGCGATCAATGAGGACTTCCAGGAGCTCTACGCCAAGCAGGGTCTCGAACTTCTGGTGATGTTCCCGGAAGGCGAGGTGGCGATGACCACCAAGGAGCCGGTCAAGAGCTGTGCCGATCTCAACGAGGTCAAGTTCCGGGTCATGACCAACCCGCTGCTGGTGGAATCCTACAAGGCTTTCGGCGCCACGCCGACACCGCTGCCGTGGGGCGAAGTCTATGGCGGTCTGCAGACCAACATCATCCAGGGCCAGGAAAACCCGACCTTCTTCCTGTACTCGACCGGTATCTACGAAGTTACCGATCACATCACCTATACCGGCCACAACAATTTCACCACCGCGGTGATGGCCAACAAGGATTTCTATGACAGCCTCAGCGATGCCGACAAGAAGGTCATCGAGGATGCCGCCGCATCGGCCTATGACTACATTGTCGAGTACCAGAAGGGCCTGGCCGACAGTGAACTGAAGAAGATCAAGGAAGCCAAGCCGGACATGACCATCACGGTGCTTTCGGAAGAAGAGCGTGCCTGCTTCAAGGCGGCTGCGCCCGAGGTCGAAGCCAAGTTCATCGAGATGACCGGCGAGAGCGGCAAGGCCATTCTCGAGCAGCTCAAGGCTGACCTGGAAGCAACCAAGGGCTGATCCCGCAGTTTGCAGGATTGAAAATTCCGGAGGCCATCGGGTGATGGCCTCCGGTCCGGGCAGCCAGCAAGCCGGGAGGCGATCTTGGACGATTTGAAGGAAAACAACCCGCACGAATCCTCATTGCCCGGTGTTCTGGGTGTGATCGATTCAACCATCAGCCGGGTGGAATCGGTTCTGCTCGCCGCCGGTGTGCTGCTGATGGCGCTGAATACGGTCGCCAATGTGGTTGGCCGGTTCGTGTTTCAGTACAGCCTGTTCTTTTCCGAGGAACTCAACCGGATCCTGATCATCCTGATCACGTTCGCGGGCATCAGCTACGCTGCCCGCCAGGGCCGGCATATTCGCATGTCGGCGATCTATGACGCGTTGCCGCCACCGGCGCGAAAGGCCTTCATGGTGCTGATCGCCGGGGTTACCGCGCTTGCCATGTTTGCGCTTTGCTATTTCTCGATCGGCTACATCACCAAGGTGGCGACATCCGGCCGGGTGCTGCCGTCGCTGCAGCTTCCGGTCTACTGGATCTTCCTCTGGGTGCCGGTCGGCTTCTTCATGACCGGCCTTCAGTATGCACTCACCGCGGTCAAGAACCTGACCGGAAAAGACATCTACCTGTCGACCCGTGTGCTTGAGGGTTACGACAAAGACGAACTCGAGATTTGAGGAAGACGATCCATGGCACTGACCATTTTCCTGATCATGATCGTTCTGCTGCTGCTCGGCTTCCCGATGATGATCCCGCTGCTCGTCGCGACCTTTGTCGGCTTCCTGTTCATGTTCGGCGACATCGGCAAGATGGATTTCATGATCCAGCAGATCATGGCCGGCATACGGCCGGCTTCGCTGATCGCGGTGCCGATGTTCATCCTCGCCGCCGACATCATGACGCGAGGGCAATCGGCCAACCGGTTGATCGACATGGTGATGAAGTTCGTCGGCCACGTCAAAGGCGGGCTGGCGGTCAGCACCGCCGCTGCCTGCACCTTGTTCGGCGCGGTATCCGGCTCGACCCAGGCAACAGTGGTTGCGGTCGGGTCGCCGCTGCGGCCGCGGATGCTGAAAGCGGGCTACAAGGATTCCTTCGTGCTGGCGCTGATCATCAATGCGTCGGACATCGCATTCCTGATTCCGCCATCGATCGGCATGATCATCTACGGAGTGATCTCGAGCACCTCGATTTCGGAGCTGTTCATTGCCGGGATCGGGCCAGGGCTTTTGCTGCTGGTGCTGTTTTCGGCCTACAGCATGATCTACGCCATCATCAACAAGGTGCCGACCGAGCCGAAGGCCAGCTGGGCCGAGCGAGGGCAGGCGGTCAAGCGTGCGATCTGGCCGCTCGGTTTCCCGGTGATCATCGTCGGCGGAATCTACGGCGGCATCTTCAGTCCGACCGAAGCGGCGGCGGCCTGCGTGCTTTACGCGATCATTCTCGAATTCATCGTGTTCCGCTCGCTGAACATTCCGGACATCTACCGCATCGCCAAGTCGACAGGCCTGATCACGGCGGTTGTCTTCATCCTGGTGGGGGCTGGTGCGGCGTTTTCCTGGGTGATCTCGTTTGCCCAGGTGCCACAGGCGATCCTGGCTGCGGTGGGGATTGCCGACATGGGGCCGAAGGGCGTGCTGGCGGTGATTTCGATCGCCTTCTTCATCGGTTGCATGTTCGTCGATCCGATCGTGGTGATCCTGATCCTGGTTCCGATCTTCGCACCGGTGGTCAAGTCGGTTGGGCTCGACCCGGTGCTTGTGGGCACCATCATCACGCTGCAGGTGGCGATAGGGTCGGCAACGCCGCCCTTCGGCTGTGACATCTTCACGGCGATCGCCATCTTCAAGCGGCCCTATATCGAGGTCATCCGCGGCATCTTCCCGTTCACGGTGATGCTGCTGTGTGTCTCCGTCGCCCTGATTTATTTCCCGCAGATCGCCCTGTTCCTACGCGATCTGGCATTCCGGTAAGGGAGTAATCGATGTTCGAACGAATTCTCGTCGCTGTCGACGGCTCCGAGGGCTCCAAGAAGGCCCTGCGGCTAGCGTCGAATCTGCAACAGACCTGCGGCAGCGAATTGCTGATCCTGACGGTTTTCCGGCACCACTCCCTGCTTGAGGCATCGATGTCGATGGTGCGTCCGGACGATCCGGAAAGCCTCGATGATTCGATGCGGGGCTATGCCAAGGAAGTGGCCGAAGAAGCCAAGGCGATTGCGGCCGAGGTTGGCGCCAGCAAGGTGCGCGCCTTCGTCAAGGCCGGGCAACCGGCGCGGACCATCGTCAAGTTCGGCGAAGAGCACAAGGCTGATCTGATCATTGTCGGCAGCCGCGGCCAGGGTGATGTGCAGGGCTTTCTTCTGGGCAGCGTGTCGCACAAGGTCACAAGCCTGGCCTCGATCCCGGTTATGGTGGTCTAACAGTTTTCCAGCAATCAGGGACGCGACAGCGTGCCAGGACAGGGAGGGAGTTGGCGGATGAACAACATCAGTGTTTCACGGTCAGGCGAGCCGGTTCGTTTCAACGAGCCCGGCGCGACCTCGCGGTTCGGCCTAATTGCGCTTGCCACCGACCTGACCAGCGAGCGCGACCTTTATCGGCAGTTGCCGCAGCAGCACGTGTCGATCCATGTCACGCGGGTTGCGTTTGAAAATCCGACAACGCCTGAAAACCTGCGCAAGATGGCGCCGCGGCTGACGGAAGCCGCGCAATTGCTGGCGCCGCTGCAGCCGCTCAAGGCAATTTGCTACAGCTGCACCGCCGCTTCCGTCGCAATCGGCGACGGCCCCATCAGTGCATCGATCCAGGCAGGTTTCGGTGACGTTCCCGTGGTCACGCCATCGGGGGCTGCGCGGATGGCGTTTGCTGCGCTCGGTGTCCGGCGCATCGCTATTCTCACGCCCTATACGGTGGAAACCACCGAACCGATGGCGGCCTATTTCTCCCGGCACGGGATGGAGCTTTCCAATGTGCAATGCCTTGGCCTCGAGGACGACCGGGACATGGCGCGGGTCAGCGACCAGTCGATCCTCAATGCCGCGCTGAGCGTTGATACTGCGGATGCGGAAGCGCTGTTCCTGTCCTGCACCGGATTGCCGGCGATCAATGTCATCGCCGAGCTTGAAGACCGTATCGGCAAGCCGGTGGTGACCTCCAACCAGGCCAGTGCCTGGGCGATGGCGCGGCTTGGCGGGTTTGCCGATTACCGGCCCGTGCAATACGGCCAGCTGTTTGGTTGCGCCTTGCCAGATGATACATTTGGCGAGGCTGCCTGATCATGACCCAGCCTTTTGTTGACCTGAGTGAAATCGAGCGCGCCCGCGCGGCGATCTCCGGCACCGTGCGGATGACGCCGGTGAATATCTCGCCCTCGCTGTCCGATCTTGCCGGCGTTCCTGTGCATCTGAAACTGGAGCTCACGCAGCTGACCGGCAGTTTCAAGCTGCGCGGCGCGACCAATGCGGTGCTCTCGTTGAGTGATGCCGAGAAAGGCCGTGGCGTGGTCGGGGTATCGACCGGCAATCACGGGCGCGGGCTTGCCTATGCGGCAAAGGCTGCGGGGGTGAAATGCATCATCTGCATGTCGCGACTGGTGCCGCAGGCCAAGATCGACGGGATCAAGGCGCAAGGCGCCGAGGTCCGCATTGTCGGTAGCTCACAAGACGAGGCGCAGGTGGAAGTCGACCGGCTGGTGTCGGAAGAAGGCATGACGATGATCCCGCCCTTCGATCACCGCAAGGTCATTGCCGGGCAGGGCACGCTCGGTCTCGAACTGATCGAGCAGATGCCGGACATGGCCACCGTGCTGGTGCCGCTGTCGGGCGGTGGCCTGATTTCGGGCGTCGCCGCGGCGCTGAAAGTCAGGCGTCCGGATGTCAGGGTCATCGGACTTTCGATGGAGCGGGGGGCAGCCATGCATGCCTGTCTGCAGGCCGGAAAGCCGATCCTTGTCGAGGAACTGGCGACGCTGGCCGACTCGCTGGGCGGCGGGATCGGCCTGGAAAACCAGCTGACATTTGCCATGACGCGAGATCTGGTCGACGGCATCGTGCTGGTCAGCGAGACGGAGATTGCCGCGGCCATCCGGCACGTCTACTGGCAGGAGCGCCAGATCATCGAGGGTTCCGGGGCGGTGGGCGTCGCCGCGCTTTTGTCGCAGCGGATTGAGAGCAACGGCCCGGTCGTCGCCATTCTCTCCGGCGGCAATATCGACATGAAACAGCATCATCGCATCATCTCCGGCGAAGATGTCGATGTAACCCAAGAGGCGGCATAACATGACCAACATCAAGATCCTGACCGAGGCGGATTTGCGCAGCCTGGTGATGCTGGATCTTGATGCCGTCGATTGCGTCGAGCAGGCCTTTGCCGCGCTTGCGACGGGCGATGTGGTGATGCCGCCGATCCTGTCGATGGCGATTGCGCCGTTCAATGGCGAGGTCGACGTCAAGACCGCCTTCGTTCCGGGCATCGACAGTTTCGCGATCAAGATTTCTCCGGGCTTCTTCGACAATCCGAAAATCGGCCTGCCGAGCACATCGGGACTAATGGTTCTGTTTTCGGCCCGGACCGGCATGCTCGAGGCGCTGCTTCTCGACAATGGCTATCTCACAGACGTGCGGACGGCTGCCGCGGGCGCGGTTGCCGCACGGCATCTCGCGCGCGCCCATGCATCGACAGCCTGCATTCTTGGCGCAGGTGCTCAGGGCAAGCTGCAGCTCAAGGCGCTGTGCCTGGTTCGCCCGATCAGTAGCGCCACGATCTGGGCGCGGGATCCGGACAAGGCGGCCGCGGCGGCGATACAGATGACGCAGGAACTCGGAATAGAAGTGACTGCTGCGAGCGATCTCGCCAGTGCGGTGTCAGCAGCGGATGTGGTTGTCACCACTACGCCCTCGGCAGAACCGATCCTGCGGGCGGAATGGCTGCGCCCGGGCCAGCATGTCACCGCCATGGGGTCGGATCAGGACCACAAGAACGAACTCGATCCGGCGTGCTTCCGCAAGGCTGACCTCTATGTGCCTGACCGGCTGTCGCAAACACGCCTGCTGGGCGAGCTGCGATCTGCCACGGCAGCAGGCATCGTGGCTTCTGACGCGGAATTTGCCGAACTCGGGATGATCGTTGCCGGCAAAGGCGAAGGCCGCAGGCCCGATGACGCGATCACCATTGCCGACCTGACCGGCACCGGTATCCAGGATACGGCGATTGCAACATTTGCCAGCGCCCGCGCACTTGCGGCCAATGCCGGCACCGACTTTTCAAACTGAAGCTCTACCAAGAAAGGAAAATCCCCCCGAATGTCCGCGCCAGTTCTCAATTTCAGCCGGGACGAATATTCTCAACGCGTCGCCAAGACGCGTGCCGCCATGGCTGCTGCAGGTGTTGATGTCATCATCGTGTCCGACCCGTCCAACATGGCCTGGCTGACCGGCTATGACGGCTGGTCGTTCTATGTGCACCAGTGTGTGGTGGTAGGCCCTGATGGAGATCCGATCTGGTTCGGCCGCGGCCAGGACGCCAATGGCGCACGCCGCACGGCCTATCTCGGTGAGAACGACATCATCGGCTATGCGGATCACTACGTGCAGTCAACCGAGCGGCATCCGATGGATTATCTCTCGGCAAAGCTGGAAGAGCGCGGCTGGGCAGCCAAGCGCATCGGTGTCGAGATGGACAATTACTGGTTCTCGGCGGCGGCCTTTGCTTCGCTCCAGAAGCATTTGCCGAATGCGAAATTTTCCGACGTCACCGCGCTGGTCAACTGGCAGCGCGCCGTCAAATCGAGCCAGGAGCTCGATTACATGCGCAAGGCGGCGCGGCTTGTCGAGCGGATGCACGAGACGATCTTCGACAAATGCGAGGTCGGTTACCGCAAGTGCGACCTGGTTGCCGACATCTACGAAGCAGGTCTGCGTTATGACGACGGCCTTGGTTTCGGCGGTGACTATCCGGCCATCGTGCCGCTGCTGCCCTCAGGCGCGGATGCTTCGGCACCGCATCTGACCTGGGATGACAAGCCGATGAAGAGCGGCGAAGGGACGTTCTTCGAGATTGCCGGGGTCTACAAGCGCTACCATTGCCCGCTGTCACGGACCGTGTTTCTGGGCAAGCCGACACAGACCTTCATCGATGCCGAGAAGGCGGTGCTTGAAGGCATGGAAGCCGGTCTCGAGGCCGCCAAAGCGGGCAATCTGTGCGAAGATATCGCTAACGCGTTCTTTGCGGTGCTGAACAAATACGGGATCACCAAAGACAACCGCACCGGCTACCCGATCGGCCTGTCCTATCCGCCGGACTGGGGCGAGCGCACCATGTCGCTGCGCCCGGGGGACAAGACCGTGTTGGAAGAGAACATGACGTTTCACTTCATGACCGGATTGTGGATGGACGACTGGGGCTTCGAGATCACCGAGAGCATCGTCATCGGCGCCAACGGGCCGGAGTGCCTGGCCAATGTGCCGCGCCGCCTCCATGTGAAGGATTGATCGCTCATGCCAGGCAATCCAATTACACCAACGATTCCGCTCAACGAAGACGGCGTGCATCACGGCTTCCTGCGTCTGCCCTACAGCCGTGATGATTCCGCCTGGGGCTCGGTGATGATCCCGATCACGGTGATCAAGAACGGGATAGGGCCCTGCGCGCTTCTGACCGGCGGCAATCATGGCGATGAATATGAAGGCCCGGTGGCGTTGATGGATCTTGCGGTGTCGTTGAAGCCCGAGGATATCGAGGGGCGGGTGATCATCCTGCCGGCGATGAACTATCCGGCTTTTCGGGCGGGCACCCGCACTTCGCCGATCGACCGTGGCAACATGAACCGCTCCTTCCCGGGCTCGCCGAGTGGAACGGTCACCGAAAAGATCGCGGACTATGTCCAGACAGTTCTGCTGCCGGAGGCCAGCATCGTGCTCGACTTCCACTCAGGCGGCAAGACGCTGGATTTTATCCCCTTCGCATCGGCCCACGTTCTGGAAAACAAGGAGCAGCAGGCGGCTTGCGTGGCTGCGGTCGAGGCGTTCAATGCGCCCTACTCGATGATCATGCTCGAGATCGATAATGTCGGCATGTATGACACCAGCGTCGAGGACCAGGGCAAGACCTTCGTCACCACGGAACTTGGCGGCGGCGGCACCTCGACGGCCTATTCGAACATGATCGCCAAGAAAGGCGTTCGCAATGTGCTCAAACATGCCGGCATCATGAAAGGCGAGCTGGAAATCGGTCCCTCGGTGATGCTCGACATGCCCGACGATGATTGCTTCGTGTTTTCCGAGGATGACGGCATGATCGAGGCGGTGAAGGATCTCGGCGACGAGGTGGAAAAAGGCGACATCGTCGCCCGTGTCTGGCCAGCCGACCGGACCGGTCGGGCGCCTGTCGATTACCGCGCCAGGCGCTCGGGTGTCGTCGCATCGCGGCACTTTCCCGGCCAGGTCAAGGCCGGAGACTGCATGGCCGTGGTGGCGGTGAAGGTCTAGGCCTTCGGTGCCCGCCGGTAGGCTGAAAGCAAAATGCCCCGACGGATTAGCGGTCGGGGCATTTTTAATTGCGGGCGAGCTGCCTTGGTACAGAAGTTTCAGAGTCAGCCGATGCGGGCGGCGATGCTCTTGACCTTGCAGTAGCTTTTCAGCCCCTCAATGCCCTTTTCGCGGCCGAAGCCGGATTGCTTGTTGCCGCCGAAGGGGACTTCGATGCCGCCGGCGAAATACTCGTTGATGTAGATCTGGCCGGCGTCGATGTCGCGGGCAAGCTGATGCGCCTTGGCGAAGTCGCTCGTGAAGACACCGGCGACGAGGCCGAAGCGGGTGCAATTGGCCAGGTGCAGGGCGTGGTCTGCATCTTCGGCCTTCTGGACGGTGAGAACAGGGCCGAAGATTTCCTCCTGCACCAGTTCGTCGTCTTCCGGACGGGCGGCGACGATTGTCGGTTCGATGAAATAGCCCTTGCCGGATTCGGTATTGGGCGACGCCTGTCCGCCACTGACGAACTCGGCACCGCGCTCGCGCGCCCGGTCGAGAAAGCCGATGATCTTGTCGCGCTGGGCTGCTGAACTGACCGGCCCCATGTCCGGGGAACGAAGACCATGGCCGAGCGAAATCGCCTTGGCCTTTGTCCCGAGCGCTTCGACGAAACGGTCATGAATGCTGGCTTCGATGACCAGCCGCGAGCCGGCGGAGCAGATCTGGCCGGCATGCTCGAAAATGGCGCCGGCGACATTGGCGATTGTGCTGTCGAAATTGCAGTCATTGAGCACCACGACGGGCGACTTGCCGCCGAGTTCCATCACCGAGCGGGTGACGTTGTCGGCACAAGCGCGCATGACATGGCCGCCGGTGGCGACCGAGCCGGTGAAGGTGACGTGGTCGATGCCGGTGTGGGCCACCAGCGGGGCTCCGGCTTCTGTACCGGTTCCGGTCACAACATTGCAGACGCCTGCGGGCAATCCGGCCTCGGTCAGAAGCTCCGCGAGCAGAAGTGCGGTGAACGGGGTCTGCTCGGCAGGCTTTGCGACCACCGTGCAGCCTGCGGCGAGGGCCGGGGCCATGCCGCGGGCCGCGGTCGAGATCGGGAAGTTCCACGGGATGATGTGAGCGGTGACGCCGACGGGTTCGAACTGGCTGAAGCCGACATAATTTTCAGGCAGCGGGAAGCTGCTGCCTTCCAGCTTGTCGCAAGCGCCTGCGTAATACTCAAACGTTCGGGCTGCGCCGGAAACGTCGCCCCGGGCTTCGGCAATCGGCTTGCCGCTGTCGAGGCATTCGGTGATGGCCAGGCGCTCGCTGTTGCGGCGGATCAGTTCGGCGGTCCGGGCGAGGATGCGTCCGCGTTCGGCGGGCGGCGTTTTGTGCCAGACGGCAAATGCCTTGCGCGAACTGGAAACAGCGTCGGCGATATCATCGGCATCGCCGCGGGCGAATTCGGCGAAGGTTTCACCGCGGCCGGGGTCTTCGCTGTGCATTGTGCGTCCGGCGCGGGCGGCCTGGTAGGCGCCGTCGATGAAATGGCCATCGGGAAGGCGCAGGTCGCTCGCATCGGTGAGATATTTGAGCAGGCTGTCGGGTTGTGTGAGCATGGGTCAGGCTCCCATCGAGCTGATCTGGTGTTTGGACTGTTCGAGCCAGGCCGGGCTGACTTCGACGCCCCAGCCAGGGGCATCGGTCACCGTCGCCTTGCCGTCGACAATCGCGTAGGGCGATTGAACGAAGAGATCATCCTGCCAGGGGTAGTAATCCTCGCCCTCGATGGAGAACTCGAGATACTTGCCGGCATTGGGGATGGCGCGCAGCATGTGCATGGTGAACAGCGTTACCATCGACCAGTTGGCGCAGTGCGGCGTGCAGGGCAGGCCGGCCTTTGCCGCCATGTCCGCCACCCGCAAGGTGCGGGTGAGGCCGCCGAGATAGCAGATGTCGGGCTGCACGATGTCGACAGCCTTCATGTCGATTATCCAGCGCCAGTTTGGCAATTCGCAATCCTGTTCGCCGCCGGTGACATCAATGGGCAGTGCCGAGAGCGCTTCGGTCACCTGTTTGGTCTGCTCGTATTCCCAGTAGGGGCAGGGCTCCTCGAAATGGCTGATGCCGTTGTCGATCAGCAGCTTTGAGATCTCGATGGCCTGGTGCGGCGCGTAGCAGGAATTGGCGTCGACCAGCAGCGCCACGCTGTCGTCCATGGCCTTGCGCATGGTGGGCACGATCTCTTCGGTGCGGCCGGGCCATTCATCCTGGCCGCGGCCACATTCGGCGCCGATGCGGAACTTGAAGGCATCAAAGCCAAACTCGTCGCGCAGGCGGCTCAGCCGCGCTGCTTCGTCCTTGGGGGTAATATCGCGCTTCATCGAGGAGCCATAGGCGCGGATGGTGCCGGGCGTGCCGCCAATCAGCTCGCAGACCGGCTTGCCTTCAAGCCGCCCGCGCAGATCCCAAAGCGCCGTGTCGAGCCCGCCGAGCGCGCGCTTGAGATAGGAGCCGGGAAACTTGTGCTCCTTCTCGGGGATCAGGTCGACAAGATGATCGATGTCGAGCGCCGACTGGCCGAGCGCATAGGGCGCCACCTGTCGATGCACCACCTGGGCGGTGATGTCGGCATAATAGGGGGCGACCTGGCCCCAGCCAATATCGCCGGTGTCGGTGGTGACCTTGACGAAGCAGACGAACTCGTTGGTGAATGTTTCGATGTGAGCGATTTTCATGTGATTCAAACCCGTGCCGACATTTTGGTCTGTCCTAACGGCTCGATTGGACTTACGATAAGGTCCAATCTCGCAAAGCTTGCAGACCAATTCTGGCAATGACAGGTCCCAGCGCATGAAAACCAAGGCCGGAGCCATTCTTTCCTCGATCCGGATTGACAGAACGCTGGACCGGAAAATCAGCGTGCAACTCTATATGGGGTTGCGCGAAATCATCCTGTCCGGTGGTCTGAATGGTGGCGAGCGACTGCCAGCGACGCGGACGCTGGCCAGCGAGGTCGGCGTGTCGCGCACCACGGCGCTTGACGCGGTCAGCCGGTTGATCTCTGAAGGCCTGCTGGAATCGCGGATCGGCGCCGGCACATTTGTCAGCCACACCATGACGGGCCGGGCGCCGGTCAAACCGAAGGCGATGGGAGCGGAGAGCGAGCGGCAACCACGGCTGTCACCTTCGACGCTCCGGGCGCGAGAGCTGTTTGCCGAGCGGCGGCGGTTGCCGCACAAGTCACAGGCGTTTGTGACGGCGCTTCCGGCGCTGAACGCTTTTCCGATGGCGCAATGGGCGCGGCTTTCGGCGCGGCACCTGCGCTCGGACCGGGACGCGGTGATGGGCTATGGCAACCCTTACGGTCTGCCGAGGCTGCGGGCGGCGATCGCCACGCATCTTAATGCCAGCCGGGGCATCCAGTGTGATCCGGAGCAGGTCTTTGTCGTCGGCGGGGCGCAACAGGCGTTTTCGCTGATCGGCGGCATGCTGCTCGACCAGGGTGAAAAGGTCTGGTTCGAGAATCCCGGCGCCATCGGTGCGCGCAACGCCTTCATCTCGCAAGGCGCCGACCTCGTGCCCGTCGGGGTGGATGACGAGGGAATCCTCGTCGAGGAGGGGCTTGCAAAGGCACCGGATTTCCGGCTGGCCTTCGTGACACCCTCGCATCAGCAGCCACTGAGCAAGATCCTCAGCCTGGCGCGGCGGCTGGCGCTGCTGGACGCGGCCGATCAGGCTGACGCCTTTATCGTCGAGGATGATTATGACGGTGACTTCTATTTCGGCGATCAGCCGCTTCCAACCTTGAAAAGTATCGATACCAATGGCCGAGTGATCTATGTCGGCACGTTCTCCAAGACGCTGTTCCCCTCACTGCGGCTTGGCTTCATGGTGGCGCCTGCGAGCATGGTCGATGCAATGTCGAACATCTTTTCGGCGGCGCTCAGCGGTGTGCCGACCTGGCCGCAGGCGATTGTGGCCGATTTTATCGACGAAGGCCATTTCGCCACCCATATCCGGACCATGCGGCAGCACTACAAGCGCCGCCACGAGATCCTGCACGAACATGCGCGGCAGCTCGAACCGCACATGCAGATTCAGCGCGCCTCAGCCGGTTTTCATACGGTGGGCTATTTCAAGGACCCGGCGCGGGACGAGAAGGGCTTCATCGAGGCGGCAACGGCTGCGGGCCTCACCCTGTCCGGGATCGGCCGCTACTGCCTGACGCCGATCGAGCGAAAGGGCGTCGTCATCGGCTACGGCGCGGCAAGTGACAGCGATATCAAACAGGGGCTGGATGTGATGGCCCAACTGTTTGTTTAAAGCGCTATTCCCGCGAAAGTTGGTGCGTATCCCCGCCTCGCTCGCTTGCCGTGGTTGCCGAGATTTGCCTCAGGTGCAATGGTCTGGACTCGGGTGACCTGTCGTCACAAATTGGTATGCAAAAATATCTATAATGGATATGCGGTGCAGTCCAATGAGGGGCTACGCTTCTTGTCATCTGCGCGGGTTACAAACAATAATGCGCTGATATTCAGAGGGTTCAAAGGGAGTTTGACATGATCATGAAACTAGCAATGGCCGGGCTTTTGGCCACCACAGTGATGGCCGTCGTGCCGGCACAGGCAGAGACGCTGCGTCTCTTGACATGGGGCTCCTATGCTCCTGACGAACTGGTGAAGAAGTTCGAAGAGAAATATCCCGATATCACCGTCGAAGTGACGTTCTCGAACAACGAGGAAATGATCGCAAAGCTGCGCGCCACCGGTGGTGCCGGCTTCGACCTGGCCCAGCCAAGCCATGACCGCATCTATGCGGTGCAGCAGGAATACAACATCTACAAGCCGCTCGATCTGTCGAAGATCAACACGGATGCGATGCAGGCCAAGCTTCTCGATGGCGTCAAGGCCAACACCACGATCGACGGCGAAGTCTATGCGGTTCCGCACCAGTGGGGCACGTCCGGCCTGATGGCCAACAAGTCGATGGCGCCTGACGTGAAGGCCTGGGGCGATCTCTGCGATCCGCAGTACAAGGGCAAGACCTCGATGCGTCTGAAGCGCACCATCCTGCTCGGCATGGCGTTCGACATGGGTGAAGACCCGTTTGCGGCCTATGCCGATCTCGACAAGTACCAGTCCATTCTGGACAAGGTGGCCGACAAGCTGATCGACTGCAAGGACAACCTCAAGGCCTACTGGAAGGGCGGCGACGACCTTTCGGCGATGATGATGTCGGGCGAGATCGTTGCGTCTGAAACCTGGGATTCGACCGCCTACAAGCTCTATGGCGAGAACAAGGACATCGTGTTCGTGCCGCCGAAGACCGGCGCGCTGGCCTGGATCGACACCTTTGCTATGCCGCGCAAGGGCGAAGCCGATGACGCCGCCTACAAGTGGATCAACTTCGTGCTCGAGCCCGAGAACGTGAAGATCATGTCGGCAAGCACCGGTGCAATTGCCGCTGTCGAAGGCGGCAAGGATCTGCTTCCGGATGACAAGAAGGCCGCCGTCAATGCTGCCTTCACCGATGCGGACATCGACAATCTGAAGTTCTTCGCCAACATCCCGGCCGGTGTCGAGGACATGGAAGGCAAGACGCTTGAAAAGATCAAGGCTGCCACCGGCTCCGAATAAGCCAGGCATCACGACTTTCCTTTCGTGAAATGAAGCGGCTGCCCAGCCCATTCTGGGCAGCCGCCCTCAAACCTTCAAAGACACCTGACGTCACTGCACTGGGCATTCGATGCAATCCATGACCGAGAACGATTTGGCCACCACCGAGAACGATCTGGAATGTGTCCAGGTCAGGAAGCATTTTGGCTCGGTCCGAGCTGTTGATGACGTCTCCTTCGAGATCCCCAAGGGCTCGTTCTTTTCCATTCTTGGTCCGTCGGGCTGCGGCAAGACCACGCTGATGCGGATGATCGCGGGATTTGAATCCCCGACTGCCGGCGACATAAGGATCAAGGGCAAATCGGTGATCGGCACCCCGCCGAACCGGCGCAATGTGAAGATGGTGTTCCAGCACCTGGCGCTGTTCCCGATGATGAATGTCTATGAAAACATCGCCTATGGCCTGCGCTGTGCCGGAGCTTCGAAAGAGGTGATCCGCACCAAGGTGCATGATGTTCTCGAACGTATTTCGCTGCCGGACGTCGCCAATCGCGAGATCAGCCAGCTGTCGGGCGGCCAGAAGCAGCGCATCGCCATTGCCCGCTGCATGGTTCTCGACCCCGACGTGCTGCTGCTTGACGAACCGCTTGGCGCGCTCGACCTGAAGCTGCGCGAAGCCATGAAGATCGAGCTCAAGCTGCTGCAGCACCAGTTCGACACGACCTTCGTCTACATCACCCATGACCAGTCCGAGGCCTTGGTGATGTCGGACAATGTGGCGATCATGAACGAGGGCAAATTTGTCCAGATCGGCACGCCGCAGGAGCTCTATCACAATCCGTCAGCGGCGTTTGTCGCGGGCTTTGTCGGTGATACCAACCGCTGGGCCGGCAAGGTGACCCGCGTCGAGAACGGCGCGGTCGAAGTGGCCACCGAAGCCGGCCTGACCATGCGCGGTTCGGTGCGCGGCGCGGGAACCCCGGGAGTGGGGGATACGGTGAGCGCCTTTGTCCGGCCTGAGTTCATCTCGGCGGAAAAGACCGGTGCCTCTAGCAAGTCTGTCGATCCGGCGCACAATGTGATTACCGGCAAGGTCGACAGCATCCTGTTCAACGGCGCCAACAGCCGCATCCTGGTCCGCGATGGCGCCGGTGAGCTGATCGAGGCCGACGTGGTGCTGACCGGCGGCACCCAGGACCTGAAGCCAAAGGATGACGTCACGCTATCATGGTCGCCCGAGCAGACCATGAGCTTCAAGGCGTGAGGGCGATCCGATGATGCAGAAGGATATCAAGCGGCTGTCGCTCATTCTGCTGTTCGCACCGTTCGCGCTGTGGATCTTCCTCCTGATCGTGCTGCCGCATCTGGGGATGTTCTACATCTCGGTGCGGGAGAAGGTCGGGCCGCGGATGTACGAATTCGGGCTGGGCAACTACATCAATTTCTTCACCGAGCCGATCTACTGGAACACGCTGATCCGGACCGGATCGATGTCGCTGCTGGTCACCGTGCTGGCGCTGCTGCTCGGGTTTCCGATCGCCTATTACATTGCCAAGATCGCCGGCAACCGCACCCGTGGCGCGCTGTTCCTGATGTGCCTGATCCCGCTGTGGGTCAGTGACCTGATCCGGGCGTTCGGCTGGATCCTGCTGCTGCGCGAAACCGGCATCATCTCCAGCAGCCTGCAATGGGCGGGCGTGATCAACACGCCGATCGAGTTTCTGTACAACGATGCCGCGGTAATCATGGGGCTGGTCTACACCGTGATCCTGTTCATGATCGTGCCGCTGGTCTCGACGCTCGACGGCATGGACAATGCGATGATCGAGGCGGGCTACAATCTCGGCGGCAACGGCCCGACCGTGCTCAGGCGGATCATCATACCCTATGCCATGCCGGGGATTGTCTCGGGCTGTATCGTGGTGTTCATGCTGACGGCCGGCAGCTACCTGACGCCGATCCTTCTGGGCGGCAAGAACTCGAGCTGGTTCACGGAGCAGATCTATGACCAGTTCATCACCCGCTACAACTGGGAATCGGGCGCGGCGTTCGGCTTCCTGCTGCTGGCCTTCACCTCGCTGGTGGTCTGGGGCGGACTGAAGCTCTCGGGTCAGACACTCAACTCCACGGTGGCGAAAAGCTGATGGCTATCAAACCCAACACCGCGTTCCTGACCAGCTACCGCGTGTATGTGGCTGCGTTCTTCGTCTTCCTTGCGGCGCCGCTGGTGGCTGCGGGCATGTTCGCCTTCAACGATTCCGTCTTTCCGTCGCTGCCATGGCAGGGCTTCACGCTGGACTGGTTCTTCAATGATACCGAGCCGAAACTCGGCATGTTTCATGACCGCAGACTGCTGAGGGGGCTCTATTATTCCTTCGTCATCGCCAGCTTCGTGTCGTTGCTGTCAGTCTTCGTCGGCACCTGCAACGCGTTCCTGTTCGTGCGCTGCAAATTTCCGGCCAAGGATTTCTTCTACATCATGATGGTGCTGCCGCTGGTCATTCCCGGCGTTATCCTCGGTATCTCGATCCTGCTCTTGGCCAGCAATATCGCCAATGGCGCAGAAGAGGCGCTGTCGTTGGACCTGGATTTCCTGCGGCCCGGCATCATCCTGGTGGTTCTGGGTCAGTTCTCCTTCATCACCACCATCACTTCGCTGGTGATCATCGCGCGGTTGAAGAAATTCGATGAATCGATGGAGGAAGCGGCGTTCAATCTTGGGGCAAGCCGGGTGCGGGTGCTTCGGACGATCACGCTGCCGTTCCTGTTTCCGGCGATGGCTGCGGCCGGCATCGTGGCCTTCCTGGTCTCGTTCGAGAACTTCAACACAACGCTGTTTCTGGTCGGTTCCGAAGCGCCGTTGACGATCACCATGTATGACCGGATGGTCAAGGTCGGCTCGACGCCGGTGCTCAATGCGGTGTCGTTCTTCCTGATGATCGGCTCGGCGCTGCTGGCCCTGGTGTCGATCCTGGTGCAACGCGACAAGCCGCAGACCTGAGCTCCACAAAGAGCTTCCAAACCCGAGAGTGGTGCACCCCGTGCAAAGCTATGACTTCGTTATTGTTGGCGCAGGGTCTGCCGGTTGCGTGCTGGCCAACCGGTTGACCGAAAACGGCAAGTACTCCGTGCTGCTGCTGGAGGCCGGCGGTCATGACCGCAACTTCAAGATCTGGATGCCGATCGGCTACGGCATGGCGTTTTACGACAAGCGCATCAACTGGATGTACACATCCGAGCCTGACCCGGGCACGGAGAACCGCGTCAGCTACTGGCCGCGCGGCAAGGTGATTGGCGGCTCCTCCTCGATCAATGCCATGGTCTATATCCGCGGCCATTCCGGCGATTTCGACGACTGGGAGGCGATGGGCAATCCCGGCTGGGGCTGGAACGGCGTGCTTCCGTACTTCAAAAAGAGCGAGACCAGCGACCAGGGCGGCAGCGAATGGCGCGGCGACCGCGGCCCGCTGCATGTCTCGACCATGGACAGGGATTTGCACCCGACCTGCCAGAATTTCATTCGTGCCGGTGAGGAATGCGGGCTGAGCTATACTGCGGATTTCAATGCCGCCAGCAATGAGGGCATCGGGCTCTACCAGAACACGGCCAAGGGCGGCTTCCGCATGTCGGCGGCGCGCGCCTATCTGCATCCGGCAAGAAAGCGGTCCAATCTTCGGGTGATTTCGCGCGCGCATGCAACGCGGATCCTGTTCGACGGGACGCGCGCCACAGGCGTGGAGTATATCCGCAACGGCCATACCGAACAGGTTCACGCGGGCCGGGAAGTGATCGTCTCGGGCGGCGCCGTCAATTCTCCGCAACTGCTGATGCTGTCGGGCGTCGGCCCGGCGGAAACGCTCAAGCGGCACGGTATCGAGATTGTTCATGAACAGGCCAATGTGGGCCGGCATCTGCAGGATCATCTATGCATCGATCACACCTACAAGGCCAAGGTCAGAACGCTGAATAACGATCTGCGGCCGCTGCATGGCAAGCTGATGCATGGACTGAATTACGTGCTCAGGCGCCGCGGCCCGCTGTCGCTCGGCGTCAACCAGGCCGGCGGCTTCATCAAGACCCGGCCGGCACTCGAGCGGCCAAACATGCAGCTTTATTTCTCGCCGGTGAGCTACACCAAGGCGCCGCCTGGAAAGCGGCCGCTGATGAGCCCGGACCCGTTTTCCGGTGTGATCATGGGCACCCAGCCGACGCGGCCGACAAGCCGTGGCCATCTTGACCTCAAGTCTGCCGATCCCTTCGACGCGCCGGCGATCCACCCCAATTATCTCTCGACCAACCATGATGTGGCCGAGCAGCTCGAGGGCGCGCGGTTCCTGCGCAGGCTCGCCCAGGCGCCGGCATTCGCCGAGATTCTGGACGAGGAAATCCGCCCGGGCCGGCAGGTTGAAACGGATGAGGAGATGATCGCGGATATCCGCGCAAGGGCGGGGACGGTGTTTCATCCGGTCAGCACCTGCCGCATGGGCGAGAGCGCGACCAACTCGGTTGTCAATTCGCGGCTGCAGGCGCACGGGCTTGAAAACCTGCGCGTGATCGATGCCTCCGTCTTTCCGACTGTGACATCGGGAAACACCAATGCACCGACAATCATGGTGGCGGAAAAGGGGGCAGACATGATCCTCTCCGACCACGCGGGAGCCTGAGATGACACAAGACAGCGAGTGCTTCAGTTCTGACTTCAAGCCGGCGCCCTACTGGTGGGATGCAAGCCCGCGACAGCCCGACGATCTGAGCAAGCTGCCCGCGACCGCGGATGTGGTGATCATCGGGTCGGGCTATACCGGATTGCATGCCGCGGTGCAGACTGCGCGCGCCGGGCTTGATACGGTTGTCGTCGACGCGGAGGCCGCCGGCTTCGGCTGCTCCACCCGCAATGGCGGGCAGATTTCAACAAGCGTCAAGCCGTCCTATTCCACGCTTTGCGAGCGCTATGGCGAAGCGTTGGCCGTCCGGATTCTCAAGGAAGGCCAGGCATCGCTGCACCACGTTCGCGACTTTGCCTCTGAAGAGGGGATCGATTGCAGTTTCGACGAGGTGGGCCGGTTTCACGGCGCCCACACCGCACGCCAGTATGACAAGCTGGCACGCGAGGCGGAACACCGGCATCCCGGCTTTGAGACCGGGGCGTTCATGGTGTCGCGCGACAAGCAGCACAGCGAACTGGGCACCGATGCCTATTATGGCGGGATCGTGTTTCCGCGGCATTCGAGCATCGATCCGGGCAAGTATCACGCGGGTCTGCTCGGCGTGGCAAGGGCTGCTGGTGCAGCTATTGTCAGCCAGTGCCGGGTCAATGATCTCGAGCGCGGGCCGCAGGGCTTCGAGCTTTCCACCGACAAGGGCCGGATTCGCGCGGGCAAGGTGATCATCGCCACCAACGGCTATACCGGCCCGCTGTCGCCGTGGCAGCAGCGGAGGGTCATCCCGATCGGCTCCTACGTTATTGCCACCGAAGAGATCCCGGCCGAGACCATGGACCGGTTGTTCCCGACCAACCGCATTCTGTCCGACACCAGGAAGCTGGTCTATTACTACCGCCCGTCACCGGACCGGAAGCGTATTTTGTTCGGTGGGCGGGTGTCGCTGCAGGAGACCGATCCGCGCAAGAGCGGACCGAAACTGCTGGCCGAACTGGTGCGGTTGTTTCCAGATCTCAAGGGCACCCGGATCAGCCATTCCTGGGCCGGCATCGTGGCCTTTACCTTCGACACGCTGATGCATTGCGGCGAAGACAACAATCTCTTCTATGCCATGGGCTATTGCGGCTCCGGGGTCGGCATGGCCGGTTATCTCGGCGCGAAACTTGGCAGAGCGGCCGCAGGCGTCGACACGGATCTCGGCGCCTTCAGTGAAATTCCGTTCAGGACGCGGCCCTTCTACACGGGCAATCCGTGGTTCCTGGCGCCGTCGGTGGCGGCTTACCGGTTGCGGGACAGGCTGGGGATCTGAAAATCCTCAGCCTTCCTGCGGCTTCTTGCTGACCACGGCCTCGGCCTCGATCTCGACGCGGAAATCGCCGATCAGATTGCCGACCAGAAACGTGGTGTTGGCCGGCGGATTGGTGGTGAAGCGCAATCCGTGGGCACGGGCGGCTGCCTCCACATCCTCGTCACCGCGCAGATACATGCGGGTGCGCAGGATGTCTTTCGGGTCGCCGCCGAGGGCGCGCACGGATGCTGCGATCTTGTCGAGAATGTAGGTGGTCTGCGCGCCTGCATCGTTGATCGCGACGGTGCGGTCGACGCCATGGGTGGCGGTGGTGCCGGACACGACAATACGGTCGCCGTCCCGCAACGCGCGGCAATAGCCCGCAATCGGCTCCCACAATGAGCCTGAGAACACCCGCGCCCGGTCCGGATTGTCCGGATCGGTGACGGCCTCAAGTGCGCTGGGCATGGCCGCGAGATGATGGCTCAGGTCTCCGGAGGCAGTGAGGAAGGGCGGCTGGCGGTATTCGTCGCCGCAATCGCCCGGGATCATTCTGGTGGCTGCAAAGGCCTGATCCAGCAGGGCATGGTCATCCGCATCAAGTTCAAACTGGAACAGCCGCAGATTGTCGTCCCGGTGCTGGTTTTCGCCAAGCCGCGCGCCAACGATGACGCCCGCGACATGGGCGTGCTCCAGCACCCAGCGGGTGGCCACGTTGGAAATCGAGACGCCATGCTTTTTGGCGATGGTATCGGCAGCTTTGAGAATGCCCTGATAGCCGTCCCAGCCGCCGGCGGTCTGGATGAAACGGAGATATTTCGAGCCGCTCCAGTCCTCAACCGCTTCGGGCTCAGGCTTGCCAAGCCAGCGTTCGGACAGGAAGCCGCCGCACAGGGTTCCGTAGGCCAGAAGCCGCACGCCATGGGTCTTGCAGGTCTCGGCAAGGTGGCCAGCGGCACGGCGGTCGATCAGCGAGAAGGAGACCTGGTTGGAGACCAGCGGAATGCCTTCGGCGAGGGCCAAGGCGAGATGGGCGGCGTCGAAATTGGTGACGCCGATCTGCCCGATCAGACCTTCGTCCTTGAGCCGTTTTAGCTCATGCAGCGCATCGAGCCAGGCCGGGTGCTCGAAGGTCCACCAGTGGAACTGAAGGAGGTCGACCGTCTTCACACCGAGACGGTCAAGCCGGTCCTGAACCCCGGCGCGGACCACTTCCGGGGTCATCGGGCCGGGTTCCGGGCACCATTTGGTGAAGGCCTTCGGGCGGGTTTCCCCGTTCCAGCTGCGCAGCAATTCGCCGGTGATCAGCTCGGCGCTGCCATAGTGATCGGCCATGTCGAATGTATCGAAACCGGCAGCGGCATACTCAGCTAGTGCCTTTGCTCCGACCACGGGATCAAGCGTGCTGCCATCCTTTTCCTGGTCGGCGACCTGCCAGAGACCGGTGAGGATACGGCTGATGGTGAGGCCCGGAGCAAGGTCGGTGCGGTCAGGTTTCATATCAGTTGTCCTTGTTTCGAAGCCCGAGATGACGAGAGACGGAGCGCACTTCCGGCAAGATTCCCTGAGGCCGCCAGAGCAGGATGGCGCAGAGCATGACGCCGATGATGACGATCTGCAGCGAGGCGGCGCGGGCCTGTTGGTCAGCCGGGAAGATTTCGGAAATCAGCGCACCGGAGAGTGCCCAAATGGCCCAGACCAGCACCGCGCCCAATATGGCGCCACGGTTGTTGCCGGAGCCGCCGACGATCAGCATGGCCCAGACCTGGAAGGTCATCATCGGCAGGTAATTGCCCGGGGCGATGAAGCCGATGAAATGGGCCTGTACCGCACCGGCCAGCGCCATGATGGCGCCGCCGAGCGCGAAGGCCTGAATGCGCAGCAAGATAGGGTTCTTGCCTAGCGCCTGTGCCGCAACCTCATCCTCGCGCACGGCTCTGAGCGCCCGGCCCCAGGGGCTGCGCAAGAGGTGCTCGAGCAGGAAATAGAGCACCAGCACGACCAGCGCCGTAAGCGCCAGGTTGAGCACGTTGAAGGCAAAAGGCTCGCTTTGCAGGCCGGAAAACGGGCGCGGGATGAAGGCCATGCCGAAGGCGCCGCCGGTGAGGCTTTCGGTGTTCTGGAACACAAGCTGCAGCGCCACGGCGATGCCGAAGGTGGTGATTGCCAGGTAGTCGGACCGCATTCTCAGGGTCAGCAGACCTACGGCAAGCGCCAGCACTCCGCCGGCCACCATGGCTGCCAGCCAGCCCAGCACGATGGGCAGATCGAAGCCGCCAATCCGCTCGACCGCATCGGGCGTCGTCAGAGCGGCGGATACATAGGCGCCGAGGCCGACAAAGCCGGCGATGCCGACATTGAACAGGCCGGTCTGGCCCCATTGCACATTCAGACCCAGACAGATGATGGCATAGGTCAGGGCAATGGTGAGGAAGAAGGCGGCGTAAGCGAGGATTTCCATTCTCAGGCCTCCTTCTGGCCGAAGAGGCCCTGCGGGCGCAGCATCAACACGATGACGAGGATGACGAAAGAGATGGCGGCGCGCCATTCCGCCCCGATGATCTGCACGGCAAAGGCTTCGCTGAGGCCGATGATCAACCCGCCGAGCATGGCGCCGGGGATGGAACCGATGCCGCCGAGAATGGCAGCGGAGAACAGCGGCAGCAGCAGGTCAAAGCCCATATAGGGGCGGATCTGCACCAGCAGGCCCGCCATGACGCCGGCGACACAGGCCATGCCGGCGCCGATGATCCAGGTGACGCGGACCACCTTGGCGACATCGACACCGTAGACGCCGGCAAGACTCGGGTTTTCCGAGACCGCACGCATGGCGCGGCCGGTGGCACTGCGCGTGACCAGCAGGTGCAGGGCCAGGACCATGAGCGCGGTGAGGCCGATGACGAGAAGCTGGTCCGGCGTGGCGCGCATTCCAAGACCCAGCGGCTTGGCAATCTGCAGTGCCTTGGTGAAATAGACGGGCTTGGCGGTGAAGATGAATTCGAGCAGCGAGCGCAGCGCCATGGACGCGCCAAAGCTTGCCATGACGATGATGATCGCATCAGCGCCCCGGGCACGCAGCTTTCCGAACAGGACCCGGTCGAGCCCGAGGGTCAGGGCCACCGTCAGCGCCACGCCGCCGAGCATGGCAAGCGGCAGACCCCAGCCGAAGCTGAAGGGATAGACCGGGGCGCCGAGACCGGCTGCAAGACCGCCGAGAACGCCTGCGACGGTGAGCGTAAGATAGGCGCCCCAGGCGAGAAAATCGCCATGGGTGAAATTGGCAAAGCGCAGGATGGAATAGGTGAGCGTCAGGCCTATGGCGCCCAGCCCGATGGTCGAGCCGGCGATCAGTCCGTCGATGATGGCTTGCGGGTTCATTGGCCTGCCTCCGCTGCGCGGTGGCCGAGAAACAGTTCGCCCAGAAACTTGCCGTCGTGAAGCACGTCGGTCGGTCCGTCATGGGCCAGCTTGCCGTCGACGAGCACCAGAGCACGCTCGGTGAGTGTCAGGGCTGCGCGGACATTCTGTTCCACCAGCACCAGCGTCACGCCGGTTTCGGAGATCCTGCGGAGGGTTTCAAACACCTGGCCGACGAGCTTGGGCGAAAGGCCGGCGGAGGGTTCATCGAGCATCAATACCTCCGGCTCGGTGAGAAGCGCCCGTGCTGCGGCCAGCATCTGGCGTTGTCCGCCGGACAGTGCTCCAGCCAGTTCGCGCGGGCGGGCGGCGAGATCGGGAAACATGTCGAGCATCGCCTCGATCCGGCCGGGGCGCTCCGGCTTGGGCAGCAATTGCGCGGCGATCTGCAGGTTCTCGATGATGGAAAGACGGGTGAAGATGTTTTCGGTCTGGGGCACGAAGCCCATGCCGTTGCGCGCCAGAAGGTGCGAAGGCAGGCCGGTGACATCCGTTTCGCCGAGCCGCACCTGGCCGCCGAAACAGGGAACCAGCCCGGCGATGGCCTTGATCATGGTCGATTTTCCGGCTCCGTTGGGGCCGAGAATGCAGACGGCTTCGCCCTTTTTGACGGTGAAGCTCACGCCCTTGACGATGGGCAGGTCGGGATCGTACCCGGCCTGCAGTTGCGATAGCGACAGCGCGGTCATGTCGGCATGCCCTCGAGATAGACATCGATCACGTCAGCGCGCTTGGTGACCTCGGCAGGGGTGCCCTCGGCCAGAACCTTGCCTGCGGCCATCACCATGACGCGGGGGCAAAGACGGGCGATCATCTCCATGTTGTGTTCAATCAGCAGCACAGCAATTCCCAGCTCGTTGATCGCGACAATCCGGTCGATGATCAGATCCAGAAGCGCCGGATTGACCCCGGCGGCCGGCTCATCAAGCAGAATGACCCGCGGTTCGGCCATCAGCACGCGCGCCAGCTCGAGAAGCTTTCTCTGTCCGCCCGAGAGCACCGCCGCAGGCTGGTCCTCGAGATGGGAGAGCGAGACGAAGTCGAGAATGTCGCGGGCGCGCGCAGCATTGGCGCGTTCCTGCTGGGCAACGAGGCGCGGTGCGGCAAGGGCGGAAAACAGGCTTTCGCCGCGCTGGTTCTGCGCCGCGGTCATGACGTTTTCCAGCACCGTCATGCGCGGGAAAGGCCGTGGGATCTGGAAGGTGCGCCCCAGCCCGGACTGAATGCGGGCTTCCGGTCGGGCCCGCGTCAGGTCCTTGCCGGCCAGGCGGATGCTGCCCGCGTCAACCGGCAATGCGCCGGCGAGCAGATTGAACAATGTCGACTTGCCGGCGCCGTTGGGGCCAATGACGCCAAGGATCTCGGAGGCCGCAAGGTCGAGGGAAATATCATTGACGACGCAGAAGCCACCGAAGGATTTGGTGATGCCGCGGGCCTCGAGGATGGAGGGCTGACTGGGGTCTGTCATTCACTCAACCAAAGTTGATCAACTATCATTTATCATTTACAGGATCATGTTTGAGGCCTAAAGTAAAGCTGCAAACGGAAGAAGGCGGCATTGTCAGAATGAACATTCAGACCAGCTCAAAGTTTGACGGACCCGGGCTTGATCATCTCGCGCCGGTTGGCCGGGAAACGGTTCAGGACCGGATTTACCGGCAGCTTCGCGACGCACTGATCCAGGGCCGGTTTGATGCTGGCGAGATCTTTCTGGCCGGTGATGTGGCGCAGCGGATGTCGGTGAGTTCGATGCCGGTGCGCGAAACGCTGGCCCGGCTGGTGTCGGAGCGCGCGCTCGAGGCGATGGCAAACCGGCGGGTGCGGGTTCCCCTGCTGACGCTGGAACGGGCGCGCGATATCGCCCAGGCGCGCACCCTGATCGAAGGTGAACTCGCAGCCCGGGCGATTGCCAATCTGACCCATGCGGATATCGAGCGGCTGGAAATTCTGACATCCGAGTATGAGGACACAGGCGAGGCGCAGGATGTCGCCACGCTCAACCACGCTTTCCATTTCAAGCTCTACGAAGCCGCCGGATCGTCGGTGTTCATGCCGATCGTCGAAAGCCTGTGGATGCAGGCCGGGCCCTATGTGCGAGCGGCGGCAAAGCTGCACAGCCCGCTCACCGACACGGCGGCCACGTTGCATCACCGCGGCATTCTCGCGGCGATCAAGGCTGGTGACAAGGCGCAGGTTTCGGCCGAACTGACTGCCGATATCAGCCAGTCCTTTGCCATTCTCGAACGGGCCGGGCCAGAGTTCTGGGTTGCTGAAAACGGAGCCGCGTCATGAGTGCCGATGAGGGGTTTGAGCTTTGGGACCTGAAGGTCGAGGTGGTAGCTCCGGAAGGTGCGAAGATCTGGTGCGGGGCCAAGGTCGGCGATTATTTCGAGCTGCGTGGCGAGATGCTGCATTTGCCGCCGGGACAGGGCATGTCGATCTACTCGCTGGCTTCGGTGCTGCCGCTGCTGGCGGCGAAGCAGCGCCAGACCGACCCGAATGACTGGATGTCGACCGACGCGGAAATTGCCTGTCCGGACCCGCATTGCCCGTCGCGGCTGAAAATTACCCGCACGAAGCTCAGGCGCTTCAACCATTCAGAGACGACAGCGGTGCCGCTGGGAGATGACAATGCAGACATTTGACCTCGCGCCCGGACACCGGATTTCGCGCGTTATCAAGGGCGGCTGGCAACTGGCGGGCGGGCACGGCGAGGTCGACCGGCAAGCCGGGATCGAGGACATGATCGCCTTTGCCGACGCCGGGATCACCACATTCGACTGCGCGGACATCTACACCGGCGTGGAAGCGCTGATCGGCGATTTTCGCAAGGAATATGAACGGGTGAGGGGCGCTGAGGCGCTGAGCCGGATCAAGGTGCATACCAAATTCGTGCCGGATCTGGGCAATCTCGCCACGCTGACGCGGGCAGATGTTGTCGAAGGGATCGACACCTCCCTCAGGCGCCTCGGGATGGAACAGCTCAACCTGGTGCAGTTCCACTGGTGGGACTACGAGATTGATCGCCAGGTCGAGGTGGCCGGCTGGCTGGCGGAGTTACGCCAGGAGGGCAAGATCGCCAATATCGGCGGCACGAATTTCGACACCGAGCAGATGCTGCGGATCGTCAATGCCGGGGTGCCGCTGGTCTCGATGCAGGTGCAGTATTCGCTGATCGATGACCGGCCGTCGCGCTCGATGGTCAAGGCAGCGCAATCCCACGGCATCAGCCTGTTGTGCTACGGCTCGGTCGGTGGCGGGCTGTTCTCCGAGCGCATGCTGGGCCAGCCGGAACTGCAGCCGCCCTTCGAGAACCGCTCGTTGATCAAGTACAAGCTGATCGTCGACGAGTTCGGCGGTTGGGACCTGTTCCAGGAACTGCTTGAGGTGCTGTCTGCGATCGCGGCGCACCATGACAGCGACATCGCCTCGATTGCCAGCCGCGCCGTGCTTGAGCGCCCGGGAGTTGCCGCCGTGATTGTCGGCGCGCGCAACCGCAATCACCTTGCGCGCAATCTGGCCATTCCGGGGATCAAGCTGACTGCGCAGGACTTCGCTGCGATTGACGCCGTGCTGGCGCGGGCCAAACCGGTGCCGGGCGATGTCTACACGCTGGAGCGTGACCGCAACGGCAAGCATGGCTCGGTGATGAAATACAATCTCAACAAGGAAGGGCACTGATCTCGTGGATCTGATCGCGCGCGCCCAGGCTGAAGTTGTCAACCGGCACAAATTCTTTGTCGAGTGGTTCACCGGGCGTGCAACGGATGCGGATCTGTCGGTGTCGCTGCGGGCGTTTGCGCCCGACATGGTGATGATCGAGCCCGATGCCAACACCATCGGCACGGCGGAGATTGCCGCCATGATCAAAGCGGCGCGCGGCAAGCGCCCGGCGGATTTCGAGATCAGAGTGCACTTGATCGCAGCACGTGAGCTCGGTGAGGGCATCGTGCTTGTGGTCTACGACGAACACCAGGTGATCGAGGGGCAAAAGTCTGCGCGCCGCTCCTCTGCCGTGTTCAGCGCCGACCCGGAGGCACCTGAGGGGGTGGTCTGGCGGCAGCTGCAGGAGACGTGGATTTCGGCATAACGAAGCGGGCGAGAGAGGCCCCATAACAAGGAGAACGCGAATGAACATGATCAGAAAATCGGGCCTTGCCATGGCCATGTTGTGCGCTTCGGCGCTGAGCTCGCAAGCTTGCGACATCACCATCGGCATGGTGATGGAACTGACCGGACCGGCTGGCGCCTATGGCCAGGCCGGGGCGAAATCGGTGGAAATGGCCTTCCGCGACATCAACGAGGCCGGCGGTGTGCTGGGCTGCGATCTTGTGACCGATACCCGCGACAGCCAGAGCCAGGGCAATGTGGCCGTCGACCAGGCAACGCAGCTCGTCAATGTCAAGCAGGTTCCCGTCGTTATCGGCGGCATCATCTCGTCGGTCTCGATCCCGATCCTGACATCGGTGACGGCCGCGGCCGAAGTGGTACAGGTTTCGCCGGCTTCTTCGAGCCCGACGCTGACGCAGCTCAGCCGCGACGGCAAGACCGGCGGTTACTTCTTCCGCACCATCACCTCGGATGCGCTGCAGGGAATCGCGGCGGCGAAATACGCCATCGACTCCGGGCTCAAGAAACTGGCCATCATTCACGTCAACAATGATTTCGGCCTCAACCTGATGCGCGAATTCTCAGCGTCTTACGTGGCTCTGGGTGGCGAAATCACCTCGGCGACGCCGTATAACGAGAACCAGCCCAACTACAGCGCCGAAGTGACCGCGGCGATGGAGGGCGATCCGGAAGCGCTCTACCTGATCAGCTATCCTGTCGACGGCGCAACCGTTGCGCGGGCCTGGATTAGCCAGGGCGGGCCGCAGAAGTTCTTGCTTAATGACGGCATGAACTCGACCGACTTCATCGAGGCTGTCGGCGCACAATATCTTGAAGGCGCCTTTGGTACGTCTTCGGGTACCACCGAAACGGACTCGACCAAGTATTTCTACGCCAATTACGAAGAGTTCTCCGGCGGCATCGCGCCATCGGCGCCTGCGGCCGACCGGTCCTATGATGCGGGTGCCATTGTCGGACTGGCTGTCGCCAAGGCCGGCAAGGCCGAGTCTGCAGCGATCCGCGACGCCATCCGCTCGGTTGTCGACCCGGACGGCGAGGTGATCTATGCCGGACCGGAAGAGTTCAAGAAGGCGCTGGCGCTGATCAATGAGGGCAAGGCGATCAACTACCAGGGCGTGATCGGCAATGTGTCGTTCGACCAGTATGGCGACATTTCCGGTCCGTTCCGGCTGTGGCAGATCAAGGACGGCGAAGTTGTCACCAACGACCAGATGACCGCCGCCGATGTGGCTGACGTGAAAGCCTCGATGAAATAAGACAGACCAGCAGTCTGTTGTGGACGAAAAAAGGGGCGCCGGTTTCGGCGCCCCTTTCTGGTTCAGTGCATTTGCCTAGCGGCGCAGGAAGCGCGGCGTCAGCAGATTGACGTCAGTTGCCTCGTCGCGGTGGCTGCCGCCAAGGCTTGCGAACCACCATGCGGCGCCGGCGCCGAGGGCAGCGGCTGCGCCTGTGGCAAAGCCGTAAACGACGGTCAGGGTCTGGGTGTATTCGACGACATTGGCGGGGACTTCCTCGCCGGTGCCTGTCTCCACGCCCAAGCCTGCAAGGGCTGCGCCAAAGGCAGCGACGGCTGCGACTGCAACGGTAGACACGGCCCAGACCGAAAGGCCATGGACGCCGTCGCGAAACTCGACTTCGCTCTTGGCTGCATCATTCCAGCGGCTGCGCATGCGACCGGCAATGTAGCCGCCGGCGGCAGAGCTTGCGAGGGCTGTCAGGAAAAGCCACAGACTTGCGACAAGAACCTGCCAGGACGGCTCGCCATTGGCCAGCATCGGATCTCCGAGCGCCAGTTCGGCTGTTCCGCCAAATTGTCCGAGGACGGTGGATGTGGCGATAGCGATGACGCTACCTCCCCATACTGCACCCCATTCGAGATAGGACTGCCCCTGTGGCAGGTTATCCGGATGGACCGATGCAGTTTTTACGCCTGCCGGTTCCATGTTCTTACCGGAGACCAAGAAGCGAAAGGATGAACATGACAACGACCACCAGGCCGACCAGATAAATGATACCGTGCATTTGAAATCTCCTTGGGCATTTTCAGGCCAGCACCATGCGATGGCCCCATGCAGCCACAACGAGGATCCCCCGGTAAAGTTCCCGTGATCGGATTTGAAACGTGAAACGGCGTGCCGATGGCCTGTCAGCGCATCCCGGTCAGCTGGACTGCACTGTTTCCAGGCAGCCCGCGAATTCCTCCGTCGCCATCAGCTTCCGGCAGCGGGCAAAGCGGCCATCGGCATAGGCTCGGAAATCTTCGGCCGGGTTGTCGTTGGCCAGCTGGATCAGCCCCCACAGCGTCCAGAGCAAATCGCACATGGCCTTGTAGATCACCATCCGCGCCCGATCGGAGGTGACCGGTTCGCCACCGAAATACGCTTCGAGCAAGGCCTGGTCCTGTGCCGCGTCGAATTCTCCCTCGACCGACAGATCGCCGAGATCCCACATCGGGTCGTTCATGCCGGAATACTCCCAGTCGACAATGAAGATGCGGTCGCCGGTATCGAGGAAATTCTCGCACAGCGGATCGCAGTGACAGGCCACCAGGAGAGCGGGGTTCTTCGCCAGTGCTGCACGGACGGATTCGGCTTCGCGAACCACATCGTGATAGCCGTCGGGCAATGCGACGTCCTTGGTCGACAGAATTGCCAGGTACTCATCGATCATCGAGAACAGCTCGAAGGTGAAGGGGAATTCGGCTCCGGACGTATGCAGGCGGCGGAAGGCTTCGCCGGCGCGGCGGACGGCGCCGATATCACCGCGGAACCCTTGCGGCGTCATGGTGGCGGCACCTTCGACAAAGCGGGTCGCCATGACGCCGGTCTCGGGGTCGGCGTGAATGACTTCGGGGCTGACGCCGGCTTCAGCCGCCGCTCGGGCAGCAACTGCCTCATGCGCCCGGTTGATGTATTCCTCGGTGCCTGCGCCGGGCAGGCGGACACAGGCATCTCCGACGCGGAAGACCAGATTGGTCAGGCCGCCCAGCCGCTCGACAGGTCCGGTGTATGCGGCGAGCGAGGGGATGGTCTTGAGACTGGCGCGCAGCTGGTTTTCTGTTTCATCTGTCATGGCGGAGCGCCTCCTCTTTGCTATTTCAGTGCCGACACAGTTCCACAAAGTCGTTGAAAAGGCTATGGTAACGGACAACGGATCAACAGCGGAGCTGGACATGAATGTTGAAGACAAGACGGCCCGGCTGGGTGCTGTGTACCAGGCCGAGAGTGCCGATGATGTGGCGCGGGTGTATGATTCCTGGGCCGAGAAATATGATGAGGACATGTCGCTTGCCGGCTACCGGCATCCGGCCATTTCGCTGGCGATCCTTGCACGGCATGTTCCAAAAGGTGCAGGGCCGCTGCTCGACGCCGGAGCCGGCACCGGGCTGATCGGGGAATGGTTGGCAATCACCGGTTTTGACACTGTCGAAGCGCTCGACATTTCCTCGGGCATGCTGGCGGTGGCGGAACGGAAAGGCATCTACAAGGGCGTGCACAAGGCAGCCCTTGGCGGGACGTTGCCTTTCAGCGACAACCAGTTCGCTGCCATCATTTCAGCCGGCGTCTTTACCTCCGGCCATGTCGGGGTCGAGGGGCTTGATGATCTGCTGCGGATCTGTGCGCCAGGCGGCACGATTGTGCTCACCGTCAAGGATGTGCTCTGGCAATCAAGTTTCAGTGCGCGGATTACCGAGCTGGAGGCGGAAGGCAGCCTTGCGTTGGTGGACGACACCGGCCCCTATGTCTCGATGCCCGGCGAGGAAGGTACCACGCCGAGCCGCTGCATTGCGCTGAAGGTAAGCTGAATCCGGTTCAGGCTTTCACCTTGGTGTTTGCCGGATCGAAAAACGGTTTCAGGCCGATTTTGGCCGGGACCCGGTCGAGCGCGATGACGAGTTCGTAAGCCCCGTCTTCGAGAAACTCCTTCGAGACGCCCGCCTCGTTGCGGACATAGCCGTAACCGATGCTCTTGCCGATGGTGTAGCCGTAGCCGCCCGATGTCAGATAGCCGACCGGTTCGCCATTGCGCAAAATGGTTTCGCGGCCGACCAGAACCGCATCGGGATCATCGATGACAAAACCGGCAAAGCGTTTGGTCAGAGGCTTGTCCGCAATCGCCTTGAGAGCGGCTTCGCCGATGAAGCCGGTGTTGGAATTCTTGCGCACGGCCCAGCCAAGACCGGCTTCCTGCGGCGTGTCGTTGGGGGTGATGTCGGAGCCCCAGGCGCGATAGCCCTTTTCCAGGCGCAGAGACTCCAGGGCGCGGTAGCCGATGGGACGGATGTCCCAGGTCTTGCCCGCCTGCATCAGGGCATCGAAGACCTCGCCGATCGCGTCAATCGGAATGTGCAGCTCCCAGCCCAGTTCGCCGACATAGGTGACGCGCAGCGCGCGCACGGTGCTGCCGGCGATGCCGATCTCGCGGACATGGCCGAAGGGGAAGGCTTCGTTGGAAACATCAGCCTGGGTCACCTTCTCCAGCACGTCGCGGGCATGCGGGCCCATCAACGACAGGGTGCCGTAGGCTTCGGTGATGTCCTCGATCTGAACATCCGCGCCCTCGGGCACATGCTCTCGAATCCAGGCCAGGTCATGGGTGCGGAAACCAGTGCCGGTGACGACGTAGAACCTGTCATCGGCGATCCGCGCCACGGTGAGATCAGCCTCGATGCCGCCGCGGGTGTTGAGCAGCTGGGTGTAGGTCAGACGTCCGACCGGCTTGGTCACGTCATTGGCACAGATGTGGCTAAGTGCTGCGAGTGCACCGGAGCCGCTGATTTCGTATTTGGCAAACGAGGACTGGTCGAAAATACCGACCTTTTCGCGGACATGGCGATGTTCCTCGCCGACTGCGTCAAACCAGTTCTGGCGTCCCATTGTCGGGATGTCAGCCGGTTCCATGCCTTCGGGCGCGAACCAGTTGGGACGTTCCCAGCCGAGCTTGGAGCCGAATACGGCACGGTGGGCCTTGAGCCGGTCATAGAGCGGGGAGACGATGCGGGGACGTCCGGACTCGTATTCGACGTGGGGGAAGCCGATGGCGTAGTGCTTGCCATAGGCTTCGAGCGTGCGGTCGTTGACCCATTGCCGGTCCCTGTGCATTTCGGAAAAGCGGCGGATGTCGACGACCCAAAGATCGAGCGGGGCTTCGCCGTCGATCACCCATTGCGCCAGCACCCAGCCGGCGCCGCCACCGGCAGCAATGCCGAAGGCGTTGAAGCCTGCGCCGACAAACATATTCACGCATTCGGGCGCCGGGCCAAGGATAAAGTTGCCGTCCGGGGTGAAGCTTTCCGGGCCGTTTATCATCTGCCTGACGCCGACATTACCGAGCGACGGAACGCGTTCGATCGCCTGCATCATGTGCTGTTCGAAATGATCGTAATCGTCGTCAAAAAGCTGGAACTCGAACTCGTTGGGCACGTCGCCGGTGGTCCAGCCTTGCGGGTTGGGCTCGTAACCACCAAAGGACAGACCGCCGACTTCTTCCTTGAAATAGGTGCGGCGGTCGGGATCGCGGATGGTCGGCGCGTCGCTCGACAGCCCGTCGAGCTTCTCGGTGATGACATATTGATGCTTGACCGGTTGCAGCGGAACGTTGATGCCGGCCATGACGCCGATCTGGCGGGCCCATTGCCCGGCGCAATTGACGACCTTTTCGCAGGCGATGTCACCCTGGTTGGTCTTGACCGCAAGAATGCGGCCATCCTTCATGTCGAAGCCGGTGACCCGCACGTTCTCGAAGATCTTGGCGCCGTGCATGCGCGCGCCCTTTGCGAGCGACTGGGTAATGTCGGATGGGCTGGCCTGGCCATCGGTCGGCAGCCAGCTGGCGCCGACGAGATCGTCGACCTGCATCAGCGGAAACTTGGCCTTGGCTTCCTGCGGCGACAGCAATTCCATATCCATGCCGAAGCTCTGGGCCGTGGTGGCCAGCCGGCGGTACTCGGTCCAGCGGTCCTGGTTGGTAGCAAGGCGCAGGCAGCCTGACATCTTCCAGCCCGTCTCAAGGCCTGTTTCCTGATCGAGCCGCTTGTAGAGGTCGACCGAATATTTGAGCATCTTGGTGATCGATGCCGACGAGCGCAGCTGCCCGACAAGGCCTGCCGCATGCCAAGTCGAGCCCGAAGTCAGCTGACCCTGTTCCAGCAGAATGACATCGGCCTTGTGGTCGCGCGCCAGGTGGTAGGCCGTGGAGCAACCGATGATGCCGCCACCGATGACGACGATTTGTGCTCTGTCTGGAAGGGTCATTGCGATGTCTTTCCGTAGGTCGAATGGTACTGGTCGAGCGCTGCGTCCAGGCGCTCGAGATTCTCAGTGGTGTAGGCCTGGTAATCGGCACCCGGCGCATCAAGGTGGAGCTCGGAGACCAGGCTCCACAGCGTTTCGCGCAGCAGAGAAGCGCACTGCATGGCGTGGAAGGAGCGTGTGAGGGCGTCGTCGGGGGCAGCGCCGAGTGCGGCTTCAAACAGGATTGCGGCTTCTGCCCCGTTCATTTCGGCGTTTGAGGCGACGCCCGCGATGTCGAACATGGCGGTGGAGAATCCGGCATATTCGAAATCGATCAGCCAGAGCTTGTGGCCATCATCGAGGAAATTGGCAGGCAGCAGATCATTGTGGCCGAAGATGATCGGCAACGGTTTCTGTGCGGTCTCGAGATGATCGGAAAGCTCGAGCCAGGCCGGCAGTCGGTCAGCCATGCGCGAACCGCCAGCTTTCAGTGTGCGGGCATAATCGCGGATGACGTGAAACACCCAGAACATGAAGCCCGGACCTTCGATGTGGCGCGGCATGGTGGTGTGGAAATCGCGGATAAGGCGGCCGATCCGCTCGGGATTGGCACGAACATCGGCCGGCTCAAAAGTCTTTGCATCGAGAAAGGCCGAGACCATGATGCCGGGCTCGAAATACTCGACCCGCGGGGCGAAGCCTGCTTCATGGGCGGCGCAGGCGGTCATGATCTCGCGCTTGCGGTCAACATGGTGAAACGGAAAATCGCGGCCGAGCCGGACAACGTGTCGGCCGGTGGCGTCGGAGACGAGCCAGCTTTCATTGCTCAGTCCGCCGGTCAGCGGCTCGATGTCGATCCTGCCCGTGAAGCAGGGCAGGGCGCGGATGTGATCAAGGGTAGCAAGGTCAGTCATGGCTTACTCCAGACCCAGGCGATGGCGGGCGCGACTGGCGCCGGCGGAAATCAGCCGATCGGCAATGATGGCGATGGCGGCGATCGACAGGCCTGCGACCAGGCCGCGCCCGGTGTCGGCCTTGGTCAGCGCGATGTAGACTTCCTGACCGAGATCGCGGGTGCCGACGAGCGCCGTGATGACCAGCATCGACAGGGCGAACATGATGGTCTGATTGAGCCCGAGCAGGATTTCGGGCAGCGCCAGCTTGAGGCGCACCCGGCTGAGGATCTGCCACTCGGTGCAGCCCATGGCGCGACTGGCTTCGATCAGCTTCGGATCGACCTTGCGGATGCCGAGCGCGGTGTAACGGATGGCGGGTGCTATCGCGAAAGCGACAACGGCGATCATGGCGGTGAAATCGCCAACCCGGAACAGCATCACGGCAGGCATCAGGTAGACGAAACTCGGCAAGGTCTGCAGCGTGTCGATGGCGACCTGGACCCAGGACCAGACCCGGTCCCGGGTAGCGGCGAAAATTCCGATGGGGATTCCGATCAGTGAAGCGAACAGCGCCGAGATGCCGCAGAGATAGACCGTGATCATCGCCTTTTCCCACTGGCCGGTGACGGCGATGAACAGCGGAAGGCAGAGCGTGAGCAGGGCCAGCCGCCAGCCGCCAAGCCTGTAGCCGGCAAATCCCAGGAATGCTGTCACGCCAAACCATGGCAGATCGCCAAGGAAGCGCTTGAACGGGATCAGCACATTGATCAGCATGGCGTTCTTGATGGCTTCCAGCGTGTCGAAATAGTTGATGTTGATCCAGGCCACGACCTCGGACCAGAAAGTGCCGGTGGAGAGCTGCAACGCCTCCGGATAGGTATGGATGCCCGGGATCACGGATCCCAGCGCCGTGGTGGCAATGAGGAGCGCCAATGCCGCCACCAGGTAGGGGTGGCGGGCAAGAAAGCCGGAGGACTTCGCTTCGGGCGATGGGGCGGAGAGCTTTTCGGCCGCGGCCTGGCTCAGCCGGTCCATGGCAATGGCCAGCGCCACGATGGCGAACCCAGCTTCCAACCCGGCCCCGAAATCGAGCCGGCGCAGGGCGGCGAGCACATCGAAGCCCAGGCCGCCGGCGCCGATCATCGAGGCGATGATGACCATGTTGAGCGACAGCATGATGACCTGGTTCATGCCGACCATCAGGCTTTCGCGCGCGGCGGGCACCATCACCCGCCAGGTCATCTGCCGCTCGGTGCAGCCGACCATGTGCCCAAGATCTATGATCTCGCCGGGGACACCGCGCAAGGCCAGAATGGCGATGCGGGTCATCGGCGGGGTGGCGAATATCAGCGTGGCAATGACGGCAGCGGTCGGGCCGAAGCCGAACAGGAACAGCACCGGCACCAGATAGGCAAAGACGGGAATCGTCTGCATCAGGTCCAGAAGGGGCATGACAATCCGCTCGACCCAGCGCCAGCGCCAGGCGGCAACGCCGAACAGCAGGCCGAAGAGGACGCCCAGAGGGGCTGCGACGAGGATGGAGGCCAGCGTGATCATGGCGCTGGTCCATTGCCCGAACACGGCCAGGAACAGGAAACAGCCGCCCGCCAGCAGCGCCAGGGACCGGCCGCCGAGCCAGTGGCCAAGCAGCATCACCAGACCGATGACGGCAACCCAGGGCAGAGGCGGCACAATCTGGATCGCCGAGGAACCGCTGCCTTCGAGGAAGCCGGTGGACAACAGGCTGGCAGCCAGCGTGTAAGGCACATCGAGCACGGCAGAGATGAAGCGGGTGAGATCGGTAAAGCTGAACAGGCCGAAACTGGCCTCGTTGATCAGCCATTTCATGGCCGAACTGATCCATTTGGCGAGCTTGACCACATAGGCTTTCGGGTAGTCGAAAGCCGCGGGAAACCAGGGTTTGGCGTAGAGCCAGAACATGACAAACACGGCTATGGCAATCAGCCAGGCAAGAGGCAGCCGGAAGGGTGAGCGTGATGCCTGAGCCGTATCGGGTTCCAACAATGGCGCGCCGGACATCGCCATGATCAGCCCTGCAACATCAGGGAGACGACCGCTTCACGATCCAACCGACCAATGATCCGGCCGTCGTCATCGGTCACACCGAGATGGGTCGCGCCATCGAGAAACAGAGGTGCTGCTTCGGCGATGTTGGATCTGGCGGAGACGCTGGCGCCGTCCTCTTCGCCGCCTTCGACGGCGGTCATGAGGCTGCGGGTGCGGATCACCTTGGCGCGGGCGACGTTCTTGGTGAATTCCGCTACATAGGGGGTGGCGGGTGTCAGCACGATGTCTTCGGGCGTTCCGGCCTGGACGATCTCTCCATCCTTCATGATGGCGATCCTGTCGGCGAGACGAATGGCCTCGTCGAAATCATGGGTGATGAAGACGATGGTCTTGTGCAGCTTGGTCTGCAGCCGCATGAACTCGTCCTGCATTTCCCGACGGATCAGCGGGTCGAGCGCCGAGAAGGGTTCGTCGAGGAACCAGATTTCAGGCTCGACGGCGAGCGAACGGGCGATGCCGACGCGCTGCTGCTGGCCGCCGGAGAGCTGGCGCGGGAAGGCGCTTTCCTTGCCGGCGAGACCGACGAGCTCGATCATTTCGCGCGCCCGGGCCTCGCGCGCTGCGCGGTCCATGCCCTGAATATCAAGCGGAAAGGCGACGTTGTCGAGCACCGTGAGATGCGGCAACAGCGCAAAATGCTGGAACACCATGCCCATCTGGTGACGGCGGATTTCGATCATCCGCGATTGCGAAGCCTTGAGCAGGTTCTCGCCCTTGAACAGCACGTCACCGCCAGTGGGTTCGATGAGGCGGGACATCAGCCGGACGAGGGTGGATTTGCCGGACCCTGAAAGTCCCATGATGACGAAGATCTCGCCCTCGTGCACATCGAGATCGACCTGCCGCACCGCGCCGACAAGCCCGGCCTCGGCGATCGCGTCCGGGTCCGGGTGCCCGTCGTGGCTGGCCAGGAATTCTTCGGCCTCGGCGCCGAAAAGTTTCCAGACATTGCGGCAGACAAGCTTGGCTTCGGGAGTGGTCATGGATAACTCGGTCGGGACTGCGTGAAGGTCGTTCGGGATGGAGGGCAGTTCAGGAACTCGGTCCTCGATCCTGCAACCGGGCCCGAAGACCCGGTTGCGATGTTTTCACAGACAGGGAGCCTGTCGGTGGCTGGATTACTTCTTGATCCAGCCGGACCAGCGGTCTTCGTTGGCCGCCATCCAGTCGGCGACAACAGCGGAGACGGTCTTGCCGTCAAGATCGACCTCGGTGATCATCTTGCCCATCTCGTCATTGTCGATGGTAAAGGCCTTGATCGCGTCATAGGCACCGGGCCACTTGTCCTTCACGCCGGCCCAGCCGACTTTCCAGATTTCACCGAAGGGCTTGCCGCAGTCATAGGCCATGTCCGGATTGATGCCGGTTGAAGCGTCATTGTAGCACTCGGAAGAATATTCCGGGAATTCGATCCAGGCGCCGTCATATTTGGCAGGGGCCCAGTGCGGGGCGTAGATCCACAGCATGATCGGCGCCTTGCGCTGATAGGCGCTTTCAAGTTCGGCGAAGAGGGCTGCATCCGTGCCGGCATGGATGACTTCGAACGGCAGGTCGAGCGCCTCGACGCGTTCGTCGTCAAAACCGCCCCAGGTGACAGGTCCGCCGAGATAGCGGCCCTTGGGTGCGGTTTCCGCTGTCGAGAAGGCTTCGGCGCAGGCTTCGTCCTTGAGCGCTTCCCAGTTCGGCAGGTCCGGGCATTGCTCGGTCATGTAGGAGGGGTACCACCACTCTTCCTTGGCCTTCATGCCGGTGGGGCCGAAATTCTCGACCTTGCCGGTTGCCGTGGCTGCGTCCATGGCGTCGCGGCCGGTGGTTTCCCACATTTCCATGGCGACATGGAGATCGCCGGATTCAAGCCCTGCGAACTGGGCCAGATAATCGGCCTGGACATATTCGATGGAATAACCGGCCTTCTTGAGCACTTCGCCCATGATCTCGGTGGTGATCAGCTGACCGGTCCAGTCGTGGAGCGTCAGTTTGATCGGGTCTGTGGATTCCTGTGCTGCCGCCGGAGCTGTCAGCGCCATGCACGAAGCGCTCGAAATGACGAGTGCTGCGGTCAATTGCCTGAAAGTGCGGCCGGAAAAGAGATTGGCTGAATGCATGTCGAGCCTCCTGTTCACCCTGTTGTGTCCCACATTCCGGCGCTTTCGCTGATGGCCCGAAAAAAGGCCAGACGGCAGCGCACCCGTGCGCGACTTGTTAACCTCTTGATCCCACACCACACCCCCGACCTTGTCAATCAATTCTGTGGTATTTTATTGCTTTGGTGCCCGGATAGTTTGGTTTTGATTGATTGGCAGGCGGTGATCGCATAAAAAAGAAGCAGAGCAACAAGGCGCTTTCGATGCTTTCCAAACGACATACCGAGATCATGCGGATACTGGCTGATGAGGGCACGGTGACGATTTCCGGGTTGGCGGCCCGTCTCGGAGTTTCGCTCGAGACCGTGCGCCGGGATGTGCGGCCGCTGACGGAGAACGGGTCGGTGCTCAAGATCCACGGCGCGGTCGGGCTTGCAGGGCAGGTGGGGGAAGCGCCGTTCCAGCGCCGCATGCGCGAGAATGCCGAGGCCAAGCGACGGATCGCTCGCGAGATGGCGCAGCTGATCCATGATGGCGATTCCGTGATGCTCGACACGGGCACCACAACCAGCTTCGTGGCGCGCGAGCTGCTTGGCCATCGCAGGCTCACGGTGGTGACCAATTCCTCCGACATTGCCCGGACACTGGCGACGGTGAACGGCAACAAGGTCTACATGGCCGGCGGCGAGCTCAGAAGCGATTCAGGGGCTGCTTTCGGGGTGTCGGCGATCGAGTTCATCGCCAAGTTCTCGGTCACCCACGCGATCATTTCCGCCGGTGCCATCGATGCCGGGGCAGGGGTGATGGATTTCGATCTGGAAGAAGCCGAGTTTGCCCGGATGATGCTGTCGCGCGGGGCGCAGAGCTATGTGGTGACGGATCACACCAAGTTCGGCCGCCGCGGGCTGGTGCAGGTGGCGGAGTTTGAGGCCATCGGTCACGTGGTGACGGATGAAGCCGTCTCGCCCGAAATCGCAGCAATGCTGGAGGAGGCGGGCACACGCCTGATCATCGGCGGGGCTGCGGCGGCAGCAGACGAACCTGAAACGGGTGAATGAAGCCACCCCGGGGTGGCTTCATGTATCGGCTTGGGTGGTTAGCGCCGGATGATCATTTCTTCCGGGCCGTAAGGGAAGTTGGTGATGTTTTCGGCCCCTGCCTCGGTGACGATGAAGATGTCATGCTCGCGGTATCCGCCGGCGCCCGGCATCCCTTCCGGGATCATGATCATCGGTTCCATCGAAACCACCATGCCAGGCTCCAGCACCGTGTCGACATCCTCGCGCAATTCCACGCCAGCTTCCCGGCCGTAGTAATGCGAGAGAACGCCGAAGGAGTGGCCGTAGCCGAAGGACCGGTATTTCAGAAGGTCCCAGCCGCGGTACATGTCGTTGAGCGCCAGTGCGATGTCCGAGCACTTCTTGCCTGGGCCGATCATGTCGGAGCCGGCCTTCATCACGGCGCAGTTTTTCTGCCACAGATCGAGGTGAGCATCGGAGGCTTTTTCGCAAAACAGGGTGCGCTCGATGGCGGTGTAGTAGCCGAAGATCATCGGGAAGCAGTTGAGCGAGAGAATATCGCCGCGGGCGATCTTCTTGTTGGTGACGGGGTTGTGCGCCCCGTCGGTCATGATGCCTGACTGGAACCAGGTCCAGGTGTCCATCAGCTCGACAAAGGGAAAGCTCCTGCCGATCTCGCGCACCATCGCCTGGGTCGAGGCAAGCGCCACTTCGTATTCGGGCACGCCTTCGGCGATGGCCTCCATCACCGCACGGGCGCCGACATTGCAGATGCGGGTGCCTTCGCGGATGAGCGCATGCTCCTCGGCAGATTTCATCGTCCGCATCCACATCGAGGCTTCTGCAACATCGACAAATTCAATGCCGGCGAAAGCATCGCCGAGCAGTTTGCGAAACTCGAGCGAGACATGGTCGAACTCGATGCCGACGCGGCGGGCACCCGCAGGGATGAGCGATTTCAGCGCGGTGAAGAAATTGTCGCGGCGCCAGTCCGAGTAGATGATGTTGTCACCGTGGCTGCGCCGCCAGGGCTGGCCGCCATCGATTCCGGCAGAAACGGTTGTGGCGTTGTCCTGGGTGAGCACGAAGCCATATTTGCGGCCGAAGTAGCAGTAGAGAAAGCCCGAGTAGTAGCAGATGCCGTGATAGGAGGTGAAAACCGCTGCATCTATCTGTTGGGCTGCGAGATGGGCGCGCATGGCATTCTGGCGCCGGTCCATTTCGGAAGCCGAGAACGGCGACCATTCCTTGTCTCCGTTCTTCCATTGGAAGACGTGCAGCATGTCGTCGGTGCTGGTGAGATTTGTCATGATGAGGATCGCTTCAATTGGGCCTGATGGCCCGCGACCCTATTGCCGCGGACGTTGGCCTGGCCGGGAAGTGAAACCGGTCATCTCATTATAAGCGTTCGGCCAAGCCCGGTCGCTCCCGCAATTGACATGGTCTTGCCGGTTCGCGACGTGGTTCGCCGGTCCGGCTCAGCCGGGCGTGAGGCCCCTGAGGCGTTCCGAGCGGCGCCTGAGCAGTTCGAGAACCGTAAGCAGGACGATGGAAATTGCCACCATTAATGTCGCAACTGCGAGGATGGTCGGCGATATCTGCTCGCGCAAGCCGGTGAACATCTGCCAAGGCAAGGTCTTCTGCGACGCCGAGCCGAGGAAGAGGACCACCACCACTTCATCGAACGAGGTTATGAAGGCAAACAGGGCGCCCGATACCACGCCGGGGATGATCAGCGGCATCTGCACCTTGAAGAAGGTGCGCACGGGATCGGCGCCCATTGAAGCAGAGGCACGGGTCAATGATCGGTCGAAGCCGACAAGCGTGGCCGTCACCGTGATAATGACGAAGGGTGTGCCGAGGGCCGCGTGTGCCATGACAACGCCGAGATATGTGCCCTGAAGTCCGATACGGGAATAGAAGAAATACATGCCGGCCGCGGAGATGATCAGCGGCACGATCATCGGCGAAATCAGGATCGCCATGATTGCAGACTTGAACGGTACATGGCTCTGGCTGAGGCCGATGGCCGCCAGTGTGCCGAAAGCGGTCGCCAGGAGGGTGGCAACAGGGGCAATGGTGACGGAATTGTAAAGTGCCTGCTGCCAGTCGGGATTGGTGAAGAAGTCCTGATAGTGCTTGAACGAATAGCCTTCGGGATCAAGCGCCAGCATCTTGGGCGTGAAAGTGAAGAAATCCTCAGCGTTGAAGGACAACGGCACGATCACGATGATCGGGAAGATCAGGAAGAAGAAGATCAGGCCGCAGATTGCCCGGAAAGCATAGTGCCAGGCAATCTGAGTCTTGGATGCATAGGGTGGTAGTGCGGACATGATGGCTCCCTCAACCCAGCTTCACATTGTCGATGCCGACGATCTTGTCGTAGACGTAGAATAGCAGCATCACCAGTGCCAGCAGGATGGTTCCCAGCGCTGCGGCGAGGCCCCAGTTGAGCGATGACGAGATGTGATAGGCAATCCGGTTCGAAATGAAGATACCGCTCGTTCCGCCGACCAGCTCGGGGGTGATGTAGTAGCCGATGGACAGGATGAAGACGAGGATCGCGCCGGCTCCGATGCCCGGCACGGTCTGGGGGAAATAGACCCGCCAGAATGCCGTCCAGTCGTTGGCACCCAGGCTCTTGGCAGCCCTGACATAATAGGGCGCGATGGTTTTCATCACCGAGAACAGCGGCAGGATCATGAATGGCAGCAGGATATGGGTCATGGCGATGATGGTGCCGGTCTGGTTGTTGATCATGACCAGCCGGTTTGCATCGTCAATCAGCCTGATCCAGACCAGGAAATCGTTGATCACCCCCTGTTGCTGCAACAGCACCTTCCAGGCTGATGTTCTCACCAGAAGCGATGTCCAGAACGGCAACAGCACAAGGATCATCAGCATGTTGGATGTCTTGAGCGGCAGGTGCGCCAGCAGATAGGCAATCGGAAAGCCGAGCAGCAGGCAGGAGACCGTGATGGCGATCGACATGGTCATCGTGCGGCCGAACAGCATGAGATAGACGCGTTCGTTCTCCGGCTTCAGCTGTACGCCTTCGGACGTCAGTTCGGCATCCGCCGCACTGAGGAAGTATCCTGCCGTGTAGGGGGCGGAAAACCGCCGGATCACGCGCCAGGTCTCCAGATTTCCCCAGTCCTCGTCGGCGGCGATGAACTGGGCCTTGTAATCCCCTTCGTCCATGCGCTTGATCCTGCGCCCGGTCTTGCGGAACAGGCCGGACATGCCGGAGCTTTCATAGTTCAGCCGTGAACCGAGCCTGGTATGGATGCGCTCGGCGACGGCTATTTCGAGGTCGGAATGAAGCGCCTTGAACACGGCTTCGTCGGGGAGTTCGTCGGATTGCGGATCCCATTGGGCCAGAGCCTCGACCGTCCGCGGTATGGTGTCTTCGACGATGTTGTTTTCAACCGACCGGAACAGCATGTCGGCGATCGGCGCGACAAAGGTCAGGATGATAAAGATCAGAAGCGGCGCAATCAGCAGGAAGGAGCGCAGTTTCTCGCGCCTCAGGGCTCGCGCGAGCCTGTGCTTCAAAGGGGTTCCATCAGCGGCACGCATGATCCCGTCATCGGGCATTGTTCCGTTTGACACATGGTCTTCTGTGGTGCTGCTCATGGAATACCTTCGCCTTAAACTTGAGGCTGGATGCGGCGGCGAACCGCCGCATCCGAGGGTTTGGTTAATGGCTTACTGAGCCAGCCAGGCCTGGAACTTGGCGTCCAGGTCATCGCGGTTGTCAGCCCACCATTCGTAATTGTAGAGGAAGGTGTTCTTCGCATTGGCCGGGTCGGTCGGCATGTGCGGACCCATTTCGATGCCAAGTTCGGCATGCTTGCCGACCAGCGGAGCCGACGACTGACGTGCCGGGCCGTAGGAGATGTACTTGGCCTGATCGGCCAAACGCTGCGTGTCGGTTGCGAACTTGACGTAGTTCTTGGCCCGCTTCAGACGCTCTTCGGAAAGTCCTGTCGGAATGATCCAGCCGTCAAGGTCGAACACCTGGGCGTCCCACAGCATCTTGACCGGCTGCTTCTGCTCTTCGATGACCGAGAACAGGCGACCATTGTAGGTCGAACCCATGACCACTTCGCCATCGGCGAGAAGCTGCGGTGTTTCCGCGCCGGCGGACCACCATACAACCTGGTCCTTGATGGTCGCGAGCTTGGCAAGCGCCTGAGCGACGCCTTCTTCGGTTTCCAGAACGTTGTAGACTTCGTCCTTGGCGACGCCGTCACACAGCAGGGCCCATTCCAGATTGTTGATCGGGCGCTTCTCGAGCGAACGCTTGCCCGGGAAGTTTTCCAGATCGAACACGGCGCAGATGTCGGTCGGCTCGTTGCCGTTCCAGGCAGCTACATCTGTGCGGTAGCCGAAAGTCGTCGAATAGACGATCTGCGGGATGAAGCACTCGGAGACCAGCAGGTCGCCGAAATCTTCGGATGCGGGTGTGCCGTCCGGCGCAGCCGCAAGATCGGTATCCGGATCGATGACTTCCGCGAGGCCTTCATCGCAGAGGCGGATCGCGTCGGAGGCGACAACGTCCACAACGTCCCAGGTGACGTTGCCGGCTTCGTTCATTGCGCGGAGCTTGGCAACGGCTTCGTTGGATGATTCGTCATTGACGATCTTGACGTTCGTCAGAGCGGTGTAGGGCTCGCTGTACGCCTTGATCTGAGAATTGGAATAGGCGCCGCCCCAGGAGACGATCGTCAGCTCGTCGGCACAGTTGTCGCAGGCATCTACTTCCTGGGACGTGACCGGAGCCGTGAATGCAACACTGGCGGCAGCCGCCATGAGCAAGGTTTTCATTTTCATCATATTCTCCCTTTCGATGGAGGTCGGACAGGTTGTTACCCGTCACAACCATGCATGCCGGTCTGTATCGGATCCGGCAAATCTGGATTTATTCGACGACGTCAAGCGCCTTGCAGTCACCCGCAGCCCATCCGATCTGGACGGTGTCGCCCCTGGCGATCTTCCTGCGTTCGCCGCGATTCCGGACCTTGACGACGAATTCCTTGTTCCCGGCCACACTCATCCGCACGCGGATGTGGTCGCCGAGATAGATCAATTCCTCGATCTTGCCGTCGACCATGTTGTCCATCTGGTTTTCCGGCTGCAGTTCGACACGTTCAGGACGCAACGACAGCGTCGTCTTGCCGCCAACACCGGTAATGTTGACCGGGTCTGCCCTGAGCTTGATGCCGCCGGCCACTTCGACCGTGCATTCCGAACCACCAACTTCGGTGACCGTGCCGTTGAGCTTGTTGTTTTCGCCGATGAACTGCGCAACGAAGGAATTCTGCGGGCTTTCATAGAGCACGTCGGGTGCCGACAACTGCTGAATGACGCCGTCGTTGAACACCGCGACCCGGTCCGACATGGTCAATGCTTCGGTCTGGTCGTGGGTCACGTAGACGATCGTGACGCCGAGATTTTCGTGAATGTGCTTGATCTCGTATTGCATCTGCTCGCGCAGCTGCTTGTCGAGCGCGCCCAGGGGCTCATCCATCAACACGAGCTCTGGATCGAATACCAGCGCCCGGGCCACGGCGACGCGTTGCTGCTGGCCGCCGGAAAGCTGTGCCGGCCTGCGGGACCCGAAGCTGCCAAGCTCGACCATGTCAAGAGCGCGATTGACCTTCGCCTCCTGCTCGGACTTGCTCATACCGCGCACCTGCAGCGGAAAGGCCAGGTTCTCGGCCACCGACATGTGCGGAAACAGGGCGTAGTTCTGGAACACCATGCCGATCCCGCGCTTGTGCGGAGGAACGTTGTTGATCGGATTGTCGTTGAGATAGATCTCGCCATGGGTGGCCGGTTCAAAACCGGCCAGCATCATCAGGCAGGTGGTTTTTCCGGACCCGGACGGCCCGAGCATTGTCAGGAATTCGCCACGGGCGATATCGAGATTGAGGTTCTTTACGACGAGTGTTTCACCGTCATAACTCTTTTGCACGCTTTCATACCGTACGGCTGCGCCACGGTTTTCGCTCATAAGGTCCCCTGCCTGTTGCCGCCCTTCTTCGTGGATGGGCGTTGTCTTTAGGTCTGCCCCTATGAAAGCGACTGTGACCACCGCTTGTAAAGGTAAAAATGCCATTTTCGGGTGGATAATGCCAAAACGCCTGAATCTTGCTCAAAATGCTGGGTGAAAAGGCAATATGCCTGACAGGGTGGGTGCATTCTGGTCAATTGTCCTGCCCTATTTGCTGTCAGCCTGCGCGCTCAGGCACGGCATTCTCTGCCGGGAAGGCGGGATGATTGTCTGCAGGGGGATCTATGGTCGTCACAGGCAGTCCGAGGGGCCGGTTCCGGGTCTCACCACCGGTGCTGACCGGACCAATGGTCTTCTTGTTTTGAGCGCAACACCTATTTGCCGTATCCGGCCCTTTTCATCTCCCGTGTGGTCAGGGCCTGGGCGTTGCGCAGGGCTTCCTCGATGGAAATCCTCCCGGCCAGTGCAGCGGAGAATTGCTGGCCGACGGCTGTGGCGATGCGCTGGAATTCGGGGATGGAAACGAACTGGATTCCGACATACGGCACCTCGTCGACAGTGGGGTCCAGAGGGTTGGAGCCGTTGATGCTGTCGAGCGTCATCCTGGCGAATGGAAGCTTGGCATATTCAGGATTCTGGTAAAGCGATGCGCGCGTGCCGGGAGGAACATTGGCCCAGCCAAGCTTTGCTGCGACAAGTGCATGATAGTCCTTCGACGTTGCCCATTCGATGAACTTCTTGGCAGCGTCGACTTTCGGTGAACTGGCCGGGATTGCAAGAGCCCAGGCCCAAAGCCAGTTGCTGCGCTTGCCCAATTCGTTGTCCGGCGCAAGCGCAAAACCAACCTTGTCCGCGACCCGGGACGACGCGGGATTTGTGACAAAGGATGCGGCGACGGTCGCGTCGATCCAGATTCCGCACTTGCCGTCCTGAAACAGGGCCAGGTTCTCGTTGAAACCATTCTGTGCGGCGCCGGGAGGTCCGGCCTCATTGAGCAAGTCAATGTAGTACGACAGCGTCTGCTTCCACTCCGCAGTGTCGAATTGCGGGGTCCAGCCCATATCAAACCATTTCGCACCGAACGAGTTGGCGGCTGCGGTGAGGAAGGCAACATTCTCACCCCAGCCGGCCTTGCCGCGAAGGCAGATGCCGTTGATGCCGGCCTCCCGGTTGGTCATGGCACGGGCGGCCTGGCCTATGAAGTCCCAGTCTGGTGTTTCGGGCATCGTCAGGCCGGCCTTCTCCAGCAAGTCGGTCCGGTAGATCACCATGGAGGATTCCCCGTAGAATGGTGCGGCGTAAAGCTTGCCGTCCACACTCAGCCCATCGCGAATGGGGGGAAGAAGGTCATCTGCATCATAGGAAGCCGGCAGATCTTCAAGCGATACCAGCCAGCCCTGCCGGCCCCAGATCGGAACCTCGTAGGTGCCGATCGTCATGACGTCGTAACGCCCACTGCCGGACGCGATGTCGTTGGTGACCTGGCGCCGAAGTGTGCTTTCGTCAAGCGTTACCCATTGCAGGTCTATGTCCGGGTTTTTGGCCGTGAAATCGCTCGAAAGCTGTTGCATGCGGATCATGTCGCCATTGTTGACGGTCGCGATGGTAAGCGTTTCCGCCATCGCTGCAGTTGCCCCGATCATCGAGATTCCTGCGATCAGGAGTGCGTTGGCGAATCTCATCGTTGAATTCCTGTCCACTTGAAAGAGGCTTGCGCCTGCGTAGTCGCTAACGCACCAATACCGTTTCCGTGATGAAGAGCCTACTTACCGCGAGACACCGCGAAGCTGCGTGGTTCCTGTTAATCAAATGTCCGCTTTTGTTGATTGTTTAGCAAGAGTGCATGAACTCGCAGCCACGCGATGATGGCTTGCTGCGGGCTGGCCAATTACCGGTATTGTCAACTCGGCCTGCGGAGTAGATGACGGCTCGTACAAGAAAATTTGAACGCCGGGCGATGCTTCAAACGCTGTCTGTTTGTTGCAAACCGGGGTTTTGTCTGGCATCGATTTTCCAAAATGCCTTGTCTGACCAACCTTGGTTTCCTTGAAAGACTGGATCACGTCTTGAAACGATCAATTATCGTATGGGCTGCCATTCTGAGCGCCCTCAGTATTGCACAGGTGCATGGCGACACTCCCCTAACGGTGGAGATCGTGGTCGCCGAAAGGAAAGCGGAACAGCAGACGCTTTCGCTGACCGGTGAAATCCGGGCCAAGGAAACGCTCATGGCGGCGTTTCCCATCGGTGGCCGGGTCACCGAGGTCATGGTCGAACTCGGTGCCAAGGTTGAAAAAGGCGAACCCCTTGCACGGCTCGATTCGATTCAACAGGAACTGGCGGTCCGGACCGCGGAAGCCGGCCTGACCACAGCGAAAGCCGATCACCGGCAGGCGGTTGAAGATCTCGAACGCGCCGAACAGCTTCTGACCAGCGGCGCCACGACACGGGCCGCCCGTGATGCAGCGTATGATGCCTTGCGGACTGCAGAAGGTACGCTTGAACAGGCGGAGGCGGATCTGGAGCGCGCAACCAAAGCGCTTTCCGATACGGTGCTGCGTGCTTCTTTTGCCTCAACGGTCACCGCCCGGAACATCGAGCCGGGGCAGATTATCGCGCCCGCCCAGACGGCCATGGAACTGGCGCTGGACAAGGGGTTCGAAGCGGTCTTCGAGGTTCCCGAAGTGATGATGATCCGCGAGGCGCCGAGCTCCAACATCATCCTGTCGCGGATTTCCAGGCCGCAACAGGAGTTTGAAGGGCGGATCGGCGAGATTTCGCCGTTGATCGATGAGCGGACCGGAACGGTTGCAGCGACCGTGGATGTCATCAATCCGCCAGCCGGCCTTGGCTACGGCGACCCGGTGCGGGGGTCCGTTACCGAGACGTCACCGGAGCAGATCAGTCTCCCGTTTTCGGTCATCAGCGCCACGGCGGACGGCCCGGCGGTTTGGCAGGTCGACAGGGAAACCATGCAGGTGTCGCTGCATCCGGTTACGATCGACCGGTATGAGACCGGCCGCATCCTGATCCGGGACGGCGTCGAAGACGGCGACTGGATTGTCGGCAAGGGCGCGCAATTGCTTTATCCAGGCCGTCTCGTCCGCCGCGCGGGAGAGAGCCAATGAGATTTCCGATCCTTCTTCTCAGCCTCGCGCTGAGCTTGCCGGCCAGCGCCGAAGACGCGGCTCTTCAGACTGAACAGCAAGCGCGTCCAGTGGTTTCGCTGATTGTCGACCCGCAGGCCGGTATTTCGCTCAGCTACACCGGCACGGTGGTGGCGAAGACCGAAACCGCGCTTGGTTTTCCGATGAGCGGCACGGTTGCCGCTCGCCCTGTCAGCACCGGTGATCTGGTCAGCAAGGGCGACGTGCTTGCAGCTCTCGATACGACGGATCTCGATTCCGACCTGCGCACAGCGGATGCCGGCGTGACCGTGGCCGAGGCGCAGTTGCGATCTGCCACCGATGCGCGCGAAAGAGCGAAGACACTGGCCGAACGCGGCGTCGACAGCGCGACGCGGCTTGAGGACGCCGAGCGGGCCCTGATTTCGGCGCAGGCGCGGCTGGATCAGGCCAAGGCCTCGCAGGCCCGGGCGCAGGATGTGAAGAACCTTGCCATTCTGACTGCTCCCTATGACGGCGTTGTCACCAATACGTATGCAGAACCCGGAGCGGCGCTGTCTGAAGGCCAGACGGTCTTGCAACTCGCCGCGATCGGCAAGCGCGAAATCGTCATCGATGTCTCCGAGGCGGAGGCTGGGCTGCAAAAGCGTGGTGACCAGTTCGTTGCCAGCCTGTTGGTGAGCGAAACCATAAAGACAGATGCAGTGCTGACCCGCGTGGACCCAGTGGCTGAAAAGGCCACCCGGACTTACCGGCTGCATCTGAGCATCGAGAATGCGCCGCAGACATTCCGGCTCGGTTCGCTGGTCAAGGTCTCGCCCGCCATGGGCAAACAGGCGGATATCATCCTTCCCCGCTCGGCCTTGCTGGAACCGTCGGGCGTCTGGGTTGTCGACCGTGCCAGCAATAAGGTTTCCTTGAGGCCGGTGGAGGTCTCGGGCGCATCCGGTGACTTCGTTGTTGTCAGCTCCGGTCTCGCCGCCGGAGATGAAGTTGTCGTCAAAGGTATCCATTCACTTGAAGAAGGGCAGGCCGTTGGCCCGCGTGTGTCGGAATGAATAAATTCAACCTCTCCGACTGGGCGCTGCAGCACCGCTCGTTTGTCTGGTTCCTGATGATCGTTTCGGTGGTCGCCGGGATCATCTCCTACATGTCGATCGGGCGTGAGGAAGATCCGAACTTCGCGATCAAGACCATGATCATATCGGCGGCACTGCCCGGGGCCGACACGCGCGAGACCCTGACGCAGGTAACGGACCGGATCGAAAAGAAGCTCGAGGATCTGGACGAGCTCGACTACACGCGCTCAGTCACACGTCCGGGCCAGAGCATTGTCTATATCGAATTGCTCGCGAGCACGCCGGCAAGAGACCTGCCGGAAATCTGGCAGCGCGTCCGCAACATGATGTCCGATATCCGCGGAGAGTTTCCGGCCGAATTTGCGGGATTCAGTTTCAATGACAGCTTCGGCGACGTGTTCGGCAACCTGTACGCCTTCACCTATGACGGCTTTTCGCCACGCGAAGTGCGCGATTACGCCGAGATCGTTCGCCGCTCGGTGCAGGCCCTGCCCGATGCCGGCAAGGTGGAACTCTTCGGCACCCGCGACGAGGTGATCTATATCGAGTTCTCGACAGAGCGTCTTGCTGCCATGGGACTCAACCAGGAAGCGGTTCAGGCGACACTGGCAGCCCAGAACGCGATCCTTCCGTCGGGCGTGATCGATGCCGGACCGGAACGGGTCCTGGTGCGGATCGGGGGGCAGTTCTCAGGCGCCGAAAGCCTTGAAGACATCAATCTGCGCGTCGGGGACCGGTTCTTCCGGCTGACCGATGTCGCTGACATCCGCCGATCCTACGAGGATCCGGCGACGGCGCTGTTCCGCTACAAGGGGCAGGAGGCGATCGGTCTGGCCGTGGGCATGCGCCAGGGCGCCAACATCATCGATTTCGGCGAAGAGCTCGATGCCGTCATTGCCAAGGCACAGGCAGAGCTGCCGATCGGGGTCGATATTCACCAGGTGGCGGATCAGCCGCATGTGGTGGAGGAAGCCGTCGGGCATTTCCTGCAGGCGCTGGTGGAAGCGATCATAATCGTTCTGGCAGTCAGCTTCATTTCGCTCGGGCTGCGGGCCGGACTGGTTGTTGCGATGACAATCCCGCTGGTGCTGGCGATCACCTTCGTGGTGATGGCCTATACCGGGTTCACCCTGCAACGGATCTCGCTGGGTGCGCTGATCATTGCGTTGGGGCTTCTCGTCGATGATGCCATGATCGCGATCGAAACCATGATCACGCGGCTGGAGCGGGGAGAGTCGCTGACAAAGTCGGCCTCCTACGCCTGGACATCCATTGCGTTTCCGATGCTGTCGGGGACACTCGTGACGGTGGCAGGCTTCATTCCGATCGGGCTCAACACTTCGGCGGCCGGCGAATTCACGTTCTCTCTGTTCGTGGTAATCGCGGTCTCGCTGACGGTTTCCTGGGTTGTCGCCGTGCTGTTTGCACCGCTCCTGGGCGTGACGTTCCTGCCTGCGAAGCTGAAGCATCACAGTGGCGAGCCCGGGCGCGTCTCGCGGGCCTTCCATGTCGTGCTCAGGGCCAGCATGAACCATCGGTGGATCACCATCGGGCTGACGCTGGCTGTCTTTGCCTTTTCGGTCTTCAGCATGCGGTTCGTCGAGCAGCAGTTCTTCCCGAATTCCGACCGGCCGGAGCTGATCCTCGACTTCACCCTGCCGCAGAATGCCTCGATCTCGCAGACATCCGGCGAGATGGCGCGGATGGAAGACATACTGGCGGACAATGACAAGGTGTTGTTCTGGTCGACCTATGTCGGACAGGGCGCGCCGCGCTTCCTGCTTGCCTATGACGTGACAACGCCCGGTCCCAATATCGGGCAGATCGTGATCCAGACGCCTTCCGTGGAAGCGCGCGACGCGTTGCGGGCCGAGCTGAAGCAGGTTGCTGCCGATGAATTTCCCGGCGTCGACATCTTCGTCAAGCTGCTGGAAATCGGACCTCCGGTCGGCCGTCCGGTGCAGTACCGGATCTCCGGGCCGGACATCGAAACCTTGCGCGATTACGCCCGCGATCTGACCGCGGTGGTGGCAACCGACGACAGGCTTGAAGGGATCGTGATGGACTGGAATGAACCGGTGCGCGTGGTGCGGGTCGACATTCTGCAGGACAAGGCGCGCCAGCTGGGGATCACGCCACGCGATATCGCCTCCGCCCTGAACGCGATCTATGACGGTGCGTCGGTGACGCAACTGCGCGATGCGGCCTACCTCGTGGATATCGTTGCACGAGGCGATGCCGCCTCGCGTCAATCGGTCGAGGCGCTTGCGGACCTTCAGCTGTCGGCGGCAGGGTCCGTCACCATTCCGCTGCGTGCGGTTGCAACCTTCAGCTATGAGACGGAGCCACCGGTGATCCATCAGCGCGGCCGGGCGCCAACTGTTACCATAAAGGCTGCGATTGCTTCCAAGGACCAGCCCGCGACCATCGTGGCGGCGCTGAATGACAAGATCGAGGCGTTCGACGCCGCGCTTCCGCTTGGATATGCCGTTGAGGTCGGTGGTTCTGTGGCCGAAAGCGCCAAGAGCCAGGAGCCGATCGTTGCGGTTGCGCCAGTCATGATCCTGGCCATGCTGATGCTGATCATGATCCAGGTTCAGAGTTTCAGGCTGGCATTCGTCGTCATCTGCGTGGCGCCGCTGGGGCTTATCGGCGTTGTCGCCGCGCTGGTCCCCTCGGGCGCGCCGCTGGGCTTCGTGGCGATCCTCGGGGTGCTGGCGCTGATCGGGATCCTGATCCGCAACTCGATCATCCTGATCGACGAGATCGAGGTGCTTCGCGGCAAGGGGCAGTCGGCATGGGATGCCGTGTTCAACGCCTCCGATGCGCGGGCGCGGCCGATCCTGCTGACGGCAGCCGCCGCCAGCCTGGCCCTGATCCCGATTTCGCGGCAGATCTTCTGGGGCCCGATGGCCTACGCCATGATGGGCGGGATCATTGCGGGCACGGTCATCACGCTGTTCTTCGCGCCGGCCTTGTATCTGGCGGTGTTCCGGGTCAAGCGCGAAGACGACCCCGATCCCAAGGCCAGCGAGCCCGTGCCGGACGGCGCAAGCGCGGCGCACTGATGCGTGTCCAAGTCCTGCAGCGCCGCGCTTCCGACCGGAGATACGGCGTACACATGAAAGACTTCATCCGTGTGCTGATGACGTGAGAGTCAGGCCGGTAGCTGGCTCTCCGCAGGGACGGCGTGCTTTTCGAGCCCCTCGGTGAACTCCGCAATCAGGGAGCGGACCACTTCCTTGTGGGCTTCCAGGGTGCTGGCGCCGCTTGCAATTGCGGTTTCGTGGACCGTGCGTTGCCGGTCGGCGCTTGTGCCATGCTCTACGATCCGCCGGGTGGCCTGAACCTCGTCCCAGCAGCCAAGCGCCTCAGCGTCCTCGCGCACCATCCCGATGATCTCCTCGAGAAGATCGGCAAAGACAACCACCTCGCCGCGTGCGAAATCGATCATTCCTTTAGAGACTCCGTAGCGCTGGGCGCGCCAGCGGTTCTCGCCGACCAGGAACCGGTCATAGATGCGCCAGCGCTGGTTGCTCAGTCGCAGCCGCCAAAGCATGTGCATGATGGACTGGGTCAGCGCGACAATGGCAAGCGCATCGTCCAGCCTCGGCGAGACATCGCAAATGCGCGACTCCAGGGTTGGGAAGCGGGAAGACGGGCGCAGATCCCACCAGATCTTGGAACTGTCCTCGATCAGGCCGCTGTCGATGATGACCTGGACCGAGCGTTCATATTCGGACCAGGACGAGAACCGCGGCGGCAAGCCTGTTCTCGGCATGTTGTCGAAGACCGTCAGCCTGTAGGCGTTGAGCCCGGTGTCGTCGCCTTTCCAGTAGGGCGACGAGGTCGACAGGGCGAGAAGATGCGGCAGGAAATAGGGAAACTGCGCCATAAGATCAATGCGGGTCTCGTCGTCATCGATACCGACATGCACATGCATTCCACAGATCAGCATGCGGCGGGCAACCCCGCCAAGATCACGCTCCAGCGCACGGTATCGCGGCTTGTCGGTGAAATGCTGTTTGTGCCAGTCGGCAAATGGATGGCAGGACACTGCAAGCGGCGCCAGGCCATGCCGGCCGGCAACTTCTGAGATTACGGTCCGCAAACGCGCCAGGTCAGCGCCGGCCTCGGCGACGGTTCTGCAGATACCGGTACCGATCTCGATCTGGCATTGCAGGAATTCCGGGCTGACCTTGTCTCCAAGCTCGGCAGCGCAATCGCGCATCAGCGATTCCGGTGCTGCGGCGAGGTCGAGGCTCTCGCTGTCCACAAGCAGGTATTCTTCTTCGACGCCGAGGGTAAAGCTGGGTTGGTGGTAGCTCATGAGCGGATTTGACCTTGAAAAAGCTGCAGGTGCAAGCGGGGTTGCAATCGGGGCTGGCTTTCAAACACCGGATCCAGCTGAAGGTTCCATCCCCGAGCAAGCGCCTACAGCAGATCTCCGGGACGGTCGCCGCGGAAGAAAGCATCAAGATTGTCGAGCGCTCGGAAGCCCATGGCGTCGCGGGTGCGCCGCGTGGCGCTGCCGATATGGGGCAGCATGAAGATGTTCCGGTGCGGTGCGAAGGCGGGGTTTCCGCCGGGCTCGGTGACAAAGCAATCGAGACCCGCGGCAGCAAGACGGCCACTGCCGAGTGCATCGAGAAGGGCTGCTTCGTCGACCAGCGCGCCGCGTGCGGTGTTGACGATGACCGCGCCTTCGGGCAGCTGCGCAAACCGTTCGGCGTTCATCAGGCCGGTTGTCTCAGGCGTTGCCGGGCAATGCAGGGACAGAAAATCGGACACCGGCAAAAGGCTGTCGATCGAGTTGTGATAGGTCGCGCCGAATTCCTGGTCTGCGGGCAGGCGCGTCCGGTTGTAGTAATGGATCTCCATGTCGAAGCCCCGGGCCTTGCGGGCAAAGGCCTGGCCGACACGCCCCATGCCGACGATGCCGAGGCGCGCGCCCGTCACCTGTTTGCCGACCATGAAGGACGGGCTCCAGAAATCCCATTTGCCGGAGCGGACCAGATGATCCCCCTCGACGGCGTGCCGTGCCGCGCCGAGCATCAGCAGCATGGCGATTTCGGCCGTGGCGTCCGACAGTACGTCGGGAGTGTTGGTCACGGCTATGCCGCGGGCTTTCAAGGCAGGCAGATCGCAATGGTCAACGCCGACGGAATGATTGGCGATGATCTTCAGTCGCGGGTCGAGCCTAGCTGCGATATCTGCGTTGAATCGCTCGGAGTGGCAGGGGATGATCGCATCGACCTGGGCGCTCATGGCCACGATCTCGTCGTCTGTGCTCAGACCGTCGTCGAGATTGATGATGGTGTCGTAGTCCCGTTTCGCCCGCTCGAGTGTCGCATCGGACAGCTTGCGGGTAATCCACAGCTTCGGCCTGGTCATTGTTTGCGCCTGCGCACGCATTCATCCCAGAAGTCGTAGATGGCCATCGCCAGCACGACGATGATGATCATCATGAACGGAAACCCGCCCCAGAACCCGGCAAATCCGGTGGAAATGCTGTGCGACAGGCCGACCACGAAGATGACCAGCAGCGCGGTTCCGATGAAGCCGGCTATCAGTTTAACTGTGTAGGACATGGTTTTCTCCTTTGGCGGCGTTCAAGCGGCTTCCTCGGCCAGTCTGGTCTGGAGCCAGCCGGCTGTTCTGAGAAGCCGGTCATCCTTTTCTGCGGGCCCGATCAGTTGCACGCCGATGGGCAGGTCGTTGTCACCGACCAGCAGCGGCAGGGTGATCGTTGGCAGGCCCGCGAGCGTCCACAATGTGCAGAAGATCGGGTCTCCGGTGCCCTGGTCCAAAAGCAGCGCTTCGCCGGCTGCGCTCGGCGCGATGATGGCGTCGAATTCGACGAAAAAATCCGCGAAGAACTTTTCCGCCGATGCCTTGACCGCCAGCGCGTCCTCGTACTGGGCCTTGCTGATCTGGCGGCCGCGCTCGACCACGGTTTGCAGCAGCGGACTTACCTGGTCCCAGTGGGCGTCGAAACTCTCGGCGAGATGCATGCAGATTTCGTATTCGTGGATGGTGGCCTGTACCGAGACAAGCCCGGCCATGGTGTCGGCTGGCTGCAGCCTCGAAGCCCGCTCGCCGAGCGTTTCGATCACCGCTTCCAGGCCCTCGCGGGCATCATTGGCGAGGCGGTCATGAAACGGCATGTCAAAGAAGGCAAAATCGGGGTCCACCGGGGCCGTCTCCGCCGCACCTTGGGCCATGGCCGGCCGGGGTCTCGGGAAGCTCGCCGGATCGGTCTGGTCGTAGCCGCTGATCACGTCGGTAAGCAGGGCGGCATCTTCAAGCGAACGGGCGAAGACGCCGACCTGGTCGAGCGAGACCGAGGTTTGCAGAATGCCGCGGCGTGAAATGACGCCCCTGGTCGGCTTGAAGCCGTAGACACCGCAAAAGGAGGCGGGACGGATTACCGAACCGTTGGTCTGGGTGCCGATGGTCAGGGGCACGTGATGGGCTGCAACGGCCGCGGCAGAACCGCTGGACGAGCCGCCGGGCGTGCGATCGGGATTGTGCGGATTGCGGGTGTGGCTGGGATTGAGGAAAGCCAGTTCCGTTGTCACCGTCTTTCCCATGATCACCGCGCCAGCTTCGCGCAGCCGTTCAACGATGGCGGCATCGGCATCGGGCTGTCTGCCGGCAAAGATCGGGGTGCCCCGCTCGGTCGGCATGTCGGCGGTGTCGACAATGTCCTTGAGGCCGACAGGCACACCGTGCAGGGCACCGATGGCAAAGCCCGAGCGCCGGATCCGGTCCAGTTCGGCAGCCTGGTCGAGGGCCTGCTCCGGGTCGAGATGAGACCAGGCCCCGATCGATGCGTCGGTCTGCTCGATCCGGGCAAGGCAAGCCTTGACCAGATCGACCGAGCTGAGCAGTCCCTGCCGGATCTGGCTGGCGGCCTGCTGGGCTGTCAGTGAAGCCGGATCCTGCTTCACGGGACGTAGGTTCCGAAGAGATAGTCGGGGAACCAGAGCGCAATACCGGGGAACTGGTACATGATCGCCATGGTCAGGATCACGATGCCGAGATAGGGCATGATGCCACGGAAGATCTCCATGAGTTCGATCTGCTTCTTGAGCACGCCCTTGAGATAGTAGGCCGACATGGCCATGGGCGGGGTCAGGAACGAGGTCTGCAGATTGAGCGCCACCAGCATGGCGAAGAAGTAGGGATTGACCCCGAAAACCTCGAGCAGCGGCAGGAAGATCGGCACGAAGATGATCAGGATCTCCGACCATTCAAGTGGCCAGCCAAGCAGGAAGATGATGATCTGAGCCAGGATCAGGAACTGCCAGGGTTCAAGGTCCATGCCGCCGACCCAGTGGGCGATGATGTCGTGGCCGCCGAGATAGGAAAACACCGAGGCAAAGGTCCAGGAACCGACAAAGAGCCAGCACACCATGGCCGTTGCCTTGGCGGTCAGGAACACGCTCTCCTTGAGTTTCTTCCATGACATCGAGCGGTAGAGCAAGGCCAGGATGATGCCGCCGAGGGCGCCCATTGCTGCGGCTTCCGCCGGTGTCGCGAGCCCGCCGAGAATGGAGCCCAGCACAAGCGCAATCAGGACCGTCAGCGGCACAAAACTTACCAGCAGGTTCCAGTAGATTTCGCGCGGTGGCGGGACATCTTCCATCTGCGGCTTGGGCGCCAGGCTGGGGGTGATCCAGACCCGGACCATGACATAGACGATGTAGAGGCCCGCAAGCAGCAGGCCAGGAAACACCGCAGCCGCATAAAGCCGCAGCGGCGACAGATCGGCGATCGCCGAGTAGACGATCAGCATGATCGAGGGCGGGATCAGGATGCCGAGCGTACCGCCGGCGCAAATCACGCCCGAGGCGAAGCTCTTGTTGTAGTTGGCGTTGGCCATCGCCGGGAAGGCCAGCAGGCCCATCAGGGTGACAACGGCGCCGACGATGCCGGACGCGGTCGAGAAAACCGCGCAGGTGAGAAGGGCTGCAATCGCCAGGCTGCCCGGCAGGTTGCGCGCGGCCATGTAGAGCGAGAAGAACAGCTTGTCGACGATGTTGGCGCGTTCCACCACATATCCCATGAACAAAAACAGCGGGATCGCCACCAGGGTCGGGTTCTCCATCACCGAATAGGTGTTCTGGTTCAGCAGGTAGAAGATGTTGTTGTTGAAGATGTCGGTGAAGGTCTCGATCGGGTGACCCTGGTGATAGGCGTAGTAGCCAAAGGCAACACCCATGGCCAGCAGGGTGAAGGCGATCGGGAAACCCAGCAGGACCAGCACGATAAACAAGCCAAGCATCAGCAGGGCGACTTCGGGATTTGTCATCTCTTACTCTTTCTCACAGCGCCATGCGAAATTGCTATTTGCCCGGAATGACGGAGCGGATCGTGTCCATGTCCGCCTCGGTGAGCAGGTCTTCGGTTTCCTTCACATCCTCCAGCCTTTCCGGCCAGACGCCGGTCCGCATTGCGATCACGCAACGGACAAGTTCGGCGGAGCCCTGAAGCATGAGCAACCCGCCCGAGACCGGTATAAGAGACTTGAAGAAATAGATCTGGATGCTCGCGGGGCTGTTGAAGCTTACTTCCTTGTAGCGCCAGCTATCGGCGGCGATTTCATACCCGAACCACACCAAGGCGAGGATGCCGGGGAAAAAGAAGAGGAAGTACAGCACGAAATCCAAGGTGGCCTGTACCCTGACCGGAAACAGGCGGTAGACGACATCGGCCCTGACATGGGTGTCCTGGGCCAGCGCATAGGCGCCGCACATCAACAACAGAGCGCCATACATCTGGATCATCATGTCAAACGCCCAGACAGTCGGCGCATTGAGCACGTAGCGGACGAATACCTCGTAGGAGACCGACAGTGTGAGGATCAGGATACACCAGCCGAATGCCCGTCCGACCCAGAGGCTCAGGCCCTCTACGGCGTAAACAAATTTCATAAATTACCCCCTCCAGGATAGCCGGGATGTTTTTCGCCCATCCCTGAGCGTCCGACGTCCGGGGGCCGCAGGGGTCCCCGGAACATTCGCTTGCTGCACTCCTCGGTCAGCCGAAGTAGTGCTTGTAGGCCTGCTGATAGTTGGGCTGGTTCAGGTTCAGATAGCCCATGACGTTCTTGGCGTAGGCCATCTGCGATTCCATCACCTTGGCGAAGAACGGGTCTTCGTCGGCGATCCGCTTGGTGACCACATCCCACGCTTCAAGCTGTGCTGCCATGACGCTGTCTGGTGTGCGGAAGACGCTGACGCCATCCTGTTCCTGCAGCTTGACGAGATCGTCGGCATAGCGCTTGGTGTTGCCCCAGTAGAAGCCGGAGTTCTCGGCCATGGAGGCGTTGCGGATGATCGCCTGATGCTCGGGCGACAGCGCGTTGAACTTGTCCTTGTTGATGGTGACCTCGAAGCACTCCTGGCTCTGGTGATAGGAGGCCAGGTGATAGAACTTGGAGACGTCCTGCATGCCGAAGTCGCGGTCGGATGTCGGGTTGTTGAATTCCGCCGCGTCGATCAAGCCGGATTTCATCGCCGGCTGGATTTCGCCGCCCGGCAGCTGCACAACGGACATGCCCATTTCGAGCAGAACGTCAGCGGCGAGGCCGACGGTCCGGTACTTCAGGCCGTTCATCTGGCTCGCGTCGGAGATTTCTTCCTGGAACCAGCCCAGCGGCTGCGCCGGCATCGGCGAGTTGAAGAAGGACACGACGTTGAGGCGCAGGTTGTCCATCAGTTCGTCGAACAGTTCCTGGCCGCCGCCGGCATAGATCCAGCCCAGCATTTCCTGGCTCGACCAGCCGAAGCAGGGTCCGGTGCCAAACAGCGAGGCTGCCTTCGACTTGCCGTACCAGTAGGCCGACACGTAATGGGCTGCATCGAGCACACCGCGGTGGACTGCGTCCTGCATCTGACTGGTCTTGACGACCGCGTCGACCGACAGGACTTCGATCATCAGCGATCCGCCCGACATTTCGTTGACGCGGCTGGCAAATGACTGAGCGTTCTCGAGGAAGATGCCGCCGCCCCAGGCAGCCTGCATCTTGATTGTAGTGGGTGCGTTCTGAGCAATTGCCGGAGTAGCCAGAGCTGCGGCGCCAGCAACAGCGGAGCCACGCAGGAATCTTCTGCGATTAAGAGTATTAGACATGTTTCCTCCCAAGGAATGTATGCGGTTCCCTGTCCTTGTTCGCCGGCTCCGTGATGCTTCCGGTTGATCCGGAATTGTTGACTTCAACTCTTTCGACGCGACAGACGTTTCATAGTGTCATTTGAATTCTTCGAAAACAAGTGCCGTGCGGAATGCGTCGGGGAAAACGAGAGTATCGGACCTTAGCCATTAGTCTGATATTGCTTCTGCATTGGCAGCCCTGTGTAGGGCGATCTGGGTCAGAAACGGGCCGATGATTTCAAAGGCGATGGTGCTTGCGACTGCGACAGCGAGCAGATCTTCTGCCATCGTGGGGAAGCGTTCGCTGGCAACCAGCGCCATGCCGATGGCCACGCCCGCCTGCGGCATCAGGCCCAGACCGGTGAGGCGGCTTTCGGTTGGCGGCAGCCCGGCCAGACGTCCGCCAATCCAGCCGCCGAGCAGCCGGGCCAGGGCCCGCAAGACACAGTAAGCCGCGCACATGTAAGCGATCCCGGCCAGGTTGGCTGTTTCCAGCGATGCGCCGGCCATGACGAAGAACAGCAGCATGAAGGGCCACTCGATCCGTTCGATCTCGTTGAAGGGCCGTTCGTGATGGCGGGCGAGATTGACGATCGTGGCGCCACAGACCATGCCTGTGAGCAGAAACGAAAAGCCGAAATACAAAGCGCCTCCGGAACACAGGAAAACAAGCCCCAAGGCTTCGATCAGGGTCGGTTCCCCGGGTTTGATCCGCCCGGTCAGAGCCGCAGCCGGCAAGCCGATCGCGAGCCCGAGCGCAATTGCGCCGCCCACCTCGCGCGCGCCATGCAGCATGGCCACCATCGCTTCCTGGTCCATCAGCATGCCGGCGATGGTGAGGGCTCCTGAGAAGGCCAGCAGGCCCCAGGCATCATCGATGGCGACGATGCCGAGGAGGTTGCCTGCAAACCGTCCCCTGGCGCCGGTCTGGGTGATCACATCATGGGTGGCGGCGGGATCGGTCGCCGCAGACAGTCCGCCGAGCAGCACCGCGATGGCGACCGGCAGGCCGATCAGCCACAGCCCTGCCGACACCACCGCCACGGATACCGCGACCAGGGTGAGCGAGATAATCATGATTTCGCGGCCGTGGGCTTTCAGGGTTGAGGGGTTGAGGGTGCCGCCAAGCAGAAAGGCCACCATGGTCAGTGCCGTGGGTGCATAAAACTCGTTGGATTCGTTGAAGCTGTGCGGCAGCAGGTCAAGCACTGGCGGGCCAAGCAGCGCGCCCAGCAGGATCAGCAGGGTGACGCGGGGGACATGGACAATCCGGCCGATCTTGTCGAGCAGCAGCCCGGCGAGAAAGAGAATGCCGATGGCCACCAGAACTTCAGCATTTTCCATCGGTGCAGCCCCAATTCAAAACCGTGGTTGACGTGCTCGCTCAGCAAGACGGCCCGGAAAGGCTTCCCGGGCCGCTGTTTTACGTCGTGTCAGTTGCTCAAGGACGGGTCATGCCCGCCATGTCGATTGCGGCCTTGGAAGACAGATCCTCGAGGCTGTCATAGGCGAGCTGGATGGCGTAGCGCGGATTGTGCGCATAGGCACCGTGCTCCTTTGCCAGAAACTGGTAATTGTAGGCAGCGCGCAGGAGGCGCGGCGTCCAGCTCTGGTATCGGTTCGGGAACTTGGCCTCGTCGGGGTCGGCCGCACCGTTCTCATTCAGATCATTGAAGAAATAGGGGTAGGCATGGGCATCATAGACGATTGCCTTGCCGGAGACCTCTTTGGCATAGACCATGACGGCCTCGCCGAGTTTCTCGTGCAGGCTTTCGATCTCGGCGCGGATGCCTTCCTTGGTGTCGCCATCGCCATCGATGTCGGCCGGGGTGATGCGGATATCGCGAACCGTTTCCGCGCCCTGGTGGCAGGTGGTGCACTGGTCGATCGCGACCACCTTGGTGGTGTGCGGATCATGGCATGTGGTGCAGGTGTTGAAATCCGGCACATGGGCGAACCGCTCGGCATAGGTCTTGCCGTCATACTGGTAGCCGCCGCGCACGGCGCCGCCGAACATGGTGGCTGCGGAAGCGGCGTAGTGGACATTGATAAAGCCGAGCTCGCCGTTGATGGCGTCGTCATCGGCGCCGGCGATGGCCGCGTTGACGCTGTCGCTCGAGGCGCGGCCCTGGTGGCAGACCATGCAGATGGCCGAAGGGCTGGCCTCGGTCATGACAACGCCTGAGGGGAAGGTAATCTGTTCGAGCTCTGCTGCAGACTTGTTGTGGCAGGCAACGCAGTCGATCGGCGAACCGGTTGGTGCGGGGGCATCGACCTTGCCGGCCAGGGATCCGTCAGCGCCGAGAAAATCCATCAGGCCGGGACCGGAATGGCAGGTGGCGCAATCTTCCGGCACGGCGCCGTCCTCGTTCCAATGCACGAAGGCTTCGGATGTCCGATCACCATGCGGAGAAGCGATCCAGCTTTCGACGATAGAGGTGACAGGGGATTGATCCTGCGCCTGAGCCGCCGGAATGGCGATGAAAATCAGAGACATGATGGGCAAGGCTAGGCGAAAGTAAAACACGTCGGGTCCTCCAGCAGTTCAGTCAGATTGGGTTCAACCGGCAATTCTGGATGCTTGTTTTTTCTTCTGATTATGAGGCTCGGGCGAAACACTGCATTGATCTGGCTCAATGGCGGGGGTGTTTTGTGCTGCTAGGGTTCAAGCACCAACCAATTCAGGACTTGGCTTGATGCAGGAATTCTCAGGCCGGAACGAACAAGGTGATGTCGACAGTGTTGCCCGGCTTGATGATTGACCATGCGCGGCGCCCCGAACAAAGGGTCGAAGAGGGTGCTGCAGTGACGCAGGTTGCGTTGCTGGGTGCGGATCTGCCGGGGCTTCGGCCAAAACTGCTATGCGCGCAGGGTGACCGGGTCGGGCGAGGGCAGGTTTTGTTTCATGACCGCGCCAATCCGGAGGTGGTCTTTGTGTCCCCGGGTTCCGGGATTGTCGACACGATTACACTTGGTCCACGGCGCAGCCTGTCAGCATTGGTCATCCGGTTTGATTCTGGTGAACACGAGCCGGCGCCGACCGGCGTGGCGACAAGCACGGACAAGATACGCGAAACGCTTCTCGCCAAGGGATTTTGGCCGGCCTTTCTGACCCGCCCCTATGGCCGCATTCCCGCACCCGATGCTGTTCCCGAGGCCATTTTTGTAAACGTGACCCCCGACAACCCGCATGCACCTGATCCGAGAGTGGTGCTTCGGGATCAAGGCGATGCCTTTCCGGCGGGACTGAAAGCCATCGCACATCTGACCAGCGGAACGGTTCATGTCTGCCAGACCCCGGGCACGGATCTCGCTGCGGGATGCGGTGACCGTATCCGTGGATCGTTCTTTCCAGAAAGCCAGGCTTCCGGTCTGAGCGGAACCCATATCCACCGGCTGCATCCAGTCGATCAGAACCGGTCGGTCTGGAGCATCGGCTATCAGGATGTGGCCGCGATCGGCAAGCTGATCGAGACCGGAATTCATGACTTCAGCCGGATCGTCGCTCTGGCAGGGCCGCGCGCCAGGCAGCCAAGGCTGATCAGGACGATCGCCGGCGCCAATTTACAGGAACTGATCCGCGCGGAAACTCTACCGGGCGATCATGGCTCGCCGCTCTGTGTCGTTACCGGCTCGCTGACAAATGGGCGCCAGGCTTCATGGCTGGGGCGCTATCACCAACAGATCACTCTGCTCGACGATGTCGCGCCTCAGAGCAGGATCTCAAAGGGCGGCCTGATGGGGCTGTTTCGTCGGACTTCATCGCACCCTGCACCGTTGATCCCGACTGCCGCCCTGGAGCGGGCGCTGGCTTTTGGTGTTCCGGTCGTTCCGTTCCTACGGGCGCTGAGTGTCGGTGATGCGGAAACCGCCAGCCGTCTGGGTTGCCTGGAAATGGTTGAGGAAGATGTCGCCGCAGTCTCGATGGCCTGCAGCAGCGGGGCCGATTATGGCCGGATGCTGCGCCATGTGCTTGATGAACTGGCGGAGGACGCATGACCGGCTGGACCCTCGATCCGTTCCGCATGCGGCAACGTTCCGGGTGGACACCGGCGCGGGTGACGGTCGCGCAGCTTGTTGCACTGGCAGCCCCCGTGGCCGTGAGCCTGGTAGAGCGTGGGACAGCGCAAATCGCGGTGTTGCTGACCGCTGTTGTCACCTGCCTGATTTGGGAACTGGCGTTCGGTCTGATCCGTGGCCGGTCCCTGAGTTTACATACTGCAACCGTGGCGCTGATTTTTGCGGTGCTGGTGCCCGCATCGATTCCCGTCTGGCAGATCGTTGTGGCTGTCAGTCTCGGTCTGGTCTTTGGCGAACTGGTGTTTGGCGGCCGGGGTTATGGAATTGTTTCGGGGGCCGCGGCGGCTGCCGGTTTCCTGGTGTTTTCCTTTACCGGAACCGAGCTTTCCAGCAGCAGCGAGGTCATGGCGCTGGCGACGCTGCCGGGTCTGGCGCTGCTTCTTGCCGGGGGACTTGTTTCCTGGCGAACTCTTGTTTCCGTCACTGTGGTTCTGGTCGTCGCCGGTTTGATTCAGGATGGTGCAAGCGGGCTGCCGAGCGTTGCCATCACGGCAGTGTTCGGCATGGTTTTTCTGATCGGCGATCCAGTCGCGGGAGCGACGACGAATCCGGGCCGCGTGGTGTTCGGTCTGCTGGCCGGGGTGCTGATCGTGCTGTTTGATACCGCAGCCGGCCCCGTTGTGGCTCCGGCTGCGGTGGTGTTTGCCTCGCTTCTTGCCAGTCTCTTTGCACCGCTGATCGATCACATGGCGGTTAAACTGATGATCCGGCAACGGAGGGCGCGGCATGGCTGAGAAGTTCTCACCCATTCGCAAATTCTTCGCGCGATCGAATGATGATCTGGTCAAGATCATCGGCATGGCCGTGCTCGTTGCGCTGGTTTCTTCCGCGGCCGTTTCGGTCACGGCTGTGATGCTGAAGCCCTATCAGGAGGCCAATCGGGCCGCCGAGCAGCAGGCACGCATGGACAAGATGCTCGATACCCTGCCGGGCATGCGCGACCTGATGATGGAAACCGGGGTCGACACGCTGGAGACACGGCTGGTCAATCTTGATGACGGCAGTTTTGCCAGCAGCGAGGACGCGGCAGCGTTTGATCTCGATGCGGCGCTTCAGGATGCGGAGGCCAGCATCGCGCTGGAGCCTGATGCAGATATTGCCGGGATCAAGCGGCGCGCCAATCTATCGCCGGTCTATCTGTTGCAGAAAGACGGCGATCTCAAGCTGATCGTGTTGCCGGTCTATGGTGCGGGCTACCAGTCCACCCTCCGCGCGGCGCTGGCGATCGAGGCGGATCTGGTCACGATTGCGGCGCTGGCGATTGTCGAGCAGGGGGACACGCCCGGCTTCGGTGCGCGTATCGAGGAACCGGACTGGCTGGCGCAGTGGCCCGGCAAGAAAATCGCCGATGAGACCGGGACCGTCCGCATCGAACTGGTGCGCGGCGGGGCGTCGACGCCCTATGAAGTCGACGGCATTTCCGGCGCCACGCGCACCAGCACCGGGATGACCAATCTTTTGCGGTTCTGGCTCGGGGACAAGGGGTTCGGCCCGTTTTTGACCCGGCTTCGGCAGGAAGGGCTCTAGCATGTCGCTTCACCACCATCTCACCGCCCCCTTGATCGGCAACAACCCGGTCACGCTGCAGATCCTGGGCATTTGCTCGGCGCTGGCGGTGACGACCACTTTGTCGACCGCGATCACCATGTCGGTGGCGCTGACAGTTGTGCTGTGTCTGTCGAATGGTGTGATCAGCCTGATGCGGCATCACATTCCGCCCTCGATCCGGCTGATCATCCAGATCACCATCGTGGCTTCCATCGTCATCGTGATCGATCAGTTCATGCAGGCCTTCATGTTCGAGATGAGCAAGAGACTGTCGATCTTCGTCGGGCTGATTGTCACCAACTGCCTGGTGCTTGGACGGGCGGAGGCTTTCGCCATGCGCAACCCGGTGCTGCCGAGCGTCATGGACGGACTTGGAAACGGTCTTGGTTACAGTCTGGTGCTGCTGATTGTCGGCGCGTTGCGCGAATTTCTCGGAATCGGCGCATTGATGGGTGTGCCGCTGGTGACAACCGTCGCTGATGGCGGCTGGTTCCAGCCGCTGGGCCTGATGCAGCTGGCGCCGAGCGCCTTCTTCATTCTCGGGCTTCTGGTCTGGCTGGTTCGGGCCCTGCGTCCCGAGCAGGTGGAGCAACCGGAATTCCGGTTGCGGTCGCCGGAGGACAGCCGGCCATGAGCGAGCTGCTGATCAAATCCATTTTTCAGGAAAACCTCGCGCTGGCCTTCTTTTTAGGCATGTGCACCTTCCTGGCCGTGTCCAAGCGGGTCGATACCGCCTTCGGACTGGGCCTGGCGGTGATAGTGGTGCAGGCGATTACTGTTCCGGTGAACTATCTGATCTTCAACATGCTGTTGCTGGAAGGCGCCTGGGCCTGGGTCGGATTGCCCGAAGTTGACCTGACCTTCCTCAAGTTGGTCAGCTTCATCGGTGTGATTGCAGCGATGGTGCAGATCCTGGAAATGACGCTCGACCGGTTCGTGCCGCGGCTCTACCGGGCGCTCGGCATTTTTCTGCCGCTGATCACCGTCAACTGCGCCATTCTCGGCGGCAGCCTGTTCATGGTCGAGCGGCATTACGATTTCGAGGAGTCGGTCGTCTACGGGATCGGCAGCGGGATCGGCTGGGCGCTGGCGATTATAACCTTTGCAGCCATCCGTGAACGGCTCAAATACAGCGATATGCCGAAAGGGGTCGAGGGGCTCGCCAGCGCCTTCATCGTCACCGGGTTGATGTCGCTCGGTTTCTCGGCCTTCGCTCTGGTGACGCCATGACAGAGATTGTTCTTGGTGTCTTGCTGCTGACGGCAATCATTCTCCTGCTCGCGATCACGGTGATGGTGGCGCGATCGCTCTTGTCTCCCTCGCGTCCGGCTGTGCTGACGGTCAACGGGTCGAGCCGGTTTGATACCAGCACCGGCACCAAGCTGCTGTCCGCGCTGCAGGACAACGGCATCCTGATTCCCTCGGCCTGCGCCGGCGCCGGCACCTGCGGGCTCTGCCGGGTGAAGATTCTTGAGGGCGGGGCCGCACCGTTGCCGACGGAAGCTGCGCGGCTGACCAAGGCCGACCTTCGGGATCAGGTTCATCTCGCCTGCCAGGTGGTGATGCGCGGCGATATGGATGTCGAGGTCGACAATGATCTGATGTCGGCGGAGAAATTCGTCTGCACGGTCGAAAGCGTGACCGCCCTCACACCGCTGATCCGCGAGATCGTCCTGCGCCAGCCCGAGGGCATGACAGCCGATATCGAGGCTGGCTCCTTCGTCCAGGTGACGGCTCCGGCATTCAAGCGGGATTATGCGGATATCGATGTGCCCGTCGAACACCAGGACGTCTGGCAAAATCTGCGCGCGCTCAAGGTTTCAAGCTCGGAACCGGTGACCCGGGCCTATTCGGTTTCCAACCGTCCGCAGGACACCGAAGCGGGGCGGATCGTGCTCAACATCCGGCTGGCTCTGCCACCGCCATCGGTTCCCGCTGCCATGCCGGGTGTGGTGTCGTCGTGGCTGTTTTCACTACGCCCGGGTGACCAGGTCGACACGTCGGGGCCGTTCGGCAGTTTCCGCGCCCAGCCTGGTGAAACCGAGATGGTGTTCATTGGCGGTGGCGTCGGCATGGCGCCGTTGCGCGCCATCATCTTCGACCAGCTGGAACGGGTCGGCAGCAAGCGTCGTCTGACTTACTGGTATGGCGCGCGCAACAAGGGTGATCTGCCGTATCAGAAGGAGTTCGATGCGCTGGCTGAAAAGCACCCGAATTTTGACTGGACCGTGGCGCTGTCGGATCCGCGTATGGAAGACAACTGGCAGGGCAGCACCGGGTTTGTGCATATGGTGGCCTGGGCAAATTACCTGAAGGATCATCCGGCTCCGGAGGCGTGCGAATACTATCTGTGCGGCCCGCCGATGATGATCCGTGCCGTGCTGGCGATGCTGGATGATGCCGGTGTCGACAAATCTCATATCTTCACAGATGATTTTGGAGTCTGAGCCATGGAGATGACGCGACGCAATTTCCTTTTGGCCGGTGCCGGTGCGATGGCATTGAGCCTCGGTCCGGCATTTGCCGGTACGACAGGGATCGGCGGTTCGGCATTCGGCAGCAGCTGGCGCGCGGCCTTGCCTGATGCGACCAGATCTGAGGCCGTGCGCAAGCTGGTTGCCTCCATCGTCACAGAGGTCAATCAGGCGATGTCGCCCTATCTGGCGCAGTCGGAACTTTCCGTTTTCAACCGTACCGATAGGCTTGATTGGCAGAGCTGTTCCGCACCGCTTGCGCTGGTCGCCGCCCAGGCGCTTGATATGTCCCGGTTTACCGGAGGCGCTTTTGATCCGACCGTTGGTCCTGTGGTCAACCGGTTCGGGTTTGGGCCAATTCATGGCGCGCCCGCGCGGCCTGAAGACCTTACGGTTTCGTCCAATGGATTGCGCAAGCAGACTGCAGGCCTGACGCTTGATCTGTGCGGGATCGCCAAGGGCTATGCACTCGACCGGATCATGGGCGGCTTGCCTTCTGTCGGCGTCGAGGCAGCATTGATCGAGCTCGGCGGTGAGGTTCGCACGGTCGGGCATCACCCCGACGGCAGACCGTGGCAGGTGGGCATCGAACGCCCTGATGCGGCTGAGGGCAAGATAGCGCATATCGTGGCGCCGGGCAAAATGGCCTTGGCGACATCGGGAACGGGACGGCAGAATATCGCTCTGGGGCAGGGGGGCGTCAGCCATCTGATCGATCCGGGCACCGCGCGCCCGGTTGAGGCGGTGCCGGCCTCGGTTTCGGTTCTGGCTGACACCGCGATGCGCGCTGATGGTCTGGCAACGGCGCTGATGGTGATGGGCATGGAGCGCGGGGCTGCATTTGCCGAAGCGAATGCCATTCCGGCACTGTTTGCCCGGCTCGACGGCGACGGCAGCCGCGAAATCATCACCGGTGGTTTTGACGCTTACATGAGCGCATAGGAGGAACAGACGATGGAGACTTTTCTGCTCGCATTTGGACTGGTTCTTTTGTCCGTGATCGGGCTGGCCCTGGGTGTCATCTTCGGGCGCGCGCCGTTGAAGGGATCCTGCGGCGGACTGGCCTGCGCCACCGGGCTCTCCTGCAGCGGTTGCCGCAAGGAACGGGGCTCATGAGTGAGCGTCCCCGCATCAAGACCTATATGAGCCGCGAGCTGATCACGCTGACGCCGGAGATGGAAATCAACCGGGCGATGAACCTGCTGATCGACAACAAGATTTCCGGCGCGCCAGTGCTCGATGCGAACGCGAACCTGGTCGGCATGCTGTCGCAGAAGGATTGCCTGAAGGCTGCCTTGCACGCGAGCTATTACCGGGAGTGGGGCGATACGGTGGCCGACTACATGTCTGACCGGCCGGAGGCTCTGGATGCGGAGCTCGATCTGGTCGAGGCGGCGGAAGCCTTTCTGGCCAGTTCCTTCCGGCGCTTTCCGGTGATGTCGGAAGGCCGTCTGGTCGGCCAGATCAGCCGCTCGGATTTGTTGCGCGCGCTGTCGGGCAACTGGCAATAGGATTTGATCAGTCCAGCAAGTGGGCTGTCGCCTGGGCGATGATGCGCTCTTCATCGGCCGCGACGACAAAAGCCTGACGTTCGCTTTTTGCCGTGGTCAGGCGTTTGGCGCGCGTTGTGTTGGCTTCGGGATCGAGGCTGAAACCCAGCCACTCCAGTTTCTGCAATGTCCTGGCGCGGACAGGCGTGGCGTTTTCGCCGATGCCGCCGGAAAAGACGATGGCGTCGACGCCGCCGATACCGGCTGCTGCCGCGCCGATTTCCTGAACCAGGCGGTCGACGAACATTTCGACGGCGAAGGCGGCATCGGGCTGGTCGCTGGCCAGCAACGTGCGCATGTCGCCTGACAGGCCGGAGACGCCCGACAGGCCGCTCTGGTGATAGAACAGCTTGCTGACGGCTGCGATGTCACCGCCATGTTGCTCGATGAGCCAGAGCACCGCGCCGGGATCCAGCCGTCCGGGTCGTTGGCCCATCATCAGACCATCAAGCGGGGTAAAGCCCATCGATGTCCAGACGCTTGCGCCGTCCATCATGCCGCAGATCGAGCAGCCATTGCCGAGATGGCAGGCGATCACCCGTTTTCCCGATAATCCGAGACCGGCCAGGCTGGCGGCGACATGCTCATAGGACAGGCCGTGAAAACCGTAGCGGATCAGCCCGTCCCGGGCGTAATGGCGTGGCAGCGGCATTTCGCGCCGGACTGCAGGAACAGTGGCGTGAAAGGCGGTGTCGAAGCAGGCAATCTGGGGAATGCCGGGCAGGGCCTGCATGGCGGCGTCGATGCCGGCCAGATTGTGCGGCTGGTGCCCCGGCGCCAGCGGCGTGAGCTCGGCGATGCCAGTTCTGATTTCGGGATCGATCCGGACCGGAGCGTTGAAGCGTTCGCCGCCATGGACAATGCGGTGGCCGACGCCGGAGATCGCGCCGGCGCGCGGCAGGATGATGTCTTCGATCAAACGCGGCAGGACATCGGCATGGTTCTGATCGGAGCCGCCAAACTGCTCGGTTTCACCGGCCGAGGTTTTCAGTCTCGGGGTCTGGCCATGGCCGATCGCTTCGACCAGGCCGGAGAAACTGCGCTCGAAGTCAGGTGTGAACAGCGCGAACTTGATCGAGGACGAGCCGCAATTGAGTGCCAGCAGGCTTGCTTGCGGAGCTTCACTCATCGGTTTGCGTCCTTTCCTTCTCGGTTCCCGGCGGTTCGCCTTGTGCCTTTTAGCTCAGGGTCTCCCGTTGTGCCGGATTGCGCGGGATGCGCAACCCAAAACCGTGGCTGGTCTGGTCCGCGCGACGAATTTGGTCTGATTTTTGTGCGGATTCGGAAGCAGCCTCTGAATTGTGCACAAGCAAGCATAAGTCGGTTGCCAAGGGGAAGCGCGCGTTTTATCTTTTGGTCAAAAACAATGACGGGTGCAGCCAAAACAGTGTCAAACAGGAGCGTCAGCCATGACCAAATCACCGACGTCTAGCCATACCCATCTTCTCAAACGCCGCCAGATTCTTGCGGGTACCGCAGCCGGCGCTGCAGCGCTTGCCATGCCCGGATTTCTCGGCAAGGCCCGCGCCGAAGGGCCGCTCAAGGTTGCTGCGATCTATACCGTGCCGGTCGAGCAGCAATGGGTCAGCCGCATTCACAAGGCCGCCAATGCCGCAGTCGCCCGAGGCGACATCGAATATGTGTTTTCGGAAAACACCTCGAACAATGATTACGAGCGCGTGATGCGTGAATATTCCGAAGCCGGGCATGACCTGATCATCGGCGAAGTGTTTGCGGTCGAAGATGCTGCGCGCCAGGTGGCGGCTGATTATCCCGAGACGGCCTATCTGATGGGGTCGAGCTTCCTGCCGAAGGACGACGCACCGAATTTTGCGGTGTTCGACAACTACATTCAGGACGCGTCCTACCTGTCCGGCATTATCGCAGGCGCCATGACCAAGTCGAACAACATGGGCATGGTCGGCGGATTTCCGATCCCCGAGGTCAACCGGCTGATGCATGCCTTCATGGCGGGCGTGAAGGAAACAGCGCCCGAGACCAAGTTCCAGGTTGCCTTCATCGGCTCGTGGTTCGATCCGCCGAAAGCCAAGGAAACCGCCTTCGCGCAGATCGATGGCGGTGCCGACATTCTCTATGCGGAACGCTTCGGCGTGTCCGATGCGGCCAAGGAAAAGGGCGTGCTGGCGATTGGCAACGTGATCGACACCCAGTCGGACTATCCCGAAACCGTGGTGGCTTCGGCGCTGTGGCATTTCGAGCCGACGCTCGATCACGCCATTGAGATGGTCAAGGCCGGCACCTTCAAGGCCGACAATTACGGCGTCTATTCCTTCATGAAGGAAGGCGGCTGCTCGCTGGCGCCGCTGGGCACATTCGAAGGCAAGGTTCCGGAAGAGGCGATGAAGCTGGTCAAGGAGCGGGAAGCCGCGATCAAGGACGGCTCCTTCGTGGTCGAGATCAACGACGAAGAGCCCAAGTCCAGCTGATGGACGCGCCAGAAGGCCCGGAGGCGGAGACCGTTCTCCGCCTCTCGGGCATTACCAAGAGATTTGGCACGCTGGTCGCTAATGATGCCATTTCGCTGTCGCTGAAGCGCGGCGAAGTGGTGGCCCTGCTCGGCGAAAACGGCGCCGGCAAGACCACGCTGATGAACATCCTGTTCGGTCACTACACCGCCGATGAGGGAGAGATCGAAGTGTTCGGCAAGCCGCTGCCGGCGGGTGATCCGAATGCGGCGCTTGGCGCGGGCATCGGCATGGTGCACCAGCACTTCACGCTGGCCGACCAGATGACGGTGCTCGAGAATATCGTGCTCGGCACGCAATCGCTGTGGTCGTTCAATCTCGGCAAGGCGCGCGCCCGTGCGAAGATCCGCGAGCTCGCCACTGATTATGGTCTCGAGGTCGACCCGGACCGGATGATCACGGAACTTTCCGTTGGTGAGCGGCAGCGGGTCGAGATTCTCAAGGCGCTGTACCGCGAGGCGCGCATTCTCATTCTCGATGAGCCAACGGCTGTGCTGACGCCGATGGAAACCGAGGCCTTGTTTGCCACGCTTCAAAAGCTGGTGGCGGCGGGACTGTCGGTGATCTTCATCTCGCACAAGCTGGGCGAAGTTCAGTCGGTCTCCGATCGTGTCGTGGTGCTGCGTGGCGGCAAGCTCGCCGGCGAACGCGCGACTTCAGAGGCGACACGGCGGGAGCTGGCGGAGCTGATGGTGGGTGGGCAATTGCCGGTCAACGAGATCGGTCCCTCGACACCGCGCGATGTGCTGTTCGAGCTCCGGTCCGTGTCGACGCCGAGCATGGGCGGGGCAGCACTCAGGCAGGTCTCTATGCAGCTGCGCGGCGGCGAGATCACCGGGCTTGCCGGGATCTCCGGCAATGGCCAGGCAGCCCTTGCTGCGCTGATCGCGGGCACGCTGGAAGCCCGTGAAGGCGAGATCATTGTTCATGGCGCGCCAGCCGGACGCTGGTCGCCGCGCGCAGCGCTTGATCGCGGGCTGGGCCGTATTCCGGAAGACCGCCATGCCACGGGCATGATCGGCGACATGAGCGTGGCCGAGAACGTGATTTCGGAAGCCTATCGCAGCCCCCGGTTTTCGCGGTTCGGGTTTCTCGACTGGAAAGCCGCCGCAGCTTTTGCCGATGACATCATCAAGGCCTATGACGTGAAATGCCCCTCGGCGGACGCACGGGTGCGGCTGCTGTCGGGCGGGAACATGCAGAAGCTCATCCTCGGGCGGGCGCTCGATGGCGATCCGGACATCATCCTGGCCAGCCAGCCGACACGCGGGCTCGATGTCGGCGCGATTGCCTATGTGCATGCGCGGCTGATCGAGGCGCGGGACCGGGGGGCTGCGGTGTTGCTGATTTCCGAGGATCTGGATGAAATCCAGACGCTCTCTGACCGGATCCTCGTGATCCATCGGGGCCAATTGTCGAAGCCATCGCTGCGGGGCGAGCGCAGCGTCATGGAGCTGGGTGAACTGATGGCTGGCCATGGCGTCGAAGAGGGGGCTCCTCATGCGGCTTGAGCCAAGACCGTCATCCTCCGGGGCGGTGAAAATCCTGTGGCCGGCGGGAGCGATTCTGGCAACGGTGGTGTTTTCATCGGTGCTGGTGATGATCGCTGGGGCGTCGCCGTTCACGGTGTTCTGGCTGGTGATCAAGGGGGCTGCGGGGTCGCAGTTCGCGCTTCTGGAGACGCTGACCCGGGCGACGCCGCTGATCTTTACCGGGCTGGCCGTGGCCGTGGCGTTCAGGGCCAAGCTCTGGAACATCGGCGCCGAAGCGCAGCTTTATCTCGGTGCGGTGATGACGGTTGTGATCGGCACAGGCGCGGTGACGCTGCCCTCGGCCGGTCTGATCCCGCTGATCATGATGGCGGCGATGCTGACCGGCGCGCTGACACTGCTTGGCCCGGCCATCCTCAAGACCAAATTCGGCGTCGACGAGGTGGTGACTACGCTGCTGTTGAACTTCATCGTTTTGCTGTTTGTCTCGATGCTGCTCGAGGGGCCGCTGAAGGATCCGATGGGCATGGGCTGGCCGCAATCGAAACGGGTGATCGCGGATGCGCAACTGCCGCGGCTGATCAAGGGCAAGCGGCTGCATTTCGGCTTCATCCTGGCCATTGCTTCGGCCATCGTGGTCTGGGTCATAATGAAGAAGACCACGCTCGGCTACGAGATGCGCGCGGTCGGGCACAATGCGGAAGCAGCACGGTTTGCGGGGATTCCGGTCAACCGGGTGATCGCCAAAACGGCGCTGCTGTCGGGCGGGCTTGCAGCACTTGCGGGCTTTTCCGAAGTGGCTGGTCTCAAGGGCAACCTGACGCTCGATCTATCGCCGGGCTACGGCTACACCGGTATTGTCGTCGCCATGCTGGCGATGCTCAATCCACTCGGGGTGATTGCGGCTGCGATCTTCGTGGCCGGTATCTTTGTCGGCGCCGATGCGATGAGCCGCAGCGCCAATGTGCCGAGCTATATCGCCGAGGTGATGGTGGCAACGTCGCTCTTGACCATGGTCGCCGCCATCATGCTGATGCGCTACCGCGTGCGCTGGAGATGACATGAGCGAAGCATTTGAAATCCTCTTCACCGCCAGCTTCTGGGTTGCCGCCATCCGCATTGCCTCGCCGCTGATCTTTGCCACCATGGGGGAGCTGATCTGCGAGCGGGCGGGGGTGCTCAATCTCGGGATCGAAGGCATCATGGTAGCGGGCGCGTTTTCAGGCTGGTTCACCGTCTATATGGGCGGGGATCTGTGGACCGGCGTGTTCGTCGCCGCGCTGACAGGGGCGATGTTCGGGCTGCTGCATGGGTTCCTCACGGTGCCGCTGGGGCTGTCGCAGCATGTGACCGGCATCGGAATCACGCTGCTGGCCGCAAGCCTGACCTATTTCACTTACCGTATCCTGTTGCCGGAAGTCTCGTCGCCGCCGAAGATCGAGCCGTTTCAGCCGTTTGCGGTGCCGGTTCTGTCGGATATTCCGGTGCTGGGGCCGGCGCTGTTCAACCAGACGCCGCTGACATACCTTGCCTATTTTACCGTCGCCGCGGTGGCCTTCATCTTCTACCGGACACCGGTGGGCGTGGCCGTGCGGGCGGTGGGTGAAAATCCGGCCGCGGTTGAAGCGCAGGGCATTTCCGTGACGGCGGTGCGCATCGGCGCAGTGATGGCAGGGTCGGCGCTGATGGCTGTCGGCGGCGCGTTTCTGACCATGTCGGCGTTCAACTCGTTCTTCTTCGAGATGATCAACGGGCGCGGCTGGATCGCCATCGCGCTGGTGGTGTTCGGCTCCTGGCGGCCCGGCAAGGCGCTGATCGGGGCGGTCCTGTTTGCAGCCTTCGATGCGTACCAGGTGCGGCTGCAACAGATCACCGGCGGGGTGATCCCCTACCAGATCTTCCTGATGATGCCGTTCGTGCTGTCGATCGTGGCGCTGGTCGTGGTGGCCCGCCGCGCGACCTATCCAAAGGCGCTGATGGTTCCCTACCAGAAAGGCGAGAGATGAGTTTTGATACCTTGCTCAAGGGCGGTGTGCTGCCTGACGGGACGTCTGCAGACATCGCCATAAAGGACGGGCGCATCGCCGCGATTTCGCCCGGTATAGAAGCCGAGGCTGGTCAGACCGTCGATGTGTCCGGCAATCTGGTGTCGCCGCCCTTCGTCGATCCGCATTTCCACATGGATGCGACGCTGTCCTATGGCCAGCCGCGGATCAATGCCTCGGGTACGTTGCTTGAAGGGATCGGGCTGTGGGGCGAACTCAAGCCGCTGCTGACGCATGAAGCGGTCAAGGAAAGGGCGCTTGCCTATTGTGACTGGGCCGCGTCAATGGGCCTGCTTGCCATCCGCACCCATGTCGATGTCTGCGACGACCGGCTGCTGGCGGTGGAAGCGCTTCTCGAGGTGAAGCAGGAGATCTCGCACTATATCGACCTGCAACTGGTGGCGTTTCCGCAGGACGGGCTCTATCGTTCGCCAACCGCACGCGAGAACACGATCAGAGCGCTGGATATGGGCGTCGACGTGGTCGGCGGCATTCCGCATTTCGAGCGCACCATGGCCGATGGCCGGGCGTCGGTGACCGAGCTCTGCGAGATTGCTTCCGAGCGCGGGCTGATGGTCGACATGCATTGCGACGAGACCGACGATCCCCTGTCGCGGCATATCGAGCAACTGGCCTACGAGACCCAGCGGCTCGGGCTGCAAGGCCGGGTGGCAGGTTCGCATCTGACCTCGATGCACTCGATGGACAATTACTATGTCTCCAAGTTGCTGCCGCTGATTGCCGAGGCGGAGGTGGCGGCCATTCCCAACCCGCTGATCAACATCACGCTGCAGGGACGTCACGATACCTATCCGAAGCGGCGCGGCCAGACGCGGGTTCCGGAGATGCTCAAGCATGGTATCCGGGTCGGATTCGGCCAGGATTGCGTGCTCGATCCCTGGTACTCGCTGGGCACGGCAGACATGCTCGATGTTGCCTTCATGGGGCTGCACGTGGCGCAGATGACCAGCCCGGATGACATGCGCCGCTGCTACGAGATGGTGACCACGCAGAGCGCGGCCATCATGGGGCTCGAGGACTATGGGCTCAAAGTCGGCAAGCGGGCTGATCTCATCGTGCTGGATGCCGGAAACCCGATCGAAGCCATTCGCTTGCGGGCGACGCGGCTGATGGTCATGGCGCGCGGCAAGGTGATTGCCCGGCGGGAACGGTCGCCGATGCGGCTCGAAATTCCCGGCCGGGAAGCTGACATCGACCGGCGCTTCAACATACCGGAACCGCGCTGAGCCGATCTGGATTGGCTGAGCCGATCTGGATCACCGGTTAAAGAACAGGGTTAATACTTACGTAAGTGCACTGGACTACACTGCGCGGAGTTGTTCTGCGTCAAGGGTATCCAGTTATGGCCGAAGCCAAGCGTAAATTGTTCCACATGTTCCGGGTCTCGCGCAAGCTTGCCTTGCTGTCAGGTGGATTTCTATTTGTACTGGGGGCTTCCGGAACGGCTGCCCTGGTGTTTGCCCCGGCCAACATTATTCCTGGCTATGAGGAAGAAACAAGCGGTCACTGCAAGACCGTCTACCAGTCGGAATTCCGGCGTGGCAAGGAAAAGCGGCTGATCGCGGTTATCTCCGGCGACGACCTCGAGCCGAGAGAGCGCGTGAAGACCGGCCTGCGGCTCGCGCGTCATCTGTCGGAAACGGTAAATCCCGATCTCGTCATCGTCCAGGTGGCCGATCACCGCGGCCCGACCGAGCGGGCCGAGCTTCGCGGTTACGCAATCGGCGCCGAAATCGTCTACGCTCCGGTGCCGACCAGAACATTGGCGGTTTCGCAGCCGTGGGAGGTGCGTTACGTCAACACACTGCCTTCCAACACCGGTTATTACTTCGGCGAGCGGGTCGACATGCCGCAATCTGAGATCGAAGCTGTCGCGCAGGAGATCGAGCTCGTTGCCGGCTGCGATGGCGATCTGGTCGATGAAGAAGCCCAAATCGTTGCCGCCAGCGGCGACGCGGAGCCGGCGAAAGCCGCCGGCCACTGATCCCGTCTGAGTGCTTTCGTGCTATTCGCTGCGGGTCTTGCGGGCCGGGAACAGGATCACGTCGCGGATTGACGGCGCGTTGGTCAGGAGCATGATCAGGCGGTCAACGCCGATGCCCAGACCACCTGCCGGCGGCATGCCCTGATCGATGGCATCGAGAAACTCGTCATCGAGCTGCTTTTCCATTTCGCCACGGGCGTGGGCCTGTTCGAGCTGTTCGACCATGCGCTTGCGCTGCTCTTCCGGGTCGTTGAGCTCGGAAAAGGCGTTGCCCAGTTCCCAGGCGTTGCAATAGGTCTCGAAGCGTTCGACAAGGCGCGGCTCGCCGGGAACTTCCTTGGCGAAAGGCGAGATGTCTTTCGGGAAGTGCGTGACATGCGATGGCTGGATCAGCGTGGATTCGACCTTTTCCTCGAAGATGAAGGCCAGGCATTCGCCCCAGGTCCAGTCGTCCTCGATCTCGAATCCGGCAGCCTTGGCTGCGGCACGAGCTTCCTCGTCGGTGTCAATGGCGCGGAAGTCGATGCCAGTTGCATCCTTGACCGCATCGGGCATGGCGACCCGCTTGAACGGACCCTTGAAGGAAAGTTCCTTGTCGCCATAGGTGATTTCGGTGCTGCCGTGGATCGACATCGCAAGGCTTTCAAACAGGCGCTCGACCAGGCCCATGATGTCTTCGTAATCGGCATAGGCCCAGTAGCACTCGAGCATGGTGAACTCGGGATTGTGCCGGGTGGAGACGCCTTCATTGCGGAAGTTGCGGTTGACCTCGAAGACCTTGTCGGTCAGTCCCGAAACCAGCGCCCGCTTGAGATAGAGTTCCGGCGCGATGCGCAGGTACATGTCGAGCTTGAGCGTGTTGTGGTGGGTCTTGAACGGCTCGGCGGTGGCGCCGCCATAGACCGAATGCAGCATCGGGGTTTCGATTTCCATGAAGCCGTCATCTTCCATGAAACGGCGAATTCCGGAGATGATCTTCGAGCGCTGCTGGAAGCGGAGCTTTGAATCCTCATTGGTCAGGATATCAAGATGGCGCTTGCGGTAGCGCTGCTCGATGTCGGACAGGCCGTGCCACTTTTCCGGCATCGGCAGCAGCGACTTGGTCAGCATGGTGATTTCATGGGCGTTGACGGTCAGTTCGCCACGCTTGGTGCGGCGGACTTCGCCGGTGACGCCGATGATGTCGCCCATGTCGATCAGCGGCAGGAGGTCACGTGCTTCCTGCGGCGTCGTGTCCTTGTGGCTGAAGATCTGCACCTTGCCTGACGCGTCATGGATATCCATGAACATGCCTGAGTTGCGCGACGAGAACACGCGCCCGGCGACGGTGATGATGTCGCCGGTCAGGGTATCAGGTTCGATGCCGGCATATTTCTCCGCCAGTTCCTGATTGGTCATGGTGCGGTGAAAATGCGCGGGATAGACCTCGGCCACCGTCTCGCGCAGCTTGGCAAGCTTCTGGGCGCGCACTTCGGTAACGTCGGACGAAAGGCCGGGCTCAGTTGTTGTGTCGTTCATTGTCTTACCCGTTGTTTGCTTTGGCTGCTTCGACGCCGGCCTTGACTGCGAGTTCGGCCTGCTTGAGGCGCTGGCGCACCACCGAACGGCCAAGAATGGACATGGAATCAAACAGCGGCAATGACCGCGATGACCCGGACACGGCGATGAACATCGGCGCGAGAAGGTTCCTGAGCTTGATGTCGTTGCGTTCGGCAATGGCGCGGAGTTCCGCCTCGATGCTTTCGGCGTTCCACTCGAAGATCTTCTCGAGATCCGGCTGAACTGTCTGCAGGATTTTCAGAACGTCCTCGAGCGGGACTTTCTTGATCCTGGAAAAGTCGTCTGCCGTCAGTCCCAGATCGCCCTTGAGCAGGAAGCCGGTCAGATCAGGCAGGTCGGAGAGCTTGGTGATGCGGGACTGGGCCAGCTTCATGCCTTCGCCGAAGCGTCCGTTTTCCTGTGCCCATGCCAGAACACGGGCAACAAACTCTTCCTCGGAAATGCTTTCGCGCAGCCAGCGGCCGTTGAGCCAGTCGAGCTTCTGAAGGTCGAAGATTGCGCCGGCCTTGTTGAGGTTTTCCGGATCGAAATTGGCAACCAGCTGGTCGATGCTCTGCAGTTCCTCGCCCTCGGCAATCTGGATGAAGAACAGGCCAAGGAAGTTCATCAGCGCCTCGGGCAGGAAGCCGAGCGCCGCGTAATAGGAAATCGAGGTCGGGTTCTTGCGCTTCGACAGCTTCGACTTGTCGGCATTGCGCATCAGCGACAGGTGCATGAATACCGGCGGCTCGAGACCAAGATACTGGTAGATCAGAATGTGCTTTGGCACCGAGGAGAGCCATTCCTCGCCGCGGGCCACATGGGTGATCTTCATCAGATGATCGTCGACCACGTTCGCCATGTGGTAGGTCGGCATGCCGTCAGCCTTGAGCAGGACCTGCATGTCGACGGCTTCCCAGGGAATTTCAACCTCGCCATAGACGCCATCAACGAATTTGCAGGTGCCTTCCGTCGGGATCTTCATGCGCACCACGGACGGCTCGCCGGCCGCCATGCGTGCGGTGACTTCCTCGGCCTTGAGGTTAAGGCAGTGGCCGTCATATTTCGGTGGCTTGCCGGCGGCGCGCTGGGCTGCGCGCATTTCGTCCAGCCGCGCGGGCGTGCAGAAGCAGCGGAAGCCGTGGCCGTTCTCGACGATCTTTTCGACATAGGGAGCGTAGAGGTCCTTGCGCTCGCTCTGGCGATAGGGGCCGTAAGGGCCGCCGATGTCGGGGCCTTCCGACCAGGACAGGCCACACCATTTGAGCGCGTCGAGAACCTTCTGTTCAAACTCAGGCGTCGAGCGCGCGGCATCGGTGTCCTCGATGCGCAGGATGAACTCGCCGCCGTTCTTCTTCGCAAACAGATAGTTGAACAGTGCGATATAGGCGGTTCCGACATGCGGTTCGCCAGTCGGAGACGGTGCGATGCGCACCCGCGTTGCAGTGTTGGCCATTTTGTATTCGCCCGCTTTCAGGTCCGGTTGATTGGTGCGCGCGGCGGCTTGTGCCGGCTGCGATCGCTGTCCGGTTTCGCTGCAGCCAGGCTAGGCGCGGCGGAGACCGGCAGGCGCTGCCTTAGGCCATATTGTGCCGGTTGCGTCAAGTATAAGGGTTTGCGGGAGGGCTGTCGCCGGTTGAGCAGCGCGACGAGGACTGATGTTGGTCGCAGTCTCATTTCTGATTTACGTACCTCAGAATTTGGGCTAGAAGACGCGGCAGGAGGAGTGAATGCGACCAACCGTACATGACATTGCGGCTGAGGCCGGGGTCAGTCTTGCGACTGTTGACCGGGTGCTCAATGGCCGCCCGGGCGTGCGCCAGAAGACCGTCGAAAAGGTTGAAGCCGCAGTTGAACGGCTTGGCTATGTGCGCGACGTGTCAGCTGCCAATCTTGCCAGAGGCCGCGTCTATCCGCTTCTGTTCGTGGTGCCTGAGGGCCCCAGTTTCATGCGTGGGCTTGAGGCCGAAATCCGGTCCGCCATGCAGCGCTCGTCTGCAGAGCGCACTTCGATCACGATCGAAACCGTACCGCCATTCGATCCCGCTGCCATTGTCGCCGTGCTTGATCAGGTCGATCCCGCGGCGGTCACTGGCGTGGCGCTGGTTGCCACGGATACGCCCGAAGTCTCAGCGGCTGTCGACCGGCTGATTGACAGAGGCATTCATGTCGCAACGCTGGTGTCGGACCTTCCGGGCTCGCGGCGAACGCATTTTTGCGGAATCGACAACCTGGCTGCCGGACGCACGGCGGCAGGTCTCATCGGGCGGTTTTGCGCGGGACGATCCGGCAAGGTTCTGGTTGTCGCCGGGTCGATGGCGCTTTCGGACCACATGGACCGGGCGGCGGGCTTTGCCGCGATCTTGAATTCCGAGTTTCCGGGCCTTGAAATCGTCGGTCCGGTGGAGACCAATGATGACGCGGACAGGGTGCGCGAGGCCGTCAGGACGGCGATGGCGGCCAATCCGGACATGATTGCAATCTACAATCTCGGCGCTGGCAACCGCGGACTGCTTGAAGCCTTGCCGCAGGCGGACAGGGGCAGGCTCGCGGTGGTCGTGCACGAGGTCACCGAAGTGTCGCGCAAGGGGCTCGCCGAGGGGCTGTTCGACGCGGTGATCAATCAGGATTGCGGCCACGAGGTGCGCAGCGCAATCCGGGTGCTGAAGGCTCGTGCCGACGGGCTGGTACCGCTCAGCGCCCAGGAGCGCATTCGCATCGACATTTTTCTCAAGGACAATTTGCCATGACCGGCTGGTTTGAACGCAATCGTCCAATCCACTCTTGAAAGGATCTGCCGCCATGTATCTCGGACTTGATCTTGGTACATCATCGCTGAAAGCGCTGCTGATCGATGACACGCAACGCATTCTCGGTTCCGCAAGTGCCCCGCTGACTGTCGAAAGGCCGCATCACGGCTGGTCGGAGCAGGATCCCGACAGCTGGATCACGGCAACAGGCAAAGCTCTGGCGGAACTGGCGAAAATCCACGCTTCGGAGCTGGCGAAAGTGCGCGGCATCGGGCTGTCAGGACACATGCATGGTGCGACCACAATCGACAAGGACGGCAAGGTCATCCGCCCCTGCATCCTGTGGAACGATACAAGAAGTTTCGAGCAAGCAGCAGAGCTCGATGCCGATCCGCAATTCCGTCGTCTGACCGGCAACATCGTGTTCCCGGGCTTTACCGCGCCGAAACTGAAATGGATGGCGGCCAACGAGCCGGACGCGTTCGCACGGGTGGCCAAGGTACTCTTGCCCAAGGATTATCTCAGGCTCTGGCTGACTGGTGAGGCGATCTCGGAGATGTCGGATTCCGCCGGAACGTCCTGGCTCGATGTCGGCAAACGCGCCTGGGACGATGGACTACTGTCTGCCACTGGGCTCGACCGGAGCCAGATGCCGGCGCTTGTTGAAGGCACCGAGCGGGCCGGCGCGTTGCGGGCAGAGGTGGCCTCTGAACTCGGGCTGCCTGCCGGCATCCCGATTGCAGGCGGTGCAGGGGACAATGCGGCGTCGGCTTGCGGCATGGGCACCGTCGGCGACGGGCATGCATTTGCGTCGCTCGGCACATCCGGCGTGCTGTTTGCCGCCAACAACCGTTATTTGCCCAATCCCGACAGCGCGGTGCATGCATTCTGCCATGCGCTTCCAGGCACCTGGCATCAGATGGGCGTGATCCTGTCGGCGACGGATTCGCTCAACTGGCTTTCCAGAATAACCTCGGCTGAGCCGTCAACGCTGACTACCGAGCTTGGCGACACATTGCTGGCGCCGGGACCGGAAATGTTCCTGCCCTATCTCTCGGGTGAACGCACGCCGCACAATGACGCGGCCATCCGCGGCGGTTTTGCGGGTCTCGGCCACGAATCCGATCGTTCGGAACTGACCCGAGCCGTGCTGGAAGGTGTGTGCTTTGCCTTCCGTGACAGCCTGGCCGCCCTGTCCCAGGCCGGCACGTCGCTGACCCGGGTGACCGCCATCGGAGGCGGTTCGAAGTCGAGCTACTGGATCGAAGCCCTTGCCACCGTGCTGGACCTGCCGGTCGATATTCCCGAGGGCGGTGATTTCGGCGCGGCGTTCGGTGCCGCCCGGCTCGGGCTGATCGCAGCCGAAAACGCTGACCCCTTCTCCGTGTGCACGCAGCCGGCCACGGAACGAACCATTCACCCCAATCGCGATCTCGCGGGTGCCTTTGACGAGGCATACCAGACCTATCGCGCGCTTTATCCAGCACTCAAAGGAGCCATGTCATGAGCACCGGATTTTTCGGAGACGTCACCAAGATCAAGTATGAAGGCCCGGACAGCACAAATCCGCTGGCCTTTCGTCATTACAATGCCGACGAAATCGTCGGCGGCAAGCGCATGGAAGACCATCTGCGGTTTGCTGTCGCCTATTGGCATTCCTTTGCCTGGGAAGGCGGCGACCCGTTTGGCGGCCAGACTTTCGAGCGGCCCTGGTATCCCCAGAACTCGATGGACTTGGCAAAGCTGAAGGCCGACGTGGCGTTCGAAATGTTCTCGGCGCTTGGCGCGCCGTTCTACTGCTTCCACGATGCCGATGTTCGCCCGGAAGGCTCCAACTTCGCTGAGAACACCCGCAACCTTAAAGAGATCGTCGACTATCTTGCCGGCAAGCAGGAAGCCACCGGCGTCAAGCTGCTGTGGGGCACGGCCAATCTGTTCTCCAACCGGCGTTTCATGTCGGGCGCTGCGACCAACCCCGACCCGGACGTGTTTGCCTTCTCCGCGGCAACTGTGAAGTCCTGCATGGATGCCACTCAAAAGCTCGGCGGCGCCAACTATGTTCTCTGGGGCGGGCGCGAAGGCTACGAGACCCTGCTCAACACCGATCTGAAGCGTGAAGACGCACAGCTTGGGCGCTTCCTCAACCTGGTGGTCGAATACAAGCACAAGATCGGTTTTGAGGGCACGATCCTGATCGAGCCGAAGCCGCAGGAGCCGACCAAGCACCAGTATGATTACGACGTGGCGACAGTCTACGGGTTCCTGAAGCGGCACGGTCTCGAAAACGAGGTCAAGGTCAATATCGAGCAGGGCCACGCTATCCTTGCCGGCCATTCCTTCGAGCACGAGATCGAGCTGGCCCAGGCGCTGGGGATTTTCGGCTCCATCGACATGAACCGCAACGACTATCAGTCGGGCTGGGACACCGACCAGTTCCCCAACAATGTGCCGGAAATGGCGCTGGCCTATTACGCCATCCTGAAGGGCGGCGGATTTGCCACCGGCGGCACCAATTTCGACGCCAAGTTGCGGCGCCAGTCGCTCGACGCGGAAGACCTGCTTTATGCCCATATCGGCGGCATGGATACCTGTGCACGGGCGCTGAAGGCTGCGCACAAGATGGTCGAGGACGGCGTGCTGACGAGCTTCGTCGAGGATCGTTACAAGGGCTGGGGCGGTGCTGAAGCGAAGAAGATGCTCGACGGCACCTATTCGCTCTCCGACATCGCCGACTATGTGACCAAGGCCGACATCAACCCGCAGCCGAAATCCGGGCGGCAGGAATATCTGGAGAACATCGTCAATCGCTATGTCTGACGCATGATCGGCAGGTTTTGATCCATGGGCGGCGGTTCATTGCGATGAGCCGCCGTTCTTTTTGAACAGTCTTTTGTTTGCGTGGCGGTGTTCTGTCGCGTAAATCAGGCTTCCAGACTGAAAGATCATCCCGGAAGGAAGTTCACCATGCAATTTGCCCGCCTGAACGGTGTCGTCATTCATCATCAGGTGATCGGTGCTGCGCCTGAAAAGCCCACGGTCGTGTTCGCCAATTCGCTGGGCACGGACTACCGCATTTGGCGCGACGTGATCGTGCGGATGGTCGGGGACTATTCCATCATCGCCTATGACAAGCGTGGCCATGGCCTGTCGGAATCGGGTGACGCAGAGATCACCATGGATGATCACATCAATGATCTGATCGCGCTGATCGAGCATTACGAAGCCAAGAACGTGATCCTTTGCGGGCTGTCGGTCGGCGGCATGATCGCGCAAGGGCTGGCGGCCCGGCGGCCCGAGCTGGTTCGGGCGCTGATCCTGTGCGACACCGGCCACAAGATCGGCACGGCCGACATGTGGGATGCTCGCATTTCGGCAATTAACGAGATGGGCATTGCCGGGCTCTCCGACGCCATTCTGGAGCGCTGGTTCACCAAGGAGTATCGCAGCGCCGACAATGCCGAGTTCACCGGCTACCGGCTGATGCTCGAACGCACGCCGGTTGAAGGCTATGTCGGAACTTGTGCCGCAATCCGCGACAGTGATTTCACCCAGTCCAGTTCCGAACTGGTGGTGCCGACAATCTGCGTGGTGGGGACTGAAGACGGCTCGACACCGCCCGCCCTGGTGGGCGAACTGGCGCGGCTGATCCCTGGCGCGATGTATCAGGAGATCCCGGGAGCGGCACATCTGCCGTGCATCGAGAAGCCGATCGAGCTCAGCGAGACCATAAAGGCATTTATCGAGCGGCTTTCGACAAATTGACGTCGGGGCATCCCGGCACCATCCACCCCAGGGGACTCCTATGACCCAAGACAGCTCGCCTCACACACTGGCCCGCCGCTTCCCCGACGATTTTCTCTTCGGGGTGGCGACCGCCTCCTACCAGATCGAGGGCGCCGCGCAGGCTGATGGCCGGAAGCCGTCGATCTGGGACGCATTTTCGCACATGCCCGGACGGGTCAAGGGCGGGGATACCGGCGATGTTGCCTGCGATCACTACAACAGGCTGGATGCCGATCTCGACCTGATGGCGGAACTGGGTGCAAAGGCCTATCGGTTTTCCATTGCCTGGCCCCGGATCCTTCCCGATGGAACCGGCGCGATCAACGAGAAAGGTTTTGATTTTTACGACCGCCTGCTGGATGGACTGAAAGCGCGCGGCATCAAGGCGTTTGCGACGTTGTATCATTGGGACCTGCCGCTGGCGCTGACGGGCCGGGGCGGCTGGACCGACCGGGATACGGCGGAGGCTTTCGCGCAATATGCGGGGATCGCGACCAGGCGGCTCGGCGACCGGCTCGACACAATCGTGACCTTCAACGAGCCCTGGTGTTCGGTCTATCTCGGCCATCTGATGGGCGTGCATGCGCCGGGTGAGCGATCTATGGAGGCTGCAATGGCGGCGCTTCACGTCACCAATCTGGCGCACGGTCTGGGCGTTCAGGCAATCAGGGACGAGCGGCCCGAGATCCCGGTTGGCATCGTTCTCAACGCGATGAGCGTGATGGCGGCAAGCGACAGCGATGCGGACCGCAAGGCGGCACAGCGCGCCAATGATTTCCACAATGGGGTGTTCTTCGGGCCGCTGTTTACCGGCGCCTATCCGCACGCCGTACTCGAAGGATGTCCGGATCTGGCCGGTCATATCAAAGATGGCGATCTCGAGACGATCCACCCGCCGCTCGATTTCTGGGGGTTGAACTACTACACACCGATGCGGGTGCGCGACGATGCGTCAGTGCCGTTTCCGCATGTTGCGGGGGCACCCGCGGTCAGGCCTGAGACAACCGATATCGGTTGGGAAATCGAACCTCAGGGGCTCTCCCATGTGGTCAAGGATCTCTATGGCCGCTACACGCTGCCTCCGTTCTACATCACTGAGAATGGCGCAGCCGACAATACTGAGGCGGAAAACGGTGCGGTCAGCGACACGATGCGGCTTGAGTATCTTTCAACCCATCTCTCGGTTGCTGCGGATCTGATCGCCGAAGATTATCCGTTGAAGGGCTATTTCGCCTGGAGCCTGATGGACAATTTTGAGTGGGCCGAGGGCTATTCACAGCGGTTCGGCATCGTGCATGTGAACTATGACACGCAGCAACGAACCATCAAGCAGTCCGGACACTGGTACGCGTCGCTGATCGCCGCGCACAAAGCTGCGAGTAATTGATCAGCGCACCACGAAACCGTGGGCGAAAGGATCTTCCTCGTCATCGATGGTGATGGTGTTGAGCCCGGTTTCCACGGCCCAGCCGGCGATGGAAGGAATGATGGCAGGTTTGCCCGCAACCTCGGTCGCTGCCTCGACGCGGCCATGAAACAGCGAGCCGATAATGCTTTCGTGGATGAAGTCATCGCCCGGTTTGAGCTTGCCCTTTGCGGCCCATTGCGCCATGCGCGCCGATGTGCCGGTGCCGCAGGGTGAGCGGTCTATCGCCTTGTCGCCGTAGAAGACGGCGTTGCGGGCATGGGCTTCCGATTTGGTCGGTGCGCCAGTCCAGAGGATGTGGCTCAGGCCGCGGATGCCAGGTTTTTCCGGGTGCACGAACTCATGCTCGCTGTTGAGGCGGTCGCGAAGAGCGGGGCTCATGCGCACCAGATCAGCGGCGGAGAAATCCGCCATGTCGGCGAAATGTTCCTGTCCGTCAACGATGGCGTAGAAATTGCCGCCATAGGCGACGTCGACGGTGATCTCGCCCAGGCCGTCGCAGTGTGTCTTGATGCCGGTGGAATGCAGGAAGGCCGGAACATTTGTCAGACGCACTTCGGTGACCTTGCGGCCTTTCATCTGGTAGCGGGCGACGATGCGGCCGGCGGGGGTGTCGATGGCGAGAGTGCCGGGGTCGCGGGGACTGACCAGACCGTTCTCGATCGCCATGGTGACCGTGCCGATGGTGCCGTGGCCGCACATCGGCAGGCAGCCGGAGGTCTCGATGAACAGGAAGGCGATGTCGCAATCGTCGCGGGTCGGCGGATACAGGATGGTGCCGGACATCATGTCGTGGCCGCGCGGCTCGAACATTAGGCCGGCGCGGATCCAGTCATACTCGGCAAGGAAATGGGTGCGGCGCTCGAGCATGGTTGCGCCTTCGAGCTGCGGGCCGCCGCCGGTGACAACACGCACCGGGTTGCCGCAGGTGTGGCCGTCGATGCAGAAGAAACGATTGCGCGCCATGGGTTACTCGCCGGTTAGGGTTCAGAAACGGTCGGGCCGGCAGGCCGTAATGTCAATACTCGGAGTGTGGCCGCTCACGAGATCCTTGATCAGGCGACCCATTGCAGCCGATTGGGTGAGCCCGAGATGGCCATTGCCGAAAGCCAGCAGGATTGAGGGATCTTCGGGCAGGGCACCAACCACGGGCAAGGTGTCGGGCAGCGAGGGCCGGAAGCCCATCCATTCGACCCCGCCGGTGGTTTTCAATCCGGGCAGGAAGCTTGCGGCCTTGTCGAGCATGGCTTTCGAGCGGGCAAAATTGGGCGGCAGGTCGAGGCCGCCGAGTTCGACCGCACCGCCGACACGGACTCCGGTCTCCAGCGGCGTCATGACGAAGCCGTGATTGCCGAAGATCAGCTGGCGTTTGAGATCGAAGGCACCGGGGGGCAAGGTGGTGTTGTAGCCGCGTTCGGTGTCGAGCGGGATCCGGAGCCGGGTGACGGGATTGATCAGCCGGGTCGACCAAGACCCGGCGCAGACGACAATTCTTTCTGCCTGGCGTGTGGTGCCATCCGCGAGCCGGGCGGAAGGGCCGCTTTCACTGCGTTCAAGTCCGACGATCTCAGCTTTCTCGAATCGGGCTCCGCAGCGTTCCGCATGGGCCCAGAGTGCCTGTGCAAACATCTGCGGTTCGGACACGGTTTTCCAGCCGGGAACGAAGGTGCCCGCGACAAAGCGGGGAGACAGGCCGGGTTGTAGCTCCGCGAGCCTGCTGCCGCGGACATGCTCGAAGGCGATGCCGGCCTGCTCGCGCTGGCGCCAGCCCTGTTCCGTGGCCTTGAGTTCGGCTTCGCTTTCATAGAGTTCCAGCGAGCCGTCATGGCGCACCATGCCAGCGATGCCGGCCCGGTCGACCAGCGCCATCATCTCGGTTTCGGCGAGCCGCATCAGCGCAGTCTGCATGCTGATCGAGGCCTGCTGGCGGGCCGGCAGGCTGGCTTTGGCGAACTGCCATAGCCAGGGTGTCAGTTTCGGCAGATAGGACGGGCGGATAGATAGCGGGCCGAGCGGATCAAGCAGCCATTTCGGCGCCTTTAGCACGATCTTCGGCGAGGCCAGCGGCATGATGTCGGAAAACGCCAGTGCTGCCGCATTGCCCTTGCTGGTTTCCTCGGCCAGGCCAGAACGGTCGATTACCGTGACCGAGTGGCCTGCTTCACTCAGCAGTGCCGCGGTGGCGATGCCGACAACGCCACCACCAACAATGATGACGCTGTTCGCGCTCATGCGTCCTCGGAACTTGCGGCAGCGCGCGCGGCCAGCATCTGTTGCTGACGCATGCGGAAACGGGCCCGGTCTTCCTCGCTGCGGGTCTCGTAGCAATGCGGACAGGAGACGCCGTCTTCGTAAAGTTCGGAGGCCTGTTCCTCCGGCGTCACCGGATTGCGGCAGGCGCGGCAGAGGATTTCATCGCTTTCACGCAGGCCATGGGTGACGGCGACACGCTCGTCAAAGACAAAGCAGGAGCCCTGCCAGAGGCTTTCCTCTTCCGGCACGTTCTCGAGATATTTGAGAATGCCGCCTTTGAGATGGTAGACATTTTCATAGCCTTTTGCGCGCATGAAGGCGGTTGCCTTTTCGCAGCGGATGCCACCGGTGCAGAACATGGCGATGGGCCTGGACTTGTCCTCGAGACCGGCTTCGTCGACCCAGCCGGGGAATTCCCGGAAGGTGTGGGTTTCGGGATTGACGGCTCCCTTGAAGGTGCCGATCCCGACCTCGTAATCATTGCGGGTGTCGATCACCACCGTCTCGGGATTGGAGATCAGCGCATTCCAGTCCTCAGGATCGACATAGGCGCCGACGCCCTCAAGCGGGTCGATATCGGGAACGCCCATGGTGACGATCTCTTTCTTCAGGCGCACCTTCATGCGCCGGAACGGCATCTTGTGGGCGCTGCTTTCCTTGTGCTCCAGCGACTCAAGGCCGGGAATTGCACGGATATGGGCTAGCACCGCGTCAATCGCTGCGCGCGTGCCGGCGATGGTTCCGTTGATGCCTTCACGGGCGAGCAGCAAGGTGCCCTTGACGCCCTGGTCTTCGCACAATCGAGCCAGCGGCGGCTGCAGCGCCTCGTGTCCGCTGAGCCGCGCAAAATGATAAAGCGCGGCGACAACCACGGGCTGGTTCGAAACGGGTGTTTTTGCAGGTGTCTTCATGCCTTCGGCAATAGCGCGTTCGCGCAGCTCAGGCAATCGGTGTGTGTGTGGGGCAGGCCGTCCTGCAGCATGGACAATTCCTGAGCGAAAGGCTATTCCGAGCGCTCCAGTTGATGCCGCGAAAGGACAAGCGCCATGGGCGACAAAACCGAGGCCCTCATTTCCATTCTCAAACTCCAGCCGGTGGTGCCGGTGCTTGTCATCAAGGATCTGGCCCATGCGGTGCCGCTGGCGCGGGCGCTGGTGGCAGGCGGCCTCAAGGCAATCGAGATCACGATGAGGACGCCGGTTGCGCTGCAGGCCATCCGTGCGGTGGCCGACGAGGTTGAGGGCGCTGTGCCGGGTGCGGGAACCGTGCTGAATGCGGGCCAGTACCACCAGGCCGTCGAAGCCGGATCGCAGTTCATCGTGTCCCCGGGCACCACGATCGAGTTGCTTGACGTCGCGCGCAAATCTTCGGTTCCGCTTTTGCCCGGTGCCGCAACCCCAAGCGAAGTGATGTCGCTGAAGGAAGAGGGCTACAAGGTCCTCAAGTTTTTCCCTGCCGAACAGGCAGGCGGTGCGGGCTATCTCAAATCGCTGTCCTCACCGCTGGCAGGCATGCAGTTCTGCCCGACGGGCGGGATTACGCCTGACAATGCGCGGGACTATCTGTCGCTGCCCAATGTGGTTTGCGTCGGCGGTTCGTGGGTGGCGCCAAACGCGCTGGTGGAAGCCGGCGACTGGGATGGCATTACCCGGCTTGCAACCGAAGCCTCGCGTTTGTCGGCCTGAGGCCGTCGCCAAAAGCGATATCGCCGCTGAGCATGGACTGGTGACGGGTATTGGCCGGTCACCAACGGGTGCCGGATGACCCGCGCCGCATTTGAAAGCGGGGTCCGGGCTTCCTATCTTGAGTTGGAAGTGGCCTCATTGTTTGGCCGCACCCAGGAAGACAAGGACCCCGACGCCATGTTTGATCCCAAAGCCCTGCTTGACCAGTTTCTCGGCTCCAACATTCCAGGCACCGAAGGCACAATTCGCGACAAGGCCGGTCAGGCCACGCAGATGGCCAAGGACAACCCGCTTGCAGCGGGCGCGATTGTCGCCGTGCTGCTGGGGACTGGCACCGGGCGCGCCATTGGCGGATCGGCACTGAAGCTTGGCGGCATGGCCGCGATCGCGGGGCTCGGCTATCAGGCCTGGAAGAATTATCAGGCCGGCAAGGCGCCGAATGATGCGGGTGGCGCACAGGATGCGGACCTGCTTGCACCGCCATCCGATTCCGAATTTTCCGCTGAGCCTGAAGCCGTGAACGGAGATTTCGCGCTTGCCCTGATCCGGGTGATGATTGCCGCTGCGCGCGCCGATGGTCATGTGGATGATGCCGAGCGGGCGCGCATCCACGACAAGCTGGCCCTGTCGGGGCTTGGCGCGGACGCGGTGGCGTTTTTGGATGACGAGCTGTCAAAGCCGGTCGACATGGACGCGATCATTGGTGCTGCTTCGAACGAGGCGCAGAAGGTGGAGATGTTCACCGCCGCACGGCTTGCGATCGAGCCGGACAGCCGTGCAGAACGCGGCTTCCTCGATCTGCTCGCAGGCCGGCTGGGACTTGCGGATCCGCTGGTGGATCACATCGAGGCGACGGTGGCTGCGGCCAAGGTCTGAGAGCAGCGCCATTCATCTTCAAACTCTTTCCATTTTGAGATGAACGGCACTAAAGTCCGGCGATGCAGTCACGCGTTGCCATCGAGAAACACTTCCGTCTGACCAGAACCGCTCTGTTTGTCGTCTGGGCAATCCTTTCGACCATCGTGGTGGCGTGGTCGGTCAGCGCCGCCAAGCAGCGTGCGCTGTCGGAGGTGATGCAGAAGGCCGGCGAAACCCTGTCGGTGCAGACCGAAATCCTGTCGGGCGTGCTCGACAAATACCGCTTGTTGCCGCCGCTGTTGTCGCAGCAATCATCTATCCGCGCGCTGTTCGTGCGTGATGTAGAGGGCAACGCGCAAGCGGTCGACGCCCGCCGGACAGCCGAAGCGATTGCGGGCATGTCTGCTGCCAGAGATGTGGCATTTTTCTTTCCGGACGGGGAACTGCTGGCAAATGCGCGCGGCCCATTTGCCGAACGCGAGGAGGGCTTGCCGCGACTGATCGCAGTTGCGTTGCAGGGGCGTCTCGGACGGGCGGCGCTGTCGAATGGTGATGGCGAGCGAACCTATGCCTTTTCTTCGGGTGTCCGGCGGGAAGGCCAATTTGTCGGTGTCGTCATCGTCTATGTCGACTTCTACCGGGTCGAGGCCGCCTGGGCGTTGTCGGCGCGACGCATTTTCGTTACCGACCCGTCGGATACGGTTTTCCTGGCCAATGATGCTGACTGGCGGCTCAACCGGATTTCCGATCTGCGCCAGGCTGGCAGTCCCGACCACTATCTCATCGATGGCCGCTATGAAGAGCGTATCGATCTGGTGCGCCGTTTGCCGGTGCTCGAGTGGGATTTGCACGTCCTGGCTGATCCGGCTCCGGTGGCGGCGGCACGGCTCAATGCGGCGGCGATTGCCTCTCTCGCCTGCTTGCTGGTCGGCATGATCGCGCTCGTCGTGCTTCGCCGCAATGAAGAGGCTGTCATCCGCGCGCGCTCTGACCGGGCAACGGCCTTGCGTCTCGAGCGTGTGGTCAGGGACCGGACGCGGGCGCTTTCTGTTACCAATCAGTCGCTGAGCGAGGAAGTCGAGGTTCGCCGCGAGGCGGAAGCCCGCTTGCGCAAGACGCAGGACGAGCTGGTCCAGACCGCCAAACTCGCAGCGCTGGGGCAGATGTCGACGGCCCTGAGCCACGAGTACAACCAGCCGCTGGCTGCGATCCGGTCCTATGCAGACAACGCCATCCGTTTTCTCGAACGCGGGGCGACATCGGAAGTGTCGGGCAATCTCGTGCGGATCAATGGCCTGGTCGACCGGATGGCGGAACTGTCGCGGACCCTGTTGTCGTTCTCCCGCAAGCCCGGCGCGACCATCGGCCCTGTTCCGCTGGGCACGATAGTCGACGAGGCGTTGCTGCTGGCACGCCCCCGTGCCCGCGCTGCAGGCATTGCCTCGATCACCGTCGGCGAGGATGTTTCCGGTCTTCATGTGATTGGTGGACGGATCAGGCTCGGACAGGTGTTCGTCAATCTGGTCAACAACGCCATCGATGCCTTGTCGGGACAGCCCGATGCACGGATCGGGATCGGCGCGCGACGGCAAGGTGACCGGGTTGTCGTCACCGTGATCGACAATGGTCCCGGGATCGAGAGCGAGCTGTTGCCGAAAGTGTTCGAGCCGTTTTTCACCACCAAGGGGGTCGGCGACGGTATCGGCATAGGCCTTTCCATCGTCGACAATATCATCCGGGATTTTGGCGGCACGATCATGGTCACAAACCAGGCGGAAGGTGGCGCCTGCTTCACCATCATTCTCCAAGCTGCTGATCCTGGACATGCAGACGGCGCAGGAGAATCCGCCCTGAGATCGGAAGGGGCCACTGTATGATGCTGGACAAGGCGTCAGCTTCATGATTTCAGGCTCTGCAGTGACACCGAGGGAAGGAACCGGTTCTTGGACGACACTTTTTCAGCGCTGAGGCCGCAGGACCGGGTGGTCCACCTGGTCGATGATGATGCAGATCTTCGCCATGCGCTCAAGCAGTCGCTGGAGCTGGAGGGGCTGAGTGTAACCTGCCACACCGGTGCGGAAGACATCGCGGATCTGCCCTTGCGCAGCCTTTACGGTGTCATCGTGTCCGATATCCGCATGCCGAGTATGGATGGATTGACGCTGATGCGCCGGATCCTCGGCATCGACCCGACCCTGCCGGTGGTGCTGATTACCGGGCATGGTGACGTGCAGATGGCGGTGGAGGCGATGCGCGCCGGGGCCTATGATTTCATCGAGAAGCCATTTGCCGCAAACCGCTTGTTCTCGGTCGTCGAGCGGGCGCTGGAGAAGCGACGGCTGGTCTTGGAAAACCGCTCGTTGCGCAATGCGCTTGAAGGCAGCAATGATCTCTCCTCCAGACTGGTCGGCCGCAATCCGGCAATCCAGCGGCTCAGGGCGCAGATCTCTGCCGTCGCCGATACCGATGCGGATGTTCTGATCACCGGCGAAACCGGGACGGGCAAGGAAGTTGTGGCAAGGGCGCTTCACGATTTCGGGTCGCGCTCAAAGGGCAATTTTGTCGCCATCAACTGCGCGGCGCTGCCGGCCGATATTTTCGAGTCCGAACTGTTCGGTCATGAGGCAGGTGCCTTTACCGGGGCGCAGAAACTCAGAATCGGCAAGCTCGAGCACGCCAATGGCGGTACGGTTTTCCTTGATGAAATTGAATCGATGCCGATCGATATGCAAGCCAAGCTGCTGCGGGCGATCGAGGGGCGGTCGATCGAACGGCTGGGATCGAACCGGCAGGTGGCGCTTGATGTGCGCTTCGTGGCGGCGACCAAGACGGACCTGATCAACAATCCTTCCTTCCGGACAGATCTCTATTACCGGCTCAACGTGATCACGCTCGAAATCCCGGTGTTGCGCGAGCGCCGCGATGACATTCCGCTGCTGTTCTTTCATCTGGCGCGCGAGGCCCGTGCCCGCTATCGCCGGGAGATTCCCGATGTCACGCCGCAGATCGAGGCGGGGCTGCTGGCGCATGACTGGCCGGGCAATGTGCGCGAATTGCGGAACGTGGCCGACCGTTTCGTGCTGGGAATGTGGTCGGGGTTCGGCTCCGACCAGGGTGCGGGCCTTGAAACCGGCACCGGCAATCTGTCCGAGCGGATGGACGCATTTGAACGGGCGGTGATTACGGCGGAGATCAAACGCAATGGTGGGGCTTTGAAGCCGACCTATGAGAGCCTCGGCATCTCGCGCAAGGGCTTGTATGAGAAAATGCGCCGCCTGGGCGTATCTTCCGATACGGAAGGGGATGGGTCGTAGGCGACCCATCAGCGAGCCCGGGCGGGTCGCGCGGCGCCCATCAGAGTGCCTGATAGCCCGCCGCCCAGGCGAGCTTCGGTGTCATTCAGGCCGTTTTCAGCTATTCTGGCAGCCTTGAGCAATTCTGACCACGTGGCACAGGGATTGCTCCTGTTGGGTTGAACGCGATGGACGGGAGGACGTCGCTGGGAGGTCCCGGGTGAATGTCCGGCCTTTCCCTTGTCCTCCGGTCTGCGCTTCGCTTGACAGTTTTCGGGCATGTTGCCCCAGTGGAGGATATCTCATGAAAAAGCTTCTTCTCGGCGCCGTTTCAGCCGCCGCCCTGCTTTTCACCGCAAATGCCGCGTCGGCCAATTGCGATGATGGTGAAATGGTCATCAAGTTCAGCCACGTCGTGGCTGCGACCGGTCACCCCAAGGGCGATGCCGCAACCCTGCTGGCCGAACGGGTCAATGAGGAAATGAACGGCAAGGCCTGCATGGAAGTGTTCGCCAACTCGACGCTGTTTGATGACGACAAGGTTCTCGAAGCCCTGCTGCTCGGCGACGTCCAGCTGGCAGCGCCTTCGCTTTCGAAGTTCGAAGCCTACACGCTCAAGTACCGTCTGTTCGATCTGCCGTTCCTGTTCTCGAGCCTCAAGGCCGTTGACACGTTTACCCAATCGGAAGCCGGCAAGGGCCTGCTGACCGTGATGGAAGATGTGGGCTATACCGGTCTGGGCTACTGGTCCTCGGGCCTGAAGCAGTTTTCGGCCAACAAGCCGCTGCTGACACCTTCCGATGCCGACGGCCTCAAGTTCCGCGTTCAGACCTCCGACGTTGCCGTGGCGATGATCGAGGCCATGGGCGGTTCGGCGCAGAAGCTGGCGTTCAAGGAAGTCTATGGCGCGCTGCAGACCGGCGTTGTCGACGGTCAGGAAAACTCTTGGTCGAACATCTACACGCAGAAGTTCTTCGAAGTGCAGGACGGCGTGACCGAAACCAACCACCAGCTGCTGGCCTACCTGCTTGTGACCTCGACCGAATGGCTCAACAGCCTCGATGATGATTTCCGCGAGCAGTTCGTCAAGATCACCAACGAAGTGACGATCGAAGCCAACGCTTCGGTTGCCGCCAAGGAAGCTGCGAACCGCCAGAACATTCTCGATGCGGGCGGCACGATCCGCGAACTCGATGCCGAGCAGCGCAAGGCCTGGGTCGATACCATGAAGCCGGTCTGGACCAAGTTCGAAGGCGATATCGGCACAGACCTGATCGACGCCGCAGTCGCCTCGAACTAGGCTGAACCTTGTTGCACAGCGGATCCGGGGGAGCTCTCCCGGGTCCGCACTTTATGATGCCGGCGGGATCCGGCAGCTGGGGGCCGCGATGAATATCTACTTGCCTTATCTCATCATGGGCACGGTGATCGTGCTGTTCTGGGTGGCGGAACGCCGCAATCCGGAGGCCGTGACACGGTTCGAGGAAAACGTGCTCGCCGTGTTGCTGGCGCTGATCACCTTCGTGTCGTTCACCCAGGTGATCGCGCGCTACGGCTTCAACAGCGGCTGGACTGGTGCACTCGAACTGACCCGGATCCTGTTTGCGTGGATGATCCTGTTCGGCATGAGCTACGGTCTGAAGCAGGGCATGCATCTGGGTGTTGATGCGCTGCTGCGGCTGTTTCCCAAGCCGGTGTTCCGGTTCTTTGCAATTTTTGGCGCTGTCTGCGCCTTTCTCTATGCGGCGATCCTGATCGAGTCTGCATGGCTTGGAATATTCGGCGCAGATACAAGCGGCGGCGCGATGATCTACTGGGCCAAATTCTACCAGATCGGCATCGGGCTTGATGATCTGCGCTATCCGGAATGGATGCAGGACACGTTCGGCCTGAAAGAGAGGGTGCAGCGCTGGATCGCCTATCTTATTCTCCCCATCGGACTGGGCCTTTTCGGTTTCCGCGCGCTGCAGGCGGTCGTGGCGATCTGGCGCGGCGAGCGTGAACTGGTGATTGCCGGGCATGAGGCGGAAGACCTTGTTGCCGAAAACCGCAACGTGTTGAAGGACTGATCCACTATGGAAACCGCAATCCTCTTCGTGCTCGTTCTCGGGCTGTTGTTTGTCGGCGTGCCGGTGGCGGTCTCGCTGGGCCTGTCGTCGATCATCCTGATCGCGTTCTTCTCCAATGACTCGATGTCGTCGGTCGCGATCCAGCTGTTCACGGCCTCTCAGAACTACACCCTGCTGGCGATCCCGTTCTTCGTGCTGGCCTCGGCCTTCATGTCGACCGGTGGCGTGGCCAAGCGCATCATCCGGTTTGCGATTGCGACGGTCGGGCACTTCCGCGGCGGCCTGGCCATGGCCAGCGTGCTGGCCTGCATGTTGTTTGCAGCACTGTCGGGCTCATCGCCCGCCACCGTGGTCGCCATCGGCACCATTGCCATCGCCGGCATGCGCCAGGTCGGCTACTCGAAGGAATTTGCGGCCGGCATCATCGCCAATGCCGGAACGCTCGGCATTCTCATTCCGCCTTCCATCGTCATGGTGGTCTATGCGGCGGCGACCGATGTGTCTGTCGGCCGGATGTTCCTGGCCGGCGTGATCCCCGGCGTGGTTGCCGGCCTGATGCTGATGATCGCGATTTACATCGTGGCGCGGATCAAGGGGCTTCCGTCAGAACCATGGCGCGGATTTGGCGAAATTATTGCCGGCGGCAAGGAAGCCGGTTGGGGCCTGTTCCTGATCATCATCATCATTGGCGGGATTTACGGCGGCGTGTTCACACCGACCGAAGCCGCTGCCGTGGCCGCGGTCTACTCGTTCTTCATCGCGATCTTCATCTACCGCGACATGGGGCCGATGGCGGGGGTCGCCTGGGTCAGTGACACGGATTCACGCAGCGCCCGCGCGGGATTCTCCGGCGTGGTCTATGCGGTGGCGTTCTATTTCGTCTGGATGATCCTGTCGTTCTTCGCCACCAATGACTCCGAGACAATCACCTTTGCCGGCCGGTCCAATCTCGGGCTTGCGATCGCGGCTGTCATTCTGGTTGCCTACACGGCTTGGCGCGGCGACAAGGGCCTTGCCGGGGTTCCCGGCGCGGTGATTGCCGGGCTTCCGGTGTGGGGCCGCAACCTGTCGCTGATGGGCCGCAATTTCGGCAAGGCGTTCTTCAACGAAGACACCCGCAAGGTGATGGTGGACGCCTCGAAGACCACGATCATGCTGATGTTCATCATCGTCAATGCGCTGCTGTTTGCGCATGTGCTGACTTCGGAACGGATTCCCGATGCCATCACCGATCTGATGCTCGGCTACGGCTTCACCTGGTTCACCTTCCTGATTGCGGTCAACATCCTGCTGCTGATCGGCGGACAGTTCATGGAGCCATCCGGCCTGCTGCTGATCGTGGCTCCGGTGGTGTTTCCGATCGCCATGGAGCTTGGCGTCGACCCGGTGCACCTGGGCATCATCATGGTGGTCAACATGGAGATCGGCATGATCACGCCGCCGATCGGGCTCAACCTGTTCGTGACTTCCGGGATTACCGGGATGAGCCTGGTACAGGTGGTGCGCGCGGCACTGCCCTTCGTGGCGGTGCTGTTCCTGTTCCTCATCCTCGTGACCTATGTGCCGGGGCTGTCGACCTGGCTGCCCTACAGCCTGATGGGCCCGGAGATCGTGACCAGATAGGCATTTGGGGGCCTCAAACAAAAACACCCAAACTCAAATTGACCGGGGCGCGCAAGCGCCCCGGATTTTTTGTTGCGGCCTGGTCCGCCGCTCGATTCAAGGACGGGCGGTTGATCACGCCAACTGATGGATGGCGTCAAAAAAGTCATGGAACGGGACGTTGTGCAGCCTTCGAGCGGGTGCCATGCTGTCTGAATGATGCACGATATCAATTTCCCGCTGATCCTGACGGCGGCCTTCATGGCCACGGCAAGTCCCGGGCCTTCGACACTGGCCATCGCGGGGACAGCGATGGCGCAGGGGCGGGCACAGGCCCTGGCGCTGGTGTCTGGTATCGTTTGCGGGTCCTGGAGCTGGTCAATTGCAGCGGCGCTCGGGCTTGGCGCCGTGATGCAGGCCAATGCCTGGACCTTTGAATTGCTGAGATATCTCGGCGCCGGATACTTGCTTTTCCTGGCCTGGAAAAGTGCTCGCAGCGCGATGACGCCGGGGACCGCGCAACTGCGATCGGTGTCAGCCGGAAGCTATCGTGCGGCCTATGGAAAGGGGCTTGCGATGCATCTGACCAACCCCAAGGCGATCCTGTTTTTCGGCGCCCTGTTCTCGGTCGGGGTACCGGTTTCCGCCTCTCCGTTGCAGATTGCCTCGGTGGTGGTTGCAGTTGGTCTGCAGAGCATATGCATCTTCACGGCCTATGCGCTGCTGTTTTCCAATGGACGCATCGTTGCGGTCTATCTGCGCCTCAAACGATGGTTCGAGGGGGCGTTCGCTTTGGCATTCGGAATTGCCGGCGTTGCGTTGCTGGCCAGGAGACTCTGAGCCTCCGGGTCTTTCGGTCGGCAGGTTGAATAGGCATTTTCCTGCCGTTTTGTGCGGCAACGGGTCAAATCACGCCTGTTCGTATTCAGATCTCGTTAACTTTTGAGGCGCACCCTGATCATAAGACATGCCACTTCACTCCTCCCAAGAACGGCATGACGGATGAGGGCGGCGCAAGCCGCCCTTTTTCTGTTCAGCTCTCGGCCAGGAAATCTCCGACCCGCGCGATGGCGTTGGTGATGTTCTCGTCGGAGTTGGCGCAGGATACGCGGATATAGCCTTCGCCAAGTACGCCGAAATCCGGACCGCCGATCAGCGCGACACCTGCCTCTTCAAGCAGCGCACTGGCAAGCTTCTTGGCTTTCCAGCCGGTCTGCGAGATGTTGGGGAAGGCGTAGAACGCGCCCTTGGGCAGAATGCAGGACACGCCGGGCAGTTCGTTGAGCAGATCGGTGACCAGCCGGCGACGGCGGTCAAAAGCGGTGAGCATGTCGTCAACCGCATCCTGTGGGCCGTCAATCGCGGCGATGCCGGCGAATTGCGAGGGGGCGTTGACGCAGGACCAGCAATTGACCGCGAGCTTGCGGACATAGCCGATCAGGCTGTCGGGCCAGATCGACCAGCCCATGCGCCAGCCGGTCATGGCCCAGGTCTTGGACCAGCCATTGAGCACGATCAGCCGGTCGCGGATCTCTGGATAGGTCAGCAGTGATGTGTGTTTTTCGCCGTCATAGGTCATCACGTCGTAGATCTCGTCGGACATGATGACGACCTGCGGATGATCGGCCAGCCCGGCGACGAGCTTGTCGATTTCGGCCTTGGGGGTGACGCCGCCGGTGGGGTTGGCCGGCGAGTTGAGGATCAGCAGCCGGGTCTGCGGGGTGATCAGCGCGAGGGTTTCTTCGGCTGAAAATGCAAAACTGTTTTCCTCGCGCATCGGTACGGGAATCGGGTTGGCGCCGACATGCTCGATCATCGAGCGGTAGATCGGAAAGCCAGGGTCGGGATAGAGGATATCGACACCGGGTTCGCCGAGCATGCGGATCGCGGCATACATGGTGGGCTTGCCGCCGGGCATGATCATGACGCTGTCGGGAGATATCTCCATGCCTGTCATGGAAAGGGTTCTGCGGCAGACGGCTTCGCGGGTCTGCAACAGGCCGTTGGCCGGGGTGTAGCCGTGATGTCCCTCGCGAAGGGCCTTCACCGCAGCCTCGACAATGTGCTCCGGGGTTTTGAAATCCGGCTGGCCGATGCCGAGGTTGATGATGTCGCGGCCCTGGTTGGCGAGCTCGGTGGCGCGCGCGAGCACGGCGAAGGCATTTTCCTCGCCGATGCGATCGAAGGCTGCAACTGGATGGATCATCGGAATTTCCTCGCGGCGGTGGTTGTCTTGTCCGGTCAACTCATGTCCTATCCCGGCGCGAAATTCAATTCTGGTGACGAAATGCGTGATTTGAGCAAATGGACGGGGCGACCTGCGCCGCAGGGTTTTTCTGCAACCGGGCGGTATGTGATGGTCGAACCCTATCAGCGCGAGGTCCATGAAACGGCATTGTGGAATGCGCTGGGTGGGTCAGGCGTCAGTGACCTGATCCGCTATTTTCCGAATGGCCCCTACGAGAGCTCATCGGAATTTTGCGACTGGCTGGACCATGCCCAGGAAGCACAGGGCAGTGTGACCTGTGTCTTCCGCAGTCGAGTTACCGGTGACATCGTTGGCATGGCAACACTGATGCGGCCGGATCCGGCGAATGGCGTTGTCGAGGTCGGTGCGGTGGCTCATGGTGCTGCGATGAAGCGTTCGCCGATGTCGACAGAGGCGCATTATCTGATGGCGCGGCATGTCTTCGATACGCTCGATTACCGCCGCTACGAGTGGAAATGCCACAACGAGAACGGGGCCTCCAAGATCACCGCCACGCGCCTCGGGTTTCAGTTTGAAGGCGTCTTCCGGCAGCACATCGTCTCCAAGGGCGGAAATCGGGATACTGCATGGTTCTCGATGATCGACGGCGAGTGGCCTGCGCTGAAACAGGCTTTCGAGGCATGGCTCGATCCATCGAATTTTGAGCTCGACGGCCGCCAGAAATGGCGTCTGGAAGAGATCAGGGACGCGCAGGGATGAGCGGGCTGCGGCGAGCCTCGTCCGCTGAGCGCGCGCGACTGGAAGACTTCCAGCGGGCAGCCTATGCCCGCACGGAAGCCACGGTCGGCGCTCGCGCGATCCCGCTGGAATGGGACTATGCCGCGATTCTTGAACAGTGTGAGGTCTGGTTTGACGAAAGCGGCGGCGTCCTCACCGGGGTGCTGATCCTGCGGGTTCTCGAGCAGGAGCTGTTTCTGGAATCGATCGCGACGGCGCCCGAAGCTGCAGGGTCGGGCCGGGGGCGCGTGCTGCTCGAGGCCACGTTCGAGCGGGCACGTGAACTTGGCAAGACAAGGGTCGGATTGATCACCAACGGCCTCAATCCTGCCCTTTCCTGGTACAGGAGAATGGGATTTTCGATCGACCGTGAAGAGAAGCAGCCCGGGCGTCTGGTCATTCACATGTCTGCGGATGTCCTGGCCATTTGAGGCGGTTTGAGCAGCGTATGTGTTGGCCGTCAGATGGCTGTAAAGGTTCGGGGGTGTTGCAGTGACCGTGAAAAAGCTTATCTGGTGCGTAAACGCCGATTGCAAAGGACAACGCCCATGAGCGAACCGACCTCATCAAACCGCGCTTCCGCGATTGCCGCGGCGGTCATTCTCGGGGTGACCGGGCTGGTGTTTTATTTCATGCCGGCCATGATGATGTCGCTGTCGGAGATCTCGCCGTGGCTGTCCTATGCTCTGGCGGCGTTTTTCGTGCTGGCATTCTTCGCGGTGTTCTGGTTACGCGGCAGGAGCCGGCGTCAGCCTGGAGACAAACCCGAGTAAGTTTCAGGCCTGCAGCGAAGCCGCGAGCAACAGCGCTCCGAGTACAAACACCATCGCAGCGCCCAGAATCTCGATAGCTGTACCGACAGTGCCGCCCATGGATGCCCCGGCCAGCCGGACTGCTGCGCCCTTGGCCATGACCGCAAGCGTCGCCAGTGCAGAGACCGTGATGGCCGTGCCAAGCGCCATGGCGAAAGCAGAAACGATGCCTGCCATCCAGAGCCCGTTCAGCATCGAGAAGGTGAGCACGATGAGTGCGCCTGAGCAGGGTCTCAACCCAACCGCAACAACCGCGGCCCAGGCTTCGCGGACACTGAAATCCTGACCGGATATCAGCTTGGGATCCGGCACATGGGCGTGGCCGCAGGTGGCGCAAACCTCACCTTCGGCGTGCACATGACGGTGGCCATGGTCATGATGGTGGTGGTCATGGCCATGGTGATCGTGAGGATGATGGTCACCATGCGCGTGGGCGGTCTGCAATGGAATGCCACCCAATGCCGGGCCACCCAACGCCGGAGCGGGGCGCAGTGAGAGCAGCTTGCGGCTGAGAAGCCAGAGGCCGAAAGCGGCGATCAAGGCATAGCTTGCCACTTCCATGAAATGGGTGGCCTGGGTCATGGAAACCGAGAGGCCTCGCAGCAGGTAATAGGCGACACCAACCACTGTGATCGCCGTAAGGGCCTGCAGCATCGACGAGAACAGGGCGAGGACCACGCCACGCTTGAGCGCCACTTCGTTGGCGATCATGTAGGATGATATCACCGCCTTGCCGTGGCCGGGGCCCGCGGCATGAAACACGCCGTAGAGGAATGACAGGCTGACCAGGCCCCACATCTGCCAGGGGTCGGAGCGCATGGCTTTGAGCGCTCCGGTCAATGCGCGGTAGAATGTCTGCTGCTGCTGGTTGATCCAGTAGAGGAAAGATCCACCGAAGCCGGTCGGCGAGATCGCCGGTTCGGCTGAACCGATGCCGAGAGAGGATTGGGCATGGGCCGCGCTTGCAGCCAGGGTCAGGACAATGGCTGCTGCTACAAGCCGGCGAGCAGGGCTGGCCTTCATAGGCACTCTAGCTCCAACCGGGTGGCGAGCAGTTTCGACAGGTCGCCGCTGCCGGTGGTTTCAAAAAAGGCTTCTGTCAGCGACGCCTGATTCTGGGCGATGATCTCGTCGGGATCGGGGCGCACCACGGTGTTGGCGCAGCGGGTTGCGGAGCCTCCGGTTACCATCATGTCCTCGTCATTGATGAAATCGATCGCCGCATACATGGTCGGATCGAACACGCCGACGGCGATCTTGCCATCGAGAACAAGTTGCTGGTCGGGCACGACAGCAAAGAACATCAGCAACTGACCATCCTGGTAGTCGACGTTGATGTTTTGGGGCAGCGAAATGCCGATGTCTTTTCCGTTGGCGGTGATGCTGACATAGTAGTCGAATTCTGCAAGCGACTGGGTGACCATTTCGCTGATATTGGCGAGTTCGGCCGGGTCCAGCACCAGGTCGGAATTCTCGTCAAAATCCAGAATGACGCTCGAGGAAAAGACCTCATCGAAGCGCCAGACATTGCGCAATTCAATGACATGGCCGTCGGCCGAGGTTTCGATCTCGAGACGGGCTTCGGCAAAGACGTGGGGGTGAGCAGATGCGGCGGCCGGTAGCAGAAAGCCTGCCAGCAAGGCCAGAATTCTAAGTCGCCCGATCCTGTCAATCTTCATGAATTGCCGCTCCGCCTGCTTTGTCCGCTGAGGTTGCTTTGCACTGAATATGGACCAAATTTCGGCACCGGGAAAATTGTGCCTCCATTGATGTCACTGCGCCGTCTTGAACCACTGGTTCAGGTAGTCGACAAACGCGCGAACTTTCGCCGGAAGATAGCGGCGATGCGGGTAAATGGCGTAGATTCCGCGATCCGTCGATGAAAATTCTTCGAGAATTGGCACAAGTGTGCCGCTCGGCTGGCGTTCCTTGAAAATGAAGTCGGGAAGGACGGCCACGCCAAGACCGGCCTCGGCTGCGCGCATGGCCGTGAGCGGGCTGTTGACCTCAAGCCGGCCATGTACCGAGACACCGATCGCGGTTCCGTCCCTGGCCTCGAAGCGCCAGTTGTTGAGGAAGCGGCCATTGGTGTCGATGATGCAGGGGATGTCGGCGAGTTGCGAGGGGTGGGTGATCGGGCCGTTCTTTTCGAGAAACTCCGGCGAGGCGCAGGCGATCAGCCCGAATGCCGAAAGCTTGCGGGCAATCAGGCCGGAGTCCTCGAGCTTGGTGATGCGGATCGCCACGTCATAACCTTCCTCGACAAGGTCGACGAAGCGGTCATCGGAAATGATCTCGAGCGTGATTTCCGGGTGCGCGGCGGCGAAATCGATCAGTGAACGGCCAATCGCCGCATCGGCGAATGTGCGGGGCGCGGAAACCCGGATCCGGCCCTTGAGATCGGTCGCGCCCTCGCGGACAAGATCTGCGAGATTGTCGATCTCCTTGAGAATATCCGAGGCGGTGCGGAAATAGATGTGTCCTGCTTCGGTCAGTGAAAACTGCCGCGTGGTGCGGTTGAGAAGCAACGCACCGAGATCGTCTTCGAGCTCGCGGACATATTTTGACAGCAGTGCCTTGGAACGGCCGACCTTTCGCGCGGCCGCCGAAAAACCCTCCGCCTCAACCACATCGATGAAGGCGCGAATCCGGGTCAATGTATCCATCTGGGGCAGGTCCTTCAGGTTCGCGCCGGTCTGCTGAGGACCACGGCACTGTCATCTTTGTTTGAACGATTACGTGATATTCGTTCAGGATTAGTGTTTTTCAAGTCCAGATGAAGAAATCACTTGATTGCGACAGGCGAAAATCCTAAATCGCGTTTGCCCAAAGTCGCACGTGCCTGTGGGTGTCCGCCGACCCTCGAATGGTGAGGAATCGGTAAGGTACCTGGAACTAACCCCTCCAGTCGTTTCTCCGGCCAACCGGTTGAGCGAGGACATCTTGAAGCAACGACGGTGCGGGCCTTTCTGGTGTCTGCCGGCTTTCCAACAGCCGGGGTTACTGAAGAGGCACACCTTCATTGCCGGAAGTGCGGTCGGGTTCTCCAACCAATCCAAGGCAGACTGAGCGGATCATCGCCCGATCACGGCGTGGTCCATAAACGCATCAAGCGTTCACACAGCCTTCCGGCGCCTCCAAAGGCCGGAACGTGGAGGTGACCGTACGATGCTCTGTCTGAATTTGGCCCTGATACCGGGCCTGGAACGGAGCACCCGATGACGACTGCACGCATTCTCGATTTCATCCGCACCCGACGCCCCGATGGTCCTTGCCTGGTGGTCGATCTCGACGTGGTGCGCGACAATTTCCAGTCGTTCCGCAAGGCGCTGCCTGACAGCGCGATCTTCTACGCGGTGAAGGCAAATCCGGCCCCGGAAATCCTTCGGTTGCTGGCCAATCTCGGCTCCAACTTCGATTGCGCGTCCGTCGCCGAAATCGAGATGGCCATCAAAGCGGGCGCGACGGCTTCTCGGGTGTCCTACGGCAACACCATCAAGAAAGAACGCGACATTGCCCGCGCCCATGCGCTCGGCGTTTCGATGTTTGCTGTCGACAGCCATGAGGAAGTGGAAAAGGTCGCCCGCGCCGCTCCCGGCGCACGGGTGTTCTGCCGCGTTCTGACCGAAGGCGAAGGCGCGGAGTGGCCGCTGTCGCGCAAGTTCGGCTGCGTGCCGCAGATGGCGGTCGATGTGCTCGTCTATGCCCACCAGCTGGGGCTGGTATCACATGGCGTGTCGTTTCATGTCGGTTCACAGATGACCAGCCCCGAGGCCTGGGACTCGGCCCTGGGGGACGCGAAACGCGTGTTCGACAAGTTGGCGCAGCAGGGCATCCATCTCAAGATGGTCAATATGGGCGGTGGTTTCCCGACCCGTTACCTCAAGGATATCCCGACCGCCCAGGTCTATGGTCAGGCGATCTATGCATCGCTGCGCAAGCATTTCGGCAACCAGCTTCCCGAAACCATCATCGAGCCGGGCCGCGGCATGGTCGGCAATGCCGGCGCCATCAAGGCTGAAGTGGTTCTGGTCTCGCGCAAGTCGGATGAGGACGAAGTGCGTTGGGTGTTCCTCGATATCGGCAAGTTCGGCGGTCTGGCCGAAACCATGGACGAGGCGATCCGCTACTCGATCGTCACTGCGCGTGACGGGGATGCGGTGGAGCCTTGCGTGCTGGCCGGTCCCACCTGCGATTCCGCAGATGTGCTCTATGAGAAGACGCCCTATCCGATGCCGGTTTCGCTGACAATCGGAGACGAGGTTCTGATCGAAGGCACGGGGGCCTATACGTCGACCTATTCGTCCGTCGCCTTCAACGGCATCGAACCTCTCCGATCCTACGTGATCTGAACGGAACCTCCGTTCAGATCAGACGTTTTCCCCTCACCCTGCGTGCGGGGTGTTGCCGCGTACCGTTTTCGTCAATGCCGTGGTCGAGGATCCGCCGATGTCGTCCGAACTGACTTACACCCAAGCTCCTTGTTTCATCATCGAAGATGAAGCCGCCTCCGACGCATTTGCGCGCGAGGCGCTGCTTGATCGTGTGATGGGGCCGGGACGCCGGCGCAAGAGCTCGGAGAAGCTTCGCCGCGGCAAGCTGGCGTCGCCCGGTCTCTCGTTCATCGCAAGAGGCGGTGAAGGCGAGGTGTTCGGCAGCGTCCGGCTGTGGGATGTCGCGGTGGCTGGAAAGTCGCTGCTGCTGCTGGGACCGCTGGCAGTAGAGGCGGCGACAGCAGGGCAGGGTATCGGCTCGGCGCTGATGCGCCACGCCATTGCGCGGGCCGGCGAGATGGGGCACGGCGGCATCATTCTTGTCGGCGATGCGCCTTATTATCAGCGGTTCGGGTTTTCGACCGAGGCCACAGCCGGTCTGATGATGCCCGGCCCGGTGGAGCGGAACCGACTGCTTGGGCTCGAATTGCGTGAGGGTTATCTCTCAGGTCTGTCAGGCCTGCTGGTCGCAACCGGTCGGCGCAGCCTTCGCCCGGCTGACTTGCGCCAGAAGGATACGCAGCTAAGCCGCGTTGCCTGATCCTGCTGCGATGCGGGCAGAGCCAAGGCGTGTGTTCAAGCGCCGGGGCGACAGCGTGATGCCGCGCTGAAGGGCATCTTCACTTATTGGTGTTGCTTCAGGCCGCGTGCAGCCTGCGAGATTGACAAGGGGCTTCAACGTCCCTATCTGAGCGGCTTCGGGTCTGGAGCCCCGGCCGTCCGCAGGCGTTGAGCCATGGTGAAGTCTCCAGCTTTCGAGCAGTCACCTTTTCGATGACATGCCAGACGGTGGAATGCGGACACCCCTCGAACACAGCATGTCATGACAGGAGAACTGCCATGCGTGACCCCACGCCATTGCCAAATCTGAGCACACTGAAAGACCAGGCCAAACGCCTGAGAACCCGGCTGCAAGCCGGCGGCGAAACCATCGGACATTCCAAAGCGCTGGAATTGATTGCCGCGCAACACGGGTTCAACGACTGGAACACACTACATGCCGCACTTGGCAACCGGCCAGGACTTGAAAGCCTTGCACCGGGTGCCCGCGTGACTGGAGCCTATCTCGGACAGCCATTTACGGCCCGGGTGGTGGGCATCCAGGCGATCACTTCGTCGCCGGGAAACTTCCGGGTGTCGCTGGACCTTGATGAAGCGGTCGATGTTGTCACCTTCGACAGCTTTTCATCATACCGCAAAAGGGTGAATGGCCTTGTCGGCAAGGATGGCGTCAGCCATGCGCGGACCTCAAACGGCCGTCCGCAACTGGAACTGTCTTGGTCTTGACCGGGGCAGCCGTCAGCCGGCTATGTCGACGACACCACAGTCGCCTGCTTGCGAACCGAACGCGAGCAGGCGGCCTGGCTTGTTCCAGGCCATGGCGGTAATCGGCCCTTGGCCCGGGCGGCGCAGCAGGGCTTCCTTGCTGTCTGCGATCCGGACGGCCAGCACCATGCCGTCGCCAAAGCCGATGGCGACCAGATCCTCGGTCGGATGACAGGCCACGCATGTCACCATGGTGTCTGCGCGTTGACCGAGCTCCAGCGGGGCTTTGCCCATCGGTCCGTCCTTGGCCGAGAACGGCCAGACGATGGCCGAAGGTGCACCTGACGAGGCGAGCCATTTGCCCTTGCTGGACCAGGACAGGGACTTCACCTTGGCCGGATAGCCGGTCATGCGCATGTGACGCTGTTCGGCCCCGGGCTTGCCGTCGAGTTTCCAGCCGTGCAGCGCGTTTTCCTGCATGGATGTCACGAGAAAACGCCCATCGGGGCTGAAGGTGACCTGGTTGTGGGCGCCCTTCCATTCGAAATCGAGCGCTGGGGCGCTGCCGTGGACAAAGGTCAGGGAGACGCCGTTGTAGCGCGCCATCGCCAGCCGCAGACCCTTGGGGGCGAAGGCAAGACCTTCGATGGTGCGGGCTTCCTCGAAAGTCTTCTCGGTGCCGTCGCCGAGCAGCACCGTGGCTGTCTTGCCATCGGCGAAGGCCACCGAATTCTGCGGGCCTGCTGCGACGACGCTCACCCATTTGCGGGCCGGGCCGCGGAGCGTGGTCTCGCTTCCATCCGCATTGAGCCGCATCACCTTGCCGTCCTCACCGCCGGTGACCAAGCCCTGGCCGTCCCAGGTCAGAGCGGTGGCAAGCAGCCCGTCGTGAAGTTCATGGCGGTGGGTTCCGTGGTCGAGGCGGACCACCTGTCCCGAGGCCAGCGCGAACACCGGAACGTCACCCAGGAACGCGGTTGCAAGGCAATGGTCGTCGAGATCAATCGGCGCAACTGTCGGCATGATCGTCGCTCCCTCAGGCCTGGCAGGCCAGGAAGGTGCGCTCGAGTTTCTCGCGGTCGAGGTCGCGGCCGATGAAGACGAGGCGGCTCTCGCGCTTCTCGTCTTGCTTCCATGCCCGCTGATGATCGCCTTCGACAATCATGTGCACGCCCTGGATCACGTAGCGATCGGCATCGTCCTCGAAGGCGATGATGCCCTTGAGGCGGAGGATATTGGGACCTTCCAACTGGGTGATCTTCTCGATCCAGGGGAAGAAGCGCTTCGGGTTGAGCGGGCCTGCGCGCAGGGAGATCGACTTGATGGTGAGGTCGTGAATGTCGGCTGGAGCAGCATGATCATGATGCGCGTGGCCATGGTGGTCGTGATCATGATCGTGCCCGTGGTGGTGATGCTCGTGATCGTGATCATGGTCGCAATCGGGGCCGCAGGCGTGGTCCGGATGGCCGTGATCAAGGAAATGCGGATCGTTGTCGAGCGCGCGGCTGAGATCAAAGGCGCCGCGGTCGAGCACGGCATCAAGGGGGACTGCGGCGCGCTCGGTGCGGTGAATGCGTGCTGACGGGTTGATCGCGCGCACGGTACGTTCGACAGCCTCGAGCTCTTCGGGGGTGACCAGGTCGGTCTTGTTCAGGACCACAACATCGGCAAAGGCGATCTGGTCTTCGGCCTCGCGGCTGTCCTTGAGGCGCGCGGGCAGATGCCTGGCATCGACGAGTGCCACCACGGCGTCGAGCCTGGTCTTGGCGCGGACGTCGTCATCCATGAAGAATGTCTGGGCGACGGGAACGGGGTCGGCCAGGCCGGTGGTCTCGACGATGATGGCGTCGAAGCGGCCGGGACGGCGCATCAGGCCTTCGACGACGCGGATCAGGTCGCCGCGCACGGTGCAGCAGACGCAGCCATTGTTCATCTCGTAGATTTCCTCGTCGGATTCGACGATCAGATCATTGTCGATGCCGATCTCGCCAAATTCATTGACGATGACGGCATAGCGCTTGCCGTGCTGCTCGGAGAGTATGCGGTTGAGCAGGGTGGTCTTGCCGGCGCCGAGATAGCCGGTCAGGACGGTCACGGGGATGGGAGCCACAGGGGTGGTAACGGGCGCTTCGCTCATCGGATCTCTCTGTCAGGAAGGTGTGTTTGACCCCCATATAGGCGTTTCGTGCAGCTTATGCCACTCACAAGGAGATGATGTGATGGGCCAGAGCTTCACCGGACTGGTGCGCGGCCTCGGCCCGCCCACCGATGCACCAGTCGCCGCAAGCAAACAGGGTGTTCTGCGCGTTGCCGAGAAATGGCTGGTCCAGCGGGTTTTCCACCAGGGCGTAGAGCCAGCGGTGAACCTCGCAATGGATCGGTCCGGGCAGATCCTGAGCCAATCCCGTCTGGCGCCGCATTGCCTCAAGCATCGCCGCCTTGACCGCGTCACGCCCGGCTTCGAGGTGTTGGCGGCTCCATTGTGGTGTTGCGTGCAGCACAAAGGTTTCCCCGGTCCGGTTCGGTTTCGAGCCATTGCGTGCAATCAGCGCAAGCGTGTCGCCATCCTGCCCCCGCACCAGATCCGGGACCTGTGCCAGAGGGCGGTCAAATACCAGCATGGCGGACCAGCATGGCGCCATGCTGACATTGCGCAATTGGGCGAAGACCGGATCAAGCGGCTCGAGCAGATCAAGCGCCTGGGGAGAAGGGATGGCTGCGACCACGCGAGATGCACTGTAAACCGGCCCGTTACCCTCGGCAGCCTCAGTGTGCACGAGAAATTTCTCATCCTGCCTGGAAATGTGGCTTGCCCGTGTCTGGTAGGTGATGGCCAGGCTCTTGGCCAGGCTCTTGCCAACGGCCGACATGCCGGGTTGGCCGACCCACCATGTGTGGGCGCTGTCCTTGCCGACCGGATCCCAGGCAGCCAGATCGGCACTGCGCGAAAGTTCGTCAAGGAGGCGGGAAAAACCTGCGGTCCGGTTGGTCAGGTACTGCGCGCCGTGATCGAAACTGCCGGCATCGGCGCGGCGCGTGGACAGCCTTCCGCCGGCGGACCTCGATTTCTCGATCACGACGACCTTGCCGGAATGGCTGGAGAGTTCCCGCGCCAGCGTCAGGCCGGCGAGGCCAGCCCCTATGACGAGGATATCGGTTTCAATCATGTTGACGTCCTGACTGTCTGCGTTGGCGAAGGGCTCGGGTCAGCAACTAGAGCTTTCTCGAGCAATTCAACCACCCTGGACGACAGTCAGTAGGGCTCGGTGCAGATGATCCCAAGTGCTGGCTTCCGCTCAGTTCAGCTCATCGACATCGAAAGCCGCCATGTCGGCCAGCAATTCGCTCAGTCCGCGCAGGGAATGGGCCAGTATCGCTTCGCCCTTGCCGGCAGATGCCTGGCTGGCCTTGCCGGCCGCCCCCTGCGGGTTGAGGTCGGACATTTTCCAGCCAAACGCGTGCGGACCGTAGGCGCGCAAATGGGTGAAGCGGCGGGCGTACTCCGCTTGCCGCGAAGGGAAGTCCTGAAGCGCGTCCATGCGAACCAGATCAGGTCGAATGGCCAGCATCACCGATGTTTCGATGTCGCCCGCATGAATGTCGAAGGCCTTGTCTTCGGGGGCGACCAGATCGGCCGGAATGCCAAACCGGGTCCAGCTGGTGGCGACTGCAAGCATGTCGAAGCGGACGCGGGCCTCCGTGGCGACAATCGTCAACAATGGCGAGTTTCCGCCGTGGGCGTTGAGCAGCATCAGGCGGCGGATGCCGCGATCGGCACAGTCCGATGCAATGCCGATCCAGCGATTGACTGCTTCCTCGAAGCCAAGGCTTCGCGTACCTGACACATCCATGTGCTCGATAGAATAACCGGTTGATTCGACGGGCAGCAATTCGGCGGCGATACCTGAGGGAGCGGCAGCGCACAGCCGTTGTGCAACTTCCCCGGCAATCAGCGCATCGGTCTCGAAGGGCAGATGCGGGCCATGCTGCTCATGCGCTCCGAGGGGGAGGACGGCAATGGGGACGGGTTGTGTGGGCATAGGGTGGTTATTCCGCGCGGGCCTGAGTAGAGTTTGAACCGTAGGGTGATGGGCCGTAGGCCGCAAGAAGGAGCTGCCCATGTCCGGCAAAAAGAAGAAGACCTCGAAAAAGACCAAGAAGGCCGAACAGGCGGAAACATTGCTGATGATCACCCAGACAGCCCGCAATGCAAGAACGGCGCTGTCGCGCCATCTCCTGGATCTCGGGCTTTATGCGGGGCAGGATGGTGTCATGCTGGCGCTCGATGAAGAGGACGGGCAGACGCCGGGCGCGATTGCCGCGTCGCTCGGGGTCAAGGCGCCGACCGTGACCAAGACCATCGGTCGTCTCGCGGCCCAGGGGTTCCTGCGTCGTGAAGGATCTCGCGACGATGGGCGGATGATGCTGGTGTTCCTGACCGAGGCGGGGCGGGATCAGATCAAGTCGATCCGCAAATCCCAGCGCAAGGCCGAGAAAGCGGCTTTTGCCGGTTTGAAAAAGAAGCAAATTGGCGAACTTCTGGCGCTTCTTTCCACGGTGGACGCAAATATCTGCGCGTCCTTGAGCGCCGATGCTGTCCCGGCAACTGCCAAGAATGCCGCGGCTGGCACCGACCAGGAGCCTGATCCGCTTTCATCCCCCGAAGATGTATCCACAATCAACGCAGACTGATTGCCAGTCCGGTTTAAACCTTTTAGTTTGTTGAATTGGTTGAAACGGGGCGCAGTGCTCCGGCGGAGGGGACCGGAATTTGGCGCAGAAGATTAAACTCTCGACTATTGCCGAGGCGTTGGGCCTTTCGACAGCAACCGTTTCCCTTGCATTGCGTGACAGCCCCCTGGTGGCGGACGTCACGCGCGACCGCATCAAGGAAAAAGCCATAGAGCTTGGCTATATCTACAATCGCCGGGCTGCCTCGCTCCGGACGTCGCGCTCAGGTATCGTCGGCGTGGTGGTCCATGACATCATGAACCCGTTTTATGCCGAAATCCTCAAGGCGATCGAGACCGAGCTGGATCGCAGCCGGCAGACGTTCATTCTTTCGAACCACTACGATTCGGTCGACAAACAGCGCAATTTCATCGAGACATTGCTGCAGCTTGGCGGTGACGGGGTGATCATGTCGCCGGCCATCGGCACGCCCGCATCCGATATCCGGCTGGCCGAAGACAATGGCATGCCGGCAATCCTGATTGCCCGATCGGTCCCGGAGATCGATGTGCCGACCTTTCGTGGCGATGACGCCTATGGCACCGCTCTTGCCACCAATCACCTGATCAGCCTCGGGCACACCCGCATCGCCATGATTGGCGGTACCGACCATACCTCGACGGGCCGGGATCGCTATGCGGGCTATGCCAATGCGCTGAAAAAGGCCGGTATCGAGGTAGATCCGGCGCTCAGAATTCCAGGGCCGAGAACCAAACAGAGCGGATTTGAAGCGGCGGTAAACTTTCTCGCCAATCCGTTGAAGCCGACCGCGGCGGTGTGCTGGAATGATCTCGTTGCCATTGGCTTGATGAACGGTATTGCACGTGCGGGCCTCGTGCCCGGGAAGGATATTTCAGTGACTGGATATGACGATCTCGAGGAAGCGGCGATTGCCACTCCTGCCCTGACCACAGTCTGGAACGGACAGTCGGAAGTCGGCCGTTTCGCGGCGCGGGCTCTGCTCGACAAACTCAATGGCTCCAGCGAGGCCGACGGGCTGCACCTGATCAAGCCGGAGATGCGGATCAGGCAATCGACCATGCCGCTCAATCCGGGAGCAGGCCGATGAGTGCTGAGCGTGCCATGGTGCTTCTCGCCGGGAAAGTGCACCCCCGTGTCCGTGAGCGCGTCGAAGCGGAATTCGACGCCGTTTCCATCGAAGCCGCCGATGCCGGCCTGCTGAGTGAAGAGACCCGGAACCAGGTCCGTGGGATGGCGTCGGGGACGAGGATTTCGGCGGATTTCATCGATTCCCTGCCTAATCTCGAGGTGATTGCCAATTTCGGTGTGGGCTATGACGCGGTCGATGCCGCCCATGCGGCGACGCGCAAGGTCATGGTCGCCAATACGCCGGATGTGCTCTCCGATGAAGTCGCCGACACCACTGTCGGGTTGCTGCTCAATACGTTGCGCGAGTTGCCGAAAGCAGAGGCTTATCTGCGCGCCGGGCGCTGGGCCTCCGAGGGAGCCTACCCGCTGACCTCGCTTACCCTGAGAGGCCGCACCGTCGGCATTTTCGGGCTCGGGCGGATCGGGCTGGCGATTGCCCGCCGGCTGGAGGCTTTCGGGCTGCCGATCCACTACCACACCAGGACGAAGCGGACGGATGTCGCCTATACCTGGCATGAAAAGCTGATCGACATGGCGGCGGCGGTTGATACGCTGGTCGTGATTGTGCCTGGCGGGGCTGCGACGGAGAATGCCGTGAACGCTGATGTTCTGGCTGCACTGGGACCGCAAGGCGTTCTGATCAGTGTCGGACGCGGCACGACCATCGATGAACCGGCTTTGATTACCGCGCTTTCGGATCGCACCATTGCCGCGGCGGGACTAGATGTCTTTGCGCATGAGCCGAATGTGCCGCAGGCGCTGCTGGACCTGCCCAATGCCTGCTTGTTGCCGCATGTGGCATCGGCCTCGGTGTCGACCCGCAACGGCATGGCCGATCTGGTGGTGGACAATCTGAAGGAGTGGCTCGCGGGCCGGCCGGCGATCACCCCGGTTCCCGAGTGCGCTGGGTTTGATCGCGGATCGAACTAAGCGCGACCCAGGGATCAAAATCCCGGGGTCCGGCACGGACCTGAATCCAGGCAAGGAAAAGCCCGGTCACAGATGCGTGGCCGGGTTTGCTTGATCGGTGAAGGCGGATCTATTCCGCTGCGGCGGCCGGCTGGGCGTGGCGGGCGCGAACGGCTTCGCCGAAGGCGGCAAAGATCTTGTCGGAGATCACGTCGTTGCCGACCCAGTATTCGGGATGCCATTGAACTCCGAGGGCGAAGCCGGGCGCGTCGATCACGCTGACGGCTTCGATGGTCCCGTCTTCCGCCACCGCTTCGACCGCGAGGCGGGGCGCAAGTGTTGAAATTGCCTGGCGGTGCAGTGAATTGACGCTTACCTCGCCGTTGCCGACGATGGCTGCAAGACAGCTGCCTTCCCTGACCTTGATCGTATGCCGGATCGCAAACGCCTCATCGCGGTCGGGCGTCTCCGGCTTGCGGTGGTCCATGCGTCCGGGCAGGTCCTGGATTTCGGTCGCCAGCGAACCGCCAAGTGCGACGTTGAGTTCCTGGATGCCGCGGCAGATGGCGAGCAGCGGAATGCCGCGCTCGATGGTGCGGCGGATGAGTGCCATGGAAAGCTGGTCGCGGGCCGGGTCGAAGGGACCATGATGCTCGGTCTCATCCTCGCCGTAATGGGACGGATGCACATTGGTGCGTGAGCCACTGATCAGCACACCGTCGACGCGGTCGAGCACCATGTCGATGTCGGCGCCCTCCGTCAGCGCCGGCACGATCAACGGCAGAACGCCCGAGCCTCTGACCGCCGCCATGATGTATTGATCCGGCGATGCATGCCATGTGTATCCGTCGAATTCGCGGATATCTGCCGGTATTGCGACCAGTCCACTGTGCATCGCCCAATTCCCTTGATCTAAGCCGCCGAAAGCGGCGGCATGCGATCTCTGGTTCTTGCGTTTCACGGGGGTTTTGTCAATTCCACGGTGCGGAGATGGGCTCTTGAATATTATGAATATTTTTACCCAAATTTGCGTGGTTTCGAACTGGCAAGAAAAATTGACCAATCGGCCTGAAATTGCCGTCTTGCGCTTGAAAGGCCTGTCGCAACATGGTTAGGTCAACCGCATGTCGTTGGGGTGTTATTGGTGGGCAAATCCCTTGCCTCGCGGCGCTAATTCAACTGGGAGGTTTTTATGGATCGTCGTTCCTTTATCAAAAAGGCTGGTGTAGCCGGTGCAGGTGCTGCTGCCGCAACCACGCTGGCCGCTCCGGCACTTGCGCAGACAATGCCGAAGGTCACATGGCGTTGCTCGTCGGGTTTCCCGAAGGCGCTCGACACGATTTACGGCGCAGCCGAAGTTTTCGCTCAGGCTGTCTCTGAAGCCACCGATGGCAATTTCGAAATCCAGACCTACGGTTCTGGCGAAATCGTCGGTGCACTCGAAGGTGCGGACGCGGTTCGTGACGGCACCATCGAAATGGCGCATACGGCTTCGTACTACTTCTTCGGCAAGGACCCGACCTGGGCTTTCGGCACCGGCGTTCCGTTCGGCCTCAACCAGCGCATGACCAATGGCTGGCTGTATGAGGGCGGCGGGCTTGACCTGCTCAACGAATTCTATGAAGGCAACAACATGATTGCTTTCCCGGCCGGCAACACCGGTGCCCAGATGGGCGGTTGGTTCCGCAAGGAAATCAACACCGTTGCCGACATGCAGGGCCTCAAGATGCGCATCGGCGGCTTCGGCGGCCGGATCATCCAGGAAGTCGGCGTTGTGCCGCAGAACATTCCTGGTGGCGACATCTATGCCGCACTCGAAAAGGGCACCATCGACGCTGCCGAATTCGTCGGTCCTTACGATGACTCCAAGCTCGGCTTCAACAAGGTTGCTCCCTACTTCTACTACCCTGGTTGGTGGGAAGGCGGCGTGACGCTGATGAACCTGATCAACCTCGACAAGTGGAACGAACTTCCCAAGGCCTATCAGGGCGTGGTCAAGTCGGCTTCGGCCTATGCCAACAGCGTGATGATGGCGCGTTACGACACCCTGAACCCGCCGGCTCTGAAGAAGCTCGTCTCGGAAGGCACCAAGCTTCGTCCCTACAGCCTCGAGATCCTGGAAGCCTGCTTCAACGCGGCCAACAAGGTCTATGCCGAAATCGGCGCGGAGAATGCAGCATTCAAGAAGCTGCATGATTCCTACATGGGCTACCGCGGCGACGGCTACCTCTGGTTCCAGCTCGCCGAGTACAACATGGACACCTTCATGATGATCCAGCAGCGCGGCGGCAAGCTCTAAGCTCCGCTTCCAAAGCTGATTTTCGAAGCCCCGGCACCGCAAGGTTCCGGGGCTTTTTCGTGTCCGGGGCGCAAGATGAACGATGGTGGAGCAGACATTGCGCAGGGTTGAAACAGGGAAGGGGTTCGGTTGGACACGGGCACCGGAGCGTTGGACTGTGGCTTCACCAGTCCAAGGCCAATTCAGGGTTTGGCGTTGATGGCTTGTGTTTCAGCCGTGCCTGCATATCCGTCTTGAAATCCCCACCGCAATTCGGCTTGCCGCAAGACAAGAAAAAACCCGGCGGTGGGATGCCGCCGGGTTTGGTGATTTCAACCTGCAAAAGCCGGTCAGTCGAAATTGGGCAGGCCGGTTGCTCCGCCCGGAGCCGGGAGCCCGCCGGGTGCGGGAAGCCCACCGGGAGCAGGCTGCGCGTTGTCGCCTGCCGGTTCTGACGGTTCGCCAAAGCTCGGCATGGCCGGCATGCCATCGCCGGGTTCTCCGAGGCTCGGTGACCCGGGCAGGCTCAGGCCACCATCGAGACTCAGACCCGAGCCCGGTAGGCCAAATCCGCCGCCACCGATATTGTTGATCTCCTGATTGATGTCGCCCTGGTCCATGATCACCGGCGGGGTCTTGTAATGCGTGACCAGCCCGGGGAAGGCAATCAGAATGCCCAGCATTGCGACCTGGATGACGATGAAAGGCAGGGTCCCGGTGTAGATCGCCCTGGTCGAAATCGGTTCGATCATCCGGTCAGTGGTCTTGTCATACCAGGCTTTGATCGGAGCGACCGATCGCAGGTAGAACAGCGCGAAGCCGAAGGGCGGCGTCAGGAAGCTGGCCTGCAGGTTGAACCCGAGCAGCACGCCGAACCAGATCAGGTCGATGCCGAGCTTTTCCGCCACCGGCGCCAGCAAGGGAACCATGATGAAGGCGATCTCGAAGAAATCGAGGAAGCAGCCGAGGATGAAGATCACGATCGAGACGGTGATGAGGAAGCCGATCTCTCCGCCCGGCAGCGCCAGCAGGAGCTCTTCCACCCAACGGTCACCGGAAATGCCGTAGAATGTGAGAGCGAAAACACGCGCGCCGATCAGGATGAACATCACGAAGGTTGCCAGTTTCGCGGTCGAATCCAGCGCCTGCAGCAGTGTTTTCCTGTCCAGGCGGCCTTTCATGATCGACATGATCAGGGCGCCGGTCGCCCCCATGGCGCCGCCTTCGGTGGGCGTTGCGATGCCGAGGAAGATAGTGCCGAGAACCAGGAAGATCAGCGCCAGCGGCGGGATCAGCACGATCACCACCTGCTCTGCCATTTTCGACAGGTAGCCGAGCTTCATCTTGCGATTGATCAGGGCAAAGCCATAGGGAATGAGCGTGGCAACCAGGGCGGACCAGACCACTCGTGTTTCATAGCGCAGGTCATCGAACACAAAGTAGTCGCAGATGAAGAACAGAGCGATTGCCAGGCCAATGATGATGAACAGCGAGCGGCCGCCATTGCCCAGTGGCCGGGCTTCCGGCGGCAGCGCCGGGACCCATTGCGGCTTGATCAGGGTGATGACGAAAATGTAGGCGCAATACATGCCGACGATGATCAGGGCCGGGAAGAACGCGCCGACATACATGTCACCGACGGAACGGCCGAGCTGGTCGGCCATGACGATGAGGACAAGCGAGGGCGGAATGATCTGCGCCAGCGTTCCCGATGCGGCAATCGTGCCGGCTGCGAGTCCGGGGTGGTAGTTGTAGCGCATCATGATCGGCAGGGAGATCAGGCCCATGGCAATGACGGAAGCTGCGACAACGCCGGTGGTGGCGGCAAGCAGCGCGCCGACGACGATGACGGCAAAGGCCAGACCACCACGCATGGTGCCGAACAGCTGGCCGATGGTGTCGAGCAGATCCTCGGCCATGCGCGAGCGTTCGAGGATCAACCCCATGAAGGTGAAGAACGGAATCGCCAGCAGCGTGTCATTGCGCATGACATCGAAGACGCGGTTCATGTTGGCCTGGGCCAGCGGCCAGAACAGTCGGATCTCCGGGGAGATATGGCTCAGTTCAACGCCGGCGACGAAGAAGTACATGCCACCGGCAGCCAGGGTGAAGGCGACCGGGTAGCCGAGCAGGAGCATCGCCATGACGGTGACGAACATGATCGGCGCGAGATTGTGGGCGATAAGATCAAGCATCGGTGCGGCCCTTCATGTCGGCGGCAGCCTCGACCTGCGGCGGCATGGAGTGATCGTGCCCGATCTCTTCTTCCATCACACCGCGGATGATGGCGGTTCGCTTGATGATTTCAGAGACAGCCTGTGCGGTCAGCAAAATGAAGCCCAGCAGGATGCTTGCCTTTGCCGGCCAGATGATCAGGCCTCCGGCGTTGCTGGACATCTCACCGGACTGGAACGAGCGCCAGAAGAACGGCCAGGCGAGGTAGGTCATCATCAGGCAGAAGGGGAGCAGGAAAAAGATATGGCCGAAAAGATCGATCCAGTCGCGCGTGCGCTTGGAAAGATTGCCGGCGACGACATCGATGCGGACATGCTCGTTCTTGCGCAGGGTGTAGCCGGCAGCGAGCATGAAGACCGCGCCGAAGAGGTACCATTGAACCTCGAGCCAGGCGTTCGACGACATGTCGAAGACCTTGCGGATGGTTGCGTTTCCGGCGCTGATCAGTACGGCCGCCAACACGAGCCAGGACACGTTGCGTCCGACGAACTCATTGATCCGGTCGATGACCCGGCTCAATGCCAAAAGACTTCCCATATTGCCCTCCTGGTCTTTTCACCTCCGTTGCAAAGGAGTGTGATCAACCATCGTTCCCGTTTTTCACCACCCATAGCATTTGCATGGTGTTGCGCCAGCCCATATCAGGAAAAACACATGCAATGCAACGAGTGGTGCATTTATTTGACCAGTTACCATTTGGCCGCCAGTGGCGCCAGTCGATGTGTGGGGCTATACCGCTTGTCGAGGACAGGAAAAAGGGGGCAGTGGTGCACAGGAGCGAGTTGTTTGACGTTTCAGACGAGATTGTGCTGGTGACGGGCGGCGGCACCGGTCTAGGCCTCGCGATGGCGCAGGCGCTGGCTCTCAATGGGGCAGGGGTGGCGCTTGCCGGCAACGACCGGGCAAGTCTGGAGGCCGCAGTTGATAAAATCGTTGCGCTTGGGGGGAAGGCGATCCGTGTCGCTCTGGACGTGCGGAGCGACAGCTCGATTTCCCAGGCTTTCGACCAGGTCGAGACGGAGCTCGGGCCGGTCAGCGTCCTGGTCAACAATGCCGGTGTCGCGCATCGCGACAAAGCGACCCAGCTCACGCGGGAAAGGCTTCGCGAGGTCATGGCTGTCAATGTGGATGGTGCCTACATGGTCGCACAGGAGACCGCCCGCCGGATGATTCGTGACAGTCGCGGCGGCTCTATCATCAATGTATCAAGCGTGCTGTCGGCGATCCCGATGCGCCAGGTATCGGCCTACAGCGCGTCCAAGGCGGCGATCAGCCAGATAACGCGGAGTCTGGCGCTGGAGTGGGCCAGGCACGGGATAAGGGTCAATGAAATCAGACCAGGCTGGTTCGAGACCGATCTGACGGCGCCGTTCCTGAAAGGCCCTGGGGCCGGGGTGATGGCCGGCCAGAACCCAATGGGACGGCTCGGGGAAGCCCATGACCTCGATGGCGCGGTTCTGCTGCTGGCATCCAAAGCAAGTGCTTTCATGACCGGAAGCTCGCTTGATATCGACGGCGGCCATTCCGTTGGCCGATAATACTGTCGCATATTTGGCTTCTGACGACAGATAATTTCGTTAGCCGCCCTCAGCCAAGCATCTGATTGCGCAGTCCTGTGTGGCGCATGAATTCGATTGACCACTGCGCCGTCTGGCTCAAATATCAGGTCAAGGCTTGCGGACCGGGAGAATGTCCGTGGCGGGGTTGGGGGCAGCTCCGCGCTAGGCGGGAACAGTTTGAGGAGACTGTAAATGACACTGCATGATGTTTCGCTCGACGATAAATTCGACCTGAGCAAGGACAGGATCTTCGTGACCGGGTCACAAGCCGTTGTCCGGCTCCTGATGATGCAGCATGAGCGAGACCGTCTTGCGGGTCTAAATACGGCAGGCTTCGTTTCCGGTTACCGTGGCTCACCGCTTGGCGGGCTCGACCAGCAGATCATGCGTGCGCAGCGCTCGCTGAGCAAGCACAACATCGTGTTTCAGCCCGGACTGAACGAGGAACTGGCAGCGACAGCATGCTGGGGAACGCAGCAATCGGGCCTGGACGGTGCCGGCAAGTATGATGGCGTGTTTTCGCTGTGGTACGGCAAGGGTCCGGGGGTGGACCGGTCCGGCGACGTGTTTCGTCACGCAAACCTTGCCGGCTCGTCCAAGCATGGAGGCGTGCTGGCGCTGATGGGCGACGACCATACGGCGGAAAGCTCGACCAACGCGCACCAGACCGAGTTCAATTTCATTGACACGATGATCCCGATCCTCAATCCGGCCGGCGTGCAGGAGATGATCGATTACGGCCTGCACGGGTTTGCGATGTCCCGCTTCGCGGGAACCTGGGCGGCGCTCAAATGCGTCAAGGACAACGTGGAGTCTACGGCTTCGGTGGAGGCGGGGCTCGACCGGCTAAAGATCATCCTGCCGGACTTCACCATGCCGCCCGGCGGCCTCAACATCCGCGCCAATGACCTGGATTTCCTCGGTCAGGAAATGCGGCTGCATGAATTCAAGCGCGATGCCGCAAGCGCCTATATTCGCGCGAACGGCCTCAACCGGATCGTCTATTCGGGCGGCGCCAACGCCAGAATCGGCATCCTGACGGTGGGCAAGAATTATCTCGATGTGCGTCAGGCGCTCGATGATCTGGGCATTGACGAGGCGCGGGCCAACCAGATCGGGGTCCGCCTATACAAGGTTGCCTGTCCGTGGCCTTTCGACCTGGCCGACATGACCGAGTTCGTCGATGGCCTGGACATGGTCATCGTGGTCGAGGAGAAACGCTCGCTGCTCGAAAGCCAGTTGCGTGAAGCGCTCTACGGAACCGCGCGGCAGCCCGTGGTGGTGGGAAAGCGCGATGAACGCGGCGAGTGGCTGTTTCCGGTCAAGGGGGCGCTCGATCCCAACGATATTGCCGTTGCGGTCGGCGAACGCGTGCTCAAGGTGGTTGGTTACGCCGAGGACATCGACGCCAAGGTCAAGCGCATCCGCCAGTTCCAGAGCATGCTGGCGAGTGTGTCGGACGTGGCCTCGCGGACGCCCTATTTCTGCTCGGGATGCCCGCACAATTCCTCGACCAAGGTTCCCGAAGGCTCTGTGGCTGCGGCAGGCATCGGCTGTCACTTCATGTCGTTGTGGATGGACCGCGACACCTCCGGTTTTACCCAGATGGGCGGAGAGGGCGCGCAATGGGTGGGCCAGGCGCCGTTCACCACCCGCAACCACATTTTCCAGAATCTCGGCGACGGCACCTACAACCATTCGGGCGTTCTGGCGCTGCGCTTTGCCATCGCCTCAAAGGCCAACATCACCTACAAGATCCTCTACAATGACGCCGTCGCGATGACCGGCGGCCAGACCCATGAAGGCGGCCTGACGGTTGACGCGATTGCGCGGCAGGTGCGCGCCGAGGGTGTGGAGCGGATCGCGCTGGTCAGTGATGAGCCTGACCGGTATCCGGCCGGGACCGTCTGGCCGCCGATGATGAGTGTTCATCACCGTTCGGAAATGGATGCGGTGCAGCGCGAACTGCGCGATGTTCCCGGCGTGACCGTGCTGATCTACGACCAGACCTGTGCAGCGGAGAAGCGCCGGCGCCGCAAGCGCGGCACCTTTCCCGATCCGGACAAGCGGGTGATCATCAACGAACTGGTCTGCGAAGGTTGCGGAGATTGCGGCGTCAAGTCGAACTGCGTCTCGATCCAACCGGTCGAGACCGAATTCGGCCGCAAGCGCAAGATCGACCAGTCGAGCTGCAACAAGGACTTTTCCTGCACCGACGGGTTCTGTCCGTCTTTCGTGACCGTGCATGGGGCCCGTATCCGCAAGACCGACACGAGTGTGCTGAAGTCCGCGCCGGATCCGCTGGAGGGATTGCCGGAACCGGAAATCGCCTCGCTCGAGAGCGGATGGGCGTCGATCATCGACGGTGTCGGCGGCACCGGCGTGGTCACCATTGGCGCAATACTGGGAATGGCGGCGCATCTCGAAGGCAAGGGCTGCGGCATGATCGATATGGCCGGCCTGGCCCAGAAGGGCGGGGCGGTGTTTTCGCATGTGCGGATTGCCCGCACGCCGGCAGAGATCCAGGCCATCCGGATTTCGGCCGGCAAGGCCGATCTGATCCTGGGCTGCGACCTGGTGGTTTCGGGATCGCGCAAGGTGCTGACGTCGGTTCGTGAAGGCGAAACCGCTTTCCTGGTCAACACCAGTGAAGTGATGCCCGGCGACTTTACCCGCAACGCGGATTTCTCCTTGCCGACCGAACGGCTCAAGCGGGCGATCGTCAAGGCGGCGGGCGCCGAGAAAACCAGCTTCTTCAATGCGACGGTTGCCGCTACGCGCCTGTTCGGCAATGCGATTGCCGCCAACATGTTCATGCTTGGCATGGCGTCGCAGAAAGGGGCACTCCCGCTATCGCCGGCCTCGGTCGAGGAAGCCATCCGGCTCAATGGCCAGTCGGTAAAAATGAACATCGAAGCGTTTCGCTGGGGTCGCAAGGCAGCGCATGATCCGGCATCGGTGCAGGCGCTTGTGTCTGATCAGCGTGCCGAGCCAGAGACAACACTGGAACAAACGGTTGCCGATGTTATCGAGCGCCGCGCTGAATTCCTTCAGGACTATCAGAACAAGGCATGGGCTGCGAAGTACCGCGACACCCTGCGGCCGCTTGTCGAGGCTGAAGAGCTGGCAACGGGCAAGGCTGGCCCGGTGTCTGAAGCCGCGGCGCGGTCGCTGTTCAAACTGATGGCGATCAAGGATGAATACGAGGTGGCGCGGCTTTACAGCGACGGCAGCTTCAAGCGCCAGCTCGGCAAGCAGTTCGAGAGCTATGACAGGCTTGAGTACCACATGGCGCCGCCGGTTCTGGGGCGGAAGGACAGCAAGGGGCATCCCGTGAAGACGACATTCGGGCGCGGAATGGCCGTGCTGTTTCCGGTGCTCGCCGCGCTGAAGATTTTACGCGGTACGGCCCTGGACGTGTTCGGCTACAGCGCCGAGCGGCGCATGGAGCGCCGCATCCTGGCAGACTTCATGGAAGAATTGGGCCAGATGAGCGATGTGCTCAGAAAGGGCAATTCCGCCCAGGTAGCCGAATTCCTCTCCTATCCTGCGAGGGTAAAAGGGTATGGGCACGTGAAGAAAAGAAACTTCGAAGATGTTTACCCGGAAAAAGAAACTGTTAAGCATTCAATTCTAAATGATGTGCCGGTTGTTCAGCCCGTTGCTGCCGAATGATCCTGGTTATTCGTTTAGAGTTTTCTAATAATAGAATTGTTAACCCAGATTTCTGAAACGGTAATTCGTTGGGATTGCTGCTCAAATTCTGGTCTGGATAAATGTGTTCTTAATCTCCGTCTGGTAGCTTGCTGTCTCAGATTCAGGGATTAAGTGTTCATGCCATCCGCAGACAGCACATCATTCGCAGACGAAGTACGTCTGTCCTTTGTAGCCTCGCTTTACAACAAGCGGGGTACATTGGCTGCCGGTATGGTGGCGCATCTTGTGACCACCCTGGCAATCTATCTGCGGATTGATGATCCTTTCTATCTCTATGCAGGCGTTGCGCTTTTTGCGACCTGGGCAGTGCGGAACCTGGACATGATGGCCTTCGACCGGCTGGACAAGTCCACCTTTACACTTGCAGACACATTGCGCTGGGAAAAGCGCTATGTCGCCGGTTCCCTGGTGGCGGCCTTTCTGCTCGGAACCGTGTGCGGCCATGCCCTGGTCATGGCGCAGGATCCGTTTGCCGAACTTGCCGCGATCTCCGTGACCATCGCGACAATGATCTCCGTGGTCGGGCGCAATTTCGGCTCCAAGCTCAATGTCGACATGATCATTCTTGCGGCATGCCTGCCGATGATGGCCGGCTTCATCATGGCGCGTGATCCCTTCATGATGGTTCTGGCGGTGCTTCTGCTGCCTTTGTTCCTGACCACGCGCTCCCTGGCGAACGGCGTGCGCGATTTTCTGTTCAACTCGGTGACTGCCGAGCGAAAAACCTCCGAGCTCGCCGAACGGTTTGATACCGCGCTCAACAACATGTCGCACGGACTTTTCATGCTGGACGGAGACGGGCGGATCGAAGTTGCCAACCGCAAGGCGCGGGAATTCTTCAGTATCGACCGCAACACCGATCTGACCGGCCGCGCGCTGAAGGCGGCGCTAAGGCTTGGTACCCGGAACGGGGTCATTGCGAAGGAAAATTTCGCACAGATCAATCAGCATCTTGATAGCCTTGTCAGCGGTCGCGATGATCGGGCGCTGGTGCGGTTCGACAAGAACAGCTGGCTCGAGTTCAGTGCCCGGTACCGCGGCGAAAAGGGTGTGGTCCTGATATTTGAAGACGTGTCGGAACGGATCCAGTCGGAAAAGCGCATTCTGCACATGGCGCGCTATGACAACCTGACCAACCTGCCCAACCGGTCGTGGTTCAAAGAGGTCGTGGGTCTCAAGATCGCCAGTGCGCAGCCAGACCAGAACATGGCGCTTGCGGTTCTCGACATTGATGATTTCAAGCACGTCAATGACAGCATGGGCCACGTCAACGGCGACAAGTTGCTGTGCGCGATTGCCAACAGGCTCCGGTCGCTTTCGCGCCAGAAGTTCGTCGTGTCGCGGTTCGGCGGTGACGAGTTCGTGCTGTTTCTTCCGCATGTGGCGGACATCGACGATCTTCACGCCACCATGGATCACCTGATCGATACACTGCGCGGCACCTACATCATCGACGGCCACAAGCTGTTCATCAGCCTGTCGGGCGGGGTGGTGATGTCGAAGGTCGCGGGTGTCCAAATTGAAGAGATGCATATCCAGGCGGATCTGGCTCTTTATGAGGCCAAGCGCCGCGACAAGAATCGGTGGACCCTGTTCGAAGCCTCCATGGACCAGCGGTACTCTGAACGGCAGGGCATGAAGGCTGCACTGCGTGAAGCCATCCGGACCCAGTCGATGGATCTTTTCTACCAGCCGATGTTTAACCCGCAGGGCACCCGCATCGTTGGTGCCGAAGCGCTTTCGCGCTGGATCCATCCGGAGCTTGGTCCGGTATCGCCGGCTGTCTACATTCCTCTTGCAGAGGAAATGGGAATCATCAGCGAATTGACGCGGTGTGTGATTGAGCGTGCCGTTCAGGATGCAAAGAACTGGCCGGGGGACTTGCAGGTCTCGGTCAATCTTTCGGCTCATGATCTCAATGACCGTGCGATTATCTCGGTGATTGCCGACGCGCTTGACCGGGCCAACCTGGCGCCGGGACGGCTGCAGCTCGAGATTACAGAAAGCGGCCTGATGAATGACCTCAAGACCGCCCGGGAGATCCTGACGGAACTGAGGTCCATGGGGATGTCGATTGCCATCGACGATTTCGGCACCGGCTATTCCAGCCTCAGCTACCTCGACATGCTGCCGCTCAACAAGGTCAAGATCGACCGCTCCTTTGTCAGGGATCTGACCAAGGATCCCAAGAAGCTGAAGCTGCTGCGCGGTGTTGTCCACCTGGCGCGCGAGCTTGGACTTGAGGTGGTTGTCGAAGGTGTGGAAACCGAAGACCAGCTGGTGATGATCAGCGACAACAATTGCGCCGACATCATCCAGGGCTACATTTTCGGCACGCCCATGCCGCATGGCTCCTTCATCGAGCTGGCCAACAAGCTGTCGCAAAATCCGCGCAGGCTGACTGTCGTCGGGCAATCGGGCCAGACACGCCACTCCGGCAACTGACCGGGCGCGTTTTTCGCGGCTGGGTGGTCTGCACCGCTCCAGATTTCGATCGTGAATTCTTCCCCGCACTTTCTTGTAGGGTCGTTGTTTTTGCGATCGAATTTCAGAGTTCGTTAACCCTAATAGGTAGTTAACCGGCCTTTGGAGACCCGTTGCGATTGATTAACAGAATTTTAACGATAAGCTTTCGTCGTAGATCACGATGGAGACTTGTCATCAATGACCAACGCCGCCCAAGCAAAAGTTTCGGGGTTCAGCGCAGGTGTAATGCGTTTTCTCGAAAGCATTGAGTATCGCCGCGTTGACAATGCTGACGATCTCGAAGACGTCGCGCGGATCCGCTACAAGGCGTTCACAATGGTGGGGCTGGCTCCGCAGAACGGTTCGCTGCTGATCGATGATCTGGATTTCAAACCCAACGCTCATGTGATGGGGATCTTTTTCGACGAACAGCTGGTCTCCACCATTCGGGTTCACCATGTGACGTCGGCCGAGCGGGACAGTGTTGCCGTCTCGCATTTTCCCGATGTCATGAACCCGCTGCTTGATGCGGGGCAGACCTTCATCGATCCGGTCAGATTTGCCGCGGACCCGGAGATCATGCGCGAATATCCGGCGCTGCCGTACCTGACCTTGCGGGTCGCGACGATGGCGACAGACTATTTCAAGACGGATTACTGCCTTTCGGTGATCAAGCCGAACCACAGGGCGTTCTACAAGCGAATCTTCAATTCGCATCCGCTCGTCGAGCCGCGCTACTTTGAAAAATACGACAGCAACATCGAGCTGCATGCTTCAAATGCCCATGTCGAGCTGCAGAAAATCTACGACCGTTTCCCCTTCTTCAATTCACAGCTGTGCGAGCGTCGGCTGATGTTCGCTCCGCGCCAGGAATTGCTGATGCCGCCGCTGACAATCCGTCCGACGGCACGGTACGCACTTCAGCAAGCCAGCTGAGTTCCGCCAGGCTTTGCATGGACCGGGAGACGGCGCCTTTGCGCGTCGGATCAGGGTCTGGCGACCGTGCTGTGACCTGATGTCCATTGCACATTGGCCGGGGTTTGTGTAATCCCTCCATGAATTTGCCAATTGGGGAGCTATCATATGGCTGAACAGATGAACGGTCCTGTCGAAACCGGGGCTGCTATGGATTACGCCGAGCACGACAAAACCTACAACTTGTTCCTTGCCGGCGCGAAATACGGAACCATCCACATCGTGACCTTGCTGATTGCCATGGCGATCTATTTCTTCACCGGTGCCGGCGCGATCACCAGCATTCTGGCATTTATCGTTCTGAGCGTCGGCGCAGTCCTTCTCGCTCGTTGAGCCCTTCGCTGCGCGTTGGCTAGGGTCTTCAATGAACCGTGCCGGCGCGCCTCATTCTGTTTGCCAGAGGAGGGGCTCTCGTGGGCGCCACTGTTTTTGTAGTTAAAGAATCAGATTCGCTTGAATCGCGTGTCGCCGCATCGCCGGAGACCGTGAAGAAGATGACCGCACTTGGTCTTGATGTCATCGTCCAGAAAGGCGCCGGTGAGAAATCCCGGATCGCCGATGCTGATTTCGTTGCAGCCGGTGCAAAGGCCGGCACCGCAGCCGATGCCAAGAAGGCGGACGTGGTGCTGCGTGTACGGCGTCCTTCCGAGACCGAGATCAAATCGCTGAAATCCGGTGCCATCGTGCTGGCGCAAATGGATCCTTATGGAAATGAGGCCGCTCTTGCGGCGCTTGCCAAGGCCGGTGTGACCAGCTTCGCCATGGAGCTGATGCCGCGGATTACCCGGGCCCAGTCGATGGACGTGTTGTCGTCGCAGGCGAATCTTGCAGGCTACCAGGCCGTCATCGAAGGCGCACATGCCTTCGATCGCGCGATGCCGATGATGATGACGGCTGCAGGCACGGTGCCGGCTGCCAAGGTGTTCGTCATGGGGGCCGGTGTTGCCGGTCTGCAGGCGATTGCCACGGCGCGCCGTCTGGGCGCTGCCGTCTCGGCGACCGACGTTCGTCCGGCGGCAAAGGAACAGGTTGCCTCGCTTGGCGCCAAGTTCATTGCGGTCGAAGACGACGAGTTCAAGGCGGCCGAGACTTCCGGCGGCTATGCCAAGGAAATGTCGAAGGAATACCAGGCCAAGCAGGCGGCCCTGGTGGCCGACCACATCTCCAAGCAGGACATCGTGATCACCACGGCGCTCATTCCGGGACGCCCTGCACCGAAACTGATTTCTCGCGACATGCTCAAGAGCATGCGCCTGGGCTCGGTCGCGGTTGACCTGGCGGTCGAGCGCGGCGGCAATATCGAAGGCTCCAAGGCCGGTGAAACCGTGACCGTCGACGGTGTTACCGTGATCGGCATTCACAACATGCCGGGCAAGATTGCGGCAAGTGCCTCGCTGCTTTACGCCAAGAATCTCCTGACCTTCCTCGACACGATGATCGACAAGGAAGCCAAGACCGTTTCGGTCGACATGGAGGACGAATTGGTCAAGGCTACCGCGCTGACCCATGGTGGCGCAGTCGTTCATCCCGCTTTCGGCGGTGAAACCAGCAAGGGAGCAGCATGATGTCAGAGTCTGTGCTTGATACCGCTCTTGATAATCTCGAGCAGGCAGTCATCGCTGTCCGTACGGCTGCGGAAACCGCCGGTCCCGCGGGCGACGGCGTGGCGGCTGCGGTTCATGCCGCAAGCGGCGGCGCGATCGATCCGTTCGTGTTCCGGCTTGCGATCTTCGTGCTTGCGATCTTTGTCGGCTACTACGTGGTCTGGTCGGTAACGCCGGCCCTGCACACGCCACTGATGGCGGTCACCAACGCGATCTCCTCGGTTATCGTGGTGGGCGCTCTGCTTGCAGTCGGCGCTTCGCTGTCCGGCTGGGCGACAGGCTTCGGCTTCGTCGCACTGGTGCTGGCCTCGGTCAACATCTTCGGCGGCTTCCTCGTCACCCAGCGGATGCTGGCCATGTACAAGAAAAAAGAGAAGTGAGGGCCGGCTGATGTCAGAGAACTTTGCCGCATTCGCCTACCTCGTTTCAGGCGTTCTTTTCATTATGGCTCTCAGGGGCCTGTCCCATCCAACCACCAGCCGGCAGGGTAATGCCTACGGCATGGCCGGCATGGCGATTGCCATTGTCACCACGCTGCTGCTTGCCAAGCCGTCCTTTGGCGGATTTGCGATGATTGTCGCGGGCCTCGCCATCGGCGGTGGTGCTGGTGCTTACATCGCCCGCAAGATCCCGATGACCTCGATGCCGCAGCTGGTTGCCGGTTTTCACAGCCTTGTCGGTATGGCGGCTGTTCTGGTGGCTGCCGCCGCACTTTATGCGCCGCACGCATTCGGCATCGGTGACGTCGGGGAAATCCACGCCCAGGCACTTATCGAGATGTCGTTGGGTGTTGCCATCGGTGCGATTACCTTTACCGGTTCGATCATCGCCTTCCTTAAGCTTGATGGCCGGATGTCGGGCAAACCGATCATGCTGCCGATGCGCCATGTCATCAACGCGGCCCTGCTGATCGGCATCATCGTGCTGATCGCTGTGCTGGTCGCGTCGGAAAGCTACACGGTGTTCTGGCTGATCGTGGCCCTGTCGCTGGTGCTCGGTGTGTTGCTGATCGTTCCGATCGGCGGCGCCGACATGCCGGTGGTGGTGTCGATGCTCAACTCCTATTCGGGTTGGGCTGCGGCCGGTATCGGCTTCACCCTGGGCAACCTCGCCCTGATCATTACCGGGGCGCTGGTCGGCTCCTCCGGTGCGATCCTGTCCTACATCATGTGCAAGGGCATGAACCGCTCGTTCATCTCGGTCATACTCGGCGGCTTTGGCGGCGAGGAAGCAGCTGGCGGCAGCGACGATATCGATCGCAGCGTGAAGCTCGGTTCGGCCGATGACGCGGCCTTCCTGATGGCCAACGCCTCCAAGGTGATCATCGTGCCGGGTTACGGCATGGCTGTTGCTCAGGCGCAGCACGCTACCCGCGAACTGGCCGACAGCCTGAAAGAGCAGGGTGTCGAGGTCAAATATGCCATCCATCCGGTGGCTGGCCGCATGCCGGGCCACATGAACGTGCTGCTGGCCGAAGCCAATGTGCCTTATGACGAGGTCTTCGAACTCGAAGACATCAACTCCGAATTCGCACAGGCTGACGTGGCCTACGTGATTGGCGCCAATGATGTGACCAACCCGGCCGCGCGCGATGACAAGTCGTCGCCGATCTACGGCATGCCGATCCTGGATGTCGACAAGGCGCGGACCTGCCTGTTCGTCAAGCGCTCGCTTGGCTCCGGCTATGCCGGTATCGACAACACGCTGTTCTACAAGGACAGCACGATGATGCTGCTTGGTGATGCGAAGAAGATGACCGACGACATCGTCAAGGCCATGGAACACTGATCCCAATCAGTCGCGAATGCAAAAAAGGCCCGGATAATTCCGGGCCTTTTGTTTGTCAGCTGTACCGTGATCAGTTGGCAGCGGAGCGGAGCTGAAGTTCTGCCACGCCGACGGCGACGTTCACGCCTTCCTGCGCCTGGACGCTGACGGGCTGAAGCGAGAAGGTGTCGTCGGAACCGCCGACGAGGACATTGACGCCTGCGCCCGCGGCTGCAGTCGCCTCGGCAGAGACGCCGCGGTAATCACCGGCGAGCGAGCCGATCGTGTATTCGTAATCGGAAGTCGGGGCGAGGACGACCCATTCGATCACGGTCGTGCCGGTTACGCCGACGTCTACACCGAACTTGTTGATGACGCCGAAATAGGCTTCGGTGGCCGCATCCTGGTTGGCAGGCGTGTATTCGCATGACAGGTCCTTGGACGAGCCGAAGATGAAGCCGGTGCCGCCTTCGACGACGCATTCGAGCAAGCCGAGCTCGACGCTGTCTGCCTTGGCTGGGACCGTGGTGGCGCCAATTGCGGCGGTGGCCAGAAGTGCTGCTGCGGCTGTGATTTTTGTTTTCCCGATCATTTTGAACTCACTTTCTTGCTTGTTGGTTCGCCATGACAACGTGCTGACCCGTCAATGGTTCCTCTGGGCAAAGAGCAGATTCATCCAACCGCCAAGCGCGGTTGACCCGCACCCGAACAGGGGGTCTCACCTTGCTCTGGCAGGAAATTGGTGGTCACGTGGACTGGAAAATTACCGTGCTGGCGCTTGATGCAGCCGCGGGGCCCAGAGATCAGCGAACGCGGGCCAGCCCATCAATGGCAGGACGGTACTTGGGATCAAGTTGCGCTGCTCGGGCATAGGACTTGGCAGCCCGGCTCTTCTCGCCGCGGCGTTCGTAGATCAGCGCCTGGTTGGCCCAGGATTCGGCAATGCGCTGGTCGAGCTCGATGGCCCGGTTGAAATCGGCGAATGCATTTTCGTCGTCATTGAGCGCGACGTAGGAAATGCCCCGGCCGTTGTAGGGTTCGGGCGAATTGGGCGCAAGCGAGATCGCGGCCGAGAAATCCTCGATCGCCTGCGGGTGCTGATTGTTCAGTTGCTTGATCAGGCCGCGATTGTGGTAGGCGCGGGGATCGGTGGTCTGAAGGCTGATGGCGCGGTTGAAATCATTCATTGCCTCATTGGTCCGGCCGGCCTGGCGGTAAAGGTTGCCGCGGCCAATATAGGCGACATCATAGCGCGGATTTATTCTCAGCGCCCGATTGTAGTCGTTCGCAGCCTCGGTCAGGTTGCCCATCGACCTGTGGATCAGGGCACGGTTGGCGTAGGCCTGGTAGAAGGACGGGTTGAGCTGGATGGCGCGGTTGAAGTCATCAAGGGCGTTGCTGTACTTGCCGGACTTGCCATAGGCCGAACCGCGGACATTGTAGCCCTCGGGATCACTGGGATTGCGGCGGATGACGTCCGTCAGCGAGGCGATGTTTTCTTCCGTGCCCTGCGACCGGTCGATGGAGATGGTGTCCACCGGCGTTGTGGTGTTGCAGCCCGACAGCGCCAGGCTCAAGGCCGATACTGCAGCCAGCATCAAAAAACGAGTGTTGAAAGTACCCCGTTGTTTCGCTTCCATGGCCGAAATCAACCGCATCGCTTGTGCCCCACCTGTTTTTCCGGGAACGGCCCGGACACCACACTGAAAAAGGCGGAGACGAATATTCGTCTCCGCCTCTCATTCATGCAACCCTAAAAGGGCGAAAAAACGGCTTGCTCAGCGAGCAGGTGCTGCCGGACGGCCGCCACCGATAAGGCCTTCGCGCTGAGCCCGCTTGCGGGCCAGCTTGCGGACGCGGCGGACAGCTTCTGCCTTCTCGCGAGCACGCTTCTGCGACGGCTTCTCGTAAAAATCACGCATCTTCATTTCACGGAAGATGCCTTCACGCTGCATCTTCTTCTTGAGAGCGCGGAGCGCCTGATCGACATTGTTATCGCGGACAAGTACCTGCACGTTGATCCCGTTCCTTCGAGTTTTCGGTTAGCTTAAGCAACCCTGGCAAACAAAAATTCCGTTCGTTCGGCCGTGGGCGTTACGATTGGGGTGGCAGATAACAGCTTCCACGGCCGAAGTCCAGTCCCCCGCCAGCTTGACAACGGACGCTGCCACGTATTTTTCGTGGAGCTTCAAACCACGACAGTCCTGGGTTTGAGATCAAGACCGGTGGTGCGACAAAACATACTGCGACATTCATGGCCGCCTGGAAGTCGCAAAAGAGCCGATGCGGGGCAGATGAATTTGCTCTTGCTGAATTGAAGCCTTTCTAACCTGTTTGGAGCCAGACAGCCATGCGCAAGTATTCTGCTTTTGCCGTTGCCCGCGAGGCGATGCGTGGTCACAAGGGCTGGCCTGCGCAATGGACCTCGCCCGAGCCGCGCAAGTCCTATGACGTGATCATCGTTGGCGCTGGCGGGCACGGGCTGGGGACAGCCTATTACCTGGCCAAGGAGCACGGCATCACCAATATCGCGGTGATCGAAAAAGGCTGGCTTGGCGGCGGCAACACCGGCCGCAACACCACCATCATCCGTTCGAACTATCTCTATGATGAAAGTGCGGGGCTTTATGACCACGCGCTCAAGCTGTGGGACGGGCTGTCGCAGGATCTCAATTACAATGTGATGTATTCCGCGCGTGGTGTGATGATGCTGTCGCACAATGTCCATGACACCCAGGTGTTCAAGCGGCATATCCACGCCAACAGACTCAACGGCGTCGACAATGAGTGGCTGACGCCCGAGCAGGCGAAGGACTACTGCCCGCCGCTCAATATCCTTAAATCGGCGCGCTATCCCGTGGTCGGCGCCGCCCTGCAGCGCCGCGGCGGCACCGCGCGTCACGACGCGGTGGCCTGGGGCTATGCCCGTGCGGCAGCCGACATGGGTGTCCACATCATCCAGAATTGCGAAGTGACCGGGGTTCGCCGCGCCGATGACGGATCGGTGTCCGGTGTCGATACCAGCCGCGGCTTCATCGGCGCGAAGAAGGTCGGCGTGGTGGCCGCTGGCCATACCTCGGTGATCATGGAAATGGCCGGCGTGCGGATGCCGCTCGAAAGCTACCCGCTGCAGGCGCTGGTGTCGGAACCGGTCAAGCCGGTCTTCCCTTGCGTGGTGATGTCGAACACCGTGCATGCCTATATCTCGCAGTCGGACAAGGGCGAGCTGGTGATCGGCGCAGGCACGGACCAGTACACGTCCTATTCTCAGACCGGTGGCTTACACATTCTCAGCCATACGCTCGATGCAATCTGTGAGATGTTCCCGATCTTCACCCGGATGAAGATGCTGCGCTCCTGGGGCGGTATTGTCGACGTGACGCCGGACCGGTCGCCGATCCTGTCGAAAACGCCGATCAAGGGGCTTTACGTGAATTGCGGCTGGGGCACCGGCGGGTTCAAGGCAACACCGGGATCGGCCAATGTGTTTGCGCACACGATCGCGCGCGACGAGCCGCACAAGATCAACGCGCCGTTTTCGCTGGAGCGCTTCCAGACCGGCCGCCTGATTGACGAGGCTGCGGCTGCGGCCGTGGCGCATTGAGGCTTGAGCATATGAGCAAGCGCCCCGTCAATCTAGCTGAAAAGCTGTCCGCATTCACCGAGCTCTGGTCGCCAAAGATTGTCGCCGGCTTCAATGGCCACGACGTTATGGTGGTCAAGGTAAATGGAGAGTTCAACTGGCACTCTCACCCCGACACCGATGACTTCTTCCTCGTGCTGTCGGGGCGGCTGACCATCCAGATGCGCGACGGCGATGTCGTGCTGGGACCGGGCGAGATGTATGTGGTGCCTAAGGGTGTCGAGCATTGCCCACGGGCCGACGAGGAAACCTATCTCGTCATCATCGAGCCTGCCGGCACACCCAATACCGGCGATCCCGAAACCGCCGTGATCAAAACCAAGATCTGACCAAGGACCAAGCGATGCTTCTGATCCATTGTCCCTACTGCCAGGAAGAGCGGCCCGAGCTCGAATTCCGCAACACGGGCGAAGCGCATATCGAACGGCCGAAAGACATCGCCGCGATCAGTGATGAGGAATTCGAAGAGTTCTTCTTCATTCGGACCAACCCGAAAGGTGTTGCCTATGAGCGCTGGAGGCACATCCATGGCTGCGCCAGGTTTTTCAATGCCGTGCGCGATACGGTCAGCGACCGCTTCGTGACGACCTACAAGGCTGGTGAGCCCCGGGTCGAGGTGGTCCGTGGCGACGATGGTGTCCTGCAGGTCAAGGGAGCAGCACAATGAGCGGCGGTAACCGGATCAAGGGCAGGGGCCGGCTGACGCCGGCAAAAACAGTGCGCTTCAATTTTGACGACAAGCTGCTGACGGCGGTCGAGGGCGATACGCTGGCTTCGGCGCTGCTTGCCAACGGCATTCACCTGACCGGACGGTCGTTCAAGTATCACCGCCCGCGCGGCATGCTGTCGGCCGGGCCGGAAGAGCCCAATGCACTGATGGATGTCGGACGCGATGCAGTGCGGCGGACGCCGAACATCCGGGCGACGGTGCAGGAAGTCTATGACGGCATGAAGGCCCGGTCGCAAAACCGCTGGCCATCGCTGGCCTTTGACGTGGGCGGGCTCAACAATCTGGCCTCGCCGTTCTTCGCGGCAGGCTTCTACTACAAGACCTTCATGTGGCCGAAAGCGGCCTGGAAGAAGATCTACGAGCCGGTGATCCGCGCGGCAGCCGGCCTTGGCGTTGCGCCGACCGAGCCGGATCCGGATCACTACGCCAACCATTTTGCCCATTGTGATGTGCTGGTGATTGGCGGCGGCGCCACGGGGCTGTCTGCCGCACTGGCAGCGGCCCATACGGGCGCCGAGGTTATCCTGTGCGACGAGCAGGCTGAAACCGGCGGCGCGTTTCACCACGAAACCGATGCGACGGTCGACGGTCAATCTGGCTGGGACTGGGCGCAGGCCGTGACAGCCGAGCTTCGGGCGATGTCCAATGTCCGGGTGCTGACGCGGACCACCGCATTTGGCTATCAGGCACAAAACCATGTCGCGCTGCTGGAGCGGGTGACCGAGCATCTCGCCAACCCGGATCCGTCGCTGCCGCGGGAGCGGTTGTGGCAGGTTCGTGCCAGGCAGGTGGTGATCGCCACCGGGGCGATCGAGCGGCACATGGTGTTTGCCAATAATGACCGCCCCGGCATCATGCTCGCCTCGGCAGCCCGGACCTATCTCAATCATTATGGCGTCGCAGTTGGCGCCAAGGTTGGCGTCTATACGGCCTGCGATTCGGCCTGGAACGCAGCCTTCGATCTCAAGCAGGCGGGCGTTTCGGTTCCGGCGATCGTCGACGTGCGGCCCGATCCCGATCCGGCGCTGATGGCGCGGGCAAAGGAACTTGGCATCGAAGTTCTGGCCGGACAGGCGGTGCTCGACACGTCGGGCAAGCTGCGGGTCAAGTCGATGAAGGTCGGCAAGTCGTCAGGTGGATCGACGCGCGACATTGCGATTGACGCGCTGATCATGTCGGCCGGGTGGACGCCTTCGGTGCACATGTATTCGCAGTCGCGCGGCAAGGTTGTGTGGGACGAAGCAAGCCAGCGCTTTCTGCCCGGCCGCAACGTGCAGGATTGTGTCAGCATTGGCGCCTGCAATGGCGTGGATGATCTGGGTGATGCGGTTGCCGGCGCGGCTAAGGCCGGGCACGAGGCAGCGATTGCTGCCGGTGTAACGACCGGTGACGCCTGGACTGCACCCGAGGCTGAAACACAAACCTCATGGGCCGGCAGCATGATGGGCTCCGCGGCTGGTGCTGGTGCCGATACAACGGTGAAAGCCTTTGTGGACTTCCAGAACGATGTCACCGCCAAGGACATCAGGCTTGCGGTGCGCGAAGGCATGCATTCGATCGAGCATGTCAAGCGGTTTACCACCAACGGCATGGCGACCGATCAGGGCAAGACCTCGAACATTCACGGTCTGGCGATTGCCGCCGAGATGCTCGACAAGCCCTTGCCGCAGGTGGGGCTGACGACGTTCCGCTCGCCCTATACGCCGGTGACCTTTGGTGCGATCGTCAACCATTCGCGTGGTGATCTGTTCGATCCGACACGGCGGACGCCGATGCACGGCTGGGAAGAAGCCCAGGGTGCTGTGTTTGAGGATGTCGGGCAGTGGAAGCGCGCCTGGTATTACCCGCGCGCCGGCGAAGACATGCATGAGGCGGTCAATCGCGAGTGCCGGACCGTGCGCGAGGCTGCCGGGATGTTTGACGCCTCGACGCTCGGCAAGATCGAGGTGGTGGGTCCGGATGCGGCGCAGTTCCTCAATCTGATGTACACCAATGGCTGGGACAAGCTGCAGCCGGGCCGTTGCAAATACGGCATCATGCTGCGCGAGGACGGCTTCATTTATGATGACGGCGTGGTCGGGCGTCTGGCCGAGGACCGTTTTCATGTGACCACCACCACCGGCGGTGCGCCGCGGGTGATGCATCACATGGAAGACTATCTGCAGACCGAGTTCCCTGACCTGAAAGTCTGGCTGACCTCGACCACCGAGCAATGGGCGGTGATTGCGGTGCAGGGACCAAAGGCGCGCGAGATTATCGCGCCGCTGGTGGAAGGCATCGATCTGTCCAACGAGGCGATGCCGCATATGAGCCTGCGCGAGGGCAAGATCTGCGGCGTGCCGACACGACTGTTCCGGATGTCGTTTACCGGTGAGGCCGGTTACGAGGTCAATGTGCCTGCCGATTACGGCGAGGCGGTGTGGAAGGCGTTGTGGGAACGGGCAGAGCCGCTGGGTGCCTGCGCCTATGGCACCGAGACCATGCACGTGCTGCGCGCCGAGAAGGGCTACATCATCGTCGGTCAGGACACCGATGGCACGGTGACGCCGGACGATGCCGGCCTGAACTGGGCGGTGGCGAAGAAAAAGCCGGACTTTGTCGGCATTCGCGGCATGAAGCGGCCGGACCTTGTGGGCAGCGGGCGCAAGCAGCTCGTCGGCCTGATGACAAAGGATCCGAACATCGTTCTGGAGGAAGGCGCACAGATTGTCGCCGATCCGAACCAGACGGTTCCGATGACCATGATCGGCCATGTCACATCCTCCTACTGGTCGGAGAATTGCGGACGGTCGATCGCAATGGGTGTGGTGATTGACGGGCGCGCGCTCAAGGGCAAGACGCTCTATGTGCCGATGCCGGAGCGGACCATTGAAGTTGAAGTCACGGATACTGTTTTCATCGACAAAGAGGGAGTGCGTCTGAATGGCTGATATTGCTCACGCCACCCGTATCGAACCGCTGGCAGGACGGGTCGGCGGCGCAGCCGGCGTCAGCCTGACACCGGCGGCTCCCGCCAACCGGGTCTCTCTGCGGGCCGGCTCCGGCGATGCCAAGGCTCTTTCGGACGCGTTGGGTCTCGACCTGCCGTTGACGCCGAAGACTTCGGCGAGCAATGGTAAGGGCCGTCTGGCTGCCTGGCTCGGGCCTGACGAATGGCTGATCATTGATGAGACAGGTGATCCACTCGAGGACCTCGGCAAGGCCGAGGTTCTGCACTCGGCTGTCGATATTTCCCACCGCAACACCGCCATCCTGGTCTCCGGCATCGGCGCGCGCGCAACGCTGGAGAGCGGCTGTCCGCAGAATCTGAGCGACAAGGCTTTCCCGGTGGGATCTGCCACGCGCACGGTGATGGGCAAGATCGAAGTGGTGATCCTGCGCACCGGCGAGAACGATTTCCGGGTGGAATGCTGGCGGTCGTTTTCGGACTACGCCTTCGCCCTGTTGAGCGAAGCCGCGAAGGATTGTCTGGCTTAGGGGTGCGTGCCCTTCCGAGGGCTCAGGCCTCCACCCAGTCTTTCGGGTCGAACTGGATGATGGTCAACCAGGTGGCTGTCATCGCGGGTTTCTTGCCGCCTTCAATCTCGATGGTGACCTCATAGGTGGTCATCATTCTGCCCGGGCCGCGAAGCCTTGCATCCTTGAGGGAAAACCGGCCGCGGATACGAGCGTCGACCGGCACCGGGGCCATGAAACGGATCTTGTTGAACCCGTAATTGATGCCGAAATGGTCTTCTTTCACCTGTGGTACGGCATCGGTGTGCATGGCGGACAGCATGGACAGCGACAGAAAACCGTGGGCGATTGTTCCGCCGAAGGGGGTTTCTGCGGCACGCACCGGGTCGACATGAATGAACTGGTGATCGTCGGTGGCGTCGGCGAAGACGTCGATTCGCGATTGCGGCACATCCATCCACTTGGACACGCCGAGTTCGGTTCCGACGAGATCCTTGATCTCCATGACTGAAATCACTCGCTGCACGTAAATCTCCCCAGTTCAAACGTGTGTCGGTTGTGCTTTCATTAAAGCGATACGCCAATCAATGCATCAACTTAATGACGTCAGCTCTGGATGAGGAGCGGCTGGCCGGGTGTCGTATGTCGCCCAATGCGGCTCTAACCGGGCATCTCCTGCCAGCAGACCACGGAGCGGGGCGGGACCGGATTTTCAACCGAGGCCCCGGGGCTCGCCGGGCACCAGAGCCCTTGCGAGGCGGGAAGCACACAGCGCAGGGCTTGATGGCTGCGGTTGAAGACGATCGTCAGGCGTTTGCCGGCCGGCCCAAGCACCATCATGAAGCTGTTGCGATCTGGATCTTCCCACTCGGCCGGTGTCATCGGTTGCCCGTTGCTGCCCAGCCATGAGACCTGGTCCGGATTGGCGGAGCCGTCCTCATCTTCGAGAAACGCGACCCGCCCGAGCAAGGACGAGGTTTTTCTCAGTTCGGCCCAGGCGCGGGTGTAGTCCAACCGATCCTGGTTGAGGTCATCCCAGTTGCGCCAGGTTATGGCATTGTCCTGCGCATAGGCGTTGTTGTTGCCCTGTTGGCTGTGCCCGAACTCATCGCCAGCCGTCATCAGGATGGAGCCGCGGCTGGCAAACAGCGTTGCAATCAGGGCTCGCGCGTCGGCCTCGCGGGCGGCGCTGACATTCTCGTCATCGCTTTGCCCTTCCACGCCGTTGTTCCAGGAGTAATTGGCGTTGTGACCGTCGCGGTTGTCCTCGCCATTGGCTTCGTTGTGCTTGGCCTGAAAGCACACCAGATCACCCAGCGGAAAGCCATCGTGGGCGGCGACGAAATTGATGCTGCGGGTTCTTGTGGCGTTGTCGCGCGCGAAAATGTCCGAGGAGCCTGAAAGCCGTGTTGCAAGAGCCCCGGTCATGGCTTGGTCACTGCGCCAATAGCGGCGGATATCGTCGCGGGCATGGTCGTTCCATTCAAGCCAGGGAGGGCCGAAATTGCCGAGCTGGTAGCCGCCGGGTCCGATGTCCCATGGTTCGGCGATGAGCACCCGGTCATGCAACACCGGGTCTTCGACGATCAGCTGCAGCAATGCCGCATCAGTGGAGAAGCCGTTTGCGTCACGACCGAGGATCGGCGCGAGGTCGAAGCGGAAACCATCGATTCCGGCCTGGGTCACGAAGTGGCGCATGGTGCTGAGCACCAGTTCCTGAACCTCCGGTCGATCGCAGGCCAGCGTGTTGCCACAGCCGGTGTCGTTGACCAGCGTACCCGGAGTATGGGCGTCGTGGCGGTAGTAGGGCGCGTTGCCAAGCCCGCGCAACGACAGGGTCGGGCCCTGGTTGTCGCTTTCGCCGGTATGGTTGAACACCACATCGAGAAGAACGCCGATGCCGGCAGCGTGCAGTGCTTCCACAGCATGGCGCAGATCGGCGATGCCGCCGGGGGCAAGCCGCGGGTCCAGCGCCATCATGGTCACAGGATTATAGCCCCAGGCATTGGTCAGTCCGAGCGGCGGGAGGTGACGCTCGTCGATCCAGGCTGCAATCGGCATCAGTTCGACGGCGGCGACATGCAGTTTGCGAAGATGCTCGATGATGGCGGTATGGGCCAGCGCGCGCAGAGTGCCGCGATCCTTCTCCGGCACGTCCGGGTGCAGCTGTGTGAAGGCCTTCACCGGGATCTCATAAATCAGGCCGCCTGGGGCAAAGCGTGGACGTCCGGGATTGAGCGGCGGCAGGGCTGGGTCGAGAATGGCTTTGGGGACAATACCCTGCGTATCCTCGCCGAATTCGCCGAGGCGGGGATCATAGGCAAAAGGCCGGTCAAGCCGGATCGCATAGGGATCAACCAGCAGCTTGGACGCATCGAACCGGTGGCCAGCTTCGGGCTGCCAGGGACCATCGGCACGCAGGCCGTAGCGGGCGCCGGCCTTCACACCCGGCACGAAGACCGAGAAAAACCCGTTGTCGCCGCTTTCAAGATCATGGCGGGCGATCTCGGTGTCGACGTCATCAAAGAGACAGAGTGTGACCGATGAAGCCGAGGGAGCCCGTACCGTAAACCGGGCGCCTTCCGCAGTCAGTTCTGCGCCGGGGTTTCCCGGAACACCAAGATCCATGGTTGAGCCCATCAGGTGATGACGGTGGGAGCATCGCGGCCGGTGCGCTTGCCGATATCCGCAAGCGCTTCGGCGGCGTCGATCAGCGGCCGGAGAGCGGCTTGGGTTTCCTGACCGTGACGCGCGGGATCGGGCTCATAGCGCTCCATGTAGATCCGCAAAGTGGCACCCGAGGTGCCGGTGCCAGACAGTCTGAAGACCAGGCGCGATCCGCCCTTGAAAAAGATCCGCAGGCCCTGGTTGTGGCTGACCGATTGGTCGACCGGGTCGTGATAGGTGAAACTGTCGGCCTTCTCGATCGTCAGGGACCCGGTCTCAAGCCCGGGCAGGCGATCGAGTTTTTCCTCAAGGGCCTGCATGAGAGCATTGGCCTTGTCGGTCTCGATGGCCTCGTAATCATGCCGGGAATAGTAGGTCCGGCCGTATTCGGCCCAGTGATCCTGAACAATCTCGGCCACGCTCTGGCGCCGGACTGCAAGTATGTTGAGCCACAGAAGCACGGCCCAGAGACCATCCTTCTCGCGGACATGGTCGGAGCCGGTGCCGGCACTTTCCTCGCCGCAGATGGTGCAGCGTCCGGCATCAAGCAAATTGCCGAAGAACTTCCAGCCGGTCGGGGTCTCGTGCATCTCGACGCCGAGCTTGGCCGCGACCCTGTCGGCGGCGCCACTTGTGGGCATCGAGCGGGCAATGCCCTTGAGCCCGTGCTTGTAGCCCGGCGCGAGATGCGCATTGGCAGCCAGCATCGCCAGCGAATCCGACGGGGTGACGAACATGCCCTTGCCGATGATAAGGTTCCTGTCGCCATCGCCATCCGAAGCGGCGCCGAAATCGGGCGCGTCGGGGCCCATCATCAGATCATAAAGCGCCTTGGCGTGAACCAGGTTCGGATCGGGATGGTGGCCGCCGAAATCTTCAAGCGGCGTGGCATTGAAGACCGATGCCTCATCCACACCCAGACGCCGCACCAGGATCTCGCTTGCATAGGGGCCAGTGACGGCGTGCATGGCATCGAAAGCCACCTTGAAGCCGTCCTTGATCAGGCTGCGCATGGCGTCGAAATCAAACAGTGTTTCCATCAGTTCGGCGTAGTCGGCGACCGGGTCGACGACCTCGATGGTCATGCCGCCGGCTTCAAACATGCCGATCTGATCGAGATCGACGTCGCTGAAATCGGCGATCTTGTATTGACCGATGACCTGGGACCGGGCGTAGATCGCCTCGGTGATTTTCTCCGGTGCCGGGCCACCATTGGAGATGTTGTACTTGATGCCGAAATCTTCCGTCGGGCCGCCGGGATTGTGGCTGGCGGAAAGGATCAGGCCGCCGAAGGCCTGTTTCTTGCGGATCAGGTGCGAGGCGGCAGGGGTCGAGAGAATGCCGCCCTGGCCGACCAGAACACGGCCGAAACCGTTGGCGGCGGCCATGCGAATGGCGATCTGTATGACCTCGCGATTGTAAAAACGGCCGTCACCGCCGATGACCAGCGACTTGCCTTCAAAATCGTCGAGACTGTCGAAGATCGACTGGATAAAGGCTTCGGTGTAGCCCGGCGTCTGAAACACCGGCACTTTCTTGCGCAGCCCCGAGGTGCCGGGTTTCTGGTCGGGAAAGGGGGTGACGGAGACGGTCCGGTTCATGGCTTTTCACTCATTGGTACAAGAAGTTCGGCATAGAGGCTGGCATAACTCAGGGCGCTGCGATCCCAGGACACATCGGCTTTCATGCCGCGGTTTTGAATGCGTTCCCATACCTTGGGTTCGGCAAAGGCCTGCGTTGCACGGCGCAGCGCCTGACGCAGGGCATCGGGCGTGACCGGGGAGAACTGAAAGCCAGTCGCCACTTCGGCAGCAAGGGCCGCCTCGTTGGCGTCAATGATGGTGTCGGCAAGCCCGCCGGTGCGCGCCACCACCGGCACATTGCCATAGCGCAGTCCGTAGAGCTGAGTGAGGCCGCAGGGCTCGAACCGGGACGGAACCAGGATCACGTCTCCGCCGGCCTGCATGAGATGGGACAAGGCTTCGTTGTAGCCAATGACCAGCCCGATGTCGCCGGGATGCCGTTCTGCGGCCTCCTGCAGTACGGTTTCCAGAGACTGGTCGCCGGAGCCAAGCACTGCCAGCCTTCCTCCCATGGCGACAATGTCGTCGGCAAGCTCGGTGAGGACATCGATGCCCTTTTGCCAGGTCAACCGGCTGACGACGGTGAATACCGGCTTGTCGGTGTCTGGAAACTTGAAATAGTCGGCGAGCGCCTTGCGGTTGGTCTGGCGCTTCTTGGGTTTTGCCAGGCTGTAATTAGCGGCAATGATCTTGTCCGATGACGGATCCCAGACATCGGTATCAATCCCGTTGACGATGCCGTGCAGGCTGTCGGCGCGGGCATTGATCAAGCCATCGAGGCCCATGCCGAAAGCCGATGTGCGGATCTCCTGCGCGTAAGTCGGGCTGACGGTGGTGATGGCGGTTGCCATCTGCAGCCCGCCCTTGAGAAAACTGACATCACCGTAATATTCCACCCCGTCCATCGAGAAGACCGATTCCGGCAATTCGAGTTTCGGGAAGATATCCGGGCCGAACTGCCCCTGAAACGCGATGTTGTGGATGGTCACGACCGTCGGGGTCGACGCCGCCGTGCCCTGTTTCATGTAGACCGGCGTCAGGCCTGCCTGCCAGTCATGGGCGTGCACGATGTCAGGCGTCCAGTCGTCGAGCGCGCCTTCGGCGATGTTGGCAGCCGCGCGGCACAAGGCAGCAAACCGCAGCCAGTTGTCGGGATGATCGGCATTGTCCGCATTGGTGTAGGGGCCGCCCTCGCGGTCAAACAGCTCGGGTGCGTCGAGGACGAGGTAATCCACCCCGTCCAGAACGCTTGCTAGGACTGTCGCGCGGACGCCCAAAAGATCGTCAAACCTGACAAGCGGCACAGGATTGCGCAGCTTTGCCATGACCTGCTGGTAGCCCGGAAGCAGCACCCGCATGTCCACGCCATGGGTCGACAGCGCTGCGGGCAGGGCGCCCGCAACATCTGCCAGACCGCCGGTCTTGATCAGAGGGTACACCTCGGAGGCGACAGAGAGTACTTTCATTCGTAAATCAGCCCCGCACGGTCAAGCATGTCCTGAGTGATCAGACATATCCCCGTTTCAGTGCGATGGAAACGGCTGGCGTCGAGTTCCGGATCTTCCCCCACAACAAGACCTGCGGGGATCTTGACGCCACGGTCGATCACCACCTTGGAAAGGCTGGCGTGGCGTCCGATCACGCATTCGGGCAGCACCACCGCCTCGTTGAGGTTCGAATAGGAGCGGCACAGAACGCCCGAGAACAGCAGGGAGCGGTGGATTTCCGAGCCGGAAATGATGCAGTCGCCCGACACCAGCGAGGACAGGGCCATGCCGCGGCGGCCCTCTTCATTGTGCACGAATTTCGCCGGAGGCCGGATCTCGGCATAGGTCCAGATCGGCCATGAGCGGTCATAAAGATCGAGTTCCGGCAGGATGTCGGTGAGATCGATATTGGCCTGCCAGTAGGCGTCGACCGTGCCGACATCGCGCCAGTAGGCTTCCTTGTCCGGTGTTTCCCGGACGCAGGATTCCGAGAACCGGTGGGCAACGGCTTTGCCATTCTCGACGATATAGGGAATGATGTCCTTGCCGAAATCGCGGCTCGAGCCGGGGGTGGCGGCATCGCGACGCAGCTCGTCCATCAGGAAATCGGTGTTGAAGACGTAAATCCCCATCGATGCCAGAGCCATGTCAGGCTTGTCCGGCATGGCTGGCGGATCGGCGGGCTTTTCGACAAAGTCGACGATCTCGTCCTTGTCGTTGACATGCATGACGCCGAAGCCGGTGGCTTCCATGCGCGGCACTTCAAGACAGCCCACGGTGACATCCGCGCCCGAATTGACATGCTGCTGCAGCATCAATTCGTAATCCATCTTGTAAATGTGATCGCCGGCCAGAATGACCATGAACTTGGGCTCGTAGCCTTCGATGATATCGATGTTCTGGAAGACAGCGTCGGCGGTGCCGTCATACCATTGGGTTTCGGAGACGCGCTGGCTGGCGGGAAGAATGTCGAAACTCTCGTTTCGCTCGGGCCGCAGGAAGTTCCAGCCGCGCTGCAAATGCCGGATCAGCGAATGGGCCTTGTATTGGGTGGCAACGCCGATGCGACGGATACCGGAATTGAGCGCATTGGAAAGGGCAAAATCGATGATCCGGGTCTTGCCGCCGAAATAGACCGCAGGCTTGGCGCGACGGTCGGTGAGCTCCTTGAGGCGACTGCCGCGGCCGCCGGCGAGAACATAGGCCATGGCGTCTCGCGCCAGTGGCTGAACCCTTTTATTCTCCATCTTTACCTCCCCTTTTTAGCTCGATCCCGACAACTCCGGCTTGAACATCAGTGTGGCCAGTGGTGGCAGTGTCAGTTCGGCGATGGCACGGCCACCTACCGGTCTGGTGGCCACCTTGCCAAGGTTGCCCTTGCCGGACCCTCCGTAAATGGTGGAATCCGAATTGAATATTTCAAGCCAGGATCCATCCTGAGGCAGCGGGACCTGGTAACCGGTCAGAACCCTTGGCGTGAAATTGGAGATGACAACGACCGGCTTTTCACCGGGAGCGCGGCGCACCCAGGCAAACACCGAGTTGGCGTCATCATCGGCGACCAGCCACTCAAAGCCTTCGGGTTCGCAATCGCGGGCATGCAGGGCAGGTGTTGCGGCGTAGAGCCGGTTGAGGTCGCGCACCAGATCCTGCATGCCGTGATGGCGCGGATCATCCAGATGATCCCAATCGAGCTGGCGCGCCTCGCTCCATTCACCGCGCTGGGCAAATTCCTGACCCATGAACAACAGTTTCTTGCCCGGATACCCCCACATGAACCCGTAATAGGCGCGAAGATTGGCAAATTTCTGCCATTCGTCGCCGGGCATCTTGGTCAGCATCGAGCCTTTGCCGTGGACGACTTCGTCGTGGGAGATGGGCAGGACGAAATTCTCGGAAAAGGCGTAGAGCAGGCCGAAGGTCAGGTCGGTGTGGTGGTGCTTGCGGTAGATCGGGTCACGCTGCATGTAGGTCAGGGTGTCATGCATGAAGCCCATGTTCCACTTGAACCCGAAACCGAGACCACCTTCGTGGACCGGGGCGGACACCTTGGGCCAGGATGTGGATTCCTCGGCGATGGTGACGATGCCGGGATGGCTGCCATAGACCGCCTTGTTCATGTTCTCGAGAAAACTGACTGCGTCGAGGTTCTCTCGCCCGCCATCCTTGTTGGGAACCCACTCGCCCTCTTTACGCGAGTAGTCGAGGTAGAGCATGGACGCGACCGCATCCACCCGCAGACCGTCGATATGGTAGGTCTCGGCCCAGAACAGGGCGTTGTTGACCAGGTAGGAGGAAACTTCCCTACGGCCGAAATTGTAGATCGCGGTGTTCCAGTCAGGGTGAAACCCCTGGCGCGGGTCGGCGTGCTCGTAGAGCGCGGTACCGTCGAAATGCGACAGCCCGTGGGCGTCGGTGGGGAAATGCGCCGGCACCCAGTCGAGAATGACGCCGAGACCAACCTGGTGCGCACCGTCGACGAACCGGGCAAAGCCTTCGGGTTCACCAAAACGTGCGGAAGGGGCATAAAGCCCCGTGGTCTGGTAGCCCCAGGAGGGGTCGTAGGGGTGTTCGGAAACCGGCAGAAACTCGATGTGGGTGAAGCCCATCTCGACGCAATAGGGGATCAACTCGTCGGCCATCTGGTCCCAGGTCAGAAAGGCTCCGTCGGCATGTCTGCGCCATGATCCGGGATGAACCTCGTAGATCGACACCGGCTGGCGGCGGGCGTCGACCTTGCTCCAGTGGGCGCGATGGGCACTGTCGCCCCAGTCGTGATCGAGGTCCGAGGCCACGATTGATGCCGTGGCCGGCCGCAGCTCGGCACGGCGGGCAAAGGGATCGGCCTTGAGCGGCAGCCTTTCTCCGTCCGGCCCGAGAATTTCATATTTGTACTTGGCGCCGGGTTCGACACCTGGGGCGAAGATTTCCCAGATCCCGACATCAGCGCGCAGACGCATGACATGGCGGCGTCCATCCCATTCATTGAACTCGCCGACCACCGACACCCGGCGGGCATTGGGCGCCCAGACGGCGAAATGCACGCCGTCGGTGCCCTCATGATGGATCAGGTGCGCGCCCATCTTGTCGAAAAGCCGCAGATGCGAGCCTTCGGCGATGAAATAGTCATCCATCGGCCCCAGCACCGGGCCGTAGGAATAGGGATCGTCAACGTCCCAGCTGTCACCTTGGGAGTTTCCCGCCTTGTAACGCAGCGGCTGGCGCCCGGTTATGGCAATCGGACCCTCGAACAGCCCGGCAGCGGCGCCGGGGTCGAGCTGGCCTATGGACTGGCCGTCCAGCGTCATGGCAAGGAGGGTATCTGCCCCGGGAACGAAAGCGCGGGCCAGAAAGCCGCCATTGAATTCCTGAAGGCCGAGAACGGAAAAGGGATTTCCATGCGTACCGGAAGCTATCGCTTCTGCTTCTTCAGCCGAAAGGTGAGGCACCCTGGTCTCGGCGTCTGGCACGTTTCCCTTTTGGGTCATGGGCCGGCTTTCCATATTTCCTTTGCATACTGGCGTATGGTGCGGTCCGAGGAGAACCAGCCAACACGCGCCGTGTTCAGGATAGTACGGCTATTCCAGGCCTCTTCGTCAACCCACAAACTGTCGACCTGGCGCTGAGCCCTGGCATAGGCATCAAAATCGGCAGCCACCATGAACCAGTCGTGGTCGTAGAGCCCGGCGATGAGATCGCTGTAACGGTTGCGATCATCGGGGCTGAACACGCCTGACGAAATTGCGCTCAGGGCCTGCGAGAGTTCCGGCGATGCCTCGATAATGCCGCGCGGATTGTGGCCGGTGGCACGTCGCTCGGCGACCTCGGATGCGGTCAGGCCAAAAATGACGATATTGTCATCGCCGACGCATTCCTTGATCTCGACATTGGCGCCATCGAGCGTGCCGATGGTCAGCGCGCCGTTGAGCGCGAACTTCATGTTGCCGGTGCCCGATGCTTCCATGCCGGCCGTCGAGATCTGCTCGGACAGATCCGCGGCTGGCACCATGACCTCGGCGAGCGAAACATTGTAGTTGGGGATGAAGGCGATCTTCAGAAGCCCGTGCACGGCGGGGTCATTGTTGATCACCCGGGCGACATCATTGGCAAGCTTGATGATCAGCTTGGCGTTGTGATAGCTCGGCGCCGCCTTGCCGGCGAAGAATTTTACCCGCGGTGTCCAGTCGCGTTCGGGGTGCGAGCGCATCTGGTCATAGAGCGCCACGGCCTCGATGATGTTGAGCAATTGCCGCTTGTATTCGTGGATCCGCTTGATCTGGATATCGAACAGCGCGGATGGGTCGACCCTGATGCCCATGCGGCGCGCGACCAGATTTGCCAGCCTGATCTTGTTGTCGCGTTTGACGGCCGCGAAGCGGGCGCGGAATTCGGCGTCGCCGGCAAAGGGAGCGAGGGCTGAAAGCGCCTCGGCGTCATCCATGAAGTCATCGCCGATGGCTTCCCGGATCAGCTGAAACAGGCCCGGGTTGCACTGCATCAGCCAGCGGCGTGGGGTGATGCCGTTGGTCTTGTTGTTGATGCGGTCGGGATAGAGGCCATGCAGATCGGAAAACACCGTCTGCTTCATCAGGTCTGTATGCAGTGCCGAGACGCCATTGATGGAATGGGAGCCAATGAAGGCCAGGTTTCCCATGCGGACGCGGCGTTCGCCGCCTTCATCGATGACCGAGACGGACCTGATCTGGTCCTCGTCGTAACCGCGTTCCTTGCGGGCCTGGCGGAGTACCTTGGCATTGATGGCATAGACCAGCTGCATGTGACGCGGCAGCAGCCGCTCGAACAGCGGCACGGGCCAGCTTTCCAGCGCTTCGGGCAGAAGCGTGTGGTTGGTGTAGCTGAAGGTGGCGCGGGTGATGTCCCAGGCCGGATCGAACTCCATCTCGTGAACGTCGATCAGAAGCCGCATCAGTTCGGCCACTGAGACGGCGGGATGGGTGTCGTTGAGCTGAATTGCCACCTTGTCGGGCAACGTGGTCAGATCGCCATATTGCTGGATGTGACGGCGCAGAATGTCCTGCAGCGAGGCCGAGGAGAAGAAATACTCCTGGCGCAGCCGCAGCTCCTGACCGGCCGGTGTTTCGTCGGCCGGGTACAGTACCTGTGTAAGGGCTTCGGCCTTGTTGCTTTCGCGCAGCGCGCCGATGTGGTCGCCGGCATTGAAGGCGTCGAGCAGGATCGGATCGATCGGCTGGGCGGTCCAGAGTCTCAACGTGTTGACCCGGTTGGCGCGCCAGCCGACGACCGGCGTGTCGTAGGCCACGGCCATCATGCGTTCCTGCGGTTTCCAGACAAAACGCTGGGTCTCCTCAGTTTCCGCGTCGAGGGTTTCCACCGATCCGCCGAACCCGATCTCGTAGGCGCTTTCGTGGCGCGGGAACTCCCACGGATTGCCGTGGCTGAGCCAGGTTTCGGGCAGTTCCACCTGCCAGCCGTCACTCATCTGCTGCTTGAACAGGCCGTGGACATAGCGGATGCCATAGCCATAGGCCGGGATGTCGACGGTTGCCATGGACTCCATGAAGCAGGCAGCAAGCCTGCCAAGGCCGCCATTGCCGAGGGCTGCGTCGGGTTCGAGCGCTGCCACGGCGTCAAAGTCGACGCCGAGCGATTGCAGGGCCTGCTGGACTTCCTCAAGCAAGCCGAGATTGGTCACCGCATCGCGGGTCAGCCGTCCGATCAAAAATTCCAGCGACAGGTAATAGACCCGCTTGGCGCCTTCCTCATAGGTCTTGCGGGTCGACGCCATCCAATGGTCGATCACCCGGTCGCGGATCACCAGGATGGTTGCGGTTATCCAGTCATGCGGCTTGGCGACCTTGGCATCCTTGCCGATGGAATAGGTCAGACGTGCGATGATGTCGGCGGCAAGAGTTTCCGGATCACCGCCGAGCGGTGCTGGAGCGGGAAGATTGGCAGTGGCGGACTTGGATATCATCTGATGTCCTATCAGGCTTGGGGCGGCACTCGGCGGCGGGGAGGGCGCAGCGAGTCATCTTGGAAGCGGCATGCATTCAAGCAATGAATGATATTTATGCCAATATCCAGCAATTAAATCCATTAGATTGACGAATATCGTTGCAATACTTGCTGTGCGACGAACCTGGTTTGCGCAGATCATGACCGTCCAGCTGCAGACAATCGTCTTTCTACGTATCTGCAGCCGCCAGCGGTCGTCGAGGCTGGCCGTTGCGCCCGGGCGCTTGCTGACGCCTAGTCTACCGACAGATGGTTGGAGACAATGCGCCGCTTGAGGTGCCTGTCGACCGCTGCGCGATCGGCGCAAAAATACATCCTGCCGTCGCAGCGGTCCCGCAAGGCCGCGAGGTCGGTGAACATGGGAGATGTGTCCAGCCCTGCAGCCTGCATCAGGGACACACCGAGATAGGCAATGTCCAGGCTGGCAAAATCGAAGGGCGTCATGTCGACCCTGGTGCCCATGCCGTGGACGGTGAAATAGCTGAGGTAGGCGGAGGAGCCGAGCTCATCGACCGCGAAGTCCGGATTGAGGCGGCTGACCAGTTCGCGGGTGGCGGAGGACTGGTGATCGCCGAATTCGAGTATGATGGCCGGATGATCGCTGCTCTCGGCTTCGGACTGGCTGAGGAACCAGTTGAAATCCCGCTGCGACTGGGCCACGCGCCGGACATATTCGTCGAGTTCGAAGATGCCGGTTTCGGCAACTTCGTCCGCAGCCGGTTGCGCCAGTTTGCTGGAGTAGGGTGAATGGGCAAACATGGTCTGGACCTGAAGGAAAAGCGGGCGGCCGTCGGTCCTGCGGTGGTGCTCTATGTAGCTCCGGGCAGCCTCGAAGTAGAACCTGTCCGGGTGGGCATACTGGCTGGCGCCAATCCGGTCATAATCGAGAACCTCGTCTATTCCGATCGATTCGAGGAAGGGGCCTTCATTGACGAAGCCGTGCGCCATCGGCATCAGTACGGCGGTCTTGTAGCCGCAACGGGCGAACTCGGTTGGCAGGGATTGATGCACCTTGCCCTGCATCGTGGTGGTCAGGTATGGCGCCCGCCAGCCGAAATCGAGGCTCGACAGGCCTGTCATCAGCGAAAAGTTCGAGATCCAGGTGCCACCGCCGAAGGTTTCCACGCGCAGGGCGCGGCTGCTTCCGTCGGAGGACTTGAAGTCGTTGGAGAAGCGCTGGTCCATGCCATATTGCTTCAACTGGCTGAGGTCGATCTGGCTTTCGCTGAGCACCACGAACACGTCCGGTCTGGAGGCGCTCATGTCGCACCGCGCTGATGCAGGAAACGGATCGACTTCCGGCAGACCGGCAAAGTGATCGGCAACCCCCTCGCCAAAGGCGGCGTCGCGGACATCGAGCAGCGAAACGAAGAAGGCGGAGGCATTGAACCCGCCGAGATAGTGGAAATAGCGCGGTTCGCCTGCCTTGAGCGGATAGCTGATCGGCAGGACCATAAAGGTTGCAGCAACCAGACCGGCTCGCCACAGGGTGCCGGCATTGCGCCTGGGATCGCGGATAAAGACAAATGAGAGCGTGATCAGGGCCGCGAGGATGAGCAGGGCTACCGGCACGACATAGGCTGCGAACTCGCTCAGCAGAAAAGCATAGGCTTCCGGGTCGGTGCCGGTGAAAACGACATCATAGATGTGCAGATCAAATCCCTTGGCCCTGTATTTAAGGACAGAGGCAATCGACAGGATCGTGGTTACCACCAGCGCCGTGTAGATCGAGAAATAGGCCCGACGGCTGATCAGGAACAGCAAGGATGCCATGCCGAGCACCGAAAACATGACGAACGGCATGTGTTCAATGGCGCGCTCGAGCATGAAGAGAAATGCTGCGCAGCAAACCATGGCCACGGCAGCCGAGACCGGGTGGAGTACCACCGCGGCAAGGCTGGTCGTCAACGATTTGAGGCCTATCTGGCTCGGAACAAGATCTTTGAACAGCATGGCGAAGAAATGCACTGATTTGCCGCTGATTCAAACGCGATGCGCAAACATCCTTAACAGCCGCGCCCCGATGGCTGCTGCCGGAGGAGCCGGGATCGGCGATGCCGTGCGGCAGCAAACGGCTGACGCAGCTGCAACGAACCGAGGTTCATCACCTTCGACCGGAGCATGCCATGGGATTGACGGAGGCACAAATGCCTTGTGGCGCGGTTGCCGGGAGCTGATTTGATCTGCTCGTGCGGAAGCGGATTCAGCCACTCTAGAAAGCTGTTTCATGATCGCGCCTCAGCCCTTGTTGTAGCTGCCGAACTTCACCCAGGCGCTGCCGCGTTTTGAGGAGTCGACGCAGGCCGTGACGAAGGCGACGCCTGCAAGGCCGTCTTTGATGCCGGGGAACATCACGTCCTCGGGCACCGGTTTGCCGTTGCGGTGGGCGATGATTGCCTCTGCTGCTTCCGTGTAGATATTGGCAAAGCCCTCGAGATAGCCTTCGGGGTGGCCGCCGGGAATACGGCTGACGCGCTGGCCTGCAGCGCTGGCCCCGGCACCGTTGCGGGTGAGCAGCCGCTTGGGCTGGCCCAGCGGTGTGAACCAGAGATAGTTCGGGTCTTCCTGGGCCCATTCGAGCCCGCCCTTTTCGCCGTAGATGCGGAGCTTCAGCGCATTCTCGTTGCCCGGCGCCACCTGG
>Ga0114901_1000011_pt1 | contig 282539 bp, 264 predicted proteins | sample MalvireepMed_s16_FD_89686 | JGI IMG/M metagenome (GOLD analysis project Ga0114901, IMG submission 89686) | Marine viral communities from the Global Malaspina Expedition - Malaspina viral metaG DeepMed_s16 | ecosystem: Environmental > Aquatic > Marine > Oceanic | place: Mediterranean Sea... | reverse complement strand
TCTGGCGCGCCAGATGCACCAGATCGATGGGCCGCCCGCCCGAAGGACGCGGCTGGACGTTGATTTCCTGAGCTTCGAACGCGATACCAAGTGCCGCCATGGCGGGTTTCCTTTACTTCAACAATGGTCGGGATGATGATGGCGCAAACGGTCTCTAGATCGGGTAAACAGCAGCGCTATGGTGAAGGCAAAAATTGCCGTCATGGTTAACGCCTCGTAAATATGGCGTTTCATTGACGTTTGTGCCTCTTTTTGAGACACGCGAACGTTAAAAACCAGTGGATGCAGGGGCCATCTTACCGCTTTCATTTGTGAATTAGCGCTGTGTGTGTCACTAAATCGATGGATTAAGGGGCCCGAAAGCTGTTTTCCGGGTCCCGTCGCGCGTACCGAGGAGCCAGTTGCGCCGCTCCGGACGTGCGAAAATGACAGGGAACATGCGCGAACCCTGTCTTTAGTAATGAGGCTTGAGTGGCATGAGTAAGACACCAGCGGACAAGACCATTGAAGAGCAGACTTTCGAGGCGCTTGAAGACGCCTTGAATATGGACCTGAGCGATGACGTGCTCGGTGGGCTCGATGATGCTTCGCTAGACGAACTGGAAGACAAGGTCTCCAGCGCCGCCCGCGAGCTGAAAAGCGCCGGCGCCGCCGCCCGGCCTGCGGCACAGCCGCCACGGCCCGCGCCCGGCGAAAACACCGCCCCCCGCACCCCGACGCCGCCCTTCACACCGGCCGGCCCGATGGCGCCTGCCAATGACGACAGCCGCAAGACCACGGCCGGACTGCTGCGCACGCTCGAAGGTCGCTCGAGCCGCGGCGCAATCCGCAATGCCGCCATCCTGTCGCTGTTGTGGACGGTCGGCGTGCTTGGGCTGGCCAACCTGCTTTACGGCCCTGCCATCTGGCAGATCCGCTCGGTCACCGACCTGTTGGCGATGCCCGCAGCCATCGGATTCCTGGTTGCCATTGTCATACCGGTACTGGTCTTCTTCGCCTTCTCCGTGATGATGGCGCGCGCCAGGGAAATGCGCTCGGCCGCCCGTTCTATGGCGGAAGTCGCGCTCCGTCTTGCCGAGCCGGAAAACGTCGCCGGAGACCGGATCCTGACCGTTGGCCAGGCCGTCCGCCGCGAGGTTTCGGCCATGAACGAAGGCATCGAGCGCACCATCGCGCGCGCCTCCGAGCTCGAAACCCTGGTTCATTCCGAGGTCAATGCCCTTGAGCGCAGCTACTCCGACAACGAGATGCGCGTCCGCAGCCTGGTCCAGGAACTCGGCAGCGAGCGTGATTCCATCGTCAGCCATGCCGAGCGCATCCGTGCCTCGATCGCCGGCGCGCACGAGCAGCTGAAGGAGGAACTGACCACCGCCAGCGAGGAAATCGCCACCCGGATCTCGACCTCCGGCGAAGCCTTCGCCCAGCTCATGGAAATTCGCGCAGCCGCCTTGCAGGAGCGCACCAGCCGCACCAGCCGCGAGCTGGAAACAATGCTCGATGGCCGCACCGAGGCGCTGGTCACAACCCTCAAGACCTCCGGCGGCGAGCTCACCGACGAGTTCGACACCCGTCTGGAAATGCTCAACGTCCAGCTCAACCATCGCGGCAAGGCCCTGCTGTCCGAGTTCGAAACCCGCGCTTCGACACTCGACGCCAACACCGAGAAGCTCAACGCCGCTCTCGGCGAGCGCGCCCGCCAGCTCAACGAAACCCTCATCGCCCGCACCCGCGAAATCTCCGACAGCCTGTTTTCCGGCCAGCAGGCCATTTCCACCGGTCTTCAGGAGACGCTTGCAGCCCTCAATTCCTCGCTTGAGGAAAAGGGCTCCAGCTTCAGCCAGGCGCTCAAGTCCAGCGCCGACGATGCGATCATGGATCTCGATCTGCGCACCGGCTTCTTCGAGGAGAAGCTTGAATCCACCGTGGGGCGCATCACCTCGGTGTTCGACGAGCGCGTCGGCGAATTTACCTCGGCCTTCGACAGCCGCGCCGGCAGCCTCGACACCAAGCTCTCCGAGAGCCTGTCGCAGATCAACGAGTCGCTCAACGGCGGCACAAGCGCGATGGACAGCATCCTGTCGGCCAGCCTCGAGCGCATCGGCGCTACCCTCTCCGACCGCAGCAAGGCCCTGGAAACAGCCCTTGGCTCGGGCGCCGAGCGCATCGAAAACTCGACCGCCAACATCGCCGAACGCATTGAGGCCTCCGCCTCCGGTGCCGCCGAGCGGGTCGAGGCAACCGCCAGCGGTCTCGCCGAGCGCATTGACGCCTCGTCCAGCTCTGCGGCCGAGCGGCTGGAAACCACCGCTTCGAGCTTTGCCGAGCGGATGGATGAAACCATCGCCGACCGCACCCAGGCACTCGAACTGGCGCTCGCCAGCGGGGCCGAACGCATCGAGACCTCCGCAACCACGATTGCGGACCGGATGGATTCCACGGTCACGGATCGCACCCAGGCGCTCGAAGCGAGCCTCGCAAGCAGTGCGGACCGCTTCGAATCGTCAGCATCCTCCATTGCCGAGCGCATGGACGCATCCGTGACGGACAAGACCAAGGCGCTTGAATCGGCAATCGAGAATGGTTCAAGGCAGCTTGAAACCTCCGCCTCGGAGATCGCCGAACGCATGGAGACGACCGTTTCCGATCGCACCTACGCGCTGGAGCTGGCGCTTGCCAGCGGCGCCGAACGCATCGAGGCATCCACTTCCGGTGTCGCCGAGCGCGTGGAAGCCTCCACCTCCACCGTGGCCGAACGCGTCGAAGCCTCTACCCGCAACGTCACCGAACAGATCGACAGCACGCTTGCCAACCGGGCCGAAGCACTCGAAAGAACACTGGAAGCCGGTGCCCAGCGCATCGATTCAAGCCTCAACGAGCGTTCCACCGCACTGTTCGGTGCAATTGCAGAAAGCGCCGAATCTCTCGATGCGAAGCTCGCCGCGCGTGCCGCCACATTCGGCGCCGCCGTCAGCGAAGCGGCCGAGGGCATGGATGGCATGCTCAACGATCGCACCAGCGACATCCAGAAGAACATTGCCCAGGCCTCCGACAGGCTGGTGGCCACGCTTGATGTCGAAGGCCAGCGCTTCACCGAACTGACGAATGCAGCCTCCGAGCGCGTCGATGCCACCTTCCTCCAGGGCACCGAACACGTCAACGAACGCCTCTCGACCATGAACAACATGCTCGGGATCGGCCTTGAGGGCGTTTCCAAGACCATCGAGGGCAAGGCCACCGGGCTTGCCGCCAAGCTGCGCGAAGCCGTCGCACAGGCCGCCCAGGAGCTCGACAGCGAGGCACTCAAGGCCGGCGAAGCTCTCCAGTCAGTCGGCAGCGGTTTTGCCGGACGCATGGATGAGCAGGCCCGCAACTTCGTCGAACGGCTTGACAGCCATGTCGATGAACGCACCGCCAATCTCGCCGCCCATGCCGAAAACATCGCCAGCCGGATTTCCGCCGGTGCAGCGGATCTCGGCAACGAGGCCAACCGGATTAGCGAACTGGTCGAGCGCGTCGGCGAAACCGTCGGCAAGCAGGCCGACACGATTTCCGGCACGCTGGATGCCACCGAAGCCCGCTTCGCCGCCCAGGCCGCGGCTCTCGCGTCGCGTCTTGAGACCGAGACCGGCACGATTTCGGAACGCCTGGGACAGACCGCATCCGAGCTTGTCACCACTCTTGACGGCAAGACCAGCGAGCTTGTCTCCACCCTTGGAAGCAAGACCGGCGAATTCGTCTCCACTCTCGACGGCAGAACCAACCAGCTGGTCTCCACCCTCGACGAGAAGACCAGCGCCATCGACGCCCGTCTCGCTGCTTCCGGCGAAAGCCTTGTCAACCGCACCGGCTCGCTCGGTGAGGCGCTTGACCAGAAGGCCAACTCGATCATCCAGCGCCTGAGCGAAGCCGAACAGGCAATGGATGTCCGCGCCACCTCGGTCCACTCGACGCTTGACGAGCGCACGCGCGAACTCAATTCCATGCTGGCAAGCCGCTCGGCCGAGCTCTCCCGCGTGATCGACGAACAAGCCCGCCCACTGGTGGATCGCTACGCTGCCAGCGGCGAGGAATTCGCCAATCGTCTCAGCGAGGTCACGCAAACCTCGACAGACCGCCTGCGCGCCGAAAACGCGGCCCTGATCAACGCCATCACCAACCGCACCAGCGAGACCTTGTCCGCTCTCGAAAACGTCAACCAGAGCCTCAGCGGCAATGTCGGCGATCTTCTCGAGCGGCTTGGCGCCAGCAACGAGGAAATCTCGGGCGTCATCGCCAAGGCCGCAAGCACGCTCGGCGCTGCCAATTCGCAGCTGTCGCAAACTTCCGGGGCGATTGCCGAAACCACCGACCGCGCTGCCGAACTGATCTCCGGCTCGGCCCGTCTTCTCGACGGCAAGGTCGAACGCCTGACCGACATCTCCAGCCGCACACTGAGCCAGGTCGGCTCGATTGCCGGCCGGTTCGACGATCATTCCAAGGTGCTGGCGTCGGCGTCGGATCTGCTCGGCGCGGCCCAGTCAAACCTCGCCACGACGCTCGAAGAGCGCCGCGAGGCGCTGCAGTCCCTGTCGGTCGGACTGGTCAGCCGTTCGGAACAGATCGAATCGACAATGCATTCGCTCGAAAGCATCATCGAGAAGGCCTTTGCCGGCGCCGAGGACCTGTCCAAACGCTCGGCCATGCGCCTGGAAGGCGGCTTGCGCAGCGCCGCTGAAAATGCCGGCAAGCTGATGGGTGAGACCGAAGATCGGGCCAATATCGCCGCTGGCCTGATGCGCGAAAGCATCCGCGAGGCGGTTGAAGACGCGGACAAGCTGCTCGGCAGCACCGAAACCCGGGCCCAGGCGGCTGCCGGTTCGGTTCGCCAGACTGTAGGTGAAGCCGTCAGCGAAGCCGACAAGCTGCTCAGCCAGACCGAAAACCGCGCTCAGACCGCGGCCGGTTCGATGCGCGAAAGCGTCAAGCAGGCCATCGAGGATGCGATCGCACGCTTCTCCGGCGCGACCGAGGAAATCCGCCAGTCGGCAAACAGCATCCGCAAGGAGCTGGAAGACACCAGGGGCGAACTCAAGCGCGGCGCGTTTGACCTGCCGGAGGAAACCCGAGAAAGCGCCGCAGCCATGCGCCGGGCGGTCTCCGACCAGATCAAGGCACTGCAGGAGCTGTCCCAGATCGTCGGCCAGTCCGGTTACCGCGCCGAAGTCTCGGAGCCGGCCCCTCGCCCGGCTGCCCCGCGTGCTGCGGCTCCGGCACAGCCTGCCCCGCAGCGCGCACCGCGCCGCGAGCCTGCGCCGGCTCCTCGTCCGGAACCCCAGGCTCAGCGCGCGCCTCTGCGCGGCAGCCTGGAGCCCGCGGGCACAGCGCCGGCAAAGAGCGATGGCTGGGTCAGCGACCTGCTGCGTGGCGCTTCCCGCGAGGAACAGGCAGCGGCCCCCGCACCGGTGGCAAGCAAGGCCCCCGAGCGCAACCCACGCCATGTCGTCGAATCGCTGAATTCGCTTTCCGTCGACATCGCCCGCGCCATCGACCACGACGCCTCGGTCGATCTCTGGCGCCGCTACCAGCGCGGCGAACGCGATGTCTTCACCCGCAGGCTTTACACGCTCAAGGGCCAGCAGACCTTTGAAGAGATCAAGAACAAGTATGGCCGCGAGCCCGAGTTCCGCGATGCGGTCGACCGCTATATCGCCGATTTCGAAAAGCTGCTGTCGGATGTTGCGCGCAATGACCGCGACAACATGATGACCCAGACCTATCTGACCTCGGACACCGGCAAGGTCTACACCATGCTGGCCCACGCCAGCGGCCGCTTCGGCAAGGACTGAGACGCCGACGGTCGTTAGCAAGGCCCACGCCCACACGAAAACCCCGCCTTCGAGCGGGGTTTTTCATGTGGAGATCTCACACGGTCGCCGACGGACCACGCATTCCATGCGGAGCTCCCCGGGACGTCTCCGGACCGCCGGCTCAGCTCACCCGTGCAGCCCAATGCGTCGTTTTGCCGTGCTGCACCCCGCGGATTGACGATCTACCCTGTGCAAGAACTCCGCCACCGATGTGTCCCGACGTGGAGGACATCAGCATCTGGCGGCTTGAACGAGAGGAAGGCGACCCATGGCATTGGCAATACTGGCTTACGCGGCATTGATCGGCATTCTCGGCCGGGCAGCCTGGCGCAACGGCGTGACAGAGAAGGCGATGTTCGTCGTCAATCTGGCTCTGCTGTGGCTGAGCGCCATCTGGCTGTTCGGCTACCCGGCCCTGATCCTCCCGGCGGTACTGGCAGCCATTGGCATCCTGGGCCTGCTGGTCATCATCACGGCCGGCGACCTGCGCGCCCCGGCGGCCGCTCCGAGGTCGCACCCGGGCGGCTACACCCGCACCGAAGCCTGAGCGTCAGATACCGACAGAAATATCAGGTGTTGTCTGCTGATCCGGTGCGACCAAGCCCCGGTCACATGCGCGACAGGGTCCAGCCGACCAGATCCTGCACCACGGCTTCAAAGGCCCGGTCCAGCGACTGCACATAGGCAGCATTGCCGCTCCCGGTCACCGGCGCCGTCGAGCGGAATATCCGGCTCGCCATCACCACGCCATTGCGGTCATTGAGCACTTTTGCCGAGATCTCGACCACTGCCTGCTCGCCCGCATCGGCCTTGATCTCGAAGGACCGGATGGCGGTGATGATCTTATAGTCGATCGCCAGCCCGTCGCCCGGGCGGCCAACACCGCCGATGCGGCCGGAATTCTCGAACGCCTGGACCAGCTTGTCCTGGACGATGTTCGGCAGCCGGTCCGACCATTGCGAATTTGCCAGATACTCGATCGCGGAGGGTGACGGGCGGATGACGATCTTCTCGCTGTCGAGTGCCTTGAGAGCTGTTGGTTCGCCGATCAGGATCTGCCTGTTCCCGGCCCGCTGCCCTGAAACCGCCGGTGCAGAGGAAAGCCCGTAGGTGTCCGGCGGCGGAGCGGACAAGAGTCCGCCCCCGCATCCAGACAGAAGTGTGACCACCGCCAACGCACCAATCCAACGCCCCGCTTTCACGCTTACACTACTCCCTGACACCGCCACCGGGCCGTTTAGCAATTCGTTAACCAATGTCTTGCGATGCCGGGTCAAAAGAGTCAACGCCGGTTTCGCCCATCATACTGTTTGACCGTTTCTCCACCGAAAATCAGCCGTTGCGGGTCTCGCTCGATGGATGTGATCGACTCTTCGATGCGCTGGATCGAGCGCCGTGCGTCATTGACCAGGGCTTCGACATTGCGCAGGCCGGAGCCCGAAAACCGCTGCAGATTGTCGGCGATCGGCCCGACGCGGGCATTGAGCGAATTGGCCATGTCGCGGAACGATTTCAGCGTTTCCTCGGCGTCGGCGATCAGGTTCGACGCATCGCCTTCGCCCAAGAAGCCGTCGAGCTTGGCCAGCACGCCGTCCACCCGCCCGGAGGCCGCATTCAGCTTCTCGGTCAGTTCCCTGGCATTGGTGATGATCTGATCGTAGTCCTCTTTGCGGGCGCTGAATGTCTCGACGACACCCTTTGCATCGCTCAAAGCCTGGCGCGCATCCGCGCTGGCGAGCGCAATGTCATCCATCGTCTGGCCGACCTTGGCCGGGTCGATCGACGAGATCACCGTGTCGACCTTGTCAAGCGAGGCTCCGGCGTCGGCTGCAAATGTCTGCAGCGAACTCGCCGCAGTGCTGAAGCTCTCGAGCGTCTTGCTGATTTCACCCGACGCGCTGGCGACATCGGCTGTCACCTTGTCGACATTGGCAAGAATGCGGTCGATCTTCTCCGGATCGACGGAATTGAGCAGGTTTTCCGCCGAGGCCAGCGCCGTGTCGATCCGGCCCGACAGCGATTTCACCGTCTCCGCCAGATTGCCAACGCTCTTGAGGAAACCGTCGATGCCATCGGCATTGTCCCGCAAGGCCGCGGTGAACACTTCCGTGTTCTTCAGGGTCTCGGTCAGCGGCGATCTCGCATCCTTGACGAAGCCCTCGACCTCGCCGATCACCCGGTTGGCACGGGTGAGAATGTCGTCCGCGGTGGCCAGCAGGTTGGTCACGCCGGAAGGATCGGCCTCGATGATCGCGACTTCGTTGAGCTCACGCGCCCGCGTCAGCACGTTCGGATTGCTGGGCGAGCCACCTTGCAGCTCGATATAGGCCGATCCGGTCAGGCCCTGGATCTCCAGCGCGGCCCGCGTATCGGTGTAGATCGGCGCATCCGCCTGCACGGTGGTTTCGGCGATGACGTAGTCCGGGCTGTCCGGATCGATGCTGATCCGCCGGATCACGCCGTAGGGAATGCCGTTGAAGCGCACCGCCGAGCCATTGGACAGCCCGTTGGCGGAACCGGGAATGCGCACGATCAGCGGCGCCGTCTCGCCCGAATTGCCATATTGCGCCATCCAGTAGACGAAGCCGAACGCCGAGAGCATCACCACAAGGGTGAAAAAACCGACAATGGCGTAATTGGCCCGCGTTTCCATCAGATCGTTTCGCTTTTCTGGCCGCTTGGGAACTGCGTGCCGCTACCGTCATGTGTCTTGGCTGCCTGCCACGTATCTCGGTCGGGGATCATTCGTGCCCGTTTGCCCTTGAAGTAGGACTGAACCCACGGATCGTCAAATTCAAGCATGTCCTCGATTGTCCCTTCCACCAGCACCCGCTTCTGCCCCAGCACCGCTACCCGGTCGCAGACGGAAAACAGGCTGTCGAGATCGTGGGTCACCATATAGACCGTGAGCCCCAGCGTATCCCGCAATTGCGCGATCAGCTCATCGAACTCCGCCGCACCGATCGGATCAAGCCCCGATGTCGGTTCATCCAGAAAAACCAGGTCCGGATCGAGCGCCAAGGCCCGCGCCAGCGCCGCCCGCTTGATCATTCCGCCCGACAGTTCGGAAGGGTACTTGTCCACCGCATCCGGCGCCAGCCCGACCATCGCCACCTTCAATTCGGCCAGTTCGTCCATCAGCGATTGCGGCAAATCCAGGTATTCCCGCATCGGCACCTGAATGTTTTCCCGCACGGTCAGCGCCGAAAACAGCGCGCCGTGCTGAAACAATACGCCCAGCCGCATGTCGAGTTCGATGCGCTTGGCCTCGTCGACCTGGTCATAATCCTCGCCGAGAATGCGGATGACGCCATTCTGCCGCGGAATCAGCCGCAGGATCGAGCGCATCAGCACCGACTTGCCGGTGCCGGAGCCGCCGACAAATCCCAGGATTTCGCCGCGATAGACGTCGAGATCGAGATTGTCGAGCACGACGTTGTTGCCGAACGCAACGGTGATGTCATGCGCGGACAGGATGACTTCGCGCTTGTTCGGTTCGGACTGTCTGGTGGGAGTCATCGGGTCTGCCTCAGAAATCGATGGCGGCGTAGAAGATTGCGAACAGGCCATCGACCAGGATCACCACGAAAATGGATTTCACCACCGAGGCGGTCACGCGCCGTCCCAGCGATTCTGCGCTGCCGCCGACCTTCATGCCCTCGACGGAGGCGACAATGCCGATGATCAGCGCCATGAATGGCGCCTTGATCATGCCCGAGGTCACGGTCGACATGTCGATCGCCTCGCGCAGCCTGGAGACAAACACGTCCGGCGTGATCCCCGAATAGCTCCAGGAGACCGCGGCAGCGCCGGCCAGGGCCGCGAAGTTCGCGACCACCGTCAGCAGCGGCAGCGCCACGGTCAAGGCCACCAGGCGCGGAAACACCAGCACGCCGATGGGATTAAGCCCCATCACCTTGAGCGCATCGATCTCCTCGCGCATCTTCATCGAACCGATTTCGGCGGTAATCGCGCTGCCCGAACGACCGGCAATCATGATTGCGGTCAGCAACACGCCGATTTCGCGCAATTGCAGGATGCCCACGAGATCGACAACGAACACTTCCGCCCCGAAATACCGCAGCTGGAATGCGCCCTGCTGCGCGATGATGGCGCCGATCAGGAAGCTCATCAGCATGATGATCGGCACCGCCCGGACGCCCATATGGTCAATCTGGGTGACGATCGCCGCCGGAGATATGCCCGCCGAGCGGTTGAGCTTGAGCTGCGCGCCGCGAACCGCCGAACCGAGGATGTAGAGCGAGGCGATGAAATCGTCGTAAAGCTCGTACATCGCCTTGCCGGTGGGGGCGAACAGGCGCTCGAACCGCGGAATCATCGAATTCCGCCTGCCCGCCGTCTGCTCCCCCGGATCGGGCAAGGCATCGATCAGCGCCCGGGCTTGATCCGAAGCCCCGAGCAGCTCAACCTCTGCACCTTGCGCGCCGGCGGCCAGCATCGCCTTGCGCACGAGCCAGGCCCCGGCGGTGTCGAAATGGCCAAGCTCGGTGAGATCGATCTCCAGCCGCTTGCCGGTCAGGTTTTTCTGGATTTCGAGCAATTCCCCGCAGACACCCGAAATCGCTGCATGCCGCCAGTCCCCGCCCAGCACAAGCCTCTCCGTCTCGGCCGAGACATCATGCTCAAGCCGCGCCGGCAGGTTGGTCCGCCCTCCCAGTTGGGCTTCGCCCCTTGTATCTTTTTGCTGTTTGGTCAACATGCCTCACACATATAGGCTCGTTCCGGACCTGTCACCGCACAGCGGCAGGAATAGGGCCGCAGATGCCAGTCTATCGACCCTTTTTTACGGACCGTTGCAATGCCCCGACACCTCAGCGTCAAGATCGACAGTTTCCCGCTCAAGCGAGCCTTCAACATTTCCCGTGGCGCCAAGACCGCAGCCGATGTGGTCACCTGCGCCATCACCGACAACGGCGTCAGCGGATGGGGAGAATGCGTTCCTTACAAGCGCTACGGCGAAACCGTTGAAGGTGTGCTCGAGGCGATCGAAGCCCTTGCCGGGCCGATTTCCGAAGGCATGACCCGGCAGGACCTGCAGAACGTCATGAAGCCTGGCGCTGCCCGCAATGCGATCGATTGCGCGCTGTGGGACCTCGAAGCCAAGCTGAGCGGCATCCGGGTCGCCACCACGGCCTGCCACATCCTGCCGCGGCCGGTTCCCACCGCCGTGACCATATCGCTGGGCGAACCGGCCGAAATGGCCGATGAAGCCCGCGCCCACTCGTCGCAGAAACTGCTCAAGGTCAAGGTCGGCACATCCGATGACCGCGCCCGCATGCACGCCGTGGCCAGTGCCGCGCGCGATGCCGAAATCATTCTCGATGCCAATGAAGGCTGGGACGAAAGCAACATTCGCGAACACCTGCTGCTCGCGGCCGAACTGCATATCGGCCTGATTGAACAGCCCCTGCCGGCCGGCAAGGACGATATTCTGGCCCATATTCCGCATCCGGTACCGATCTGCGCCGACGAAAGCGTCCACACCGTTGCCGATCTGCAGTCCCTATCCGACCGCTATGACGCGATCAACATCAAGCTCGACAAGACCGGCGGCCTGACCGAAGCGCTGCTGATGCGCGACCGGGCCCGCGAACTGGGCTTTGGCGTGATGGTCGGCTGCATGGTCGGCTCGTCGCTCGCCATGGCGCCTGCGGTGCTGCTGGCCCAGGATGCCGACTGGGTCGATCTCGACGGCCCCTTGCTGATGGCAAAGGACCGGTCACCGGGCCTCACCTATTCCGGCTCGCTGGTATCACCCCCCTCGCCCGATCTCTGGGGCTAAGCCGGGCCGGCTCCGGGCAACACCTGAACCCTCGCTATGGAGTATCAAACAGGTTCCATTTGCCCTCGAACGGCTCTAGAACGGATTCTGGCCGTTAAAACGGTTCGCAGAGGGGGACAGGCCATGAATTCTGACTGGAACGACACGCGCCGCGCCGCCAATCGTCCGTTTCCAGGCGTCCTGCTCTCCCGCACACGCTGTTGACGCCGCAGCCATGACCCGCGTCGCAAACACCCCAATTCCGTCAGTAAAGAAGTGCCGCAGATGACCTCCACAGACAACAAGCGCTCCGTCGACCCGAAACCTTCCAGTGGTGAGCTCGACGAAAACGCCCTGTTTTATCATCGGTATCCGCGGCCCGGAAAGCTCGAGATCCAGGCCACCAAGCCGCTGGGCAACCAGCGCGACCTCGCGCTTGCCTATTCACCCGGCGTAGCCGCGCCCTGCCTGGCGATCAGGGACAATCCCGATGCCGCAGCCGCCTACACCGCGCGCTCAAACCTGGTTGCTGTCGTCTCCAACGGCACCGCCGTGCTCGGGCTTGGCAATATCGGTCCGCTCGCCTCCAAGCCGGTGATGGAAGGCAAGGCCGTCCTGTTCAAGAAATTCGCCGGCATCGACGTCTTCGACATCGAGATCGACGCCCCCGATGTCGATCGCATGGTCAGCGTGATTTCGGCGCTGGAGCCCACTTTCGGCGGCATCAATCTCGAGGACATCAAGTCGCCCGAGTGCTTCGAGGTCGAACAGCAGCTGCGCGAGATCATGGACATCCCGGTGTTCCATGATGACCAGCACGGCACCGCCATCATTGTCGCCGCCTGTATTCTCAACGGCCTGGAGCTTGCCGGCAAGAAGATCGAGGATGCCAAGATCGTCACCTCCGGCGCCGGCGCGGCAGCCCTTGCCTGTCTCAATCTGCTGGTGGCGCTCGGCGCCAAGCGCGAAAACATCTGGGTGCATGACATTGACGGCCTCGTCTATGAAGGCCGCGAGGTGATGATGGACCAGTGGAAATCGGTCTATGCGCAGAAATCCGACAACCGGGTACTGACCGAATCCATCGGCGGCGCCGACGTGTTCCTGGGGCTCTCCGCAGCCGGCGTGCTGAAGCCCGAAATGCTCGCCACCATGGCCGAGCAGCCGCTGATCATGGCGCTCGCCAACCCGTCGCCGGAAATCATGCCCGACGAGGCCCGCGCGGCGCGTCCCGACGCGATGATCTGCACCGGCCGCTCGGATTTCCCCAACCAGGTCAACAACGTCCTGTGCTTCCCCTACATCTTCCGCGGTGCGCTCGATTGCGGCGCCCGCACCATCAACGAGGAAATGAAGATGGCCGCGGTGCGCGCCATCGCAGCCCTTGCCCGCGAGGAGCCCTCCGACATCGCCGCCCGCGCCTATTCCGGCGAAACCCCTGTCTTCGGCCCGGAATATCTCATTCCATCGCCGTTCGATCAGCGCCTCATCCTGCGCATCGCGCCGGCTGTTGCGGAAGCTGCCGCAAAATCCGGCGTCGCCCGGCGTCCGATCACCGACATGGATGCCTATGTCGACCAGCTCAACCGCTTCGTGTTCCGCTCCGGGCTGATCATGAAGCCGCTGTTCACCGCCGCCAAGGTGGCCACCAAGAAGCGGGTGATCTTTGCCGAAGGCGAGGATGAGCGGGTGCTGCGCGCAGCCCAGGTGCTGCTCGAGGAAGGCATCGCCGAGCCGATTCTGATCGGGCGTCCGAGCATCATCGAATCCCGCCTGAAGCGCTTCGGCCTGAGGATCCGGCCCGGCGTCGATTTCGCCGTCACCAATCCCGAGGACGATCCCCGCTTTCGCGACTACGTCGACGATTACTTTTCCATCGTCGGGCGCAAGGGGGTCATTCCCGAAGCTGCCCGCACCATCATCCGCACCAATGCAACTGTCATCGGCGCCCTGTCACTGCGCCGTGGCGAGGCCGATGCGCTGATCTGCGGACTTGAGGGCCGCTACACCCGCCACCTGCGCGATGTCTCGCAGATCATCGGCAAGCGCGAAGGGGTGATCGATTTCTCCGCACTCAGCCTGTTGATCTCGCAGCGCGGCGCCACCTTCTTCACCGACACCTATGTCTCGTTCGATCCAAGTGCGGAGGAAATCGCCGAGACCACCATCATGGCAGCCCAGGAAATCCGTCGTTTCGGCATCAACCCGAAAGCGGCGTTGGTCTCGCACTCCAATTTCGGATCGCGCGATTCCGACAGCGCCGACAAGATGCGCCGGGCGCTCAAGATCATCCGTTCGCTGGAACCGGATCTCGAGGTTGATGGCGAGATGCACGGCGATTCCGCGATCTCGGAGGTGCTGCGCCGCCGGGTGATGCCCGACAGCACGCTGTCCGGCGAGGCCAATCTGCTGGTCTTCCCCGATCTCGATGCGGCCAATATTGCGCTTGGCGTCGTCAAGACCATGACAGAAGCATTGCATGTGGGCCCGATCCTGCTTGGATCCGCCCTGCCCGCCCATATCCTGTCGCCTTCGGTGACGTCACGCGGCGTGGTCAACATGGCGACGCTCGCCGTGGTGGAAGCTTCCTCGGGGGACTGAGCCGGACGCAACCGGCAGTTCCGGGGCCTCTGCCCCGGTTAAGGTAAACGGCCGGTTGTGATTGGAGCAGGCCTGATCAGGCGCTAGTATAAAACTGTTAGGGTATCTCGGCTATGTCTTGGACAGCTGAGTGAGTTTTGTACTTGTGTTGGAGTTGATCATGCGCCGCGTCCGGTTTCGCAGTTCCCTGGCTGTTCTCGCACTGGTTCTCGCCGGAACCGGCGCTGCGGAGGCGTCTGCGGTCTGTGCGCGACTCAAGACCCAGCTCGAAAACGCCTCCGCGGGCAGTGGCGCCTCGGCCAAGTACCAGCGCTTTGCCCGGGCCGCCGAAGAGCAGGCCCAGCAGATCGACCAGGTGGAGGCCGACCTGACCCGTTTTCGCTGCTCGTCGGGCAGTTTCGTCGTGGTCGGCGGTCAGAATGCGAAATCCTGTGCCAAGCTCAACGCAGCCCGTACAAAGATGCGCGCCAACCTCGGCGCGCTCGAGCGCAAGCGCGACGCCCATGCCAGCCGCGCCGACAAGACCGCGATCCGGCGCATCCAGGCCGCACTCGACGCCAATGAATGCAATGGCCAGCGCTCCTCGGTCCGCGCAGCCGCGCTGAAGGGAAAGATGGCCGCGGTAAAGGCAAAATCACGCCAGAAAAGCGGAGTTGTCGCCGTACTTGGAAACGGCAAGACCAACACCCGCAGGGACACGCTGGCCCGCCAGACCGGAGCCCGCATCGTCATCGAACCGAGAGCGGCGCGCGGCGGCAACTACCGTACCCTGTGCGTGCGCACCTGTGACGGCTTCTTCTTTCCGGTCTCCTCCGCAGCCGCCCCCTCGGACTTCGGCCGCGATGAGCGTACCTGCCAGATGATGTGCCCGGGAACCCAGACCGCCTTGTACTTTCATGATGCGCTGGGTCAGGAGAGCGAGGACATGATTTCGGCCCGCAGCCGGGAATCCTACACCGACATGCCCTACGCCTTTGCCTACCGCAACGCCAACGCCCCGATGAGCCAGGCCTGCGGCTGCAACATGCGTGCCTTCTACACCGAGATGCAACGCCGCGAGGCGATCCTCAACGGCACTGTAAGCGGTGACGAGGCGGTGACGACCTGGGTCCGCCCCTTCAACCGGCCGGATCCGGGCGAGGATCCGGAATCGGTTCTCAACAGCGAAATGCGCCTGACGTCGGAAGACATCTCCGCCGTGCTCTCGGCCTCGACCGCCGAACGCGCCCTGACCCAGGATCACCGCGATGTGCGGATTGTGGGGCCGGCATTTCTGCCCGACCAGTCGGAACATCTCGATCTCAAATCCGGCACTCATTCGCTGATCCGCTAGAGCCGGCAGTTTGGTCCTCAGGCCACCGCGGCCTGACGTTTCAGCGCCTTGCGGCTGACCTGGATCAGCACCACGCTGATCATGACGCAATAGAGCCCCATGGCCGTGATCTGCGTCGGATACGGCACGCCTATGTCAATCAGTGCGCCCGTCACGCCCGGACCCATGGCGGTGCCGAACACCATGAAGGCTACGATCAGCGACCGGATTCCGCCGAGATGCTTGGCGCCGTAGAGTTCCGGCCAGAGCGCGCCGAACAGCGTCGAGGAAAATCCGTAGGAAATCCCCATGAAGGCCATGAACAGATAGGCGCCCCAGGGCGCATCCGTGGCTGCCAGCACGAAGCATGACAGCGACAGCGGGACCAGGAAGACCGGCAGCAGCCGGGTGGCGGTGAACCGGTCGACCAGCTGCCCGGCCACGAGCGCGAACAGGATGGTCATCGACGACATGATCGCAAACGAGGCGGCAAACACGCTTGGTGGCCAGCCGCGCAATTCCGACAGGTAGACCTGGTGGAAAAAGATCGTGGTTCCGATGAAGGCCGGCGCCATCACGCCGGTCAGTGCCGCCCAGAACAGGGGATCGCGGATCACCTCGCCCCGGGTCCAGTCGCGCACCGCCGGCCGGTTGGGATCCTGCACCACCGATTGCGGCGTGCGTTCCTTTTTCAACAGACTGTAGATCGCCGGCAAGGCGATGAGCAGCAGCACACCGGCAGCGACGAGCCAGGAGCCGCGCCAGCCGACCAGGGCTGCCACACCGACAAAGCTGATCGGAAACAGCGCCTCGCCGAAATTGACACCGATGGCGGTCAGCGAAATCGCCCGGCCTCGCTGAGCCGCAAACCAGCGCCCCATCGCGGTCATGGCAATATGGGTGAACATGCCCTGCCCGAACAGCCTGAGCAGATAGACCGACAGCACCAGCAGCACCAGCGAGGTCGACCAGGCCATCAGAAGACAGGCAATGGCGAGCACGGGGGCTGCCAGCAGCACCGTCGAGGCAACCGAGATCCGGTCGACGATCTTGCCGATCTGCGGCAGCGTCGCAGCACTCGCCAGCGTCGCCAGCATGTAGAGCGTGCCGAAGCCACCATGGCTCAACCCGTACTCAGCGCGGATTTCACCCGCCGACAGCGAGATGAAATAGGTCTGTCCGAACGACGAGAAGAACGTCAGCAGGAATCCGCCGGCGACCCAGCGGGCATTGTCACGCAGGAATGAGAAGATCATCCCCGGTCTCTGAACCGGTTGGTGATCGGGTAGCGCCGGTCGCGGCCGAAATTCTTGCGCGTGATCTTGACCCCGGGCGCCGACTGGCGGCGCTTGTATTCGGCAATGTAGAGCAGGTGCTCGATCCGGTGCACGGTGGCGACATCATGGCCGCGGGCGACGATCTCCTCGACGCCCATCTCGTGCTCGACCAGGCATTCGAGAATGTCGTCAAGCACCGGATAAGGCGGCAGCGAATCCTGGTCGGTCTGGTCCGGCCGAAGTTCCGCCGACGGCGCCTTGTCGATGATGTTGACCGGGATCACCTCGCCCGAAGGCCCGAGCGCGCCGGGTGGCACCTGGGAATTGCGCCAGCGCGACAACGCATAGACCTGCATCTTGTAGAGATCCTTGATCGGATTGAAGCCGCCATTCATGTCGCCGTAAAGCGTGGCGTAGCCGACCGACATCTCGCTCTTGTTGCCGGTGGTCACCACCATCGAGCCGAACTTGTTGGAAATCGCCATCAGGATGACGCCGCGCGCCCGGCTCTGAAGGTTCTCTTCGGTCACGCCCTCGTCGGTGCCGTCGAACATGTCGCCAAGCGCACTGAGAAATCCCTGCACCGGCTCTTCGATCGCCACCGTGTCGTAGCGGCAGCCCAGCGCCCGGGCGCAGGCCTCGGCATCGGTAAACGAGCTTTCCGAGGTGTAGCGATAGGGCAGCATGACGGTGCGGACCCTTTCCTCGCCCAGCGCATCGACGGCGAGGGCTGCGCAAATCGCAGAATCGATGCCGCCCGAGAGCCCCAGCACAACATTGCGGAAGCCGTTCTTGTTGACGTAGTCGCGCAGGCCCAGCATGCAGGCGCGGTAATCTGCCTCCTCGCGCTCCGGGATCACCGACATCGGACCGTTGGCGCAGGCCCATCCACCATCATCCTGGCGCTTGTAGGTAACGATCGAGACGGTTTCCTCAAACTGGCTCATCTGGAAGGCCAGGCTCTTGTCGGCATTCATGGCGAAGCTGGCGCCATCGAACACCAGCTCGTCCTGACCGCCGACCTGGTTGGCATAGATCATCGGCAAGCCGCTTTCGATCACCTGGCGGAGCACCACCTGCTGGCGGATATCGACCTTGCCGCGATAATAGGGCGAGCCATTGGGCACGATGAGAATCTCGGCGCCGCTCTCGCTCAGCGTTTCGCAGACACCGAGGTCGCCCCAGATGTCCTCGCACACCGGAATGCCAAAGCGCACGCCGCGGATCGACACCGGCCCAGGCATTTCTCCGACATGAAACACCCGTTTCTCATCAAACTCGCCGTAATTCGGCAGATCCACCTTGTCGCGCGAAGCAATGATCTTGCCGCCGTCGAGCACCGCAACCGAGTTGTAACGCTTGTCGCCTTCGAAACGCGGATAGCCGATCACCACGGCCGGGCCGCCGTCATCGGTCTCCGCGGCCAGCGTTTCGATCGCCTTGAGACAGTTTTTGAGAAATGCCGGCTTGAGCACCAGGTCTTCCGGCGGATAGCCGGCGATGAACAGCTCGGTCAGCAACACCAGATCGGCGCCGTGCCGGGCGGCATCTTCGCGCGCCTGCCTTGCCTTGGCCAGATTGCCGGCAATATCGCCAACGGTCGGATTGAGCTGGCCGACGGCGATGCGGATGGTGTTGGTCGAGGCGTCTTGGTTCTGGGTCATGACAGCCGTGTTAGCGCAACTTGCCGGACTTGAAAATCACCGAATCCGTCAATGGCCGGTCAGTGCCGGAGAATGAGGGCACTTGCCCGGCCTGACGAACGGGTCAAGCCGCAGCTGCGACCGGTGCCGGATCGAACCGCCACATGGTCATCGCCAGCACGCCGAACTCGGCACTGTCATGCACCAGCCGCGCGGTGCCGTGCTTTCCGGCCGCCCCCATCGCCACATAGAGCGGCAGCAAGTGCTCATCGGTGGGGTGGTTTTCCACCGCGTGGGGCGCGGCCCGGCGATAATCGAGCAGCGCTGCAACGTCGCTGGCCGCCAGCCGCTCGTTCATCCAGCCGGTGAAGCTTTCGACCCAATCAGGCACATCGGCCACCCGCATGCCCTTGCGCAACAGCTTGAAGGCCTCGCCGAGATTGTGCGTGAACGAGCCCGAACCGATCACCAGCACACCTTCCGCACCCAGCCCGGCCAGCGCCTGCCCGAGCCGGAAATGGTGCTCGGGCCCCTTGTTCGGGTCAACGGAGACTGACACCACCGGGATATCGGCATCAGGATAGGCAAGCTTCAGCGGCACCCAGACGCCGTGATCAAAACCGCGCTTGTCCGCGGCACGGGCAACAAAGCCTGCCGTCTGCAGATCGTCTGCAATCCGCCCCGCCAGTTCGGGCTCGCCGGGTGCGGGGTACTGCATGGCGTAAAGCTCGGGTGCGAAGCCACCGAAATCATGAATGGTTTCCGGATCAGGATCGGCCGAGACCACCACTCCGCCCGAGACTTCGAAATGCGCGCTGGCCACCACGATGGCGCGCGGACGTGGCAAGTCCGCCGCCATCTGCCTGAGCCAGGCTGCGGCTTCGGACTCGGCCACAACCGTGTCGGGGGAGCCGTGCGAAATGAACAGGGCGGGAAGCGGTGCGAGATGGGCGTGATCTGTGGTCATGGTCTGTCTCCTTGCTTCCAACATAGGCTGCCGCACTCGTTCATAAAAGACAGGCTTTTGACCACTCTGCGTTCAACATTTATGGACAACACCAAGGGGTGGCGCACTTAACCACGCCAAGAGCCCCGCATGGGTGGTCTCCACCGGGGTGAAATCCGTCTCAGGTCCGGAGGGCCGCACGCAGGCTTTGCCTCTGGAGAAGGGGTAGTTGGGTGGCGCGGCTCGCGCACGGCCCGAGTCTCGCCGGATGATGTCCGCATCCGACAGGCGGCGCCTTGCACTCCCGGGAGTGGCTTATCCACCAGGTTCCCGCCCGGATTGCTCCGGCCGCAGCCTGGACAGGCCGCGGGAGTGGGTCTCGGGATACCGGCACGGACCCTGACGCACACTTGGCGCGTCATGTCCGCCACAGGCCCGGACCGGCCTTGCGTTCCACACCTCGCCTTTCGGCTGGTGCGGACCAAAACCCGGCCCGGTGGCTGGCTTTGCACGCGTCTCGAACGAGACCCGCCCGCCAGCGGAACCCCGATGGCCTCCGCCTCCTTTCGAGCCTTGCCGCACGTTACGGCAAACCCCGAAAGGCCTTCCTCCCGCCTGGTCGAAAACGTTCGCGATCCATCCGGCACCGGGAGTCCGATGATGATGGCATGGGGTTTGGCGGGTGGGGATGAAACTAGTGGCTTTTTCGGACAAGCCCTTGGAAGCGTTGAGCGTGCAGATATCAACCATGCACAGGTTTAGCTAAATTACGCTGAACCAATCTCCCCCCCTTTCGGGGGAGATGTCGGCATCGCCGACAGAGGGGGGGGGAATCACAGCTTGTTTCGATCGGACAGCGTGCGTGGAACCATACCCCCCTCTGTCACCTCCGGTGACATCTCCCCCGCAAGGGGGGAGATTGAGCAGCCCCCAAATCCCCTCAATCCTCCGCCACCAGCAGCCCGGCCGAGCCTTTTTCGTACTGCGGCAAGCCGTCAGTGATCTCGTAGAAATCGCCCTTGTCGGCGCAGAAGATGTGCTTGGTCATGTTCAGCCCGGACGGCTCATCAAAGGCCCCCGCCAGCACCGAGATATGCGGATCATCTCGGTGCTTCCAGAACAGCGCCGAGCCACAGGTGGCGCAGAACCCGCGCCGGGCGAAGTCGGAAGCCTGGTACCAGGTGATGTTCTCCCCGCCCTCGATCACGATGTTCTCGTCAGGCACGTTGGTGGCTGCGAAATAAAGCCCGGACTGACGCCGGCATTGCGAACAATGGCACGCGACCACCTCGCGCAAGGGACCGGTGGTGTGGAAACGGACGGCACCACAATTGCAGTGTCCGGTGCGGGTTTGGTCGTTGGGCATGCAGGGCTCCGAGGGGACTGATTCCGATTGGAGACGATCAAAGCACGGACGCGTCCTGCCGTTCTACTGACATTTGCGGCATTGACGAGTTGGATTCACACCCAGCGATCCGGATCCATTCGGCCGTGCAAAATTCGAACTACCTGAAGCAAACCCGGCGCTGACAAAACATAAGCAACGTGCGAACCGGTCCGAAGCTTCATAAGCCCTGGACGAACCGAAGAGGCATCGCGAAAAAGACTTGGCGCACTCGCCGCCTTCTCGAGTCTCGCTTGAATCTGCCGCAGATAGAGATCAGCCCACTCATCACCGAATTGCGCCACGCTCCAAACGTGAATTCGTGCCAGATCCTGTAACGCCAATTGTGTGTAGGTTGGCCGAGTCATCTCTCGCGCAGGTCAGCGAGAAATGCATCCATATCAAGAGGACCTGCATCGCCGGAAGCAAGGCCCGCATCGATTTCCAAGCGAAGCGCCTGCATCATCTGATCTCGTTCCTGCAAAGTAGCCAGTCCAGCACGCACTGCTTCGCTCACAGAAGCGAAGCGCCCCTGCTCGATCTGCGCGCGGACAAAGGCTTCCTGTTGCTCGGTCAGCACCACTGATGTGTTCTTGCCCATATGACTTCTCCGGTTACCAGAACTTGGTACCACATCGCACGCCTGCCTTCAATTTACCCCCACCCGGATCAGCTCCGTTTTTCGACCTCCCCTCAAGGGGGGAGGTTGTGAACTGAAGTCGCTTCACACCACCGTCATGCCGGACCCCGATCCGGCATCCAGCAGGCGAGCGTCTGCGAGCCGGGAGACCGTTATGTTCAATAAATGAAAAAGTCTCTGACCGCGCAGACGCGCGGTCGCTGGATCCCGGATCAAGTCCGGGATGACGGCTGAAGAGACGCCGGCCAGAGACTGACGCCCAAACGAAAAACGCCGGGGCTCCCCCCGGCGTTCTGGTAATCTTGTCAGTCAGTTGCGAGCATTTTTACCCGTTCACGACAGCCTTTTCCTCGTCCCGGCCGCCCTTCATGCGTTCGGCGACGAGGAAGGCGAGTTCGAGGGCCTGGTCGGCGTTCAGCCGCGGGTCGCAATGGGTGTGGTAGCGGTCCTGCAGGTCCTCGCCCGACAGCGCACGGGCGCCGCCGGTGCATTCGGTGACGTTCTTGCCGGTCATCTCGATGTGGATGCCGCCGGGATGGGTGCCCTCGGCGCGGTGGATCTGGAAGAACGAATCCACTTCCGACAGGATCCGCTCGAACGGACGGGTCTTGTAGTTGTTGAGCGTGATCGTGTTGCCGTGCATCGGATCGCAGGACCACACCACCTTGCGGCCCTCGCGCTCGACGGCGCGGATCAGCTTGGGCAGGTGGTCGGCCACCTTGTCGTGACCGAAACGGGCAATCAGGGTCAGCCGGCCGGCTTCATTGGCCGGGTTCAGCAGGTCGATCAGCGTCAGCAGTTCATCAGGCTCGAGCGACGGGCCGCATTTGAGACCGATCGGGTTCTTGATGCCACGGGCATATTCGATATGGGCATGGTCGGTCTGGCGCGTCCGGTCGCCGATCCAGATCATGTGACCGGATGTGGCGTAGTAATCGCCCGAGGTGGAATCGGTGCGGGTCATGGCTTCTTCGTAGCCAAGCAGCAAGGCTTCGTGGCTGGTGAAGAAATCGGTCTCGCGCAGATTGGCATGGTTGTCGGCATTGATGCCGATTGCCTTCATGAAATCCATGGTCTCGGAAATCCGGTCGGCCAGCGCCCGGTAGCGTTCGGCCTGGGGGCTGTCCTTGACGAAACCGAGCATCCACTGGTGCACATTGTCGAGATTGGCGTAGCCGCCCTGGGCAAACGCGCGCAACAGGTTGAGCGTCGCCGCCGACTGCCGGTAGGCCATGATCTGGCGTTCCGGATCGGGAATGCGCGACTTCTCGTTGAACTCGATGCCGTTGATGATGTCGCCGCGGTAGCTAGGAAGCTCGATGCCGTCCTTCTTCTCGATATTGGACGAGCGCGGCTTGGCGAACTGGCCGGCGATGCGGCCGATCTTGACCACCGGCTGCTGTGCACCAAAGGTCAGAACCACGGCCATCTGCAGGAAGACGCGGAAGAAATCGCGGATGTTGTCGGCCTCGTGCTCGGCGAAGCTTTCGGCGCAATCGCCACCCTGAAGCAGAAAGCCCCTGCCTTCGGCGACCTCGGCAAGCGACGCGGTCAGCCGGCGGGCCTCACCCGCAAACACAAGCGGCGGAAACTTGGCCAGCCGGGCCTCGGTCGCAGAAAGCGCCGCTGCATCCGGATAATCCGGAACCTGCTGGATCGGTTTGTTGCGCCAGCTTGATGGGGTCCAGTTCTGTGCCATGTCGTTCACCGTGTTGGCCGGGCTCATGCCCGGCTGTTTTTACGGGCAATGCGCCCGCGGGTTGATCGGGCTCATGCCCGGCTGTTTGCGGGGCCGGACCCCGCAGATCGCTTATTTCACCGGGCTTATAGCGATAGATTGCCTGAGTGCAAACCCGGCAAATCGAATCATCTGCGCCTCAGCCGCCTCAAGCCGGTACGCGGGCGCCAAGGGCAGCATCAAACAGCTCGATCTCGGCCGCTGATAGGCTGACCGAACGCGGGTAGAGCGGCGCGGCCCTGTCCTCATGGATCGGCATGTGAAAGGCATCGGTCTCCGAGACGAAGCGGTGCAGGCCCGCCGCGCCAAATTCGCGCAGGAAACCCTGCATGACGGCGTCAAGATAGGATCTCAGGATCGGAGTCGGTCCGCCGGCCGGCGGGTGTTCGATCCGCGCCTCGTAAACATGCAGGGTGACGTCCGCATCAAGCCCGTGGGCGGCATCCATGCTGTCGAATTCGAGATCGGCCAGCGTGATCTCGCGCCGGTGATAGCGGAATTCGCGGGCGTCGATGCCTGGAAGATTGACGGCGAAATCGATCACCAGCAATCCATCGATCGCAGCACTTTCCGCGCGGTGCGCCGTCAGCAGTGCAGGCGTTGCCCCGTCCGGCAGGCTGACCACCGCTCCCATCTCCGCCAGCGCCGGCATCTGCGGTCGCGGCCGCCAGGTCCGCCGCCAGCCCTTGAGCCGCGCCCGGTGTGCTGCCACATGCCCGGTGGTCAGCGTGGCACGGTTGACCAGCGAACCGTAGCCGAAATAGCCGACAAGCTCGTCCGCGCCGGGGCGTGCGGGCCTTGCGCCTGCAGCGGCTTGCACGGCGTGATCGGGCCCGCCCGCTGTGATTGGGACTGTCTGCGGCATCTCGAACTTGGACATCAGCACCTCACCTTCCTACATTACGAGATAGTGAGCGAACACCAAACCGCCAATCCGCCAAACCCAGGAAATCCGATGACCTCGACATCAGACCGCATAGCCGCTCTTCGCGCCAGCTTCGACAGCGGCAAGACCCGTCCGGAAAAATGGCGGCGGCAGCAGCTCTACCAGCTGATGACCATGATCGAGGAAAACGAGAGCGCCATCAACGCCGCACTGCATGCCGATCTCGGCAAATCCGGCTTTGAGGCCCGGATGACGGAGGTTGGGACGGTGCTGGCGGAAATCGAGCACACGCTCTCCAGGCTCAGAAGCTGGATGCGGCCGACAAAGGTTTCCACCTCGCTGTCCAACCAGCCCGGGCACAGCAAGGTGGTGCACGAGCCGCTCGGCGTGGTGCTGATCATGGCGCCGTGGAACTACCCGTTCAACCTGACGCTGACGCCGCTGATCGGAGCCATCGCCGCGGGCAATTGCGCAGCCCTCAAGCCCTCGGAAGTCTCTGCAAACACCTCCGCGCTGCTGGCCCGGCTGATCCCCGCCTATCTCGACACCGACGCCTTCGCAGTGTTTGAGGGTGGCCCGGAGATCTCGACCGAACTGCTCGAACAGCGCTTCGACCATATCTTCTTCACCGGCAGCGAAAACATCGGCCGCATCGTCATGACGGCGGCCGCCAAACACTTGACCCCGGTGACGCTGGAACTCGGCGGCAAGAGCCCCTGCATCATCGCTGCCGACAGCGACCTGGAACTTGCAGCCAGGCGGGTGGCCTGGGGCAAGTTCCTCAATGCCGGCCAGACCTGCATCGCGCCCGATTACGTGATGATCGACGAAACCGTCTCAGAGGCCTTTGTCGGGCACATGCGAGAGGCGATCAGGAAATTCTTTGGCGCCGACCCGAAGGCGAGCCCCGACTATCCGCGGCTGATCAATGAGCGCCATTTCGACCGGGTCTGCGGGCTGATGAAGGGCGGCACTGTGGCCGTCGGCGGAGAGAGCGACCGCGCGGCAAAATACATCGCGCCGACGGTTCTGACCGGCGTGGCGCCCGATGCGGAGGTAATGCGCGAGGAAATCTTCGGCCCGGTGCTGCCGGTGATGACCTACAGGAGCCTTGATGGGGCCATCGGCTTCGTCACCTCGCGGCCCAAGCCGCTGGCGCTCTATGTCTTTGCCAAATCAACCGATATCCAGAGCGAGGTGATCGCCCGGACCAGCTCCGGCGGCGCCTGCATCAATGATGTGGTGATGCATCTGGCCGTGCCGGATCTGCCCTTCGGCGGCGTCGGCGCAAGCGGCATGGGCGCCTATCACGGCCGCGCCTCGTTTGACACGTTCAGCCATGCCCGCGCGGTGCTGACCAAGAGCGAGCATCTCGATGCGCCGCTGCGCTACCCGCCCTTCAGCGACACCAAGCTGCGCTGGCTCAAGCGTTTGCAGTAGCGGCGAACACCTGCTGCGGCCCGGTTTCGCGGCGGCATCTTGATGCACATCAAGGCCATATATCGTGTTCGCGCTATGATTGGGGCATCAACCCGATCAGCGGAGTGCAAGCCATGACCCAGTCAGCCTATTCCAACACCACCGAAGCCGTCGGCATCTTTCATACGGCGGAAGACCTGCAGGCGGCGATCGACGATCTGCTCACCCAGGGGTTCAATCGCATGGATCTGAGCATTCTCGCCTCGGAACGGGCCATCGAGGACAAGCTGCATGAAGCCTATGTCCCGGCCCGCAATCTCGAGGACCGGGTCGAGGTTCCCACCACGGCGTTTGTCTCGACCGAATCCGTTGGCGACGCCATGGGCGCGGTGATCGGGGTGCTGGTCTATGTGCCGGCGATGATCGGCGCGGCGGCGGTTGTCGCTTCCGGCGGCGCGCTGGCGGCTGCCGTGACCGCGGCGCTGATTGCCGGCGGCGTTGGCGGCTCGCTCGGCACCGTGATGGCCGGCATGATCGGCGCGGCCAAGGCCGAGGAAATCGAACAGCATCTCAAGGCCGGCGGCTTGTTGCTCTGGGTCCGCACCCGCGACCAGACCCACGAGGAGCGCGCCCTCGGCATCCTTGCCGGTCACAACGCCGAGGGCGTTCATCTGCACACCCTTCCCTCGCTGGTTGGCTCCGGCACCTCGAAGCCGACCGAAGATGTGGTTGACGTGAGCAGCGCAAGTTCTGCATGAGGAGACCATGACTGACCCGATCCACATCACCTGCCCCGCCTGCCAGGCCAAGAACCGGATCCCGGCGGCCAGGATTGCGGCCAATCCAACCTGCGGCGCCTGCAAGGCGCCGCTGTTTCCCGACGCTCCGTTCGAGCTCAGCGAAGCAAAACTCAACAAGCACCTGAAAAACGACGAGGTGCCGCTGCTGGTGGATTTCTGGGCGCCCTGGTGCGGCCCCTGCCGGATGATGGCGCCGATGTTTGCCGAAGCCTCGAAACAGATGTCGCCAAACGTCCGCTTCGCCAAGCTCGACACCGAGCAGCACCAGGCCGTCGGCTCCCGCTTCCAGATCCGCGGCATCCCGCTGATCATCCTGTTCGATCATGGCAAGGAAGTCGCCCGCCAGGCCGGCGCCATGGACGCACGCGGCATTGTCGGCTGGGTGCGGCAGCATGTGAAAAGCTAGGGGCCTGTGCGGCAACTGACGGCAGCTACCCGCAGCGAGGCGCTCACAGGCTCCAGTTGAAGCCTGTATCCTTTTCTGACCGCTCCCACAGCCTGACCGTGACCGGCTTGTCGTAGGCGTGCGGCTCCAGCGTACCCTTGCCGACCGGGCCGACAAATTCCATGCGCCCGGTTGGGCCGTAAAGCGCGCGCTGTTGCAAACCGTCTTGCGTCGCGCACATCACTTCAGGATAGGCGCCCTTCTCGGCGGTCTGCACCATGGGCGACTTGGTCATCAGCCACCAGACCAACCGCGTGGCAAGGCCGCCGCTGGTGCTGATCAGGGATGTGGCCGACGAGCCCGGATGGCAGACATAGACCTCGACGTTTCGGTTGGCCGCCTTGATCCTGTCCTGCAGCTCATAGGCAAACATCATCTGCGCCAGCTTGCTCTGGCTGTAAGCCGGGTTTGCGCTGTAGTTCTTCTCCCAGTTCATATCGTCAAACTGGATTGTCCTGAGCCCCAGCTTGTACCCCAGGCTGGCGACAACGACGATCCGGCCTGCGCTTTCCTCGATGCGGTCAAAGAGCATGCCGCACAAGACGAAATGGCCGTAATGGTTGGTGCCAAGCTGGCTTTCGAACCCGTCAACAGTCAGCTTCCGGGCCGGCACCTGCGCAATCGCGGCGTTGCAGACCAGGGCGTCAATCCGCGGCACCGTTGCCAGCACCTCGGCGGCAGCCTTGCGCACGCTGGCAAGGTCGGAGAGGTCCATGCGGACAAAGCTGACCTCCGCGCTTTCGCCAAATTCCGCCTTGAGCTCTGCAACCGCGGCAGCCGATTTTTCGGCATTGCGGTTGAGCATCACCACTCTTGCGCCCTTTGACAAAAGGATGCGGGAGGCCTGAAACCCGGCACCGGCATTTCCGCCTGTGATCACGCAGGTCTTGCCCGCGAGGTTGCCGAGGCGTTCGGGCGTCCAGCCTTGCGGTCCGAATGTCGTGTCAGCCATTTTCATCTTCCTGTCGGTGGCGGCGGTGCCGCATGGGTTGGACTGTTGTCCTGATGGACATTCAGATAAGTCTCCGAGATCGGCAGAAACAGGCGAAATCGTCGCGAATACTTGCCTGATTGTATCAACCCGGTTGCCACTGATGATTTCCTCGCCCTAGATTGACCGCATGCACCAGGATCAGATCAAGAAAATCATCGCGAGCCGGATCGACCAGGACGGCCTGTTTGAAACAGGTATCGCGGGCGTGAAGCTGTTCCGCGCCACCCAGGCCATGCCCTGCGCCCCTGCCGTCTACGAGCCAAGCGTCATTGCCATTGTCGCGGGCTCCAAGGAAGCGGTTCTCGACGGCGCACGCTATGTCTATGACAACACGCAATACATGTGTTGCCCGATGTCGATGCCGGTGAAGGCGGGAACGCCCGCGGCGTCCGCGGAAAACCCGCTCTATGGCGTCTATATCCAGCTCAATCCGCGGGTGATGAACGAACTAGCCCTCGTGATGGAAACCGCCGGAGCGGCAATCCCGACGGCGAAAGCCAATCACGCTGCGGAAGCGATCAAGCTGGCGCGCTGGGACCAGGCCTTCTCGGATGCGCTGCTCAGGCTTCTGCAACTCGGTGACAGCGAAACCGATGCTGCCGTGCTCGGCGAGACGCGCTTGCGTGAGCTCTATTATGCGATCCTGAAAGGCGATGCAGGGCATTTTGCCCGGCAGGCATTTGGCGCGGGCAACGCCATTGCACGCTCCATTGCCCATCTCTCGTCCAATCTCGACAAGCCGGTCTCCATCGACGACGTGGCAACACGCGCCGGCATGAGCCGCGCCGTGTTTCACCGCAAGTTCAAACAAGCCACGACGATGTCGCCGATTCAGTTCGTGAAATCGATGCGGCTCGGCGACGCCGCGGCGAAGATTGCCGAAGGCATGACGGTGAGCGAAGCCGCCATCAATGTCGGCTATGTGAGCCCCTCCCAGTTCAGCCGCGAGTTCCGACGCATCTACGGCCAGCCCCCACGGCAATGGAGCGATGCCCAGCATTCGCCGGTGTGAGGAGAATGGGGGGGAATTGTTTGCGCTGGGTTGGGTCGATATTGGTCGCGAAGCCGTGTGTGACGCTTGCTGGACGTTGGACAAAGGACTTGATGGCGCGGGGAGCGGAACTTCTGCTGCTTGCCGTCCCGATCTCTGGGAAATCATTCGAAGTTCGTATAAGTCTTCCCCATGAGCACACCGACCAACAGCCAGGCGACGGCCCTTCGCACCGCAATTGACACCCTGATGCGGCGTTTCAAGATCGCAGAATCAGAGGTCTCGGGTGGCAAGCACCTGAACCAGATCGACATGCAGGTCATGCTCTATGTGTCAGCGCACGAAGCGTGCGGGCCTACGGATATAGCGCGGCATCTGGGGGTTGCGCCGACGACGATCACCTCGGCAACCGACAGGCTTGCCAGACATGACTATCTGCGCCGCGAGCGTCCTGAAGAGGATCGCAGGGCCATCGCGCTTAGCCTTACGCCGGCCGGAGAGAGCTATGTCTCCAATCTCATCGATGTTCAGACGGACCATTGCCGCATGATGCTCGAGGCGCTTTCGGGCGAGGATCAGGACACCTTGATCCGGCTCATTTCCACGATTGCAAAAAACGAAGATTGAATTATACGAATTTCGTATTATATTTTCATCCTATCCTGCAAACGCATGAAGAGGATGAATGATGAGCGCGATACATGTTATTACGGGCGCAACCTCGGGGCTGGGGCTGGAAGTCGCCCGACGTCTGGCGGAGAAGACAAGAGACGAAATCGTGGCCGGCGCAAGGAACCCGGCCAATGCCGTTGACCTGAAACAGGTCGTCCCAGCCGGCCAGCTTGTCCCGCTGCGGCTCGACACGGCCTCGCCCGATCTGGTCAAGGCCTTCGCGTCCGAGGTCAGGCAGCGGCTGGGCGGGCGGAAAATCGCGTCCCTGTCCTGTATCGCGGGGCTTCAGATCCTGGGGCCGCAGAAGCTGACTGCCGATGGTCTCGACGAGACCTTCGCGACCAATGTGGCGGGCCACCTGCTGCTTGCCGATGAGTTGAGCGAGCATCTGGAACCGGGCGCGGTCGTCATCACCATCGGAAGTGGCACGCATGATCCGTCCAACAAGCTCGCCCGCCGTGCGGGGTTCGCCGGCGCGGATTTCACCTCCGCCGCGGCCGCCATGAGGGGCGAAAGCACAAGACCGGAGCGTGACCAGAGGGGGCGTGCGCTGGACCGCTATGCCACGTCAAAGCTCTGCGCGATCTACCATGCCACTGCTGCTGCCACCGAACCGGCATTTGCGGATGTCCATTTCTATTGCTTCGATCCCGGCCTCATGCCCGGCACCGGTCTTGCCCGACAGCAGAACGCAGCTGTCCGGTTTGTCTGGAAACGGATCATGCCGGTTCTGGCGGGCCTTGCCGAAGGGGTCAGCACGCCAGAACGATCGGCCCGGTTCCTGGTCGATCGTCTGATCCTCGGCCCGCGCGAGTACCCATCAGGCGGGCATATCGAGTTCACGGGCAAGCCCGCACCTGCCAGCAACGAGGCGAAGGACCTGAGCACAGCGAAACGCTTCCTTATGGAAGCGAGAGCCCTGCTGTAGGAAGATGCTCCTCGAGCTACCGTGATGCCGCGCTGTTCAACAAGGCCAAGAAGAGCCGTGCCGCAACCGAGGTCGGCGGTGAGCTCACGACTATCGATTTGGCTTTCTCAAACGCCAAATTTGATAAATTGATGCACCGAACGCCAATGCAGCCAGCAAGAGCCATGTATCTCCGGATTGCTCCAGATATACGATGCCCGATTCCGCTTCGAAACACCGGCCCATTTCATTAAAACAGCCGCGCCATCTGAAATACTGCACATAGTAGAAATATCCAAACGCCAATGACAATCCGAGAAGGAACAAGGCGGACATCTTTCTCATCATCGAACGCCCCTCAAATCACGACCGCACACTACAGCTTCACCCATGGACAAAACTCTCTTCCGGGTTCGGAACTATTAGGCACAAGAAGGATGTTTGTCGCAACCTTCTCCTCAGTGCGATAATCCTCCGGCAAGCTGCAGACGGCCGAATTGTTCGCACCGTCTTGTTTCGCCGCGACCGGGATCAAATACCTGCAGCGAATGTCTCCTCTGACGTGCCGCGGCGCCGCAAGTCCTCACGCAGCCATCCTCCCCCGCCCTCGGCGCGTTTCCGCAAAATCGCCCGCCAACATCGATTGACGTGAACGTAAACGTTATTCAGATTGCTCTCGTTAAAGCAGGAGGCCGTTCTTCATGTCGTCAGTATCACTGCCATCAGCGGCTGCGTCAGCCCGTGTCGAAACCATCCGGTTCGAGGCGGCTGACGGGCATCCGCTGGAGGGCACATTGACAAGCGGGGCCGGTGACGGGCCGCTGGCGTTGATTTCGGCGGCGACGGCGGTCAAGCGCGGGTTTTATCAGAAATTTGCCGAGAGCCTGGTGGCCGACCACGGGTTTCGCGCGGCCCTGACCTATGATTATCGCGGCACCGGCGGGTCGGTGAGCCAGGACTTCAATCCGCGCCATATCTCGATGGCCGACTGGGGCATGAAGGATTTTCCCGCCGCACTCGCCCGGCTGGAACAGGTGGCCCCCGGTCACCGGGTGGTCGGTGTCGGCCAGTCCTATGGCGGCCAGGCGCTGGGGCTGGGCAATGTCTCCGAGCGCTTCGAGCGCTATCTGATGGTGGCGACGATTTCCGGTTACTGGCGCAATCTCGGCGGCGGGCTGAAGCTCTACGCGCTGATGAACCTGGTCGCCAACCCGGTCGCTTTCCTTGTCGGCCATGTGCCGTCCGGAATGGGGCTGGGATCCGGCCTGCCCGGCGGCGTCTTTTCCGACTGGACCAGATGGTGCAACAGGCCGGATTACTTCTTCTCCGAAGAGCCTCGGTTTGACGCCAAAAGCCTGTTCGCGTCGGTCAGGACCCCGATCCTCGCCATCGGCGCCAACGACGATCCCTGGGGGACGCCGGCGGCGCGCGAGGCAATCATGCGCCATTTTACCAATGCGCCGGTGGAAACACGGTGGCTCGACCCGCAAGAAGCCGGCGGGCCGATCGGTCATCTCGATTTCTTCCGCTCGCGCTTCCGCGAGACCCTGTGGCCCGAGGCCATTGGCTGGCTGAAGGGCGAAGCGCAGGCCTGAAGATCAGACCCGCTCGCCGTTCTTCACCCGGTAGGTGGGCTGGTACATGGTCACCAGCTCTTCCGACGCCGTCGGGTGCACGGCCATGGTGCGGTCGAAATCATCCTTGGTGCAGCCTGCTTTCAAGACGATGCCGAGGATCTGCGCCATTTCACCGGCTTCGTGGCCCAGAACATGGGCGCCGATCACCTTGCGGTCCTCGGCGTTGACGACCAGTTTCATGATCATCTTTTCCTGCCGGCCCGACAGCGTCGCCTTCATCGGGCGGAATTCGGCGCGGTAGATCTCAAGCTCGTCATAGCGCTTCGAGGCCTCGTCTTCCGACAGGCCGACGGTGCCGATCTCGGGCTGCGAGAAGACGGCGGTGGCGATGAGGTCGTGATCGGGTGAAGACGGGGTGTCGCGGTAAAGCGTATCGATCAGGCACATCGCCTCGTGGATCGCCACCGGTGTCAGTTCCACCCGGTTGGTGACATCGCCCACCGCATAGATGCTTTCCATATTGGTGCGCGAATATTCGTCGACGATGATCTCGCCCTTCTGCCCGGTCTCGACGCCCGCGGCCTTCAGGCCCAGACCTTCGGTGTTGGGATCGCGGCCCAGCGCCAGCATCACCTGGTCGGCGACCAGCGCCTTGCCATTGTTGGTGTGGGCGACGAGGCGGCCATCGGGGCCGCGTTCGATCTTGGAAAACACCTCATGGCACAGGATGCGGATGCCCTTGGCTTCCATCTCCTTGTGAAGCCCGCGCCGCATGTCCATGTCGAAGCGCGACAGGATTTCCTTGCCGCGATAGATCAGCGTGGTGTCGACGCCCAGGCCATGGAAGATATTGGCGAACTCGACGGCGATGTAGCCGCCGCCGGCAATGGCGATCGCCTTGGGCAGTTCCTTGAGGTGAAACGCCTCGTTGGAATGGATGCAGAGCTCGTGACCGGGCAGCGAAGCATGCGGATTGGGCCGGCCGCCGACGGCGACGAGAATGTGCCGCGCGGTGACTTCCTGGCCGGTCGCCTTGATCAGCAGCGAGTTGGGGCCGGTCAGCTCGGCGCGCGAGGCGATGATTTCGGCGCCGGCATTTTCCAGCCCGTGCCGGTAGAGCCCTTCCAGCCGGTCGATCTCGCGGTCCTTGTTGGCAACCAGCGTCGCCCAGTCAAACGAGCTCTCGCCAACGCTCCAGCCATAGCCGCGGGCATCCTCGAAATGCTCCTGGAACTGCGAGGCGTAGACGAACAGCTTCTTGGGCACGCAGCCGCGAATGACGCAGGTGCCACCGAACCGGTATTCCTCGGCAATGGCCACCTTCTTGCCAAGCCCTGCAGCCAGCCGTGCTGCGCGCACGCCACCGGAGCCGCCGCCAATGACAAACAGGTCGTAATCGAATTCGGTCATGGGCGGGGATCCTTGTGTGCGTATCGGTGGACGGCTGGTTGCAAGAGAATGTGGGCTATTGCCCGGGACTGACGAAAGCGGGCACGAGACGTGCCGATGGCTGCTGCTTATGTAACTGACCGAACGCAAAATAAAAGCCCGGGGACCAGCCCCGGGCTCTCAAATCACCGTGAGAAGACGACCGCCGCAGGCGCGAACGCCTCGCTCGGGTTCGCGATCGCAGCGTCTTACTGGTCCTGCGCTTCCACTTTCGGGCGCGTGCCGACCTTCTCTTCCAACGCCTTGTTGACGTTGACATTGAGGTCACGGGACACGCCGGAAGACCAGATTTCAGCGGCCTTGATGACTTCGCGCGTCACCAGCGGACCGTTCTCGATCAGCTTCTTGCCCGTGGGCGAGCTGTAGAAATCGGCGATCGCGGTGAGCTCTTCCTTGGTGAAGGACTTGGCGTAGATCTGCGCCGCCTCCCGCTCCAGATCCCCGCGGCGCGGCACGATCTTCAAGGCTTCTTCATCCACTGTCGTGCTGATGACTTCCTGAAGGTCGGCATTGGCCCGAATCAGGTTGACCTTGAGCTCCTCTGCCGTGCCCGGGATGATCGCATCGAACTGATCGGTGGACCCCAGGGCCGAGATTGCCGCGCGTGCGGCGGCAAGATGATCGTCCGAAACCTCCTGCGCCACAGCCGAATGGCTCGCAGCAGCGAGGCTCGAGATCACAATCATGCCGGCGCCGAAACGCTTGAGACCAGTGATGATAGTCATGTTCGGTTTCACTCCTGTTTAAGTCTTTGCGAGCAGGGTGCGCGCACCGCTTTGCGAAGCGATGATCGCGGCATCCGCCATATTGAGAAACAACCCGTGTTCGACCACACCGGGGATGGCGACGAGCCCGTTGGCCAGCGCTTCTGCATCCGGAATGCGGCCAAAAGATGCATCGAGAATGAAATGGCCGCCGTCGGTCAGATAGGGCCCGTCCTTGTCGGGACGCTGCACGATTTCCCCGGACAGCCCGAGCCGCGAAGCCAGACGCTCAACGGCAATCCGGGTCGCGGTCAGTCCGAACGGCGCGATCTCGATGGGAAGCGGGAATTGTCCCAGCGTGTCGACCAGCTTGGTCTCGTCGGCAATCACGATCATCCGCGCCGAAGCCGAGGCGACGATCTTTTCGCGCAGCAGCGCGCCGCCGCCGCCCTTGATCAGCCCAAGCGCGCTGTCGACCTCGTCGGCACCGTCGATCGTCAGGTCGAGTTCCGGCAGATCATCGAGTGAGTAGAGCGGCACGCCAAGCTCGACGCACAGCCGCGCCGTGCGCTCGGACGTGGGAACACCCTGGACATTGAAACCCTCGGCAACCTTTTCCGCCAGCAAGCGGACGAATTCATCGGCGGTGGAGCCGGTTCCGATACCGAGCCGCATGCCGTCCTCGACATGTTCGAGGGCCGCTTGTGCTGCTGCGATCTTGAGTTCCCGGGCGTCCATGCCACTCTGCCATAGTTGTTGATACTGGCCCGCCTGTTAGCATGGAAGCCTGGCAAGGCAAAGCCCGAGATGGAATGAGAAGCCGCAGCCCCGCCCCGGAAGGGCCCGGCGACGCAGCCATGGCCCGCCAAGGGTCTGGCCACGGCGCCCCGGCCGGCAAAACCGGAATTGCCCGGCGCGCACCAGACTGTTACATCAGCCCCACCGGCGCGTCCGCGCCACCCGCACCAGCCCATCCAATCTTCCGGAGCCCGCATGACCTCTCCCCTGGTTATCTTCGACCTTGACGGAACCCTGATCGACACAGCGCCCGACCTGATGGCAAGCCTCAATCACGTGATGGATCTCAACGGCCTCGAGCATGTCACCTTCGACGACATGACCTGGCTCGTCGGCCAGGGCGCCAAGGTGATGATCGAACGGGCCTGGGCGCTGCACAATCATCCTTCTTCGCCAGAACAGCTTCAGAGCGCCTTCGAGGCTTTCCTGGTGCATTACGCAGCCGGCATGCCGGGCAAGTCGCAGCCCTACCCCGGCCTGCTGGCAGCGCTCGACCGGCTCGACGCGGCCGGCATGCAGCTCGCCGTCTGCACCAACAAGAGCGAGCAGCTGGCGCTGCAGCTGCTCGATTGCCTCGACCTGACCGGCCGTTTCACCGCGATCACCGGCGGCGACACGTTTGAAGTGAAGAAGCCGCATGGCGACCATATCCTGCGCACCATCGACAAGGCCGGCGGTGAGCCCGGCAACGCCGTCATGATCGGCGACAGCATCAACGACATCCTGGCGGCGCAGAATGCCTCGGTCCCGGCGATTGGGGTGCCGTTCGGCTATTCCGACAAGCCGGTCGAAAGCTTCAATCCCGATATCGTCATCGACCATTTCGACAAGCTTGATGCCGCGCTGATTGAAAGGCTGATCGCCGCCCGCACGCAGGCAGGCTGAGCCGGCGATCTGCTGACCGGAAAAACCGACCTGCCCGCAGAACTCGCGCTTGACCTTTGCACGGCGGACCGCTTATACCGCCGCAGACCGTTCTGACCGCCACAGGCGGCCACGCGACGGGCGCGTAGCTCAGCGGGAGAGCACTGCCTTCACACGGCAGGGGTCACAGGTTCAATCCCTGTCGCGCCCACCATTTCCTACAAGTACCATGCCAGAGCAGGCTTCGCGCCAAGCGCTCAATCAGCCAGCCGGTCTTCGATGATCTGCGCCGCGTTCAGGCCGCTCAGATAGGCGCCGTGAACGGTGGCGTGATACTCGAAGCCGGTATGTTCACCCGCAAGCAGGATCGTGTCGGCGACGGGTTTCGCCAGGTCGTCGTAATGCTCCGGTTTCGAGCCGACAGCACTGTAGGAATAGGCACCGCGGCTGTTGGGGTTGGTTGACCAGCGCGTTGCCAGATACCCGGACGGCTCGGGTGCCTCCGCCCCGAACATGGTGCGGACAGCCCGCATGCAGTCGGCAACCATGTCCTGATCGCTCATCGCCTCGGCTTTTTCGGCATAGCCGCCAACGCAGAGCCCGAGCAGGATGTTTTCCTCGCTGAAGGTGCGGTAATTGAGAAAATAGTTCCAGCGTCCGCGCGTTTCGGTCATCAGGCCAAAATACTGCACGTCTTCGGGCCAGAAGGCCTCGTCGAACTTCAGCGCCAGCTTGGTGACATTGCCCATGCCGATCCCATCGATGCCGCGGCGATGGCTTTTTGGCAGCGGCGGGTCAAATTCGATATCCCCGGCCTTGAGCACGCCCAGGGGAACGGTGCAGATGACGAAGCTGGATTCGAAGTCACCCGCCTCCGTGGAGACCAGCGCACCGTCGCCCTTTTCATAGGCGATGGATGTCACCCGGGTGTTCAGCCGGATGTCGAGCTCGCCGGCCATCTGCTTGATGATTGTGTCATACCCATTGAGCAGAACCACGTCCTCACCGGGATAAACGCCGTCTTCATCGAAGTAATAGGCCGAGAGCTTGTCGATCGGCCCGCCGGTCGAAAACTCCGTGTAGGCGGAGGTCATCCAGTTGACGACCGGATCGGATTGAAGCTTGCCGCCCATCCGCGCAATTGCCTTGGACAAGGCCTGGTCGGCGTCGAATTCGTCGTCAATTGCTGCATAAAGATCTTCCAGACGTTCGTAGCCGGTCTCGATGTCATCGGTTGAGACAGCATCGCCATTGGCCGTGAAAACACGGTAGCTCTCGTCGTCGGTGACGAACGGCTTCGCCTCGGCGGCGTCTGCCAGTTCCGAAATCGGGTTGCCCTCCGGCCCGTGAATCCAGCCCGCCCCCACTTCGAACGGCGCGCCAAGCGACCAGTCGGTCTTGACCCGGCCACCCGGTGCGCTGTCGGCCTCAAGCACGATCGTTTCATAGCCCAGCTCTACCAGTCTCCGGGCAGCCGCCAGCCCGGCAATGCCCGCGCCGATGACGATGACATCCACATCGGCAAGGCTTGCCTTCGCGCGGCGCGGCAAGAGACCCGGCAAGGCCACCGTGCTGGCAAGCCCTGTCTCGAGGAGGCGGCGACGTGTGATCATGGAGGTGTTCCCTGCATTGGCATGGGCTACGATGCTAGCCCGGAACACGGCTCATGAACAGAAGCGGCGGCGCCGACCATCCGAACCTTTGTGCCCTCAGTCGAAGCGAGACGTCACCCGGCCGGGGTCTTGACCGCCGGCCTGTCCCAGCCGGCGCCGGAGGCCGGGCGGTCCATCTGCCGGGTTGCCTCGATTGGTTGCGCGTCCGGATGCGCCAGTTTGAAGCCGAGCCAGTTGTTGGGGCGGGCGCGCAGATATTGCGGCGCATAGTCGACATCCACGCCAAGGCTGGCGGCGGCATGCAGGCCCCAGCGCGGGTTGTCGAGCATCGCCCGACCGATGGCCACGAGGTCTGCCTTGCCGCTCGACACCACCTCCTCGGCCAGTTCAGGCGTGGCGATCAACCCGACAGCCATGGAAACAAGGCCGGTGTGCTGCTTGATCAATGTCGCGAAGTCCACCTGGTGACCCGGCGTGGCAGGCGGGATCTTCGAGCCTGGCGCCAGATTGCCCGCAGACATCACCACATAGTCGATGCCGGCCGCTTCAAGCGCCTGCGCAAACGTCACCGCATCGGCAAGACTTTGGCCTTCCGGGTGCCAGTCGGTGGAATTGACCCGGACCCCGAGTGGCTTGTCGTCTGGCCAGACCTTTCTGACCGCGCGCACCACCTCGAGCGGGAACCGCATGCGGTTTTCCGCCGATCCGCCATAGGCATCCGTGCGGTGGTTGGTCACCGGCGAGAGAAACTGGTGCAGCAGGTAGCCGTGTGCGGCATGGATCTCGACCAGATCGAACCCTGCCCGGTCGGCGCGCTCCGCGGCATCGACGAAAGACTGCGTCACCCGTGCCAGATCATCCGCGTCCATTTCCTTCGGCACATGCCAGGTCTCGTCATAGCCGAGAGCCGATGGCCCGAAGGTCTGCCAGGCGCCTTCTTCCGGCGGCAGCGATTCGCCCTTGTTGCGGTCCTTGACCGAACGGCACGATGCCCGACGCCCCGCATGCCCCAGCTGGATGCCGAGAGCCGCACCGGAGACCGACTTTGCCTGCGACACCAGGCTGGTCAGCGCCGCCTCATGCGCGTCATTGTAAAGCCCCAGGCAGCCATGGGTGATGCGTCCGGCAGCCTCGGTGGCCGTCGCTTCCATGATCACCAGCCCGGCGCCCGAGAGCATCAGGCCGCCGACATGAATCAGATGCCAGGGCTGCGCCGAGCCTTCAACCGCACTGTACTGGCACATCGGCGAGACGACGATGCGGTTTTCAAGCTTCAGCCCTGCCATCTCCATGGGTTGGAAAAGCATACTCATCGAACAATCTCCCCCAGTCCTGCGCTTGTTGCTTTTCCGGACCCTTTGCGTCAGGCCCCGGCGTCTTCAAGCGCCGGCTGGAAACTGAGTTCCTCGTAGCCATTGTTCCTGGCTGCGGCGCAGGCTTCGGCATATTTGTTGAAGCCGCCGATGAACATGGTCAGACCTTGCGATTTGCCCTCCACATTGGCACCGACCCACCAGGTCTTGGCCTTGCGCACCAGCGACATCGCGGCAAGGTCGGTGACCACCTTCATCCAGCGCTCCTCGCCTGCCTTTGTCGCCTCGACGACGCCCTGCCCGGTCTGATCCATCCGCGTGATCAGCTCGGCGATCCAGTCGACATCATGTTCGGAAATGGTGATGATGTTGGCGAGTGCCGCCGGACCATTGGGGCCGCAGGTCAGGAACATGTTGGGGAAGCCCTCGACCATCAGTCCGAGATAGGACTGCGCTCCGCCTTTCCACTTTTCGTTGATGGTGCGGCCGTCACGGCCCTCGACATTGAATGCCATCAGTGCGCCGGTGAGCGCGTCATAGCCGGTGGCGAAGATGATCATGTCGAGTTCAACCTCGCCGGATTCCGTACGGATGCCGTTTTCGGTGATTTCGACGATCGGGTCCTTCAGGCAGTTCTTCATGTGCACATTGGGCAGGTTGTAGGTCTCGTAATACTCGGTATCGAGACAGGGCCGCCGGGCAAACACCGGGTAGCCGCGCGGTTTCAGCGCTTCGGCAGTTTCCGGATCCTCGACGATCTCGCCGATCTTGCCGCGCACGAAATCGGCCACCTGATCATTGGCCGCCTGGTTGACCAGGAGATCGGAGAACGAACCGAGGAAGGTATGGCCGCCATTGATCCAGGCCTGTTCCATGGTTTGCTGGCGCTGTTCCGGCGGCAGGCTGAAGAACGGCCGCGATGTGACCGGCCGGGTACCGCCGGTCGGGTTGAGCCTCATGGCCGCCCGCATGCCGGGGTAGTTGGCCTTCATCTCTGCCTGGTATTCTTCCGTCAGCGCGTGGTTGCGCATCGGCAGGCTCCAGCTCGGTGTGCGCTGGTAGACGAACAGCTCGCCGGCCTGGCGACCGACCTCCTGAACGATCTGGATACCCGAGGAACCGGTGCCGATCACGCCGACCCGCTTGCCTGAAAAGTCCACCTTCTCGTGCGGCCATTTCTGCGCCCGCAGGATCCGGCCCTTGAATTTGGAGATACCCTCGATTTCCGGGTCCTTGGGAACCGACAGAGGTCCCGTCGCCATGACGCAATATGGCGCTTCGACGATTTCGCCGTTGTTCAGCGTGGCGCGCCAGAGCTGCGCCTTCTCATCCCAGACCGCACTCTCGACCCGGGTGTCGAACAGGTAGTTGTCGCGCAGCTTCAGCTTGTCGGCGACGAAATTGGCGTAGGCGAGGATTTCCGGCTGTGCCGCGAATTGCTCGGACCAGCTCCACTCCTGCTGGATCTCGTCGGAAAAGCCGTAGCTGTAGTCGACGCTCATCAGGTCGCAGCGCGCGCCCGGATAGCGGTTCCAGTACCAGACCCCGCCGACATTGCCGCCGGCCTCGATCCCGAGCACGTTCTTGCCCATTTCCCGGAAACGGTAGACCGCGTACATGCCGCCAAAGCCGGCGCCAACGACGATGATGTCAACGCGTCTGGTGGTCGGATTTCCTGTCTGGGAGTTCATGTCGATACCTCACGGCTGGAATTGATTTTCGATGTCATGAAAAGGCTTCGGCGAAGCGCAATCGGTGGATGAGCTAGAAAAACCGGAGCCATCACGTCTTGCCTCCGGCCTTGCGGCGGCGAAGGAAGGCGGCAAGCTCACCCACCACGCCACGCCGGAAGAACAGGATGACCGCAAGCAGGATCACGCCCTGGGAGATCAGCGCCCATTCACCGAATTGCGCCAGATGATCATTCATCGCGATGACGATGCCGGCGCCGACCATCGGCCCTGCCAGCGTGCCAAGACCACCCAGCAGGGTCATGAAGATGACTTCGCCCGAGACCGCCCAGGACACGTCGGTGAGCGTCGCGAACTGAAACACCGTGGCCTTCAGTCCGCCTGCGAGCCCGGCCATGCCGGCCGACAGCGTCATTGCCACCAGCTTGTAGCGGTCGGGCTTGAAGCCCAGCGATTCCACCCTCGCCTCGTTGTCGCGGATCGCCTTGAGCACCTCGCCGAACGGCGAATGAACGATACGGTAGAACAGCGCGATCGCCAGAACCGTGATCGCTAGCACGAAGTAGTAGAACGAGAAATTGTCCGACAGGTCGATGAAGCCGAAAATCTCGGTACGCGGAATCCGCTGCATGCCGTCTTCGCCGCCGGTGAATTCGGCCTGCAACAGCAGGAAGTAGACGAACTGGGCGATGGCGAATGTGATCATCGCGAACTGGATGCCCGAACGGCGCACCGCCACCAGCCCGACGAGAAACCCCATGCCCGCACTGACAAGGGCGCCGCCGATCAGCGCCAGTTCGAGCGACACGCCGGTGGTCTTGAGGATCTGCCCGGTGATGTAGGCGGAGGTGCCGAAGAACATCGCCTGGCCGAAACACAACAGCCCAGCATAGCCCAGGAGCAGGTTGAACGAGGAGGCGAAGATGACGAAGACGAGGATCGTCATCAGCGTCACCGAATAGATGAAGAACGGTGCAATCAGCGCCACGATCAGGATTGCGGCCAGGCCCAGATAACGGCTCATCACGCGCCCTCCTTCTTCGAAAACAGCCCCTGGGGACGCAGCACCAGCGCAAAGATCATGATCACGAAAATCACCATGTTGGCGCCTTCGGGATAAAACACCTTGGTCAGCCCCTCGACGACACCGAGCATGTAGCCGGTGAGGATCGCCCCCATGATCGAGCCCATGCCGCCGATCACCACGACGGCGAAGATGACGATCATCAGGCTTGATCCCATCGACGGCGAGACCTGGTAGATCGGTGCCGCCAGCACGCCGCTCAATCCGGCCAGACCGACACCGAAGGCATAGGTCAGCGTCATCATGCGCGGCACGTTGATGCCGAAGGATTCAACGATTTCAGAGTTTTCATTGGCGGCCCTGAGGTAGGAGCCGAGCTTGGTGTGCTCGATCAGGTACCAGGTGCCCAGGCACATGGCGAAGGAGAACACCACCACCCAGAGCCGGTACCAGGGCAGGAACATGAAGCCCAGATTGACGCCGCCGGGAATCGGCGAGGAATAGGGCAAGCCGGACGAGCCGTATTGCTGCCGGATCAGCCCTTCGATGATCAGCGTCACCGCATAGGTCGCCAGAAGCCCGTAGAGATGGTCGAGATGGTGGATCGGCTTGAGCACCAGCCGCTCCATCACCATGCCGAAGATGGCCACCACCACCGGCGCGATGAACAGCGCGCCCCAGTAATTGACGCCGAGCGTGTGAAGCAGCAGCCAGGCGACGAAGGCGCCGAGCATGTATTGCGCGCCATGGGCAAAATTGACCACGTGCATCAGCCCGAAGATGATCGCCAGCCCCATCGAAAGCATGGCGTAGAACGAGCCATTGATCAGTCCGATCAGCAGCTGGCCCATGAGGAGTTGGATTGAAATGCCGTCAAACATGGCCGCTTACACTCCCAGATAGGTTTTGACGCGGGCCATGTTGGCCTGCAGCTGGTCCGCGGGAAGCACATCGACCACCTGACCGTGCTCGACCACGACATGGCGGTCGGCGACCATCTGCGCGAATTTGAGGTTCTGCTCGACCAGCAGAATTGTGTAGCCACGCTCCTTCAGCCGCAGGATCTGCTGGCCGATTTCCTTGACCACCACCGGTGCAAGGCCTTCGCTTGGCTCGTCGAGCAGCAGGAAGCGGCTGCCGGTGCGCAGGATGCGGGCAATCGCCAGCATCTGCTGTTCTCCGCCCGAAAGCATGGTGCCCATGCTGTTCTGCCGCGCGCGCAAATTGGGGAATTGCTCGAGCAGGTCCTCGTCGGTGGAGCCGCCGGCGCTCAGCACCGGTGGCAGTCCGAGATTTTCGCGCACCGACAGCGAGGCGAAGATCGCCCGCTCTTCCGGGCAATAGGCAATACCCTCCCGCGCGATCTGGTAGGTCTGCTTGCCGATCAGCTCGGTGCCGTTGAAACGGATCGATCCCTTGCGCTTGCGCACGATCCCCATGATCGAACGCAGCGTGGTCGATTTGCCAGCGCCGTTGCGTCCGATCAGGGTAACCAGCTCGCCTTCGGGAACCTCGAAATTCATCCCGTGCAGGGCCTGGGATTCAGCGTACCAGGCATTCAGGTTCTCGACCTTCAGCAAGGTGTTGGGTGCAGCCTCAGAGCTCATCGACGCCTCCCATATAGGCGGTGATCACTTCCGGATCATTCGACACTTCCGAATACGTGCCTTCGGTCAGAACCTCGCCCTGCTTGAGCACGGTGATGCGCTCGCTCAACGTCGAGACGACGGAGAGGTTGTGCTCGATGATGACGATGGTGCGATCCTTGCTGACCTTGGCGATCAGCCCGGTGATCGGCTCGATGTCCTCGTGCCCCATGCCGGCGGTCGGCTCGTCGAGCAGCATGACGGAAGGGTCGAGCGCCAGCGTCGTGGCGATCTCGAGCGCGCGTTTCTTGCCATAGGACAGATCCGAGGCCGGAAGCGAAGCCGCATCAGACAGGCCGACCTCGCCGAGCAGGTGCATGGCGCGCTCATTGAGCTCCGAGAGCACCCCGAGAGAGCGCCAGAAATGAAACGAGCGGCCATGTTTCGATTGCAGCGCCACCCGGACATTTTCCAGGCAGGTCAGATGCGGGAAGGTGGCGGAAATCTGAAACGAGCGCACCAGCCCGAGCCGGGCGACATCGGAGGTCGGCAGCCGTGAGATGTCCCTGCCCTCGAGAAAGATCTTTCCGCTGGTCGGCTGCAGCGCCTTGGTCAGCATGTTGAAACAGGTGGTCTTGCCTGCGCCGTTGGGGCCGATCAACGCGTGCACGGAGCCGCGCCGGATCTTGAGGTTAACATCCTTGACCGCAAAGAACCCGCCGAAGGACTTGCTGATCCCCCGTGCTTCAAGCGCATAGTCTGTGCCAGGCTGTCGCTGCTCAGAGTTCTGCATGATCCGTCCCTCCTCCCTTGCTGTGCATCAGGATGGCAACCCGAGCACGGCCTTGGCCAGAATTGTCCGCTGGATTTCGTTTGATCCGCCGAAGATCGCAAGCGCCCGGGAATCGAGATAGAGGTTCATCGCATCAACCTCGTCCTCGCCCGCCGCAAGATCATCCAGGAAGCGGGCTTCCTCGCCGGCAATCTCGAGCGTTTCCTCGGTGATCTTCTGGTAGAGCTCGGAACAGAAGATCTTCAGCACCGAGACATCGGCGCCGAGACTTCCGGTTTCCCGCAGCTGCTTGGCAAAGCGCTCGAAGGCTGAGCCGAGATCGTAGAGATCAAGCCGCAGCTGGGCGTAACGTGCGACAAAGGCGGCATCCTCAAAGGCACCGCGCGCTTCGGCCAGCTGTTCAAGCCGCGAGAGTGCCACTTCCGGCCGCGACGGCGCGCCGAGGAAGATCCGCTCATGCCCCAGAACCGCCTTGGCGAGGTTCCAGCCCTTGTCGACCTCGCCGACGAGATTTTCCGCCGGCACCCGGACGTTCTCGAAGAACACTTCGCAGAAGTCAGCTTCCTGACGCAGATTCTCGATCGGCCGCACGGTAACACCCGGCGAGGTCAGGTCGACCAGCAGCACGGTGATCCCCTTCTGCTTGACCTTCTCGTCACGCGAGGTGCGGGTCAGCAGCAGGATCCAGTTGGCGCAATGGGCAAGCGTGGTCCAGATCTTCTGGCCGTTGACGATGAAATCATCGCCGTCGCGCACCGCGGCCGTGCGCAGGCTGGCAAGATCGGAGCCCGCGCCGGGTTCCGAATAGCCCTGGCACCAGACATCTTCACCAGAGAGAATACGCGGCAGGAAATGCGCCTTCTGTGCTTCGGTTCCGAACTGGATCAGCAGCGGGCCGACCAGCCCGATGCCGTGGTCGGGGATGCGCGGACAGCCAAGCCGCGCCCATTCCTCGACATAAATGATGTGCTTGGCCGCATCGAGGCCCATGCCGCCGTATTCCTGCGGCCAGACCGGCGACAGCCAGCCCTTTTTGGCGAGCGCGTGGTACCACTCCGCCACTTCATCAAACACCGGCCGCTGCTTGCGCATGTTGCGCAGGTGCATGGGGCAGTTCTCGTCCACCCAGGTGCGGAAGATCTGACGGAATTCGGCGTCGGAAAGGCTGTTCCAGTCCTGTTGCATCACAACTCGTCCTTGAACACCGGAGCGCGCTTTTCCATGAAGGCACGCATGGCTTCCTTGCTGTCCTCATGCTTGGTCATTTCCACGGTCAGGTTCTGCTCGAACCGGTAGCCGTCCTTCAGTCCCATGGTCTCGACCGTGTTGATGGCACGCTTGGCCAGCCGGATCGCAGCCGGGCTTTTCGAGGCGATGTTGCGGGCGATTTCCATCGCCGTGTCCATCAGCTCTTCCGGCTCGACACAGGCTTCGATCAACCCGCGGCGATACAGCTCCTCGGCCGGTGCCCGCCAGCCGGTCAGCACCATGCGGCGGGTCAACCCCTGCGGGAAGACGCGCATCGTATGGCGCACGCCGCCCATCAGGCCGATGTCGATTTCCGGCAGGCCAAAGGATGCATTCTTCGAAGCCACGATCATGTCGCTGCAGACGGCCAGCCCCATGCCGGCGCCCAACGCCACGCCATTGACGGCGGCAATCACCGGGATGTTCATCTCGATGATGACGAAACCGACTTCGCGGGCGCGGCGCAGATGCCGGTTGGTGTCCCCGGGCGTGCCCTGCCCGACCTTGGCACGGGACTTGATGTCGGCGCCCGCGCAGAAGCATTTACCGGCTCCGGTCAGAACCACACAGCGCACACCGGGCGTCTCGTTCAACTCGTCAAACACCGAGATCAGCTCCTCAACCATCTCCTTGCTCTGGGCATTGACCGGGGGCGCGTCCATCGTGACGGTTGCGATGTGGTCCTTGATGACGGTCTTGATGAAATTGTTTTCCATGACTGTTTCCTTCACGACGCGCGTTCGAGCGCAACGAATTGCAGCCTGAGCTGTGCGGGATTTCCCAGGGTGGCGTTGAGATTGACGGCGCGCTTCATGTAAAGCCCGATGTCGCATTCATCGGTGAAGCCCATGGCGCCGTGCAGATGGATCGCCTTGCGGGTGATATCGATCGCCGCGTCGCCGGCGCGGGCTTTCGCGGCCAGCACGGCAAGCGATGCCGGTTTGCCCGGTTCCTCGACCAGCCGTTCAAGCGCATTGACGATGGCCGCGCAGGAAAATTCGGCGCCACTCCACATGTCGACCAGTCGATGCTGGATCGCCTGGAAGCTGGCGATCGGCTTGCCGAACTGCACCCGCTCCTTGGTGTAGTCCACCGTGGCTTCCAGCGCCTTCGAACCGGCGCCCGCCAGTTCCGCCGCCAGCGTCAGCCGGGTTGCCTCGATGGCGCTCTGCAGCAGGCCGCTTTCAAGCAGCCCTCGCGCCAGAACCTGTTGCGCATCAACGCGGCAGTCCTCAAAGCGGATTTGTGCCAGCGTTGCGCCATCAACGGTCGGGCGTTCGGATATTGTAACGCCGTCAGTTCCTGCGGGAACGCCGATCAGCACTCGCTCGTCATTTGACCGTGCCAGCACCAGAAACACGTCTGCCGACTTCGCCGCCACCACAAGCTCTGCCGTGCCTGAAAGTGTCATTACGGATCCATCCGAAGTCACGGTGACTGCCGCAAGTCCGCCATCCATGGCCTGCCAGACGGGGCTGACAACGAGAGAGCCGGATATCAGCCCTTCGGCCAGGCGTGATCGTTCCGTGCCCGCATCAGCGCCGGCGAGCAGAGCGCCGGAAAACACCGAGAGCTGCGCCATTGGCTCGGTAATCAGCGCACGCCCAAGCGCCTCACTGAGAATTGTCTGCTCACGCAGTCCGAGTTCGGCGCCGCCCAGATCTTCCGGCAGCATCAGCCCGAGCCATCCGGCCTCTGCCATCGCCGACCAGATCTCGCGGTCCAGGTCCTGGCTCGCAGCGCGCCGTGCCCTGAGCGCCTTCGCGCCATCGAAGCGCTGGGCAAAGGCGGCCACGCTGTCGCGTAGCATGCCAAGTGTGCCGTCGGAATCTTCGAGAATGATTTCGGGCATGAAGCCTCCGTTAAAATCACGAATGAGGGATGGAGCGCACGGAGCGCGTCAGGCCGGCAGTTCGTAGTCGGCGAACTGTTCGCGCAGCTTCATCTTCTGCAGCTTGCCCGTGGCGGTGTGCGGCAACTCGTCGACAAAGGCGACATCATCAGGCAGCCACCACTTGACCACCCGCTCGGACAGGAATTCGAGAATTTCCGGTCCGGTCACCTTGGAGCCCTTGTTGCGCACGACAATCAGCAGCGGCCGTTCCTGCCAGCGCGGATGCGGCCGGGAAATAACAGCCGCTTCCTCGATTTCGGGATGCGCCATCGCCGCGTTTTCGAGATCGATCGAGCTGATCCACTCGCCGCCCGACTTGATCACGTCCTTGGAGCGGTCGGTGATCTGGACATAGCCGTCGGTATCGAGCCGGGCGACATCGCCGGTCGAGAACCAGCCGTCCTTGTCCAGCACATCGCCGCCTTCACCGCGGAAATAGCCGGCAGTGACCCAGGGGCCACGCACCTGCAAATCGCCCGACTGGCCTGTGCCGGCAGGAATTTCGGAACCGTCCTCGCCGACCACGCGCAACTCGACGCCGCACATGGCGCGGCCCTGCAGCACCTGGATGTCGACCTGCTTTTCGACCGGATAATCCCGGTGCTTGGGCAGCAGATTGCCGACAGTCGCAACCGGGCTGGTCTCGCTCATGCCCCAGGCCTGAATGACAAACACACCGATCTCGTGGAATTTCTCGATCACCGTCCGAGGCGCCGCTGCGCCGCCAATGACAACCCGTTTCAGCGACAGCTTTGCCGGATCGGCGTTTGTGTCGGTTTCCAGATATTTGAAAAACCCCATCCAGACCGTCGGCACGCCGAGGCTGAAAGTGCAGTCTTCCGCAACAGCCAGATCGTAGAGGCTCTGGCCGTCAAGCTGCGGCCCCGGCAGCACCAGCTTGGCGCCGCACATGGCCGATGCGTAAGGCACGCCCCAGGCATTGACGTGGAACAGCGGCACCGCAAGCAGGGTGCTGTCGGCACTGCTCAACTGCAGGCCGTCCATCTGGCAGACCAGAAGCGAGTGCAGATAGGTCGAACGGTGGCTGTAGAGCACGCCTTTCGGGTTGCCAGTGGTCCCCGATGTGTAGCACAGCGACGAAGCGGTGTTTTCATCAAACACCGGCCATTCGAACAGGCCGTCCTGCCCAGCGATCAGCGGCTCGTAGGCCTCGGCCTGCTCGGGCATTCCCGCCATGTGCTCGACATCGGTCATGGCGACGAAACGCTGAACCTTGGGAAGCGCCGGAGCCAGGTCGCGCACCATGTCGGCGAAGGTGATATCGAAAAACAGCACGCCGCTTTCGGCATGATTGAGAATATACTCGATCTGCTCGGGAAACAGCCGTGGATTGACCGTGTGCAAGACCGCGCCGATGCCTGAAACCGCGAAGTACAGCTCGAGATGACGATGCGTGTTCCAGGCCAGCGTCGCAACCCGGTCGCCCGGCTTCACGCCCATGGCGAGCAGCGACTGGGCCAGCTGCTTGGCGCGATGCGACAAGGTCCGGTAATCGCTGCGGACAACGGTCTGCTCGCAGGTCTTGGAAATGATTTCCGTGTCCGGATGGTACTTCCGCGCATGTTCAAGCAAGCTTGAAATCATCAGCGGATGCCCCTGCATAAGGCCCTGCATACCGGTCTCCTCCCATGTGCTTCGGACAGGCCTCCCAGCCGTCCCTGATTAGATTAGCGACACGCGGCGCGATGAGAAGGAAAAACCTTCATCTGCAGAGGAGTTTCACATTTGTGAAGTTCCGCGCAGAACATGCGCTTCGTGCCGGTCCGCCTCACGGCATCATTGGTTATCGCCGGACGCGTCTCCGGCGCCGCCAAACGAGGTCCAGCCGCCATCGACATAGAGAATGCCGCCATTGACGTAGGACGCAGACGGCGACGCCAGGAACAGCGCCGCATCGGCGATATCCTCCGGGCGCCCCATGTCGCCAAGCGGAATCCGGCGCTTGATGGCTGAACTGTCGATCTTGCCGGAGAGCTCCAGCGCCGCAACGCCCGGCGTCCGGATGTAGCCCGGTGCCAGCGTGGCGCTTCGAATGCCTTTCTGCCCCAGTTCCGCCGCGAAACAGCGCGTCAGAATGTCGATGGCCGCCTTCGAGGCGCCATAGGCGTGGCGCGGCGCGAATGGCAGGAAGGTGTTGATCGACCCGACATTGAGGATCATCCCTGCCCGGCCCTGCATAAGCCCCAGAGCCGCCTTGGCGCACATGAACGAGCCTGCGAGATTGACATCCATCACCCGCTGCAGATCGCTGGCGTCCTGCTCCAGCGCCGGCTTGAACAGATCGGCAATGCCGGCATTGTTGACCATCACGTCGACATGGCCGAACCGCTCCGCAATCTGTGCGAAGGCCTCAGCGACAGATTGCTCCGAACTGATATCGGCCTCGATTGCCAGATGCTGCCCGCCAAGCGCCTGCGCCGCCTTCCGTACCGCATCACCATCCTTGTCGATCAGCACGACCTGGTCGCCATTGGCTGCAAAACCCGTTGCAATCGCCCGGCCGATGCCATTGCCGGCGCCGGTCACGACCACCACCCGGGAAGCGCCATCGGCCGCAGGCCGCGCCAGTTCTGCGCCAGGCGCACCATCAACAGGCGGATGCGCGGTTCCCGGCTGGTTGAACGACATCCAGCCGCCATCGGCCACCACCACCGAACCGGTGACATAACGTGCCGCGTCGGACGCCAGGAACCCGGCAATCGATGCGATTTCATCGGAGCGTCCGAGCCGGCCAACGGGAATGCGCTGGCGCACCAGCGACAGATCCGCCTTGCCTTCCTTTTCCAGCGCAGCGACCATCGGCGTGCGGATATAGCCCGGCGCAATCGCCGTCACCCGGATCTTGCGGTCGGCCCACTCACAGGCCAGTGATTTGGTCATCGAGATCAGTGCGGCCTTCGACGCCGCATAGGCGTTGCGGCCGGGATTGCCGAGCACGCCGGCAAGCGACGCCGTGTTGACGATCGCACCACCGCTTTCAGGCATCCGTTTGGCTGCCTCGCGCGCCAGCACGAAAGGGCCATAGAGATTGGTCCGGATCGCCTTTTGAAAAGCCGCCATGTCGGTCTCGAGCGTCGGCTGCATGGTCGGGCCGACAGCCGCGTTGTTGAGCAGAACATCGATATGATCAACGACACCGTCGATCTGGCGGAACAACTCGATGATATTGGCTTCATCCGACAGGTCGCATTCAAAGCCGAAATGCTGGTCCCCCAGCGCCTTTACCGCCTCGGCAAGACCGCTCTCAGCCACGTCGACGCCGATCACCAGATCGCCGCGCCCGGCAAACTCGTCCATCATGGCGCGCCCGACGCCGCCTGCTGCACCGGTAATGATTACGACGCGGGGGTTGCTCATGTGCCTGTCCTCAGTCTGTTTCAATCCTTGGAGGCGAGCCGGCGGAAATAGCCATCTCCGTACAAGAGCCCCTCTCCTTCATTGGTGATCATTGACACCACGCGCCCCAGAAAGAGGCTGTGACCGCCGCAGGAAAAGACTTCCGCCAGACGGCAGTCGAACGCGCTGACGGCACCGCCGAGCAGTGGCGCACCGGTGATTGCCGTATGCCAGTCACCTTCGTCGAAAAGCCCCGTGCCTTCGGCTTCCATGCTGGAAAACCGCCGTGCCAGCCGTGCTTGCGTATCCGCCAGAAAGCTGACACCGAACGCCTGCGAACGGGCCACCAACAGCGCCACCGGAGAGTTCTGCTTGATGCTGACCAGCAACGTCGGCGGCTCCATTGTCGCCGAGCAGACAGTCACCGCCGTCACACCGTCGCGCTCGGTGCCGGAAGCCGCGGTGACCAGGCCGACCGGCTGCACGATCGCGCGCATGCCGGCCAGATAGGCCTCCGGTGACACCGTTTCAGGACTTTCTGCTTGTACGTTTTTCAAACCGTGTTCCCAGGCGCTTGTAATGTTTTGGCGGCATCCGAAACCGGGCGCCGCGCCGCAATGCGGCAGTGAAAATCCATCAATGAAGGATGTGATCAGTCGGCCTTGTGCTTGCCCATGTGATAGACCGGATCGTCAGGATAATTGCTGCCGATCGGAGTGCGCGGACCGAAGCGAACCGCCTCGCTCTCTTCTGGCACCGGCTGCGGTTCGACCCAGTCGAACACCACGGTCCGATGCAGCACCCGCCACTCGTTCCCACGTTTTTCGAACACGTCGCAATAACGTCCCGAAAGCGCGAACTGGCGCACCACCCCGTCGCCGCCAGCTCCACGCTGCAGAGCGGAGAAATAGCTTTCAACATGCGCAACTGTGCCCGACTGAAACTCGATCAGCACATTGGAAATGGTATGGATGTTGCGCGGTCCCTTGGCCCAGACCGCCCTGGCCCAGTCGACGAAACCGTCAATCGGCCCATTGTAGCTGCCGTGATTGTCGATCGCATCGGGCCAGTAGGCCGAGCGAAGTGTGGCTTCATCGGCCCGGTCGATGCCGCGGCAATAGAGATACATGCAATCGCGGATGGCCTCGCGGTCCATCAGCTCGATGATCCTGGCTTCCATGTCAGACGCTGTCATTGGCGGTCTCCCCGGTGAGAACAATCAGCGCATCGAGCGGCACCAGCCCCTCTCCGCGCGGCAACACCCGCACCGGATTGAGATCGATGCTCTCGATCCGGTCGGCATGCGCCGCCGCGAAACGTGACAGATCCGACAGGAACCTCGCAAGCGCCTCGATATCGGATGGTGGCGCGCCCCTTACGCCCTCCAGCATGGCGAAGCCGCGGATCTCGCGGATCATCCGCATGGCTTCCGCCTCGTCAAAGGGTGCTGCCCGGAACGTCACATCTTTGAGCACCTCGACGAAAATCCCGCCAAGGCCGAACATGACCACCGGTCCGAGCACCGGATCCTGCATCACCCCGACAATGGTCTCGACACCCTCCGGCGCCATCGGCGCCACCAGGATGCCGTCGATCCGGGCACCCGGCACATGCTCTACAGCCCGAATGAGAATGGAGTCTGCCGCCTGTTGGGCAGCCGCCGCATCGCGGATATTGACCGCCACGCCGCCGACTTCGGTCTTGTGCGCGATATCCGGCGAACAGATCTTCAGCACCACGGGAAAGCCCAGTTCCGCAGCCGTGGCACCCACATCCCCACCGACGGGAACCAGGCGCTCGTCGGGAAACGCCAGCCCCGCCCGGCCGAGGATCTTCTTGGCCTCCGCCTCGCTCAACGAACCTTCCGGCAGCTCAAACCGCTCTCCCGGCGCAACCTCTACGGCATCGCGGCTGCGGTCGAAACTCTGCTTCAGCCAGACCAGCGCGCCGAGCGCACGGGCCAGAGCCGAGCCGTCCTCGAACACAAGGAATCCGTCTTTCTCGTACTGGCGCACCACCTCGTCTGGCGCAGACATGGTCAGCCCGCGGATCGTGCCGTCCTGCCCGTCCATCGCCGCCATCAGCGCCTTGCGCAGCGGATCGGCGAAGTTCTTCGACGAGGGTCCGGTGCCAAGGATGGCCGTGAAGATGTCGTAACCACCCTCGGTAATCATCGCGCGCACATATTTGGTCAAGAGATCCATGTCGCTGACCACCTGCGCGGTCGCATCGACCGGATTGCGCGGCGATGAATAGGGCAGCATCTGCTTGAGGTTCTCTTGCGCCGTCTCCGGCATGGGCGCAACGTCCAGACCGGCCGCTTCCGCGTCGTCCGCCAACTGGATGCCAAAGCCGCCCGACATGGTGAAGATGCCGGTGCGGTTTGAGGGAGGATAGATGCCTGACGCGCAGGCATACGCGACATCCAGTTGTTCGGCTGTGGTGCCGGCCCGATAGACGCCATACTGGCGCAGCACCGCATCGAACACAGCATCGGACCCGGCAAGCGAAGCCGTGTGCGATGCTGCAGCTTCCGCTCCGACATCGGAGCGGCCGGTTTTCATGAAGACAATCGCCTTTTCGGCCTTGCGCGCCTTTTCCAGCGCCCCAATGAAACTGTCGCGGTCACGCACCCCCTCGGCATAGGCCATGATGACCCTGGTATCGGGCTGTTCAACCATCCAGTCGAGCGTTTCGGCAACATCGATGTCGCACTCGTTTCCGGTGGTGACCCACTGGCTGATTCCCAGACCGCGGTTGCGGGCGAGATGGGCAATATGCGCGCCGTAGGCGCCGCTTTGCGAGATGATCCCGACCGGACCCGGCGAAATCAGCTCGTTGTCGAGCACGACCGAGAAGGTGCCGAAATAGCATGCGGACGGATTGAACACGCCCAGGCAGTTCGGTCCGAGCAGCCGCATGCCGCTGCTTCGGGCAATGGCCACCATGTCGGCCTGCAGCCGCTCACCCTCGAGCCCGGCTTCGGCAAAGCCGGCCGAAAACACGATGGCGGATTTGACGCCGCGCGAGGCGCATTCTTCGACCGCCTGCCGGGTCAGATGCGCGGGAACAGCCAGGATGGCGGTATCGGGCGCTTCCGGAAGCGCGGCGATGCTGGCGAAGGCCGGCAGCCCCTGCACGCTCTCACGTTTCGGATTGACCGGCAGAATGGCGCCCTTGAACCCTGAGGCTTTCAGGTAGCGCAGCGGACGGCCGCCGATCCGTGTCGGATCATCGGAGGCACCGACCAGTGCCACACTTTGCGGCGCAAGCAGACTGGAAAAGGCAGAAGTCATGATGGCAGGCTCTGAACTTGGCCGAAACGGGGTTCGGGCAGACCGGTAACGCCAAGCCCCTCGAGAGCGTAGAGCGCACCGCCATGCGGATGGCGTGAAATGGCCCGGCCCGAGCCGGAATCCTTGATCGATGTCACGTACAGCGTCGACAGGTCGGGTCCGCCGAAGGTGACACAGCTTGGCATGTCGGTCGGTGCCTCGATCAGGCAGTCGAGCTTGCCGTCAGGGGCAAACCGGCCAATCTTGCCGGCCTGTACCAGCGCCACCCAGATGCAGCCTTCGCTGTCGACCGTGGCGCCATCGGGCCCGGAGTCGAACTCGGCCGTATCCACGTGGATCCGGGGCCGGTCGAGCGCGCCCTCCTCCTTGTCATAGGAATAGGCCCGCACCTTGCGGTCGAGGCTGTCGGAAAAATACATGGTTGTGCCGTCAGGGCTGAAGCACAGCGAATTGGCGATGCGGATGCCGTTGGCCAGGATATCGGCCTTGCCGGTGGCATCGACGCGGATGAGCTCGCCGCAGGCCTCGGCAAAGACACCCATCGAGCCGCACAGGAAACGCCCCTGGCGGTCAACCTTGCCGTCATTGAAGCGGATGCGGTCACTCGCATTGGGCAGTTCGTAAAGCAGACTGGTCTCGCCGCTGACCACATCGATCAGATAGATGCCGTCAACCAGGCCGGCGACCAGCTTGCCGTCAGTGGCCAGACCGATGGAGCCGATCATCGACGGCACGTTGATCTGCCGGAACGTGCCGGCAGCAGTGTCGTGCACATTGATCAACCGCGACACGCCATCAACCCAGTAAAGCGTTGCGTTCAGTGGATCCCAGACCGGGCTCTCGCCCAGCATGTCGGTGGTCGGGGAGACCCGCCGAGCGGTTACGTTTCTCGCTACTTTGGTCATGTCGGGCCTTAAGGTGCAGTCCGTAAACGATGGGACCGGAGAGCTGCGCTCCGGCCCCACCCTATCCAGCGGGCTTACTTGAGCAGTTCGCAGGCGCTTTCGCTTTCCGAACGCCAGGCGTCCTCAGCTGCGATCTCGCCGATCATCTCGTAGTAATCCCAGTCACCCTTTGACTCCGCAGGTGATTTCACCTGCGAGGACAGCATCGGCTTCATCACGACGCCGTCGCCGCGGATGCTTGCATCCTTGATGATCAGGTCATTGACCGGGGTTTCGCGCATCGAAGCCATGACCGAGACCCCGTCATCGCCGCCGCTGGCGGCAACCGCCTTGAGATAATGTGTGACCGCCGAATAGGTGATCAGCTGCGCTTCATTCGGCTTCTTGCCGTTGAAGGCTTCGCTGTAGCGTTCGGCCAACCCGCGGCTGTCCTCGTCGCGATCCCAGTAGGCGGCGCTGGAAAACACCAGGCCCTGGGTTGCATCGAGTCCGATGGCATGGACGTTGTTGATCAGGATGCCGAGCGGCGCCAGTTGCTGACCGGCGGCAACGATGCCGAATTCATTGGCCTGCTTGATCAGGTTGCCCAGATCCGCGCCGGCATTGGCAATGCCGATGGCCTTGGCACCACTGGCCTGCGCCTGCAACAGCTGCGAGGAGAAATCCGTGGTGCCGAGCGGATGCAGGATCGAACCGACAACCTTGCCGCCGGTATCCTCGATGAACTTTGTCGCATCGACCTGCCACTGCTTGCCGAAGGAATAGTCGACCGTGATGAAGTACCAGCTGTCCATGCCGCGCGCCAGCTGCGAGGCAACCGCACCCTTGGCCAGCGTGTAGGTGTCAAAACCCCAGTTGGTGGTCATCGGCGAGCAGGCGTCATTGGTCAGCGCGGTCGAGGCAGTACCAGCGACCAGGTAGGGCTTTTCCTTGTCGCGCATGATGTCGTTGACGGCATGCGCGATGGATGAAGCGGAGCAGCCGACGATGGTGTCGACACCTTCTTCATCGACCCATTTGAGGGCCTGGGCAGCGCCGATGTCGGGCTTGTTCTGGTCATCGGCAACCACAACCTCGATCGGCGTGCCGTTGACATTGCCGCCGAAATCCTCGACCGCCAGCTTGACCATGGCCACCGAGCCGGGGCCGCAATTGTCGGCATAGGGGCCGGACTGGTCGCTCATCACGCCGATGCGGACGACGTTGTCCGAGATTTCCGCGCGTGCCGGCGCCGTCACCAGCGCAGTGGTGAGCATGAGCAGACTGGCGACGCCAGTGGTTGTCTTGAGTGTAGTCATGGTTTCCTCCCGTTGAAATTCCGTCCAGATTTCCTCTACCGCTCACGTTCGGGCACTCCTGCCCGAACGTTCACGAAAACGCGTAGGTAATTCCTCCGTCGACAAACAGCATGTCTCCCGTCACGTAGGATGAGTCCTCCGATGCCAGATAAACCGCAGCACGGGCGATATCCTCGGGCTCGCCCAGCCGCTGCAGCGGCACCCTTTGGCGGCGACGCTCCCAAGCGTCATCGCTCAATACCCGCATTGCACCGTCGGTGCGGGTCGATCCCGGCGCAATCGCATTGACCCGGATGTTGTCAGCCCCGAATTCGGCTGCCGCGCTGCGGGTTGCCGCAGCCACGGCCGCCTTGATCGCGGAGTACATGATGCCATGTTTCATCGCCAGAACAGCCGAGGGCGATGCAATGTTGACGATGGCTCCGCCACCCGCCGCGCGCATCTGGCCGACCACCGCCTGGTAGCCCCAGATCACGCCCTTGAAACCGACATCGATCATCCGGCCGATTGTTTCTTCGCTCTGATCTTCAAGCGGGCCGTAACGGTTCCACATGGCGTTGTTGACCAGCACCGTCACCGGACCGAACGCCTCTTCCGCGGCCCTGGCGGCAGCAATGACATCGTCACGCTTGCCCGCATTGCCGGTGATCGCAATCGCCTTGCCGCCGGCTGCGTGGATTTCCTCTGCGGCCTTCTCGGCGGTCTCCTGCCGGATATCGACAACGCCGACAGCCGCACCTTCCTTGGCATAGGCATCGCAAATCGCGCGGCCGATGCCCTCCCCGCCACCGACGACGAGTGCAACGCGTCCTTCAAGACGAGCCGTCATTGCGAAACAGTCCGGTACTGCATTTGAATCCCTCCACCAGTGCCCTGCCGGCGGCGCGAAAGGCAGCTTCCGCCGCCTCCTCCTGTCGCGCCCCAACCGGGCTGCATTCGTTGACGGGAGACTGGCATGTTTCCGTCAAATCCAGTAGAAATATTCTTATGTGGGGCAGAATTTCACAAATGTGAATTTGAGAGGAAAATGGGCCATGGCGAATCCGCAGGTCAAATCAGCGACACGCGCCATCGAAATCCTGGAATATTTCAAGCTGGCGCAGCAGCCGCGCTCGATGTCGCAGATGGCAAGCGACCTCGGGTATCCGCAATCGAGCACCACCGTCATGCTCAAGACGCTGGTCAATCTCGGCTATCTCAACTTCGACAGAAGCACTCGCGATTACTTCCCGACGCCGAAGCTGACGGCGCTGGGGGACTGGATTCCCCGCGTCATGTTCGGCTCCGGCCAGATGATCGACGCGCTCAACGATCTGCACGCCGCCACCGGCGAAGGCGTGTTTCTGGGCACCAAGAACGACATCTACCTTCAGTACACCCGTACAAAGGAATCTATCCACGCGCTGCGCTTTCACATCGACGAGGGATTCATGCGGCCCATCACCCTGTCGGCGGCAGGATGGGTGCTTCTGAGCACTCTGCCGGAAGACAAGATCGACAACATCGTCCGGCGCGCCAACATCGCCACCCCGAACCCGGCCGAGCGCACCGACACCAAGACAATTCTGGCGAAAATTGCCGAAATCCGCAAAGACGGATACGCCTACGCCCAGGATGTCCCGCTGGAAGGCGGCTCGACCCTGGCCCTGCGGCTTCCAGCCGAATTGCAGGGCCAACCCGTCGCCCTGGCGCTTGGCGGAGTGACCGACAGGTTCAAGAAGAATTTCGCCGAGTACAAGAAGGCTCTCTTCGCCGCTGCCGATGCAGTCAAGCAGGACAGCGAGTTCGACCTCCCGGTCCGCATCAGCCTGTAAGCGGTACTGGCGTCAAAGCCCTTACAAAACGGCTGTTCAGTTCCCATTTGTGTGGCACACCCGTGTGACTTGATCAGGCTCAATGAAGGCTTTCGCCGGTAATGCGAAGGTCTACCGGTCGGCGCTGCCCGTGTCGGGGGCCGCAACCGGAAGATTGGTGCCTGCGTCATGACGGGTTTCAAGAATGACATCACGGATTGCCGTTCACGAATGGAGCGAACCGAATGAAAAACCCCTACGAGGTTCTCGGCCTCAAGAACAAGGCGAGCGATCAGGAGATCAAGCTCGCCTTCAAGAAACTTGCGAAGAAATATCATCCTGACCTGCATCCGGACGACAAGCAGGCCGAAGCCAGGTTCAAGGACATTTCGGCCGCGCACGAGTTTCTCAGGGACAAGGACCGGCGACGGCGTTTCGATGCCGGCGAGATCGACGCATCCGGGGCCGAAAGACACCAGCAGCAGTATTACCGCGATTACGCCGGTCCGTCCCAGTCCGGTTTCCACGCCGGTCAGGACGGGTTTGCCAGCAACGAAGACCTCGAAGACTTCCTGGCGCGCGCATTCGGCGGCATGGGTAGCGGAATGGGTGGCAGGCGCAGCACCGCCGGGGCCGGCATGAAGGCGCCGGGCCAGGACGTCAACTACACGCTGCGCGTTTCTTTCCTCGACGCCGCCCGTGGTGGCGTCAACACGCTGCAGCTGCCCGATGGCAAGACGCTCAAGGTAACGATCCCCGAAGGCGCCGAGGACCGCCAGACTTTGCGGCTGAAGGGCCAGGGCATGCCGGGATTTGGCGGTGGCCCGAACGGCGACGCCTATATCGAACTGCACGTCCAGCCCGATGCGCATTTCGTCCGCAAGGATGACAACATCCACCTCGAGGTCCCCGTCACCCTGAAGGAGGCGGCGCTGGGCGCAAAGATCGAGGTGCCGACGCTGACCGGCCATGTCAGCCTGGCGGTGCCCAAGGGATCCAACACCGGCGCCAAGCTGCGGCTCAAGGATCGCGGCATACGCAACCGCAAGACCGGGCAGAAAGGCCACCTCTACGTGACCTTGAAAGTGGTGCTGCCCGAAGGTGACGAACCGGAGCTGACGGCCTTCTTGGAAGGCTGGACGCCCCGCCATGCGCAAAATCCTCGCAAGGAGATGCTGTCATGAAAAACCTGGACGAAGTCATCACCCTCATACCCGATCTGCACCGGGACGATCTCGACCGCTGGATCCGCGATGCGCTCATCGAAGCGGCTCAGGACAGCGGCGGCCCGATCTTCAGCGATACCCAGTTCGCACGCGTCCGACTGATCTGCACCCTGCGCTACGACATGGATGTGGAGGAAGACACGCTGCCGGTGGTGCTCGATCTGCTGGACCAGCTGCACGACACGCGGGCGCGGCTGCACACGCTCAGCCAGGCCGTGCTGGCACAGGACGAGGAAGTCAGGGCCGCGGTTCTCGACATCGTCTCCGAAGCCCGGCGCCGGCGCCGGGGCTGAACCATTCAAAAAGCCGCCTGCCCCGAAGCTGCCGGTGAACAGGCAGACGGGGCAGACGGGTCATGGACGACGCCGGCCGGTTAGGGACGGACGATAGTGTAGCCCTGCTCGTTGAGCTCGATGATCGAGACAACACCGGCCGGAACCACCTCGGCAAAATCGAAGATCGGCACGTCCTTGCCGGATTTCTTCGCCATCGCCTCGCGGGTGTTGTTGCAGGCCTGAAACGCGACATTCGGCATGCTGGCGGAAAAATTGCTGATCCGCTCCGAAACCGGCGACGTGTCCGGCCTGAGCATGTGCAGTCCGGCATTGAAGGCGACGACCTTGATGTCGACTTCCTCACCCTTTTCCGAATACAGCCGCGACACGTTTGCAGCCACATTCAGCACCGTGTTCATCTTCTGCGGGTCGTTGTCGCTGATCTGCAGCACCAGCTTGTGATCGGCCGCCGCGGCGACCGACGGCATCGCCAGCATGGCAACCGCAAACAGCGCCGCCATCATGTGTCCGAAATACTTCATCTTATTCCTCCCTTGGCAATCAAATTCACACATTTAGATTAGATGATATAAATTCGACCGCAATCGATTTCCGATAAAAGCCGTCGGCGTCATCCGACTGGCGGCTGCCGCATCATTTCACCTCGGCCATGAGGTGTCGTGAAGAACGGTTGCGTGGCCACTGCCGGTTGCGAAACCGGTTTCGAACTTTTCACCTTTCCTTAAACCAATCTTGCTAGCTTGCGGCTGTGAGATTCCCCTCAGGGGAAGCATGATGCGTTCTCGCTCCGCCATTCAGATCAGTTCAGATCCAGGCATGTTGGAAGACCGGTTCCGACCGCGCGTGCATGTCACCGCCTGCCCTTCACCGGGCGCGTCTCATCCGTGCGCAGGTCAACCTCACAAACTGTTTGTTATCGCGTAAGGAGTTCGTCGTGGCTGCCCAGAAATCAGACAAAAGCAAGGCCCAGAGCAACAAAGGCGGCATCATGGGCATGCTGTCGAAGGTCTTTGGCGTCGGCGCCATCACGCTGGGTGCCTTGTTCTTCGCTGCCATGTTCGATGTCGGCCATCTCGGTCTGATCCACACCCTTGCCGACTCCGCCATCGTGCTCGTGCCATTGTTCGCCCTGTTCTCAATCGGCGCCATGTTCATGTCGCCGAAATCCGGCGCCGATCTGGAAGAGATGGCAGCCCAGGTTGCCGCACTGACCGAATCCAAATCCAAGATGACGTCGCAGATCCTGACCCTGCAGAACCAGATGGACTCGATGAGCGGCCAGGACGTCGAAGCCCTGAAAGCCAAGAACCAGGAACTTCAGGAGCAGCTCGACGCCATTCACCAGGCCGAGCGCGAGAAGATCGACGGCGAATTCGACACGCTGCGTCAGCGCAACGAAGAACTGGAAGCCCAGATCAAGCAATGGGCGCTCGACACGGTCTCCAAATCCGTTGCCGGCGAGAAGCCCGCCGCCGCAAAGGCCGCCTGACCGGCTCGCCGCCGCGACCGGATCAAGCCCAAGTTCCAAGGTGTTTTCAGCGCCTCCCGCCTCCGGCCAGCCATGCTGCCGGGGGCGGTTTCATATCTGGCGGGTTCAATCCACCGGCAACTGCCGCGCGGGTGATGAGGCCACAACCGGGAACTCCGGCATCTCTCAGGCTGTCTGTTGTGGTGCGCCAAAGGCGCGAATGACGGTTCGGGCAGCGGCCATCACCGGATCGTGGGTTTCCTTCAGGATCGTCACCCGGTCGAAGCGTTCCGTTTCGCGGTCGACGGCTTCGCGAAGGGCTGCACCAAACGCCATGCGCAGCTCGGTGCCGATATTGAACTTGCAGATGCTCGACCCGGTCGCAAGAGCCGTGCGCTGCGCCAGCGGCACGCCGGAGCCGCCGTGAATGACCAGCGGCACAGTGGTGACGGCCTCGATGGCCCTGATCCGCGGTACGTCCAGCCCGCCCTGCTTGTCCTGCTGCAGATGCACATTGCCGACCGAGATCGCCATCGCGTCGACCCCGGTCTCGCGGGCAAATCTTGCGGCTTCCTCGGGATCGGTTCCGGCCGAGGTCTCGCCGCCGGAATAACCGACAAACCCGATCTCGCCCTCGCAGGAAATACCGGCCTTGTGCGCCATCTCGGCGATGGCCGCCGTCTCCTCGATGTTCTGCGACAGCTGCTTGCGCGAGCCGTCGAACATCAGCGAGGTAAAGCCGCTGTCGAGCGCTTCCCTGCATTCCTCGAATGTGTATCCGTGATCGAGATGGGCCACGACCGGCACGCTGGCGTTTTCCGCCAGATGGCGAAGCATCTTGCCCAGCACCGGCAACGGCGTGTGCGCCCGGCAGGAAGGCCCCGCCTGCAGGATCACCGGCGCGCCTTCGGCCTCCGCAGCCGCCACATAGGCGCGCATGTCCTCCCAGCCCAGCGTGACCAGGCCCGCGACCGCATAACCGTTTTTCAGCGCCGGCTGCAGCACGTCGGCAAGTGTTGCGACACTCATTTGAACTTCGCCACCATGTCCTTGATGCCCGGGATCGTTTCGATCTGGTAGGCATGGGTGGGCTGGAAATACTGCACCAGCGAACGCTGGCTCAGCCCGCCAAGGATGGTGAAATAATACATCTCATAGCCCGGCAGCACGCAGCACGGGTGGTAGCCCTTGTCGAGGCAGATCGTCGAGCCATCGACGATGTGATAGGCGTCGCCGGGCTTGTTGTCCTCGCGCTGCAGCATCTGCACGCCGGAGCCGTGATTGGGCCGGAAGCGGAAATTGTAGGTCTCGTCGTGACGGGTTTCTTCCGGTAAGCGGTCGGTGTCATGCTTGTGGCTCGGGAACCCCGACCAGCCGCCCTGCCCGACCGTGAACAGCTCGCTGACCAGCAAACGGCCCACCTTGCCGTGATGCTTCTGGCCGAGAATATGCTTGATCTTGCGGTGGGTCTTGGTGTCGTCGGAGCCATATTGCACCAGATCGAGCCCGTCGGCGCGCACGTCGAACGGCTCCAGCACCTTGTCGTATTTGGCCCCGGCGATGAAGGTTTCGGTCTCGTCGGAGGTGCAGACAATCGTCACCTTGGCGCCAACCGGCACATAGACGCCTTCCGGTTCGCCGTCCCAGACATCGACACCGCGGTTTCCCAGCTTGGCGTAGGAGATACCCTCGACCTCGACATCGACCGTGCCGGTGGCGGGCACGATGCAGGTCTCATAGCCCGGCACCTGATAGGCGAAGGCCTCGCCCTTCTTCAGCTTGACGATGTTGAAATAGTTGAGCGGAACCCAGGCATCCTCGACATCGACAATCGGCTTGTTCTGATTGTTGTAGGGCGCAATATGCATGGGTCAGATCCTTTCGGGTGTCCGGGCCTCAGACGTGGGTCGGGCCGGGATGGGTGGTGAGGAAAGCCTCGAGTTCGTTGTGATCGGGCATTGCCGGGGCGCAGCCGGGGCGCGAGACGACGATCGAGGCGCAGGCCGAACCGCGCAGTACCGCCTGTTTCATCTCGCTGCCTTCGGACAAGGCGGCCAGCAGGCCGGCCATGAAACTGTCGCCTGCGCCAGTGGGTTTGAGTGCCTTGACCGGGAAGATGCCGGTGCGCAGCTCCTCGCCGCCGGCAAAGGTGACGGCGCCCTCGGGCCCCATCTTGTAGACGACGATCTCGGCGCTGGAACCGGCCAACTCGCGCGCCTTGTCGAGACCCTTGTCGATGCCGCCGGCCATGAAACCGAACTCCTCGTCATTGCCGACAATCACATCGGCCATGGAGCCTGCGCGCGAGAGCACATCCGCCGCCACCTCGGCAGACGGCCAGGAATAGGGCCGGTAATCGACATCGAAGATGATCGGCAGGCCGGCGGCGCGCGCCAGCTCGAACGCCCGAAAGCTGGCCGAGCGTGACGGCTCAGCCGCAAACACGGTGCCTGCGGTGATCAGCGCGCCATGTTGGCTGTAATCAACTGCCTCGACATCGACGATGTCCATCTGGAAATCGGCGGCATTGTTGCGGTAGATGACGCTCTGGTGTTCCTCGATCCGGGTCTCGTAGACAGCTAGCGAGGTGCGGCATTCGCCCGTGATCTTGTGCACATGGGTCCGGTCAACGCCGTAATGATCGAGCTGATTGAGACAATACCAGCCGACCGCGTCGTCCGACACTTTCGTCACAAGTGCTGCCTTGCAGCCGAACTTGACCAGGCCCGCGGCGATATTGGCGCTCGAGCCGCCCATCGCCACCATCATCGATGTCGCGTCGCGCGTCCGGGTGCCTGAGGGATCGGGCGACAGATCCATGCCGACACGTCCGATCACCAGAAAATTGCGCGCCTTGATCCCGTCTAGAACGCTCATGTCGCCCACCCCTGCCGGATTGATTCTTGCGAGGTTCGCATCGGTTCAAACACCCTTGCGTTGGCCTGGAGCGAGTGGCTTGCGACTGCTCACGCGCGGCCATTGTTACGAATAGGCAGTTGCGGTGGCTGAAAATGCCGCTTGCGAAACATTGCGTCCGAAGATACAAAATTTGCAACCGGTTGCAAACTGAATATCGATACGGGTCCGATTATGCGTGAGATTGGCGTTGGCATTGTTGGCGGCGGCTATATGGGCAAGGCTCATGCCGTGGCCATGGCAGCCGTCGGCGCCGTCTTCGACACCGTGCTGCGCCCGCGGCTTGAGATGGTCTCGGCCGGTTCGCCGGAGTCAGCCGAGCGCTACCGCTCAGCCTATGGCTTCAACCGTGCGGCCGCGGACTGGCAGGAGCTTGTGGCCGATCCGAAGGTCGAGGCCATTGTCATCGCCTCGCCGCAATCCACCCACCGCGCCATTGCCGAGGCAGCCTTCGCGCTCGGCAAGCCGGTGCTGTGCGAAAAACCCATGGGCGCGACGCTGGGCGAGAGCCGCGCTATGGTCGAGGCCGCGGAAAAGAGCGGCGCCGCCAACATGGTCGGTTTCAACTATATCCGCACGCCTGCCAGCCAGTTCGCCCGGCAGCTGATCGCCGAGGGCGTCATCGGCGAAATCACCTGGTTTCGTGGCGAACACACCGAAGATTTTCTCGCCGACCCGCAAACACCTGCCAACTGGCGCACCGAAGGCCAGGCCAATGGCACCATGGGTGATCTCGCGCCGCACATGATCAACGCCGCGCTCGCGCTGGTCGGGCCGATTAAGTCACTGATTGCCGAGATCGAGACGGTGCATGCAACCCGGCCCGGCGGTTCGGTCGGCAATGACGATCAGGGCCAGATGATGTGCCGCTTTGCAAACGGCGCCATGGGGCAGATGCATTTCAGCCGCATCGCCACCGGCCGCAAGATGGGCTACGCCTACGAGATTACCGGCACAAAAGGCGCGATCCGCTTTGACCAGGAAGACCAGAATGCACTCTGGCTCTACCGAATGGACGAGCCGGAGGCTGTGCGCGGTTTCAGGAAGATCCTCACCGGCCCGGCGCATCCCAACTATCTGGCATTCTGCCAGGGGCCTGGCCACGGCACCGGCTACCAGGACCAGATTACAATCGAGGCGCGGGATTTCCTGCGCGCCATCGAGACCGGCAAACCGGTCTGGCCGACATTCCGCGACGGCCTCGCGGTCAACGAAATCGTGGCGGCGGCCTTCGCCTCGTCACGCAGCAGGTCATGGCACACGCTCGCCGGAGACGCGTAAGCGGAGGGGAAGGACACATGACGATACAGATAGGCAACGCCCCCTGCTCGTGGGGGGTGGAGTTTGCGGACGACCCGCGCAACCCGGCTTGGCAGACCGTGCTCAAGCAATGCGCCGAGGCTGGCTACACCGGCATTGAACTCGGCCCCGTCGGCTTCATGCCGGAAGACCCGGCCGTGCTCTCGGAAGCGCTTTACGAAAACCGGCTCGAACTGATCGGCGGCGTCGTGTTCCGCGCCTTTCACGACGCCAGCCAGCGGGATGACGTGATGGATGGCGCGGTCAGGACCTGCAAGGCGCTCACGGCCCATGGCGCCAGGCACCTGGTACTGATCGACTCGATCTCGCCGCGCCGCGCCCCCACCGCTGGCCGTGCCGATGAGGCCGAGCAGATGGACCAGGCCGAATGGTCCGCCTTCCGCGAACGCATCGCCACCGTGGCAAAGATGGGGGCCGAGGAATACGGCCTCACCGTCGGCATCCACGCCCATGCGGCGGGCTTTATCGATTTCGAACCGGAGCTTGAACGGCTGCTTGACGAGGTCGATGAGAAAACCCTCAAAATCTGCTTCGACACCGGCCACCATTCCTATGCGGGTTATGATCCGGTGGCCTTCATGAAGCGCCATATCGACCGGATCTCCTACATGCATTTCAAGGACATCGACCCGAAGGTCAAAGCGGCGGCAATTGCCAGCCGTACCGGTTTCTACGATGCCTGCGGCCAGGGCATTTTTTGCAATCTCGGCGATGGCGATGTTGACTTCCCGGCCGTGCGGCAGATCCTGCTCGACCATGGTTTCGAGGGCTGGTGCACGGTGGAACAGGATTGCGACCCGCTGCTCGACCCCGATCCGGTCGGCGACGCCAAGGCCAACCGCGCCTATCTGCAATCCATCGGATTTTGAGTGAGGACAATTTCATGACAAAGCTCAAATGGGGAATGATCGGCGGCGGTGAAGGCAGCCAGATCGGCCCGGCCCACCGGCTTGGCGCCGGTCTTGATGGCGAATTCGAATTCACTGCCGGTGCTCTCGATCACCGTCCCGAGGCAGGCAGGGATTATGGCCAGCGGCTGGGTCTGGCTCCCGACCGCGCCTATGGCGACTGGCGCGAGATGCTGGAGGGCGAGCGTAACCGCCCCGATAGGATCGATCTGGTCACCGTGGCGACGCCCAACGCCACCCATTACGAGATCACCAAGGCCTATCTCGAAGCAGGCTTTCACGTGCTGTGCGAAAAGCCGATGACCATGACCATCGCTGAAGGCGAGGATATTGTCCGCACCGCCCGGGCCACCGGAAGGATCTGCGCGGTCAATTACGGCTATTCCGGCTATTCGCTGGTGCGCCACATGAAGGCGATGGTGGCCCGCGGCGACCTGGGCCAGATCCGGCTGGTCAAGGCCGAATTCGCCCATGGTCACCATGCCGACGCCGCCAATGCTGACAATCCGCGGGTGCGGTGGCGCTATGATCCGTCCCAGGCCGGTGTTTCGGCGCAATTCGCCGATTGCGGCATCCACGCGCTTCACATGGCGAGCTTCGTTACCGGGCAAGAGGTGGAAAAACTCTCCGCCGACACCGTCTCCTGCATTCCAAGCCGGGTGCTCGAGGACGATGCCATGGTCAATTTCCGTTTGTCAGGCGGCACCGTCGGGCGACTGTGGACCTCGTCCATCGCCATCGGCCGCCAGCACGGGTTGACGTTGCAGGTGTTCGGTGAAAAAGGCGGGCTCAGATGGGCGCAGGAGCAGCCCAACCAGCTTTTCTGGATGCCGCTGGGCGGACGGTTGCAGACCAACGAGCGCGGCGAGGAGAACCTGTCGCCCGAGGCCGATCGCACCTCCCGCGTCACCATCGGTCACGCCGAAGGCATGCCGCTGGCCTTTGCCAATATTTACAAGGATCTGGCCGAAGCCATCCGCGCGGACAAGGAAGGCCGTGCCATTGACCCCGCCGCCAATCTCTACCCCCGCGCCGAGGACGGCTTGCGCTCGATGGCAGCCGTCTTTGCGGTGGCAGAATCGGGGCTTGCGCACGGCGAATGGGTAGATGCGAGGCCGCCGATGTTTCGGTAAACGCCGGAGCAGGCACTACAGATGAGAAGATGCCGACGTCCGCGCGGTTGATTGGCCGCGCGGGTCTATAGCATCGATCAAACTCTTGGCAGATGCGGCTTAACCCGTCTTCTTCATCTGCTTTGGCGCACCGGTGGCCATATCGGTGCCGGTGTAGCTGAGCCCGGCCTCCTTCCACGCGCCGAAGCCGCCTTCCATGTGGGCGACGCGGTCATGATCAGCCGCGAGGTACTTCTCGGCGACCTTCTTCGAGCGTGCTCCCGAGCCGCAATGAAACACGATGCGCTTGTCGGTCTGTCCCGGCATGTGCGTCGGCTGAAATGCCTGCATCGGCGCCAGCAGCGCCCCTTCGATGCGCTCGAAGCTGTATTCCTGCGGCGTGCGCACGTCGATCAGCACGATTTCGTCCCGCGCGAAAGCGTCAGCCGCCTCCTGCGCAGTCCAGGTTTCAAGCGTGCCATTGGCAAGTGGTTCGGTTTTCATGAGGTCTCTTTCTCAAATCGGTTGAGTGGAATTTTCAGATAGCTCTCGCCATCGCTTTCAGGCTCGGGCGGACGCCCTGCCCTCAGATTCATCTGCAGCACGTGCAGCATCCGATCCGGCAGCGCCAGGGTCCGGTCGCGATCTTCACGCAGGCTTATATAGGCATCTTTAGATGTATCGCCAGCAAGATGCTTGTTTTCGCGCCGCTGCTCGACTGCGGTGGACTCCCAAGCTGGATCTTCCCGCTCGTCGGTGCCGTAATCATGGCCGATGAACAGCCGCGTCTCGTCGCCAAGCGACAGGATCTCTTGCAGGCTGTCATAGAGTTCGCCGGCCGAACCACCCGGGAAATCCGCGCGTGAGGTTCCCACATCCGGCTGCATGAAGGTGTCATTGACGAAGGCCGCATCCGAACCCACCACATAGGTGATGGAGCCCAGCGTATGGCCCGGCGTCAGCATCACCCGCACCGGCAGCGAACCGATCCTGAACTCGTCGCCATCGGCGAATAGCCGGTCGAAATCCTTTTCGGGCGCAAAGGCTTCGGGCAAGTGGTAGAGGTCGCGCCACAGCTCTGCGATTTCGCACACCTTCTCGCCTATCGCATTCGGCGCTCCGAGCTGCTGTTTCAGCCACGATGACGCCATCAGATGATCGGCATGCGGATGGGTATCGAGGATCCACTCGATCTCGATGTTGTGCTTTTGCGCGAACCGCAGGATCTCTTCCGCACCACTGGTGTCCGTGGTCGCCTGCGCCGGATCAAAGCCCATCACAACGTCGATCAATGCCCCTTTGCCGGTGTCCGGGTCGGACATCAGGTACTGGATGCTGCCGGTGTCCTCGTCGTAAAAGCCGGTGACATCCGGCGATCCGGGCCCGCGCGACGGGCTTGTCTTGTGCAAGGTCATGCTTCCTCCTTTCATATCTCGTTTTCTAAATGTTTGAGCCGAGAGAAGGTTCCGCCTTGCAGGCATAACGCTGGTTATTGCCGCTCCAGTCAGTCCCGATGCGGGTGGCCGTGATCGTGATGATCGTGCTCTAATCCACCAGCGTCAGCGTCGCCGATTGCATCCGCCCCGATGCAGGCATGCAGCGCGCATTCGATCTCCAGCGTCGTGTGGCCAAGCCCGAAATCCTGCTTCAGCGCGGACTTCACCGCCTGCTTGATTGCGTCAGCCTCGCCCCAGCGGCCGGCATCGATGACAAGATGCGCGTCCAGCGCCGCCTCGTGCTCCTGCATCTGCCACACATGCAGATGGTGCACTCCGGTGACACCGTCGGTGGCTTCGATGGTCCTGAGGACTTCGCCCGCATGCAGTTCCGGCGGGCTGCCCAGCATCAGGATACGAATGACGCCGCCAATCTCGGAAAACGACATCCACAGGATGTAGCCGGCGATCGCAAGCGTCACCAGCGGATCGACAATGTGCCAGTCGAACAGGATGACCAGGGTGCCGGCAAAGATGACCGCCACCGAGCCGAGCGCATCGGCGACATTGTGCAGGAACGCGGCGCGAATGTTTACGCTGTCTTTCGACAGCGACCAGGTCAGCAAGGCAGTCACCAGATCGACCAGCAGTGCAAGGCCGGCAATGATGACCACGAGCCAGCCATCAACGCCCGACGGCTCGATGAACCGCATCACCGCCTCGTAGATCAGATACAGTCCGATAACGATCAGCGTGGTGTAGTTGATAAGTGCTGCCACCACCTCGGCCCGGCCATAGCCGAAGGTCATGTTTTCGTCAGCCGGACGACGGGAGATCTTGCGGGCGAAGAAGGCAATCACCAGCGACAGCGCATCGGAAAGATTGTGCACTGCATCGGCAATCATCGCCAGGCTGCCCGAAAGGATGCCGCCGATGATTTGCGCAACCGTCAGCCCGAGATTGACGATCACCGCCCAGAGCACGCGGGCGTCGCCGGCATCCGGATCGACGTGGTGATGATGATGGCCTGCCATGATTGCTGTCCTCGAGTTCGGGATGTCCTACCGCTCTCTGTGTAATCCCTCCAGCGGCTAGAGGTACAAGCGAAAAGTCCGTTTCCGGTCCAGACCTGGAAACACTGTGTCGCCACGAATTTGTTTTGTGCCAGGCCGATGCCCACATAAAACGGCCGAAACCTTATGAAGGATACCGGCAAAGGGCGCCAGACGTGAGCAAATTCAACTATCCGGCATTTCCAACCGCGCATGGCTACATGTCCGAAAAGATCCAGCAGGATTACATTGCCTTTGCTGTCAGCAACCGGTTGCTGCCGACCGACGCGCACCGGATCGCCGAGATCGTCTCGCTCGATGCCTCCGATGACATAGCCAAGCCGATCCAGTTCTGGCAGTTGTTCTCCGTGCTTGGCGCCGAGCGGATCGTCAGGATCGTCGAGGATTTCTACAGACGCGTGTTCGCCGATGAGGAGTGGTTCGTCTCGGTGTTTGCCCGCGTCGGCGGCGTCCGTCACCACATCAACACCCAGGCCTCGATGTGGGTCGATGTGATGGGTGGCGGACCCTATTACCACGGCGCCGATTTCCGGCTCAATTTCCACCACACCCACAACGCCATCCAGCTGATGACCGAACGCGGCGCCGAGCGCTGGACCAGGCTCATGCTGGACACGCTGGAGGACTCCACACAGCACATGACCAATGATCCGCGGGTTCGCCCGGCACTCAACACCTTCCTGAGCTACTTCATGGAAAAATACGCCCGGGAATTCGGTTTTGAAAACAACAGCGTGTTCGGAGAACTCAATCCCCCGGTCAGGCGCAAGATCAACTTCATGAAGATGAGCAGCGATGCGATTGAGGCGATGACGGAGCAAGAGCTTCGCGAAGCGCTGGCCGAGCATGGCGTTGACGTCTCGCTCTATCCTGGCAAGGCCGATCTTGTGAACAAGGCACAGATGCTGTGATCCATGGCCCAGGCGGGGCCGACGTCAACGGACCGGCCGCAGTGTTCCCCGTTCGATCACCCGGCACGGAAACAGCCGTGCTTCGGGATAGCGGTCCGGGTCTTCCAGCATCGAGGCAATCAGCTCGATCGAGGACTCGATGATCTGGCTGATCGGCTGGCGGATGGTGGTCAGGTTGATGTTTTCCCAGCCGGCCATTTCCATGTCATTGAGCCCGATCAGGCCGATGTCACCCGGCACCTTCAGGCCACTTTCGGTGACCGCGCTCAAAGCGCCGATCGACAATACGTCATCGCCGCAGAAATAGGCTTCCGCCGGACGGTCCTCGAGACGCTTGAGCATTTCCGCCCGTCCTGCATTGAAGGAATAGGCCTCGGCAAAACTGTGCCGCACGGAGATGTCGGGATGGCGCTGTAGTTCCTCGATGAAGCCGCGGAAACGGTCCTGGGTCGAGGTGGCGCTTTCGGGGCCACCGAGAAATGCCACATCGCGGTAACCGCGGCACACGAGCTCCCGCGCCGCCATCCGCCCACATTCCACATTGTCGACGCCGACGACGTGCACATCGGGCAAACTGGCGTAACGGCCGAAGCTGTTGACCACCGGCATGCCGGCATCGCGAAACGACTTGGCGAAATCCGGCGGCAGCGTCGACGAGGCCACCACCACGCCGTCGACCGAATACTGCCTGAGCATGCGGATCGACTGTGCCGGATCGGTCTCGTTTGACAAATTGACCAGCAGCGGCCGCAATCCGCGGTCCTGCAGGCCGCGGGTAAACAGGTCGAAGACTTCGAGAAAGATCGGGTTGTGAAAATTGTTCGACACCAGCCCGATCAGCTTGGTCCGCCCGGTGGTCAGGCTCGAGGCCAGCGCGTTGGGACTGTAACCGAGTTCATCGGCCGCCTTTTCAACCTTTCTGCGCATGCTGGGCGACACCGATGCGCCGACGGTAAAGGTCCGCGACACGGCCGCGCGTGAGACCCCTGCCCGTTCGGCAACATCCTTCAGCGTGGGCGGCATTGATCGTCGTCTCCTGTTCACCCGGGTCGATCGTCAGCATTAGTGCCCAGAAAACCCCGCGAAAGCAAGGTTTTCGGGCATTGCTTGCAACCGGTTGCAGCATAGATCAAGGGGTGTTGCTCGCGTCGGGATATCTCCGACGGCAATGCTCGCATTGCGGCGCCGTCCGATCCGGCCCTTCCATCATCGACGTGAAATGAATGGCGTGTCCCCGCGGGGACCATGTGTTTCTGCTGCAGGTTTTCGCTTCGGGCTTTCGAATCGAGCGCGTTTTATTTCCTTTCTTTCGGGTGCAGCCGCGATCAAGCGGCCTTCACTGCGGTGATCGTGGTCCTGGTGCTTGCCCGTTTTCCACACCTGAAGCCGGAGATTTTATGCAAAAGCATGAAATTCTATCAGCCGCAGGGCTTGCCATTTGACCGGCAAGTCAGAATAGTCAGGCCGAAAAAAGTGAAAAGTCGAACGGGAGGAAGACCATGACTTTGAAATCCATTCTCTTGAGCACCATTGCCGGTGTGGCCCTGACCATTGCCGCACCGCTCTCCGCATCCGCCGCCGACTGCGAGCGCGGCACGCTGGATGAACGTTATTGCGATGTCGACGGCGACCTGATTGCCGACATTCCGAGCGATGAATCGGAGCTTCTTGATCCCGATACGCTGATCTTCGCCTACACACCGGTGGAAGACCCGGCCGTCTACAAGGAAGCCTGGTCGGACTTTCTGACCCATCTCGACAAGGTCACCGGCAAGAAATCGGTGTTCTTCCCGGTTCAGTCCAACGCCGCCCAGATCGAAGCCATGCGCTCGGGCCGCCTGCACATTGCCGGCTTCAACACCGGCTCCAACCCGCTGGCCGTCAACTGCGCCGGCTTCCGCCCCTTCACCATCATGGCGTCTGAAGACGGCGGCTTCGGCTACGAGATGGAAATCATCACCTACCCCGATTCCGGCATCGAAAAGGTCGAGGACATCAAGGGCAAGGATCTCGCCTTCACCTCGGAAACCTCGAACTCCGGCTTCAAGGCACCGTCCGCGATCCTGAAGGCCGACTACAACATGTCTGCCGGCACCGACTTCAATCCGGTGTTCTCGGGCAAGCACGACAACTCGATCCTCGGCGTTGCCAACAAGGATTACCCGGCAGCAGCCATCGCCAACTCGGTGATGCACCGCATGATCGAGCGCGAGGTGATCACGTCCGATCAGGTCAAGTCGATCTACAAGTCGCAGACTTTCCCGACCACCGGCTTCGGCACGGTCTACAACCTCAAGCCAGAGCTTCAGGAGAAGATCAAGGAAGCCTTCTTCACCTTCCCGTGGGAAGGCTCGTCGCTGAAGAAGGAATTCGAAAAGTCAAACGAAGGTCAGTTCCTTGAAATGAACTACAAGGAATTCTGGGACGTGATCCGCAAGATCGACGCCGCCAACGGTGTCGAATACACCTGCGGCTAATCCCCTTCCCTCTGGCGCCGCGTATTCACGCGGCGCCGCCTTCCTTTCGTGACGGGGCCCCATGCTCGAACTCAAGAACCTGACCAAGACCTATCGCACCGGCGACAAGGCACTCCAGAACGTGACGCTGACAATTCCGAAGGGCCAGGTCATGGCCCTGATCGGCCCGTCGGGCGCCGGCAAATCGACGCTGATCCGCTGCATCAACCGGCTGGTCGAGCCGACCGAGGGCAGCGTCATCCTCGACGGCACCAACATCACCACCCTGGGTTCCGGCGCGCTGCGCAAGATGCGCCGCAAGATGGGCATGATCTTCCAGCAATACGCGCTGGTCGAACGCCTCACCGTGATGGAAAACGTGCTCTCCGGACGTCTTGGCTATGTCGGCTTCTGGCGCTCCTATTTCCGCAAATATCCTCAGGCCGATATCGACGAGGCATTTCGCCTTCTCGACCGGGTCGGCCTTCTCGCCATGGCCGACAAGCGCGCCGACGAACTCTCAGGCGGACAGCGCCAGCGCGTCGGCATCGCCCGCGCCCTGATCCAGGATCCGCGCCTGTTGTTGGTCGACGAGCCGACCGCCTCGCTCGATCCCAAGACCTCGCGCCAGATCATGCGATTGATCTGCGAGTTGTGCGCAGAACGCGATCTTGCCGCCGTCATCAATATTCACGATGTGGCGCTGGCGCAGATGTTCGTCGAGCGCATTGTCGGCCTCAAGGCAGGCGAACTCGCCTTTGACGGCAAGCCGACCGAAATGACCGAAGACGTGCTGACCAGCATATATGGCGAAGAAGACTGGCACGCCACCATCCGCGACGTGGATGACGAGGACGCCGATGTCGAGGAACCTGCAGCATGACTGCGGCCACCCTTGATGCGCGGCTAGGCACCACCTGGAAAAAGCCGCCGCTGATCACCAACCCGGCCCTGCGCTGGGGCCTATTCATCGGCGCAGCCATCTACATCGTGCTCGCCGTCGCCTCGATCGACGTCAACTGGTCACGCGTTGCCGAAGGCTTGAGCCGTGGCTGGGCCTTCATTACCTCGTTCTTCAATCCCGATTTCACCTCGCGCGGCAGCGACATCTGGGACGGAATCCTTGAGAGCATCATCATCACCATCACCTCGACGGTGGTGGGCATTCTGATCTCGATCCCGATCGGCCTTGGTGCTGCCGGCAACATCGCGCCACTGCCGGTCTATCTGGTCTGCCGCGCCATTGTTGCGCTGTCGCGGGCCTTGAACGAGATCATCGTCGCCATCTTGCTGGTGGCGATCTTCGGCTTCGGCCCGCTCGCAGGCTTCCTCACCCTCTCCTTTGCCACCATCGGCTTCCTCGCCAAGCTCCTGGCCGAGGACATCGAGGAAATGGACAAGGTGCAGGCGGAAGCCATCCGCGCCACCGGTTCGACCTGGATGCAATGGATCAATTACGGCGTTCAGCCGCAGGTGATGCCACGCCTGATCGGCCTGTCGATGTACCGTCTCGACATCAATTTCCGCGAATCCGCGGTGTTGGGACTGGTCGGCGCCGGCGGTATCGGGGCGACACTCAACACCGCCTTCGACCGTTATGAATTCGACACCGCGGCGGCGATCCTCTTGATCATCATCGTCACCGTCATGGCGCTGGAATATCTCTCCGGCATCATCAGGGCAAAGGTGCAATAATGCCGGTATCAACTGACGCACAGGGCGCCAAAATCTGGCAATTGCGCAACCGCAAGCAGACGCTCACCCGCTGGGCGGTTTATCTCGCCGCAGTCGCCATCTTCATGTGGTGCTGGCAGCGGATTTCCGAGGCCACCACCTGGTTCTTTGTCTGGGATGCGCCGCGGATTGCAGCCGACATCGGCGGCCGTGCCTGGCCACCGCGCTGGTCCTATATGGACAATCTTTGGGGCCCGCTCTGGGACACGCTCAACATGGCGACGCTGGGCACCCTGCTGGCGCTGGTCATGGCGGTGCCGGTGGCTTTCCTCGCGGCCCGCAACACCACCCCGAGCACCATGTTCATCCGTCCGATCGCGCTGTTCATCATCGTGGCGACCCGCTCGATCAACTCGCTGATCTGGGCGCTTCTGCTGGTCGCCGTGATCGGCCCCGGCGTGTTTGCCGGATTGCTGGCGATTGCCTTCCGCTCGATCGGCTTCTGCGCCAAGCTGCTCTATGAGGCGATCGAGGAGATCGACCACACCCAGGTCGAGGCGATCACCGCGACCGGCGCCAGCCGCTGGCAGGTGATGGCGTACGGCATCGTGCCGCAGATCATGCCCGCCTTTGCCGGCATCAGCGTGTTCCGCTGGGACATCAACATCCGTGAATCCACCGTCCTCGGCCTTGTCGGGGCCGGTGGCATCGGGCTGCAGCTGCAATCCTCGCTCAACACCCTTGCCTGGCCGCAGGTGACGCTGATCCTGATCGTCATCCTGGCGGCCGTCGTGATCGGCGAATGGGTATCCGCCAAGGTGCGCGGAGCCATCATTTGAGCACTGGCGCAGCAATCCTTGAAGGCGCGGACACGGCTGTCGCCTTTACCGAATACGAATCCGTGCGCCACCGTTTGCCGGCTCCGCGCGCACCGATGGCCCCGGTCCGCGCAGAGCATCTGGACGCCATCGCCGATCATTTCGACGTCTTTCTGCTCGATGCCTTCGGCGTGCTCAACATCGGCGAGAGCGCCATTCCCGGCGTGGTCGACCGCGTCAACGGATTGCGCGCACGCGGCAAGCAGGTGCTCGTGGTCACCAATGCCGCCGGCTACCCCTCCTCGGTGCTGCATGAGCGCTACCGGCGGCTTGGCTACAGCTTTGAGACCTCGGACGTGGTGTCGAGCCGGATGGCGCTGCTCAAGGGCCTGAGCAACCATGCGCACCGCAAGTGGGGCCTGGTTGCGGCTCCGAAATTCGGCCGCGAGGAACTGCCCGAAGGCGCGGTCTTTCTTGAGGACGATCCGGCTGCCTATGCTGAAGCCGAAGGCTTTCTGATGCTCGGCGCATCGGCCTGGAGCGAGACCCGGCAGGCGCTGCTTGAACAAGCGCTCAAGGACAAGCCGCGCGAGCTGCTGGTCGGCAATCCCGATCTGGTCGCCCCGGTGGAATCGGGCCTGTCGCGCGAACCCGGCCACTATGCCCACCGGCTGGCCTCGGCCACGGGTGTTGAACCGTTGTTTTACGGCAAGCCCTTCCCTGCGATCTTTGACCTGGCGCGTGAACGGATCCGCCCGGGCACGCCCGATGATCGCGTGGTCATGGTCGGCGACACGCTGCACACCGATATTCTCGGCGGCAGCGCGGCCGGGTTCCGCACCGCCCTGATCCAGGGCTACGGCTTCTTCGATGGCGCCGATCCGGATGCCTCGATTGCCGGCTGCGGCATCACGCCCGACTTCATTCTCGACCGCCCCTGAACGGTCCGGACCGCAAGGCCTCAGCTCTGAACACGGCTGCGCCGGTTTCACCCGGCACTCTTGATGCACGTCAAGGCGGCAATATCCGCGGCTTCTATGATCCCTCCCGAACAGCCTGTTTCAATCAGCCTCCGGGAGGGCCCCATGTCCGCAGCCAACAAGAATGTCATCTGGTTTGAAGATCTGTCGCGCGGCGATGTCGGCCTTGTCGGCGGCAAGAACTCGTCGCTGGGTGAAATGGTCCAGCAGCTGGGCGAAAAAGGCATCGATGTGCCGCCGGGCTTTGCCACCACCTCCGATGCCTTCCGCGCCTTCATCAAGGCCAACAATCTCAACGAGGTGATCGCCGAGGCGATGGTGATGCTCGATTCGGGCAAGCGCACGCTGGCCGAAACCGGCAAGGCCGTTCGCGCGGCAATCGTCGCGGGTGACTGGCCCGACGACATCCGCGAGGCGATCCTTTCGGCTTACCGGGAACTTTCCGAACGCACCGGCAACACCGAGTTGTCCGTCGCCGTCCGCTCATCCGCAACCGCCGAAGACCTGCCCGACGCCAGCTTTGCCGGCCAGCAGGAAACCTATCTCAATGTCCGCGGCGAAGACGCCCTGCTGTCGACCTGCCGCCGCTGCTACGCCTCGCTGTTTACCGACCGGGCGATCACCTACCGCAAGATCCAGGGTTTTGATCACAACCAGGTGGCGCTCTCGATCGGCGTGCAGCTGATGGTGCGCTCCGACATCGGCGGCTCCGGCGTGATGTTCTCCATCGACACCGAATCCGGCTTTGACAAGGTGGTGTTGATCAACGCCGCCTGGGGCCTGGGTGAGAACGTGGTGCAGGGCGCGGTCACCCCGGACGAATATGAGGTCTTCAAGCCCTTGCTCGACACACCCGGCCTCAAACCGATTGTCGAGAAGACCTGCGGCGCCAAGGAGATCAAGATGATCTACGCAGGCGCAGAGGGCGGAGAGACGAAGAACGTACCGACCTCGAAGGCCGAGCGCGGCGCCTATGTGCTCTCCGATGAGGAAATCCTCAATCTCGCCCGCCAGGCGGCTACCATCGAGAAGCATTACGGCCAGCCGATGGACATGGAATGGGCCAAGGACGGCGAAACCGGCAAGCTCTACATCGTCCAGGCGCGGCCCGAGACTGTGCAATCGCGCATCGATGTGACGGCACTCAAGACCTACACGATCGGCAAGACCGGCAAGCCCCTGATCACCGGCCTGAGCGTCGGCGCCGCCGTCCGCGCCGGGCGCGTCTGCATGATCGAGAACGTCAAGGACATCGACAAGTTCATCGACGGCTCGATCCTGGTGACCTCGACCACCGACCCCGACTGGGTGCCGATCATGAAGCGCGCCACGGCCATCATCACCGACCACGGCGGACGCACCTCGCATGCGGCCATTGTCAGCCGCGAACTGGGGCTTCCGGCTATTGTCGGCACCGGCAACGCCACCCATGTCCTGCACGACCAGCAGGAAGTCACCATCTCCTGCGCCGGCGGCGAAGACGGCACGGTTTATGAAGGCATAGCCGAATACGAGGTGCATGACGTCCATCTCGACCACGTCCCCCAGACCAAGACGCGCATCATGCTCAACCTCGCCGATCCTTCGGCGGCGTTCCGCTGGTGGCGGTTGCCCGCTGAGGGCGTCGGCCTGGCGCGCATGGAGTTCGTGGTCAATTCGGCTGTCCGCGTGCATCCGATGGCGCTGGTGCATTTCGACACCCTCAAGGACGAAGCGGCCAAGGCCGAAATCGCCGAGCTGACCCGGCGCTATGACAACAAGGCCGACTACTTCGTCGAGACCCTGGCCCGCGGCCTGTCGCGTATTGCAGCTGTCGCCTACCCCAAGCCCGTGATCGTGCGCATGAGCGATTTCAAGACCAATGAATATGCCGAGCTTCTCGGCGGCCACGCTTTCGAGCCGAAGGAAGAAAACCCGATGATCGGCTTCCGCGGCGCCTCGCGCTACTATTCCGACAACTACCGCGAGGGCTTTGCGCTCGAATGCAAGGCGATCAAGATGCTGCGCGAGGAGATGGGCTTCGACAATGTCGTGGTCATGATCCCGTTCTGCCGCTCGCCCGACGAGGCCGACAAGGTGCTCTCCGTGATGGCTGACAATGGCCTCAAGCGTGGCGAGAACGGGCTTCAGGTCTACGTCATGGGCGAGATCCCCTCCAATGTCATCCGCGCCGCTGAATTCGCTGAACGCTTCGACGGCTTCTCCATCGGCTCGAACGATCTGACCCAGCTGACGCTCGGCGTCGACCGCGATTCCGGCGAACTGGCCGACCTGTTCAGCGAGGACGATCCGGCGGTGATCTGGATGATCGAAACCTTGATCGAACGGGCCCATTCGGCCGGTGCCAAGGTCGGGCTCTGCGGCCAGGCGCCCTCCAACAACCCCGCATTCGCAAAACTGCTGGTGCAGGCCGGCATCGACACCATCTCGGTCACGCCCGACAGTTTCGTGGCGGTGAAGGAGAATGTTGCCGAGGCGGAAAAATCAGCGAAATAAGTACGCGCTCCTTCGCAAGACCAGATTGAAACCACCTGCCCTGTTGTGTGATGGTCGCCACCATGTCTGATATCCTGACCATCACACTCAATCCGGCCTACGACGTGTCGACCGAGGTCTACACGGTTGCGCCCGGCCCGAAACTGCGCTGCGAGCCACCGCGTTTTGATCCCGGTGGCGGCGGCGTCAATGTCAGCCGCGCAGTCTCGCGGCTTGGCGGTGTGTCTACCGCTTTCGTCGCACTTGGCGGCCAGACAGGGGCCATGTTCCATTCTCTGCTCGACGCCGAGGATTTCGAGGTGGCGCAGTTCGAGATCAAGGGCAACACGCGCCAGTCTCTCGCGGTCATCGAGACCTCGACCAGGCAGCAATACCGCTTTCAACTGCCCGGGCCGGACTGGTCGCCCGAGCAGACGGCAGCGATGCTGGAGCATTTGCGGCCACATCTCGGCCGCGGCCGGATCGTGGTGATGTCGGGCAGCCTGCCGCCCGGTGTGCCCGCAGACATTTCGTCGACCGTCAACCGCCTGGCCGTCGAGTGCGGAGCACGGCTGATCCTCGATACCTCCGGCGCTGCTCTGATGGCGGCGGCGGCCAATTCCGGCCCGCCTTTTGCCTTGCTCAGGATGGATGGCGCGGAAGCTGCCGAAGTCTCGGGGCGGACATTCACGTCCCCTGCCGAGCTTGCTGATTACGGGCTCGAGCTGGTCCGCGCCGGCGTCGCAGAACAGCTGGTGATGTCCATGGGCGCCAGCGGAACCGTCGGTGTATCGGCGAGTGAACGTTTCTTCTGCCAGCCGCCAAAGCTCGAGACATTGAGCGCCATTGGTGCCGGTGACAGCATGGTCGCGGCCATCGCGCTCGAACTGTCGCGCGGCGGAAATCTGGCAGACGCCGTTCGCCATGGCGTTGCCGCCGCCGGCTCCGCCGTCCTCACCCCCGCAACGGAACTCTGCTCCAGGGCCACGGCGGACGAAATACTGGGGCAGGTGGTGACACGCCAGATCTGACGAGCCCGGGACCGCCAACCATGGACTGGCCAGTTTGGGCCGCCGTCGTTTTCACTCGGCAATCGCTGTTACAACGCCCGCGTCGAGAAGCTCTTCGGCGCCGGGATACCACATGCTTCCAGGCGTGGCGGAATGCATGCGGGCTACAAAGCTCTGCTCCACTCCGGCGGCCAGGAAGAGCGCCTTGTCCTTGCTCTCCTCGCCCCGGGGGTCAGCGCCCAGCACATCGTAATCGGCCTCGATCTTGTACTGATGAAACCCGAGCCTGGCCCCGGACTTCAACTGCCGCTCCCGCCCGCCTATGAAGGCGGTCGTACAGGCCGAGGCGCATTCATCCGTCACCGTGGTGGAAAGACCATTGTCGCGGAAGATGCGGGCGAGACCGCGGGCCTCGTAGATGTTGCCGCCCACGCTCGAAAGCACCACCTCCCGGATTCCGGGATCGTGTGCAAGTGCGGCCGCGAAACGCTTGCTGACACCCAGTTCAAGCGTACCGCTGATCAGAACGACACCGCCTGGCTGACCGGAAATGAGGTACTTGCCGCTGCGCTCCCTCTCCATCTCCTCGGCAAAACTTTCGAATTCCGGCACTTCCAGCGTCATCTGCCAGGCCTGCAGCGCGGAACTGGCGGTCAGCCAGAAGGCCACCAGCACACCGAGCTGCGCGCCCCAGTGCAGCGCGATCGCGCCATGCTGCCGGATATGCGCCTCCCCTGCCCGGATAACACCCGTTGCCTGCCAGACGAAGACGATGCCATGCAGGAGGACCACGGCCGTCAGCACTGCCGGCGCCCAGTCATGATAGTCCTGGTAGGCTGCCGGGCGTGCCAGTTCCTGCAACGCAAGAAGGGCAGCACGAATACCCAGCAGATTGACGAAGAACGACCACGCCAGCCCCTGTTCTCCACGCCAGTGGGCAGTGATGTAGCGTTGGATGGCAGCAACTGACATGCAGGCAGGATATCACACACTGCATCTGTTCAAACCGCACAATGCGGCCAGGCAGGCACTATCCCGAAAGTCGAACACAAGGACCCACGCGCTTGCGGCGCGATGCGGATCCGGAATCAGAAATTCAGCTTCGACGTATACGCAGAAATCACCTCCGCGCTTCCCTTCAGCGCCGCACGTTCGCCCTCGTCCAGATCCGGCATCAAGGTGGCAATGATTCCCTCGCGACCGACGATCCGCGGCAGCGACAGCGGAACGTTCTTGATACCTTCGATCTCTTCGTTGACCTGGGAAACACTCAGCACCGTGCGTTCATCGTCGGTGATCGACTGCACGATGCGGGCGAGACCGGCGCCGATGCCATACCAGGTCGCGCCCTTGCCCTTGATGATGGTGTAGGCAGCACCGCGGACCTCTTCGGCAATACGGGACCGGGTTGCCTGATCGAGCGGACGGCCGATCTGCTCGGCAAACGAGACGATCGGCACGCTGCCGGCCATGGCGCTCGACCAGACCGCCACCTCGCTGTCGCCATGCTCGCCCAGCACATAGGCATGCACCGAATTGGGCGCGATGCCGAGATGGTCGCCGAGCAGGCTCCTGAGCCGCGCCGTGTCGAGAATGGTGCCGGAGCCGATCACCCGCTCGGGCGCCAGGCCGGAGATCTGACGTGCAGCAAAGGTCATGATATCCACCGGATTGGTGGCGATCAGCAGGATCGCGTCCGGAGCCGCCTGCATCACCCCGCCGATCACGCTGCGGAACACTTCGACATTGCGCTCGAGCAGCGCCAGCCGGTCCTCGCCGGGCTTCTGGGAGACACCGGCGGCTATGACCACCACGGCCGCATCCTCGAGATCGGAGTAATCGCCGGCGTGGATGGCAACCGTGGTGGCAAACGGCACTGCATGGGCAATGTCCTGGGCCTGGGCGCGGGCGAGAGCCGCATCGGCATCCACCAGCACGATTTGAGTGCCGACACCCATCAGCGCCATGGCATAGCCTGCAGCACTGCCCACCATGCCGGTTCCGACGATTCCGATTTTCATCTGGCTTCTGCTCCGAAAATTGATCCGCGCCTGTCTCTTGCGCCGGACAATCTATTAGCAGACCTACCGGCCCGGCGATGTGACAAAGGTCAAATCAGTGGAAAGGCCACCCCTTCCGCCGGGGCCGCATGCACCTCAAAGCAACTGTGCCGGAGGCATCTCGTGCCATGAGACAGCCTGCCTGAAACACAGGACTGGATCTGGCAGGCACCGCGCTGCGAATAGGGAGCGCGGTGCCCGGGACCTCAGGTGTATCAAGACGAGCGGGCGTCTTCTGTGGCGTCGATCGCCTTGCGCAGATAGCCGTCCCGGCCATAGACATCAGCAAAATACTCGACTTTGCCGTTATCATCCGGCCAGGCCGTGAAATAGGCCACGTGCACCGGAATTGTCGAGGACAGTTCTACCCGTTTGTTCTGGCCGCCGGCAATGTGGCTGCCGATATCGTCGACAGAGGTGCCCAGAACCTTTGCGGCCATGGCACGGGGGTCCTGCAGGCGGATGCAGCCATGACTGTAGGCGCGGGTGTCGCGCTCAAACAGCGATTTCGATGGCGTGTCGTGCATATAGATGGCGTGGCTGTTGGGGAACAGGATCTTCAGTTCGCCCAGCGCGTTGCGGCTGCTCGGCGGCTGGCGCACGCCGATATTGCTGCTGCGACCGACCGTCGACCAGTTGATGTTGCTCGACGACACCCGCTTGCCGCCGGCCGTCACTTCGTAGCCGAGACGATCGAGATAGGACGGATCGGACCTGAGCTTCGGCACCATCTCGTTGAAGATGATCGACTGCGGCACACCCCAATAGGGATTGAATTCGACCAGTTCGATCTCGTCGTCGAAAAAGTTGGTCTGGTTCGAGCGCTTGCCGACCACGACCCGCATGGAAAGATCGGATTTGCCTTCGTTGAAATAGGTCGCCGTGTAGGCCGGCTGGTTGATGAACACCCGCCGCGCAGCCAGCACGCCCGGCAGCCAGCGCGCCCGCTCCATGGCAAGCCGCACCTTTTCGATCTTGTCTTCATTGGTGATGCCGACCAGCGCCCGCCGCGTTGCCGGGCCGACAACACCGTCAGGCTTGAGCCCGGCTTCCTTCTGGAACGCCTTCACCAGCGCCACCAGCTCCTGATCGTATTCAGGCTTGCCTGCATAGCTGGCAAACAACAGCGCGTTATCGGTCTTCAGCGCATCGCTGCCCTTCATTTCGATCGCCGCCATCACGTTGGCGAGCTCGGGATTGGACTGGCCGGGCTTCAGCAGCACATTCGGGGCGATCTCGATACGTGCGACATCGTCAAGGTCGTGCAGACGCTTGAGCTCGGCCACCAGAGCTTCGAAATGCGCGCCTTGCGGGTTTTGCGCCAGCAGCGCCGCGGCAGGATCATCGGCCTTGGAAAGGGCTTCGAGCTGCTTGGCCAGATCCGGGCTCTTGCGCTTGAAATCATGGTAACCGGAGATCCGGTTGGGATCGACGCGGCCACGCGTGGCATCGAGAATGTAGCTTGCAACGGCCACCGACAGCTTCATTTCGAACGCCATCAACTCCTTCTGGCGTTCCGTGCCCTGCGTGACGTCGAAGGCATCGGCGGGCACATCGACCTTGTAGTCGGCCGCCGACAACCCGACAGCTTCCGCGGATTCAAGAACCTCGACCACCGCGCGGGCACGATCGGTGATCGCCGTGCCTGCGACCCAGACATAGTCCGGATGCACCGAATAGTGTTCAACAACCGCCTTGGCCACCTCCGGCAGCGCCCGGACGGACAAATCAGTCAGCGCAGGCCGGCCTTCGGCAAAAGGATCAATCCCCAGCGGCGCCAGGCCCATATCGTCGATTCCGGCGGTGACGACGGGATCTGCGATCTCGTTGAAGGCAACCTGAACCAGGGTATCGGGCTTGTAGCGGCGGTAGCTCGGCCCGCTTATGCGTACCTGTTTGACCGGCTTCGGCGCCGCAGCTTCCTGCCTTGCTCTTTCCCGCGCAACTTTTTCACGCTTGCGCTGGGCGGGGCTCTTGAACAGGGCATCAAGCAAGCCCTGTGCCTGCACGGGAGGTGTCGGCGCAACTACGCCAGTAAATGTCACCGCAATGGCGATCAACGCCACACCTGCACGTATCTTGATACTCATGCCCAGCCCAGATTGTTGTGCGCAGGCCCGACGGCCCCACGCGTTCGGAAGAAATTGCGAATTGCACAAACCTTACCAAAGGATGGTCACCAAGGAAAGAATGCGAGGCAATTTCAATGGGCTGAATTGTCACCCTTTCGTGACCGCCGGCGACAATCCAGCCGGGACGCCATGGCAGCGGTTGCAGGGCTTCTCAACCGGGATCAGGCCTGCCGGGACGAGGCCGGGGCCATCTCGTACCAGCCCTTTGACCGGTTGACGACCCAGACCAGAGACAGCATCACCGGCACCTCGATCAGCACGCCCACCACCGTGGCGAGCGCAGCACCCGAGTTGAAACCGAACAGGCTGATGGCCACAGCAACGGCCAGTTCAAAGAAATTGCTCGCCCCGATCAGCGCCGACGGTCCGGCGATCACATGGGTCTCCCCGACCACCCGGTTGGCAAGATAGCCGACGCCGAAGATCAGATAGGTCTGGATGATGATCGGCACCGACAGCAGCACGATGATCATCGGCTGGGCCAGAATGGCCTGGCCCTGGAAGGCGAACAGCACCACAAGCGTCGCCAGCAACGCCAGGATCGACAAGGGCTGCAGCTTTGACAGCAGCGCTTGAAGCCTTGCCTCTCCTCCCGTGGCCAGCATGCGGCTGCGCAGGACCTGGGCAATGATCACCGGCACCACGATATAGAGCGTGACGGACAACAACAGCGTCTGCCAGGGCACGGTGATCGCCGAAATCCCCAGGAGCACGGCGACAATCGGGGCAAAAGCTATCACCATCACCATGTCATTCAAGGTCACCTGGCTCAGGGTGAACAGCGGGTCGCCCTTGGTCAGGTTGCTCCAGACAAACACCATCGCGGTGCAAGGCGCGGCGCCGAGCAGGATCAGCCCGGCGATATAGCTGTTAATCTGTTCGGCGGGCAGCAACGGCAGAAACAACCAGCCGATGAAGAACCAGGCCATCACAGCCATGGTGAACGGCTTGATCGCCCAGTTGACAATCAATGTAACCGAAATGCCGCGCCAGTGCTTGCTCACCTCCCCAAGCGACGCGAAGTCGATCTTGACCAGCATCGGAATGATCATCAGCCAGATCAGCACCGCGACAGGCAGGTTGACATTGGCAATCTCTGCCGACCCGATCAGCTGGAAGAAGGCGGGAAAGACATAGCCAAGCGCTATTCCGGCAACAATGCACAAGGCGACCCAGAGGGTCAGGTACCGCTCGAAAGTCGACATGTCCTACTCCTGTTGATAAGCCCGGCCGCGTGGTTTCATGTTTTCAGCCATGACAGTCCGTTTGGTGACGAAAGCCGCCATTCATTAAAATCCATAAATCATGATATATTGAATTATACAAGCTCCATTCCTGGCGACATTCATGCAATTGCATTTGTCTGGCCTTCATCCTAAGACCTTGCCCACAATTCCGCGACTAATGAGTGACTGGAAAGGCATCCCGTGGCGAACGATCTCTTCCCCCTAGGCCCCGACACGACCACCTGGAAAAAACTGACCGACAAACACGTCAGTGTCGAGGAGTTCAAAGGCCAGGAAATCCTCACGGTGGACACTGACGGGCTGCGGATGCTCTCCGAAGCCGCGTTCGGCGACATCAATCATTTGCTCCGGCCGGCTCACTTGAAGCAACTGGCAAAGATCCTCGACGACCCGGAAGCCACGGAAAACGACCGTTTCGTCGCCTTCGACCTGCTCAAGAACGCCAACATTGCCGCCGGCGGCGTGCTGCCGATGTGCCAGGACACCGGCACCGCCATCATCATGGCCAAGAAAGGCCGCAGGGTCTGGACCGAGGGCGGCGATTACGAAGCCTTGGCCGGCGGCGTGATGGACGCTTACGAACGCCGCAACCTGCGCTATTCACAGCTCGCACCTCTGTCGATGTTCGAGGAAAAGAACACCAAGACAAACCTCCCCGCGCAGATCGACATCTATCAAGAGGGCGAGGACAGCTACGACTTCCTGTTCGTCGCCAAAGGCGGGGGCTCTGCCAACAAGACCTTCCTGTTTCAGGGCACGCCGTCGCTGCTGACCCATGACCGGATGATCGAATTCCTGCGTGAGAAAATCCTGACGCTCGGCACCGCCGCCTGCCCGCCCTACCACCTGGCCATCGTCATCGGCGGCACATCGGCCGAGATGAACCTCAAGACGGTCAAGCTGGCCTCGACCAAATATCTCGACGAACTCCCGACCGAGGGATCGGACTCCGGCCATGCCTTCCGTGATCTCGAAATGGAAGCCGAAGTCCACAAGCTCACCCAGCAGATGGGCGTCGGCGCCCAGTTTGGCGGAAAGTACTTCTGTCACGATGTGCGGGTGATCCGCCTGCCCCGGCACGGTGCTTCGCTGCCGATCGGCCTGGGTGTCTCCTGCTCGGCTGACCGCCAGGCCAAGGGCAAGATCACCAGGGAAGGCATCTTCCTCGAGCAGCTGGAAACCGATCCGTCGAAGTACCTGCCGGAAATCGACGAGGAAAAGCTCTCCGAACACGTGGTCAAGATCGATCTCAACAGGCCAATGAACGAGATTCTGGCGGAACTGTCGAAGCATCCCATCAAGACGCAGCTGTCGCTGACCGGCTCGATCATCGTTGCGCGGGATCTGGCCCACTCGAAGATCCGGGCGCGGCTGGAAGCAGGCGAACCGATGCCCGACTATCTCAAGAACCACCCGGTCTACTACGCCGGACCGGCCAAGACGCCGGAAGGCTACGCCTCGGGCTCGTTCGGCCCGACCACCGCCGGCCGGATGGATTCCTATGTCGACCAGTTCCAGTCCTTTGGCGGCTCGATGGTCATGCTCGCCAAGGGCAACCGCTCCCGTTCCGTGCGCGACGCCTGCGCTGCGCATGGCGGCTTTTACCTTGGATCCATCGGCGGACCTGCTGCCCGTCTGGCTCAGGACTGTATCCGCAAAGTCGAGATCGTCGAATATGCTGAATTGGGCATGGAAGCGATCTGGAGAATTGAGGTCGAAGACTTCCCTGCCTTCATCGTGATCGATGACAAGGGCAATGATTTCTTCAAGGAACTGAACCTCGGATAGTAATCGGAAACAAGTAGACCGAGACACATGCCGACCCGAAAACAACGGGCAACGGACTGCATCGCCATTAACATTTCCCCAAGATTTAACCCGTAAGAATATCGGTACAAGAGCTATGACAGCGACGTTGGGGACGAAAGATGACGGTAGCACCTACAAACAAGGTCCAATCGATGGACACAGCTACCCTGGTGCTGGCCACCATGCGCCGTCGTGGGATTTCGGGTCTTCCGCGGAACTATGAGCTTGTCTACGAGGCCCTGAATGCTTCCAACCCGACGCTGACCAAGCAGTTCGACGCGCTCGGCCGCAATCCGGCGCAGGCCGATCTGGATGCGTTGGGCAAGAAGGTCTTTCCCCACCACTACCGCGCTGGCGTGGTGGAAGGTGCTCACGACAAGATTTCCGGCGAACTCGACGGCATGCTGCGCCTGCTCAAGCAGGAACAGTCGTCGATGGAGAGCTACTCCAAGCTGCTCGGCGAAGCCTATAACCGCATTTCATCCAAGAGCATGGCAAGCGCCGAGATTCTGAACAATGTCATTGGCGTGCTGACCAATGCCACCGGCGACAGCATGGAAAAGGGCAAGGTCGTGGTCGAGCACATGGTCGAACGCGCCCGTGAGATGGAACAGGTCAAGCTGGAACTCGACGAGTACAAGCGCATCGCCAACACCGATCCACTGACCCGGCTGGCAAACCGCCGCGCTTTCGATGATGTGCTCGCCAACATCTACAATGAGCAGCGCAACGCCATGTATTACGCCCTGATCGTGGCCGATATCGATCATTTCAAGAAGTTCAACGACACCTTCGGACACCCGGTCGGCGACAGGGTGCTTGGAGTTGTCGCTGCCGTCATGAAAAGCACCTTGCGCAAGGACGTCTTCATTTCCCGGACCGGCGGTGAGGAATTTGCGGTGATCTTGCAGGGCACAAGCCTGGAAATCACCATGGAAATTGCCGAACGGCTGCGCACCGCGGTCGAATCGACACCGTTGAGAAACCAGAAGACCGGCGTCAATTACGGTCCCATCACCCTGTCTCTGGGTGTCTGCATGGCAAGTGACGCCGACAGCGCTGAAGAACTCTACAACAAAGCCGACGTCGCGCTCTATACAGCCAAGCACAGTGGCCGCAACAGATCTCAGCTCTACAAGCCGGAATTGAACCAGGAATTCGAAAAGAACTGGGCCATCTACAAGACTTGAGACCTGTTGCTGCGCCGTCCGCAACCTGACCGTTTGTTTTCAGGCGCGACCAAGGTCAAAACCGCATGTAACAGGCCGTCAAACTGGACAGTCCGGTGCGAAGCAGTTACCGATTGCGGTCTGGGGTGAAGGCGGAATGCCGAGACCTCGATGAACCACCGCACCGCCTATCTTCAACGCCAGCCCCGGATCGTGACATGAAACGCCTGATTTCTTCCGCCTTCCTGGCCTTCTGCCTGATGATGCCTGCCGCCGTGCAGGCTCAGCCAGCTGGCCAGTCTTCCGCCGAATCCAAGACACTTCTGCAGATTCTGTTTCCGCCTTCGAAGAACTACAACAAGTATCGCCGCTCGGATAAGTCGCCGATCAAGCGCAAGGTGGTCTCCTTCAAGGAAAACCATCCCAAAGGCACGATCGTCATCGATACGTCTGATCGCAGGCTTTACCACGTGATGGGCAAGGGAAAGGCCATGGCCTATGGCATCGGTGTCGGCCGCGAAGGCTTCACCTGGCAGGGCAAGAACCGTATCACCCGCAAGGCCGAATGGCCGGGCTGGACGCCACCAAAGGTGATGCGTGACCGCGTCAAGCGCCAGGAAGGCCGCGTGCTTCCGGCCTACATGCCGGGCGGCCCCGACAATCCGCTGGGCGCGCGCGCCCTGTATATCGGCTCGACCATCTACCGGATCCACGGCACCAATCAGCCCTGGACCATCGGCAAGGCAATGTCCTCGGGCTGCATCCGCATGGCCAATGACGACGTCGAACATCTTTACGAGAAGGTGAATGTCGGAACCAGAGTCGTTGTCCGCAATTAAGTGAGCGACGGTTCACCCGCCAAACAAGAAACCGGCCGCATTGGCCGGTTTTTTTGTCACCAGAGACTGTTTTTTGCCCGCTCCGGCCATTCCCGGTCATAGTTCTGGCTGTCGAAATCCTGCTTGAGTTCGCGCATCAGGCTGCCGGGCGTTGGGAGCTCTGCGACATCGGGCCATGAGGAACTCTCCCAGACCTGTGCGCGCATCAACGCCCTAGCGCACTGAAAATAGATCTCGTCGATGGTGATGATAATGACGGTCCGCGGCAGTTTGCCTTCCATGGCAAGGCCGGACAGCAAATCCGCATCCACCGAGATTTCGGCCCGGCCGTTGATCCGCAGCGTGCTGTTGGATCCGGGGATCAGGAACAGCAGCGCAACCCGCCCGTCACGCACGATGTTGCGCAGCGAATCAATCCGGTTGTTGCCGCGCCGGTCGGCCAGCAGCAGAGTCCGGTCATCCTTGATCGTGACCACCTGTCCGGGATCACCGCGCGGCGAACAATCCAGCCCCTCCGGCCCGCAGGTCGCCAGCGCCATTAGCGGCGAGGCTTCGATCAGCTTTCGATAGCCGGAGGTCACACGGTCGCTCACCTTGATCCGCGAGGCTTCCCCGGTCTCTCCATAGATCGCCTCGAGTTCCGCTACTGTCCTGATGATTGTCACGCGAGCCTCCGGGGTCTCCTGCTTTGGCTGGCCGCAACACTATCGCCTTGCCGCCCAGATGGAAGAGGCAGATCGAGGATTTCAGCCTCTGTCGCTGCTTCACCAATGAACTCGACGACAGCCCGCGTCACCGGCTCCGCGGACACGATGCGGCGGTGACCGAAGCCATTGGCCTTGACCAGCCGGACATGCGACCCGGTGCGCGCGATGGCTTCGGCATTCGAGAACGCGACTTCCTTGTCGTCCTCTGCGTGGATCACCAGGGTGCGGATCCTGAGATCATGCATCATCCGGTCCACCCGGAATTCCGACAGCGGACGGCCCGCAAACCGCAGCACCTGGCGTTCAAAGGCGTTTTGCGCGGCGGCGCCGAGCCCCATCAGCTTGCCCGCCCAGCGGAACACATCATTCATGTCCGACGGCGCCGCAATGGTGACGATGCGGTCCGGCCGCCGCTGCGGCACATGCAGGATCGAGCCCGCGGCCGCAGCCATCACCGAGGGACCGCCAAAGGAATGGCCGACAAAGGCATCAAATGCCCCGTGCTGGCGCCAGGCCGCATCGATCGCCTCCACCGCCTTGCCCAGATGCAACGTCCGCCCGCTCGAGGCGCCGTGCCCCGGCAGATCGAGACAGACCACGGTGTGCCCTGCAGCCACCAGTGCATCGGCAAGCGTGACCATGTGATCGCTGCGCGAGCGGTAGCCGTGCACCACCAGAATTTTCTGTCCCGTCGCTGCCGCAGCCGCCGGCCGGAACACATGAGTCGCGATCACGCTGCCGGGAATCACCAGCTGGACGGTTTCAGTTTCGGCCATGCGCGCCCTGGCGCGTTCAAGCGCCTTGCGCTCCTTCTCGCTCTGCGGCTTGGTCGAGCGGGTGCGGGTGAACAGCCAGAACGCCAGTTCACCGGCCTTTTGCGGCGATTGCGCAGCAACCAGACGAAGCGCTGCACGGGTGACCTTTACAACAAGAGATGCCATAGTGGGCTTTCCAGATTGGTTCAACTATGAACAGAATTGTACAACCATGAACAAAAAGCAAGCCCTGCCCTGGGACAACCCGCGTTTTCACAACTGGATTGCCGTGGGGCGCGCCTGTCAGGTGATGGGCTTGGCGCTGGCGCGCGCACTGGCGCCGCTCGACCTGAAGCCGCCGCATCTTGATATTCTGGTCAACCTGTACCGCACGCCGGGCATCTCGCAGCAGGATCTGGCCGACAAGCTTCTGGTCGGGCGCTCGAACCTCTCCATGCTACTGCCGCAGCTGGAAAAACGTGGCCTACTGGTCAGAAGCAACGACCCCCAGGACCGCCGCATCCTGCGCCTCGAGTTGACGCCGGAGGGAACCAGACTTACCGAGGAAGCCATCGTCATTCAGTCCCAGATCATCGACCGCGCCATGAAAACTGCGGATACTGACGAATGCAATCTGGTTGGCGAAGTCATGACCCGCATCATCCGTGAACTGACAACGAGTGATGCCGAAAAACAGCAGGACGCCGGAAAATCTCTTCAAAAAAACGCTTGAACCGCGCGGTCAGAAAATTCTCGACATGCCCTTTTCCGCCAGCTCGGCGATATACTCGGCCCAGCGCTCCTCTTTGGCTTCACCCAGTTCGGACAGGAATGCCCAGGTGAAGATGCCGGTGTCATGGCTGTCGTCAAACACCAGTCTGACTGCATAATTGCCGACCGGCAGAACCTTGGAAATGGTGACCTCCGATTTGCCGCCCACGGTCACCCTTTGCCCGGGCGCGTGCCCCTGCACTTCCGCCGACGGCGAGCGCACCCGCAGCAATTCGGCTTCGATCTCGTAGGACCGGTCGTCGTTGAACCGGACCGTCAACATCCTGCGATCGGGAGATACCCGTAGTTCCTTTGGCCACGCAGTCTCATGATTGCTCATCGGTCCGGGTCCTTGCATCGATGCTTTCTGAAGCTCATCTAGAGCCGATCCGGCAGCATCACAAGCCAAAGCAACCAAAATATGCAGCTGTCCATCCCCGAGTGTCACTCCCGCCCATCAGGGCCTATTGACGCGGGCCCTTGACGCGGCAGCGACGGATGACGACATTGAACACCGGACAATGAGGAAACATCCCCCATGCAAGACACCGCTGCGCCGATGATGATCGACCCCTTTGGCCGGGCAGTGAACTATCTTCGCGTCTCGGTCACGGACCGTTGCGATTTCCGCTGCACCTACTGCATGGCGGAAAACATGACGTTTCTGCCCAAGAAGGATCTTCTGACGCTGGAAGAACTCGACCGGGTGTGTACGGTTTTTGTCGAGAAGGGCGTTCGCAAGATCCGCCTCACCGGGGGCGAGCCGCTGGTACGCAAGAACATCATGCAGTTTGTCCGTCAGGTTGGGCGTCACATCGATGCCGGACGCATGGACGAGTTGACGCTGACCACCAACGGCTCCCAGCTGGCCCGCTTCTCCTCCGAACTCTACGATTGCGGTGTGCGCCGCATCAACGTCTCCATCGACACGCTCGATCCGGACAAGTTCCGCAAGATCACCCGCTGGGGCGAATTGAGCAAGGTGCTCGAAGGCATCCGTGCAGCCCAGGCCGCAGGCTTGAAGATCAAGCTCAACGCCGTGGCGCTGAAGGGTTTCAACGATACTGAAATTCCCGACATGCTCAGATGGGCCCATGGCCAGGGCATGGACATGACGGTGATCGAAACCATGCCGATGGGTGAAATCGACGAGGACCGCACCGACCAGTACATGCCGCTGTCGCTGCTCAGAAGCAATCTGGCCCGCCAGTTCACCCTCGAAGACATCCCCTACCAGACCGGCGGCCCTGCCCGTTATGTCCGCGTGGCAGAAACCGGCGGCAAGCTTGGCTTCATCACCCCGATGACCCACAATTTCTGCGAAAGCTGCAACCGCGTGCGGCTGACCTGCACCGGCACCCTTTACATGTGTCTCGGTCAGAACGACGCGGCTGATCTGCGTCAGCCGCTCAGGGCGTCCGAGGGCAACGAGCTGTTGTCCGCGGCCATCGACGAGGCCATCACCCGCAAGCCGAAGGGTCACGATTTCATCATCGACCGCACCACCAACCAGCCCGCCGTCTCCCGCCACATGAGCGTCACTGGCGGCTGAACAGGCCTGACCTGTTCCCCGCCCGGCCGGACCGGGGCAGCAACTGATCAATTTCCGTGATGGACCGGCCGTCCCGCGTGACTGTGTCACCCCTTGCAACAATGTTAGGGTAAGGCTCGAGCCAGCGATTCCCCGCTGACAATTTCCGGATGAATCATGGCATTTTCCAGCAACATGCGCGGTGCGTTGTTCATGTCCCTGTCGATGGCAGGGTTCACCTTCAACGATTCGATCGTAAAGCTGGTGACAGGTGACATCAATGTCGCTCAGGTCATGTTCCTGCGCGGCGTGGTTGCCACGCTGCTGATTTTTCTGCTGGCCCGGCATCGCAAGGCGCTGCGTCCGCTCCGGGTGCTGCGCAATCCCTGGATCGGCCTCCGGGTGATCGGCGAAGTAGGCGGAACACTGACCTTTCTGATCGGCCTGTCCCACATCCCCCTCGCCAACGCGTCGGCAATCCTCCAGGCGCTGCCCTTGGCCGTGACCATGGGCGCCGCCCTGTTTCTGGGCGAACCGGTGGGCTGGAGACGCTGGGGCGCCATTGTTGCAGGTTTTGTCGGCGTGCTGATCATTGTGCGCCCTGGACTTGAAGGCTTTTCGCCGTACGCGCTGATGATCGTCAGCACGATCATCTTTGCGGCCACACGCGACATTGCCACCAAGAAAGTCAGCGCGGACATCCCGTCGCTGTACCTGTCGACAATCACCGCAGCAGCCGTTGCCGTCGCCGGTCTGGTTCTGATCTGGCCAATGGGAGGCTGGCGGCCGGTGACCGCCTCGGATCTCGGGCTCATCAGCCTGGCTGCATGCCTGCTGCTGGTCGGCTACCAGTTCATCATCATGGCGATGCGCGAAGGCGAGATTTCCTTTATCGCTCCCTTCCGCTACACCAGTTTCATCTGGGCCCTGCTGCTGGGCATGGTCGTGTTCGGGGAGTATCCTGATGCCTTCATGATCACCGGCGGCGTGATCGTGATCGGGTCTGGTCTCTACACGCTCTACCGCGAACGCATCAAGAGCTCGGCCAAACCGGCGACCCGGGCCGCGCCGCGCCACTCACCATGACGAGAAAACCGTCTTGTTCCGATCAGTTCTGCGGATCGCACCGCCCACAATTGAAGACTTTTCGCCAGCTGCCGCCGGCGCGTCGCGGGAAGCAGCACATGCAGGAGGCGTCGGTTTGGGCTGAGCCGGAATCTCGCCTTCCAGTTCGACGAGCAGCTTGACATGCGAACAATCGCCCCATTGCGCATTGCAAAAAGGACATTGGTCAACTTCCCCGTTGCCGGACATACAGCCCCACCCATCCCAAACAATAGATTCGAGCAAAAATCGCGGAAATCTACTGAATTCAAGCTTTCAAATCGGAATCACAAAGTAAGTCTTAATCCATCGGCATGCAACTACGACGAGCCTGCTCCCTTGATAACATTGGGCCTGCGAACCCGATCTCCGTTTCAGTCGGAATTCGTTTGCATCCCCGCCGCTGAAGTCACAAAACACCAACGATGAACAAAACAGTCTTCCTCAACCGCACGACCCCGCCGCACATTGCCACGCTTGTGGTGATCGCGGGATTGAGCGCTTTGAACATGAACCTCATTCTCCCCTCGCTGCCGGGCATCTCCACCTATTACCAGGCCGATTATGCACTGGTTCAGCTGGCGGTCTCGGGCTATCTCGCGGTGACGGGTCTGTTGCAGCTGATCATCGGTCCCTTGTCAGACCGTTATGGACGGCGCCCGGTGATGATCGTGAGCCTCTCCATCTTCCTCCTGGCCACCGCTCTTACGCCGTTTGCGCCCAGCATCGAGGTCTTTCTGGCCATCCGCATGCTGCAGGCCGCTGTGGTCTCCGGCATGGTGCTGTCCCGCGCCGTCGTACGCGACATTGTCGGCCCCGAGCAGGCAGCCTCGATGATCGGCTATGTCACCATGGGCATGACACTGGCGCCGATGATAGGCCCGGTGCTGGGCGGCATCATGGAGGAACTGTTCGGCTGGCAATCGGTGTTCGCGCTGCTGTTTGTCTTCGGCCTGGGGGCTTTCGTTCTGGTGCTCACCGACCTTGGTGAAACCAACCAGAACCGTTCGCCGAGCATGCTCGCCCAATTCGGTGCCTATCCGGAACTTCTCCGCTCACGCCGGTTCTGGGGCTATTCGCTGACAGCCACCTTTGCATCGGGATCGTTCTTTTCATTCCTCGGCGGCGGGCCGTTCGTGGCCACCAGGATCCTCGACATGGAGCCCTCCGAGCTGGGGCTCTATTTCGTGTTCATCGCGCTGGGATACATGGCCGGCAACTTCCTGTCCGGCCGCTTTGCCAGCCGCATCGGCATCAACCGCATGATGGTGACCGGCTGCATCATTGCCACTTTCGGCATGATCATGACCCTGGTCCTGTTTCTCGCCGGCCTGTGGCACCCGCTGTCGTTCTTTGGCCCGATCTTCTTCCTCGGGCTTGGAAACGGGGTGACCTTGCCCAGCGCCAATGCCGGCATCGTCAGTGTCCGTCCGCACCTGGCCGGGTCGGCCTCGGGCCTCGGCGGCGCCATGATGATCGGCGGCGGCGCGGCCCTGTCTGCCTTCGCCGGCGCAATCATGTCCCCCGAGACCGGGCCCTATCCGCTGATCATTGTCATGCTGATCTCCTGTGTCGTTTCCATTTTCGCCACGCTTTACGTTATCCGCGTCGAGAGCAGTCTCGCCGCGGATGCAAAGATCGACGGTGCCTGATCGGGATGCTGCGCTGCCTGCACCGTCGATGCCGGCAGCACTGACGCCTCTGCCAAAAAATCTTACCCAAACTGGTTTTGGGTAAGCTTGTATTTCCTGTTGCAATCGCCCGCGAAACAGTGGGAATATCCGTCCCAGCGCGGTGAACACCACCTGCGATCATGGGAATGCGGCGGTCAACAAGCCGCAATCCTGCCAACAGAGAGGACACCTATGTTTATTTCCAAACGCATCACGCTGGCAGTCTCCGCTGCTGCCCTCATCCTGTCGATGGGCGCTGCGGCCCAGGCAGCCAGCCATGGCGGCATCAAGAAAGTCGTCATCGGCACGGAAGGCGCCTACCCTCCCTTCAACAATCTCGAATCCGATGGCAGCCTCGTCGGCTTCGACATCGACATCGCCAAGGCGCTGTGTGAAGAAATGAAGGTCGAGTGCGAATTTGTCACCCAGGATTGGGACGGCATCATTCCGGCTCTTCTTGCTGGCAAGTTCGACGCCATCATCGCCTCGATGTCGATCACCGAGGAACGCAAGGAGAAGGTCGACTTCACCAACAAGTACTACAACACTCCACCGGCGATTGCCGTGCCGAAGGACAGCCCGATCACCGAGGCGACCGACGCCGGTCTGGCCGGCAAGGTGATTGGTGCGCAATCTTCGACCACCCACTCCAACTACGCCGAAGAGAAACTGGCGTCGGCCGAGCTCAAGCTTTACCCGACCCCGGACGAGTACAAGCTCGACATCGATTCCGGCCGCGTCGATGCGGTGATCGACGATGTCATCGTGCTCTCCGAATGGCTCAAGTCCGACGCCGGCACCTGCTGCAAGCTGCTCGGCACCCTGACGCCGGACCCGGTGATCAACGGCGAAGGCGCCGGCATTGCCATCCGCAAGGGCGAAACCGAGCTGCGTGACATGTTCAACACGGCCATTGCCGCGATCCGCGAAAGCGGAACCTACAAGGAAATCAACGACAAGTATTTTGACGTTGATGTCTATGGCGACTAAGCCGGACATTCACCGGTAGAGACCGCGAACGGGCGGCGGGCGAGGCTTTCGCCCGCTGCCGCACACCAAGACCGCACCAATGCGGCAAGGCTCAGGGGACAGCATGGAACCGACGGCAACGCTGGGAGGCCAGCTATATGCGTTCGTATCGCTGTTCGATCCGTTCTGTGGTCCTGTCGGGGTGCTCAACCTGTTGCCGGAAGGCTCGCTGCTGTCCTGCGGGGACACCGGCTGGGGTGACGAGGTCGCGCGCGGCTTCTTCGTCACCATCACCCTGGCGCTCTGCACGCTTCCCATCGGCCTGATCATCGGCCTTTTCCTCGCGCTTGCAAAGCAGACCAGGATCCGTTCGCTTCGCGCTGCCGCCGACATCTACACCACCATCTTTCGCGGCCTGCCGGAACTGCTGACCATCTTCATGATCTATTTCGGCCTGCAGATCGCGGTCCGTGAAGTGGCAATTGCGCTCGGCTTCGAGCGCGGCTTCGACATCAATTCCTTCATTGCCGGCACCATTGCGCTGTCGCTGGTGTTCTCAGCCTACGCCTCGGAAGTGCTCTCATCCGCCTTCAAGGCCATCCCCAAGGGGCAGTACGAGGGCGGCTATGCGCTCGGCCTGCGCCCGGGCAAGACCATGCGGCTCATCATCCTGCCGCAGCTTGTCCGCATCGCCCTGCCCGGCCTTGGCAATCTGTGGATGATCCTGATCAAGGATACCGCCCTGATCTCGGTGATCGGGCTTGGCGACACTCTGCGCCAGACCGGCATCGCCGCCAAGGTCACCAAGGAAGCCTTCTTCTTCTACGGCATCGCCTGCCTGCTGTTCCTGGCGCTCGCCATGGCCTCCTCGGTGGTGTTCTCGAAGATCGAGACCCGGGTGCGCCGTTCGGGGGTAAGCCGATGAGCATTGCCGACGACCTGATACCGCCACAGCCACCGCCACCGGTCACAGCCTTCCGCTGGAGCGGCCTGCGCATTCTCGGCGCCATCCTGCTCGGCCTGTGGATCATTGCAGGCATAGCCCTGGTGCTCTGGCTTGTGGATGCCTGGGACATCGACAAGGTTACCACCTACGGGCCGAAATTCCTCTCCGGGCTGGGCGTCACGCTGACCCTGGTGGCCATATCGGTGTCGCTCGGCGCGCTGCTGTCGGTCCCCATCGCCTTCGGGCGGATGTCGTCCAACCGCTTTCTCTCTTCGATCGCCTACGGCTATGTCTACTTCTTCCGCGGTACCCCGCTGATCGCGCAACTGTTCCTGATCTATTACGGCTTCGGCAGCTTCCGCCACGAACTCGAGGCCGTCGGCCTCTGGGTGTTCTTCCGCGATGCCTGGAACTGTGCCCTGTTCGCCTTCACATTAAACACTGCCGCCTACCAGGCGGAAATCCTGCGCGGCGCCATCGAGAGCGTCACCCGCGGCCAGCATGAGGGCGCTGCGGCCCTCGGCCTGACCCGGTTCCAGACCTTCCACCGCATCATCCTGCCCCAGGCGATGATCGTGGCGCTGAGGCCCTATGGCAACGAGATCATCCTGATGATCAAGGGCTCGGCGATTGTCGCCATTGTCACCGTGTTCGACCTGATGGGCGAAACCCGGCGCGCCTATTCCCGTACCTTCGATTTCCAGACCTATATCTGGGCCGCGGTGTTCTATCTCGTCATCGTCGAGGCCTTGCGCAACATCTGGGAAAAGCTCGAACAGCGCCTCACCCGCCACCTCAAGAGGTAGCGCACCAATCGCTGCTTGCCGCGCCCGCGCCTTTGTATAAAAGGAGCGCGAAACCGAAATTGGAGCCTTCCATGGCCAGAACCGACGACGATGCCCTGGCGGAAGCCTACAACCGCGCGCTCTCGCTTGAAAAATCCGGCGATTTTGACCTGGCTGCCTCAGCCTATGCCGAAGTCCTGGCGCTTGACCCCGACGATCACGGCGGGGCTGCGGTGCGGCTTGCGTCGATGAAGCGTGGCGAGGTGCCCGCCCGCGCGCCCGAAGCCTATGTCACCACCCTGTTCGATCAGCATGCCGAAGTCTTCGACAAGGTGCTGGTCGAGGATCTCGGCTATCACGTGCCGCTGTTGCTCAGACAGCGACTGATCGAGCTCGGCGAAACCAGCTTCGAACGCATGCTCGATCTCGGCTGCGGCACGGGCCTCACCGGCGGTGCGCTGGAAGACATGGTCGATGACGCCACCGGCCTCGACCTGGCTGAAAACATGGTCGAGATCGCCCATGAGAAAGGCCTCTACGACACGCTTTATGTCGCCGACGCCGTTGACTATCTTCAGGACAATGAGGACGACCCGTTCGACCTCATCGCCGCCACCGACGTGCTGCCCTATCTTGGCGCCCTCGAGCCACTGTTCGAGGCGGCGGCGAAGAACGCCTTGCCGAACGCATTGTTCTGCTTCTCCAGCGAAACCCTGCCCGATGCCGAATTCGAGGGCCGTCCCTACACGGTCGGCCGTTTCCAGCGCTTCGCCCACACCGAGACCTATGTCCGCGATGCCCTCGACGCGGCAGGCTTCGACACACTCGAGGCCGGCGACATCATCGTCCGCCACGAACAGGGTCTACCGATTGCGGGGCATCTGTTTATTGCGCGGAAGCGATAGATCCAGCTCCAGCCAGAGCTGATCGAGAGCCGCGACACCGCATCCGGCACCTGCACCGCAAGGACCCTCCGCGTTAGCGGTGAAATGCGCAACATTCCGCTTGTCGGGAACCCCATGCAGGCATAGCATCTCGGCATGAAATCAGATGTTTCCCTCGGCGGCCGCGCCATTGGCTCGCCCTATGGCAAGACCCAGGGCTGGTGGCCTCCTCCCGGCCACTGAGTGTTGTGCTGACCGGACGGCTGCGACGCAGACCGCGCCGGTCATTTTTGCCCACCTGAAACAATCTGGATTTCCCATGACAATAGCAGACCTTTCGGTCCGTCCCGACACGCTTGTCGTGACCTGGACAGACGCCACCTCAACCCGTTACCCGACAATCTGGCTGCGCGACAATTGCCCTTCCGGCCTGCACCCGCAGACCCATGAACGCGTACTCGATCTTCTGGCGCTTGATGATGCGCCGGTGCTCACTGGCGCACGGATGGACCAAGACGTTGCCGTGCTGACCTACGCAGACGGAGATGTCAGCCATATGCCGATATCGCTTCTGAACGCACATCGCCCCGGACACCCGGACGAAGACCCCGGCGCGATTGCGGCTCAGGCATGGCGCGGCGACCTTGGCGCAGCCGGTATCCCGCGCCACAAGGCCGCACCGATCGGCGTCGATGACGTGGCTCTGAACGCCTGGATGCGCGACACGGCCAGGCTTGGCCTTTCGATTGTCGAGCATCTGGAAGACCGGGTCGGCGCGGGCGTGGATGTGGCCGAACGGATCGGATTCTTGCGGCAGACCAATTTCGGCACCACGTTCGAGGTGATCAACAAGCCCGATCCCAACAACCTGGCTTACACATCTGTGGCCCTGCCGCTACACACCGACCTGCCCAACCAGGAAGTGCCGCCGGGCTATCAGTTCCTGCATTGCCTCGCCAACGAGGCGACAGGCGGGGGCTCGATATTCGCCGACGGCTTTGCCATGGCGGAAGACCTTCGCAGCGAGGATCCGGACGCTTTCCGCCTGCTTTGCGACGTGCCGATCCCGTTTCGCTTTCACGATGCAGACGCGGACATCCGTGTGCACGAGCCGGTGATCACGCTTGATGCGAAAGGAGAGGTCATCGAGATTCGCTACAACGCCCATCTGGCGGCGATTTTCGACATGAGCCCCGACATCATGCCGGCCTATTATCGCGCCTACCGTGCCTACATGGCCAAGACGCGCGATCCGAAATACCGGCTGGCACTGAAGCTGAAAGCCGGCGAAATGGTGGTGTTTGACAATCGCCGGGTGCTGCACGGACGCGACGCCTTCGACCCCTCCACCGGCTACCGGCACCTGCATGGCTGCTATGTCGACCGCGGCGAGTTTTCCTCCCGCCTGCGCCTGTTGGCACGCAGCATTGACGCGGCAAACGCTGCCTGATCAGAAGCCTGGAAAGGCGCTCTGAGCGCCGAACACCAAGATGCGGGCGAAACAGTCGCCCGCATCCTTTTCAAAGTCCGGTATCAACAACCAGGCAATGATCGGACCTGCCTACATCATCTTGAACACCGACGGATCGGGGCCGTTGCGCAGGCCGACGTCGAGGCCTTCGATGGCTTTCATCTCGTCATCGGTCAGCGTGAAATCGAACACATCGAGGTTTTCGGCCTGCCGGCCCGGATTGACCGAGCGCGAAATTGCCGCGTGACCGAGCTGCAAATGCCAGCGCAACACCACCTGGGCCGGGCTCTTGCCGGTCCGCGCCGCGGCAGCCTTGATCGGATCTGCTTCGAACGATTTGCCATTGCCGAGCGGTGTCCAGGCCTGGGCGACGATCTTGTGGCTGTCGCAGAACGCCCGCAGCTCCGGCTGCTGCAGTTGCGGGTTGATCTCGATCTGGTTGAGTACGGGCGCCTCACCGGTCTCCTCGATGATCCGCGTCAGATGGTCGGCATTGAAGTTCGACACGCCGATTGAGCGCATCAGCCCCTCATCGCGCATCTCCATCAGCGCCTTCCAGGTCTCGACATAGAGGTCCAGACCCGGCACCGGCCAGTGGATCAGCACCAGGTCGAGCTTGTCGACGCCGATGCTCTTGAGGCTGCGCTCGACCGAGGCCCGGGCCTTGTCGCGGCCCTGATCACGATTCCAGACCTTGGTGGTGACGAACACCTCGTCGCGCGGCACGCCTGAGTTCCTCAGGCCCTCGCCAAGACCGGCTTCATTGCCATAGATGAAGGCGCCGTCGATCAGCCGGTAGCCGGTCTTGATGGCGCTTTCGACCGCTGCTGCCGTGTCGTCCTGCGGGATCTGCCAGATGCCGAATCCGAGCTGCGGGATTGAGTTTCCGTCATGAAAGGCAATGTTTTTTTGATCAGTCATTCTCGTTCCTTGATCTGAATGGAGGCAAGCTGCGATTGCAGCGCTCGCAAGTCTCACTTAATCGCTGAGCCCGAAGCTGCAACCCCGTCCGGCCATTCTTTGCCGGCAGTTTGCGAGACCGCCGCCTGGGCCGATTTGCGCTGTCCTTGACATGCGTCAACGGAAATCGGGCCGATTTGCGGTCAAATGCCGGCAAGGCTTCACCATGCTGGGGTGCCGTGCCGGGGAGGATAAGCCGTGAGCTTTTTTCGCGCAATCATATCGGGAATTGTGAACCATCCGTATCAGGCATCGTTTCTGCTAATCGTGATCCTGTGGATCCTCGGGGTGCGGACCTACAACATTCTCACGCTGGAAAGAGGCTATGCAAGGATCGCAGGCCTGTTGGAATCGGTCGACGACCTGAAACAGGGCACGACCGCCTCGGACCTTTACGAGGCCAAGTATTTCGCCGCGATGAGCGCCGAAGTCTATCGTCTCTCAGACAGTCCGAAGCCCAAGACGGCCGCAGCAGCCTGTGACCTGGCCGAGATTCTTGCCGACTGGACACGCCTGCCGGCATCCGCAACCGTTCCGGACAGGCCGGATCACCGCGACGGCAACCAGGCGAGATGGGACGGCGCATTGAGTTACGCCGTCTGGTACCGAAGGATCGATCCGGAGAAGATCCAGGTCGCGCTGGTCTTTCGCGGCACCCAGACCTGGGGCGACTGGTGGAGCAACGCACGCTGGATCACCAAGTATTTTGGCGCCGGCTGGGACCAGTATGATCTCGCCCGCAGCATCGCCATCCACGTTGCCGACAATCTGCTTGTCGACCACCCGGAACTGCAGGGGCTGGGCACGCCGGAATTCGTCGCCGCCGGCCATTCCCTCGGCGGCGGCCTGGCCCAGCACGCAGGCTATGCCAGCTCGCACATCGGCCGCGTCTATTCCTTCAACGGCACCAGCGTCACCGGATTTTACGACATTCCGGACCGGGACGTGAACAAGCAGGGCCTGCGGATCTACCGCATCAGCGAGCGCGGCGAGATTCTCGCTCTGCTGCGTGCCTTCATGAAGATCATCTACCCGGTGGTCGAAAAGAACCCCAAGATCATCGAGGCGACCTACAATTACGGCAGCCGCGGGCTCGTGACCCAGCACAGCATCGAAGATCTTGCCTGCGCGCTGGCTAATGATTTCTAGCCGGATCAGCGCGCCGGGCTGAGCCTCCACACCCCTGCCGGATCCACCACATCGGCCGCCGGGATCTCGATCGAGTTCACATCGGCCCAGATCGGAGCGAAATCGCTGTAGTGGCCGGAAAACACGTTGCCCGACTGACCGGTGGTCTGGATGTAGGTGGCACCGTCAAGATCGGCCAGATCGAAAATGCCGCGATAGCTCGCCGCATTGGTGTTGGCATAGGGATCCTCGTCATCCTGGACCTGGGTGCGTCCACGATCCAGCGTGAACGGCCCGCCGCCGCTTTCGACTTCGACATTGAAGAAGCGCCTGAGCATCCCGACTTCGCCGAACGGCCGGTGCGCGCCCTTGGCATAATGCGCCTCACCCCAGCGCCACTGGCTGGCGTCGTCGCCATAGCGGGCCTTCAACTCCGCAACAGCGGCATCGAACGCGTCGCCCACGATCTGCTCGCAGCTTTCCTCGGCGTCGGTGGATTTGATATCGCACCAGTCGCGCGCGGTTTCGCCGTCAAGCAGCCGCTCCATCACCTTGCCGCGGATCTTGAACCAGTCCTTGAACAGGAAACCCAGATCATCCTCGAAGGCCATGATCATGGTGTGGCGGACCCAGGCCATGAACAGCAGCGGTTCGCTTGCATCACGCGCCATGGTTTCGTCCCACGATGCAAGTCTGGCGACCAGATCCTGATCGGCCGGAGACAGATCTTTACCCTCCAGTGCCTTCAGCATTCGCGGCTTCAGGCTGGCGAAGGCCGGCGAGTAGATATCGGCCTGCACCTGCCGCGACTGTGCCGCAGTATGCTTTTCCTCCGTGCCGTTGATCAGCGTCTCGATGCGGTCCTGCCGGAAAGGCTCGTCCCAGTCGAAGGTCAGGTGCAGCGGATAGTCCGGCCCCACGATCTTGGTGTTGGCAGTGGCAATCAGCCCGCTTTCGGGATTGTTCTGGCGCGGCAGATCACGGTAGGGCGCATAGCCGCGCCAGTCATAGATCGCGTTCCATCCCGGCGCAGGGGCGCGCCCCATCAGCTGGTTGGCCGGATCGCGCCGCGGCAGCCGTCCCGCGGCAACAAAACCGATATTGCCCGACCGGTCGCCCACCACCATCGACTGCATCGGCGTCAGGAACACCTCGAAGCCGGACTGGAAATCCTCGACCGTGCGCATGTTGTAGAGGCGAGGTCCGGCCATGGCCGTGGTGTCGTCATGCGCCAGCGCTACCCATTGCAACGCCGCGACGGTGTTTTCCGGCAGCAGCTTGTCGAAATTCTTGTAGCTGGTCGGAAACACCGGCCCATGCCGGGTCCAGCGTCGGGTAAAGCGCTGGTCCGCACCTCCCTTGACCTTGATGACCTCGTCTTTCGTGCCGAATTTCGCCCAGCCCGTCGGCGTCAGATATTCATCCGCATTGTCCGGATTAACCCGCTCGACAAACACATCCTGCGCGTCCGACGCGGTGTTGGTGAAGCCCCAGGCGATGTCGTTGCCGCGTCCCAACAACACGAATGGCGTGCCCGGCAGCGACGCGCCGATCAGATGCCGTGGCTCGTCGAACTCCTCGGTGACTTCCGTGTGCGCAAGATACCAGACCGACGGCGCCATCAGGCCCAGATGCGGGTCATTGGCCACAATCGGCAAGCCGGACTGGGTGCGCTCTCCCGAAATTACCCAGTTGTTGGAGGCGCCGGTTGCCAGCACGCTGTCGATACCGGCAAAGCTGTCCGATGTATCGGCGGAGACCATCGCAGCCCCGATCGGGCCGGTCTCGAGCCCGAGCAGCTCGGTCAGGTCAGGCATCGCAGGCGCAGTGTCGGCATCAAGATACGGCAGCAGATCCTGTATTTCCGCCTCGCTCAATCCGAGACGGGCAAACCCCAGCCGCAACGCTTCTTCGCCGAGGTTTTGCGCCAGCGAGATCGACATCATCTTGATGGAGGTCAGCGTGTCGACCGGTCTCCACGGCTCCGGCTCATGGCCAAGGATCAGAAATTCGGGCGGCAGCCTGGCTGAAAAAACCTGCGGGTTGCGCTCCATCCAGGCGTTGACGCCACGGGCATACCCTTCGAGCATCGCCATCGTGTCCGTGTCCATGACACTGAGTGAGCCTTCCGCCGCTTCATGAATACCCATGGTGCGAAGCCAGATATCGGTGCTGACGGTGGCATCGCCGAACATCTCCGACAAACGTCCCTGCCCCGCCATGCGGCTGACTTCCATCTGCCACAGACGGTCCTGGGCATGGGCGAAGCCGAGACCGGCGGCCGCGTCGGCGCGGGTCCTGGCCTTGATATGAGGCACCCCGTTGCGGTCCCGCGTGATGGTCACATCCTCGCCCAGACCGGCGATCTGCATTGCGCCGTCCAACGGCGCTTGCGACCGCGAAGCCCACAACATTCCGGCTCCCGCAATCATCACAAGCAGGGGAACAAGAAACAAAATGAGCTTGATAAGCCCTTTGAGGATGCGCATCATTGGTCTATGTCCCTCCCAGGATCTGACAAGTTGCATTACGTAACTTGCAATCAGGTGAGGCGTAAAGCGTATTTGTGATAGGAGGATAGGCGAAATGGCAACAGTAGCATTCATTGGTCTGGGGGTTATGGGCTACCCCATGGCAGGGCATCTCAAGACCAAGGGCGGCCATGAACTCCGGGTCTACAACCGGACCGCCGAGAAGGCCCGCAAATGGGCCGACGAGTTTGGCGGCACCGCTTGCGACACCCCGGCAGACGCCGCCAAGGGTGCCGATTTCGTCTTCACCTGCGTTGGCAACGATGATGATCTGCGCGCAGTCACCCTGGCGCCCGGCGGCGTTCTGCACGGCATGAGCGAGGGCGCGATCCTGATCGACAACACCACCGCGTCTGCCGAAGTGGCGCGCGAACTGGCCGATGCCTGCAGCGACAAGGGCTGCGGCTTTCTCGACGCACCGGTGTCGGGCGGTCAGGCCGGAGCCGACAATGGCGTGCTCACCGTCATGGTGGGCGGCGACGAGGCCACCTTCGAGAAGGCCAACCCTGTCATCGACGCCTATGCCCGCATGGTCGGCCTGATGGGCCCGGTCGGCAGCGGTCAGCTGACCAAGATGATCAACCAGATCTGCATCGCCGGCCTGGTTCAGGGGCTCTCCGAAGGCATCCATTTCGGCAAGAAGGCTGGTCTCGACATCGAGAAGGTGGTCGACGTCATTTCAAAAGGCGCCGCCGGCTCCTGGCAGATGGAAAACCGCCACAAGACCATGAACACCGGCAAGTATGATTACGGTTTTGCCGTCGACTGGATGCGCAAGGACCTCGACATCGTGCTCACAGAAGCCAGGCGCAACGGCGCGACGCTTCCTGTCACCGCGCTCGTCGACCAGTTCTACGCCGATGTCCAGGCCATGGGCGGCAACCGCTGGGACACCTCCTCGCTGCTGGCACGCCTCGAGAAATAAATGCCGCCCCACCGCCCGCCCGAAAACGCGAATTACACCGTGCCGGACATCCTGGCATGGCTTGAAGCAAACGGGTCGGCGCATAACATTGCCGGTATGGCGCGCTTCGGCATCCATACCGGCAACGCCTACGGGGTCGGCAATACGGCACTCCGCCCCTTTGCCAGGACGCTGGGGCGCGACCATGAACGGGCGCTGGAACTATGGCGGACCGGGAACCGCGAAGCCCGTCTTCTGGCACTGTTCACCGAGGAGCCCGGACGGGTGAGCCCGACCCAGGCCCGCGACATGGCCCACGATTTCAACAGCTGGGAAATCGTCGATCACGCCGCCGACCTGTTCGTCGATGCGGGACATCTCGATGAGCTGGCACCGGACTTCGCGAGCGACGAACGTGAATTCGTCCGCCGCACCGCTTTTGCGATGCTGGCCTGGGCCGCGGTGCACCTTAAAAAACGCCACGATGCCGATTTCATCGCATTCCTGCCGCTGATCGAGAGACACGCCACCGATCCGCGCAATTTCGTCAAGAAGGCCGTCAACTGGGCGCTGCGGCAGATCGGCAAGCGAAACCTGACCTGCCACGCCCCTGCCCTTGCGCTGGCGGAAAAGCTCACAGCATCTGATGACAAGGCCGCCCGCTGGGTCGGCAGGAACGCCCTCAGGGAGCTCACCGACGACAAGGTGCTCAAGCGTCTGGCGTCAAGACGGCCTTGATCCGCCCGACAGATCAGAACCCGTCGGCGGCATCCTTGATGATCTCGGACAGAAGCGTGTTCACGGCATCGCGCTCACCGCCATCAGGCAACCGTCTGAACCCGATCGTGACAGCACCCGGCGCCTCTTCGGTCTCGTAGGCAAACACCACATAGGGGCAATAGGCGATATCAGCGATATCGGCCTCCATCACCTTGCGTGACACCACCGCCGAGCAGAAGGTGAAGAATTCCGCGTCCTTGTAGAGCGCCTTGCCGGCCTCGACATCGGTTGCGGTGCGCTTGAGCATGTCGCCGATGAAGCCGTGATAATCGACCTTGTAGCCGCGATTGACGATGGCATTCTCGATCCCGGACGCAACATCTGCAAAAGCCGCATCACTTGTAACGGTTGTCACATCGTCACCCGCGGCATTGGCGGCGTTTGCCATGAACAAGACGGCCACCGCTGTGGCAAGAAGCGTTTTCATGAGTATCCTCCCGGTGGGGCAATCCCCACAACATATCGCATTTTCAGCATACACCGAAAACGCGAGATGCGTGAGCGATTTGACCGCGGCGTTTTGCCGTGCCGTCCCTGCAGCAGGTCCTGCAGCCGCGCGCGTCCGGATTTCATTGCGTCCTGACTGGCGCGCGTCAGGCCACACCCGGCTCAGCTGGCTTCGGACTTTTCCTTGGCCAGCTGGATATAATCGAGCGGCAGCTGTGTCGTGTACTTGATCTGCTCCATGGCAAAGGAGGACGACACATCGCGGATCTCGATCTTGGCGATCAGTCGTTTGTAGAAGGCGTCATAGGCGGCGATATCGGGCACCACCACGCGCAGCAGATAGTCCACATCGCCACTCATCCGGTAGAACTCAACCACTTCCGGAAACTCGATGATGACCTCGGAAAAGCGCTTCAGCCATTCATTGGAATGGGAGTTTGTCCGGATCGAGACGAACACCGTCACCTTGGCGTTGACCGAGGCAGGGTCAAGCAGCGCCACGCGGCGCTTGATGATCCCGTCTTCCTCGAGCTTCTGGATGCGCCGCCAGCACGGCGTTGTCGAAAGCCCAACCTTCTTGGCGATTTCAGCCACGGCCAGAGTGGCGTCTTCTTGCAGCAGGCGAAGAATTTTGCGGTCGAGGCGGTCCATGAGCGTCTCCAGGATCAGGAATGAACTCCCTGATATCGCGCACACTCAGCCGTGACAAAGAAAAATTTTCTATTGCAGATCGCTTTCGAGCACTCTCAGTTCACATCAACGGTCAACGAGCAACGACACACGGCGTTTGAGTTCAGGCAGCAGGTCTGTTTCGAACCAGGGATTCTTCCGGATCCAGCCGCTGTTGCGCCAGGAGGGGTGCGGCAGCGGCATCACCGGCGTGGGTGTATCGTTGGCATAGAGGATAGACCGCCAGTTGCGGACCGTTTCCGTGAGCGTCTTTTGCCTCAGCGATCCCAGGTGCCAGGCATGCGCGTACTGGCCGATGACCAGGATCAGCTTGAGCTGCGGCATTTGCGCCATCACCTGGTCACGCCAGGTCGGCGCACATTCCTTGCGCGGCGGCAGGTCGCCCCCCTTGGCGTCCTGGCCGGGAAAACAGAACCCCATCGGCACGATGGCGAACAGGTCCGGATCGTAAAATTGCGCTTCGTCCACCCCGAGCCAGTCCCGCAGCCTGTTGCCGGACGCATCGGTGAACGGCTTGCCGCTCGCATGCACCCGCGTGCCCGGCGCCTGCCCGGCGATCAGGATCGGCGCACGCGAGGAGGCCACACAGACCGGCCGCGGCTCGTGTGGCAGGGCGCGGTCGGGGCCACCCGCCGGATTGTCACGGCAAATCCGGCAGGCCGAGATCCTGGTGAGCAACGCGCTCAGCTCCGGATCCCGGTCCTGTTCTTCGGCCCTGCTCATCGTTGCCTTACACCTGGGCACTCGGCCGCGACGACACCGCCTTGTACCAGCGCATCACATTGGTGAGATGCTCCGGCCGCTCGATCCGTGCCGGCTTCATGAAGTCGATCCCGATCATCCCGGTGATGTCGGCGATGGTGTAGCGATCGCCGGCGATGAATTCGCGCTCGGCCAATTCCTTGTCGAGCAGTTCCAGAAACGCCAACGCCTTCGGCCGGTTGATCTCTCCCCATTCTGCCAGCTGCGGCACTTCCCATTCCTTCATCGCCGGATGAGTGTGGCGGAAAGCATTGGCGACAGCGCCGAGAAAGATCAGCTCCACCCGCCGGTTCCACATCTCCACAATGGCCTTGTCCCGGGCGTCAGTCCCCATCAGCGGCGGTTCGGGATGCAGTTCCTCGAAATAGCGGCAGATGGCCACCGTTTCCGAGATCGCCGTGCCGTCATCGAGCTCGAGTACAGGCAGCCGCTGCAGCGGGTTGAGCCGGGTGACTTCCTCGGACTTGTGCCCCAGCTTGCCCATATCCACCGGCACTTTTTCGACTTCGATGCCCTTTTCGGCCAGAAACACCGTCACGCGCCGTGGATTTGGCGCCCGTCCACCATCGTAAAGCTTCATCAAGTTCCCTCTCTCCCAGATACGGCGTCGATCAGACACCAAACAATCGCCTCAGCATAGCCACCAGTTCGGACAATCCCGAGTGAAAATCCTCGTTCAGCCCGCCGTGAACCGCGCGCCACTGGTTTGGCGGCTCGAACTCGCCGCCCCATAGCCCTGCCTGTTCGCTGCGCGCTTCGGCCTCAGCCAAGACATAATCACCGAATGCCACGGCATGGCCTGATCGCACCATCGTCTCGTTCAATTCAACGCCACCGGCGCTGCATCGGACCAGGTCGCGGCCGTAACGGTCAATGCCCTCGCCCTTGCAAACCACCTGATGGTTTCCAACAAGCCTGCGGAGAAATGACGCCGCCTCGATGCCGCAACCATACTCCTGGCCACCCTTGCTGCAGCGCTGTTTAAGTTCGGGCGCGTCAATTCCCTTGAGCCGCAGGCGACGTTTTCCCAGAGCAAGGCTGTCGCCATCGACCACGCGCATTGGACCGGAAATGTCCGGCGCTGCGAAATGTTCCATGCGCGCGGCAACAAACGCCGCTCCTGCAAAAAACAGGATGGCCAGGCATGTATCGAGGAAGGTGCGCCACCGCGGACGTCGTCGTCCAGACCTGAACTTGCGAAATCTCATGCCGCCAGATGCACCTATTCGCTCCGCCGGTTCAAGCCGATTGATTGGCCGGAACCGTTAAAATGCAAACAGGTTCTTAAACTTTGGCGACTAGATTCTGGGTCCGAACCGGAGAGACTGAACCACTGTGTCGACGCCCCAGACCATGACCGACAAGAATATTGTCGATCGCTCGCGCGCCCACAAGAACGCCGCGGTGATGAACACCGTGCGCGCGACGCGCGAGCAACTGCAGCATGGCCGCGAAAAGCTCCATGGGTTCGACAATGAGATGCTCCGTCTGCACATCAATGCGGTGTTGCAGGGCGCAGCGGCACCGCCGGTGCTTGTCATCCTGACCGCCGTCGGCGGCCTCTGGTTCGATGATGCCGTCTGGCTGCTGGCCTGGGCGCTTATGACGCTGGTGGTCTATGCTGGCCAGATCCTGGTCGCCCGCCGCGCCTCGCGCGAACACAGCAACGACGAAAGCTTCGGGCGCTGGCGCAACCGGTTTCTCGCCGCCTACGCGATCCTCGGGCTGACCTGGGCCTTCTTTGCGTACCAGGACTGCACCACCTGCCAGGGCGATACCTTCGTCTTCTACAAGTCTGCGGTACTGCTGATCGCGCTGGCCGCTACCGCCATGGCCGCCTTCGCCCTGCGCAATGCGCTCTATTTCGCAGCCCTGCCGATCATCGCAGCCCTCGCCTTGCGCGCCGGTGTCAGCCGCGACATGGCCGACGTTTCGATACTGGCCATGATCGTGGCCGCGGCGCTGTTCTTTGTCTTCATGTCGAAACGGCTTTACACCACCAACGTGAAGATGCTCGGTTTTCAGACCGAAAAGGACGACCTGATCGCCGAACTCGAGGTCGCCAATTCGGTCTCGGACGAGGCACGCCGCCGCGCCGAGGAATCCAACCTCGCCAAGTCTCGCTTCCTGGCCTCGATGAGCCACGAATTGAGAACGCCGCTCAACGCCATTCTGGGCTTCTCCGAAGTCATGTCCGGCGAGGTCCTGGGCCCGATCGAGAATTCCAGCTACAAGGAATATGTCGGCGACATTCACCGCTCCGGCCAGCACCTTCTGAATCTCATCAACGAAATCCTCGACCTCTCGCGCATTGAAGCGGGACGTTACGAACTCAACGAGGGCGCGCTGTCGCTCGCCGATATCGCCGAGGATTGCATCGGCCTCGTGCAGCTGAAGGCGCGCAGCAAGAACATTCGCATCATCGAGGCGTTTGAAGAAAACCTCCCCATGGTCTGGGCCGACGAGAAATCCATGCGCCAGGTCACACTCAACCTGCTCTCCAATGCCGTCAAGTTTACCCCCTCGGGCGGTGAGATCCGGGTCAAGCTGGGCTGGACCGCCGGTGGCGGCCAATACCTGGCCATAAAGGACAATGGCCCGGGCATTGCCGAAGAGGAAATCCCGGTGGTGCTGTCCGCCTTCGGACAGGGATCGGTCGCCATCAAGAGCGCCGAACAGGGCACCGGCCTCGGCTTGCCGATCGTCCAGGCCATCCTCGCAAAGCACGGCGGCGAATTCATGCTCAAGTCCAAGCTGCGGGAAGGCACCGAAGGCATCGCCATCCTGCCCGCCAAGCGCGTGCTGGAAAGCATGGCACCGGTCGAGGGCCTGCCGAGCGCCGCGGCGAAGAAAAAGCGCGCCTTCAGCTGAGCCTCGGACGCGCCTGTTCCTTCATTCAATGATTTCAGTCCTTGTCGGCAACACCCGCCTGGGCAAAGGTTGCCATGCCGGAATGGCACTGCGCAGCCGACTTGACGATGCCCGCGGCAAGGGCTGCCCCGGTCCCCTCGCCCAGACGCATCCCCAGCGCCAGCAACGGTGTCTTGCCGAGCTTCTCGATCGCGGCCATGTGGCCGGGTTCGGCAGACACGTGCCCAATCATGCAATGATCGAGAGCTGCCGGATTGATAGCGTGCAGCACGGCGGCTGCGGCCGTTGCCACATATCCGTCGATCAGCACCGGGATGCGTTCCGGGCGCGCGGCCAGGATCGCGCCGGCCATGGCGGCAATCTCGCGCCCGCCCAGACGCCGCATGAGTTCCAGCGGATCATCGAGATGCGCCTTGTGCAGCGCCACCGCGGTTTCCACCGCAGCAATCTTGCGCGCCAGAACCTCGCCTTCCGAGCCGGTGCCCGGGCCGACCCAATCGACCGCGGACCCTCCGTAAAGACCGTAGAAGATGGCCGCCGCGATGGTCGTGTTGCCGATGCCCATTTCCCCGATGCAAAGCAGATCCGTACCGCCTGCGATCGCCTCCATGCCGAAGGCCATGGTGGCGGCACAGGTGCGCTCATCCATCGCGGCCTCGGTGGAAATGTCACCGGTCGGCACTTCCAGCGCCAGGTCGAAGATCTTCAGTCCCAGATCATTGGCCACGCAAATCTGGTTGATCGCAGCCCCTCCGGCGGCAAAGTTTTCCACCATCTGCGCCGTCACCGAGGACGGGTAAGGCGTCACACCCTGTTGGGTCACGCCGTGGTTACCGGCAAAGATCGCCACCAGCGGCCGCGTGACCTGCGGTGACCGTCCGGTCCAGGCCGCAAGCCAGAACGCGATTTCTTCCAGCCGTCCCAGCGCGCCTGCAGGCTTGGTCAGTTGCGAATCGCGTTGGCGCGCCGCCGCAAGAGCCTCCGTGTCGGGCCCCGGCAGGTTGCGCAGGAGTTCGCGAAAATCATCAAAGGGCAAACCGCTGGCACTCATTTTTTTCTCCAAGGTAGTTCTGGCGCATGACGCGCGACGCGGCCCGGTGTAATTGTCATTTCACCCAAGGACAACAACGTTAGCGACATCCGGGGTCTTGATCCGTATTTTGACGCTGGCCGGAGACCCATATGCAGATCAGCGACTGTATCGACGACATTGCCCGTTCAACCGGTTTCCTCAGCCGGCTGCCGATGCCGGCGCGCCATTTTGCCGGTCACGACGGATCACTGGCGCGGGCTTCTGCCATGTTTCCTGTCGCCGGTCTGCTCATCGGGCTGTGCCCGGGATTGGTGGTTGCGGTGCTGTCCGCCGGAAATGCCAATCCCGCGCTCACGGCTGTTCTCGCTCTTGCGGTGCTGATCGGCGTTACCGGCGCGCTGCACGAGGACGGGCTGGCCGACTCCGCCGATGCGTTCGGCGCGCGCGGCGGACGCGAGAACATGCTCGAGATCATGAAGGACAGCCGCATTGGAACCTACGGCGTGCTGGCCTTGCTGATCAGTTTCTCGCTTCGCGCCGTGGCCCTGACCATCATTCTCTCGGTGATCGGCGGCTGGAATTCGCTGCTTGTCCTTCTTGCCGTCGCCGCAGCCTCCCGCGCAGCCATGGTCTGGCATTGGTACATCTTGCCCCCTGCCCGCCAGAACGGCGTTGCCGCCTCCGTGGGCGCCCCTGATCAAGACGCCCGGACACAGGCACTGGTAGTGGGCGGGCTGGTGTTTGTCATTCTGGCAAGCCTGGCTTGCGGCCCGATTCCTGCGCTGCTTGGCCTGGCGCTTCTGGCTGCAATCGCCAGCCTCTGGACATCGCTGGTCCGGAGCAAGCTGAAGGGCCATACCGGGGACACGATCGGCGCAACCCAACAGCTCACCGAGACTGTTTGCCTCACCGCCCTTGCCCTTTTGCTGTGAAGCGACGATATAAACTGTCGATACCGACCGTAAACGAGCAAAATCCATGAGCATTGAATCGCCTTGCATCCTGATATGCTCGATTGACCTGAAAACCGGTTATTGCTTCGGCTGCGGCCGTACCCGTGGCGAGATCGCCGAGTGGGTAAGCTATTCGCCGGAAGCCAGGCGTGAAGTCATGGCCGAGTTGCCGGCCCGTCTTGAAACCGTTGAGCGCAAACCGCGCCGGGAAACCAGGCGGCAGCGCATGGCGCGTGAACGGCAGGACAGCTGAGACGAATGGTTTTCATCCTCGCCCTGATGGGCGCCACCCTCGCAGTGCTGATTTACAACCACGAGACCGGACTGAGTTTCGGCATTCCCAACGCAGACCTCGCCAGCCTTGTCTATCTCGGGCTGATAGGGGCGGTTGTCGGCGCCGCCGTGGTCGGCGGGCATCGCAACATCGGCGAAATGATCCGCAACCTCATGATCTGGGTGGTGTTGATCCTGGGCCTTGCCACCGGCTGGCTTTACCAGGACCAGGCTCGGGACATGGTCCTTCGCGTCGCGGGCGGCCTTGCGCCAGGCAAGCCGGTCACGGTGTCGGACGCGAATGGTCCGGCTGTCCTGATCCGCAAATCACTGAACGGGCACTTTGAAGCCGCCGGCAATGTGAACGGCGAACCGGTGAGTTTTCTCATCGACACCGGCGCAACCGCGATCGCGCTCTCGCATTCCGATGCCTTGCGTGTCGGCTTCTCCGAAGGTGACCTCAGCTACACGCTGGTCATTAACACTGCCAATGGCAGGGCACGCGCTGCTCCTGTCAGGCTCGACACGGTCACCGTCGGAACCGTCGAGCGCAGCGGGTTGCGGGCCATGGTGGCGGAACCCGGCCGGCTGGATCAGAGCCTGCTGGGGATGAATTTCATCTCCTCGCTTACCGCCTTCGAAATGCGCCGGGACGAAGTCATCCTGCGCGACTGAGGCCGTAGAACCAGCCGCCAGAGCCGCAAAACCCATGAAATCCGGCTAGACTGACGGGATCGGTCGCCCGCACGGGTTCGGACCTCATGGCCCACCGCGCGGAAAGCCTCAGGCAAGCGACTCGTGGCACAACCGGTGCAATTCCATCCTCGCGATGTGGATTGCCGTCAATTTGTCGATTGCCTTGTTTGCTTTTCCGGTCACAGGTCGCGCCATGATTTCAAGTTACCAATCCTACAATTTCTACACCAATGACATCAATCTGACGCTGAGCCGCAAGGCCGCCGATCCGGTGATCACCAGGGAAGCGCAATACTATCGCGACACGATCGGCTCGATCAAAACGGTCGACGAATTCCTGGCCAATGACCGGGTCTACGCCTATGCGATGAAGGCCTACGGGCTGGAAGAAATGACCTACGCCAAGGCCTTCATCCGCAAGGTGCTCGAAAGCGATCTCACGGATACCAGCAGCTTCGCCAACCTTCTCACCGACAGCAAGTACAAGACGCTGGCGGCGGCCTATGATTTCGGCAACACCGTGACCTCCGAAATCATCCAGACCACCAGCCAGATCGACGCCCTGATCGGCACCTACGAGCAGTCGATCCAGAGCAATGACGATCTGCTGCGGGAAGAAACCAATTATTTCAAGGCGGTGTCCCAGACCTTCACCAACGTCGACGACCTGCTGCAGAACACTCGCGCCCGCGACTACGTCTTTTCCACCTTCGGCATCGATCCCAAGACCTATGACTACGAAACCCTCAGGGGTGTGCTCACCAGCGACATTGCCGATGCGAACAGCTACGTAAACTCCGTCATTGCGCCCAAGGTCAATAACTGGCTGGTTCTGGTTGACGACCTCAACACGCAGTTGACCGATCCGCTGAAGACACCGGCGCAGAAAGAGAAGATCAACTACCTGATCACCCAGTACACCAAGGCCATCGAAAAGGCCGACATGTATTACAACATGGCCGCCTCCTTCAATTTCAAGGCCGATGGCAGCCTGGATACAGGCGTGGCCCCGATGACGGAAGCGCAGCTCAAGATGGTGACGGAAAGCTACGTGCTGTCGCAGCCAAGGCTGACCTCCACCGGCGCGCTGATCAACAAGCAGTATTACGAGGAAACCATCCCCACCATCACAACGATTGACGAGCTTCTCGACAATTCCCGTCTCAGCATAATGATGCTGACTGCCTATGACATTCCGTTGACCACCAGCCGCGCCGATGTCAAATGGGCCCTGGAGCAGGACACCTCCGATCCCAACGGTGAGATCTACAGCAAAAGCGCGGGAATGATCGCGCTGGCCAAGGCCTTCAATTTCGAAGCTGACGGCTCGATCACGCCCGGCAAGGACATTCAGGACGCCGATCAGCTCTTCACCACCACCGCCAATTACATCGGCAAGTACAACGATGCCGATGAGGAAGCCGATGCCGCGGCGATCGCCAAGTACAAGCTCTATATCGGCCTGACCAGCAACCTCGATGACTTTCTGTCCGCCGAGCCTGCGGCGATCACAATCCGTGAATTCGCCCTCAAGGCCTTCAACATTTCTCCAGAAGAAGTCTCCACCTACAAGCTGAAGCAGGTCTTCACGAGCGATCCCTACGACCCCAACAGCTACGTCAACACCATGAAGGATGACCGGTTCGTCAAGCTGGCGAAGGCCTTCAACTTTGCCGCCGACGGCAGCATCGGATCGCCGCGATACGCCCAGTCCGAAAACGAGATCACCCGTATCACCAAAGCCTATTACACAGCCGTGACCAGGCTCGACGACAGCGAATCGTCGAAGGCCGCGACGGAAAAAGAGGCGTCCTATTACCGGACCAGGCTGCAGACGCTGGAAACCGTGGAAGATCTCCTGGCGGACACGCGGCTTCGCAACGTGCTGCTGGTTGCCGAAGGCCTCAGGCCGGTTGACGTCAGCACCGAGACGCTCCGAGCCGTGCTGACCTCGGATCTCGATGATCCCAACAGCTTTGCCAACCAGCAGACCGAAATCGGCTTCCAGAAGATCGCTGGATCCTTCAACTTCGATGCCGAAGGTTACATCCGGACAGTGTCCAACCCCGGCGCACAGAACGAGCGCGGCCTGGTGGAGACCCAGCGGCTGTATCTGACACAGGCGATCGAGGAAGAAGCCGGACAGGAAAGCCTCGGCGCGCGCCTGGCGCTCTATTTCGAACGCATGGCGCCAACTTTGACCAGCAACTACGACATCCTGGCTGACGACGCCCTGGCACAATTCATCCGCACGACATTCTCGATCTCCGATGAAACCGCAGGCAGTGACATCGACAAGCAGAAGGAGATGCTGGACCGCTATCTCGATATCGACGATCTGCTGGATCCGGAGAAGGTCGAGACCCTGGTGCAGCGCTTCCTGGCGCTTTATGACATCGACAATGGTGCCCAGGACCCGATCCTGTCGGTTCTCGGCGGCAACACATCGATCAACTTCGAAACCGTGGCGACATTGATGCAGCTGCGCTCGAGCTTCTAAGCGTCCATGGCGGACGCTTGCATGGGTCTGAACCCGGGGCCGCTTTCCAGGCCACCGACACGGCATCCCCCTTCCCCGTGGAGCGGAATTATGCGTCGTCGCGATTGGCGACTGCTGCGGGAATGGCCCGTTCAGCCCAGGCTGTAGAGAAATCGCGCCGCCACTGACAGGATGAACAGGCCGAAACCGATTTCCAGCTGCCGCTTGTTCAGAGCATGCGCCAGCCTGACGCCCAGCGGCGCGACCAGCAGCGTGATCGGGATGATCAGCGCCACCACCACCCAGTTGATATAGCCGGTTGAAAACGGTGGCAGCGCCGCCACGCCCCATCCTGCCCAGATGTAACCGAACAGTCCCGGTATTGCGATCAGCACGCCGACACCCGCCGACGTCGCCACGGCCTGGTGTACCGGGCGGCTGTAAAGCGTCATGAATGTGTTGTTGAGCACGCCGCCGCCAATACCCATGAGTCCGGACAGAAGTCCGATCAGCCACCCGACGACCGCCCTGACCGGGTTGCCGGGCAACTGTACGCCCAGTCGCCAGTTCTCCCGGTTGAACAGCATCCGCAGGCCTACCAGGATGGAAATCAGCGCGAAGATTGCCCTGAGCCCCTCGCTCGAGACCGAGGCGGCAATCAGGGAAGCGGAGATCACCCCGAGCGGAACCGCCAGGATCCAGCTACGCAAGAGCTCACGGTCAACCGCGCCGCGCTTTCCATGCGACAGGAACGAGCGGATCGAGGTCGGCACGATGATCGCCAGCGACGTGCCGACGGAGAGATGCATCCGTACGGCATCATCGACCTGCAGCATTCCGAACAATTGGTAGAACACCGGAACCAGGATCGCCCCGCCGCCAATGCCGAACAGGCCGGCCAGTATGCCGGCCACACCTCCGGCCGCGGCAAGAGCTGCCGCAAACCAGATCAAATCCCCCGGAGGTGGCATCTATGCATATTCCCTGTTCACGAAAATCCGGGCTCGGACTGGCATCATCATGCCACCGGCTGTAGACGAATCCGCCCCTGTCATCAAACAGAGACATTCCTCGGCCATTGTCCAGCCGTGGCCAAAACAATTGCAACCGGCCACAGGGATTTCCGTGACCGCCCGCCGCCGGTCCACGCGGGAATCTTCCCCGTCCGGTGTGACGCCCCATCCCCGATGACGGGTTGAAGGCTGGCTTGTCCGGCCTTCTTTTTTTGCGCAGCTGCCGCCGGGCTGCTGCAGACAACTCTGCTTGATGGAAGGGGCTCGATCAATCGCAGTGCCGGTAACCTGCCTTGCGGGTTCTCAGATCGAAGTGGAAATGATCCCTGTGGTGGATGTCGCTGCCCGGACCGAGAACCGTGGTGAAGTACTTGCAGCTGTCGCTGCGTACGGTTTTCAGCAGGCTTTTCTCGCGGAAGGAAAAGAAACCTGGCTTTCTCACCGCAATCGACTGGCCATTGTTCAGCGTGATCTTTCCCACATCGATGGCATTGCCGCTGGCATGCTCGGACATCGGCGCACCGCGTTTCGAATTCATGGTCCGGCAGGAGTAGCTGGAAAGCTGGCGGATGGAACTGACGCCGGAGAGGTAGCGCAGCCGGGCCGCCGGCGCCAGCTCGTTCTTGACCCACTGCGCGAACGCATCGGTGATCTGGCAATTGAGCTTGGCCGCCGGCTTGATCTTGATCCCGCCTGACAGCTCGGTGACTTCGACCGGATAGGGAATGGAACAGCCCTTGCCGCTGTTGATGGCCGGCAGGTCACGATAGGTCACCCCGAGCCGCTTGAGCCGGTTGCGGCACGCCTTCTCAGCAGCAGGCATTCCGCCCGCCCATTTCGGCGCACTCATCTGGTTGCTGATCCGCGGCATCAACCCGGCCATCTGCACCGGGTTTTCCTGTGCGCCGCTATCCTGCACCTGCAGGTCGGAGCCATTGCCTGCCGGATATCCGGACGTGGTGGCCAATTGCGGATTGTCGGTGCCAATGCCTGTCACGATCGGTTGCTCCACCCTGCCTTCCGGCAAGGCCGATGTCATCTGGTTGGCATCCACGCCAGCCGAAACCGGGTAGGCAAGCACGTTCTGCATCGGTGCGTCCGGACCGCTCGGAATGCGCGCATCCGATGCGTCGGCGAACATGGCCGGCGCCAGCGGCGCGCTGGTCATCACCGGCGCTACAGGCTCGCTGAGGATCGTCGACTGGGTCGGCTGTACAGACAGCAGATCACCCGGAGGCGCCATGTCGCCTGAACACCCGCCGGCAATGAGTGCCGTCGTCAACACCAACCCCGCTGAAACCAGCGACAGGCGGCGGGAACTCGATACACAAGACAACATGGATTGCTCCGATACAACGCAAAACTTTAATTCAAACTCCCACACAACAGTAAAGGAAGGCTGATCTTTGCCGTTAACCTCTGGGGCAATATTGCGGCAGACCCGGAGATCACCGACCTGGCCGCAGAGGGCCACAGACCAGATGATGCTTGCGGTTTGCGTTCATCCCCACATTCTCGCCCAAGCGCCCTTCAAAACCCGCCGACGGCGGGTTACACCGGAGGCTCAACAAGGAGACGAGCATGACCACCCCGACTGGTGAAATGACCCTGCGGACACTGGCCATGCCGGCTGACGCCAACGCGGCCGGCGACATTTTCGGTGGCTGGGTCATGGCCCAGATGGACCTGGCCTGCGGTATCCGTGCGGCCGAACGCGCGAGGGGGCGCGTGGTCACCGCGGCCGTAAACGAGATGTCCTTCGCTATGCCGGTCAAGATCGGCGACACGCTGTGCATCTATACCGATATCGTCAAGGTCGGGCGCACCTCGATGACGCTTCTGGTCGAGGCATGGGCCCAGCGTTACCTGTCCCCGCAGATGGACAAGGTTACCAATGCGCTGTTTGTCATGGTCGCGCTGGATGCAACCAACAAGCCGACACCACTGCCGCCCGAGTAAGGCACAATCGGCCAGGCACGGTTCATTGAATCGCTGCATCAAGCGCCCGATTCAAATTGGCAACACCGCCACGCAAGCCTCTGACAAGACTCGCCTATTCGAGCACAACTGACACTCCAGCCGCCGCCGCTACCCGTTCCGCTTCACTTTTCAGCGGCAGGTTCCTGTTCGCCCATTTCATAGAGGTAAAGGCGCGTCTTGCGCCGGTCGGACAACTCCCAGGTTTCCGATGGCTCGACGCCCGGCACCGCGAAGCTGTTGGAGACCAGCAGACTGCCCGGCTTCATCTCCCGCCGCGCCTTGTCGTAAAGCGCCGGCATCGGCTCCGGCGAAAGGAAGACATAGACGATGTCTTCACCCGATATGTCCGCTGACCAGATATCCTGCCGCACGATCCGGCCTCGCCCGAAAATTTTTGACAGCAGGACAGACAGCAACCAGACCATGGGTGCGGTCTCCACACCCCTTGCCTGCCGGCCCTCGCCATCGAGCGCACGGACGACACCGCCAAGACCCGACCCGAGATCGACGAAACGGCGCGCCCCGCGTTGCTGCATCAGCGACGCCAGCGCCTCGGTCGTCGCCCTGTTGGTGAGATAGAGCGGCACCCGCTCGCGCGCCGTGTTGGAAAAGAAAAGATACAGGACCACGAAACCGACGCCGAACGGCCAGGCCGGCAGCTCTCCGGCATTCAGCGCCAGCACCATCGCCGCGGGGAAACAAAGCCCGATCCAGACCCACCAGACCGGCAGACCGATGAGTCTGGTGATCAAAGCCGCCGCCAGACTCTGCACAAGAAGCGCCATCCAGAACAAGCCGCGCGCATCTAGCGTTCCGGCAAGGCCCATGAGCAGCAGCCACACGAGCGCACCGGCAACGACCTGAGCGGCGATGGCGCCGATGATCGGGTAGGAGCGGAGAAGCTTCATGTCATGTCCCGTCGATTGGCGACACTGCCGGGGTGAGCGATCAGGCGGCTTCTGTCAGATCTGCAAAGTCGATGGCCTCGAAAGCGGCGGCGATCACCTCCGGCCCCGCCCCCGGACGCACTGCGTCAGTCGACAGGATCTGCCGGAAACGGCGCGCGCCGCGTACGCCCTGAAACAGGCCGATCATGTGCCGCGTGACGTGAATGAGCCGGCCACCCGTGGCCAGATGCGCCTCCGCATGAGCCATCATCGACGCGCTGACAGCGCCCCAATCGGTCTCTGCCACGTCGTCACCATAGACCTGGCGGTCCACCTCGGCGAGCAGCGACGTGTTGTGATAGGCAGCCCGCCCGAGCATCACGCCATCAACATGATTCAGATGCTCAACAGCCTGATTCAGCGTGGCAACACCGCCATTTATGCCGATGAAAAGATTCGGATATTTGCGCTTGAGACGATAGACGATGCTGTAATCGAGCGGTGGAATATCCCGGTTCTCCTTGGGCGAAAGCCCTTCGAGCCAGGCCTTGCGCGCGTGCACCCAGAGCGCATCCACACCGGCGTCGACGACGGTCCTGACAAAGTCTGGCAAGACGATCTCGGGATCCTGTTCGTCCACGCCGATCCGGCACTTCACCGTCACCGGAACATCCGCGACGGTTTTCATCGCCGTAACGCAGCGCGCCACCAGCTCCGCCTCGCGCATCAGGCAGGCGCCGAACGCACCCGATTGCACCCGGTCGGACGGGCAGCCGACATTGAGATTGATTTCGTCATAGCCAAAGTCTGTCGCAATCCGCACGGCCTCGACCAGCTTGTCCGGTTCCGATCCGCCCAGCTGCAAGGCCACAGGATGCTCCACCGGATCAAAGCCAAGCAGCCGGTCACGGTCACCATGGATGATGCCGTCAGCCACCACCATCTCGGTGTAAAGCAGCGCCTGGCGCGACAGTTGACGGTGCAGGAACCGGCAGTGCCGGTCAGTCCAGTCCATCATCGGTGCGACCGCAAATCGGTGTTGAGGGTATCTACTCATCTCGCCTGTTTCATAAACTGTGCAGGCCCGGTCTCCAGGCCCGAATTCATTCGCCTGCCTATAGCGCAAATCCCATCCGCGCGAAACCGTGCCATCTGAGTGCCGAGATCAAAGGATCAGTGGAACCAGTTGACCTTTGTGGCGTTGAAGCAGCAGCATCAACGGAGACCACAATGCCGATAGAGAAAAACAGTTCATTCATTGATCCTGTCGACGTCCAGATTGGCGGCGATGCGGATACTGACGGCATCGCCCAGACACTGACCGCCGACGACATCAACGCGGTCCTCATGTCACCCAAGCCGGTTGACGAGCGTCTTGAGACATTGAAATCGATGCGCTCCGAACTCGAGGCCCGGTCCCACGCCGATTTCGGCAATGACATGGCGCCGCTGATCAACGATATCGATGCCGCGATCGATCAGCTCTCGCCCCGCATCTAGGACAGGTCCCCGGTCAACCGGCAAACAGAGTGAGGAGAAAGGCCATGGCCAGCAGCAAACACGGATCGTCCGTCAAGGACGACGACACCTATGAAGCCTTGCGCGACGACGGCGCCTCCAAGGAAAAAGCCGCCCGTATCGCCAATGCGCAAGCCAATGACAGCCAGAAGCCATCCAGGAAAGGTGGCAAGGCGTCTCCTTACGAGGATTGGAGCAAGGACGAGCTCTACGAACGTGCCCAGGAACTAGACATCGACGGCCGCTCCGACATGAGCAAGGGCGAGCTCATCGAGGCACTGAGAAACAACTGACACCCCCGGCCTGCCGCGGCAGGCCCGAAAACCCCGCACGGACGCCCCTCCCGTGCGGGGTTTTCAAATTATTGAGCTGCTTTAAAAACCCTTGTCACACGGGCAGACTGGCCACCTGGGCCACTGCGTCGGCTGCTTCCCGGCCTTTCTTGACGAAATGCTCCGTGAAGAAGGCCTCGTGCTCGCCCGTGGGCTGGAAATGGTGCGGCGTCAGCGACACCGAGAACACCGGCACTTCAGTCTTCAGCTGCACATCCATCAAGCCGGTGACCACGGCCTGGGCCACGAAATCGTGCCGGTAGATGCCGCCATCCACGACCAGCGCCGCAGCAACCACGGCCTGGTACTGACCGGTCTTGGCAAGCTTTTGCGCGAGCAGCGGCATTTCGAATGCGCCCGGTACATCGAAACTCACCACCTCGGCATCGAGGCCCAGCTCTTCAACCCGCGCCTTGAACCCGACAAACGCCTGATCGACGATATCGGCGTGCCAGCGGGCCTTGATGAAAGCAATTTTGAGGGATTTTGTCATTGCTCGGATCCTTTCAATAATGACAAGATCCCAGAGCGCACAAGCGTTCAGCACAGGTCTCGCAACCCGTTGCCTCACACCCATTCTCTACCATCCGGACTCTAACCGTCGGCCCTGGAATTCCACCAGTGTCTGCTGACCCACCCGAAGGTGGCGCTCGCGGGCTGTAACCGCCGGTGGGGAATTTCACCCCGCCCTGAGAATGGATTTTACCTAGTGTGTCAGGGACCGTGAGTCAAACCGTTCCGGCGCGCAAAACGCCATCGCGCAGAGCTATCCGACACGGCGCAGGAAATCGCGCGTTCGCGGGTCGTGCGGAGCATCGAAAATCTGGCTTGGCGGCCCCTGCTCGACGATCCGTCCGCCTTCCATGAAGACAATGCGGTCGGCGATTTCGCGGGCAAACTGCATCTCATGGGTGACGATCAGCATGGTCTGCCGCTGCTCGGCCACCCGCCGCATCAGGTCCAGAACCTCGCCGACCCATTCCGGATCCAGCGCCGAGGTCGGTTCGTCAAACAGCATCAGGTCGGCATCCAGCGCCATCGCCCGGCCAATGCCAACACGCTGCTGCTGGCCACCCGACAGGGCTGCGGGATAGGATCCCGCCTTTTCCGTCAGGCCGGTCTCGCGCAGCACCTCATCCGCCCGTGCTTCGGCCTCCGCACGCGAGCGCTTCTGTACGGTGACAAGCGCTTCGGTGATGTTTTCCCGCGCGGTCTTGTTGGCAAAGAGCGCATAGTTCTGGAACACGAAGGCCGTCCGGCGCCGCAAGGCCAGAATATCCTTGCGGCTGGCGCGCGCAGCGTCGACGCTGAGATCACCGACGGTGATGGTGCCAGCATCGGGATGATCGAGAAAATTGATTGCGCGCAGCAAGGTCGACTTGCCGGTGCCCGACGGGCCGATGATCACCACCCGCTCGCCGTCCTTGATCTCGAGGTCGATATTGTCGAGCACCGTGTTGGCGCCGAACCGCTTTGTCAGCCCGCTCACACCCGTCATCGCGAATACGCCTCTTCCATGCGACCCTCAAGCAGACGTTGCCCGTAGGACAACACCTCGACGATAATCCAGTAGATCACCGCCACCACGATAAAGCTTTCAAAATAGAGGAAGCTGCCGGCGGCCTCCTTCTGTGTCGCGCCCATCAGTTCGGTGACGCCAAGCGTGAACGCCAGCGAGGTGCTCTTGATCATGTCGATGAAGTAATTGACCAAAGTCGGCGCCGCCACCCGCGAGGCCTGCGGCAGCACGATCCGCCTGAGCATCTGGCCGCGGGTCATGCCCACAGCCATCGAGGCTTCCCACTGGCTGCGGTCAACCCCGATGATGGCGGCGCGGATGCTTTCCGCCATATACGCCGAGAAGTGCAGTGTCAGGCCCATGATCGCAGCCGTGACGCCGTTGATCTGAGTGAGAAACGAGACCAGCTGCGGCAGCCCGTAATAAAACAGGAACAGCTGCACCAGAAGCGGCGTGCCGCGGAAGAAGCTGATGAACAGCATCACCGCCTGATCGAGCACCGGCACGCGGATGACCCGCTCCACGGCCAAGAGCGCGGCAAGCACCAGCGCAAACGCCATTGACGCCAGCGCCATGCCGAGCGTCAGCGGGACATATCCCACAAGCACCGGGACAAGTCCCAGCATGTAATCGAAATCAAGCGGTTGCATGGCCCTGCCTCGTGTGCTGCCTGCCTATTCGGCTGACGTGATGTCGGCTCCGAACCAGGTCTGCGAGATCTCCGCAAGCGTGCCTTTCTCGCGCAGAGCCGTCAGAGCAGCATCAACCCTGTCACGCTGCGCCCGACCGGCTTCGTCATCACGGAAAGGCAATGCGTTGCGGATTTCCGAGAACGGCTGACCGGCAAGCGCCAGCGGCAGCGGGCTTTTCTGGATCACCTGGGTGGACGACACGCGGTCCATCACGAAGGCATCGACGCGGCCTAGCGCCGTGTCCTGTTCGATGTTGGATTCATAGGTGCGGATATCGATTTCGGCGGCATAGGGCAGTTCGTGCAACAACTGCTCGAAGTTCGATCCCAGATTGACCGCCACCACGCGCCCGCGCAGATCTTCAGGACCGCTGATCGTGCCCTCATTGCCCTTCTTCACCACCACCTGCGCACCGTCATAGACGTAGGGCTGAGTGAAGACGAACGCCTCTTGGCGCTCCGGCGTGATGGTGATCTGGTTGGCGATGGTATCGATACGCCCGGAGCTCAGCGCGCCGATCAGTCCCGAAAACGACATGGTGACGTATTCCACATTCATGCCGGTTTCCGCGGCGACTGCGTTCATCACGTCGACCTCGAAGCCCTGCAGCTTGTCCTGCTGCACGAAGGTGAAGGGGAAGTAGCCTCCGGACATGCCGACACGCAAAGTGTCATTGTCCTGAGCAGCGGCGATTGAAACAATACTGGCCGCGGCGAGCGCGGCAATGGCGATGGGTTTGAGCATTTCTGTCCCTCTCGTGACGGGCCACCGGCCTGGTTGCGCGGTGCGGCTTCAAAGTGAACGCCACAGATGGGTGCTGGTTCCACCTTTGCAATCCTGGGCCCAGTGCCGCCCGGGAACGTGAAGCGGCGTGATGGCACGTGAGCACCGGTCACTTTTTCCGGGTTGCGACGGAACTCACGGCAGAAACAGGCGTTGGGTGGCAGTAAGTTTCACGAACCAAGGAGCACAAGATGCCCAACATGGAAGACGCAAAAATCCTCATCATGTCCACCAACGGTTTCGAGCAGTCCGAGCTTGAGTACCCGCTCGAACACCTCAAGAAGGCCGGTGCTACGGTTCACGTTGCCACGCTCGACGGCAAGGCCATCAAGGGCTGGGACAAGGACGACTGGGGCAACACGGTGGAAGCCGACCTGAAGATCTCCGACGTCAAGGTCGACGACTACATCGCTCTGGTGCTGCCCGGCGGACAGATCAATCCTGACCTGCTGCGTGTCGAAAAAGATGCCGTACAGCTGGTCCGCGATTTCGTCACCAACGACAAGATCGTCGCCGCCATCTGCCACGCCCCGTGGTTGCTGATCGAAGCCGGCGTCATCAAGGGCCGCGAGGCAACCTCCTACCACTCGATCCGCACCGACTTGGAAAATGCCGGCGCCAAGTGGAAGGACACAGAGATGGCCATCGACAACGGCATCATCACCAGCCGTTCTCCCGAAGATCTCGAGGTTTTCGTCAACAAGATCATCGAGGAAGTCCGCGAAGGCGAACATCACCGCGATTCCGCCAACGCTGCCTGATCCGGATTTGGGGCGGCCGCTCTGCGGCTGCCCCCAACCCGCCGCATTGGTCGCCATAGTGGTACAGGCCAATCCATTCACACTAAGCGGGAGGTCGCATGTCCAACCTACCAGTCCCTCACAACACTCTCATCGTCGTCGGCACCGGAGAAGGCGCCAATTTCTATCGCAATGCCGGCAAGAATGGCGAGCTCAAGCTGCAGCACTCCAAGGATCTGGAACCCGGCAACCTTGCCGACCAGGGACCGGCCGGAAAGCAACCGCCGGACACCTCGGCCAAGGAATCGATGGAGGCCACCTTCGCCAAGATCCTGGCCAACCACCTTTATGACCTTGCCCAGCAGCACAAGTTCGAAAAGCTGATCCTCGTGCTCGACCCCGACACGCTGGGCGAGGCTCGCCCGAGCCTTCATGTCAGCGTCACCGACAAGATCATGCTTGAATTGCCCAAGACCCTGGTCAACAGCCCCACCGACCAGATCGAAAAGTCGATTCTCGCTGCAATGTAGACCACGAGAAACAGAGTGGCCGGGCCTTGTGCCCGGCCGTTTTGTCGTGGCCCGCGGCACCTCTGGCCGGTCAAACCGCCTCCAACCGATCTCGCCATGGTCTCTGTGACAGCCCCGCCAGGGGAGTTGCCTCCTCGCGCCGTGCATGCGAAACCGGGACCGGAAACTGCATTGGGGGGATCATGACCGTTAGCTACACCACCGACCGCATGCTGCACTTCGGCGATTGCGACATCTCCGGAACGGCCTATTACCCGGCCTATCTCAACCTGCTCAACGGCGTGATCGAGGAATTTTGGTCCGCCATCGGGTATCCCTGGCATGAAATCATCTGGAAGGAACGCTGGGGCACCCCAACCGTGCACCTGACCTGTGATTTTTCCAAGCCATCCTTCTTCGGCGACAATCTGACGTTTGAGCTAACCGTCACCAAGGTCGGGAAATCCTCGATGACCGTCGAGCACAAGGTGCTGTGCGGCGAGGAGCACCGCTGGTCGGGCAAACAGGTGCTTGCCGCCAGCTGGCTCGACAAGCACACCTCGATGCCCTGGCCCGACGATGTGCGCGCCAAGCTGCTGTCGTTTTTGCCGTCAGATCCCGCGGAGTAGTTCCGCGAAACGCCACCGGCGACTAATCGGATCGGATCTTCGGTGATTTCTCCGGCACCAGCCCGGAGCGGAATTTCTGCAGCACGAACTGCAGCAGAAGCCCAACCAGCAGCATGCGGATATAGGATGACCGGGTGATCCACTCGGGCGGCAACCGGCTGGTGAAGATCTCGGTCGCCGACCAGATGAACCAGATCACGATGGCGCCGACGATGGCGCCCTTGTTGTTGCCCGAACCACCGGCCATCAGCATCACCCAGACCAGAAAGGTCACCAGCAACGGCTCGGTGGCCGAGGGCGAGAGGAACTTGAAGTAATGCGCTGACAGCGCACCGGCCAGGCCCATGATGGCGCAGCCGATGACGAAGGTCTGAAGCCGGAACCAGTCGACATCCTTGCCCGCGGCACGCGCCGAATCCTCGTTGTCGCGGATCGCGCGCAGCGTCCGGCCCCAGGGACTGACATAGAGCCGCTGGCACAGGATGTAGACGCAGAGCACGCACAGCCAGACCATGGCGAGATAGAGAAGATCAGCCTCCCTGCCCTGCACCAGGTTCCCGAACGGCCGTGGCACACCGGCAATGCCCAGGCTGCCATTGGTGAGCCAGGATTCATTGACGATCACCAGCCGCAGGATCTCGGCGATGCCGACCGAGGCCATGGCGAGATAATCGCTTTTCAGCCGCACGCAGATCTTGGCCACGATCCAGCCGGTAATCCCGGCAACGATCATGGCTGCGGCGAGCCCGAACGGGATCGGCAGTTCGAAGCCGCCCAGGTGCTTTGACGAGACGGCCGTGGTGACAATCGCCGACGTATAGGCGCCGACCGCGAAGAACCCGGCGATGCCCGCGTTAAACAGGCCGCCCATGCCCCATTGCACATTGAGCGCCAGGCAAAGAACGGCATAGATTCCGCCGGCGATCAGCACGCTGACCAGATAGAAAAGCAGACCACTCAGTTCCATTACAGAAGCCTCCCCTTGAACAGGCCCTGCGGCCTGAACAGCAGCAGCGCAACCATGATGAAGAAGGCCACGGCCGACTTGTAGGAGGGCGAGATGAAAGCCTCGTCGCTGAACCAGGTGTAGGTGGCGGTTTCCTCGGCGATGCCAATGATCAGTCCGCCGGCGATCGCTCCCATCGGCTTGCCGATGCCGCCAAGCACCGCTGCGGCAAACATGGCCAGCAGCAGGTTCCAGCCCAGATTGGGATGCATCGAGGTATCCATGCCGGCAAACACGCCCGCGGTCGCAGCCATCGACGCCCCGATCACCCAGGTCCAGCGAACCACCCGTTCTGTGTCGAGCCCGGCGACCGCCGCCAGTTCCGGCTCGTCCGACACCGCGCGCATGGCTCGGCCGAGCTGCGACCGGGTCAGGAAGAAATGCAGCGCGATGGCGATGATCAGCGTCAGAATGATCACCTGCATGTGCAGCTCGGAGATCCGGAACGTGTCAAACAGCACCACCGGCATACGAACCCCCGAGACAAACACCTCATTGCCCGAACTCCAGAACAGCTGCGCCAGCGAGCGGAAAATCAGCGCCACGCCAAACGAGGCGATCACCGTGTAGATAGTCGGCAGCTTTCTGAGCGGCTTGTAGAAGAACTGATCCACCGCCAGCGCCGAGACAATCGCCAGCGCGATGCCGAACGGCAGCAGCAAAAGCGGATGAATCGGTATGAACCAGACAGCCGTCAGCACGCCATAGCCGCCGATGGTCATCAGGTCGCCATGGGCGAAATGCGCAAACCGCAGGATGCCGAAGATCATCGAGATGCCGACCGCGCCCAGCGCATAGACGCTGCCGATGGTCAGTCCGGGAACCAGATAGAGATTGATGAAGTCGATCACGCTGCTGCACCCCCGAGGAAGGAGCGGCGCACGGCATCATCGTTGAGCAGCGCCTCCCCCGTTCCTGATATGAAATTCCTGCCGCTGACCAGAACATGGCCGTTGTCGGCGATCCTGAGCGCCTGCTTGGCGTTCTGTTCCACCATCAGGATGGTGACGCCACGTTTGCGGATGTCGAGCAGCAGATCGAAGATGATTTCGAGATAGGCTGGCGACAGACCTGCCGTCGGCTCGTCCAGCAGCAGCAGCTTCGGCTCGCTCATCAACGCCCGGCCCATTGCCACCATCTGCCGCTGCCCGCCCGACAATTCGCCGGCCGCCTGCTCCAGCTTGCCGCGAAGATCCGGAAACAGCGACAGCACGTTCTCGCGCACCGCGTCCTTGTCCTTGGGTGGCGCCGCATAGGTGCCGACATCGAGGTTTTCATTGACGGTCAGCGCCGGGAACACGTTGCGGCTCTGCGGCACCATGGAGATCCCGAGCGGCACCAGCTGTGCCGTCTTCAGACCGGTGATGTCCTTGCCGGCAAAGCTGATTTCGCCCTCCGACCGCGCGGTCAGCGAAAAGATGGTCTTGAGCAAGGTCGACTTGCCGGCTCCGTTCGGGCCGATAATCACGGAAATTTCGTGCTCGGCCACATCGAGACTGACGCCCTCGATGATCGGCACGCCGCCGTAACCGGCGGTCAGCTCCCTGACGGACAGCAACGCGCTCATGGCTGGGCCTCATATTTTCCGCCGCCGAAATAGGCTTCGATGACACGCGCGTCCTGGCGCACTGCGTCAACCGCGCCACGGGTCAGCAATGTGCCCTGCGCCATCACGATGACCTCGTCGCAAAGCTTGGAGACATAATCGAGATCGTGCTCGATCAGGCAGAAGGTCAGCCCCTGCTCCTTGTTCAAATGCAGGATCTTGTCGGAAATCTTGGCCAGCAGCGTCCGGTTGATGCCGGCGCCGATCTCGTCGAGCAGGATGATCTTGGGCTTGCGCATCAGTGCCCGGCCGAGCTCCAGCAGCTTCTTCTGCCCGCCTGACAAATTGCCGGCCTTCTCGTCCTTCACATGATCGATCTCGAGAAAGCTCACCATGTCGCGCGCCGCGCGGTAGGTTGCTTCCTCTTCCGCGGCGAAGCGGCCGCGCCGGAAGATGACGTTGAATACATTCTCGCCGATCGGCGTGGCGGCAGCGGCCATGAAATTCTCGATCACCGTGAGCTGCGAAAATTCGTGCGGGATCTGAAAGGTCCGCGCCAGCCCTCGCGCAGCGCGCTGATGCGGCTGCAAGCCGGTAATGTCGTCACCTTCGAGCAGGATCCGGCCACCGGCCAGCCCAACATGGCCGGCAATCGCGTTGAACATGGTGGTCTTGCCGGCGCCATTGGGCCCGATCAGGCCGGTAATCTTTCCCGACGGAATGTCAAACGTGACGTCATCGACGACATTGGGGCCGCCGTAGCTCACCTTCACATGCTCAACTGAAATCATCTGCGCCCCGTAACGCGGCTCTTCGTGGCCGCTGGCGATATCTTTCAGCGCGGGAAAAACCTGCACTGATGATCCGCGCTTTGTTGATGTCCCTCCCCGTGTGACAGGGAGGGACCTTGCTTGACTGCGTCAGGCGGACCTATTCGAAGATGGCAACCTGCTTGTAGACATCGCCGTCAACCACGAACTTGCCGATGAACCCGGCAACATCGCCGTTCTCGTCAAAATCATAATTGCCGCCGGCGCCGTCATAATCGATGTCCTTGCCCTCGGCGATCAGGGCCTTGGCCTTGGCCCAATCGCCAGGGCCGACCTTTTCCCCCGGAGCCGAGGCCACTGCGCGCAGGGCTTCGGCCATCTTGGCGCGATCGGCTGATCCGGCCTGTTCGATCGCAAGCAGCGCCAGGAAGGTCGCATCATAGGTCTGGTCGACAAACGGCTTGTCGGCCGGCTCGTCATAGGCTGCGGTGTAGAGTTCATGCAGCTTGGACTGGTTCGGATTGTCTGCCGGCGATGTCGGCGCCGAGAAGAACGAGCTGGCGAGCGCCTCGGCACCGATATCGGAGATCAACGCTTCGTCGCGCAGGCCGTCAGTGCCCACGAACTTCGTGAACAGGCCGCCTTCGAGTGCCTGCTTGACGATCTTGCTGCCGGAATCCCCGGCATAGGCAACCACCACCAGAGCATCGCCGCCGGCCTTCGACAGGGTTGCCAGTTCCGAGCGGTAGGAGTTCTTCTTCTCCTCGTGCTTCACCTCGGCAACGACCTCGCCGCCCAGCGCCTTGTAGGCCTCGATGAAGGTGCCGCCGATACCGACGCCATAATCATTGTTAACGAAGGTGACGGCGACCTTGTTGAGCCCCTCATCCATCACCATCCTGGCCAGAACCTTGCCCTGGAAATTGTCCGAAGGGACGATGCGATACAGAAGGTCATTGTCCTTGATGTCCGTCATCGCCGGCGATGTCGCGGTCGGTGAGATCTGCACCACGCCGGCCGGAATTCCCGCCGCTTCGGCCGAGGCGATGGTCGTTCCCGACATCAGCGCACCCATGATGATCGGCACGTTCTCGACATTGATCAGCTTGCCGGCGGCATCGACTGCGCCCTGCGACGAGCCCGTTGTATCGCCGTAGACCGGAACCGCCTGGCCATCAAGCAGACCGCCATTGTCGTTGACGTGCTGGACGGCAAGGTTTGCCGCATTCTGCAGCGGTGGAATGAAGCTTGCGATCGGACCGGTGATGTCCATCAGCAGACCGACCTTGGTGTCGGCCGCAAGGGTTGAAGCGCCGGAGGCGAGCAACGCTGCAATCGCCAATGCATATGTTGTTGTTTTCATTCTAACTGCTCCCATTTGTTTATTGGCCCTATCCTGAGTGAGCGCCTCGCGGGCTGTCTTCATAAACGCTCAGACTTCATCCACAACGTGGGTATCGAACGAACCGGGAAGTGAGACCTCCAGCAGTTCAAGATCGCTGCTGGGGTCACTGTAGCGCGTCGCCATCCGCGGAGGAATGACAAAGGCATCTCCCTTTTCAAGACGATATGGCTCCTTGCCCTCGCCTTCCAGCATCATGCTGCCCGACATCACGAAGTTGAACAGGATGTCACCGTCGTGACGGGTCCACACCGGTTCATGCGACCCCATGGGTCGCGCAACCATCACCGAGGCGACACCCTTGGTGTTTTCGTTGATCGTGGTATCGCGCGCCTCGAAGCCGGGAATGCGGAACGGCTTGAACACCCCGTCCTTGCCCAGACTGTGAACGAAACGCTGGCCGTCCCACTCGCGCTCGGGGCGTTCGTGCGGCGTCGGCAATTCCATCTCATGGTCGATTTCGGTGACGTGATCGGCAGGAACGCCGATTTCGATGACTTCGATGCCATCCGCCGCGTGCAGCACCTTGTGCCGGATCTGCGGCGGCTGGATGAAGCAATCGCCGGCATGCAGGCGGCGCGTACCGCCCTGATCTTCATAAAGCACATCAACCCAGCCGCTGATGCAGAAGATCAGCTGGAAGCCGACCTTGTGAAAATGCACCATGTCGGGCACCGGCCCGTCCGGCACCCGGATATGCGAGGCGATCATCGCGCCGCCGAGCCGCGTCGGGATAAGGTCGCGATATTCCATGCCGGCGCGGCCGATCACCCAGGGCGCCTGGTCCGCCAGCCGCCGCACCACGAAGGCATGCTCGGTCTCGGGCAGAACCATCGGCGGATTGAGTTCGTCGATCTCGATGCGGGTGCCGTTGGGTGCAACCAGTTCACGCTTGCCGCCGGCAAAACCGTCCGGGTCCTCGGTCAGGATCCGCAACGTGCCCGGCGCCTCGGGCGCGCCTTTCTGGATGCGGATGCGCAATCCGTGACCGGAAAGAACGGCGACTTCGGGATCATCGGCCGGATAGATCATGTCGAGACGCATTTTCAGCGTCTTGGTAAAGAACGGCAGATCGTCCCTCAGCTCCGAGGTCGGCAACCTGATTTCCGCACGCGTATCCAACCTGCCCTCCCAGACACTATCGCCGTCTATCCCCGGACCATTGTCCGGTGCTGGCGAAAACGACCATCGCCCAACCGCCTTTGAAGACTATCCGACCGCGGAGGTATTTCAAGGCTAAAATAATACGGTCCGTTCCCTACAACTCGGTCCGCACCCGCCACAATTCGGGAAACAGCTCGACATCGAGCATGCGCCTGAGATAGCTGGTTCCGCCGGTGCCGCCGGTGCCGCGCTTGAGACCGATCACCCGCTCGACCGTGGTGACATGGTTGAAGCGCCAGCGCCGGAAATAGTCTTCCAGATCGACCAGCTTCTCGGCCACCTCATACAGCGCCCAGTATTTCTCCGGTTCCTCATAGATGGCTTTCCAGCCTGCGGTGACGCCATCACTGAGCGAGTGGGTCGCGCGCACGTCGCGATCGAGCACCTCTTGCGGCATGGCGATGCCGCGCCGCGCGGCAAGCCGGATGGCTTCATCATAAAGACTTGGCAGGGCAAGTTCGGCTTCAAGCTTTGTGAGCGCCTCCGGCACATGCGCATGCGGACGCATCATCGCATGGTTGCGATTGCCCAGCGCATATTCGATCAGCCGGTATTGCAAGGATTGAAACCCGGAGGACTGGCCGAGCTTGTTGCGGAAATGGGTGTAATCGGACGGCGTCATCGTCCTGAGCACGTCCCAGGCGGAATTGAGCTGTTCGAATATCCGCGACACCCGTGCCAGCGTCTTCATTGCCGGCTGCAGCTGATCCGACCTGATGGCGGCGCGCGCCGCTGAAATCTCGTGGATCGCCAGCCGCATCCACAATTCCGACGTCTGGTGCTGGATGATGAACAGCATCTCGTCATGGGCGTCGGTTCTGGTCTTCTGCGCCGAGAGTATCTGGTCGATGCACAGGTAATCGCCATAGGACATGCGTCCGTCGAAATTCATCTGCGCGCCTTCTTGCGAAGGATCGTAGTCCTTGGTCTCGCTCATGTGACTGCTTTCCGCGCCTTGAATTCCGGCTTGTCCCACTCGCCGGTGGCGATGATCTCGCAAAGCGCGCTTGCCGCGTGGCTGACTTCTTCGGACGTGTTGTAGAGCGGGCAGAAGCCGAACCGCATGATATCCGGCGCGCGGAAGTCGCCGATGATGCCGCGTGCGATCAGCGCCTGCATGCCCGCATAGCCTTCGTGGAAGCGGAACGAGACCTGGCTGCCGCGCAGGTTCGGATCGCGGGGGCTCGCAAGCTCCACATCCTTGCATCCGGCCTCAACCTCGGCGATGAACTGTTCGGAGAGCTCGATCGAACGCGCCCGAAGATCGTTCATGTCAACGCCTTCGAAGGCATCGAGTGCTGCATCCAGCACCGCCATCTGGATCACCGGCGGGGTGCCGACCCGCATCCGGCTGATGCCATCGCCAGGGCGGTAATCAAGATCGAAGGCAAATGGCGCCTGGTGCCCGAGCCAGCCCGACAGCGCTGGACGAACCTGGTCGATCAGTTCGGGACGGACATAGATGAAGCCCGGCGCACCGGGGCCGCCATTGAGATACTTGTAGGTGCAGCCGACCGCGATATCGGCATTGCACCCGGTCAGATCGACGGGCAGTGCGCCGGCCGAATGGGCCAGATCCCAGATCATCAACGCGCCGACCGCATGCGCCTCGTCGGTAATCGCGTTCATGTCGTGCACCCGGCCGGTGCGGTAGTCGACATGGGTCAGCATCACCGCCGCCACATCTTCGGTAATGTGGTCCGCGACCGCTTCCGGATCGACAACCTTCAGCTCGTGCCCCTGTCCGAGGCTCTTGAGCAGGCCATCGGCGATATAGAGATCAGAGGGAAAATTGCCGCTGTCCGAGAGCACGATCTTGCGGCCGGGCCGCATCTCCACAGCCGAGGCAACGGCCTGATAGACCTTGATCGACAGCGTGTCGCCGACCATCGTGCTGCCTGCGGGCGCGCCGATCAGTTTTCCAATCCGATCACCGAGACGGCCCGGCAGCTCCATCCATTTGGCCTTGTTCCAGCCGGTAATCAGCATCGGCCCCCATTCATCCGCCATCGTCTGGCGGCCGCGCTCAACGGCGGCCTTGGGGAGCGGACCGAGCGAATTGCCGTCGAGATAGGTAATCCCCTCGGGCAGATCAAACTGATCACGGCGCGACTGGAATGTGCTCATGATGTCACGCGTCCTTCTGCGACTTGCCGATTTCCGCCGTGGCCTCGATCTCGACCAGTGCCTCATCCTCGATCAGTCCGGCGACAACGATCACAGACATGGACGGGAAATGACGGCCCAGCACCCTGCGATAGGCAGCGCCGACATCCTTTTGCCGTGCCATGTACTCTTTCTTGTCGGTGATGAACCATGTCAGCCGGACAATATCGGTGACTTCACCGCCCGCCGCACGAACGATCGCTGCGATGTTGGCCAGCGTCTGCTCGAGCTGGCCGACGAAATCCTTGTGCTCGAACACCTGGTCCTTGTTCCAGCCAATCTGGCCGCCGGTATAGAGCCGTTCACCGTCCACAAGCATGCCATTGGCATAGCCCTTGGGCTTTTCCCAATCCGGTGGATTGACTGCTTCGATCATGATGAAAATCCTTGTTTGAATATCTTGGGAGAAGTCCGGATGACCCGGTTCAGGCGCTGTCGCGGAGACGGAAGCGCTGGATCTTACCGCTCTCGGTCTTCGGCAAGCTCTGGGTGAAGATGACTGAGCGGGGATATTTGTAGGGCGCGATCACAGCCTTGACGTGATCCTGCAGCCGCTTGGTGGTCAGCTCGTCGGCGGCAACGCCTGAATTGAGCACCACATGTGCCTGCACGATCTGGCCCCGCGCCTCGTCGGGCACACCGATGACCGCGCACTCGGCAACATCGGCATGGGCCAGAAGAGCGGCTTCAACTTCCGGGCCGGCAATGTTGTAGCCGGCGGAGATGATCATGTCGTCGGAACGCGCGGCAAAGTGAAAGAAGCCGTCCTCGTCCTGGGTGAAGGAATCGCCGGTCAGGTTCCAGCCGTCACGGACATATTTCTGCTGCTGCTCGGGATCGGACAGATAGCGGCACCCGGTCGGACCCCGCACCGCCAGCCGGCCAACCTCGCCCCGCGGCACTTCGTTCATGTCATTGTCGACGATCCGTGCCTGGTAGCCGCTGACCGGCAGCCCGGTGCAGGCAGCTTTTGAGCTTTCGAACCGGTTGGAGATGAAGATGTGCAGCATCTCGGTGGCGCCGATGCCATCGAGCATCGGCTTGCCGGTCTTGGCCATCCACTGGTCATAGACCGGACCGGGCAGCGTTTCCCCGGCCGAGACCGCCGCGCGCAGCGAGGACAGATCCGCCCCCTCCTCCATCGCCGCCAGCATGGCGCGATAGGCAGTCGGCGCGGTGAAACAGACGGTGGCCTTGTGGTTCTGGATGATCTCGACCATGTTGGCCGGTGTCGCCTGCTCGAGCAGCGCCGCAGCCGCACCGAAGCGCAGCGGGAACACCGCCAGACCGCCAAGCCCGAAGGTAAAGGCCAGCGGCGGCGAGCCGATGAAGACGTCGTCCGGCGTGACCCCGAGAACTTCCTTGGCGTAGCCATCCGCAATGATCAGCATGTCGCGATGAAAGTGCATTGTGGCCTTGGGCATTCCGGTTGTGCCCGAGGTGAACCCCAGCAGCGCCACATCATCGCGCCCGGTCTTCACCGTCTCGAAGCGAACGGATTTCGACAGCGCCAGCCGGTCGAGCTCTGCATCATGATTGGCGGTGCCATCGAAGCCGACAACCTTGGCAAGGAACCGGTTTTCCTTGGCGCAGGCAACCATCTCGTCCATCAGTCGCGTGTCGCACAGCGCCAGCGAGATCTCCGCCTTGTCGGCGATCTTGCCCAGCTCCACCGCGCGCAGCATCGGCATGGTATTGACCACCACAGCGCCCGCCTTGGTCGCCGCAAGCCAGACCGCAACCATGGCCGGGTTGTTGGCCGAACGGATCAGGATCCGGTTGCCCGGCTTGACGCCGTAATCCTCGACCAGCACATGGGCGATGCGGTTGGTCCAGTCGGTCAGTTCCTTGTAGGTCCTGATCCTGCCGTTGCCGATCAGGGCGGTATGGTCGCCAAAGCCCCGGGCCACCATCGCATCGGTCAGCTCATAGCCGCAATTGAGCCATTCGGGATAGTTGAAACCATCGAGATGAAGCTCCGGCCACTGCTCGAGCGGTGGCAGGTTGTCCCGTGTGAACGTATCGATATGCCCCGATGGTCCCAGCACTTCAAACCCCTTTCGAATTGGCCAATGTCTGCCGCGCGATCACGACTTTCTGCACATCCGACGCGCCTTCATAAATTCTCAGCGCCCGGATCTCCCGATAAAGACTTTCGACGATGTGGCCCTTGCGCACGCCGTCGCCGCCATGCAGCTGCACTGCCTTGTCGATCACGTCCTGCGCGTGGTCGGTGGCATAGAGCTTGGCCATCGCCGCCTCGCGGCTCACGCGTGGCGCGCCTTGGTCTTTGAGCCAGGCCGCTCGGTAGACCAGCAGTGCCGCGGCATCGACGTCCAGCGCCATGTCTGCAATGTGGCCCTGCACCATCTGCAGATCGCTCATCGGCGCGCCGAACAGTTCGCGCTCGCTCACACGGCTGAGGCTTTCATCGAGCGCCCGGCGGGCAAAGCCGAGCGCTGCCGCGGCCACCGTCGAGCGGAACACGTCGAGCACCGACATGGCGATGCGGAAGCCTTCACCGGGATTGCCGATGATGGCGGAAGCGGGAATTCGGCAATCCTTGAAGGCTAGCCGCGCCAGCGGATGCGGCGCCACCACTTCCAGCCGCTCGGCGATCTCGAGACCCGGCGTGTCGGCCGGCACGATGAACACCGAAAGCCCCTTGGCGCCCGGCGCCTCGCCGGTGCGCGCAAACACGCAATAGACATCAGCGATGCCGCCATTGGAGATCCAGGTCTTCTCGCCGTTCAGCACATAGTCGTCACCGTCACGTACGGCCGTCATCGCCATGTTGGCGACATCCGATCCTGAAGCCGGTTCCGACAGTGCAAAGGCCGACAAGGCCGTTCCGGCGCGGGTCCGCGTCAGCCATTCGGATTTCTGCGCCGGGCTGCCAAACAGCGAGATCGCACCAGTGCCGAGCCCCTGCATGGCGAAGGCGAAATCCGCCAGCCCGTCATGCCGCGCCAAAGTTTCGCGCATGATGCACAGGCTGCGCACATCGATCTTCGAACTCTGATCCGCCGGATCGACAGCCGACAGCTTCAGCCAGCCAGCATCACCCAGCGCCTTGACCAGCGCCTTGCAGGTCTCATTCACATTGGAATGGTCGAGATCAGCCAGCTCCTTGGTTGCCCAGGCATCAACCTGATCAGCCAGATCGCGGTGAACCTCGTCAAAAAACGGCCATTGGAGAAAACTGCGGTCAGACATCAGTTGCCCTCGAACACGGGTTTCTGTTTCGACGCGAAGGCCTCGTAGGCGCGGCGGAAATCCTGGGTCTGCATGCAGATCGCCTGCGCCTGCGCTTCGGCCTCGATCGCCTGTTCGATGCCCATGTTCCATTCCTGCGCCAGCATGGTCTTGGTCATCATGTTGGCGAAGACCGGTCCGTCGGCAATCCGCTTGGCGAGCTTGCGCGCTTCCGCGTCAATCTCGTCTGCCGCGACCACACGATTGTAAAAGCCCCAGCGCTCGCCCTCATCGGCGCTCATCGAGCGGCCGGTATAAAGAAGATCAGCCGCCCGGCCCTGGCCGATGATCCGCGGCAGGATGGCGCAAGCGCCCATGTCACAGCCAGCAAGTCCGACCCGGTTGAACAGGAACGCGGTCTTGGCTTCCGGCGTGGCGATCCTGAGATCGCTGCACATGGCAATGATCGCGCCCGCACCGGCGCAGACACCATCCACCGCGGCGATCACCGGCTTGCCGCAGCCGACAATGGCCTTGACCAGATCACCGGTCATGCGGGTGAATTCGAGCAGGCCCTTCATGTCCTTGTCGAGAAGCGGCCCTATGATTTCAAAAACATCGCCGCCCGAGCAGAAATTGCCGCCATTGGAGCCGAACACCACAACCTTGACATCGTCGCGATAGACCAGGCCGCGAAACCAGTCGCGCAGTTCCGCATAGCTTTCAAATGTCAGCGGGTTCTTCTTTTCCGGCCGGTCGAGGGAGACCTCGGCAATACCGTCAGTCAGTGTCAGTCGGAAATTCTTGGGCGCGTCTGTCGGCATGGTTTCAATCCTCTCCCTTGGTACTCTTGCGGGCAATGCATTCAAGCTGCTCTGACAGGTGCGGCACCTCATCAGCCTCGATGCCGTCAAGCAGGCTGGCGATCCAGCTTTCGTGGCTGGCGGCCATGGCCTCGAACTGCTCACGCCCCGCCGTGGTCAATCGCACGGTTGTGGCACGGCGATCATTGTCGACCGGAATCCGCACCAGGATGCCGTCATCCACCAGCCTGTCGACGATCCCGGTGACATTGCCATTGGAAACCCGGAGCACGCTCGAAAGCTCGCTCATCTTCAGACCGGCCTCGTCCCTGTAGAGCGCCGCCATCACGTCAAACCGTGGCAGCGTGGTATCGAAACCGGTGCGGAAATTCTCCCGCAGTTCCGCCTCGACGTGCTTGGTCGCCTTGAGCAGCTTGAGCCAAAGTCTCAGCCGCGCCTTCGACGCCGACGCATCAGGATTATGGGATTGTTTCACCACAACGTCGCTCATGTTTCTCCCCCCGACAATGAAATCGCCTGACCGGTAACGGATACCGCTGCATCGCTGCATAGCCAGAGCACAGTCTCGGCTATTTCCTCAGGCTGGATGAAGCGCCCCTGCGGGTTGACGTCCCTCAGCGAAGCTTCGGCTTCCTCGCGCGATCGTCCGGTTTTCTCGACGATGTTGTCGATCGATCGATGCAGCATCGGCGTCTCGGTGAAGCCCGGGCAGATCGCATTGACGGTCACGCCGGTTTTCGCCAGTTCCTGGGCCAGGCTGCGCACCAGTCCGACAACCCCATGCTTGGCCGCGCAATAGGCCCCGACATAGGGATAGCCCTTCAAACCGGCGGTCGAGGCAATGGCGATCAGCCGGCCCGGCTGCTTGCGATTCATTTTCACAAAGGCAGACTGGAAGGTGTTGAAAACACCGGTCAAATTCACATCCAGCGTGGAGCGGAACAAGGCCGCGTCGGTGCGATGAAAGGGTGCACTTTCCGCCGACCCGGCATTGGCGATGACAATCGTCGGCGCGCCGTTCTTGTCCGTTGCCTCGGCAAGCGCCGCGGCCATGGCGTCCTCATCGGTGACATCGGCTGACACCGCGGTGATCCGGTCATCCCGCGCAGCCAGAGCCTCAAGCGGCGCCAGACGCCGACCGATCGCGGTTACCCGCGCGCCCTTGTCAGCGAGCGCCAGAGCAATGGCTTCACCCGCACCCGATCCGGCGCCGGTGACGATTGCATGATGCCCCATCAGTTCCGGCATGCTCAGACCTTTCCGAGCATCGTGTCATTGCGTTCGGCCAGACGCCACATCTGGTCGCGGCCCGGATGGTAGGGATCGGGCCATTTCTCGTCATGATCACCGAGCGTGGCGGCCGCATGCAGTGTCCAGTAGGGATCGGCCAGATGCGGACGGGCGAGACAGACCAGATCGGCACGGCCGGCCATCAGGATCGAATTGACGTGGTCGGGCTCGTAGATATTGCCCACCGCCATGGTCGCCATCTGCGCTTCATTGCGGATCCGGTCGGCAAACGGGGTCTGGAACATGCGGCCATAGACCGGCTTCGCCAGCTTCGAGGTCTGTCCGGCGGACACGTCGCAGATATCGACGCCGGCCTCTTTCAGCATGCGCGCGATCTCGACCGCTTCCTGCGGTGTCACGCCGTCGCCTTCGACCCAGTCGCTGGCCGAGATGCGCACCGAGATCGGCTTGCTTTCGGGCCAGACCGCGCGCACCGCGTGGAACACCTCGAGCGGATAGCGCATCCGGTTTTCAAGGCTGCCGCCGTATTGGTCGCTGCGCCGGTTGGTCAGCGGGGTGATGAAGGAGGACAGCAGATAGCCGTGCGCCATATGGATTTCGATCATGTCGAACCCGGCGCGCTCCGCCATCTCAGCCGATTTGACGAACTGGTCACGCACCATGTCCATGTCGTCGCGGGTCATCGCTTTCGGCGTCTGGTTGGCTGAGGACCATGCCACGTCGGAAGCCGACAGCAACGGCCAGTTCCCTTCCTTGAGCGGCGCATCCATGACTTCCCAGCCGAGCTGGGTCGAGCCCTTGGCGCCGGAATGGCCGATCTGCATGCAGACCTTGGCCTCGCTTTCGGCATGGATGAAATCGACAATGCGGCTCCAGGCAGCTTCCTGATCGTCGGTGTAGAGCCCCGGGCATCCCGGCGTGATCCGCCCTTCCGGCGAGACGCAGGTCATTTCGGTGTAGACGAGGCCCGCGCCACCCTTCGCACGCTCGCCGTAATGCACCAGGTGCCAGTCGGTCGGGTTGCCGTCGACGGCCTTGTACTGCGCCATCGGCGAAACCACGATGCGGTTCTTGAGCTCCATGTCGCGCAGTTTGTAAGGCGCAAACATCGGCCGGCGGACCGGCGCCTGCGTCGAGACTTCGGCCTGGGTCTGGAACCAGCGTTCAGCATCCTGCAGCCATTCAGCATCGCGCAGGCGCAGGTTCTCGTGGCTGATGCGCTGAGACCGGGTCAGCAGCGAATAGTTGAACTGCACTGGGTCGAGGTGGAAATAGCGCTCGATTTCCTCGAACCATTCCATCGAGTTGCGCGCCGCCGACTGCAGCCGCAGCACCTCGAGCCGGCGGTCGTCTTCGTATTTGTCGAACGCCTTCTGCATGGTCGGTTCGGAATGCAGATAATCGGCCAGCGCAATCGCGCTTTCCAGCGCAAGCTTGGTGCCCGAACCGATGGAGAAATGCGCGGTCGCCGCCGCATCGCCCATCAGCACGATGTTCTCGTGGCTCCAGCGCGCGCACAGCACCCGCGGGAACTGGATCCAGGCCGAGCCGCGGATGTGGTTGGCATTGGTCATCAGGCTGTGGCCACCAAGATGCCCGGCAAAAACCTTCTCGCAAACCGCGATGGTTTCCTGCTGGCTCATCTGGCCGAAGCCGTAGGCGTCGAAGGTGTCCTGGTTGCACTCGACAATGAACGTCGCCGTTTCATCGTCGAACTGGTAGGCATGCGCCCAGAGCCAACCCTTGTCGGTCTCTTCAAAGATGAAGGTAAACGCGTCATCGAATTTCTGATGCGTGCCGAGCCAGACGAACTGGCACTTGCGGATGTCGACTTCCGGCTGGAACTGGTCGGCAAATTCCGTGCGGGTTCGTGAATTCAGGCCGTCGGACGCCACCACCAGGTCAAATTCCTTGGCGTAGTCGGCGGCGCTCGCCACGTTGGTCTCGAACCGCAGCTCGATGCCAAGTTCGCGCGCCCGCGCCTGCAGCAGCAGAAGCAGTTGCTTCCGCCCGATGCCGCAGAAACCATGTCCGGTGGACACGGTCTTGGTGTCCTTGAACAACACCGCGATATCGTCCCAATAGGCAAAATGCTCGCGGATCGAGGCAGCACTCACTGCATCGTTCTCCGCCAGATTGTCCAGTGTCTCGTCTGAAAGCACCACGCCCCAGCCGAACGTATCGTCCGCCTTGTTGCGCTCGATAACCACGACTTCGTGCGACGGGTCGCGCAGCTTCATCGAGATTGCGAAGTAGAGACCGGCAGGACCGCCACCCAGACAAACGACTCTCATTTTGCGCACCTCCAGACAGATTTCGATACGATGATCCTACGCTCGAACGATTATATTTCAAGCATAAAATTTTTATGTCTCGAGAATCTCAAGCGCAGCCTGTGCATATCCTCAAGCAGCAGCCCGGACGGCGGAAATCGGCCGTTCGTGGATCGAATAACCTATCTGGCGCTCTTGTCGGTCAAGGCAACCACCAGACGATCAACGCCTTCTTGGGTCGTCATGAAACCCGGCGAGCAGCGCAGGATCGCCCCCCTGGCATCGGCGAACACAGATGCCGCCCGCAACCGGCCGAGAAGCGCCTGCGCCTGATCGCCGTCGGCGAGCCGCACCATCACGCTGCCGCCGCGCTGCGCCGGATCACGCGGCGAGGCCAGGTCATGTCCTGCCTCATCGGCTGCGGCGATGATCACATTGCTGAGCTCACGGTTCTTGGCAAGCTGTGCAGTCCAGTCCTGCGCCGCGTGCCATTCGAGCGCCGGCACCGAAGCAACGCAGGCCATGACCGAGGGCGTGCCATTGTCAAAGCGGCGGATGTCGGGCGCGTAGGCAAACGCATTGATGTCCCAGGAAAAGATGTTGTCCTGGCTGAACCAGCCCCTCAGACTCGGCCGACAGCGGGCGATCATGTCCGGCATCACCTGCAGGATGCCGCCGCCCGGAGATCCGCACATCCATTTCAGGCTGGTGGAAATCGCAAAATCCGCTCCGACCGACAGGCAGTCATAGTCGATGAGCCCCGCAGCCTGGGTGATGTCGACACCGATCACCGATCCCTGTTTGCGGCCATGCGCCATCAACGCGGAAAGGTCACATCGATGCGAGGAGGTTGAGCTCACCCAGGTCAATAGGGCAAGGCCGACCTCGGGGCCCCAGGCGGCGATCACATCCTCGTCCTCGACCCAATTGGCACTCTCGCGCAGAGCCACTGTGCGGAGCTCGAAACCATAGCGGTCGGCAAGGCCTGTGAGCAGGAAATGCAGGCTCGGGAAGCAGTCGCCCGCCACCAGCACCACCCTGCCCTCAAGCTCATCGCGCGGCAGCGCCATGATGATCGCAGCCAGAGCGGATGTGACATTCTCGGTCGTGGTCAGCGAGGCTGACGGCGCCTTGAGAAGCTGGCTCCACAGATCGATGAACCGCTGCCGCTGGCCCAGCGCGTGGCCCCATTGCTCGTCATTGGGCGTGCCCCAGCATTCTGCAAAGGCTGACAGTGACGCCGCCATGTCGGCAGCCTTGCCCGGATACTGCCCGATCGAGTGGTAAAGCATGTAGCCGGAGCCATCGTTCACCGCCGTATCTGAAGTGTTTGCCACGTCTGCCTCCCCGGCCGCGCCTCCATTTTGGAAGGTAACAGCCTGCTCCTCGCTATTGATGAATATCTACCAGCCTGCCTGCTGCGGATCGGGCAACGGGATGGCATCGAGCAATTCGCGTGTATACGCCGCCTGCGGCGCTGCAAACACGGCGTTCGCATCGCCATACTCGACGATATCGCCACGCTGAAGCACCATCACCCTGTCGCACAACCGCCGGATCACCGACAGGTCGTGGCTGATGAAAGCCAGGGTCAGACCGAGTTCCTTGACCAGGTTCGCCAACACATTGAGCACCTGCGCCTGCGAGGATACGTCAAGACCGGAGACGATCTCGTCCGCCAGGATGAACTCGGGTTTCAGCGCGATGGCCCGAGCGATCCCGACACGCTGTCGCTGTCCGCCCGAAAGCTCATGCGGGTAGCGGCTGCGGAAACTGCGCGGCAGGCCGACATGGTCGAGCGCCTCATCGACGCGCATGCTGATAGAGTCGAAACCATGCATCTGCATCGGATCGGCAATGATCGCCCCGACTCGACGGCGCGGATTGAGCGACGACATCGGGTCCTGGAAGATCATCTGCATCCGCCGCCGGATCGGACGCAGCGCATCCTCATTGAGGTGGGTGATATCCTGTCCATCAAATTCGATGGTCCCGGCTGTAGGTTCGACCAGCCGAAGCAGCGCCCGCCCCAGTGTCGACTTGCCCGACCCCGAACCGCCGACGATGCCGAGCACCGATCCGCGGGTGATTTCAAGATCGATGCCGTTGAGAATGCGGACCATCGGCGCCCGACCAAAGACCGGCTTCGCCGCCATGTCCGGAAATGCGACTTCCAGCCCCTTGGTCGAGAACAGCACATCTCGCTCAGTGCTCACCTCTTCAGCTACGGTTTCATGCGCCATGACGCCACTCCTTGTCGGCGGCCAGAACCTCGGCGGCAACCGCCTCGATCACCGCCTCGTCAACCGGCAACAGCGATGCGTCGGGATCCGTATATTTCGGCGTCGCCGCCAGCAGCGCCCGCGAATAGGCATGCTTCGGGCCTTGGAAGAAATCCGGCACGCTGGAATGCTCGATGATCTTGCCGCCATAAAGCACCGACAGCCGCTGGCACACTTTCGAGACCACGCCCAGATCATGGGTAACGAACACCATGGCCGTGGAATGCCGCGCCTGCAGCTCCCGGATCAGCCTCAGGATCTGCTTCTGCACGGTCACGTCGAGCGCCGTCGTCGGCTCGTCGGCGATCACCAGCTTCGGATTGGCCGCAAAGGCCGAGGCGATCAACACACGCTGGCGCATGCCGCCCGAGAGTTCATGCGGATAGCTCGCCATCACCCGTTCAGGATTGTCGATATGCACCTCGTTGAGCAGTTCCATCGCCCGCACACGCGCGTCCGATTTGGTCCAGCCGAGAATATCGACCAGTCGATTGGTGATCTGCGGCTCGATCCGCCGGGACGGGTTGAGCGCGGTCAGTGGGTCCTGCGGGATCAGCGCTGCCGTTGCCCCGATCAGCCGACGGCGGTCGGCAGGCTTCATCTTCTGCAAATCCTGCCCATCGAGCAGGATCTCACCCTCGATGATAGAGATCGCCGAAGGCAAAATGCCCAAAATGGCCTTGCCGATCATGCTCTTGCCCGCGCCGCTTTCGCCCACCAGCCCCAGCACCTCGCCGGTATCGATGGAGAACGACACCGAGCGCAGCACCCGTTGATCAAAGCCATGCAGCACGGCCGACAAATTGTTGACAGTCAGGAACGCACTCATCGCAGCACCGGATCAAAGCGGTCCTTGAGGCCTTCGCCGAACTGGCTGAAGGACAGGACAGTCAGGAACAGAACGCCGAGCGGGAACGCCAGCACCCACCAGGCCTGGTGGATCGAGGTGCGGCCTTCGGCGATCATGCCGCCCCAGGTCGGCGCGTCGGTGGAAATCGACAGGTTGACGAAGGACAGGATCGCCTCGACGATCACGGCAATGCCCATCTCCAGCGTCAGCAGCGCGACGATGGTCGGCAACACATTGGGCAGGATCTCCCGCCACAGGATATCGCGCCGCGGACGCCCGGCGACAACCGCACTCGAGACATAATCCATCGCCGACTGGTTCATGGCTTCCGCCCGCACCACGCGGCAGAACCGGGTCCAGTCAATGACCACGATGGCAATGATGATCGAGGTCAGCCCGGTGCCAAGCACCGCGATCAGCAGGATTGCAAACAGCACAGGAGGAAACGCCATCCAGATGTCGACCAGCCGAGAGATCACGATATCGACCCAGCCGCGCATGTAACCGGCCAGCAAACCGAGCAGCGAACCGACAAGGGCCGTCGCCAGCCCCGCAACGAGCGCCACCGAAAACGCGATCTGCGCGCCGTGGATCAGCCGCGACAGCACGTCCCGGCCAAGACTATCAGTGCCCAGCAGATAGGCCGGATCCGACCCGCTCACCCAGAATGGCGGCAGACGTCCTGCAAACAGGTCCTGCGCCAGCGGATCATGCGGGCTGATCAACGGGGCGAACAACGCCAGCAGCGCCATGATGCCGAGCCAGATGCCCGACAGCCAGAGCCGAGCGCCAAGCCGGCGTTTGATTGAACCGCGGCCATCAAGCATGACGCAACCTCGGATTAAGCAGCGCATAGGTCATGTCGACAACCAGATTGATGATGGTAAACAGAAGCGCGAAAACGATGACGATGCCCTGGATCAGCGGCAGGTCGCGGTTGATCACGGCGTCGATTGCCATGTTGCCAAGCCCCTCATAGGAGAACAGCCGTTCGATGATCACCGTGCCGCCGATCAGGAAGGTGAACTGCACCCCGATCAGTGTCAGCGTCGGCAGCACCGCATTGGGCAGCGCTTCCGACAGGATCACCTGGTTTTCGCTGTAGCCCTTGGTCCGCGACAGCGTCACATAATCGAGATGCATGGTTTCCTTCAGCGACTGCTTGAGCAACTGGCTGATGATGGCCGCCAGCGGGATTGCCAGCGCCAAAGCCGGCATGAACATGTGCTTGAGCAGGTCCCACCACAGATCGAACCGCAGCCGGAACAGGCTCTCGAAGACATAGAATTGCGTGACGAACGGCAAATCCAGCGACGGCGAGATGCGGCCGGAAATATGAAAGATCGGCATCAGCACGCCAAACAGGACGATCAGGATCAGCGCCCAGAGAAAGTCCGGGATCGAGAGCCCGACCCCGTTGGCGACGTCGACCGCGGTCTCGGTGCGAGTCTCGCGGTGCCGGACGCCGGTCAGCGCCAGAACGCCGCCGATCACCACCGCGATCACCAGCGCGAAGATCGCCAGTTCGAGGGTGGCCGGCAAGCGTCCGAGCACCAGCGGCATTACCGGCTGGCGCAGCGAGATCGAGGTGCCGAAATCGCCCTGGAAGACGCCGCTCAGCCAGATGCCGAATTGCTGGAAAATGGTCTTGTCGAGGCCGTAATGCGCCGTCAGCCGCGCGATATCCTCATCAGAGGCGCCCGGCGGCAGCATCATGGCGATGGGATTGCCCGGCACGACGCGGATGACGAAAAACACCACCACCGCCGCCCCGATCAAGGTGACCGACATGGTCGCAAGGCGAACAAGGATTGCGCGCAACAATTTCAAGGTAAATGTCCTGCAAATGGGGCCGCTATCCGAAGACAGCGGCCCGTGTATGCGATTGCGACTTAAGACGCCCGCTTCATCAAATGCGGAAGCAGAGCGCCCGAAGCATGCGGCGTCACTTCGACGCCATCCGCATGCAGGATCGGCTGCACATACTGCAACAGCGGGATCACCAGTGCGTTGTCGGCAATGTACTTGTCGACCGCCTTCCAGCCTTCGATCCGCTTGTCCTCGTCAGCCTCGCCCCAGAGCGGACCGATCATGTCGATGAGATCCTGACCATCCCACACCGAGTGCGGTGTCGGGCCAAACATGGCAAAGCCGGTTGAGGTCGTCGGATCACCGACCGAGTTGCCCCAGTTGTAGAACGCTGCTGGCGCCAGCTGGTCGGCCGCACGCAGCTCGTAGTGCTTGGCGATCTCGTAGACCTCGATCTCGGCCTCGATGCCGACCTTGCGCCACAGACCGACGATGGCCTGGATGATCTCGTAATCCTTCGGCTTGAAGCCGCGCGTCGTCTGGATCTTGAACTTCACCGGATTTTCCGGCGAGAAGCCCGAAGCCGCCAGCAGTTCCTTGGCCTTCTCGGGATCGTAGGGAACCTTGATCGATTCGTCGAACGCGATGTATTCCGGCGTCTGCAGCGTGTCGATGGCAACACCGTAACCCGACAGCAGCCGATCGATGATCAACTGCTTGTCGATCGACATGGCAGCCGCCATGCGCACATTCGGATCCAGCATCGCCTCGATGTCGTTGAGGAAGATCATGCCGATATCGGAAATCGGCGCATCGGTGCCGACGATGCCGTTGCCGCCTTTGAGACGGTCATACTCCTCATAGGGCATTTCCAGCGTGACGTGGGCATTGCCCGATTCGATCTCGGCCACGCGCGACGCGGCGTCGGTGACGAACTTGATGGTCACGGTTTCAAAGTCAGGCTTGCCGCCCCAGTAGTTCGGATTGGCCTTCAGCCTCACGAACGCATTGCGCTCGAATTTTTCGACCATGTAGGGGCCGGTTCCGATCGGAGCCGCCTCGAAGCCTTCCGGTCCGACCTTTTCATAATAGGCCTTGGGCAGCACGTAGCCTGTGAGGAAGTACATCCACTTGAAGATCGTCGGCTCGAAGCGAGCGACATCAGCGGTCACGGTGTTGCCTTCGGCCTTGATGTTGGCCAGCGTCGACCAGACGAACTGGATCGGGTTGCCGGTGGTCTCGTCGGCTGCGCGCTGCAGCGACCAGGCCACGTCTTCGGCGGTAAATGGCGAACCGTCATGCCAGGTCACGCCTTCGCGCACCGTCATCATGATCTTGGTCTTGTCCTCGTTCCAGCCCCAATCGGTCAACAGGCCGGGTGCGGGCGAGAGATCGGGCTTCTGCAGGATGAACTGGTCGAACACCGACTGGTAGATCCCCTGGATGGTCGGGTTGACCGCCGACGGGCCGACGGTCGGATCCCAGGACGGCAAGTTCACATTATAGGCAATGACAAGTTCCTCGATGCCCTGGGCAAACGACGGTCCGGCAAAGGCGGTAATCGCCACTGCCGCAGCCGTACCCTTGAGCACCGTGCGACGCGAAATCTGTTTCATGCTGTTCTCCCTGTTTTTATTGGGTGTTCATTTCCCGCCCAGTTTCCGGGCGAGCATGTAGCCTGCGCCCGCTCCGGTGCCCGCGCCGGGCCAGACACTGGCTCCGGTGAGATGCAAACCGTCGACGGGGGTCTTTCCAGTGGCGTGGCCAAAGGCCGGACGGAACAGGAAATTCTGTGAAAGGTGATGACTGCCGGCAACCTGGTCGCCGCCGACCAGGTTGGGATTGTCGGCTTCAAGATCAAGCGGCGAAATCACGGCCCGGTTGATGATTCTGGCTCTCAACCCCGGCGCATGCTTCTCGATGATATCGAGCGCCCGCTCGGCATAGATCTCCTTGACCTCGGCCCAGTCAGTTTCCGCGATCTTGCCGGCAGCATCGCCGCGGATCTCGCCCGGCACCATGCGAACCTGAACCCAGAGCACATGCTTGCCTTCGGGCGCGCGGCTAGGGTCGATTGCGGTCGGCTGCCCGACCACCAGCACTGGTTCGTCCGGCAAAAGCCCGGCCATTGCCTGCTGGTAGGTGCGGGCCATCTGATCGAGCGACGGCGCAATGTGCACATAGGCGAACGACTTGAGCTCTTCGCTCGCACTCCAGTCCGGCAATTCGTCAAGCGCCAGATGAATCATCATCGTGCCCGGTGCATGGACGAACTTCGTCATCTTTGCGTCAAAGCCGCTATTGCCCGAGCCGCCTTCGAGCAGCTTCATCATCCCCTGCGGCGCGACATTTGCGATCACCGCCTTGGCTGCACTCACTCTTGTGCCGTCTGCAAGCTCGACACCTGTGGCCCTGGCGCCTTCGCGGATCACCCGCGTGACCTTCTTGCCGCAATGAACCCCGCCGCCCGAGGCTTCTATCTGTGCCACCAGCGCCCGGGTCACTGTATCCGCGCCACCCTTGCCGATGACCATGCCGAAGTTCTGGTTGGCCATCGCCTCGAGATAGGGAAACACCGCACCGCCACCCAGATCGGGCGCGAAATCAAGATGCATCCCCCAGGCCGCGAGCGTGGCGCGAACATGATCGGACTCAAAGGTTTCCGACAGGAAACTGCGCGGCGAAGAGATCAGCAGGCGCATCAGGCCGGCAGTCCAGGCGACACCTTTCTTGTACAGAACCTTGGCCAGCAATTTCAAAAGTACATGCGTTTGCATGGGGCTGCCCATGAGGCCAAAAACATGCTCTGCCGTACCCGGGAACTCCTGGCACAAACGATCCCAGGCCATCGCGTCGGCCTCGGAAAGCGCTGCGATACGCGCCCGGGTCTCGCCTTCTCCGGTGCTCACGCCAAACCATTTACCGTCGTCAAAAACACTGGCAAAACAATGGGAAGCCGGAGCGAACTCAAGTCCCTGCGCGGTCAGCGCCTCCCCATGCTCCTTGAAAAATCCGGATCCGGCAAACATGCTCAGGTTCATCGCTGCCCAGTCATGACGGAAGCCCGGCTCGGTCAGTTCCACCGTCTTGACGGCGCCTCCGGCGGACTCGGCCTGCTCGTAAACGCCAACCCGCCAGCCCTTTGCACCCAGGTGGACAGCGCAGGCGAGACTGTTCACGCCCGAACCCACAATGATTGCATCATACCCGTTTTGCACTGCGCCCGATCTCCATTCGAGATTTATAATTGCAAATGCATATTATTCTGTCTAGCATCTATTTGTTGCAGACGCACAGATCGCCTTTCAGGCTGATCCTGAACCTGATGCAACCGAAGCCATAAAAACGCCTGTCAGGGGAGAGTCACACATGAACGCTGCAGAAACGCTCGGCAATCTTGCCGGAATGCTGATTGAGGGAAAAGTCGAGGTGGTCGACCTGTCCGGCTCGCTGGGGCCCGACACGCCACTGCTTCAGTTGCCCGAGGATTTCGCCAAGAACACACCCAAGATCGAGATCCACAAGATCTCCGAATATGACAGTGACGGTCCCTTCTTTGCCTGGAACTGGCTCAAGCTCGGCGAGCATTCCGGCACCCATTTCGACGCACCGCATCATTGGATCACCGGCAAGGACTATGCCGATGGCTACACCGATTCCATTCCGCCGCAGAATTTTGTCGCTCCGGTCAATGTGATCGACTGCTCCGCCGAAGTCGCTGAAAACCCCGACTTCCTGCTCGATGCAGCCCGCGTCAAGGAATGGGAAGCCGAGCACGGCGAAATCAAGGCCGGCGAATGGGTCGTCATGCGCTCCGACTGGGATTCCCGTGCCGGTGACGAAGCGGCCTACCTCAATGCCGACGAAACCGGCCCGCACTCGCCCGGACCGACCGTCGATTGCATCGAGTACATCCTGTCCAAGGGCGTGATCGGCTGGGGCAACCAGTGCATCGGCACCGATGCTGGCCAGGCCGGCGGCATGGAGCCGCCCTACCCGGCGCACAATCTGCTGCACGCGGCCAACAAATACGGCCTCGCCTCGCTTGCCAATCTCGACAAGCTGCCGCCCAAGGGCGCGATCCTGATCGCGGCGCCGCTGAAGATCGTCAAGGGCACGGGCAGCCCGATCCGCGCCATGGCGCTGGTCGCACGCGGCTAAAGCGCGTCGACGCCGGAGACCGGGACAATGGCAGATTATGACCACATCATCGTCGGCAGCGGGATCAATTCGCTCGTTGCCGCAGCCATGCTTTCCTCAAAAGGCAAGCGTGTGCTGGTGCTCGAGCGTGAAGACCGCTTCGGCGGCTGCATGCGCACCGAGGAAATCACCCTGCCCGGTTTCCACCATGACGTCATGGCAGCCACCTTCGTGCTGTTTCTGACCTCACCCGCCCACGCCGCGCTCGGAGCTGATCTGGCGCGGCATGGGCTGGAATTCTGCCACACACCGCACCCGACAGCGGTTCTCCGGCCCGACGGCTCATCGCTGGTGCTGACAACGGACCGTGCCGCCAACGTCAAGACGTTCAACGCACTCTCCGCTGGCGACGGCGACCGGCACAAGACGGACGTCGAAACGATCGAAGCCGATGCGCCTTTCCTGTTCGCGCTGCTCGGCGGCGAACTCTGGAGCTGGCCCACGGCCAAGCTGATGATCAGCCAGGCTTGGAAGCGTGGGGCCCGCGGCCTCGCCGCCTGGATGGGGGAAGCCTTGCGCCCGATTCGCGCCTGGCTCGAGAGCTCCTACCGATCGGAGCTAGTCCAGGCTCTTTGGGCACCCTGGGCACTACATACCGGCCTGACCACGGAATCCGCCTATGGCAGCCAGATGGGCAAGGTCATCGCCTTTGCGCTGGAGGCCGCAGGCGCACCTGTGATCAAGGGCGGCGCCAGCCAGGCCGTCGCTGCTTTCAAGGGGCTGATCGAGGCCAATGGCGGCGAACTGCGCACGGGCACCGATGTCGACCGGATCATCCTGCGCGATGGCAAGGCCGCCGGTGTCAGGCTTGCCGACGGCAGCGAGATCACCGCTTCCCACGTGATCTGCTCGGTGGCACCGGGACAGCTCTACAACCGGCTGCTGCGCGACGAGACCGCGAAGCTCCCCGAAGAGGTCACCTCCGGCCTCAACGAGTTCCGCCACGGCCGCGGCAATTTCCAGCTGCACTACGCCATTGATGGCCCGATCCGGTGGAAGACGGAAGGCCTGGAAGACGTCGCCCTCATCCATCTTGCTGACAGCATCGATTCCGTCTCGAAATCCTCCAACGAGGCCGAGCGTGGCATGCTTCCGGTGACACCGACCATCTGTGTCGGCCAGCCGCACCGTCTCGATCCAACCCGCTGCCCGGATGGCAAGTCCATCCTCTGGCTGCAGATCCCGGATGCACCACGCACCGTCAAGGGCGACGCCGCGGGTGAAATCGGAACCGGCGGCGTCTGGAGCGAAGCCACCCGCGAGGCCTTCGCCGACCGCATCGAGGCGATCCTCGCCAATCATATCGAAGGCTTTGCCGACAGCGTGCTTGCCCGCAAGGCCTATTCGCCGGTGGATCTGGAAACCATGAACATCAATCTGGTCGGCGGCGATCCCTATGGCGGCTCCTGTGCGGTGGACCAGTTCTTCATCTGGCGTCCATTCGCGCACAGCAAGAACAACACGACAGCGATCGAGAACCTGCATCACATCGGCGCCTCCACCCACCCCGGACCCGGGCTTGGCGGCGGTTCCGGCATGCTGTTGGCAAAAAGGTTGGGCGGATGAACGAGACCAGGAAACCAGAAACAGCAAAATCCGAGCCCTTGCCGCGGCTTGGCGAAATCGGCCTGTCCAATTTCGCCCCTTATCTGATGAACCGTATCATGGGCCGCTACAATGCCGACCTGCGGCAGGAGATGACGGAACTCGGGCTGACGACACCGAAAATGCGCGCGCTTGCCGTGCTTTCGGTGATCGACGCGCTGCCGATCAGCGAGCTGGCAGTCTATGCCGTTGTCGAACAATCGACGCTGAGCCGTGCGCTTGATCAGCTTGCTTCGGACAATATGGTCAGACGCGAGTCCGATCCGAATGACAGCCGGGTCACCCGCATCGGCATCACGGATACCGGTCGCGCAGCGCTTGACCAGCTCTGGCCGTCGATGGCGCAGAGCTATGCCCAGATGTTCAAGGATATCCCTGACGAAGAGCGCCAGGCCTTCGTGACCACGCTCCAGAAGGTGCTCAAGAACATTCGCAAGCACGATTTCTGACAGTCTGAAACCCATTGCATACCAACCTCACCCGGACCGAAGCATCAGGAGAAGACCAATGAAACACAGCATTCTAGCCATCGCTGCCCTTGCCGTGACCCTTGGCGTCCTCCCCGCCAAGGCCGACACACTGCCAGGCGTCAGGGGTGTCAATCACATCGGCCTGACCGTGCCTGATATCAACGAGGCCGAAACCTTCTTCTCCGACGTGTTGGGCTGCGAGAAGGCCACATCCTTTGGACCCTTCCGCGATGATACCGGAACCTTCATGCAGGATCTGCTCGACGTCGATCCGCGTGCCGTGGTCAACCAGATCACTTTGATGCGCTGCGGCTTCGGCAGCAACATCGAACTGTTTTCCTACGATGCGCCCGACCAGAAGACAGTGCGGCCGCGCAACAGCGACATTGGCGGGCACCATATCGGCTTCTATGTCGACGACATCGACGCCGCTGCCGCCTATTTCAAGGACAAGGGCATCCGCACGCTGATGGGCCCGTTCCCGGTCAATGAAGGCCCGGCCGCTGGTCAGTCGGTGCTGTATTTCTTCGCCCCCTGGGGCCTGCAGATGGAGGCGATCTCCTTCCCCGAGGGCATGGCCTATGAGAAAGACGGCGGCCCCGTTCTCTGGTCCAACACCGAACCGGCCAAGTAAGGCCGGCTGAGCAGTCAAGCAGTTAGAGGTATCAGATGGCTGAACGTTCATTTGCCAAGGAAGTCCAGAAACTGAAGGTCGGTGAAGGCGAGACCTTTTCCGGCGAGGGCATTCTGGCGCTGACCAAAGCACTGCTGGAAGCCGGCGTCGGCTATGTCGGCGGCTACCAGGGCGCGCCGATCAGCCATCTGATGGACGTGCTTGCCGATGCCGAGGAGATCCTCACCGAACTCGGCGTGCGCTACGAGGCCAACGCCTCGGAAGCCGCCGCCGCGGCCATGCTTGCAGCGTCGGTGCATTACCCGATCCGCGGCGCCGTCACCTTCAAGGGCCCCGTCGGCGTCAATGTCGCCTCCGATGCGCTCGCCAACCTGTCGTCTTCCGGCGTCACCGGTGGCGCGCTGGTGATCATCGGCGAGGACTACGGCGAAGGCTCCTCGATCATGCAGGAGCGCAGCCACGCATTCGCGATGAAATCGCAGATGTGGCTGCTCGATCCCCGCCCCAACCTGCCTTCGATCGTGCAATCGGTGCATCAGGGCTTCGAGCTGTCGGAAGCATCCAACACCCCGGTGATGCTGATGGTGCGCATTCGCTCCTGCCATGTGACCGGCAGCTTCGAGGCCAAGGACAACAAGCGCCCGCCCTTTACGGTCAAGGATGCGTTGGCCACGCCGCGCAGCGACTACGCCCGTGTCGTGCTGCCGCCGATGTCCTATCTGCAGGAACACGACAAGATCAACAACCGCTGGCCGGCAGCGCAGAAATACATCGTCGAGAACAAGCTCAACGAGATGTTCGGCCCGAAGGAGGCACCGGTCGGCATCGTTCTGCAGGGCGGCATGTACAATGGCGTCATCCGGGCGCTGCAACGCCTTGGCCTGGCCGACATCCACGGCGAGACCGACATCCCGCTCTACGTGCTCAACGTCACCTACCCGCTGGTCAATGACGAATTCTTCGAATTCTGCGAAGGCAAGTCGTCTGTCCTGGTGGTCGAGGAAGGCCAGCCGGAATTCATTGAACAGGCCTTGGGCGCAGCGCTATACAAGTCAGGCCGTTCAATCAGCCTGCACGGCAAGGACATGCTTCCAATGGCAGGCGAGTACACCGGCCAGGTCATGCTTGACGGGCTTGAGGCCTTCTTGAAGAAAGCCGCTCCGGATCTGCTGCCCGCCCGTCTGCGCGCGCCCAATTCCGAGGAAAAGCCCGCCCTGCCCGATCTCTCCAAGACCGTGCCGATCCGTCCGCCAGGATTCTGCACCGGCTGCCCGGAACGTCCGATCTTTGCAGCCATCAAGCTGACCGAACAGGAATTCGGCAAACACCAGATCGCCGGCGACATCGGCTGCCATTTGTTTGCCACCCTGCCACCGTTTGAAATCGGCGGTTCGACCATGGGTTACGGCCTCGGCCCGGCCTCCAACGCGGCCTTTGATGGCGGCGGCGAAAAACGCTCGATCTCGATTCTCGGCGACGGTGGCTTCTGGCACAACGGGTTGTCGTCCTCGATCGGCAACGCCGTCTACAACAAGTCCGACGGCGTGATCGTCATCGTCGACAATTTCTACTCCGCCGCCACCGGCGGACAGGACGTTCTGTCCTCGCGCGCCGACAATCCGACCAAGGCGACCGGCCACCCGATCGCCGATGCGGTCAAGGGCGTCGGCGTCAAGTGGGTGCGCCAGCTCGACCGCACCTATGACGTGCCCAAGATGCGCGAGATCCTGAAAGAGGCACTGACCACTGACCATGTCGGCCCCAAGGTCATCGTCGCTTCCTCGGAATGCATGCTCAACAAGCAGCGCCGCGAAAAGCCCTTGATGAACAAGGCGATCAAGGAAGGCCGCCGGGTTGAAAAGCCGCGTTTCGGCATCGACGAAGACGTCTGCACCGGCGATCACGCCTGCATCCGCCTGTCGGGCTGCCCATCGCTGTCTCTGAAGAAACTCGACGATCCGCTCCGCGACGACCCGGTCGCCAGCATCGACCAGAGCTGCGTCGGTTGCGGCAATTGCGGCGAAGTGGCCGATGCAGCCGTGCTGTGCCCATCCTTCTTCCGTGCTGAAGTTGTGCACAATCCGGGTTGGCTCGAACGCAAGATCGGCAGCCTGAGAAGCAAGACCATCGCATGGCTTCAAAATCGCCGCTCCAGCACCCGCATCGAATTCGCCCGGACCTGATCACATGGCAACCACCACACTAACCGAACTGCAACCCAGGCAGCCTGACCTGGCGCTGGACCAAATCATCAAGATCGCAATCATGGCCGTCGGCGGCCAGGGTGGCGGCGTGCTGACCAATTGGGTCGAGGACTGCGCCCACCGCAATGGCTATGTCGTCCAGGCAACCTCCGTGGCCGGCGTCGCCCAGCGTACCGGCGCCACCATCTACTACATGGAGATGGCGCCTGCCAGCGAACGCAAGCCTGTGTTCTCGCTGTTGCCGGCCGCCGGTGACGTCGACATCCTGGTGGCAGCCGAAATGATGGAGGCCGGACGTGCCATCATGCGCGGCTTCGTCACCCCGGACCGTACCACCCTGATTGCCTCATCCCATCGCGCACTCGCGGTCTCCGAGAAGATGGTGCCCGGAGATGGCATCGCTGACTCGGAGGAAGTGATCGCGGCTGCGGAAATCGCCGCCCAACGCTTCATCGCTTTCGACATGGAAAAGATGGCAGTCGATGCCGGATCGATGATCTCGGCAAGCCTGTTCGGCGCCCTCGCAGGCTCCGGCGCACTGCCGTTCGAGCGCGAGAGTTTCGAAGCCGCTATCAAGGCCTCCGGCCGGGGCGTTGAAGCCAGCCTGCGCGCCTTTGCCGCCGGGTTTGAAGGTGCCGCCGGCGGCTGGATCGAGCGCCCGGGTTCGGGACTGGCGAAACCGGTTCCGGACAACACTCCGAAAGGCCCGGGGCACCTGGTAGAGAAATGGCAGGCGCTTGAAGCAAGGGCAGCCGCCCTGCCCGCCGCCGTTCGTGACATGGCCCTGACGGGTCTGCGCGCCGTCGTCGACTTCCAGGATCTCGATTACGGCGCCGAGTATCTCGACCGGCTCGACCAGATCCTCACCCACGATGATCCCGCAAAGGACTATGAGCTGACGCTGGAAGCTGCCAAGTACATCGCCAAGGCCATGGCCTATGACGACGTGTTCCGGGTTGCCGACCTGAAGACCCGCGGCAGCCGCTTTGCCCGCGTCCGCAACGAGATTTCGCCTGCCCAGGGCACCCAGATGAAGCTCACCGAGTTCATGCATCCGCGCGCCGAGGAAGTGGTCGGCATGATGCCCTCGAGGCTCGGCCGCCGGCTGTCGGCGAGTGAAAAATCGATGCGGCTGATCGACAGGATGGTCAACAAGGGCCGCAGGTTGCGCACCGACCGGCTGCTGCCCTTCGCCCAGCTCTACATTCTCGGCGGGCTTCGCAAGTACCGGCGCGGAACCCTGCGCCATGCGATCGAGAAAGAGCACATGGAACGCTGGCTGGAACAGGCGCTGAGCTACCGCAAGGTAGACTATGCGCTCGGCGTCGAAGCCTTGCGCAACCGCCGCCTGGTCAAGGGCTACTCCGACACCCATGCCCGCGGCCTGTCGAAATTCGACCGAGTAATGGACGGAGTGGCGCTGCTCGCAGGCCGTGAGGATGCGGCTCATTGGTGCAAATTGCTGCGCGAAGCCGCTCTTGCCGACGAGAAAGGCGACCAGCTTGAAGGCGCGCTCAAGACCGTTCGCTCCTTTGCCGGACAGCCGGAAACCGCGTTGCAAAACTGAATCGGTTTGACCGGAAGTCGGAACAAGCCATTGAATTGAATGCGTAACCAGACGCCCGGCGCTCGAACACCGGCAGATATCGGTGCGATTGGCACATCCCAGCATCGACTGCAGCAGCTCCGGTCGAGTGCGGCCGGATCGGTAAATGGCCTTGCGCTGCCTGCGCAAACGCCTACATGAGAAGGCAAGCGAGGACGACCTCCCCACCAGGGAAGCATCGCCGGGACGACCCGGCAATTGAACGGGGTGTCCTGTGCGAACCACCAAAGACAGACTGCGGCATGCGCTGAGCTTCGAGATCATTGCGCTGTTTATCGTGATCCCGCTCGGTGCCTGGATGTTCTCCCGGCCACTTGGTGACATCGGAATTGTGTCGGTGGTCAGCGCCAGCATCGCAACCGGCTGGAACTACCTTTACAATCTCATCTTTGACCACGCCCTGCTGCGCATGACCGGCAGCGTGAAAAAGACGGTCGCATTGCGCGTCTTCCATGCAGTCCTGTTTGAGACCGGGCTGCTGTTGGTCCTGCTGCCCTTCATTGCCTGGTATCTCGGCGTCGGCCTGATCCAAGCCTTCGTGATGGATATCTCGTTTGCGGTCTTCTACCTTGTCTACGCCTTCGTGTTCAATTGGCTCTACGATGTGGTGTTTCCCATCCCCGCGTCACCGCAAGACCGAGACGCCATCCGCGAGCATTAGAGCGTCTTTCGATGAAGGAGACGCTCTAGACCAGAGACGCAAACGAAAACGGCCGCGGATCACTCCGCGGCCGAATTGCTTTCATGTGCTGCCTGATATCAGGCGAACCACCAGCGCTCGGACACCTTGGCGCCATCGCTCTGCCAGTTGGCTGCAACCTCTTCCTCGTGGGCGAGGCCCTTGCCGTGAGCATGGATGAAGCTGGCCCACATGCCGACGAGCGCGCCGCCATCATCCTGCAGCAGGCGCTGGGCTTCCCAGTACTGGTCCTTGCGCTTGGCTTCGTCGGTTTCCGACCGCGCAGCAACCACAAGCTCATTGAACTTGTCGGCCGATTCGCCGGTCTTCCAGGCTGTGTCGTTCCACTCGGTGTCCTTCGTGTAGGCTGCCGAATACATCCAGTCCTGGGTCGGACGGCCGCCCCAGTAGCAGGCGCACCAAGGCTTCTTGTTCCACACGTTGGACCAGTAACCGTCGCTTGGCTCGCGCACTAGTTCGATCTCGATCCCGGCTTCCTTGGCCGAAGCCGCGACCAGCTGGGCCGCATCGACTGCGCCGGGGAAGGCCGCGTCGGACACCGACAGCTGCAACGCGCCGGAGTGGCCCGACTTCTTGTAGTGGAATGCGGCCTTCTCGGCGTCGAACTCATGCGTCGGCAGTTCTGTATTGAAGAACGGCATCGACGCATTGACCGGCACGTCATTGCCGGGCTCACCATTGCCAAGCAGGATCTTGTCGACCAGTTCCTGGCGCTTGATCGCGTATTTGAGCGCCATGCGCAGGTCATAATTGTCAAACGGCGCCGAATTCACCCGCATCGGGAATGTGTAGTGCTGCGTACCGGTTGTCTTCAGGATATCGAGCGTCGGCACCCGGCCAAGCAGGGTCACCGTCTTCGGATCGACATTGTCGATGAAATCCACATCGCCGTTCATGATCGCGTTCTGGCGTGCGGTCGTGTCCGACAGGGTGATCATTTCGACTTCATCGAAATGCGCACGGCCTTCCTTGAAGTAGTTCGGGTTGCGCTTCATCAGGATCCGCACACCCGGCTCGTAGCTCTCGACGATGTAGCCGCCGGTTCCGATCGGGCTGTTGGCATCGGAAATGCCGCCATCTTCCGAAGGCATGATCATGATGTGGTAGTCGGACACGATATACGGGAAGTCGGCATTGCCGCCTTCAAGTTCGAAGATCACCCGGTTGTCGCCGTCCTTCTTGATTTCCTTGATCGCGGAAAGCAGGCCCTTGGCCGCGGACTTGGAGTTCTCGTCGCGGTGATAGTTGAAGGTCGCGATGACGTCATCGGCCGTCATGGTCTTGCCGTTGTGGAATTCGACGCCCTGGCGCAGGTCGAATGCCCAGGTCTTGGCACCGTTCGAAGGCTCGAAGCTGGACGCGAGTTCCGGGATCAGCTTGCCGTCATTGTTGACTTCGGTCAGGTGGTTGCCGCGCGCATAGATGATGTTCTGCGTCATGCCATTTTCGGATGTGCCCGGATCCAGCGCATCGGTGGTCGAGCCATAGGACGAGCCCATGCGGAACTTGCCGCCCTTTTTCGGCGTCGCGGCGAGAACGTCGGTCGCCAGCGTCAGTGCGGAAGGCACGGTCAGGCCGGCAGCAATTGCGGTCTTGATGAACTGGCGGCGGCCGATCTGGCCTTCGCTGAGCCAGCGGGCCTGCTTCTTCAAATATTCGTCTTTCATGGTCTTCTCCGTTGTGTTTCCCAGATTGTTATTGGTTGGCGGCATTGCATGGCACGCAGCGCCGCAAGTCATTGCTTCTCTTTTGAGTTGGCGGGCATGGATCACCGCCAGCATGAAATGATGCCATCAGGTTTTAGACCGCAGCCCCCGAAAATGTAAGGGCAAAGCGCAACTTATCGTTATATCCAGCTGCCACCGGACCAGGCCGCGCCTTCATGGGAGCCGACCGAATACGGGCCACGAAATGACCCATTCCACATAATTTGTATTATTCATCAAGCCAGTTTACAAACCCGGCTCAACTGGTCAACAATGAAAACCAGTGTCAGGAAGCCGTGACGTTCTGAACGGTCGGCACCTGATCAGATGGCGCCAAGACCATCGGAAAATCTGGGGAAGGAATGCACACTTGAATGCGGTGCTGTCGACTATCTTGAAACGACTCGGGCTGGGCATTGCCACCCTCTTCGTTGTCTCGGCGATCATATTCAGTTCGATCTCGATGCTGCCGGGGGACTTCAGTGAAGCGGTCCTCGGCCAGGCGGCCACCGAGGAAACCGTGGCTGCGTTCCGCAAGGAGCTGGGCTTGGACAAGCCCGCCCCGGTCCGCTATTTCGAATGGGTCGGCTCGGTGCTGCAGGGCGACCTCGGCACCTCGTTTTCAGGCCGCAACGCGTCCGGCCAGGACCGCTCCCGCCAGGTCGTCGACCTGGTCATGCCCCGCCTGTGGAACACCTTGTTTCTGGCAGGCGTCACGGCCCTGATAGCCGTGCCCCTGGCCCTGTTCCTCGGTCTGACGGCCGCGCTCTACCGCAACACCGCTTACGACCGCGTGGTCAACGCGGCAACGCTGACAACGATTTCCACGCCGGAATTCTTCGTCGCCTATATCCTGATCCTGTTCTTCGCCTCACTCTGGCCGGTGTTTCCGTCGCTCGCCAACATTGATGCCACAACCGCTCTGGGCGAACGTCTCTACCGCGTGGCGCTGCCCGCTCTGACGCTGACCTTGGTGATTGTCGCCCACATGATGCGCATGACCCGTGCAGCGATCATCAATCTGCTCGCCAGCCCCTATATCGAAATGGCCCGGCTCAAGGGCGCCTCACGGTCACAGATCATTCTCAAGCACGCGCTGCCCAATGCCTGGGCGCCGATCGCCACCGTCATCGCCTTCAACCTGGCCTATCTGGTCGTGGGCGTGGTCGTCGTCGAAGTGGTCTTCGTCTATCCCGGCATCGGCCAGCTGATGGTCGATGCGGTCACCAGCCGCGACATCCCCGTGGTTCAGGCCTGCGCGCTGATTTTCGCAGCCACCTACATTCTCCTGAACCTGACCGCCGACATCATCGGCATCATCACCAACCCGCGATTGTTGCACCCGAGATGAGCGAGCAACCAGAAACCTACGCAGCCGCCGCCGAAGTCGGTGCAGTTCGCAAGCGCCGCACCGCTTGGGAGCGATTTGTCCTGCTCATGAAGTCCGCGCCGCCAAGCGCCTGGTTCGGCATGATCGTCGTCTCGCTCTATATTCTGGTGGCAATCTTCGCAGATGTGCTTGCGCCCTATGGCGAGGCTGAAATCCATCCGGTTCCCTTCGCTCCCTGGAGCGACGAGTTCGTTTTCGGAACCGACCAGATCGGCCGTGATGTCCTCACGCGGCTTATCTACGGCGCCCGCAACACGATGGGCATCGCGCTGGCAACCACCTTCCTGTCGTTCCTCATCGGCGGTGGTCTGGGCCTGGTGGCTGCCATCAACCGCTCTTGGCTCGACCAGGCCCTGAGCCGTTTCGTCGATGTGCTGATGGCGATCCCGAGCCTGATCTTTGCGCTGATGCTGCTGTCGATCTTCGGTTCCACCGTCACCAGCCTGATCATCATCATCGCGGTGCTCGATTCCACCCGCGTCTTCCGGCTGACCCGTTCCGTGGCGGTCAATGTCGCGGTGATGGATTATGTCGAAGCGGCGAGATTGCGCGGCGAAGGCCTCGGCTGGATCATGCGCCGCGAGATTCTGCCCAACATCATGCCGCCGCTGGTGGCCGAATTCGGCCTCAGGTTCTGCTTCGTGTTTCTCACCATTGCCGCCCTGTCCTTCCTCGGTGTCGGCATTCAGCCGCCAACCGCCGACTGGGGCTCGATGGTGCGTGCCAACGCCTCGCTGATCCAGTTCGCCAAATACGACATCACCGCAGCGATCACGCCACTGCTGCCGGCAGCCGCCATTGCGCTGCTGACCGTGGCCGTCAACTTCATCGTTGACTGGTTCCTGCAGAAAACCAGCGGGCTTCGCGAATGACCGACCCTTCCCACCACAGCCCCGAGGCCAACCACGACATCCTACTCGAAATGCGTGATATCCGCATCGACGGCTATTCCGACGAACAATGGCACCCGATCATCAAGGGCGTCGACCTGACGCTTCGCCGCGGCGAGATCATGGGCCTGATCGGGGAATCCGGTGCCGGCAAGTCAACGCTCGGCAAGGCCGCCATGGGCTACACCCAGCCCGGCTGCAAACTCACCGGCGGCTCGATCATGTTCGACGGCATCGATCTGGCAAAAGCCAGCGACCGGCAGAAACGCCAGCTCTGGGGCACCCGGATTGCCTATGTGGCGCAATCCGCCGCAGCCTCGTTCAACCCGGCGCACCGGCTGATCGACCAGACCGTCGAAGCCGCAACACGGCGTGGTGTCCGGCCCGATGCGGAATCGCGTGCCGACGCCGTCGAACTGTTCCGGGCCTTGCAGCTGCCTGACCCCGAAACCATCGGCAACCGCTACCCGCACCAGGTCTCCGGCGGACAGCTGCAGCGGGTGATGACCGCGATGGCCATGTCGCCGCGCCCCGATCTGATCATCTTCGACGAGCCGACCACCGCGCTCGATGTCACCACCCAGGTCGAGGTGCTCGCCTCGATGCGCAAGATCGTCGAGGAATTCAACACCGCCGCGATCTACATCACCCATGACCTGGCGGTCGTCGCCCAGATGGCCGATTTCATCCAGGTGCTGCGCTATGGCGAAGAGGTCGAAGAGGCCCCGACGCGCCAGATGCTGACCAAACCGGAACAGCCCTATACCAAGTCGCTCTGGTCGGTCCGGGCGCTGGAAAAGCCCGAGGTCAAGGGCGACGACATCGTTCTGTCGATCGACAATATCGACGCCGCCTACGGCCCGCTCAAGGTGCTGCACGACGTCTCGATCAAGCTGCCGCGCGGACGCACCGTCGCTGTGGTCGGAGAATCCGGATCCGGCAAGTCGACCACCGCACGGGTGATGACTGGCCTGCTGCCGCCGCTGAGCGGCACCGTCACCTTCAATGGCGAGGTTCTGCCGGCCGCTCTCAAGGATCGCAGCAAGGATCAGCTGCAGCGCATCCAGATGATCTACCAGATGGCCGACACGGCGATGAACCCGCGTCAGACCGTCGAGGACATCATCGGCCGGCCGCTGGAATTCTATCTCGGCCTCAAGGGCAAGGAGCGCGAGGAACGCATCCTCGAGCTGCTCGACATGATCGAGCTCGACGAGACATTCATGGACCGGCTGCCGTCCGAACTCTCCGGCGGCCAGAAGCAGCGCATCTGTATCGCCCGGGCGTTGGCTGCCAGGCCCGACGTCATTATCTGTGATGAAGTCACCTCCGCACTCGACCAGATCGTCCAGGAAGGCATCCTTCAGCTTTTGTTGCGGCTGCAGAAGAAATACAACATCACCTATCTCTTCATCACCCATGACATCGCCACGGTGAAGGCGATTTCCGATGAGATCGTGGTGATGTTCGAAGGCAAGGTTGTCGAGCAGGGATTGAAGAGCGAGATCCTGTCGCCGCCCTTTCCCGACTACACCAAGCTGCTTCTGTCTTCGGTTCCCGAGATGGACCCCGACTGGCTCACCAATCTCCTGGAAAACCGCGACATCTGACAGAATTGGCCGCGCAGATTATCGCGCGGCCACCATCGCAGGCAGATCCGCCACCGATCCGATCAGAGTATCGGCCAGTTCCTCCAGCGTCTGGCGCGTCCCGGTCCCCGACAACACGCCGATGGCAGCCCCGGCAGCGGCAGCGCGGGCCAGCTCCATGTCGTGGTTGTTGTCACCAACCATGGCGATCTCCGAAGGTTTCACTCCCAGATGGGCCGCAAAGGCCAGCAGCATGCCCGGTTCGGGTTTCGGACCATGACCGCTGTCATAGCCTGCGATGAAGTCGATCTCGGACGAAAGATCGAGCACCTCGACGGTGCGGCGAATGCTGTCTTCCCCATCGCTCGAGGCAATGCCCACCGCCAGCCCGGCGCCGGCCAGCTCCTGCATCAGCGCCTTCAGATCGCAGATCGGCCATGGCGACTCGGCGCCCTCGACAAAGGTCTTGTCGAGCCTGCGCATCAGCTCTTCCGGCTGGAACGGGCTGCCATGCGCCACCATGTGCGCGGCAATCTCGCTGGCATTGGCAGCCGCAAACATGCTGTCGGCCCGGGTCTTGCCGGTCACGGGATCCATCCCGCATGCGACAAGCAGCGCATCGGCCAGCGCCGCATCGCCGTCCGCTGCAATCAGCGCCCCCTTGCGGTTGGTCTCCGCCCAGGTCTTGTCAAAGTCGATCAGCGTGCCGTCCTTGTCGAACAGGATTGCCTTGATCTCGTGTCCCAATTTCCATGTCATGATGCGTTTCCAGTTTGACAGAAGCTGTGCCTCGCGATTGCATGGGCGTCAACACCACCGACCAAGATTGAGGACCTGCCCGTGCGCCCTGCCCCTTATGACACATTGCTGGATGACGAGACTTGGGCTTTCGTCGACAAGTCGGTCGCCTTCTATCCTGAAGACGCCGGCAATCTCGATCATCATGGCAAGCGTGATGTCTACGACGCATTGTGCAGGGCGTTCGATACCGGCCGGCCGGCAGGCGTATCGGTGCAGGATTTTTCCATCTCCGGCCCGGGTGGCCCCATTCCCGTGCGCGAATACATGCCGCGAACCGGCGAGCCCGCAGCAAGCATCATCTATCTGCATGGTGGCGGTTTCATCCTCGGCGGGCTGGAAAGCCACGACAGTATCTGCGCCGAATTCTGCGACCGCACCAGCTACAGGGTCACCGCCGTCGATTACCGCCTGGCACCGGAACATCTTCACCCCGCCCAGTTCGACGATGCGCTGGCCGCGTTCCGGCTGCTGGCAGCCGAGGCCGCGCATCCCGTGATCCTCTCTGGCGACAGTGCCGGCGGCAATCTGGCCGCAGCCGTGTCATGGGCCACCCGGGGCGACGAAATCAGGCCGGCAGGACAGCTGCTGATCTACCCGCTGCTTGGCGCAGACACCGACAAGGGAAGTTTTGTCACCCATGCCAATGCCCCGATGCTGACCACGGCCGACGTTCTCTATTATGACAGTTTGCGCTCCAGTGGCACGTCTCCGACAAATGACCCCGCGTTCACACCGCTTGCCGCAGATGATTTTTCCGCCATGCCGCCCACCATTGTCATCACCGGCGAGTGCGACCCGCTGTCGGGCGACGCACCGGTCTACTGCCAGCGGCTGACCAGCGCCGGCGGCAAGGCTGTGTGCTTTGAAGAGAAAGGCCTCGTTCACGGCTATCTGCGCGCCCGTCACTCGGTCACCCGTGCCCGTGACAGCTTTACCCGAATGATCTCCGGCTTCACCGCCCTTGGCGCGGGCGAATGGCCCTATTGAGCTTTGAACAACAGATCGGATGGATCAGACGAACCGGCGCGGGATCTTCTCGTCCCATTCCTTCTCGAACATGACCGCATCATTCTCCGTGGCAACCAGTTTTCCGGTGATGTAGAACCACTCCCGGTCGCAGCGCATCTCCATCTCCGCCACGGTTTTGGTCCACCAGCGATCACGCCCGCCTGTCTGCTCCCAGCTTATTTGTGCATTGGCTGACAACGGGTCGTCCGGATGGATCGACCAGCGCTCCCGCGTGGTACTGCCGGACACCAGCCCATGCTCCAGATCGCGGTTCTCGCCAGCGTCATTGAAAACCACAATGCTAACCACACCGGTGTCAGGATCGGTCTCGGTCCTTCGTGTCGATGCCGACGGTCGCAGGTTCTCGTGCCGCCAGGGTGCTGCGCCGACCGGCTTCTCGAAGCTGCATTCGTCTTGCTCGGCCAGTACTGCGCGGCACGGAAGCTGCAGCGTGCCGGCCTCAAGCGTCACGGTCGCATGCTCCGGCGCGGGCCAGATGAATGGCCAGTAGCTGGTCGAGACCGCGATCCGCAACCGGTGCCCTGCCGGAATCCGATAGGCAATCTGATCCAGCGTCAGCGTGGCCTCGAACACCTCTCCGGGCTCGAGCGGTTCCGGGGTCTCGGCCGAAACCCGGTGTGCCAGGTTGAACACGCCCATGGTGATCAGCGCCGAGCTTCCGTCCGGCCGCAGGTCGCACAACCGGACCGCCAGCTGCGCCAGCGGCTTGTCCGCGGAAGCACGGATCACCAGTTTCGGCGCACCGACGATGTCAAGCGGTTCGCCAAGCACGTCGCCATCGAAACAGGCGGATCTCAGATCATCCGGCGTCTGCTCGTCCGGCAATTCCGGCCCATAGGCAAAGGGGAAATACTCGCCGCCCTGACTGCCGCAATCGAGCGATGAACATACCGAAACAGGCGTGCTGATCGCGGCCTGCCCGAGCGTACCATCGCCAAGATCAAGCGAAAGCTTGTCGATTGCGACCGACGGCCAGTCAGTCTCGGCAATCCAGCGGCCCGGCCGCTCGTCGACCCAGCGCTGCGGTGCGATGCTGTCCATCAGCCAGGCCCGGTAACCGGGCAGGTCCTCGGCGCCATTGTCGACGCCCTTGAGCCAGTGATCCCACCAGCGTTTGGCTTCCTGGAGAAATCCGATACGCGGCTCCGGCCCGGCATAATGCGGATATTTGTGGATCCAGGGCCCGACAATGCCCTTCACCGGCGCGTCCAGATTTTCCACCAGGTTCGAAATCGTGTTGCGGTAACCGTCATGCCAGCCGCCGATGGAAAGCACCGCAGCCTCAATGGCGCTGTAGTCTTCGCACACCGAGCCATGCTTCCAGTAGTCATCCCGCGTCTGCCGCGAGATCCACTCACGCGCCAGGAACGGCATTTCTCTGAGCCGGTTGAGCCACAATTCACGCCAGCCCGGCCCCATCAACAACGGATCCGGCGGCCGCGACGAATAAGACAGCATCTGTGCCGCCCAGCCGAAATTTTCGCCCAGCAGGCAACCGCCCTTGAAATGAATGTCGTCGGCAAACCGGTCGGCGGTCGAACAGATGGTGATGATCGCCTTCAGCGCCGGCGGCCTCAGCGCCGCGACCTGCAGCGAATTGAACCCGCCCCAGGAGATCCCCATCATCCCCGCCGTGCCCGAGCACCAGGGCTGGCTCACCGCCCAGGCAATCACATCGCAGGCATCCTGCAATTCCTGCGGCGTGTATTCATCGCTCATCACCCCTTCGGAATCACCGTTGCCCCGCATGTCGACCCGCACGCAGGCATAGCCCTGCCCCGCCATCCAGGGATGGGTGATGCTGTCACGCACGATGGTGCCGTCGCGTTTGCGATAAGGCAGATGCTCCAGAATCAGCGGAACCGGATTGGCCTCGGCATCCTTCGGCATCCAGATCCGCGCCGAAAGCCGGCAGCCGTCCGGCATGATGATCGGCTGGTCCGCGATCTCGACAATTTCGCGGGCAAAATCCGTCTCCGTCTCCGGCATGAAGGATGCCATGGCATGTCTCCCCGATAGGTCACCAGCGGGGAACCTGTCACGCCGGAGCAGGAGAGCGCAATGCCCCGGCGAACAAGTTTCGACATCACCCCACAACCGATCGCCAAGCTGTCAATCGGACCGCTGCTAACTGGCGTGCAACGCGCTCACCAGGTCGCGAGGCCCGTTTCCGCGTTCGGCGATCGCATCACCCGGAAGCGAAGCAACCACCTCGATGCCCTGCCGCTCCAGTGCGCGAAACGCGGCCTCATGCTGGTCGAAAGCGATAATGCGGCCCGGCGCAACCACGACGGGGCATATGCCCGCGAGCGCCGCCGCAACCGGCTGTTCATACTGACCCGCATCCACCAGGCTGACATTGGCCGGACTGAGGCTTCTCTGCAATTCAACGAGGAACGAGAATCTGCACGGTTCGATCGCCAGAACTGCTCCGCGGTGATCGGCCCGAACGACGAAAGCACTCGCCTGATCCAGCAGCGTCCGGTCGACAAGCAGGCATTCACGGCTCAGAGGCAAGAAACAGTCATCGAGACAGTCATGCCCGCTCCCGGTCAGATCGACCCAGAACATCACACCGTCCCTGTTCTGGCGATACAGCGACGCAGCCAGCAGCGAAAGCCCCTGCACGCTGGTGTTCCGTGTCACTGCACCGACCCAGACCCGCTCACCGGGCATCGAGAGGTCCGATCCGCTTACGGGCGGGTAGCAGGTGTCGGCACCATCGGCCCCCAACCAGAACTCGAAACTCGATTGATCGAACAAGGGTGCAAAATTCAGCACCGTGGCAATCGTGATCGCCACAGCGTTGTTTTTCTGAGGATGGGATCGGCAAAGCACCACGGCGTTTTCCATCACCCGGAGCAGTCGGCGTATCCGCGTTGCCTCGGCAAGCGGTGCGATCAACCAGTCAGCGTGCCCATCTTCCCTGACAATCATGCGCTGAAGTTCCGCTGGAAGCAGGGTTGGCTGCAGGCCTTGCATCAACCACCGCGTCAGGCAGTCGGCAGGCTGCTCACTCAACCAGGACAGGACATCGCCAACACCGCCCGGCTCACTTTCCCGGAGGTCGATCCGCCGCTCGAGAATCCAGTCGCGGGCGTCGGCGAACCCCAGCGCCGAACCAAGAAGCCCGTCGAGATGCCGTACAGTCACGCCCGAGGTTTCCAGTGCTTCGACAAGGCGTTGATGCTGCTGCACGGCTTGCCGTGTCTTGCGGCCATCCGCCCCGACATCATCGGAAGGACTGCAAAGCGGCCCTTGAACCAGGGCGTCTCGCAAGACGCCGATGTCATCGACAACCGAAATCGTAGTGCCGGTTTTGCTCATGGCCTCCCCGCTCCCGGGGCCTCCCGCCCTGGTTCGTGGAATTCATGCTCGGCCGAAAGCCGGGGCCGCACATTGACGACCGTCAATGCCCCTGCAACCGGGGCACTCGCGTCACCTAGCACGCGAAAATCCGCGCCAGGACTACACCGGCACAGGCGCGTGTTCGTCGGTCAGTGGGAAGCGATCCTGTCGAGATCCTCTCGGGTTTCACCCGATTGCCTGATCAACTCCCTGGGGTTGAGCAGTTCGAAATGCTTGGCATTTATAATGCGGATAACCTTGGCTCGCGCCAGGGTCTGGATGTTGCGGCTCAAGGTCTCGGGTGTCGTTCCGAGATAATCGGCAATATCACGGCGGCTCAGCGGCACATGCACGACGAATTGCGATTGCTGCCCGCTTTCCAGATGCTGGTTTTTCGACCGCCTCGAGAACACGTACAGCAGTGTAGCGACGCGCTGCATCGTGGTGTGGCCATTGGTGATGGCCGCCCATTCGCGCACCGCGTCAAGTTCGTCGAGTTTGGCCTTGAGCATCTCGTGCTCGACCGCCGGGTGATCGGCGAGAAAGCGCTCGAAGGCCGATTTGTTCATCGCGCACAGTGTGACATCGGTCACCGCTTCGTAGGAAAACTGCGATTCCTCCGAAAATAGTCGCCCGAAAAAGTCAGATGCAAACAGCAGACCGACGATGTGGCCATCACCATTGGCCGACGCAGTGGAGAGCTTGACCACGCCTTCGACGATGATTCCGACGATGTCGCTGACATCACCTTGCGCCTGGATGACTGTCCCGCGGGCGAATTTCCGCATGTGGGAGATGCGGTTGAGCTGGACCATCGCTTCGCTTGAGGCAGCGTTGCAGACGCTGCGGTTGTGCACCACGCAATTGCTGCACTTGCCGCACAGGCAGGAGACATCGACAGCAGTGTTCATAGGCACATCCCGGCTTGATCACGGCTCCGGTCGACCGGATCGCAGTTTGCATCGCTGAACATACGCTCCCCCGTACACCCGTCTCAGTCAATCGCACAGACCATGACGCGTCAAGGATCGAAACTTGCGACCATTGATTGAAGCTTGCCAGTCATGACCACGCCTTTGCCGCCAGCCCTGCAGCGTCACCGCCATGCCGAAGACAGCACTCCCGGACTAGGCGATGGTCTCGGCCCGGCCAGCCTGCCGTCCCGAGAAGATGCAGCCCCCCAGGAAACTGCCTTCGAGCGCATTGTAGCCGTGATAGCCGCCGCCGCCAAAGCCGCTGACTTCACCGGCGGCAAACAGGCCTTCGATCCGCTCGCCCTGGGCGTTAAGAACCTGGCCGTTCAGGTCGGTCTCGAAACCGCCCAGCGTCTTGCGGGTGATGATGTGCAGCTTGACCGCAATCAGCGGACCGTTGTCGGGATCGAGAATGCGGTGCGGTCTGGCGGTCCGCATCAGCTTGTCGCCGCGGTAGTTGCGCGCAGCGTGCACAGCCATCAGCTGCGCGTCCTTGGTGAAAGGATTGTCGATCTGGCTGTCGCGGGCCACGATTTGCGCCCGCAGCTTCTCGAGGTCGATCAGATCGCCCCCCTTCTGGTTCATGCCGGCGACAAGCTCCTCCAGCGTATCGGCGACGATGAAGTCCTCGCCATGCTGCTTGAAGGCTTCCACCGCCGGCGTCGCCTGCTTGTTCAACAGCCGCTGCTGAATGACCTTGAGCCAGCTCTTGGCGGCAAAATCCGGATTCTGCTCCGAGCCCGAAAGCGCCACTTCCTTCTTCAGGATCTTCTGGGTCATTACGAACCAGGAATAATCATGGCCGGTGGATAGGATCTCGCGCAGCGTCGACAGCGTATCAAACCCCGGCAGACACGGCGGCTTCAGCCGATTGCCTTCCGCATCAAACCACATCGAGGAGGGTCCCGGCAGAATGCGGATGCCGTGATTGGGCCAGATCGGGTTCCAGTTCTTCACGCCTTCGGTGTAGTGCCACATCCGATCGGCATTGATCACCCGTCCGCCCGCGGCCTCGGTGATCGCGATCATCCGGCCGTCGACATGAGCCGGCACGCCGGCAATCATCTCGCGCGGCGGTTCGCCCAACCGGTCGCGCGGCCAGACCTTGCGCACCAGATCGAAGTTGCCGCCAATGCCGCCCGATGTCACCAGAACGCTTGGCGCGCGCAGCTCGAACTCACCGGCAATCTCGCGGCTGGTCGACTGGCCGCGCTCCTTGGCATCATCGACCAGAACCTCGCCCGACACGCCTTTGACAACATTGTTTTCGGTGATGATCTGGGAGCAGCGATGCCGGAACCTCAGTTCGATACGTCCCGCCTCCACATGGGCGCGCACACGCTTTTCAAACGGCTCCAAGGTGCCCGGGCCGACGCCCCAGGTGATGTGAAACCGCGGCACCGAATTGCCGTGCCCATCGGCAAAGGAGCCGCCGCGCTCGGCCCAGCCGACCACCGGAAACCAGCGCATGCCCATCTCGTGCAGCCAGGGCCGCATCTCGCCGGCAGCAAAATCGACATAGGCCTCCGCCCATTTGCGCGGCCAGTAATCTTCCTTGCGGTCAAACTGGGCAGACCCCATCCAGTCGCTGAGCGCCAGTTCGCGGCTGTCCCTGATCCCCATCCGCCGTTGCTCGGGCGTATCCACCAGAAACAGCCCGCCCAGCGACCAGAATGCCTGACCGCCGAGAAAATTCTCCGGCTCCTGATCGAGAACGATCGCTGTCTTCCCCCGGTCGGCAAGTTCCGCCGCGGCGACAAGCCCGGCAAGCCCACCGCCGACAATGATCACATCACAACTGTCCATCGATAATTCTCCTATGCGGCAGCCGTCTCGGCCGTTTTCATTCTGCGAAGCCACAGGATAAACGGTGCCGAGACCGCATACATCAAAATTCCGTACACCGCCGCGGGCAGCGCGTAGGCCGAAAATCCTGCCTCATAGCCGCCGAGCAGAGCTGCCACGGTGATCCCGAGTGTCGAGTTCTGGATCCCGGTTTCAACTGCAATCGTCTTGACCTGCGTGAGCGGCACGCCGGCCAGCCGCGCCACGCCATAACCGATCGCCAGCAGCAGGACGATCAGGCTCACCAGCGACGGCGCAAGCAGCGGCAGATTGGTAACAAATGCATCCCAATTGACCACCACAGCAAGCCCGACAATGAAGACGAACAAACCGTTGGCGACCTGCGCCACAAAGGGTGCGATGCGATTGGTTAGCCCCGGCGCCAGATGGTGAAGCGTCAACCCGATCAGGATCGGAACCGTCGTCAGCAGGAACAACTGCACCGCGATTCCCCCGATATTGACCGGCTCTGCCGCAGCCCCACTGAAATAGCCGATCGAAAGCGCCAGCAGCGGCGGCACGGTGATCATGCTGGCCAGACTGATGGCCGCCGTCAGCGACACCGACAGCGCCACATCTCCCCTGGCCAGCCGGGTCAGGATATTGCTGGTCACCCCGCCGGGACAGAAAGCCAGGATCATGAAACCGACGGCGAGTTCGGGCCCAAGCCCGAAGGCGAGCACCAGAAGGAAAGTGACAATCGGCAGCAGCACAACCTGATTGAGCGCGCCGATGACAAATGCATAGGGTTGCTTCGCGACCCGCGCAAAGTCTGCAACCGTCAGCCCCAACCCCAGCGAAAACATGATGAACGCCAGCCCCAACGGCAGCACCACCCCCACAACAACACCCATTATCCCCTCCCGTTGCCGACAGTGAAAACACGGTCGCCCGGTCTGGCCCTCCTCGCCATCCCGTGCACCCAAGCTCGGCATTGCTGCGACGGGACCACAAAATTCCGACCATGTCGATGCCAAGAGCGAGATGACGTAGACCTATTCCACGGAAGAATCCGAAGCCGTCGCCGGGCCTCAAATGCTCTTGATCATCTGATTGGCTGCAAAGGTGGTCCGGAAGAACCCGGCCTTCAGTCCGCGCAGGGCTTCCGGCTTCACGCCCGTCACCGGCAGGGGCAGATCCGTCTCGTCTCCGCCCGCCAGCAGCTCGGCAATCGCCTTGCCGAAAATCGTGCCCGGAGCGATACCGCGGCCATTGTAGCCGATTGGCGTGTAGAGGCCTTCAGCCAGCCGGTGTATCCGCGGAATATGGTCTGCTGTCATCGCAATTTGCCCATGCCAGCTTTTCTCGAACGCCACGGGCCCGAGCTGCGGGAACAGGCGCTTGAGCTGCCGCGCCGCCCAGCGCTCCGACAGACCGCTTTCGCCACCGATCACCGAGCCCATCGAGCCAATGACGAGCCGGTCCGCCGCATCGCGCCTGAGCGAGAACATGATCTTTCCGGTGTCCCACACTCCCTGCCGTTCGGGCAGTATTGAAGCCACCCGCTCCCCCAGTGGCACCGTAGCGACCTGGAAATAGTTGATCGGCACGAAGCTGTCGCGCAGGCCCGGCCACAACCCATCGGTGTAGGCATTGGTGGCAAGAACCACCGATCTCGCGCTGACGCAGCTGTTGCCGGACTGCAGCTGCCAGCCATCCCCGGCCCGGCTCAGACTGGTCACCGGCACGCCGGTGTGAATGCGTGCGCCAGCTGCCTTGGCCGCGCGGGCGAGACCGCGGACATAACCCATCGGGTTGATGGTGCCGGCTCGCATGTCGAGCAAACCGCCATGAAAAGCTTCCGAGCCGATCCTTTCACAGGCCTGCTCTCGCGACAGCAGCGAAACCGGGGCACCCAGCCGGCGCCACTCTTCTGCACGCCGCGCCAGATCCCTGTAGCCGCTTGGCGAATGCGCCGCGTGGATGGTTCCGGTCCGGGTCAGTTCACAGCGAATCTGGTACTTTTCGATCAGCGACATCACGTAGTCGGGGCCATTGCCGAGCACCTCGACCAGACGGGCGCCGCGCTCCTCGCCGAAATGCGCCCGCACATCCTGCGGCGGCAACCAGAGCCCGGCATTGACCAGCCCGACATTGCGCCCCGACCCGCCATGGCCGATCTGCCTGGCTTCCAGAACACAGACGTCGAGCCCCCTCGATGCAGCATGTAGCGCGGTCGACAGGCCGGTGAACCCGCCGCCGACCACGGCGATTTCGGTCACCACATCCGTCGTCAGGGGAGCCACAAGGTCAGCTTCTGCAGCGGTCTGGTCCCACAGCGAAAATGACGATGAATGTGGCATGGCTGCAGGTCCCGATTGCCGAAATTGCCAGGCTGTTTCACGCTGGAAACAACATCTGGTGGAACAAGTGTTGAACCAAGCCTCCGGATACGTCAATCATGGATGTGAGACAGATCGCAGTGTGGATATACCAGCTCATGGCAAGGACAATCACCCCCGTCGCAGACCTCGTTGCCGCAGCGCGCGCACGGGTCGAAGAGATTGAAACAGCCGCCGCGATCGCGATGGTCGATGATCCGGATGTAGTCATTGTCGATCTGCGTGATGTTCGCGAACGGCAGCGCTCGGGCTACATACCCGGCAGTTTCCATTGCCCGCGCGGCATGGTCGAGTTCTGGGTCGATCCGCAAAGCCCCTACTACTAGGAGGTTTTCGGGCAGGACAAGAAATTCGTCTTCCATTGCGCCTCGGGCTGGCGCTCGGCGCTGACCACGGCAACGCTGAACGACATGGGTTTCGACGCGGCTCACCTGAAGGAAGGCTTCTCGACCTGGGAGGCCCAGGGCGGGCCGGTCGAATTCCCGTCGGAACACAAACCGTAGCAGGTCGTGCCGTCTTCAGTCCCGGGCGCCTGCGTCAGGAAAATTCAAGATCCTCGTAGATCTTCCACTTGAGGTTCTCGGCTTCGAGGAAATCGATCGAGTGAACCACCGTGCTGTTGTAGCCAAGGAAACAGACATTGTAGTTGGGCGCCAGATCGCCATAGCCCATCCGGTTGATCTGGCCTGAAAAATCCGGCCAGCAGACATGGTTGGTCGAGCGCGGCGCCGAATAGGGCACGCCGGAAACCGCCCCGCTCAGCGTGTAATGGCAGTGGCCGAAAAACACATGCGCAGCGGTGTCGTTGTACTCGCGCAGCAGCGATTGAAAGGCGCGTTCGTCGATAAGCCCGATGATATCGGCATTGGCCACATGCACCCGCACCGGATTGTGGTGCATGAACAAATAGGCTTTCTGTCCCCTGGCGCGCGCCTGATCCAGCACCTCTTTCAGCCAGGCCATGCGGCTTTCGCAATAGCGCCCGCTGTGCCGTCCCTGATCGACCGTGTCCATATAGACAAACACGCCTGCAGGCGTCTCTTCTGTCCACTGAACAAAACCCGCGTCATCGCGCGACGTCTCGGGAAAGACCGAAGCAAACATCTCGCGATTGTCGTGATTGCCAATCATCAGCCGCGGCTCGAGCTTGCCCTTGAGCGAACTGGCCTTGAGGATTTCCGCGAGTTCGCGGTAGCTTTCCTCCAGGCCGTAATGGGTCAGGTCTCCGGTGATCACCACCCGCTCGGCGTCCTGGTCATGCGCCTCCACATAGGCCAGGCATTTCTTGAAGTTGGCGATGGAATCAAGCCCGAGAATCGGGTCGCCATTGATATGAATGTCTGAAATATGCACCAGCTTCATGGCGCCCTCCGCTGCAAATCTGCCTGTGACTATCGCGCTCGCATTTCCCGCGTGTGACAGTCTGTCGGGAAACCACATTTCATCGCCCGGGAACTCAAGGTCAAACGAAAAACGCCGCGCCCTGATCCCGAACGGGAACGAAGCGCGGCGTCGGTGCTCATGGTGACTGTCTCCGCCCCGTATATTTGGAGCAGGACAGCCAGCCGGAAAGCGGTGGTTACAGCATGTCGAGGTTGATGCCGACGGTGATCGCCCCGATCGGCTCACCGGTTTCGGGATCGGAGATGGTCACACTGGCCTGCGACTGCAGCGCCTGGGTGGATTCATCTTCTTCCACTTCGTCGACGAACACCACGCCGGCGCCCTCACCATAGGTCTTCTGCCATTTGGCTTCGTCGCCCTGCCAGTAATCGGAGGTCACGTCGCTCTGGCCGACATTGAGGCCCTTGGCGTCCATGACGAACATCTCGGTGATCATGCCCTGGCTGCCGTCTTTCTTTTCCATCAGGAACTTCGAAAGTTCCCGCGCCAGAACCTCGTTGACGAAAGGCTTGTCGGAGGCGGTTGCCTGGGCACGCCATTCCTTGTCGAGCTTGTCGATTGCAGCAGAATCGAGATCGGCAGTCTTGGCATTCTGTTCCTTGATCGCGCCGACGACGACGGGGTCGGTCAACCAGCCTTCGACATTCTCGCTGACGAATTCCTTCACCGGCGCAACATGGGCGCCTTCAGCCATGGCCGAGACAGGGGCAAGGGCGAGCACGCCGGCAGCAAGCATGACTGATGCAAGATTCATGGTTTTCATGGGGTTCTTCTCCTCGTTTGAAGTGGATCGCGACCATTGGCGGTCGTTTCTGGTAACAGTCGGCAGACCTAGAATTCCTCCCAGCTGTCGGTGCTCGGAGCGAGCGCCGCATTGCCTTGGGTCTGGTACTGTGGCTGGGCAGCAACCCGCGGCGCGGGCGCATGCCGGGTCTCAGGCACTGGCGCAGGCTGCGAGGCGCGTGCATGGGATGCGGGCGCCGTCAGCCTGAACGACGTCACCACATCGGCAAGGCGCTGACACTCTCCGGCAAGCTTCTGCGACGACGCGTTGCTGTCTTGAACCATGGCCGCATTCTTCTGGGTCATGGTGTCCATCTCGTTGATCGCGGTGTTGACCTGCGACAGACCTGTGGACTGTTCGCGCGACGCACGCGAGATCGCGTCGATCTTCTGGGCAACTTCGACAATCTGCTTTTCGATCTGCTCGATTGATTGCCCGGTCCTGTTGACCAGATCGACGCCGTTGCTGACCTGGGTGCCGCTTTCCTCGATCAGATCCTTGATCTCCTTGGCGGCATTGGCCGAGCGGCCCGCCAGATCCCGCACTTCCTGTGCAACCACCGCAAAGCCCTTGCCGGCTTCACCGGCCCGTGCGGCTTCGACCCCGGCATTGAGCGCGAGAAGGTTGGTCTGGAAGGCGATGTCGTCAATCACCTTGAGAATCTGCGCGATCTTTGTAGAGGATTCCTCGATCCCGCCCATCGCGGTTATCGCCGACCGGACAATCTCGGACGAGGAGGTAGCAGCGTCGCGCGTCGAGCCAACGAGATCTCCGGCCTCGGTGGCCTGCTCGGACGAGCCTTTCACGGTCGAAGTGATCTCATCCAGTGCTGCTGCGGTCTGCTCCAGTGCGGCCGCCTGCTGCTCGGTGCGCCTGGCCAGCTCGTCGGTGGAACTGCCGAGACTGTCGGAAGCCTGCTTGACGGCAAGCTGGGCGCTGTCGATGGTGCCGACGGTCTGCTCCAGCGCCGACAAGGCGCGGTTGAAGTTTTCCTGGAGTGCTGCGAATTCGCCGCCAAGGTCGGGAACACGCGCCGTCAGGTCTCCGGAAGCCAGCTTTTCAAGCGCCGCCCCCAGTTCTTCGACCACCTTGCGCTGCGCCAGCGACGAGCGTTCGCTCTCGCTCATGTTGGCCTGCCGCTCCGCATCAAGCTGTTCACGCTGGCGCACCATCTCGGCATCGGCATCGAGCTTCATTTGCGCCGCGTCGCAGAATTCCGTCAGGGCCCGCGCCACGACACCGATCTCGTCGCCCTTGTCGGCATGCGGGATCGGCGCAGTGATGTCACCGGCCTGAAGCTCTCCGATCCGCCGATTGACATCGGCCAGCGGCCTGCCCACGAATTTGCGCATGGCAAACAACAGGATGGTTACGGCCACGATCAGAACAACGAGCTGCGACACCAGTGCCTTGAGCGCAAATTCACGGGCCGACATCGCGATGTCGGCAGTCGACCAGACGGTCTTGATCTGCCCGAGGGAAACACCATCCTTGCCCGCCGGCAGGGGCGCAGAAACCACGACGGTGTCCGCTGTTTCCTCGAATTTCGCCTGTGCCATCTCGCCGGGATTGGATCCCAGCACACGCGCCAGCGAGGAGGCAGGTTTCTCCGAACGGGTCCAGACGTCCACCTGGTCACCGGCCTGGTTGAAGGCCGTGAAGCCGACAAGGGCAAGCTTCGGGTCATTCTGGAAAATCTCGTAGGCTGAACGGATGGCCTCGGTCTTGCCCCACTTCACCCCGCCGGCAGCCTGGGCACCGATCTGGGCCGTATCCTTGAGCCAGTTCCGTTCGGCCATCTCCATCTGGCTTGCGCCTGACATCTGCGAGATGACGAAGCTGGTAACGGCAAGTCCAAACAAGTTGATCAGGATAACCGTGATAGCAATTTTTTGCGTTATGCTACGCGAAGGCCCATTAACCTTCGCAGCAAGGCCCCTTGCCAGATTGAACCCCATGTAAAACCCCTCCACGATCGCATAAGCCATTTCCCAGGTGTGCAATCATTGCGGGTGAACAGACATCATGCCTGCCGCTTGGCCTTGAACTTCATGAGTTCAGACTGTTCTCAACTGGTTTAATTACCATTAATTCTTAGGGGGTGAATATTGGCAAAAATGTACAGATTCTGAACATTCTTACTCACTTTTTCGCACAACAGGCATTCGCGGCCCGACCGCATGACCCATCCGGGGACACCGAACCAGGCTGACCGGGTTGTTTGTGACAGTCACACTGTCTAGTCATCAGTGGACAATTGGGGTCCGCCGATACGGGCAAGAGGCGAACATGACGAAGAAGAAGATCAGAAAAATCTACGACGCGCTGATCGAAGGCGCTTATCAGGGTTTGTCCGACGTTGAATTGCACGATTATGTCTTCGAGCAGTGTCCGAAGGCGAACAGCAAGCGGCTGGTCCGCGCCGCCCTGCTGGCGCTCAGCGATCCCCACGTTCAGGATCGGAATGTCCTCAATGTGATCTATGCCCTTGCCATCAAGCACCGCCTCGATGGCGGTCCGGACAGTGACGAGGATGATATCTGAACCCCGGCTTGCACCCTGCCCTCAGAGCAAGTCTTTCCGTCCCCCGGATGGGCAGGCTCGCTGAGAGGATTCAGCTCGTTGCCACTTCGGAGACGACCCGCGTCATGTAGGTGACAAGCGCTGACCCCGCAGCTTCGATCTCGCCGGAATTGTCGATGGTCACGTCCGCCTTGAACCCTGCTTCCAGCTCCGAGGCGCGTCGCAGCCTGGCCTCTATCTCCGCGGCGCTTTCGCGCCCCCTCGCCTCGAGCCGCTTCGCCAGGATACCCGGTTCCACTCTGATTTCCACCGCTATGGCACTGGGAAACACCTGCCGGATAATGCTCCATGCTCCTCGTGATCCGTTGACAATGGCGAGACGGCCTCCGCCCAGATGCGGTTCGATGGAGCGTGGCAGGCCGTAGCGCAAGCCGTTGGCAGCCCAGGTCAGCGAAAACTGCCCCTCGTCAATGGCTGCATCGAACTCGGCATCACTCATGGCAATGTGGTCTTCATGCCCCGCATCCGCAGGCCGCGTGATCGCGCGTTTGACAAACAGCACATCCGACCTGTCGCCAAATTCGTTGCGTGCATAGGACATCAGCGTGTCCTTGCCCGAGCCGCTCGGCCCCAGCACCACAATCAGCGGACCAGGCGCGGCGATTTTCCGGCTCTCGGAAACCTGCATCAGGCGACCCGCTCGCCCTGCCGCCAGACCGCCCGTACCACAGGAACCCCGCTCTCGCGGCGCACCCGGACCAGGTCCGCGCGCTTGCCGGCAGCAAGGCTGCCGCGGTCATCAAGACCGACTGTTTTGGCAGGCGTTGCCGTGACCAGCCGGATTGCCGACGCCAGGTCGAGCTCGTCGATGGCATCGGCCAGCACGAAGGGCGCATGGATCAGGCTGAACGGGACGTAATCCGACGACAGCACGTCCAGAACACCGGCCCGGGCCAGATCGGTCGCGGCGATATTGCCCGAGTGAGAGCCGCCCCGCACCACGTTTGGCGCGCCCATCAGCACGCTCATGCCGGCCTTGTGAGAGGCCTGCGCCGCCTCGATGCTTGTGGGAAATTCCGCCAGCCTGACACCGAAACCGATGGCTTCCTCGACGTGATCGAGCGTCGCATCATCATGGCTGGCAACCGTGATGCCGCGTTCCGCACAGGCGCTTGCGATAGCCTTGCGGTGCGTATCGGAATATTGAGCCGAGGATTCCTGCCGTCGAGTGACGAAATGCGCAAAGGCCTCATCCGACAGGCCGCGCTTGGTCTTGTAGTAGAGCGTGTACTGCTCCATGGTCTGAAACTGACGCTGACCCGGCGCATGGTCCATCAGCGAAGCCAGCCGCACCTGTCCATCCGTTTTGAAATCGGCGAAGTGATCGAGCACATCGGCAGCCGACACCTCGCAGCGCAGGTGAATGAGGTGATCGGCGCGCAGCCGGTTTTCCGCCCGCGCTTGTGCCAGGGCATCGGCAATCGCCCGCATTTCCCCGACCCGGAAACCGTCATCCTCGTCCGATCCCAGCCGCAGGCAATCGAACACCGTGGTGATGCCGGAGGACGCAATCTGCGCGTCATGCGACTGGATTGCCGAGATCGCGTTCCAGCGCACCCCGGGCCGCGGTGAATAATGCGATTCCAGGTGATCGGTATGAAGCTCGACCAGGCCAGGCAGGATGTAGTCGCCGTCCATGTCCACGCCCGCAGCGGACCGGCTGTCTGCGAGCTCTGTAATCACTCCGTCCCGGACAACCAGGCTTCCCTCCACGATCCGGTCTTCGAGCACGAGCCGTGCATTCGTCAAAATGGTCTCAGAGGTCATTCAGGCAGTCTTTCTGTGCTGGTTGAGCGCAAGCGGCGCCCGGCTGTGAATTGTAAATGGCGCACCCGGTTCAGGCTCGACAAAAAGGCTGAGCGCCCGGACCGCAACCGGCCCGGCCAGAGCCGGTGCAAAATGGTGCCGAGCGGCTTTTTCGACCCGCGCAATGTCTGCGTCGGGTAGCCGTGTCGTCAACGTCATGTGAAAGCGGAACTGGTCAAAGACGTAAGGATAGCCCCAGCGCATCAGATGCCTGAGCTGCGCCGATGACAGCGAATCCGGATTGCGGCGTTCGATCTCCCGCTCGGAAAGCTCTGCGCGCAGCGGTTCGAACGCTTCCACCACCGAATTGGCAAATGCGTTGAGCTGAGGCGCGGCCTCGCCGGGTACCAGCGCGATGAATCCGTCAAGTTGGCCCACCACCAGCGACGGGATGTCGAAGGCAACCGTCTGCGACGCAAAATCCTCGAGTGCCGCCACCAGATCGGCCTCGCGCACCCCTTCGGCCAGACGAAACGGCGCCTTCAGCGTCGCATGAAACCCGTAACGGCGCGCCGGACCGGTAATCGAGGCAAGTTCGCTTGCGCCGAGCCCGTCAAGATCGGGATGCAGCACCGGCTTGCCGCTCTGCGCGTCACGCCCTATCCAGCTGGCTGCAAGTCCTCCAAACAGCGAAGCGGGATCCGGCGAAAAATAAAGTGCGTATCTCATGATTGTCCCGTTCGTCCAATCAGGCGACTTCTGAGCCAGCCCGACAGCGTATCCATCGCCATCACCATAAGGATGATCAGCACGATGTAATAGCTCACCTCTTCCCAATCCTTTTGCGTGGAAATGGCCTGGGTCAGCAAAAGCCCGATTCCGCCGCCGACGATCGCACCGATCACCGTCGCGCTGCGGGTATTGGACTCGAGATAGTACAGGACCTGGCTCAGGAATACCGGCGTCACCTGCGGAATGACACCGAAGCGCGCCTGCTGGATCCGCGACGCACCGGTCGACTGGACACCTTCAACCTGCTTGTTGTCGATGTTTTCAAGGGCCTCCGAGAAGGTCTTGCCAAATGTCCCGGTATCAGTGAACAGGATCGCCAGCGCACCCGTAAGCGGCCCCGGACCGAAGGCCCGCGACAGGATAATTGTCCAGATCAGCCCGTCGACGCCACGCAGGAAATCGAAAAACCGGCGCAACAGGAACAACAGCGGCTGCGAGGGCGAAAAGTTCGCCGCCGCAAAGAACGCCAGAGGCAGCGCGATGATCGCCGCGCCCATGGTGCCGAGAAATGCCATCAGCACGGTTTCGAACAAGGCCCAGGCCACGTCGCCGTGCCGCCACATCGCGTTGGTCCAGAAGTCATGAACCATCGCAGCGATGTTGGTCTGATCCGGATAGGCCCGTTCGCCAACCGTCGCCAGGCTGACAAGCTCGAAGAACGATTTGCCAAAGAATGGACTGTCGAGCGTGAAGAAGAACAGCTCCCATCCGGCCTGGTACTTGAACACTTCCGTGCGGTTTCGGGTGTAGCTGAAACGCCCTTGTTCGGTGGTCACCGAGATCCGCGTGTTCGACGCATTGATCCAGTCAGGCACCGTGTCATCAGGCAGGTCAAGCATGAGCTTGCCGGCCACCGGGGCAATGTCGATCACGCCGTAGCCCGGGAACGTGTAGCGGGCACCATCGGCGTCAAAGACAACCACATGGCCTTTATCAAGGTCGATACGGGTAACACCGTCATCCATGGTGACCCAATCGGGCAACATGCCTTCCGGGTACCGGCCCTTGTTCTCGCCTTCGATGGCAACCGTCACTTCGTTGTTGCGGTTGTCGCGCGTCACATGGGTCTTGTGCGACCAGAAATCAGAAATCAGAATCGCCGCATTATCGAGCCGGGCGCGCGATGCGATACCGGCAACATCAAAGGAAACGAACACATAGGCAAAATAGACGAGGATGAGCGCCGGCACGCCGAATGCGACCAGCTTTCTTCGGTTGAACTGCCTGAGCACATCACCACGCAGATCGGATTCGGGAAACATTGCCATGTCGGAAGAAGTCATGTCAGTGCCCCTTTACCAGACGGTTGCGATACCGGCTCGACAGTTGATCGAAGAACACGATGGTCAGGAACAGCAGGATGAAGATCGCCACAACCTGGTCGTATTTTCCCTGCCCCCACTGCATCGCCAGCCTCAGGTCGTGCCCGATCCCGCCCGACCCGACAAAGCCGAGAATGGCGGAAGCGCGTATATTGATCTCAAACCGCAGCAGCGCATAGGACAACCAGTTCGGAGCAACTTGCGGGATCACCCCGAGCCACATTTTCTGGGTCCAGCTTGCACCGACCGAAGACAGTCCCTCGACCGGTTTCAGATCGGTATTCTCGGCCACTTCCGAAAACAGCTTCCCCAGTGCACCGGCGGTATGAAACGCGATGGCAATCATGGCCGGCACCGGGCCGCCGCCAAGAATGAAGATCAGCACCAGCGCGATGACAATTTCGGGGATAGCACGCATGCCGTCCATCATGCGGCGGAACACCGGGATCAGTCGCGGCCAGCGCGCCAGTCCCCGGGTCGAAAGCAGCGCCAGAACGACGGCGACGACAGCACCGACAAGCGTGGAGACCGCTGCAATGTTCAGCGTCTCGACCAACGATGGCAGGAACTCCACCAGCAGCCCGGGAAGGTTGGCTGCCTTCTCGATACCTTCAGACAGCACTTCGGAAGGAAACTGGAAAATATTGGAGATACCATCCCAGAAACCGCCGGCATTGCGCGAGTCGGCGAGATAGAAACCAGAGGCCATCATCGAGATGAAAATGACCAGAATGATCCCGCCATACATCTGCTTCTGGCGGGCCATCGCCAGATAATTGTCGCGAATGGTGACCGATGCGGCAGCCATACCGGGATGTGTCGCTGTATCGCTCATCGGCGGGGACCTTTCCGGAAAAACAAATGCGGGGAGCCCGACGGCTCCCCGCAATAGAGTGGCGGGACCTTAGTTGGTCTTGGCCTTGCGGACGGCGACAATCGTCTCGTAGGCTTCATGGGTGATCGGGGTGAAGCCCAAGGTGTCGCCTGCGGCCATGTTGTAGGCGCACTGCTTGTCATTGTCGTAAAGCTCTGCCAGGAAGGTCGTGACCTTCTGCTTGACGTCGGCAGGCAGCGCCCGGCGCAGAACAATCGGGCCTTCCGGGATTTCCTTGGACTTCCAGATCTGGACCAGGTCGTTCATGTCAACGATGCCCGAGTCGACAGCCTTGCGCAGCGCGCCCGAATTGTAGCCGTCTTCCCAGTTGCCCTGGCCGTCGGCCCAGGTCACGCCGCCGTCAACTTCACCATTGTTGACCGCAACGATGGTCTGCTCGTGACCACCGGTGAACTTCACTTCCTTGAAATAGTCGCCGCTCTCCATGGTCGCGCCGATTTCCTGAGGGATTTCGATCGAAGGGATCAGGTAGCCCGACGTCGAGTTCGGATCGCCAAAACCAAAGGTCTTGCCCTTCATGTCGGCCAGCGAAGTGATACCCTTGTCCTTGCGGGCAAAACCGATCGAATGATAGCCGACCGAACCGTCGAGATTGGTCTTGACCAGCACGACGTCAACGGCTTCCGGATCTGTCAGGTAGGTCTTGGCATAGGCTGAAGCGCCGAGCCATGCCATGTCGATGGTGCCGCCGAGCAGCCCCTGGATCACGCCATCGTAGTCAGCCGGGGTAAAGATCTTGGTTTCGACGCCGAGCAGATCCTGCACATAGGAACGAACGCATTCGTTCGATGTCATGCGGTCCTGGGCGTTTTCACCGCCAAGCACGCCGATGCGGAATTCGCTGATGGTGTCCTGGGCAAACGCGCTTGTCGACAGAAGAGCGACTGTGGCAGCCGCAAGAATGGTCTTCATCATGGTGTTATCTCCGTTTGTAGGTTGGCAGTCTGAGGTATGAGAGTTTCGGGTCCCGGATGAGATCCTTGCAAGGCAGGGATCAGCCTGCAGTAGTCAGGCAGTCTCCAGCACCACTTCGCCCGCGGCATTGGTCTTGACCTTCACATCGGCCGCGCGTCCGCGTGCGTTCAGGCTGGTGGAGGTCATGGCTTCCGAGATTTCAGCGCCATCGGCGCCCGCGCCATAGATCTCGCGCACCGCATCGGTGGTCAGTTCATCCGGCTTTCCGTCGAAAACCACTCTGCCCTGCGCCATGCCGATGATACGCTCGCAATAGTTCCGCGCGGTATCGAGCGTGTGCAGGTTGGTCACCACGGTGATGCCTTCACGCTCATTGATGTCCTTGAGCGCATCCATGACAATCTGGGCATTGAGTGGATCGAGCGATGCGATCGGCTCGTCAGCAAGTACGAGTTTCGGTGACTGCATCAGCGCACGGGCGATGGCGACCCGCTGCTGCTGTCCACCGGACAAGGCTTCGGCGCGTTTGGTGGCATTTTCAGCCACCCCGAGCCGCTCCAGGATCGAGATCGCGCGCAGAATGTCTTCGCGCGGGAACAGGTTGAACATGGTCGCAAATGTCGAGCGCATGTTCAGCGTCCCGTGCAGCACGTTGGACACCACATCAAGCCGCGGCACCAGATTGAACTGCTGGAAGATCATCGCGCAATCGCGCTGCCAATTGCGCAGCTCACGGCCGGAAAGCGACGAGACCGGCTTGCCCGAATGTGTAATCACACCATCGCTCACCCCAGTCAGCCGGTTGATCATGCGCAACAGCGTCGATTTGCCTGCGCCCGAGCGTCCGATGACACCAACCATCTGCCCTTCCGGGATCGACAGGGAAACTGCATCAACTGCGGTGTTGGGCCCGAAACGGCGGGTCACTTTGGACAGTTCAAGCATCGAGAAACCCCTGACATCATCGTCGGATCTTGTTGTTTTCGAGGTTTGGACTAGCCCAGCCATGTGAAAGCGCGATGTCGGTTTGGTGTCAGATTTGTAACGATCCACATCCCCCGCCAACCGGCCCGCAATTTCAGGCAGAATCCCTTGCAATTCAGGCCTTGCGCTCGGCTGCCAGCCGTGGCCCTATGGCCGCGTCTGGTGCCTGCAAACGCGGGAGAATCGGGAATTCGGTGAAAAGCCGGAACGTGCCCAACGCTGTGAAGGAGATGGTCTGCGCAACATGCCACTGGGAACTTATCCGGGAAGGCGCGCAAACCAGATGATCCGAAGTCAGAAGACCGGCCAGATGTCATAGCCTTGCCGCGCATGGACAGCGCTGCGGGTTTCACGGATTGTTGGGGATCAAACAATGCCGAAGACATCTGCGCTAGCGCAAGCCGCCGGCTTTTCTGCGTCCGAGCGCGACGCAGTCTACAAGGCCATCTTCACCCGCCGCGACGTGCGCGACCAGTTCCTGCCCAAGTCGGTTCCTGAAGATGTCACGAGACGGCTGCTCGAAGCCGCCCATCACGCGCCCTCGGTGGGTTTCATGCAGCCATGGAATTTCATCACCATCCGCAGCCAGAAGGTGCGCGACAGGGTTGCCGATGCCTTTGGCCGGGCCAATGACGAAGCCGCGAAGATGTTCCCGCAAGAACAGCAATCCAGTTACAAGGCGCTCAAGCTCGAAGGCATCCGCAAGGCGCCGCTCAACATCTGCGTCACCTGTGACCGCAACCGCGGCGGTGATGTGGTTCTGGGGCGAACCCACAATCAAAGCATGGATCTCTACTCCACCGTCTGCGCGGTGCAGAACCTGTGGCTTGCCGCGCGCGCCGAAGGCATCGGCATGGGCTGGGTCAGCATCTTCCACGATGCCGACCTCAAGGCCATTCTCGGCATTCCCGACCGGATCGAGATCGTCGCCTATCTCTGTCTGGGATATGTCGATGAGCTCTATGAGCGGCCCGAGCTGGAGGTCAAGGGCTGGAACCGCAGACTGTCGCTGGAGGATCTGATCTTCGAGGAGAGCTGGAAAGGCGGGGCTTAACCGCCGTGCCGCTCGAGAAATTCTTCGGCCGAGAGCGAGCGGAAATCCTGAAGCGCTGAATGCAGCTTCTCATGTTCCCAGTCCCACCAGGCGAGTTCATCGAGGCGGCTGGCGATCGCGTCAGAGAACCTCTGCCGGATCGTTCGCGCCGGCACGCCGACGGCGATGGCGAAATCGGCGACGTCCTTTGTCACCACCGCATTGGCGCCGATGCTGGCGCCATTGCCGATGGTCACACCCGGCATCACCACGGCGCCATGGCCGATCCAGGTGTCGTGCCCGATCGTGATCCCCTGCCCGGCGCGCCAGTCAAAGAAATCCTGGTCGTCGCTTTCGCCATCGAAATACCAGGCCGAGCGATAGCTGAAATGATGCAACGACGCCCGCTCCATCGGGTGCATGCTGGCGTAGATCCGCACATGCGATGCAATGTTGGCGAACTTGCCGATGGTCGCATAGGCAATCTGGGTGTTCTCGACACAGTAGGAATAGTCACCCATGGTCGAATGCGCCACGGTGCAATTGGCACCGACTTCGGTGTAGCGTCCAAGCGTCGAGTCCACAATTTTGGCGCTGTCATGCACCAGCGGTGTGTCACCAAGCCGGGTCATGCCGCCGACTTTCCTGCAGCAAATCCCGACACGTCGATCACATCGTCGGCCACCGCATGGCGCACATCATGATCGTGGAAGATCCCGAGCAGTGCAGCACCATCCGCTTTCTTGCGCGCGATCAGATCGATGACCACTTCACGGTTGGCCGCATCCAGCGACGCGGTCGGCTCATCAAGCAGCAGGATCGGATGGTCGGTGATGAAGCCGCGGGCGATGTTGACCCGCTGCTGCTCACCACCCGAAAAAGTCGCCGGCGGCAGTGACCAGAGTTTTTCCGGCAGATTGAGTTCAGCAAACAGATCCCGCGCCCGCTTATGCGCGGCTTCCTGCGCCACGCCCCGGATCATCAGCGGTTCCGCTGCAACATCCAGCGCCGACACTCGCGGAACGGCTCGCAGGAACTGGCTGACATAGCCGATCGTGTCGCGCCGGATTTCCAGCACCAGACGCGGATCGGCGCTGGCAATGTCGACATGACGGCCGTGGTGGCTCACCAGGATCTGGCCGCTGTCGCAGCCGTAATTGCCGTAAAGCATCTTCAGGATCGAGCTCTTGCCGACGCCCGACGGGCCGCCAAGCACCGCGCAGGATCCGGCTTTCAGCGAGAACGACACATTGGCAACGACAGGCAGCTCGACGCCGCCGCGCATGTGCATGATGAAGGTTTTTTTCACTTCCGAAGCAACGAGGAGCGTGTTCATCATTCAGACCTGCAGGATGGAGGAAACGAGAAGCTGGGTATAGGGCGCACGCGGATCATCAAGCACCCGGTCGGTAAGACCAGCCTCGATCACCCTGCCCTCCTTCATAACGATCATCCGGTCCGACAGCAGCCGCGCCACCGCCAGATCGTGAGTGACCACGACCACGGCAAGACCGAGATCGGAAACCAGTCCACGCAAGAGATCGAGAAGCCTTGCCTGCACAGAGACATCAAGCCCGCCCGTCGGCTCATCCATGAACACCAGCCGCGGCTCGGTCACCAGGTTGCGCGCGATCTGCAGCCGCTGCCGCATGCCGCCGGAGAAGGTGCGCGGCTGATCGTCGACGCGGTCCTCCCCGATCTCGACGCGCGACAGCCATTCGATCGCCGTGTTGCGGATATTGCCGTAGTGCCGGTTGCCCACCGCCATCAGCCGCTCGCCGACATTGGCGCCGGCCGACACCGTCATCCGCAGGCCATCGATCGGGTTCTGGTGCACGAAACCCCAGTCGGTCCGCATCAGGTAGCGCCGCTCGGCTTCCGCCATCTTGTAGATATCGGCGCTCGCGCCGTCGCGCATCCGGTAGTGAACCGTGCCGCAGGTGGGCGTCATCCGCGAGGAAATGCAATTGAGCAGCGTCGTCTTGCCGGAGCCGGATTCGCCGACAATCGCCAGCACTTCGCCTGGCCACAGGTCGAAGCTGACATCGGCACAGCCGATGCGGCTGCCGTAGACGCGGGTGAGCTGGTTCACGCTCAAAAGCGGTTTGGATGCAGCTGGAGCGATCTCGTCGGCTGGGGCGTCCAGTGTCTCGGAAAGGCTCATCACATCGCCTCCTTTCGGGTAGTGGCTTCAGCGCCAAGCCCAGGCTCATCGCCGAGCAGAGCGCCGCGGTGACCGTCCGCCCGGCGGCTTTCGCAGTAATGGGTGTCGGAGCAGACGAACATGCGCCCGCCCTTGTCGTCGAGCACCACCTCGTCGAGATAGACCTGCTCCGCGCCGCACATGGCACAGGGCTGATCGAAATGCTGGATCTCGAACGGGTGATCCTCAAAGTCGAGACTGACCACTTCCGTGTGCGGCGGGATCGCGTAGATCCGCTTCTCACGGCCGGCGCCGAACAGTTGCAGCGCTTCCGAGCGGTGCATTTTCGGATTGTCGAATTTCGGTGTCGGCGACGGGTCCATCACGTAGCGCCCCTCGACCTTGACCGGATAGGCGTAAGTTGTGGCGATGTGGCCGTTGCGGGCAATGTCCTCGTAAAGCTTGACATGCATCAGGCCATATTCCTCAAGCGCATGCATCTTGCGGGTTTCGGTCTCGCGCGGCTCGAGAAAACGCAAGGGCTCCGGGATCGGCACCTGGTAGACCAGCACCTGGCCTTCGGTGAGCGGCGTTTCCGGAATCCGGTGACGGGTCTGAATGATCGTCGCGTCCGGTGTCGCGGTCGTCGTCGCGACACCAGCGGTCTTGGCGAAGAACGCCCGGATCGATACCGCGTTGGTGGTGTCGTCAGCGCCCTGGTCGATCACCTTGAGCATATCGTCACGCCCGATGATTGCCGCCGTCACCTGCACGCCACCGGTGCCCCAGCCATAGGGCATCGGCATTTCGCGGGACGCGAACGGCACCTGGTATCCGGGAATGGCGATCCCCTTGAGGATGGCCCGGCGGATCATCCGCTTGGTCTGCTCATCGAGATAGGCGAAATTGTAGCTCGCCAGGTTCTGCGAACTCGTGTCTTGGGTCAGCGCGTTCATTCCGCGGCCTCCATCGTGTCGTCGGTCGCTGCAGTTTCGTCGGCTGCCCTTGCTTCAGCATCGAAATGCTCCGCCCGCATGCGGCGCACCAGGTCCAGTTCGGCCTGGAAGTCGACATAGTGCGGCAGCTTGAGGTGCTCGACAAAACCGGTCGCCTGCACATTGTCGCAATGCGACAGCACGAATTCCTCGTCCTGCGCCGGGGCGACAATGTCCTCACCCAGCTCGGACGCGCGCAGCGCTCGGTCGCACAGCGACATCGCCATCGCCTTGCGTTCGGCGTGTCCGAACACCAGCCCGTAGCCGCGAGTGAACTGCGGTGGCGCCTTGGCCGAGCCCTGAAACTGGTTGACCATCTGGCATTCGGTCAGCTTTACCCGACCGATCGCGACGGTGAATCCGAGTTCCGGGATCATCACCTCAACATCGACTTCGCCGATGCGGATTTCACCGACAAACGGGTGGCTGCGCGCGTAACCTCGCTGGGTCGAATAGGCGAGTGCGAGCAGAAACCCCTCGTCGCCGCGTGCCAGTGTCTGCAGCCGCGCATCCCGCTCCATCGGGTATTCGGTCGGTGTGCGGGTAATGTCGGCCACCGGACGCGAGGCATCCGCAAGCGGATCATCCTCGATCAACCCCTCGTCACCCAGAATGTCGGAGACGCGGACCACGCGCTCGTTGGCGTCCTCCCCCGTTTCGGGCACGTCCACAGGCGCGTCGCCCGCCAACTCCGGATCGAGCAGCCGGTGGGTGTAATCAAACGTCGGCCCGAGCAGCTGGCCACCCGGCAGGTCCTTGTAGATCGCCGAGATCCGCCGTTCGACAACCATGTTGCCGGTGTCCATCGGCTCGGAATGGCCAAAGCGCGGCAGCGTGGTCCGGTAGGCTCTGAGCAGGAACACAGCCTCGATCAGATCGCCGCGAGCCTGCTTGATGGCGAGCGCGGCCAGTTCCGGATCATAGAGCGAGCCCTCGCCCATCACCCGGTCGACCGCAAGCGACAATTGCCCGGCGATCTGCTCCAGCGTCAGCCCCGGCACATTGGCATCACCCCGGCGGCGCGCGGCGAGCAGACGGTGGGCATTGGCGATGGCGGCTTCCCCGCCCTTGACTGCAACATACATGGCTTACGCTCCCTCGCGGACAAGACGGGTGCTGCGCGGCATGGCTGCCACGCAATCAGGACCGGCGAAAACCAGGTCGACACCCCGCGGGAACGCTGCCCGGTTGGCTTGCCACTGCGCCTCGAAATGCGGCGGCATCGGATCGGGAGACAGGTTTGCCTGCCCCTTGATGCCGGGACCTTCGAGCGTCAGCGCTGCACCATCCCTCAGGCTGGAGACCTGCAGGATGAGTGTCGTCGAGCGATCCGGGAACTCCTGGGTGCCGAGCGAAAATCCGTTCAGGGCCGCGAGTCCGCCAGGCGATGCCACAAGCGCGAAGGCCGCTTCGGATTGGTGCGGCGTGATCTCAGCGCCGGTGTGAAACACGATCCAGTCCTTGACCTCGGTTGTCTTCGTGAGCGTGGGATCGAGCCATACCGGCGTGTCGGCATCGGCCAGCGTGGCGAGCAGCGCCGAGGCGGAGGCTGTCAGGGGCGCAGGCGGCGCAGTCACCACCGGCAGGTCCTGCACCGAGCCCGGGCGCGCCATAGCGTCCATCAGCGCCCGGAACACCGCTTGCGAAGACCCCACAGGGTCTGAAAACCCGCCCTCATAGACAGTGGGCATGTGTGTGGCAGCAGGCATCAGTCTTCCCCTCGCACCATGGTGAAAAAATTGACCCGGGTCGCAGCCGTCTCTCCCCGGAGCTTGGCGTCGGCTTCACTGGCGAGCCGTTCAAGCGGTGCGACGATCTCCCGCTCGATCAGTCCGGCCTGGGCCGGATCCTGCGCCAACGCGTCGATGACGGCGACCAGCTGCGCCTTGCGGCTGTCGCGTCCGCTGATCATGGCGTGCCCCACATGCCCCGTTCCGATCCGGACGGTGACGCGGGTTGCCGACACCTCGCCGACATGAAACGGCTGCCCGGTGCCACCCGCACGCCCCTGAAGCGCAACCAGACCGCTCTCGGGGCCGCGCAACAGCTCGACGGAAGGATCGAGCCCGGTCCGTTTCCAGCACGCAAGCAGTTCCCCGCCAGGCGCCTTGGCCAGCACCGACAGCAGCCTTTGTCGTCCGGCAGCGCCCTCATCACCTGCCTCTTCCTGCCCATTGTCGACCAGTGACATCGAAAACTCCTTATTTGTCTATTTATCTAGACAACCATATCAATTACGTTACACCTATCGTGCTGATATGACGAGCCTGTGACACCACGAAAGGAAAGCTCACATGACGACGCTGCAAAGACGAACCGGGATCGCGCTGTGGCGGCAGGTTGCCGATCAGATCCGCCAGTCGGTTCTAAGCGGGATGACCGCCAATGAGCGCTTGCCCGCCGAAGCCGAGTTGGCAAACCGCTTCGGTGTCAACCGGCATACGGTGCGTGCAGCGATTGCGGCGTTGGAAAAGGAAGGTACATTGCGTGCCGAGCAAGGCCGCGGCACCTTCCTCAACGACCGCAAGCGGTTGCAATACCCGATCGGCCCGCGCACCCGGTTTTCCTCGGGCCTGAAGGACCAGTCCCAGACCCGAACCGGCAAACTGCTCTCCAGCCGGACGATTCCCGCCCCACCGCGGGTGGCAGCAGCCCTGGGCCTGCCGAAGACAGCCGAGGTCGTCGAGCTGTCCACTGTCTCGGCCGCCGACGGCGATCCGATCTCGGCGGCGACATCCTGGTTTGACGCAAGCCGGTTTGCCGCCATCGCCGAGCACTACGCCGAGACCGGATCAATCACGGCGTCGCTTGCCCGGCTCGGCCTCGATGACTACACCCGACAGACCACGGCCATCGAAGCCCGTCATGCCAGCAGCGAGGATCTGGATCTGCTCGGCCTGTCACCGGGAGCCATCGTGTTGCTGACCCGTTCTGTGGATGTCGATTCCACAGGTCGGCCGATCCAGTACGGTGAATCCCGCTTTGCCGCCGACCGCATTGAATTGCTCATCGACAACCGGACACCCGCAGCCTGACGGACGATGGCCGGAACCGGTCGTCACAATCACCGTCACAAAACTGAGAACTGAATCGTGTTTAAGCCTGCCAGCAGGACGATAGCTCAAAGTTCAGGCGGGGCCCGTGACCACCAATTACCGGACCATTTTTCTTTCCGACATCCATCTGGGCACGCCCGATTGCCAGGCGGAGATCCTGATCGATTTTCTGCGTCAGCATGATGCGGCCACGATCTATCTGGTCGGCGACATCGTCGATTGCTGGCGCATGAAGCGAAAAGGCTTCTACTGGCCACAATCGCACAATGACGTGGTCCAGAAGCTGTTACGCAAGGCGCGCAAGGGCACGCGCATCATCTATGTTCCCGGCAATCACGACGAATTGCTTCGCGAGTACCAGGGCGTCCATTTCGGTGGCATCGAAGTGCGCGAACGCGATGTTTTCGAGACCGCCGACGGCAAGCGGCTGCTGGTCATTCACGGCGACGAATTCGACATGGTGGTAATGAACCACCGCTGGCTCGCCCATCTCGGCGACATCGCCTATGGCCTCGCCATGTGGACCAACAAATGGCACAACCGCAGCCGCAAATTGCTCGGCCTGCGCTACTGGTCGTTCTCCCGCTGGGCCAAGCTCAAGGTCAAGAGCGCGGTCAACTTCATCTCCGATTTCGAGGAAGTGCTGGCCGAAGAAGCCCGCAAGCACGGCGCCGACGGCGTCATCTGCGGTCACATCCACCACGCCGCCAACGAGATGCGCGGCGGCATCCGCTACATCAACACCGGCGACTGGGTCGAAAGCTGCACCGCGGTCGTCGAGCATGAGGACGGCCGCATGGAGATCATCGACTGGTCCCGTCGCATTTCCGAAAAGGCCGGGCAACTGGCCAAGGCCGAACCACTCAAGGCCATCCCAGACGCCCGGGGCGAAGCAGCATGAGCGCTGCTCGCCCATCCTCTCCCGTGGAGCCCTCATCATGACCATGATTGAAACTGCCGATGTCGGCGCCCGTATCGACGGAGCTGTGGTACGCACCAAAGCGCTGTCTTCCACCGGCATTCTCGAACGGGTGTTCTCCGCAGCGTTTCGTGGCCTTGTCTATCCGCAGATCTGGGAAGACCCGCTGATCGACATGGAAGCGCTGACGCTCAAGCCCACAGACAGGCTGGTCACCATCGCCTCGGGCTCCTGCAACGTCATGTCCTACCTGACCGCCAGCCCGGCCGAGATCATCGCCGTCGACCTTTCCCCGGCGCATGTGGCGCTGGGCAAGCTCAAGCTTGCGGCCGCCACCCATGTGCCGGGTCACACCGCATTCTCCAACCTGTTCCGCCACGCCAATCTGAAAACCAATGTCGCTCTTTACGAGCGTTACATCCGCCCGCATCTCGATGAGCAGACACGAGCCTATTGGGACGGTCGGGAAGCCAATGGCCGCCGCCGCATCAGCCGCTTCAGCCGCGGCTTCTACACCACCGGCCTGCTCGGCCGCTTCATTTCCGCAGCCCACGTGATCGGCAAGCTCTACGGCGTTGATCCCAGGGATCTTCTGCGCATGGACACGGTCCAGGAGCAGCGCGAGTTCTTTGACAAGCGGATCGCGCCGGTGTTTGACAGCCGCAGCTTCAAGGCGCTGACATCGCTGCGCGCGTCGCTGTTCGGCCTCGGCATCCCGCCGGCCCAATACGAAGCCCTGGCCGGCGATTCGACCGACGGCATGACCGGCGCGCTGAGGGCCCGGACCGAGCGTCTGGCCTGCGGCTTTCCGCTCAAGGACAACTACTTCGCCTGGCAGGCCTTCGGACGCGGCTATCAGCCCGGCGAGGCGGCCAGCCTGCCGCCCTATCTCGAAGCGAAGAATTTTGAAACCATCCGCCGCAATGCCTCGCGCGTGAGCATCGTCAACGAAAGCATCACCAAACTGCTCGCTGCCCGGCCCGCAGCTTCGGTCGACGCCTTCGTGCTGCTTGATGCGCAGGACTGGATGACCGATAGCCAGCTTTCGGAACTCTGGGCCGAGATCTCCCGCACGGCCGCCCCCGGCGCCCGGGTCATCTATCGCACGGCTGCAGCCCCCTCGCCGCTGCCCGGCCGCGTTCCCGATGCCATCCTCGCCAGGTGGGATTACCGGAATGAGCAAAGCCTTGAGCTCGGCTCCCGCGACCGCTCGGCGATCTATGGCGGCTTTCACCTGCATGTGAAACGCGATGTTGCGGCATGAGCAGCGTCTCCGCCAATGCATCGATGATGGACGGCATCTATCGCCATCAGCGCCATATCTATGATCTGACCCGGCGCTACTATCTGCTCGGCCGCAATGATCTGATCGCCGCACTGAAACCGCCTTCCGGCGGCAGCGTGCTGGAAATCGGCAGCGGCACGGCGCGCAACCTGATCCTGACTGCCAAGCGCTACCCGGATGCAGAGCTGTTCGGCATCGACATCTCCGCCGAGATGCTCAAATCCGCCGACGCGATGATCGCGCGACACGGGCTTGCGGACCGCATCACGCTGGCTCAGGTGGATGCAACGCGTTTTGAACCTTCGGATCTCTTCGGCGTCACGGGGTTTGATCGCGTGTTTTTCTCCTACAGCCTGTCGATGATCCCCGGCTGGGAAACGGCATTGCGGCAGGCCATGCAGGTAGTGGCGCCGGGCGGAGAACTCCATCTGGTGGATTTCGGTCAACAGACCTCCCTGCCCGGCTGGTTCGGCAAGGGCCTGAGAGCCTGGCTTGCCCGGTTCCATGTCACGCCGCGGGGAAATCTCGATACCGCCATGGCGACGATCGCGGCCGAGCATCACGCCGAACTGAGCTTTTCGACGCTCTACCGAGACTACGCTCGGATCGGCTGCATCCGGCTGCCGTCAGCGTGATCAGCCTACCAGGCGCCGCCGACATCGGACTGGGCGACCGCGACTGACTTGATGATCGCGAAACACTCCGTCCCCGGTGCAAGTCGCAACGCCAGCGCCGAGCGCCGGGTGATCCGCGCCAGCATCAGCTCTTCGCCGGCTTGCAATTGGATGATCGCGCCGGGTCCGTCACCGAGCCGGACCGCCGTCACCGTCACCGGCAGCATGTTGAGCGCCGAAAGCCCCTCCGGCCGCGCTCGCGACAGGATCACATCCTGCGCCAGAATGCGGATCGACAGCCGTGTTCCCGGCGGCGCGTCGACCCTTGGCAGGAACAACGGCCCGGCAGAAGCCTGCAGCCGGGTCAGGCCATCATCTTCCTGTGCGGCAATGGTGGCATTCAATGACGCACCGGCCGCCCGAACCCCGAGCGCGGGCACGTTTTCCGGATCCGACAACATATCCGCCGCAGGCCCTGATCGGATCACACGCCCGGCGTCCATCAGCACCAGGGTCGTCGCCAGCCGCGCCACTTCGGCCATCGAGTGGCTGACATAAAGCACCGGAACATCGGTCTCCACCCGCAACCGCTCGAGATAGGGCAGGATTTCCGCCTTCCGCTCCTCGTCGAGCGCGGCAAGTGGCTCGTCCATCAGCAACAGCCGCGGATTGGCGAGAAGCGCCCGCCCGATGGCAACGCGCTGCTTCTCTCCCCCGGAAAGGCGACCCGGCTGCCGCTGCAGCAGATCACCGATGCCCAGCATCTCCACCACGTGGTCAAAATCCGCACCCGCTCCACGCGCCGCAAACCAGCGGCCGTAGAGAAGGTTCTGACGCACACTGAGATGCGGAAACAGCCGCCCTTCCTGGAACACATAGCCGAGCCGCCGCTGGTGCACCGGCACCGAGATCTTCCGCTCGGCATCAAACAGCACCGTCTCGTCAAGCTGCAGATGCCCGCTGTCGGGGCGCAGCAACCCGGCGACAGCATTCACCACGGTCGTCTTGCCCGATCCCGAGCGCCCGAACAGCGCCGTCACCCCGGATGGCGCCTCGAAGGCAACATCCAGGGTAAAACCGTCGAAGCGGTGGGCGAAACGGACGGAAAGGCTCATGATCCCGCTATCCTTCGCGCCACGGCCCGCCCGAGCCATTCCGACAGCACCAGTGCCAGAAGCGCGATGGCGACCGCGATCAGCACCAGCTGCATCGCCTTGGCGTCACCGCCCGGAACCTGCAGGAAGCTGTAGATCGCCGATGGCAAAGTCTGCGTCTGGCCGGGAATGTTGGAGACAAAGGTGATGGTCGCGCCGAACTCGCCCATCGCCTTGGCAAAGGCCAGGATCGCCCCGGCAATCACGCCCGGCAGGATCAGCGGCAGCGTCACCGTGGCAAACACCCAGGGACGCGATGCCCCCAGCGTCGACGCCGCCTGTTCGAGCTTCGGATCGACCGCCTCGATCGCCAGCCGGATGGCGCGGACCATCAGCGGAAACGCCATCACTGCCGCCGCCAGCGCCGCCCCGGTCCAGCGGAACGCGAACACCAGCCCGAAGGCCTGCTCGAGGAACGCGCCGACGGCGCCACGCCGGCCGAATGTCAGCAGCAGCAGGTAGCCGGTCACCACCGGCGGCAGGATCAGCGGAAGGTGCACAAGTCCGTTGAGCGCCTGCTTGCCCCAGAACTCGTACCGCGCCAGCAGATAGGCCACCGCCACCCCCAGCGGCAGGCTCAGCAGCGTCGCCCAGAACGACACCTTGAGCGACAGCAAGACAGCGCTCCACTGATCCGGAGTGAGCCAGTCAGCCATCGCCCTGCCCGACCAGCGGCTCAAAACCCTGCGCCCTGAAAACTTCGGCCGCTCCCGGCCCGCTCAGCGCTTCGAGGAAGGCTTGCGCATCCACGGAGGTGGAATTCGCCGTGACCGCAGCCGGATAGATGATCGGCGCATGGCTCTCCTCTGCAAACACAGCCACCACGCTGACACCCGCGTCTGCCACCGCATCGCTGGCATAGACGATGCCGAGCGGCGCTTCGCCCGAGGAGACCAGTGCCAGTGCGGCGCGCACATTGTCTGTCTGCGCCACCTTCGACGATACGGCATCCCACTGCCCGAGGCTCATCAGCGCCTGTTTGCCATAGACCCCGGCCGGCACGGAATCGACCAGTGCCATGGCCAGACGCTCGTCACCGAGCATCCCAGCGAGATCGGTCCCGGCATCAAGTTCGATCCTTGCGACCTCGACGCCGTGGGCCACCATAACTAGGCGATTGCCGAGCAGATCGCGGCGTGTACCGGCTTTGATCAGATCCGCGGATTGCAGATAATCCATCCACTCGTTCGATGCGGAAATGAACAGGTCAGCCGGCGCGCCCTGCTCGATCTGCCGTGCCAGGCTGGAGCTGCCCGCGTAGGAGATCGCCACATGCTTGCCCGTCTCTTCACGCCAGTCGGCGGCCACCTGGTCCAGCGCCGTCTTCAGGCTCGCCGCGGCAAACACCAGAACGTCTCCGGCCTGCGCAGCTCCAGGCGCCAGCAGGCTGCCCAGAGCCAGGGCTCCGGCCAGAAACCGTGCCGAAAACCGGATTTTCGAGACCGCCATCAAACTGGCTCCAGACGCGTTACACCCCAACGGAGATACCAGCGTGCACCCGGTCATGGCAATGGCAAGCCCGTTCGCCGGCCGGAGCCGAAGAGCGGACTGCGGGGGGCGGACTACGCAGCACCAATGTCCTCCCCCGATAGCGTCAGGTCCGGCTAGCCGAACATGTCGGCGGTGATGCCCGCATACCAGCCCGCCGACTCCTCGTAATTGGCCTTGCGCAGCGCCGCATCCTCATCCATCTGGCTGACGAAGCTCTGCGTCGAGGCAATCTTGCCGTCACCGGGCGCATATTGTGCGCCCACCTTGATGCTGTCATCGGTCTCGATCAGGCTCCAGCAGGTATTGGCGAATTTCGCCGGAAACACTTTCGAGCCGACCAGATCGCCGCGAATGGTCATCGCCGCCACCTTGGCCTGGCTGTTGGCCGAGAAGCCGGATTTCGGCATGTCCCCGGCAATGCAGGCGTCCCCGATCACGAAGATCGACTCGTCAACGGTGGAGCGCATGCTCTCGGCTTCGATCGGACAAAATCCGCTGTCATTGGTCAGCCCGGCGCTGGCGGCGATCTCGCCGGCCTTCTGCGCTGGAATGATGTTCATGAACGCGCCCCTGAACGTATCAAGCCCGGTTTCGACCGTTCCCGCGGCCACGTCGACACTCTCGATGCCGCCATGCACGTCCGGTCCGTACCATTCGATCATGCCCGGATAGTGCTTTTCCCAGCCCTCCTGGAACACACCCTGCTTCGAGAATTTCGGCTTCGGATCGAGAATGATCACCTTGGCATCGGTCAGCCCCTTGGACTTCAGCACATGCGCCATCATCGAGGCCCGCTCATAGGGACCGGGCGGGCAGCGGTAGGGATTGGGTGGCGCCACCATCAGGATCTGCTGGCCGTTCTCGATGGCGTCGAGCCCGGCTTTCAGCAATTTCGTCTGCTCGCCGGCTTTCCACGCATGCGGGGCAGCCTCCGAGAGCTCCTCCGAATAGCCTTCGACCGAATCCCAGATCAGGTCGATCCCCGGCGCGACCACCAGCCGGTCATAGGGCACGGTGGCACCGTCAGCCATCGTCACCACCTTGTTGTCGCGATCGACGCCGGTGGCCATGCCGGTAACCTTGGTGATGCCGTAGCTCGATTGCAGCGTGTCATAGCTGTGGGTGATCGATTCAAACGACCGGAAACCGCCGACATAGAGGTTGGAGTAAAAACACGTGGTGTAGCTGTCCGAGTTCTCGATCAGCGTCACATCGATGGCGCCGTCGGAATCCTTGGCGATGTAGCGCGCCGCGGTCGCTCCCCCGGCGCCGCCGCCGATCACGACGACGCGTGGTTTACCCTGGGCGCGAAGATAGGTCGGAAGCGTCAGCGCCGCAGCACTGGCTCCCGTGAAAAGTCCGAATTGGCGTCGTGTCAGCCCTGCCATGATATCCTCCCGGGTTGCAGGTTGCAGTTCATTGCGGATCCAGCGAACTGAAATAGGCCGCCAGCGCCGCGATTTCCTCGTTGGAGAGGTTTGCGACGCGCAATTTCATGACGTCATTCGACCGCACATTGGTGCTGTACTCAAACAGGGCCGTGACGAAATAGTCCTTTGGAAGACCGACGATCGACGGAATTCCGTCCGCGTGTCCGGACGCCTGGTGGCAGGTCACACACTCACCGGCGAGATACTCGCCATAGTCCGGGTCGCCTTCCATCTGCAGCACGATATCGGCAAAGCCGCTGACCGGGCCGTCCTTGGACACCTCCCCGGCCACCGGATCCGCCGCGGGCGCTTGCTGTGTCGCGGTTTCAAGCCACGAGATCAGCGCCTGCCGGTCATCGGCATCAGCCATGCCGCGATAGGACATCCGGTTGCCCTTGATGAAGTCGCGTGGCTTTTCGAGATACTCATCGAGCGTGTCCGCGGTCCAGACCAGCCCCGCCTCACCGGCCGCGCGCATGCTTTGGGAATAGCGGAAATCCTCGAGGCTGCCCGCCACGCGGCCAAACAGCCCATCCAGATGCGGGCCGACCCTGTGTTTGGCGCCTTCGCCAATTTCGTGACAGGCAGCACACGGCTTGAACAGGTCCTCGGCCTCGGCTGCCGCCACCGCCCCGAACAGGCTGGCCGCGCCAGCGAAAATGGCAGGCACCAGCAGGCGTTGCATCTTGATGCGCCTGTGGTGCCTGCCATGATCAAGCATTTCATCTCCCCTCAGGGGCGTATGACAGCCCCGTCTGTCAGTCGATTCCGCCTCCGGAACTCTCGTCACCATCACCGTCCGGCGTCACGTCGATAACCTGTGCGCGCGCCGTGATCTGGACCGGCCCTGGCTTGCAGTCGCTCATGCAGGGCTCCTCACCCTTGGCATAATGCGGTTCGCTCAGCCGGTCGTCGGCCATGAAGTTCGCCTCGTTCGGCAAACGCATCTCGGTGAAGTTTTCCTTCGACAGCTCGAACTCCTCATCCTCGACGATATCGTTAAGATACATCAGATAGGCGGTCAGCGCATAGACGTCATCATCCGACAGGGACCGGGCATTGCCAAACGGCATCGCGCGGCGGACATAATCGAACACTGTCGACAGGTAAGGCCAGTAGGAACCGATGGTCTTGACCGGCCGCTCCTTGAGCAGCGTGCCCTGCCCGCCGGCAAGCACCGGCCAGCGCCCGGCGCCCTCGCCGAAATCGCCGTGGCAGACCGCGCAGCTCTCGGCATAGATCGGCTCGCCCTCAGCCACGGTCCCCTTGCCGTCCGGAAGTCCGGTGCCATCGGGACGGATGTCGATGTCCCAGGCGGCGATTTCATCCGGCATCGCCTTGCGGCCCAGCCCGTAAGCGCCCTGGCTGGCTTCCACTGCCATCGCCATCTCGGTTGCCGGCTCTTCGGCAACCGGTGCCGCCGCAGCGGTTTCCACCGGCTCTGCCTCCGGTGCAATTTCCGGCGCGGGCTCGGCAGCAGCCGCCTGCTCTGTCGAAAAGCTCTTCAGATAGGCGAGGATATTTTCGATATCGTCGTCTTTCTTCAGCCCGGCAAAGGCCATCTTCGTGCCCTTGATCATCGCCTTTGGCTTGGTCAGGTACTCGGTCAGGCTGTCTGCATCCCAGACCAGGCCTTCCTCGCCGGCAGCGATCATCGCCTTGGAGTATTTATAGCCCTCGGCGCCGCCTGCTGTGCGGCCGAAAATATCGTTGAGCTCGGGCCCGACCTTGTGCTTGGCGCCCTCACCGACCGCGTGGCAGGCCCTGCACTTCTTGAACACCTTCTCACCGGCATCGATATCGCCTTCGGCCAGCGATGGGCTGGCGATCGCTGTCAGGGCCAAAACGGCAAGCGCCGCAGACTTAGGAAACTTCAACATTTTCAACCACCCCGTCGTTGTTGACGTGCCATGTCTGGATGCCATTGTTGTGATAGATCGAATTCTCGCCGCGCGCTGCGCGCAGCTCGTTCTTGGTCGGCTGAACCAGTCCCTGGTCATCAATCGCACGCGACTGCAACAACAGCTCCGAGCCGTCCCAGTTGATGTCGAGATAGAACCGGTGCAGCGCCTTGGGCAGGCTCGGCCCGTCGATCCGCGCCGTCTGCCATGTCCGCCCGCCATCGATTGTCACGTCGACCCGCTTGATGGTGCCGCTGCCGGACCAGGCCAGGCCGGTAATCACCAGCGGACCCTTTCCATGCGTGACCGGCGCCTGCGGGCTCGGGCTGGTGATGACCGATTTGACATCCATCACCCAGGTGTGGCGGCGTGCCTTTCCACCAGCCAGAAGATCGGTGTATTTCGATGTTTCCTCGCGCTGCGCCCAAGGCTCATCGCCGACCTCAAGCCGGCGCAGCCACTTGACCCACATGTTGCCTTCCCAGCCGGGAACACAGAGCCGCAGCGGATAGCCCTGTTCGGGGCGCAACGCCTCACCGTTCATCTTGAAGGCCACAAGGCAGTCGTCGAGCGCCTTTTCCATCGGGATCGAGCGCGTCATCGCCGCAGCATCGGCGCCTTCCGCCAGCAGCCACTTGCCGGTTGTCTTCACACCTGCCTCTTCCAGCAGATAGCGCAGCGGCACACCGGTATAGACCACGCAATGGATCATGCCGTGGGTGAACTGGCAGCCATTGAGCTGCGAGCCGCGCCATTCCATGCCGCCATTGGCCGCACATTCGAGGAAATAGACCCGGTTCTCGCGCGGGAACCGTTTCAGGTCTTCCATCGTGAACACCAGCGGCGTGTCGACCAGGCCATGGATCATCAGCCGGTGGTCGGCCGGCGCAATCGTTGCCGTTCCGCCATGATGCCGCTCGAAGCACAGCCCGTTGGGCGTGATGATGCCGTCGAGTTCATGCAGCGGCGTGAAGTTGATCGACGACACCGGATCGGCGGTCAGCCACGGCACGCTGCGGCGAACCACATCGGCTTCGAATTCCGAGGGCTTGCCGTAGGGCGCCACGTCGACGCCTTCACCGAGATAGCGGTTCCAGTCCTGGATCTCGGTGATCAGCGGATCGCCGGCAGCCCGGGCCACGCCGGTGCCTGCTGCAACCGCGGCGCCACCCATCAGGCCGGCCTTGAGGAAAGACCGGCGGGACGCCGTCTGTTGTGCCTGTTTCGTGTCGGTCCGGTCTACCATGAGAACCTCCCGTGACATGTCTCCAGCATCTGCATCTTTGTCTCCGTCGTCATCGCCGATCCCGTGAGGACCAGCCATTCAAATCAAATCAGGGTCACAGGATCACCCGGACCGCCGCAGCGTCCGGATCGAGCGAAACCACCGATTTCTTGGTGATGTAGTCTTCCATCAGGTCGTAGATGGCGGGGCCTTCGACCCCTTCATTGACCGAGGCCCAGCCGCCGACCGTGTAGCTCTTGCCGGCCTCGATCGGGTCACCGCTGCCGGTCAGCCGCATGTCGGTGATCCGTTCGCCCATACCGGCATTGGGTGTGCAGCTGTAGGTAAAGCCGCCCACGCGCACCATGTCGCCGCCCTGCTGCAGGAACGGGTCCTTGTTGAACAGGTTGTCGCAGACATCTTCCATGATGTCTTTCAGCTGCGCGCCGGTGAACTCCAGTCGGTAGACCGACGGGTAGCTCATCGAGGTTTCGGTGTAGAGATCGTCGATGGTGATCTCGGCGCCCGGAAGCAGCGTCGTGCCCCAGCGGAAACCCGGTGACAGCGCAATCTCGGTGTCGCGCTCTTCCATGATGCCCTGGCAGATCAGGTCGTCCCAGGTGCCGTTGAAGTTGCCGCGCCGGTAAAGCAGAGTATCGGTGGTGCCAATCACGCGCTGCGTCTCGGCCTCGTAGGGCGCACGCACCTCATCGATCTTGGCCGCCATCTCCGCATCCGGCGTAATCACATCCGAGAACACCGGGATCAGGTTGGAGCTGTAGCCCGTAACCTTGCCGTCCTTGACCTCGAGATCGATGCGCCCGAGATATTTGCCGTGCGAGCCCGACGACATCAAAAGCGTGCCATCGACTTCAAGCGCAATCGGGGTGGCGTCATGGGTATGGCCGGTCACGATCACATCCAACCCGCTCACCGTCGCGGCGATCTTGCGGTCGACGTCGAAGCCGTTGTGCGACAGCATCACCACGATCTCGGCGCCTTCGGCCCGCGCCGCTTCGACATTGGCCTGCAGCACTTCGGGGCGGATGCCGAACGACCATTTCGGGAACATCCAGCTCGGGTTGGCAATCGGTGTGTAGGGCATGGCCTGACCGATAACGGCCACCTTGACGCCGCCACGTTCGAAATAGGCCGTGTGCTCAAAGGCCGGCTCGTCCCATTCTGCATCGAAGATGTTGGAGGCCAGGAACGGATAGCCCATAGCATCGACGAGTTCGAGGAAACGGTCTTCGCCGAAGGTGAACTCCCAATGCCCGGTCATGGCGTCGGGCTTGAGCAGCTTCATGCACTCGACCATGTCCATGCCGTTGGTCTTGAGCGACGTGTAGGAGCCCTGCCAGGTGTCGCCGCCATCCAGGAACAGCACCTTGTCGTCGCCGCGTTCGGCACGGATCGCCTTGACCAGCGTCGCCGTGCGGTCAAGACCGCCGAGACGGCCATAGGTCCGGGCCAGGTCGACATAATCGACCATCGTGTGGGCATAGGCGTAGGGACTGCCCTTCTCGATGCCGAAATACTCGAGAAACGCTTCGCCGACCAGATGCGGCGGTACGCCGGCATAGGCGCCGACGCCGATATTGGTGTCGGGAGGACGGAAGAACACCGGCTTGAGCTGGGCGTGGCAATCGGTGAAATGCAGCAGCGTCACCTGCCCCTTGGAATCGAACTTGAGCAGATCGTCCTGGGTCAGCTTCTGCTGCGCCAGCGCCCGGGTCGGATTGGCGCCCAGCCCGGCAGCTCCCATCACAAAACCGGCATTGAGCGCATATTGCAGAAAATCTCGCCTGGTATGCATTTCATTCTCCATTCGGGCGAAAAACGGACGAGCGAACCCGCTCCGGCGCAAGCCAGAATCCGCATTTTCAATGTATTTCAATCAGTTAACGCAAAACCACTCAGGCATACCGGCCGCAACCGGTTCTTGCGCAGCATCACCATTTCAGCGTCATGGCGGATCCGGCCGGACTCCGCGGCGCTTGAGGGGCCGGAGGCGGCAACCGCCTCCGGCAATGTCAAAGCCTACTGGCGGACCGACGGGGTTTCAACCGAAAGGCCGGTGCCACGCCATGTCACATAGGTTTCCAGCGCCATCAGATCGTCCGAAAACGCTTTCGGCTGCTCTGCACGTGTATCGCGGATGCAGCCGCGGAAGCGCTGGTGCAGCGATGTCAGGCCATTCTTGAGCCGGTAGGTCGGAAAGCCGTTGACCTGTCCCTGGCTCAGATGATCGGCGCGGATCATCTTGCCCATTGCCGTCTCGTGGCAGCTTGCGCAGGCCAGGTTGAGCTGGCCGGTGCGGGTGTAATAGACATCCTTGCCCCGGTCCCACCAGGACTGCATGTCGCCTTCTGTCAGATCGAGCTCGACCGGCATGCCAAGCGACTGATGCTTGATATAGGCCGTCAACTCGCGCTGCCCGTTCTTGTTGAAGGGAAGCGGTTCCGCGCCCATCTGCTCGGTCAGGCACTTGTTGATCTGCAGCTCGACATTGATCGGCTTGCCGGAGTCCGCGTCCCATTTCGGGTAATGCGCACCGACGCCCTTCATGCTCACCGAGGCATCCTCATGGCAACTCGCGCAGGACTTGCCTTCAGAGCCCATCACCGTGTTCCACATGGCCTCGCCGTCTTCGACAGCGATCATGCCAGGATTTTCGAAGGTGTCGCGCTCGAGATCGCGGGTTTCCGCCGAGCGGAACAGCCAGCCCGAATACACCTCGTCAAAGGGATGACCTTCAGGTGCGGCGGTCTGGGTGACAATCGGCATGCCATCAATCTCGAGCGTATCCTCGACGGGATCGGCCCAGACCGGACCGGACCCGGCAATCGAGGCCGCCAACACTACACCGGCTAGTAAAAGTCTTTTCATAACAGTCTCCGTCCTCCCGGGATCTCCCTCGCGTGAGCCTCCTCGCGCTCGGGATCCCTCCAAACCTATTTGACTTCGATAGGTGCCTCGGCCGTGTAAACCGACCCGTCATCGTCAAGCCAGGTAAATTCGAAGGTGCCGCTGGCCGGAACCTTGGCGTTGAACTCGAAATAGGGATTGGCGGAAATCGCCGGATCCAGATCACATTCGAACACCAGCTCGCCCTCGAAGGTACAGGTGAACTTGTTGATGATCCGACGCGGAATGGGGTTGCCTTCCTTGTCCTTGCGCTGGCCAGATTCCATCTCGTGGCTGATCAGCGTCTTGATGGTGATCACCTCACCGGCCGAAGCCGACTTGGGCACCTTGATGCGTGGTTTTGATGCCATTGTTCTAAATCCTGTCCTGGCTCAGCCGCCGCAGCCGCCGATGGTTACCTTGACTTGCTTCTTGTCCATGTAGAAAGAGCCGTCCTTCATCTTCGCAACAGCGATGACGTTCTGGGTCTTGGCAAGACGCATGCGGGTCGTTGCAAGTGCTTCGCCGCTCATTTCCGTGAAGTGAAAGGTGGCGACCGCCGGGCTGGGGTTGCCATCGGCAAAGATGATCACGGATTCGACCAGATCGTCGCCTTCCATGGCGCTGTCGACACTGATCGACACCGGCACGGTGTTGCCGTTCTCGGCGATTTCGGGCGCGGTCAGCGTGATCTTGCCTTCGGCAGGCATGGCCCCGCCGGCAAATTCCATGACCATTTTTTCCGCTTCCTCGGCGGATGCCATGGCCGGCGAGATTCGACCACCGGCGATAGCGAATGCTGCGGCTCCCGCAGTCAGTCCTAAGACATTTCGTCTTGTCAGTTGCATTGGCTTCGAGCTCCTTTGCTCCAGATTATTCCTTGAGGGTGCCAAGATAGGCCACCACATCCTCGACCTGCTGCGCTGTGAGGATCGTTTCGCCGACAAGGCTCTCTCTCACGTGCTTTCCGACTTCCAGCGAATAAAAGCCGGGCATGATGGTTTCATCGGTGAAGATCTGCTTGGAATTGGCAACGATGGCCCGCAGCATCGGCTCTTCCCAGCGGTCCGCCACACCCTCGAGAGAGGGGCCGACATCACCGTGAAACTGCTCGCCGGCCATATCGGGGTTGGCGTGGCAGGCCAGGCAATTGCCAAGCTTGCGGCTCTTGAACGTCTCGGCGCCGGCCGCCGGGTCACCCGCCACACCCGTCAGCGAGGTCATCACACCCTCGTCGCCATATTCCACCGCGTCAGGCGCAACTTCGCTCGCAAACGCTGCAGTCGACAGCACCACCGCCGCTATCGCCCCCAGTGTGAATTTCATTCGCCTTGTCATTTTGGCGCTCCCTCCTCCGATTGCCCGAACATGAAATCGTCCGGATCCGCTCCGATTCCAAGATACCCATACTTCGCAATACAATCAATGCAAAAATATGATTTCTTGAATGTGTACATTTTGCAGCCCTATTCCGCGTCGAGACGACCCTCTGCGCGCAACTCGTTTATGATACGGGCGTGATACTTTTGAAAGTGTTCATCGCCCTCATAGCCTTTTTCCGCTACCCATTTGAACATGTTGAGGAATGTCCACTTGCCAAAAGCGCCGGGCATGGTCGCAACGGCCGCCTCGGCAGCGGTCATCCCTTCCGGCACCTCTTCGGGCAGAAACATCAGCGTCGGCGTGAAGACATAGCCCCATTTGCGCGCCGCCGTTTTCTCGGTCAGCACCTCGCCGTCGAGATCGGTCACTTCCTCGTCACCGAACATGTTGTACTGCACCACCTTGAAATTGGCCTTGATGAAATCCGAGACTTCCGGGTCTGACAGCAGATCCTCGTGCATCTTGGCGCAATAGATGCAGCCGCGCTGCTCGAAGACCATCACCAGCCGCTTGCCCTCTTCGCTGGCGGCCTCGATATCCTCGGCGACGTCGCGAAAGGTGAGCGCGAACCAGTCCTGCTTGTGCAGCCCGTCCTCGCCGATTTCGGCAGACCAGGCCTGGGCCGTTAGCCCCGTCAAAGCGGTCAGGGTGGCGAGTGCCAAAAATGCGCGTCTGATCATGATACCTCTCCTATCCGATGGTAGCGAAAGCGGGAAACATCTCAAGCAGCCATTGGGCGATGCGGGACATCTGCCCGGTCATGAACAGGATGCCGGTGATGACCAGAAGTACGCCCATGGCCTTCTCGATCACAGCCATATGTTTCTTGATTCGGGTCGAAAACTGGATGAAACGGCTCGCGAAAAACCCTGCGACGACAAAAGGGATCCCGATTCCAAGCGCATACAGTCCCAGCAGCAGCGCGCCCTGCCCCGCACTTTCCTTGGCTGCAGCCATGAACAGGATCGCCGCCAGGATCGGCCCCACGCAGGGGGTCCAGCCGAAGGCAAAGGCAAGCCCCATCACATAGGCGCCGACCATGCCCGCGGGCTTGCGCTCGACCTGGACCCGCGCCTCGCGGTAAAGCAGCGCAAACCGGAAAACGCCGAGAAAATGCAGCCCCATCAACAGGATCAGCACCCCGGCAATGATCGCCAGCACATCGAAATAGCGCGCCACCGACTGCCCGATCACGCTGGCGGTTGCGCCAAGCGATACGAAAACGGTGGTAAATCCCAGCACGAACGCGATCGAGGCCAGCGCAATGCGCCGCGACGCCACCGCGTCGGCATCGGCGTTCTTGACCTCGTTGAAGCTCATCCCCGCCAGGTAGGCGAGATAGGGCGGCACGATCGGCAACACGCAGGGCGAGAAGAACGACAGCAAGCCTGCCAACAGCGCAGCGCCGTATCCGACATCAATCATCAATCTCTCCTCCACTGCGGTGCTGCAACATCAAGCCGGCCCCGCAGGAGCCGCCGCCCGGAACGGTCCGGTGCATGCCGGAAGTGCTCATGCCCCGTTGTGTTCACACATTGCCGATTGCACAAGACCCGAGGCATGCATATCTCGATGATCCGCGCCTCCCCCGGCATTGGATCAACAAGAATGCGATTGCAAGATATGCAAAATTACATATATATTGCAATCACTATTTTACGGAAACGGACCGGCCTCATGACCTCAGTTTACGCGGCGGCACTGGCCTTCATCCTGAGCCTTTCAGCTCCGCTGATGGCCGCGGAAATGGTGATGTTCGAGCAGCCCGGCTGCTTCTGGTGCAAGCGTTTCAACGAGGAAATAGCCCCCGCCTGGCCAAAGACCGAACAGGGCCGGCGCGCGCCGCTGCGCCGGGTCAACATTCACGATCCGCTGCCGGAAGATCTGGCTGATATCCCGGTCGAGCGCTTCACCCCCACCTTTGTGCTGGTTGACGAGGGACGTGAAATCGCCCGGCTGCGCGGCTATCCCGGCGACCAGTTCTTCTGGGCGCTGGTGGACGAGATGCTGGCAAAGCTGGACCAGAGATGACCGGCGCCGCGCCAGGTCAGGATTTCAACGGGCAGGACATCACCCTGCTCGCCGGCCAGGCGCGCAAGGCAAGCGACATCCTGAAGGCGCTCTCGCACGAAACCCGGCTGCTGATTCTGTGGCTCTTGTCGGAAAACGAGAAATCGGTGTCCGAACTCGAGCAGCTGCTGGCCCTGCCGCAGGCAGCCGTGTCGCAGCAACTGGCACGGCTTCGCTACGACAATCTGGTCTCCACCCGGCGTGAAGGCCGCATCATTCACTACTCGATCGCCGGTCCCGATGTTTCAGCCGTCGTCACCTCGCTCTACACCCTTCTGTGCCACGCTGACGGCCCGGACAAGACCGGGGTCGAGATCGTGAACAACTGAGACTGAAGCATTGCTTGCGCCGGATGCAGGCACTGCCTAAGCTTGAAACCAGGGCCCGTGGGACGGCCTTCACTGGGAGGAAGTCGCCATCATGATGGATTCTGGATGGGTGCTGGCGCTGTCGGGCTGCCTTGTCGGCGCGGTCATCGGCTTTGTCGCCAGGCGTAGCCACTTCTGCACCATGGCTGCGCTTGAGCGGCACTGGTACGCAGCCGACGACAAGCCGCTGCGCGCCTGGGCGCTGGCAGCCTTCACGGCGCTTCTCGCCACACAACTGCTCGCTGCGGCGGGCCTCGTTGACATCGACAACTCCTTTTACCTGACCGAACCGCTGCCGGTCGCCGGCGCCATTGTCGGCGGGCTGATGTTCGGCGTCGGCATGGCGCTGGTCGGCACCTGCGGCTTTGGCGCCCTGGTGCGCCTCGGCGGCGGCAATCTGCGTGCGCTGGTGGTACTCACCGGCCTCGGACTGGCGGCGCTCGCCGCTCAGCGCGGCATCACCGGCCATGTCCGCGTCGCCCTGCTCGACCCGCTCTCTATAGATTTGTCGAAGTTCGGCGGGCAATCCGCAGGTGCCCTGCTGTCACGCGTCCTCGGCTTTGATGTCAGTCTGATCCTGGCCCTCGTCCTCGGCTTTACAGGCCTCTGGTGGGTGTTCAGATCGGCAAGCTTCCGCGCCGACCGTGCCCGCGTCATTGCAGGCCTCGTCATCGGCCTGTGCATCACGGCGGGATGGCTCATCACCAGCTATGTGGCAGGCCGCGCGCTCTATCCGGTTCAGCTCGAGGCCGGATCCTTCGTTATGCCGGTCGGCGACACCATCCTGCAGATCATCGCTGTGACCGGCGAATTGCCCGATTACGGCGTCGGCCTGATTGTCGGCGTGTTTCTGGGCGCAGCCGTCTCCGCCTTCCGCTCCGACGACATGCGCTGGGAAGCCTGCGACGATGCCCGCGAACTCTCCCGCCACCTGCTCGGCGCCTTCCTGATGGGAACCGGCGGCGTCTTCGCGCTTGGCTGCACCATCGGCCAGGGCGTCAGCGCCGTCTCGGTGATGGCCATCTCCGCCCCCATCGTCATGATCTCGATTGCAGCAGGAGCACGCATGGGCCTCGGCCTGCTGATGGAAGGCAAAGCCTTCGGCTTCCTGGCGGATTGGCGGGCGACGGATACGAAGCCCTAGGCCGGAATGTCAGGCCAGGACTGAAACCAAGTCTTCATAACGCTGACCGAAGGCTACGGAGAATTCAAGATTTGTGGTAGACTATAGATCCTGAATTTTTCCTCTAATCGACCGGAATAGACCGATGCATTTTTTGGCAACTTTGGGCATTTTTCTGGGCGGACTTGGGGTGTTCTTCATGGGTATCGGTTATTTGTGGAAAACATCTCTCCACAGCAAGGAACCGACGCGCGAAACCACACTGAAATAACGCCCTTTCAGGGCGACATTCAGCCTTCTTTACTCACCCCTCAGCCACAAACCGATACGCCGATCCCTCACGCTCCACCCTGCCCTCGCCAGGTGTGGGCAGGTGATAGGCCGTCAGCATCGCCTTGTCGGTAGCCAGCCGATCGAGCAGCTTCTTCCGGGTGGCGATGCCCATTTCGGGGTCCTGGTCCGAGCCGCTCGGCCAGCTTGGGTGTTCGAACGACACCGCGAAATGCAGGATCGCGTCGCCGGCGACCAGCACCGGCTCCGAGCCGCCATGCAGCATGTAGGACATGTGCCCGGGCGTATGCCCTGCCGTGTCGACAGCCTCGACGCCCGGCAGCACCTCCGCGCCGGGTTCGAACAGGGTGATCATGTCCTCGAGATAGGAAAGCCGGTTCTGCGCCCCCACGGCAAATGTCTTGCGCGCTTCCGGCATCGCGTCGACCGTGCCGGGATCGCGCCAAAACTCCCATTCCGCCCGGCCCATGTGGAAGCCGGCATTCGGGAACACGATCTCGTCGAAATCATCAATCAGCCCCCAGAGGTGGTCCGGGTGGCAATGGGTGAAGACCACGTCGGTGACCTCGGCGGGATCAAACCCTGCCTCTTCCATATTCTCGATCAGTTTGCCCGCGGTCGGCATGAAGTTGGCGCCGGAGCCGACATCGAACAGGATCAGCCGGTCACTGGTTTTCAGGATCGGCACATTGCAATCGGGCATCAGGCTGTCGGTCGGCTGGCCATGGGCTTCGAGCAGCGCGATCAGTTCGTCCTCCGGCACATCCGGATAGGAAAAGCTCAGCGGCAGCACCAGATTGCCGTCGCTGACGCTGGTCAGGACCGCCTCGCCGATCTGCAGCGCCTGCGCCGGGCGCAGGCCGACCGGCAGCAGTGTGGTCGCAGCGGCGGCGATGCTGCCCTGCATGAGTGTGCGTCGCGTCAGATCAAGCGGTGCCATGTTTTCTCTCCCATATAGATTTATATGAATATTTGCCTTTGTCTTGACCCAGGTCAATGCCTCTTCGTCCCTATTGGCCAATTTGCCGGTCAGGGGGCAGCATAATGGAACTTGAACTGATTGCCGACACATTCGGAGACAAGGGCGCACTGCTGCTGGGCGGCGCGGTCATCGGTGCCCTGTTCGGCGCCTTTGCCCAGCAGAGCCGCTTCTGCCTGCGCGCCGCGGCCATCGAATTCTCGCGTGGCCGGATCGGCGGCAAGCTGGCGGTCTGGCTGATCGTGTTTGCCACCGCCATTGCCGGCACCATGCTCCTTGCCGCACAAGGACTGTTCACCGCCACTGAAGCCCGCCAGCTGGCCTCGCCGCAAAGCCTGTCAGGTGCTGCGATCGGCGGCCTGCTATTCGGCACCGGCATGGTGCTGGCACGCGGCTGCTCCTCGCGGCTCTTGGTGCTGTCTGCCACCGGCAACCTGCGCGCCCTGCTCTCGGGCCTCGTCTTCGCCGTCGTCGCCCAGGCCAGCCTGCACGGGTTCCTCTCCCCGCTGCGCGAAGCCCTGGCCACCCCGCTGACGACCTTGTCGATCGGGTCGAATGACCTGCTGGTGCTTTCGGGCATCTCCGATCAGGCCGCCCTTGCGGCCATCCTCATAGGCCTGTTTGCAGCCTTTGCCCTCGCCTTCTGGCGCAGGATCGGCGTCTGGACGGCGTTTGCCGCCTTTGCCGTCGGCGCCTGCATTCCGCTGGCCTGGTGGTTCACCAACGCCATGACCGCAATCGCCTTCGAGCCGGTGCAGCTGGAATCACTGAGCTTCACCGGCCCCTCCGCCGACACGCTGATGCTGTTTCTCTCCCGCCCTGGCTCGATGATCGATTTCGATGTCGGCCTCGTCCCCGGCGTCTTCATCGGCGCATTCGTTGCCGCCTGGGCATCCGGCCAGCTGCAACTGCAGGGCTTTGAGGGCGGTCAATCCATGCGACGTTATCTGGCGGGTGCGGCGCTGATGGGCTTTGGCGGCATGCTGGCGGGCGGCTGCGCGGTCGGCGCAGGCGTCACCGGTGCCAGCATCTTCGCGCTCACCGCCTGGGTCACGCTGTTTGCCATCTGGTTCGCGGCAGCAACGACCGATTGGCTCGTCGACCGCAAGTGGCCCGAGCGCCATGCCAGGCTCGACGCGCTGACCGTTGGCAACGCGCAACCGGAAACATGAAAAGGCCGCCAGGCAGGGCGCTGTCCGTACATCCGGGACTTGCGTAATCCTGCCTGACGGCCTCTGTTCAAGCGCTCTTTGCGAGCGTCTTATGTGATCCCCTCTGGACCTGGCTTTATCAAAGCAGGAACCGTGCCAACCCGGTGAGTGCTGCCATCTGCGGTCTGTTCACCCGCTCCGGCGCCTCCGGGCCCTCGGGTCTGCATCTGCAACAGGCAGAGCTGCAACGAAAAAACGGCATCCGCCCAAATCCTGGGCATGATTCGCAAGCTTGCGCAGCGCGCTTCATACCGACACCGCCGCGCGCAAAGTTTCCTTGCTCAGGCTTTCGCGGTCACCGGCCATCTTCACCTCGCCGCGTTCGATCACGCAGAAGCGGTCGGCCAGCCCATAGGCAAATTCGAAATACTGCTCGACCAGCACGATCGCCATCTTGCCCTCGTCGCGCAACAGCGCGATCACGCGACCGATCTGCTGGATGATGTTGGGCTGGATGCCTTCAGTGGGTTCATCGAGCAACAGGAGCTTGGGCCGGGTGATCAGCGCCCGCGCGATCGAAAGCTGCTGCTGTTGCCCGCCCGACAGATCGCCGCCGCGGCGGTTGCGCATGTCTTTGAGCACCGGAAACAGCTCGTAGATGTGATCCGGGATCTTGTGCTCCGAGCGCGGCAGGCAGGCAAAGCCGGTCTCGAGGTTCTCCGTCACCGTCAGCAGCGGGAAGATGTCGCGCCCTTGCGGAACATAGCCGACGCCCTTGGCCGCGAGCTGGTGCGCCGGAAGCTTGCCGAGGGCCTCGCCATCCAGCGAATAGTCGCCCGCGGAGCGGTGGTGCACGCCTGAGATGGCTTTCAGCAGGCTGGTCTTGCCGACGCCATTGGTTCCCATCACGCAAGTCACCTGCCCGACATCGGCTTGAAGCGAAATGCCCTTGAGGATCTGCGACTGCCCGTAGTGAAGCGTCAGATTTTCAATATCAAGCATGTCTCAGCGCCCCAGATACACATCAATGACGTCGGAATTGGCGGTGACATGGTCGAGCGACCCCTCGGCCAGAACCGAGCCTTCATGCAGCACCGTCACCTTGCAATCGAGCCGGCGGACAAACTCCATGTCATGCTCGACCACCACCACGGCGCGGGTTTCAGCCGCCCGCCGCAACAAATCCGTGGTGTGCTCGCGTTCGCCCAGCGTCATCCCGGCGGCCGGCTCGTCCACCAGCAGCAATTGCGGGTCTTGCGCCAAAAGCATGCCGATTTCGAGCCACTGCTTCTGGCCATGCGAAAGCTCACCAGCGGTCCGGTCTAGCTCTTCCGACAGCCCGATCTCGTCCGCAAGTGCGGCCACCCGCGCGCCGTCTTCCTTGTTGCCCTTGTAGCCCAGCACCGCGAACGGCAGCCGGTCATTGCTCAGCGCCATCGTCAGATTGTCGCGCACGCTCTGCGCCTCGAACACCGTCGGGCGCTGGAACTTGCGACCGACGCCCGCGCGCGCAATCTGGCTTTCCGACAACCGCAAGAGATCGAGCTGCGGCTCGCCAAACCGCACCCGGCCCTCGTCCGGCCGTGTCTTGCCGGTGACGATGTCCATGAAGGTGGTCTTGCCCGCTCCGTTGGGTCCGATGATGGCGCGCAGCTCCTGCCCGCCTATCTCGAACGAGAGGTTGTTGATCGCCTTGAAGCCGTCGAAGGAGACGGAGATCGATGTCACTTCCAGAAGCGCGCTCACGATGCAGCATCCTTTCTGACCAGCCGGTCGAACAGGCCGCCAATGCCCTTGGGCGCAAACAGCGTCACCAGCACGAAGCCAAGACCGAGCAGCACCTGCCACCAGTCGACCCAGTTGACCGTGTAGAACCCGAGCGGAATGCTCGGCACCTGACCGCCGGTAAACCATGACGACAGCAGCGACACCGTGGCAGCCCCGATCACCGCACCGTAAAGCCGGCCGCGCCCGCCGATCGCCACCCAGACCGCCAGGTAGATCGAGGCGATCGGCGCGATTTCCGCCGGGTTGATGATGCCGGCCTGCGGGTAGTACAGCGCCCCGGCAATCGCCGCGATCACCGCCGTCAGCGTGAACACCACCAGCTTGTAGGCCTCCACCGGATAGCCCATGAACCGGATCCGTGCCTCGTCGTCGCGGATGGCCCGGATGACATTGCCGAACTTGCCCGACACCACCCAGGCCGCCACCACATAGCCAAGTCCCAGCGCCAGCGCGGAGGCGAGGAAGAACCAGACAGAAACCACCGACTGCGGCAGGTCGGTCAGGCCTGGAATGTTCTGCAGACCGGAGAGGCCATTGTTGCCGCGCAATCCGCTGTCGTTCTGAAACAGGTAGAGCGACAGCGCCAGCGTCATCGCCTGGGTCAGGATCGACAGGTAGACCCCGGTCACGCGGCTGCGGAACGCGAGCCAGCCGAACACCAGCGCCAGCAGCCCCGGCACCAGGACCACCAGCGCCAGCTGGGCGTAGAGACTGTCGGCAAAGTACCAGATCGCCGGAATATCCGACCCGCCGACCACACCGAAGATCTGCGACCCGATCGCCTCGCGGACTTCTTCGGAAGTCGGCGGCAGTTCTCCGCCCGCCAGCGATGCAATGACGATGTCCTTGGTCCGCTCATACATCAGCCACATGCCGATCATGTAGCCGCCAAGCCCGAAGAAGGCGAAGTGGCCGAGCGACAGGATCCCGCAATAGCCCCAGACCAGATCCATGGCGATGGCAACCAGACACAGGCACAGGGTCTTGCCGAGAATCTTGATCGTGCTGGTCGACACCAGTCCGAGGCCAAAGCCTTCCGACAGGATCACCATGACGATTGTAAAGACGGCGAGCAGGGCAATGAAAATCAGCACCGAAGGCTGACGCGCAAACAGGGAGCGTTCCATGAGCTTAATCCCCCGCCGCGCGGCCCTTGAGCGCAATGATGCCCTTGGGTCTGAACTGGATGAAGATGATGATGAAGATGATCATGTAGGTCTGCGCGGCCAGCGTGTTCGACGGGTTGAAGAACTCGATCACCTTCTGCAGCGACCCGATCATCCCCGCACCCGCAAGCGTGCCCCAGATATTGCCGACCCCGCCGACCACCACCGTCATGAAGCTTTGCACGATGTAACCGGAGCCCAGCTCCGAGGTCACCTTGGCAAACAGCCCGATGGCGACGCCGGCAATCCCGGCGATGCCGGAGCCCAGGCCGAAGGTCAGCATGTTGATCCGGTCCGGATTGATCCCCATCGACGAGGCCATGCGCGGATTCTGCGTCACCGCCCGGACCTCGAGCCCGAGCCGCGTCTTGTTGAGCACAAACAGCAGCAATCCGAGGAAGGCGAGCGCCAGAACGAAGATCGCGATGCGGATATAGCTGATCGAGACCACGTCATTGAGCACCCAGGCGCCATCGAGCCAGGACGGCGATGTCAGCGGACGTGCCTGCGTGCCGAAGATGTTCTTGGCGATCTGCTGCAGCGCGATCGAAACCCCGAAGGTCGCAAGCAGTGTCTCCAGCGGCCGGTGCGCCAGGTAACGGATCACCAGCCGTTCCAGCGCCACCCCGGCCAGAAACGCCACCGCAAAGGCCAGCGGCAGCGCCACGATGATCGAGACCGTGTAATTGGGAATGTACTGCTGCACGACGTAACCGGTATAGGCGCCGATCATGATGAACTCGCCATGCGCCATGTTGATCACCCCCATGACGCCAAAGGTGATGGCAAGGCCGATCGCGGCCAGGAAGTAGATCGACGCCAGCGACAGCCCGTCGAGCGCCAGATCGACAAACTGGTAGAACCCCACCGTACCGCTGATGTTTCCGAGTGTTTCCCGCGCGGCCGTGGTCAGCACCGGATCCGGTTCGGCATAGACTTCCGCGAACACGTGATCGGCGAGCGCCGCGCGCTGCTCTTCCTGCGTGACCAGAGGCGGCACCGTGCCATCGGCCGCAAGCGCCAGGTAGGCCCTGTCGCGCGCTGATTGCGTTACCAGTTCGGCCACCGGAATACCGGCCACCATGCCATTTTCGATATTGGCCACCAGTGCCGTCTTGCGCGCGTCGAGCGGAACGATCGGCCGCGCCTTGCCGGCATCGACGAGCAACTGGTAGGCAGCTTCCGTCTCGATATCGCTGCCCGGCACCAGCAGCCGCGCCACGTTGACGTCCTCATCAGGCTTCTCGTTGAAAACCGCAACGCTGGTTGAAAGCAGCGGGTTGAGCGCGGCACGCGCATCGACGCCGGGATCTCCGGCAAAACTTTCGATCGCGGCAACGCGGGTTTGCTGATCGCTGCCGAACTGGATGGTCAGCAGCCGCTGCAGTCGCTCCTTGCGCGCCTTGATGGCGGGATCGGTCTCCGATTCGATGGCCGCCCTGAGAATGCTCAGATGCGAGGCATCGGGATCGCGTTCGAGCGCTGTCAGCGCCTGCAGCCGCCGCTCCGGATCCGGGTCGGACAGCTGAAACTGCACCAGCGCCCCGGCGATCACGCCGCGAACACCGCTGTTGGGTTTGAGATTCTTCAGGTCCTTCTTGTCCGCCAGCCCGGCTTCCGCGCCGCTGCCGACATCGATCAGCATCAGCTGGCCGCCATCCGCCTTTTCGACAAAAAAGAACCGACCGTCAGCCTTGCGCTGCCACAGATCCTTCTCGCGCCATTTTTCCAGAAACACCGCCACGCCAGGCAACTGGCTTGCAACCAGGGCGTCCAGCACCGGACCGATGGTCCTGCGCGAGGGTTTTTCGATCTTGGCCTGATGGGTCTCAAGCAGGGAATTGAGGTCGGCATCCTGCGCATATGCGGGCGCAAGCGCGATCACAACGGCAATCAAAAGGTAGAATATGCGGGGCATGGAAAATCAAAACCGATTGGAAAGGCGGAAGGGGGCCGCGAAAGCCCCCTTCCCTTCAACAGATCAATAGTTGGAATTGAGCTGTACGCAGGTCTTCGTATCGGTGTTGTACATGCCGCATTTCAGCTCGATCCAGTCGGATTCCAGCACTGCGGATTCCGGCAGGAAATCGGTCCATGCGTCGCCCGGGACCGGCTCGGTCTGGCTGACGATGTCGAACTGGCCGTCGGCCTGGATTTCACCGATCAACACCGGCTTCGTCAGGTGATGGTTCGGCAGCATTTCAGCTTCGGTACCGGTCAGGTTGGCCACTTTCTGGCCGACCACGGCTTCCGCCACGGCATCGACATCGGTGGTGCCGGCCTCTTCGACGGCCTGGACCCACATGTTGAAGCCAATGTAAGTGGCTTCCATCGGGTCGTTGGTCACGCGCTCTTCACCGGCAAAGGCTTTCCATTCCTCGATGAACTCGGCGTTGACCGGAACATCGGCGGACTGGAAGTAGTTCCAGGCGGCCAGGTGACCGACCAGGTTGGTGGTGTCGAGACCGGAAAGTTCTTCCTCACCCACCGAGAAGGCCACGACAGGAATGTCGTCTGCCGAGATACCGGCAGCAGCCAGTTCCTTGTAGAAGCCGATATTGGCGTCGCCATTGATGGTCGAGATCACGCCGACCTTCTTGCCGTCTGCGCCAAGCGCGACAACGTCGCCAACGATCTTGGACCAGTCGGAATGGCCGAACGGCGTGTAGTTGACGAAGATGTCTTCAGCCGGAATGCCCTTGTCCTTGAGATACTGCTCGAGGATCTTGTTGGTCGTGCGCGGGTAGACATAGTCGGTTCCGAGCAGCGCGAATTTTTCAACGCCAAGCTCTTCCAGGAAGTAGTCGGTTGCCGGAATTGCCTGCTGGTTCGGCGCAGCCCCGGTGTAGAACACGTTCTTGGAGGATTCTTCGCCCTCATACTGAACCGGGTAGAACAGAAGACCGTTGAGCTCTTCGATCACCGGCAGAACCGACTTGCGGCTCACCGAGGTCCAGCAACCAAACATCACGTCAACCTTGTCGACGGTCAGCAGTTCGCGCGCCTTTTCGGCAAACAGCGGCCAGTCGGAAGCCGGGTCGACAACGACCGCTTCAAGCTTCTTGCCGAGCACGCCGCCCTTGGCGTTCTGCTGCTCGATCAGCATCAGCACAGTGTCTTTAAGAGTAGTTTCCGAAATCGCCATCGTTCCCGAGAGCGAATGCAGAACACCAACCTTGATGGTGTCCTCTGCTGCTGTAGCCGAGTGGGTCAAAATCGTTGAAGTAAGAAATGCCGCCGCCCCTGCGATCTTCATTTTAGTGGTAAAATTCATGTCAGCCTCCGTGCTGTTCGTGTCCACGGAGGTCTTCAATGCAAGCGCCTTGCCAGTTGCGGCCAGGACCGGAATTTAACCGGTTTTTAAGCTTTGCGGCGGGCGCACTCCATCTCGCCCGCCACGCTCTCGCCGCAATTTGCCTATTTATTGCGCAGAGATTGTTTTTTGTGCACACAAAATAGTTCGACAGTGTTGCATCGCACTGCAAACCGGATCCACAGACTTAAAATAATCATCCCCAGGCCGGGCTTGCGTATCACCGAGTTTTGCACTCTTATGGTCACAGGTTGAAGCCACTGGCTTTTGAAACAACTGGCAACCAAGGAGCTCGTCACTTTATGAGCATGCCCCTTATCTTGCTGGTCGCACTGGCGGCCTGGTTATCAACTCTGACAACATCTCATGCATCAACCTGGCTGAAAACCGGTAGCGAAACCACGAGGCCTTACGGTCATGTGGAATATTGCACCCGCAATGCATCCGATTGCCGTAACAGGTCTGCCAGTTCCAGGCTCCCCGCAGCACGGCTCAATCTGCTGCAAAGCATCAACAGCAAGATCAACAGGGCGATCAAGCCGGCCTCGGACCGGACGGTATTCGGTCGCAAGGAGTTCTGGACCGCCAAGGCGCGTTCGGGCGACTGCGAGGACTTTGCCCTGGCCAAGCGCGCCAGGCTGCTGCGCAGCGGTTTCAAGCCGTCGCAGCTGCTGTTGACGATGGGCTACAAGGGAAATGAGGCCCACACCGTGCTCGTGGTCAGAACCAAGGACGGAGACTATGTGCTCGACAACCTTGAAGACGACGTGCAGCCGGTTCAGTCAGCCCGCATGCGCTTTCGCAAGATCCAGTCGCCGACCCATGGCGGGCGTTGGCTGAAAATCACCGGCAAGACCGGAAGGACCCCCTGACACAAGGCATCCCTGCCGATCCTGCATCGCGGACCTTGTGCCCGGACACACGTACCTGACACGCCGGAAAACCCGAAAATTCTGTGGCAACGATGATTGCCTGTGCTATGGCTCGACGCTTCGATAGCATGGACGGCCTGACACACGCCGGAGGATATTTCGATCACGGCTTTTCGCTTCATCCATACCGCTGATATCCACCTTGATTCGCCGCTGAAGTCGCTGGCCTTGCGCAATCCGGAGCTCGCCGACCTGATTGGCGGCGCCACGCGGCAGGCCTTCAGCGCCATCATCGACCTGTGTATCAGCGAACGAGTCGATGCGCTTGTCATTGCCGGCGACCTCTATGACGGCGACCAGACCTCGATGAAGACAGCCCGGTTCCTTGCCGGCGAACTCGGCCGCCTTTCAAAAGCCGGCATCCGCACCTTCATCATCCGCGGCAATCATGACGCCCTGTCGCGGATTTCGCGTGAACTGGTGCTTCCCGACATGGTCAAGCTGTTTGGTGGACGCGCCGAACATGTTCTGATCGAACGTGGCCAAGGCGAAAGACCCGTCGCCATCCACGGGTTGAGCTTCGCCCAACCCACCGCACCCGAAAGCCTGCTGCCTAAATATGCCAGCGCCGTTCCCGATGCCATCAATGTCGGCATCATGCACACCAGTCTTGGCGGTGCGCCCGGTCATGACGCCTACGCCCCCTGCAGCCCGGCCGAACTGCAGGCCACCGGTTTTGACTACTGGGCGCTTGGGCATATCCACAAACGCTCGGTGATCACCGGAGCGACGACGATCGTCATGCCCGGCATGCCACAAGGCCGCGACATCAACGAGGACGGCCCCAAATCGGCAACCCTCGTGTCGATCAGCGAAGACGGCAGCGTCAGCCTGGAAGAAAAGCCGACAGCGCTGGCCGAGTTCAGCCGCATCACCATAGATGCGGGCGGCCTGAGCGATTGGACAGACCTTGCCCACGCGCTGAGCGACGCCCTGAAACAGGCGCGCACGGCTTCGGCAGCACCCGAACTTGTCGCAAGAATCGGCTTTACCGGCGAGACAACGCTCGCCTGGCGCATGCGCCGCGACGCAGACCTGCTGATGGCAGAGGCTGAAGAGCGCGCCGCCCAGACCGGCGCCATCTGGGTGGAAAAGCTCGAGATCGGCTGCACCCCGCCGACAGAGACCCGCACAGCATCCAGCGGCCCCTTGCACGAATTGCGTGACCTGATCGAAACCGGCATCCTCAACTCCGATGCCTTTGAAACCGCCCTGTCCCAGGTCGCCGACACGCTTCAGGGCCAGCTGCCGACCGATCTGCGCGATCTGTTCGGTGCCGATGAAAGCGAGACCAGGGCCCGTCGCATGCAGCTTGCACGCCAGGGCGCGGAGGATGTGCTGGCGCGGTTGCAGTCCTCCTCCGGCTCGGGGAGCGAGCCTGCCTGATGCGCCTCAATCGTCTCGACCTGACCCGCTACGGCAAGTTTACCGACCATGTCATCGACTTCGGCGCACCTATTGCCGGAGGCTGTGACCTGCATATCGTCTACGGTCCCAACGAGGCCGGCAAGTCGACCCTGTTCAGCGCCTGGCTCGATCTCCTGTTCGGCATCGGCGCGCAAAGCAGCTACAATTTCATTCACCCCTACCCCAACATGCAGATTGGCGCGTCGATCGACCTTGGCTCCGGTCCCGCGGAATTCATCCGCATCAAGCGCGCCCAGAACAGCCTTTTGGACCGGCAGAGCCAGCCGGTCTCCGACAGCGCCCTGCAGGCAGCTCTCGGCGGGCTCGACCGCAGCAACTATCAGACCATGTTCTCGCTTGATGACGAGAGCCTGGAACAGGGCGGCGAAAGCATTCTCGCAAGCCGTGGCGATCTCGGCGAACTTCTGTTCTCGGCCAGCGCCGGCCTCGGCGAACTGTCCCAGCAGCTTGTCCAGCTGCGCAGCGAAACCGAGGATTTTTACAAGCCGCGGGCACAAAAGCGCATTCTGGGCGAACTCAAGGCCGAGCTTGCCGGGCTCAAGGCCGAGCGCGACACGATCGACATCCAGGCCAGCAAATACGCCCAGCTGAGCAAGGAGCTCGAGGACGCGCGGACCCGCCACGATGAGGCCTGCGGCAAACGCAAGGACCTGCGCGGACGGCTGGCCGCGGTCGATCGCCTGCTCACGGCGCGGCCGCGCATGGCGGATCTCGACAGGCTGCAGCAACAGCTGCAGGACCTCACCGACCTGCCCGAGGTTGCGCCGGAATGGCGCCAGCAGGTTCGCGACCTTGGCAACGAGGAAGCTGCTCTTGAAGCGGGCGGCGCAGCGCTGCGCGAGGAAATCGACCGTCTGACGGCGGAGCGCGAAACCATCGGCGTCGACACGCAGATCCTCTCGCTGGAGAGCCGCCTGACCGAGCTTGAGCATCTGCGCACCCGCCATGACACCGCCGAGGAGGATCTGCCGGAGCGCCGCGCAGCGCTGACCCGCATCGACGCCACCATCAGCCAGCTCCTGCTCCGCCTCGGCCAATCCGACACCCGCGAGCCCGAGGAACTGCTGCTCAGCACAGCAAGAACCGCAACGCTGCGCGAACTTGTCGACGCCCGGGCAAGCCTTGATGTCCGCCTCGGCACCGCCCGCAAGGAGGTGATGGACGCAAGCGCGGGGCGCGATGACGCCCGCGAGCAATTGCAGGCCGCCGGCGGCAGCGACAGCGCCCCCGAGCAGAGACAAAGCCAGGTCGACGCTTTGTCTGAAGTCCTGACCGTGTTGCGCAACAGCGATCACGAGCTCCGACGCCACAGCGCAGAGCGCGCCATCGCCCTGGCCCGTCAGGACCTTGATGCACGGCTTGAGGCACTGGCGCCCTGGCGCGGCGAGACCGCCGAGCTGCGCACCATGCGCCCGCCTTCACCGGACACGCTGCGCAATTGGAAACTGCAGAGCGAACAGACCGACAGCAAAAGCGCTGAATTGGCACAGGAGATCACCCGTCTCGGCCAAACGCTGCGGCGTTTCGAGGCCGAGGCAGAGGCGCTGGCCCAATCGCGCACCCTGCCGTCCACGGCCGAAAGCCAGGCGCTGAGGGCAGCAAGGGACGAGGCCTGGGCACGGCACAAGACCGCGCTGGATCCGCAAACCGCCCAAGCCTTCGAAACGGCCATGCAGAGCCATGATGACGCTGCGGACAAGCGCGCGGCGCATCAGGCCGAAGTGGCAAAGCTCAACGAGATCGCGGTGCAATCCGCGATTGCCAAAGCCGATCTCGAAGCCGCAGAAACAGCCAGATCTGAGAACGAGAAGGCCCGTGCCGAGCTTCGCGGCTCGATCACCGCCGCCATCAACGAATTGGCTGACACCCTGCCCTCCGGGATGCCACTTGAGGCGCTGGAAGACTGGCTCGAGCGCCGCCAGCTTGCGCTTGAGGGCGATGACGCGCTGCGCCGCCATCTGCACGACCTCGAGATCGCCGAACAGGACCGGCAGGCAGCACGCGCCCGTCTGGTGAAAGCGCTGGCGCCGCTCGATCCCGACGCCGCTTCCGACGATGATCTGGAGACGCTCACAACCCGCGCCCAGCTTTTGATCAGCCACGAAACCCGGCTCGAGACCCATCGCCGCAATCTGGCCGAACACGAACGCAACCTGAAGCGCCGCGAGCTTGATCTGAGAAACGCCAGCGAGGAGGCAGACGCCTGGATGCTGGCCTGGAAACAGGCCTGCGCCGGATGCTGGCTTGGCGAAGGCGAGACAGCCCCGACCGCGGCTGAAATCCGCGAGGCCCTGCCGCTGCTCGGCGAATTGGCGACGGCGCTGCATGACCGCGCCAGCCTGGCCGACCGTATCGCCAAGATGGACCGCGACCAGGTCGGTTACATCACAGCCCTTGATGCCGCAGCCTCTGAGGTTGGCATTGAGACCGACGGCGCCGCAGCTGCCGCCATCGCCCGCCAGCTTGGCGAACGGCTGGCCAGGGCAGAAAAGGCCCGCACCCGGCAGGAGGACCTGTCGCGGCAGATCGACGAGGCCACGGAACGTCAGCGCAAACACGCCGAGACCAGCGCCGCCAACGCCGCAAAGAAAGCCCGGATGCTCGACAGTCTGGGCGCAACAACGCTGGCCGAGGCCGCCCTCAGCATCGAGCAGGCGCTCGAACGCAAGCAGCTCGCCGGCCGTGCCGAACAAACCGCCTCCGAAATCTGCGAAACCCTCGGAGCGACTTCGCTGCAAGAGGTCCGGGCTCAACTCGAGGCCGCCGACACCGACGAGCTCAGAGAGGAAAAGCAGGAACTTGAAGCCTCGCTGGAAACACTCGACGCCGAGATCCAGCATCTGTTTGCCGCCCGCACCCGCGCCTCCGACGCCATGAACGCCGTCGGCGGAGACGACGCCGTGGCGCGCATCGAGCAGAGCCGCAAGACCATCCTTCTGGCCATCGCCGAAGGGGCGGAGCGCTATCTCCGGCTCTCGGCAGGCATTATCGCCATGGAACAGGCGCTGGCGCTTTACCGTGAACGCCACAGTTCCTCGATGATGCAGCGCGCCTCGGACGCCATCCGCACCATCAGCCGCGGCCGTTACACGAGCCTCGCCTCGCAGCCGGACCATGGACGCGACAAGGGCCGCGAACTGCTGATCGCCATCCAGAACGACGGCACCTCCAAGCAGGCGGCCGAAATGTCCAAGGGCGCCCGCTTCCAGCTCTATCTGGCGCTGCGCGTGGCAGGCTTCCACGAGTTCGCCGCAACCCGCCAGACCGTGCCCTTCATCGCCGATGACATCATGGAAACCTTCGATGACTTCCGCGCCGAGGAAACCTTCAAGCTGTTTGCCGGCATGGCAAAGGTCGGCCAGGTGATCTACCTCACCCACCACCGCCACCTCTGCGACATCGCGAAATCGGTCTGCCCGGATGTCACCATCCACGAATTGACGCCCTGATTTCCGGCTTATCGGCAGTTTTTCCGCAACTGCGAACAGGCGTGACTTGGCATAAGCCGCGTATGCCTGTATCGAGGCCGCATTCTCGTTAACCCGCAGTCGGGTCCGTTTCCGAGATGGCCGTGAAAATCCGGGGCCAGGCTCGAAGCCTCCCCAGGCCCGCTTTTGTGACCATCGCATTGCCGAACCATCCTATCACCGGACAGGACGACCACTCTCCATGATCTCGCTCAACAGCTACGCCTCGCAATGGACCAGCAATGTCCGCGGCGACATCCTTTCAGGCCTCGTCGTCGCCCTGGCGCTGATTCCGGAAGCCATCGCGTTTTCGATCATCGCCGGCGTCGACCCCAAGGTCGGCCTCTACGCCTCGTTTTCGATCGCGGTCATCACCGCGATTGTCGGCGGACGTCCGGGCATGATCTCGGCTGCGACGGCGGCAACGGCGGTGCTGATGGTGACGCTGGTCAAGGAGCACGGGCTTGAATATCTGCTCGCAGCCACCGTGCTGGCCGGCCTGATACAGATTGTCGCCGGCATCGCCAAGCTTGGCTATGTCATGCGCTTTGTCTCGAAATCGGTGATGACCGGTTTCGTCAATGCGCTCGCAATCCTGATCTTCATGGCGCAATTGCCCGAACTCATCGGCGTGCCCTGGCTCACCTATGTCATGGTCGCGGGCGGGCTTGCGATCATCTACCTGTTCCCGCTGATCACCACCGCCATCCCCTCGCCGCTGGTCACCATCGTGGTGCTGACCGCCATCACCTGGTTCTTCGGCTTCGACAATTTGCGCACCGTCGGCGACATGGGCGCCCTGCCCGACACGCTGCCGGTGTTCCTGATCCCGCAGATCCCGTTCAACCTCGAGACACTCTGGATCATCCTGCCCTATTCGGTCGCGGTTGCTGCCGTCGGCCTGCTTGAATCGCTGATGACCCAGACCATCGTCGACGATCTCACCGACACCACCTCCAACCGCAACATGGAATGCGTCGGCCAGGGCATCGCCAACACCGCCACCGGCTTCATCGGCGGCATGGCCGGCTGCGCCATGATCGGCCAGTCGATCATCAACGTGAAATCCGGCGGCCGCGGACGCCTGTCGACCTTCGTCGCCGGCACCATGCTGCTGTTCTTCATCGTCGTGCTCGGGGATTCGGTCGCGCAGATCCCGATGGCGGCCCTCGTGGCGATCATGATCATGGTCTCGATCGGCACCTTCTCCTGGTCTTCGCTGAAAAGCCTGCGCACCCATCCCCGCTCATCCTCGGTGGTGATGCTGGCGACCGTGCTGTTCGTGGTCTTCACCCACAACCTCGCCATCGGCGTTCTGGTCGGCGTGCTGCTCTCCGGCCTGTTCTTCGCCTGGAAGATCGCCCAGCTCTTCGGCGTCCGCTCGACGCTTTCCGAAGATGGCAAAACCCGCACCTATATCGTCGAGGGCCAGCTGTTCTTCGCCTCGGCCGAAGACTTCATGAAGGCGTTTGATTTCCGCGAATTGCTGGAAAAGGTCGTCATCGACGTCTCCCGCGCCCACATCTGGGACATTTCCAGCGTTGCAGCCCTCGACATGGCGGTGCTCAAATTCCGCCGCGATGGCGCCGAGGTCGAGATCATCGGCATGAACGAAGCCTCGGAAACCATCGTCGACCGGCTTGCCATTCATGACAAACCGGGTGCCACGGACAAACTGATGTCGCACTGATGCAGCCTGGATCAGGCGGAAACGCTTGATCCAGCCAAAGTGCCGTAGATAGATTGATGCAGAGCGGCCCTGCGGTCCAGGTGAACGAGACCCGCGCTCTAAGGAGGAGCAGACCATGACCAACATCCTTTTGGCCCTTGTTGACGGGTCCACCTATTCGAAAAGCGTCTGCGATCATGCGGCCTGGGCCGCCGGACGCATGCAGGCCGGCGTTGACCTCTTGCATGTGCTCGACCGCAACCTGGGCGCCGACAAATCCGACCTCTCCGGCTCGATTGCGCTCGGCGCCCGCACCGCGCTGCTCGAGGAACTCTCCTCACTCGATGAACAGCGTGCGAAGCTGCTGCAGCAAAAGGGCCGCGCCATTCTCGACGACGCCCGCGCCATTATCGAAAAAGCCGGTCAGAAGGTCGTCGGCGCGCATCTGCGCCAGGGCGAGATTGTCGAAACCGTGATCGAGCAGGAAGGCCCTGCCTCGATGATCATGATCGGCAAGCGCGGCGAGGAAGCCGATTTCGCCAGCTTGAGACTCGGCGCCCATCTCGAGCGCTTCATCCGTTCGAGCCACAAGCCGGTCTTCGTCGCCTCGCGCGCCTTCAAGCCGATCGACACCGTCATCGTGGCCTTTGATGGCGGCGCCTCGAGCCAGCGCGTGGTCGATCACATCGCCCGCAACCCGCTGTTTGCCGGCCTCAAGATCGACCTGGTCACCGTCGGACAAAAGAACCGCGACACGGAAAAGGCGCTCGAAGACGCCAAGGCCATCCTCACCGGCGCAGGCCTCGAGATCGAAACCACCATCCTCGCCGGCCAGCCCGACGAGGTGCTGGGAAAACGCGTCGAAGACTGCGGCTCCTGCCTCGTCGCCATGGGCGCCTACGGCCACTCAAGAATCCGCGCCTTCGTGCTCGGCTCGACCACGAGCGAAATGCTCAGATCCTGCAAGGCGCCTGTGCTGTTGATGCGGTGATGGGAGTGTGGAATTTCTGCCAGCGAGCTGACTGGTAATTACGGGCTTTAGCTGCCTTTGGATAGCGTTTCGATTAGCGACCGTTTCGTTGGATTTGGCTCGAACAGGTGGATGCATCAGTTAGGCCAAGAACTGGCTAAGGCCGATTATTACCGCGTAAGTGCCATTATGCAATGCGATATTTGGTGCACCGGGTGACATTTCAGAGGGGCGCGCGAATTGTCCTATTCCGTGTAGTCGAATTTCAGTCTACTTGGATTAATTTAATTGCTATTTGAATCTTCTCTGGATGACATGTCCGTCATACGGCGGGTGAAATAAGAGTCAGGCTGGGGGTGGCAACAGTGTCATCGAGTGGGCGACATCAATGTCGCCCGCAAAAACCGAGAGTTCCCTTGCAAATTTCGCTCGCCGCAGCCATTTGTTTTCCAGGAGAACAGCAGGAGCGATGTCGTGGCGCAAGAAAAAATTGCCAAAGAGACCGTAGAGACTCTTCGGGAGAATGAGAAAAAATGGTCAAAGACTGTTATGGCCGCAGGCTGGAGCGCAGTCCCAAACATTTTGATCGAGAAGCAAGAAGCACTTGGGCTCAAGCCTATCGAAATGAACGTAATTCTCCACCTGATCCAATATTGGTGGTTTGAAAGCAATTTGCCTCACCCTTCTGTCGGCACAATTGCGAAAGCATTGGGTGTTACCGACCGCACAGTTCAACGCACGATTAAAGGGCTCATTGAGTTGGGGTTTATGGAGAAAGAAGAACGCCGCAAAACGAGACATGGAAGCCTAACCAATTTGTATTCATTCAATGGTTTGATTGAAAAATTGAAGCCTTATGCGGCGGAGAAAATTACGGAACGCAAAAAGAAGGAAGCGGACGAGAAAGAACGTATAGCTCGCAAAAAACCAAAGCTAACGGTCGTCCAATAGCAACAAGTTTTGCAACGTAGCTCAGCTGGATAGAGCACTCCGTTGTCGTCATGCATAGCAGGTCACAGCGTTATGTATGGGCGGAGAGGTCATAGGTTCAAGTCCTATCGTTGCACCCAACCAATCTTTATTTTCAACAGAGGAGCTTTTCTATGGCAAAAATACCAAATATTGAAGATACGAAACGAGCCATTCTCGACATAATTTCATCGTATAAAGTGCGACCAAATGAGATTTTTCCAATCGTGCAAGTCAGCGTCAAATTACAGGAACGCGGGTTTAGAAGCACAGACATCGATCCTGCGCTTGAGGAAATGGTAAATGATGGTTGGTTGTTACCAAGTAGTAGCCCTCATTGGACAATTACGGAAAGCGGGTTTGCACAACTATAATTTAAGTGCACGATAAAGTATTGAGCGGTTAACACCCAGAGAGCCTGCAACATCTGTCGGCCGCTCGCCTGCTTCGTTCAGTTTCCTAGCGTGCTTTTTCTGTGCTGTTCTAAGCGCAGGAGGTCGCCCCAAGCATGTCCCGCGTTTTTTGGCAGCCACTAAACCAGCCAGAGTGCGTTCGACAATTAGAGAGCGCTCAAACTCTGCTAAAGCGCCCATCAGGTGAAAGGTCAGACGACCTTGCGCCGTGGTCGTGTCGATCCCTTCACTCAGGCTTTTAAAATAAGCGCCCTTGGCTTCCAAATCACTAACGACCTCGATCAGATGGGGCAGGGAACGCCCAAGGCGAACCAGACGCCAAACGGTGAGTACGTCACCCGCTTGCAGACCAGAAAGCAGCTTGTCGAGTTTCGGGCGGTTGGCCGAGGCTTCTGATACTTGGTCAGTGACAGCTTTCTTGCAGCCCGCCCCCTTGAGGGCATCCTTCTGCGAATTGGCGTTTTGATCGACGGTTGAGACGCGGGCATATCCGATTTTCATGCAGATTTTTTGCGTCAGGGTTTTGCAACGGCCAAGCCTTTGATTTCACTCACCCACAAAAGCCGTTACAAAAAAGGATGACGTAGAGATCTGTTTATCGAATGTATTTTTTGGTACACTTCCCCAAGTAAATTGAAACTAGTTGGGAGGTTATCACATGGGTGCTCTGAATTTGGCTGTAATGCAATGGGCAGATGTTAAAGATATAGACGATACGAAACCCGTTGATGAAGATGATAAAGAATGCCTATATGAGTTAAGAGATGTCCTTAAAAGGTATGGAATGCAGGATAGGTTTGGAGTTGCGTTACTGCATTCTCATCTTGATATATCTGATGACGAGGTTTTTCTCGAAGAGTGCGATGAAGAAAATCGTGTATTACATCTCAGGCCTACAAAAATCGAGACAGCTTCTAACGCCGTGAACGTGGGCACAATATTTCATCTGAAAGACGGCGACTTTAATACCGCTAGCTGGTGTCGAACCTACTGTCAGAGACCCGTGTTTGCACCATTTGATGGGCACAGCAAAGGGCACAATGTCGAGGATTAGTTTTCGAGCTTGAGCTTTTGGGAATTTGGCGCAGCCGGTTGCAAAAAGGACCGTTTTACAACGTCGCTTAAAAGTGTCATCTGTCCGGATAGCTCCGTAGCTGCAATCTAGAGCGAATGGCTGCTCCCCGCCCAATCCGGTCGTTGAGCCCGTAGTCACCATACTTCAAAGCCGGCCGCCTTTGCTGGCGCCAGTGATAAGAAACCTTGGCCAGCGCCGCGGACACGTTGCGGACCCCGACGGCACCCGTGCCCCCAGCCCCACTCACCCCCCCGCCAAAATCTTCGGCACCATGTTCGGCCTGAGCCGATACGCATCCGGCATGCCTGAACCCAGCAGCGGGCGCAGATACATGCGGAATGCGTCGGTCACGTCGTGGCCGGAGGCGGCGATGAAATCATCGGGCATGGTCCGGGTCTTTCCGGCCACCAGTTCCAGCGGCACCAGTTCGTAGTCGACCGAGTAATGGCCGGTGCGTTTGATCGCCACCGATCCGTCGCGATCGCCGAACATGCCGTATTGCACGGCCTTCTCGCCGACCTCGCGAGCCTCGTTCTGGTCGACATCGGACACGCAGCCGACAAAACTGCGCTGGATGTAGCCGAGCGTATCGCCCCGGACACGGGTGATCTTGAGTTTCTCCTTGACCTTCTGGGTCAACAGGTCGGCCAGCGCGCCGCTGCCCGACAATTGCACATTGCCATGCGCGTCGCGTTCGACCTCATTGGCCAGCTTCGCGATGATTGGCTGGCCCGAGCCGTCATGGATGCCTTCGCTGACGGCGACGACACAGCGCCCGAGGCGGTCATAGACCTGCTTGACGTCGCCCAGGAACCGGTCGATGTCGAAGCTCCGCTCGGGCATGTAGATCAAATGCGGCCCGTCATCGGAGAACTTCTTGCCCAGCGCTGACGCCGCGGTGAGAAAGCCTGCATGGCGGCCCATGACCACGCCGATATAGACGCCGGGAAGCGCCGCATTGTCGAGATTGATGCCCATGAAGGCCTGGGCCACATAGCGCGCGGCAGACGGAAAGCCCGGCGTGTGATCGTTTTCGACCAGATCATTGTCGATGGTCTTGGGAATGTGGATGCAGCGCAGATTATAACCCGCCTTGCGCGCCTCGTCATTGACGATCCGGACCGTGTCGGAGGAATCATTGCCGCCGGTGTAGAAGAAATAGCCGATCCGGTGCGCCTTGAGCACCTTGAAGATTTCCTGGCAGTATTTCAGGTCCGGCTTGTCGCGCGTCGAGCCCAGCGCCGAGGACGGCGTGTTGGCGACCATTTCCAGATTGTGGGTGGTCTCCTGGGTCAGGTCGTAAAAATCCTCGTCGAGGATCCCGCGGACACCGTGGACTGCGCCATAGATCAGCTCGACCTCGCGGAACTTGCGCGATTCCAGCACCGCCCCCACCATCGACTGATTGATAACCGCCGTCGGTCCGCCGCCCTGGGCGACCAGCACCTTGCCATGAAACACCAAGAATTCCTCCTTTTCACCGATCTACAATCAGCACCATTTGCGGCCGGCAGACAAGTGCCGACACGTCTTTCCTGTTATCGGTGGAGCCGGCAGCTTGTCTGATGATTAAAACACTCCTTGCCCCGCCAACAAACGCCCGGCGCGAACCAGCCGCCCCTACCCCGGCAGCCCCAGCGGCCGTTGCCGGCGCCAGTGATAAAACACCTTGGCCAGCGCCGCAGACACGATCCGCGCGTCCACCGTGTCCGAGCGGCTGGTCAGCATGATCGGCACCCGCGCGCCGAGCGCGATGCCCGCCGACGACGCGCCGGCGAGATGGATCAGCTGCTTGGCGATCATGTTGCCGCTTTCCAGATTCGGCGTCACCAGAATGTCGGCATGGCCCGCAACGTCTGAGACAATACCCTTGGCCGCCACGGCAGCGGGCGAGATCGCATTGTCAAACGCAAGCGGCCCGTCGACCTTGCCGCCGACAATCTGGCCGCGGTCATGCATCTTGCAGATGGCCGCCGCCAGCAGCGTCGAGGGCAGCTTGCCGGTGACGGTTTCGACAGCGGAGAGCAACGCCACCAGCGGCACCTCAACGCCGATGGCAATCGCCAGATCGATGGCGTTCTGCACGATGTCCTTCAGAGCTTCGAGATCGGGAGAAATATTGATCGCCGCATCGGTGACAAACAGCGTCCGGTCCTGCCCCGGCACATCGAGCGCAAACACGTGGCTCAGCCGCCGCTCGGTGCGCAATCCCTTGCCCTTGTCCAGCACCGCCATCAGAAGCTCGTCGGTGTGCAGCTTGCCCTTCATCAAGGCGCCCGCTCGCCCCTCATGCACCAGCGCCACGGCCACTTCCGCCGCCGCATGGCTGTGCGGCGCTTCGACGATCTCGACGCCGTTGAGATCGATCCCGGCCAGCTCTGCCGCCGCCGCGATCTTGCCCCGCGGGCCCACCAGCACCGGCACGATCATGCCCTCGTCGCGCGCAGCGATGGCGCCGCCCAGGCTCAGGTCATCGCAAGGGTGAACGATCGCTGTGAGCAGCGGGTCGAGCGCCCTCGCCTGCTCCACCAGCGCGCCGAAACGCACCCCCGGCGCCTTCAGCCGGGATCCCGGCATCCGCGCCGGATGGCGTCTGATCTTCGTTCGCGGCGCGTGCACTTCCGCCTGGCCAGACACCACCGTTTCGCCCTGCGCATTGAGACACAGGCACGCGAGCTCAACCCGCGCCGCGCCCTTGTCGACGCCGGTCACTTCCACCCGCACGGTGATGCGTTCGCCGATGCTGACCGGCTGATGAAATGTCAGCGTCTGACCGAGATGAACGGTTCCGGGCCCGGGCAGATGCGTCGTCACTACCGCCGAGATCAGCGTACCGGCCCACATGCCGTGCGCGATGCCCTGCTGCAGTTCCGGGCCCTCTTCCTCGCCCTCTTCCAGGCTGGCCGGATTGACGTCGGCCGAGATGGTGGCAAACAGCGCCATGTCCGGATGCGTCAGCACCCGTTCGATCTCGGCGCGGTCGCCGACCATGATTTCGTCAATGGTGCGGTTTTCGATCAGATCCATGCAGCTACTCCAAAGATACTCCGCAAGGCAGCAGCAGCTACTGGCTGTCGCAGCCCGCACTCACCGCGACACGCGCAATCACATTGTCCGGACGGCAGAGACCTTGCCCCAGCGCTGCAACGGATACAAGACAGCCGAACAGGCATCTGACGAAAGACCACATTCACGCCGAAAGCCTTGCCCTCTTCAACGGCCGAAGTCCTAGTCCAGCGTGCGCCGGAACCGCATCAGCGCCAGCAGCGTGAAAACCGCGACAAAGATCATCAGCGCCGCCAGCGGCGTCGCCACGCCCTGCAGGTCCGCGCCCTTGAGCATGACCGCGCGGATGATCCTGAGAAAATGCGTCAGCGGGAAAATCTCGCCCAGCAGCTGCGCCCAGTCCGGCATCCCGCGATAGGGAAACATGAAGCCCGACAGGAGCAGCGATGGCAGGAAGAAGAAAAACGTCAGCTGCATCGCCTGCATCTGGGTGCGCGCCAGCGTCGAAAACGCGTAGCCGAGCAGCACCAGCGCCAGCACAAAGATCAGGATGCTGACCAGCAACAGCGTCAGCGAGCCGACAAACGGCACGTTGAACAGGAACTTGGCTGCCGTCAGCACCACCACCACCTGCACCCCGCCGACCACCAGGAACGGCAGCACCTTGCCGAGCATGATCTCCAGCGGGCTTGCCGGCATCGCCAAGAGGTTCTCCATGGTGCCGCGCTCCGTCTCCCGCGTCAGCGCCATCGAGGTCATCATCACCATGGTCAGCTGCAGGATCACGCCCAAGAGGCCTGGCACGATGTTATACTGGGTGATGCCCTCAGGATTGTAGAGCCGGTGCACCACCACTTCGAGCGCGGCAGTCGATTGCTGCGCGGCAAGCGCTTCCGCCGATTGCTCGCGCAACAGCGCCTGTGCTGCCACCGTGCCCAGCGTCGAGATCGCGCCTGACGCCACCGAGGGATCGGTCGCATCCGCCTCGATCAGGATCTGCGGGTGATCGCCACGCTGCACCCGGCGGGCGAAATCGGACGGCACGGTGACAACGAAGGACACGGCGCCCGACTGGATCAGCCGCTCGGCTTCGGCCGCACTCGCCACCACGTGGTCGAAGCGGTAATAGCCGGTGTTCTCCATCGCCGAGACCATGGCGCGGGTGTAGTGATCCTGGCTGGTGGTCACCAGCGCCGCCGGCAGGCCCTTGGGATCATTGTTGATGGCAAAACCGAACAGCACCAGCTGCATCAGCGGCACCCCGAGCATCATCGCAAAGGTGATCCGGTCGCGCCGCATCTGGATGCTTTCCTTGCTGATGATCGCCATCAGCCGGCGAAAAGAGAACATCGCGCTCATGCCATGTTGTCCGTCGATGTGCCCATGAACTGGATGAACACATCCTCAAGGCTGGTGCTGCCCTCCTGGTAATCGACGCCGGTCTCCGTTGCCACCTTCACCACCGCCGCCTTCAGCGCCACCCTGTCGTGCCCGACAACATGCAGTGTCAGGCCGAAGGGAGCGACCTGGTCGACGCCCTCCATCCCCTGCAGCAGTTTCGCCGCCCGGGCGATGTCGCCCCGCTCCATCACGAAGGTCGTCAAGGCCGCGTCCCGGATCACCTCCGGCACCGTGCCGCTGGCCAGTAGCTTGCCGTAGGAGATGTAGTGGATGCGGTGGCAGCGCTCGGCCTCGTCCATGTAATGAGTCGAGACCAGCACCGTCAGCCCGGCGCTGGCGCGCATGTGGATCTCATCCCAGAATTCCCGCCGCGCTTTCGGGTCAACGCCCGCCGTCGGCTCGTCCAGCAACAGCAGCTTCGGCTTGTGCATGATGCAGGCGGCCAGCGCCAGACGTTGTTTCCAGCCGCCCGACAGCGTCCCCGCCAATTGCTTGCGCCGCGACGTGAGCCCGAGATCTTCCAGCGTGTCACGCACGGAAACCGACTCGAGATCGTAAAGCCGGGCCACGAAGGTGAGGTTTTCCTCGATCGACAGATCCTCGTAGAACGAGAATTTCTGCGTCATGTAGCCGACTTCGCGCTTGATCCGCAGGCCTTCGCTGCGAATGTCATGGCCAAGCACCCGGCCCTCGCCCGCATCAGGCGTCAAAAGCCCGCACATGACGCGGATAGTGGTGGTCTTGCCCGATCCGTTGGGGCCGAGAAACCCCGAGATCTCGCCTTCGGCCACCGACATCGAGACATGGTCGACAACCGTCTTGTCGCCAAACCGCTTGACCAGCCCGCTGACCTCGATGGCGTTCACGGGTCCCCACCTTGCAGATCGACATCAACGATCTGTCCCGGCGCAAGCGCCCAGGCATCCGCATGGGGCCGGGCTTCCACCAGATAGACCAGCTTCTGCCGGTTCTCGAGCGAATAGATCACCGGCGGGGTGAATTCCGGATCGGGCGAGACATAGCTCACCGTCGCCTCCATGCCCTCGCCGCAGCCGTCACAGCGCACCGAAAGCACTCGGCCGACGGCAATGCGCGACAGTGCTGTTTCAGGCACATAGACCCGGAGCTTGAGCGCATCATCCGGCAGAACCGAAAGCACAGGCGCCTGCGGCCCGGCCACTTCGCCGGTGTTTCGGATAATATCGGAGACAACACCGGATTGCGGGATCGACAGAACCCGCTTGGCAAGCCGCCATTCGGCCGATTCCAGCACGGCACCGGCCTGATCGACCGCTGCCTGCGCGGCCTTGATCTCGTTGACCCGGGCCGGAAGCTTGGCCACGGCCAGATTGGCTTCAAGCTCACTGACCTTGGCGCGGTTGAGCTCCACCGTGGTTGCAGCGGAATCGTAGGATGCCTGGGTGGAGATGCCCTGTTTGAGAAGATCCGCCTGCCGCTGCAGCACCCGCTCGGCCTCGGTGGCCTGGGCTTCGGCCGAGCGCAGCGAGGCAACGATGCTGGCGATCTCCTCCGGCCGCCGCCCCTCCTTGAGATTGGCCAGTTGCCGCTCGGCCTGGGCCAGGCCTGCAGCGGCCTGGGCCACAGCGATTTCCGCGTCGCGCTTCTCAAGCCGTGCCAGCGGCGATCCCGCCGTGACCCTGTCACCCCGCCTCACGGCAAGTTCCACGATCTGCGCTGTCTCGATTGGCGCAACCAGAACATATTCGCCCTCGACATAGCCGACGGCCAGCGGACCATTGCCCGCACAGGCCGAAAACAGGCCGGCAACAATTGGAATGGCGCAGATAAACGACATCACGAGCCCTGCTTTCTGTTGCTTTCGACAAAGGCGCGTATGTTGGACAGGATCACAGTCTTGATCGCCTCGACCTCGCCCGGCCCCACCTCTTTCCACTCCATGCGCTTTGCCACGATGGCATGACCGATACGGAAATAGACGACCTGACCCGCAATGCTGAAGGTGCAAAGGCGGATCAGGTCGCTTTCAGGGTCATGGCCGGTGGCCAGGCCCAGAAGCTCGCACAGGCTGCGATGCACCGGCAGAATGAACTCGGCATAGACCTTGTCGAACACCGGCCCGGCGATGCCCATTTCCCGCACCATGAAGCTGGCAATGTCGCGCGCCTCCACCTGCCCCAGCATGAAGTCCGCCACGCCCATGATGACCCGCTCGAATGCCGCCTGCGCCGCCACCGGGTCCCCACCGGGATCGATGGCGCGCAAGGCCGGACCGGCGACGGCTTGGATGCGGCTTCCCACCATCTCGGCACAGGCCAGCCGCAACCCGGCCTTGCCGCCAAAATGATAGGCGATGGAGGCGATGTTGGCCTTCGCGGCAGCTGCAATCTCCCGCGTCGAGGTTGCCTCAAACCCCTTGGCGCCGAACAGCTGGATGCCGGCCATGATCAGGGCCATCCGGGTTTGATCGCCGGCAGTTCCGGCTTCGGGGAAAGATGTAGGATTCGACGCCACTTTGGTCCTCGCTGAAACCAATTGTGCCGATAGACTAGCGCAGCCCGAGGATTTAATCAATCGATTGATTAAATTTTAAGCGGATATGCCCTGCCCGGATCGCCGCATCGATGAGATCGGGTTGCAGCGAGCTAGCTCGACGCCTCCGCCGCGAACGCATGGCGCAATTCGGTCTTGAGCACCTTGCCGTAATTGTTCTTCGGCAGTTCGGAGACAAAGCGATAGGCCTTGGGCCGCTTGAACCGGGCGATCCGATCCAGACAATGCCGGTCGAGCTCCGCCGCATCCAGGCCCGTGCCATTGTCACTGTCCGGCTCGGCAACCACATAGGCCAGAATGCTCTCGCTCCACTCGGGATCCGGCACACCGATGACGCTGACTTCGCGTACGCCGGGATGGGTCAGCAGCGCCTCTTCCACCTCGCGCGGATAAATATTGGTGCCGCCGGAAATAATCACGTCCTTGGACCGGTCCTTCAGCGTCAGGAACCCATCCGCATCAAGCGCACCCATGTCACCGGTCCAGAGCCAGCCGTCGCGCAGTGCTGCTGCCGTGGCCTCCGGATCGCGCCAGTAGCCCTGCATCACCGGCGCGCCCCGGACCAGGATCTCGCCGGTTTCGCCCGTGGCCATGGCTTTGCCCGCTTCATCGACAATCCGCACTTCGACGCTCAATTGCGCCGTGCCCACCGAGGCCAGCCGCTCGCGCCAGCGCGGATGCGAGCGATCGGCCACCGAGGCGCGGTCCAAAGCGGTTATCGTCATCGGGCTCTCGCCCTGGCCATAGATCTGGCAGAACCGCGGCCCCAGCACATCGACCGCCTCGACAATGTCGCTGAGATACATCGGCCCGCCGCCATAGACGATTGTGCGGATGCCCTCGCCGGTCTCGCCATGTTCGCGGGCCGTGGCCACCAGCCGCTTGACCATGGTCGGCGCTGCAAACATATGGATGTCGCCGAGATTGCGGGCCAGCGCAAAGATCTCATCCGGATCGAACCCGCCCGAGACCGGCACCACGTGCCGCGCGGCCTTGAGCACATGCTGGATACAGTAAAGCCCGGCGCCATGGCTCAGCGGCGCCGCATAGAGCGCGGCGTCGGTGGAATGCACCGCGTCCACATCGGCAAAGTAGGACGCCACCATCGCCTGCATGTTGCCATGGCTGATCATCACCCCCTTGGGCCGGCCGGTTGTGCCGGAGGTGTAAAACAGCCAGGCCATGTCCGAACCGGCCCGCTCCACCGGCGCGGCAAGAGGCGTGCTCTGGCGCAAGGCCTCAAACTCCGCACCCTCGAGGTCGATCAGTCTGGGCCCCGGTTGCGCCAGCGCCCCTGCCAGCTCGCCACCCAGCGGCGCGGTGGCAAACACCAGCGACGCCCCGGAGTTTTCGATGATATAGGCAGCTTCCTTTGGGTGCAGCTTGGCGTTGATCGGAACGATGGCCGCCCCGGCAAACCAGGCGCCGAACATCGCCTCCAGATAGGCCGGCGTGTTCTTTGCAAAGATCGCCACCCGGTCGCCGGGCGCGATGCCATATTGCGCGCGCAACCCCGCACCGATGGCGGCCGCACTCCGCGCAAAGCCTTGATAATCCGTGAGCTGTGTCTCACCCGAAAACAGCGCCGGACGGTCCGGATATCTCCGGCCGCTGCGTGCCAGCCATTCCGCGACATTCATGATTCTCTCCCCCAAGACTCAAGGCCAAACCATCGCGCCGCAACGGAAAAATGGCAATGCGCCTTAAGGCAAGAGAAGATGCTTCAGGGACGGATCTTGCGCATCATCAGCCAGCTGTAGAGCCGCGGCGACAACCGGTTGATACGCCAGCCAAGGCTCGCCACCCGGCCCACGGGGATAAACCGCTTGCCGCGGCGCCAGCCAGCCAGAATGATCCCGGCAGCCTGTTCCGGCGTCATTTCGTCAAACCCGTCCGTCGCAGCCCCCGGCCTGCCGATGCCGTCCTCGCCCGCGTCGAGCCGCCCCGGATTGGTGGCCACGAAGGAAGGTGCTGCAATCACCACATTCACCCCGTGCTGTGCCTCTTCCGAGGCCAGCGACGAGAAGAAGCCGTTCAGCGCATGCTTGCTCGCTGCATAGGCGGTGCGCTTGTAAAGCGGCGCAAAGCCTGCCACCGACGAGATCGCCAGATGCGTCCCCCGCCCCTTGCGCACCGCGTCGAGCAGCCCCGCAGCCATTCGCACCGAACCGAAATAGTTGATCTCCATCACCAGCCGTTGCGAGGCCAGCGTGGTCTCGTCAAACAACCCGATCTGGGTCACGCCGGCATTGTGGATGACCAGATCAAGCGCCGGGTGCCGCACTGAGATCTCGGCACAGACCGAGGCAACCGCCGCTTCATCGGTCAGGTCACAGGCAATCCGCTCCACCCCCTCGGCGTCATCCTGCAAACCGGCCAATGCGCCCGGCAGGTCGATCAGCACAACTCTCCAGCCGTCCCCGAGCAACTGGCGCGCAAACGCCTGCCCCAGCCCACCGGCCCCGCCGGTGATCACCGCGACGCGGCTCATAACCCGGCCGCCTTGCACCACAGATCGAATGTCCGCGCACTCGTCAGTTCAGGCCTATAGCCAAACTCGTTTTTCAGAGCCGTGTTATCGAGCACCGGACGGTATTGCAGAAACCGCACCTGCTCCGGCCCGTAGCGCGACAGACCCAGCGGCCGGGCAATCCCGAGCGCTGCTTTCAGCACCCAGGCGGGTAGCGCCATCACCGGTTTGCCAAGTGCTTTCGCCAGCTCATGCACCGACATCGCGCCATCGCCGCAGACATTGAAAACACCCGCCGGCCCCTCGCCTGTGGCACGCAGCAGAATGCGCGCCAGATCGACCGTCCAGATGAAGACAAACGGACTGTCCGACCCTCGGACCGCGATCAGCTTCGGCCGGTGAAACAGCTCGGTGATCTGGTTTTCAAGCCCCGCCCCCAGCACGGTCCCCACCCTGAGCACAACCTGCTCGAGCCCCGGATGCGACACGCGCACTCCGGCCAGCATTTCTTCGACCTGCCGCTTGTGGTCGGAATAGGCAAACTCGCGGTTGCCCCTTACCGGATCCGTTTCGCTCAGCGGCACCGGATTGTCGGCGTGATAGCCATAGGCTGCACCCGACGAGGTCACCACCAGACGCCTGACGCCGTGCGCGACCGCGGCATCCAGCACATTCTTCGTGCCCTTCACATCCACATCATGGGCGAAGTCTCGGGTCATCCCGCGCGATGGTGAGACAATCGAAGCCAGATGCACGATCACCTCCGGTTTGAACTCGCCGACAATCCGCGCCGCGTCCCCGCCGCGCACATCCAGCGTCTCGAAACCAACCCCTCCGGGCAGTTTACTGGGCTTGCGCACATCCGTGGCCAGCGTCTCGGTCCCGGCAGCCGCCAGTTCCTCGAGCAGCACCTGCCCCACCGCGCCGGCAGCGCCTGTCACCAGCACACGGCTCATCGCTGCGCCTCCCGGCGCGACCAGAGCGTGGCCAGCGCAAGGCCGGAGATCGCATGCCAGATGCCCCACAGCGCCGCGGCCACCGCCATGCCGCCGAGCCCGCCAAAAAAGGCAAAGATCAGCACCAGGCCGAGACCCGAGTTCTGAATGCCGGTCTCGATGGTGATGGCCCGGCGGTCATAGGGGGACAGTTTCATCACACTCGCCGAAAGGTAGCCGCTCGACAGCGCCAGGGCGTTGTGCAGCACCACAAGGCCCGCAACGGTGACTGCAAGTGACTGCAGGAAACCCCAGTTCGCAGCCAGCGCCACGACAATGAAGCCGACAAAGATCGCCATCGAGAGTCTCTGCATGGTCTTGCGGATCCGTGCCGCGAACTCCGGCCGCCGGACATTGGTCAGAATACCAAGCGTCAAGGGCAGGATCAGCATGAAGAACACGGTGATGGCTATGGAAACCGGGTCCAGGGTCGTCTGCCGCAGGATCGCCCGCGTCGGCTCGTAAAGATTGCCCCAGAACGCGATGTTGAACGGCGTCATGACAATGGCCGCAACAGTGGCAATTCCGGTCATCGACACCGAAAGCGCCGTGTTCCCGCCGGCACGATGGGTGATGAAATTGGAAATATTGCCGCCCGGACAGGACGCCACAAGGATCAGACCCAGCGCAATCGAGGGCTGCGGATTTGTCACCAGCAGCATCGCGAAGGTCATCGCCGGCAGCACGAGGAATTGCGACACCATGCCGGTCAGCAAGGCTTTGGGTGTGCGCATAAGTGCCTTGAAATCCGATGGCTTCAAATCCAGCGCAATCGAGAACATGACGATGGCCAGGATGGCATTGAGCAGCATCAGGCTTTCAGGGCTGAAATTCAGCCGTATCGTGTCGAGTTCGGTCATTTCCCGCCGCCTTTCAGTGCCGCGATCCAGCTGGTAACGGCGTTGCGATAGGTCGCCTTGTCGACGTAATAGGCCATGCGCGGCAGGTCGATGTAGTTCATGCCCCCCGTCGCGCGGGTGAAGCCGGCAGCCTTTTCCTCGCGCAAGGCCTTGGCCGCCATGATGCCTTTCTTGAGCCCGGTAATGTAGCGCGCCACCATTTCCGCCTGCTCGTGCCGGCCCTGCCAGCCCAAACCGGAGGCTTCCACCATGCCCAGCAGGAACAGGTCATCCCGTTCTGGATGCAGGCAGTTCAGGAACAGATGCGGCGCATCGCCCTGCCAGTTCAAAAGCGATTTTTCGATGAAGGGATAATGCAGCCTGTAGCCGGTCGCCGCCAGCACGAGGTCGTAATCGGCCTGGCTGCCATCCTTGAAATGCACCGTATGGCCCTCAAACCGGTCGATATCCGGACGCACGGTTATGTCGCCATGCCCGGCATGAAACAGGATCAGCGAATTGACCACCGGGTGCGATTCATAAAGCTTGTAGTCGGGCTTCGGAAAGCCGTATTTCGCCGGATCGCCGGTGAACCATTTCAGGATCATGCCGTCGACCCGGCGCTTGAGCCACATCGGCAGCTTGATCGCCCCGCCCATCGTGTCCGCAGGCCGGCCGAAGACATATTTGGGCACGAAATAATAGCCGCGCCGCATCGAGATATCGCAGCTTGTGCCGTGATGGATGGCGTCAACAGCAATGTCACAGCCGGAATTGCCGGCCCCGATGATCAGCACCCGCTTGCCCCTGAAGACGTCGGGATCGCGGTAGGCGCTGGAATGCATCAGTTCGCCTGAAAAGCTGCCCTTGAATTCGGGCATATTCGGCTCCGACAGGGTGCCGTTGGCAATCAGCAGCCCGGCGAACTCGGCGCTTTGCTCCTTGCCACCGGCTTCCCGCCACGTTACCCGCCAGCCTTCGCCGGACTTGCCCAGCGGCACAGCCGACAGCACTTCCGTCTCGAAGCGGAAGTGCCGATAGATGCCGAAGTGCTCGGCAAACTTGCGGAAATAGCTCTTCAGCTCGCGGTGCGAGGGATACTCGGCCACCCCGGCGTCCATGGGAAAATCGGCGAACTCGGTCATCTTCTTCGACGAGATCAGATGCGCGGTCTCGTACATGGTCGACTTCGGACCATCGATGTCCCACAACCCGCCGACATCGGAATTTAGCTCGAAGCCGGTAAAGCCGATGCCCTGTTCGATCAGGGTCTTGGCCATCGCCAGCCCCATCGGCCCGGCCCCGATCAGCGCATACTGACTGGAATAATCATCTGCAGCGGCCGGATCTGCGCCGGCCTTCTTCAGTGGCATGTCCATCTGTCCCCCTCCCTGGATTCAGCGGAATCTTGTCCTCGCGATAATATTGAACGATCGTTCAATTTAAGGCAAGATGAATTATGAATTCGAATTCACCAGGCTCCGTCCCGCCGTCCCAGCCGCGCCGCCGCGCGGTATCGAAACGCTCGCTCACCACCAGCCTGAGCATCCTCGATGCTGCGGAACGTCTGTTTGCCGAGCGCGGCTATGAGGGCGCCTCGGTGCGCGACATCGCCAAGGCGGCCGGCGCGCAGATCGCCTCGATCAGCTTCCACCATGTCAGCAAGGAAACCCTGTTCGAGCGCGTCGTCGAGCGGCGCGCTTCGGAACTCTCGCAATTGCGGCTAGATGCTCTGGCGGCTCTGAAGCAAAGGCAGCAACCGGTCACGCTTGAGGCGGTGCTCTCCGCCTTCCTGCGGCCCTATCTGGAAAAGGCCGGCGCCGGCGACCCGCAATGGCTCGCCTATGCACGTCTTGTGGCGATGGTCTCTGCCGATGCCCGCTGGCACACAATTTCCGAGCGCTGTTTCGACCCCACCGCCGGTATCTTCATCGCCGAGATCGCAAAGCTGTTCCCGCGCGCCGACAGCTCCGCCATCGCGGTCAGTTTCATCTTCTCGGTCTCCGCCATGCTGTCGCTGTCGACATCGTCCTGGCGCATCGAGGCCCTGGCTGGCGGCAACCGGCAGGCCATGGATCAGCTCGCCGACCAACTGGTCAGGTTCTGCGAGGCAGGCATGCGCGCAGCACTTGAGGCCTGAGATCAGGCCTCAAGTGCTGCGACCGCCACAAAGCAGCTCAGTTCAACAGGATTTCCCCGTCCACCCTCCGCCATTCATTCGGCCCGATCAGCTTCTGGTGGGCATATCTGACCGAGTGGAGCCTGCCATCAAGCTTTGCCTCCCAGAAGTCGAGAAACTTGCGCATGCCCGGGAAATCCGGGGCCAGATCATAATCCTGCCAGACATAGGTCTGCAGCAGCGATTGAAAATCGGGAAGCCTGTAGAAGATATGCGCGGTCGTCAGCCCATATCCATCCATCTGCCGTTCGAACTCAGGTGAAACCATTGCCGTGTGGACCTCCTGTGCTTTGACAGCAAAAGAACACCAAAAGATCGATATATTGGCAAGATAAAATCGACAATCATCTTTCGTTTTCAATCTGTTAGCAGCCACTTTGCACGAGTGCTGATTTTTTTCGGAAACCCTCTTGAAAACACTTTTTTCAAAAACCAAATCGTCTGCCGCCAGACGCCGCAAGTGAAAGGGTCTGGCTTCCGCCGGGAGGCCATCGGCTCCGGGCGGGATGGGAGCCAATACTATGTTTGTCCAGGAGGAAAACATGAAATTCCGACCTCTGCATGACCGTATCCTTGTCCGTCGCGTTGAAAGCGACGAGCGCACCAAGGGCGGCATCATCATTCCCGACACTGCCAAGGAAAAGCCGCAGGAAGGCGAAGTCATCGCCACCGGCCCCGGCGCCCGCAATGACCAGGGCGAGATCGTCGCACTCGACGTCAAGCAGGGCGATCGCGTGCTGTTCGGCAAATGGTCCGGCACCGAGATCCGGCTTGATGGCGAAGATCTCCTGATCATGAAGGAATCCGACGTCATGGGCATTCTCGACGCGGAAGCCGCAGTCAAGGCGGCAGCCTGATTTGCTGCCGAGCAACTTGGGAAGATTTGAAAGGAACGAAAAATGGCTGCAAAAGACGTCAAGTTTCATAGCGATGCCCGCGAGAAGATGCTGCGCGGCGTGGACATTCTCGCCGATGCGGTGAAGGTCACCCTGGGCCCCAAGGGCCGCAATGTCGTCATCGACAAGTCTTTCGGCGCCCCGCGCATCACCAAGGATGGCGTGTCGGTTGCCAAGGAGGTCGAACTCGAGGACAAGTTCGAGAACATGGGCGCGCAGATGCTGCGCGAAGTGGCGTCCAAGACCAATGACCTCGCCGGAGACGGCACCACCACTGCCACCGTGCTGGCCCAGGCCATCGTCAAGGAAGGCGCCAAGGCGGTGGCTTCCGGCCTCAACCCGATGGATCTCAAGCGCGGTGTCGATCTGGCCGTCGACGCCATCGTCGCGGACCTCAAGAGCAATGCCCGCAAGATCTCCAACAATGACGAAATCGCACAGGTCGGCACCATTTCCGCCAACGGCGACACCGAGATCGGCCGCTACCTGTCAGAGGCCATGCAGAAGGTCGGCAATGACGGCGTGATCACCGTCGAGGAGGCCAAGACCGCCGAAACCGAACTCGAAGTCGTCGAGGGCATGCAGTTCGACCGCGGCTATCTCTCGCCCTATTTCGTCACCAACCAGGACAAGATGCGGGTTGAGCTGGAAGAGCCTTACGTGCTGATCCACGAAAAGAAGCTCTCCAACCTGCAGGCCATGCTTCCGGTTCTCGAGGCCGTGGTTCAGTCCGGCAAGCCGCTGCTGATCGTCGCCGAAGATGTAGAAGGCGAAGCACTGGCGACGCTGGTCGTCAACAAGCTGCGCGGCGGCCTGAAGATTGCTGCCGTCAAGGCGCCCGGTTTCGGCGACCGCCGCAAGGCCATGCTCGAAGACATCGCCATCCTCACCGGCGGCTCGGTGATCTCCGAGGACCTTGGCATCAAGCTCGAAAACGTCACCCTGGAAATGCTCGGCCGCGCCAAGAAGGTCTCGATCGAGAAGGAAAACACCACCATTATCGACGGCTCCGGCTCACGCGCCGAGATCGACGCCCGCATCGCCCAGATCAAGGCGCAGATCGAGGAGACCTCGTCCGATTACGACCGTGAGAAGCTGCAGGAACGTCTGGCAAAGCTCGCCGGCGGCGTCGGCGTGATCCGTGTCGGCGGCTCCACCGAAGTCGAGGTCAAGGAAAAGAAGGACCGCGTCGACGACGCCCTGCACGCCACCCGCGCTGCAGTGGAAGAAGGCATCCTGCCGGGCGGCGGCGTGGCCCTGCTGCGCGCGGTCTCCGCACTCGACGACCTCAAGCCTGCCAATGATGACCAGCGCGTCGGCATCGAGATCGTCCGTCGCGCCATCGAGGCGCCGGTGCGCCAGATTGCCCAGAACGCCGGTGCCGAAGGCTCGATCATCGTCGGCAAGCTGCGCGAGAAGACCGACCGCGCCTGGGGCTGGAACGCCCAGACCGGCGAATATGGCGACCTGTTCAAGATGGGCGTCATCGATCCCGCCAAGGTGGTGCGCACCGCACTTCAGGACGCAGCCTCCGTCGCAGGCCTGCTGGTGACCACCGAAGCCATGATCGCCGAAAAGCCGAAGAAGGACGCAGCCGCGGCGCCGGCAATGCCGTCGGGCATGGACTTCTGATCCATCAACGGCTCTGACAAGCAAAGCCGCCTCGCCTCCGGGGCGGCTTTTTTTCATGTCCGGTCACCCTTTCAAGGCTCCCGGCGAAACAGGCAGCTCACGGTTTCTCGGCAGCCCCGGCGTCGGTTTCGACATCATGGTGCTTGCGGATCGACCGCACCACCATCCAGGTGAACCCGATCGCAACCGGCACGAACAGCGCCGAAAGCATGCCGGCCTTGATCGGCAGCCCCAGGGCATCGAGCGGTTTGGCGAGATAGCCGAACAGGCCGACGATATAGTAGGAGATCGCCGCCACCGAGAGCCCTTCCACCGTCTGCTGCATGCGCAATTGCAGCTTCACCCGGCGGTTCATCGAACTCAGCAGGGCGCTGTTTTGCCGCTCCAGCTCGACGTCGATCCAGCTGCGCAGCAGTGCTGTGGCGCGCGACAGCTTGCGCGACAGGTTGGCCTGCCGCTCCTCGATCGACTGGCAGGTCCGCATTGCAGGCGCCAGCCGCTTTTCCAGAAAGGCCCCGATCGTCTCGTAGCCCGGCTGCTGCGTTTCCTCCAGCGTGGCAATGCGCTCACGCACGATGGTGTAATAGGCCCGGCTGGCCCCGAAACGGAACAGGCTCAGTGCCGCATTGGCTTCAAGCTCGGCGGCAAGCACGGTGATTTCCGCCAGCAGGCTGTCGGCGTTTTCCCGCGCGCCATTCTTCATGGCTTGCGTGATCTTGGTCAGATTGTCCTCGATCCGCCGCATCTCCGGCGACAGCGAGCGCGCCAGTGACAGCCCCATCGCGGCAAGCGTCCGGTAGGTCTCGATGTCAAGAAGCCGCTGCACCACAGCCCCCCGGCCGGCATCGGTCATCCCCTTGTCGATCACCAGGATGCGCGTCAGTCCATCGCCGTCCTGGCGAAAATCGGTGGCGATCACCGCGCGACCGCCCTTGACCTCGCTCAGGCACAGGCTGGTCGGATCGAAACTTTCCAGAGCTGCCTTGGTCTCAGCGGAATCCGCCCGCACCTCGAGCCTGATCCCCGAGATCATGTTGCCGGGCGGCGAAAACTGATCGCCAAACGGGTGGGTTTCCACCGCGTCGCCAAACTGCGCCGGCGCCGGCGCATCCCAGAAATAGGTCGAAAACTCCGAGTGCCGTTCCCAGCGCAACGTGCCCTGGCCCCATGCCATGGCGAAATGCGCGGTATCGCGGCGCGGCACCGCCACCCCACGCGCCCGGGCAAGCTCGGCCAGCACCGCATGGTCGACCACCGCACCGCCATCGGTGAGAAACGCCAGCTGAAAGATGACCCGCGACTGCCCCACCAGCGCGAACGGCCGCGCGTGAATTTCGCCCAGGGCCTCGGCCCGGCCCGGAGCCATTGGAAATGAAAACCTGCCCATGATGCCGCCCTTTCGCTCCGCCCCGCGCACCGCGATCATAGCAGATCTGCCCGGACAAGGAATCACCCTAACATTGCAATCATGCTATGTGTAGCGTCGCGGACCGGTCGCGGCAAAGCGACACTTCAGCGCTGGCAGGCCTCGACCCGCACCGGCTGATCCGCCCTGGCGCCAAGCGCCAGGCAGCCGCCGGAATGGCACAGTGTCCAGGCCGAAACGGTTGCCCCCGACGACGCCAGGACCAGCGCGGGCACCGCTGGCAAATCCGGCGACCAGACCCACCAGCCATCCTCGAGCCGGGCCCCCTCACCCGGATCCATCCCCGCGCCAGAGCCCTTGACCCGCGCTTGTGTCAGTTCCAACCCTTGCGGCGTCACCTGCCAGCTTTCCGCCCACTCGGTCTTCTCCACTGAATGAGTCCAGGACAGTGTGAACAGCGTCGTGGAGATCGCGATCACCTTGCCGGCGGCCGCGACACACAACGCCATCCCCATCTAGGCGGTCTCCGCGCTCACGCGCATCTGCCGCCAGGCCAGCAACGCAAACACCGCCGTCAGCGCAAAGCCGATCTCGTCGGTAAGCGGCAGAGCGGCAACCAGGGTGAAGGCCGCGAACATGCCGAGCGCCCGGAGCGGCCAGCCGAGCCGACCGCCGAGAAACCCGATCACCGCAGCCCCCCAGAGTCCGATCGCCAGCACCACCTTTGCGACGATGTAGATCACCGCTGGCACATAGCCGATCTGGTCGGCGAGCGGCCCCCCGTCCTGCAGCATCAGCGCCGGGGTGTAGACCGCCATGAACGGGATCACGAAGCCTGCGGCAGCCACCTTGATCGCCTCCGTCGAGATCTTCAGTCCGCTCTCCTTGGCTATCGGTGCGGCCGCGAAACAGGCCAGCGCCACCGGCGGCGTCAGATCGGCCAGGATGCCGAAATAGAACACGAACATGTGGCTGACGATCAGCGGCACGCCGAGCTCCAGCAGCGCAGGCCCTGCGATCGACGAGGTGATGATGTAGTTGGGAATCGTTGGAATGCCCATGCCGAGCACGATGCAGGTGATCATCGTCAGCACCAGCGACAGGAACAGGCTGTTCTGGCCGACAGAAACGATGAACTGGCCGAACGTGTTGGCGGCCCCCGTCAGCGTCATGGTGCCGATGATGATGCCGACCACCGCACAGGCCACGCCCACCGGCAGCGCCGTCTTGGCGCCTTCGGCCAGCGAATCCCGGCAGATCGCCAGCGTCTCGCGCCCGCCCTTCGACAGCGCGTTCCAGGCCACCAGCGCCAGCACGGCGGCCAGGATCACCATGATGCCGAACTGCAGGAACGCCGCCGCGATTAGGCCAAGCCCGACCCAGAAGATGATCCGGATCACGCCTGCCGGCAGCCCCAGCGCCACCGAGCCGCCAAGAATGAGCAGCACGGTCAGCGCCAGACCGACGGTGCCGGCAAACAGCGGCGTGTAGCCGGTAAACAGCAGGTAGATCAGCATCAGCAGCGGCAGCACCAGGTACCATTGCTCTCTCAGCGCCTTCATCGGCGATGGCAGCTCGCTTTTCGGCAGGCCGACGAGATTGTGCTTGCCCGCTTCCAGATGCACCATCCAGAAGGCGGAGGCGAAATAGAGCACCGCAGGGATGATCGCCGCCTGCACCACTTCGTAATATTCGACGCCCAGCGTCTCGGCCATGATGAAGGCCACCGCGCCCATTACCGGCGGCATCAGCTGCCCGCCCATCGACGAGGTCGATTCCACCCCGCCGGCAAAGGCCGCGCGATAGCCGAACTTCTTCATCAGCGGGATGGTGAACTGCCCCGTCGTCACCACATTGGCCACGCCCGAGCCCGAGATCGTGCCCATCAGCCCGGACGAGATCACCGACACCTTGGCCGCCCCGCCGCGCTTGTGGCCGACGAGGCCCAGCGACACATCGGTAAACAGCTGGATCATGCCGGCTTTTTCCAGGAAAGAGCCGAACAGGATGAACAGGAAGATGAAGCTCGACGACACGAAGATCGGAATGCCGTAGATACCCTCGGTGCCGTAGGCCATGTGATCGATCACCTGCGCGAAATCATAGCCGCGGTGATCGAACGGCGCCGGCAGGTATTCGCCAAACAGGCAATAGGCGAGGAACGCGCCGGAAATGATCGGCAGCGCCGGGCCCATGATCACCCAGGCTGCGGCAAACACGGTGACAAGCGCAATCACGCCCAGCACGATGTCGCGGGTCAGCGGATCGCCCGCGCGCAACAACAGCTCGGTATATTCATACCACTGGTAAACCGCGACCACGACGCCGAGCCCGGCCATGATCCAGGCAAGCGTCTTGACCGCGGGGCCGGACTTGCGCGCCAGCGCCACCAGCGGAAAGGTCAGCAGCATCAGGAAGCCGACATGGATGGCGCGCACCACCTGGCTGGTCAGATCGATGATATGCGCGGCCGTGGCAATCTGGAACACCGAGAAGATCAGCGCCAGCCAGAACAGCAGCCGCCCTTCCGGCGTGGAGGGAAAACTTTCGGCCAGCGGATCATGCAGACCCAGATCGGGTTGATCTTCCGGTACCTGGTGCGGTGTCTGATCATGAAGCATGCGATGTTCTCCCCCAAAACACGACTGCCGTGGCGGCTCACGAGATGTGATGCCGCCACGGTCAGTTGGCGATGTAACCCGGCTTTTGGCCCGGTCTTACATCATGCCTTTTTCCTTGTAGTAGCGCTCGGCACCGGGGTGCAGCGGCACCGGCATGCCCTTGAGCGCGTTCTCCAGCTTGATCTGCGTGGCAGCCTTGTGGGCAGCTTCCAGCTCGGGCAGATTTTCAAACAGCTGCTTGGTCATCTGATAGGCCAGCTCGTCGCTGACTTCGGAATGGGTGACCAGGAAGTTGACCACGGCCACGGTCTGCACATCGGCGTCCTGGCCGTTATAGGTGCCTGCCGGAATGGTTGCCGAGATGTAAGGCGCACCGAGCGCGTCCACCACGTCGGACGGCACGGCGACCATCTGGATGTCGATCGAGGTCGACAGGTCCTTGATCGACGACACGCCGAGACCGGCCGACTGCAAGGTCGCATCCAGCTGGCGGTTCTTGATCAGCTCGACCGATTCCGCAAATGGCAGATACTCGGTCTTCGACAGGTCGTCGTAGGACATGCCGGCTGCGCCGAAGATCTTGCGGGCGTTCAGCTCGGTGCCGGACTTGGCCGCACCCACCGACAGGCTCTTGCCGTTGAGGTCGGCAAAATTCTGGATGCCGGACTCTTTCGAAGCCACGATCTGGATGTAGTTCGGATAGACGGCTGAAATGCCGCGCAGCTTGTCGAGCGGCGCCTTGAAACCGGCTTCCGCATCACCTTCCCAGGCGAGCTTGACGGAATCGCCCAGCGCCAGGGCCAGTTCGCCCTTGCCCTGCTGCAGCAGGTTGAGGTTTTCCACCGACGCCTTGGTCGACTGCACCTGGGTGCGCACGCCGTCGATCTTCTCGGCATAGATCTTCGACAGGCCAACGCCGAGCGGGTAATAGACTCCCGAGGTGCCTCCGGTCAGGATGTTGACGAATTCACTGGCCTTTGCGGGTGCCAGTGACAGGCCCATGGCCGACGCGGCCATCAGGGTGACAATGCTTCTTCGGTTGATGCTGATCATGTGGGTCTCCTCCAAGTTATTCATGTCGAAGCCTGCGGCTTCGCAGCACTTCCATAACGGTTTCCACCAGCAATGCGCGTGCCAAATTCCGCTGTACAGGAATTCCGCAGCTTTGGGCAGATCCGGCCCTGGATAGTGGCAGTTTATTGCCCACTGGCAAGAGCCAATGGGCAAGCGACTGCCCACCCCCGCTTTTCCCAATCGATGAGCAGCCGCCACCGCGCTCACCAGACCGCCGGCGAAGCCCCCAGTTTTCCTGCGGGTCTATCCCAGTGCATATCCGCATCACCGAGCGCCAAGGGCGGCAGCAGACGCAGCGCTGCCCCCCATTCGGTCTGCTCGATCATATCCGAATAGTCGGACCGTTCCGGCCTGCCGATCTGGGGGGCGGTCATCGTCTGTCGATGGGACGCGAGAAACCCGCCGACCCGGGCCAGCGAGGTGCGCCAGCGCGACCCTGTTCCTTGTGCCGCGCGTAAGCTCAGCCCCCGCAGCACGGCGGCCGCCAACAGGTAACCGGTGCCCTGATCCAGCGCTTGAACGGGAAGCGGCACCGGCCGGTCAATCCCGGCATTGACCATCCCCGCCTCCGCAATCCCGGAGCTCATCTGAACAAGACTGTCGAACCCGCGGCGGTTGGCCCAGGGGCCACTCCAGCCATAGGCACTGTGCGACACATCGATCAGCCCGGGACGAATGCCGGCACGGACCTCCGCTCCCAGTCCCAGGGCCTCGAGCGCGTCCGGGCGGTAGCCATGCACCAGCACATCCGCTTCGGCCAGCAAGGCCCTGAACCTCTCGCGACCCGCGTGGCTCTTGATATCAAGCCGTGCGCAGCGCTTGCCAAGCGTGACTTCCGGGACAACTGCCCCCTCATCCCAGCCGGGCGGATCAATGCGCAGGACATCCGCACCGAAACCGGCGAGAAACCGGGTCGCCACCGGACCGGCCAGCACGCGTGTCAGGTCCAGAACCTTCACGCCAGCCAACGGACGCTTCGGCTCGGCCCGCCGGTGCGGCAGCGCTGCCTTCGAGGTCAACTCCAGATGCATCAGCGGCTCGGCGATGACGGCCCTGCCCTGCGGATGTTCACGCCAGGCATCGGGACCGCGCATCGTGGCGGCACAGCCTCCCGCTGCAACGATGGCCGCCTCCAGCGCATCCGCACCCCAGCCGGCAACGGCCGCAGCCACCACATCACGCTCAGCCGCGGTGCCGAGCACCGAAAGCGCTGCTGCACGATGATGCGCCGCATTGGTATGGAGCCTGATCCATCCGTCGCAGGTTCGATAGTCCCCGGCAATTGCATCCCATACCGAGGGCAATGGCCAGTCTTGCGGGGCGATGGAAAAACCGAACCACAGCGAGGCCAGCCGCCGGTCCACACGAATCTCCGGCACAGTATCACCATGTGACGCGGTCCATTCAGCAAGCGCCAGCCCGGCAGTGGCAACCGCAGCCGCTGCAAAACCACTCACCGGAAAGATCGATGGCAAGGAGCCCTCGCCGACCATTTCGACCCGGTCAAGCATCTCCGGTGCTCCGTCCAACGCGCGCCAAAGCCGGGCCATCATGCCCCGCGCAGCCAAATCCTCATTCCTGGTCTCGTTCATGATGCGAAACTCCCTTGCCGCTTGAGCTTCACAACAGCGCAGTCTCGATATATCGTCAATATTGATTAAATAAATCAACCATAAGGGTCGAAATGGCGGAATTCATCGACGCCAAACAGGCGGCACAGCGCCTCGGCATCTCGCGGCAGACACTTTATGCCTATGTCAGCCGCGGCCTGATAAAGGCCCTGCCTGGCGATGACCCGCGGCAGAGCCGCTACCTGGCCGCGGCTGTCGACCAGCTTGCCCAAACCCGCCGGCGCGGCCGCAAACCGAAGGAAGTTGCCAAGGCCACGCTCGACTGGGGCATGCCAGTGCTGGAATCCGGATTGACGCTGATAGACAAAGGCCAATGCTGGTACCGGGGGCAAAACGCGGTAGAGCTTGCCCAATCCTGCACCCTGGAAGACGTTGCCGGGTTGCTTTGGCAAACCCCGGCGGCACGGGCCTTTCCGCGACGGGCGCCAGAACACCTCAAGGCCTATGCCGGCCTTCTGCACCAGACCGGAAATACACCGGCAAGCGAGACCCTGCTTCCCTTGTTTGCAGTCGCTGCCCGCGACGAGGCAACCTCCGCATGGCAAGGCGACCCGACCCTCCTTGCACGCGGCTGCGGCGACCTGGTCCGCATGCTTGCCGCGGCAGCATTGCGGCAGGCTCCCGCCTCCGCACCGATCCACCAGCAACTGGCACAAGCCTGGGGCGTCGATCCGCAGAGGGCCGACCTGATCCGTCAGGCCTTGGTGCTCTGCGCCGACCACGAACTCAATGCGTCGAGCTTCACAGCCCGCTGTGTGGCGTCAACCGGCGCCTCCCTGAAGGCCGCTGTCATAGCGGCCCTTGCCGCTCTCGGCGGCGTCAAGCACGGCGCCATGACCACGCGCATCGAACGTCTCTGGAACAACATTGATTTGAACGACCCGGCAACAACGCTGCGGCAGAGACTGGAGGCCGGGGAGGATATTCCCGGCTTCGGACATCCGCTCTATCCGGATGGCGACGTTCGCGCGAAAGCATTGCTCGACGCTATGATGCCGGCATCCCTCGATACCGCCCGGCTCGCGGCAACTGTGAAACAGTTGACCGGGGCCGAGCCTTCGATTGATTTCGCCCTGGTCGCCCTCAGACGCTATCTCGACCTGCCTGAAGGCGCAGCCTTTCTGATCTTTGCCATCGGTCGCTCCACCGGCTGGATCGCTCACGCGCTCGAACAACGCAGCACGGAGCAGCTCATCCGCCCGCGTGCGCTCTATACAGGACCGCGCCCGACCCAGTTGGCGGACACCGAGACACGAGACCTGCAAGCTGGCATGGCGCCCGGATAACCAGTTCCCGCTCCCGAACATGCCCTTGGCAAGTATCGGTCTCAGGCCATCACGCGCTTCTTGATCCGGCTCAGACCGACCGGCGTGACGCCGAGATAACGGGCGATCTCGTTCTGGGTCACGAGCTTGAGGATCTCAGGCGTGTTCTCGAGCAGTCTCCTGTACCGGTCCTCGGCCGAAAGACACAGCAGCTCGTATTCGCGGACTTCCTTTTTCATCGCAAAGCTCAGGAGAAGGTCGACAATAGCTGCCGAGATATCGGGATCGATTCGCACCGACTGGTACAGCGTGCGAAACGGCAGAGCCATCAGCTCGCAGTGTTTCAGGCAAACCAGGCTGAAGCTGCAGGATTTGCCGGCATGGTTCGCCATCAGGCTGCCGATATGGTCGCCCGGCAGGATGAAGGACTTGATGTTCTCCTTGCCGTCCGCCGACAGGTAATAGGCCTTCAACAATCCGGTCTTGACGAAATACAGCGACGCGTTCTGATCGCCCTGCCGGAACACATGCTGCCCCGGCTCTCTCGAGAGAGACGTGCCGTTTTCCGTAATGAATCTACCTAATTCCATGGGTTTTGACTTGGGTTAATTCCACGATCGAAACGCCTGCCTAGTGTGCACGAATATTGAACGTGAACCAGCCACACCGGGAATTATTCATGAACCTCGTCGGCAAACACATCGTCATAACCGGGGCCGCATCGGGGCTCGGGCTGGAGCTGTTGAAGCAGCTCCACGATGACAATGAAATCTCTGTCATTGCCCGCCCGTCCGCGGGACTGGACGATCTGCGCCGGTCTTTGCCTGACGTGCATGTCCATGAGGCGGATCTGGCCGATCTGCAATCGGTCGAGACAGCCGCTGATCTTCTGATCCGCAACGGCAGGAAAATCGATGTCCTGATCAACAACGCGGCGGTGCAATACACGCCGCATTTCCTTGCCGAGGACTTTCGCTACGAAACCATCAGGCGGGAGATCGAGATCAATTTCACCTCCGTGTGCAGCCTCATCTACCTGCTGTTGCCCAATCTCTTGCAATCCAGTCCGTCGATGATCGTCAACATCAACTCAGGCCTGGGTCTGGTGCCAAAGACCGGTTCGGCCGTCTATTGCGCAACCAAAGGCGCACTCAACATTTTCTCGCAATCGCTCGCATACCAGCTTGAAGACACAAACATCGGGGTCAAGCAGGTGTTCCTGCCACTGGTGGACACCGCCATGACCAAAGGCAGGGGTGCAGCGAAAATTTCCGCGGGGAACGCAGCTTCCGAAATCATCCGCGGGATGCAGAAGCCCGGTGCCAATATCGATGTCGGCAAGGTCAAGCTGCTGCGGCTGATCCAGCGCGTCTCTCCCACCCTCGCACATAAAATCATGAAGGCAGGCTAAACCCATGAAACCACTGATCAAAGTCATGCTGTCTCTTGCAACAGCCTTCGCGCTTACCTTCATCGTGGGGCGTGTCCTCGGCATTCTCACAGTCGAGAATGTCACCCACTGGCTTGAACTGGCCGGACGTGTCGATCCGCTCTGGCTTGCAGGAACCGTGGTGCTGCTGCTGTTTCTCGACCTGTTTGTCGCCGTGCCGACGCTCACAATTACAATTCTCGGCGGATTTTTCCTCGGTTTCCCGGCCGGCGCCGCAGCAGCCTTCATGGGCATGTCGCTGGCCGCATTTTCAGGCTATGGCATCAGCCGCATCTGGGGCGACCGGGTCACCTCGTTTCTGCTGCGCAACGAGAACGACCGGCTTGACATGGCGCAAGCCTTCAGCCGCAACGGCCCGGCGATGATTTTGCTGTCGCGCGCAGCTCCGATTGTCCCCGAAGTCACGGCCTGCATGGCAGGCGCCACCAGGATGCCATTCGCCCGCTATCTTGGATATTTCAGCCTGAGCACGCTGCCCTATGTGGCAATCGCCTCCTATGCCGGATCGATCAGTTCACCCGAAAGCCCGCAACCCGCCATCTACGCGGCGCTGGCGCTCTACGCGGTGTTGTGGATCGGCTGGTATCTGTTCCGCCGCAGCTCGCGCAAAATCGTTGAGGGCTGAGCTTGCCTGCCCGCAGCGACGCCCGGCTCGCACCGCATCACCCGATTAACCAGCTTCACTCTCACACACCGCCGGCAGCCCGCCGATCACCAGCTCGGTGACGATATCGGCATAGGCGTCGCGGTCCACCGGCCCACCGGGCTTGTACCAGAGATAGAACCAGTTGAGCATGCCGAACACCGACATGGTCACCGGCCCCACCAGCTCGGGCCGGTTCGAAAACCGCTCCGGCTCGATCGCCCGCACACTGTCGGACATGCAAGCAACCAGTCGCCTTTGCAGCGCCCGCAGATGCGTCTGACTGTCTTCGGGCAGCGAGGACAGCGCATCGAGCTGCACCTTGTGCTCGGCATCGGAATCCCGGTAGGCGATCAGGATCGCGCGAATCAGCACCCGCAGCCGCTCAGGCGCAGACCGCGGCTCCGCTGCAGCGGCTTCCACCACCTCTACCAGCGCCGTCAGATGCGTGTCGAGAATATCGAACAGCAGCGCATCTTTGGACGGATAGTAGTGATAGATCAGCGCCTTGGAGACGCCGCACGCCTCGGCCAGCTTGCCCATCGAAGCCCGGTCGAACCCCTGCTCGGCAAAGAACACCGCGGCGGTCTTGAGGATCGCCTCGCGTTTGGCCTCGTGATCCTTGGCAATGGTCCGGGCCATGGGCTCAGGTCCGGTTCCGGTTGTCGACCACGCGCTTGGCCTTGCCTTCGGAGCGCGCCACATTGCCAGGCTCTGACACGTTGATCCGGGCGGTCACCCCGACCACGCTCTTGATGTGGTGCGCCAGTTCCTTGCCCGATGCCGTGCGCGCATCCTCGCTGGCGCTTGTCGCGGTGCATTCCACATGCACCGTCATGTCGTCCATCCGCCCGCTCGAGCTCAGTTCGATCTGGAAATGCGGTGCCAGACCTGCGCATTTGAGGATCTGCTCCTCGATCTGGGTTGGAAACACGTTGACCCCGCGCAGGATGATCATGTCGTCCGAGCGGCCGGTGATCTTCTCCATCCGCCGCATTGAGCGCGCTGTGCCGGGCAGCAGCCGCGTCAGGTCGCGGGTGCGGTAGCGCACCATCGGCAGCGCTTCCTTGGAAAGCGTGGTGAACACCAGTTCGCCGATCTCACCATCGGGCAGCACTTCTTCCGTCACCGGATCGATCACTTCCGGATAGAAATGGTCTTCCCAGATATGCAGCCCGTCCTTTGTCTCGACGCACTCGTTGGCAACCCCCGGCCCCATGATCTCTGACAGCCCGTAGATGTCCACCGCATGCATGTCGAAGGCCTGCTCGATCTCGCTGCGCATCGAATTGGTCCACGGCTCGGCGCCGAAAATTCCGACCCGGAGCGAGCTTTCGCGCGGATCCAGCCCCTGGCGGCGGAACTCGTCGAGGATCGAGAGCATGTAGGACGGTGTCACCATGATCACCTGCGGCTTGAAATCGGTAATCAGCTGCACCTGCCGCTCGGTCATGCCGCCTGAAATCGGCACCACCGTGCACCCCAGCCGCTCGGCGCCGTAATGCGCGCCAAGCCCGCCGGTAAACAGCCCGTAGCCATAGGACACATGCACGATATCGCCCGGACGTCCGCCCGAAGCCCGGATCGACCGCGCAACCAGATCCGACCAGATGTCGATATCACCCGCGGTGTAGCCAACCACTGTCGGCTTGCCGGTGGTGCCGGACGAACCGTGGACCCGCACCACCTTCTCGCGCGGCACCGCGAACATGCCGAACGGGTAGTTGTCCCTCAGGTCGCCCTTCGTCGTGAACGGAAACTTCGACAGGTCCGCAAGCGTCTTCAGATCATCCGGATGCACGCCCTTGGCGTCAAACGCGGCCTTTGTATGCGGCACATTCTCATAGGCATGAGCCAGCGACCATTTCATGCGGCTGAGCTGCAGCGCAGCGATCTCGTCGCGCGACGCGGTTTCGATCGGATCAAGGCTTGCCCTCTCGGGCGTCAAATCAAGCATAGGGGCCTCCTGCCTCCTCGAGCAGCGCAGCAGTGCTCACGCGCCCTCTCCCAAAATCTTGCCGGCGCCTCAACTCAGGCGTCAGGCTCTTCAAAATGCGTGCCCGAAATCGTCCGCGACAGCCCGCGGAATTCGGCAATGGCAACGCCGTCCTCGCGGCTTACCGTCACGTCGTAGATCCCGGACCGGCCGGCGAGCGTCACCTCTCGCGCGGTCGCCGTCAGCCGGTCGCCTTCCCGCCCCGGCGCCAGAAAGGTCACCGAGCAATGCTGCGCCACAGTCAGCTTGTTGTGGCTGTTGCAGGCGAAGGCAAAGGCGCTGTCGGCCAGCGTGAAGATCGCGCCGCCATGGCAGGAGCCGTGACCGTTGAGATGATCCTTGCGCACCACCATCGACAGCGTCGCCATGCCGGGCGCGACCGCGTCGACACTCATGCCCATGCTCTTGGTGGTGTGATCATCCTTGAGCATGGCTTCTGACGAACGCTCGGCGCGCTGCTGATCGGAGATGCCGCTCATTTCGAGCCGCCGAAATTCGGCTCGCGCTTTTCGAGAAACGCCCGCACACCTTCGGCATAATCATCCGATGCTCCGGCCTTGCGCTGATACTCCGCTTCCATGTCGAGATGCGCATCGAGATCCTGTCCCGCTGCCGACTGGATCAGGTCCTTCATCAGCCCCAGCCCTGCCGTGGACCCTGCGGCCAGCCGCGTGGCCAGCGCCCGCGCCTCGGCCATCAGCTCGGCATCATCGACCACCTGCCAGATCATGCCCCAATCGGCCGCTTTTTCGGCCGACACCGGCTCGGCGGTCATGGCGATCATCTTGGCCCGCGCCTCGCCGATCAGCCGGGGCAGCATCCAGGATCCACCGGCGTCGGGGATCAGGCCAACCCGCGCAAAGGACTGGATGAACCTTGCACTGCGCGCCGCCAGCACGATGTCGCAGGCCAGCGCCAGATTGGCGCCCGCGCCTGCAGCGACGCCATTGACCGCACAGACCACCGGCTTGGGGAGATCCCGGATCCGCCGGATCATCGGATTGTAAAACCGTGTCAGCGTCTCGCCCAGATCCGGCGGACCGGACATCTTTTCCGGATCGCGGGCACTGAGATCCTGACCGGCGCAAAAGCCCCGCCCCGCACCTGTCAAAAGCACCGCCCGGCAGCGCTCGTCTTCGCGCGCCATCTCGAGGCATGCGGCCATCGCCCCATGCATGTCCTCATTGAAAGAGTTCAGTCGATCCGGCCGGTTGAGCGTGATTTCCAGCACGCCGCCGTTCCAGGAATGTGTCACCGGTTCACTCATTGTCAGGGTCCTCCTGAAAATTAAGGTTGCATAAGCCGACCGGTTGGTCAATTAATAATCAGCCGATATTTGAAACCTAAAACTTCGCATCAATGACCCAGGAGCAGACAGCATGACCACCCGAACCGCCACCTCGCATTCAGGTCCGGACGCAAAGGTGGTTGAGGTCTCGATCAGCAATGGTCACGCCCTGGTCACCATCGACAACCCGCCGGTCAATCCGCTCTCGGTCAGCGTCAGAAAAGGCCTGATGGACGCTGTTCAGGCGATCAACGATGCCGGGTGCAAGACCGCTGCAATTGTCTGCGCTGGTCGCACATTTGTCGCCGGCGGCGACATTTCCGAATTCGCCGGGCCGCCGCCCCTGCCGCATCTGCCGGACGTGCTCAACGCCATCGAAGCCAGCGAAACGCCCTTCATCGCCGTCATGCACGGAACCGTGCTCGGCGGCGGGCTGGAACTGGCACTCGCCTGCGCCTGGCGCATCGCCGATGAAAAGACCAAATTCGGCCTTCCCGAGGTCAATCTTGGCCTGATCCCCGGCGCCGGCGGCACCCAGCGCCTGCCCCGCGTCATCGGGCTTGAGCGCGCCGCCCGCATGGCCGCCAACGGCAAGCCAGTCAACGCCCGGACATTCGAGGAATTCGGGGGACTGGATCTGGTCTTCACAGGCGATGCGATGGCGGCGCTGGAAGGGTTCCGCGACACCCTCCCGCCCCGTCCAACCAGCAGCTCCGAGCGCACGGTCGAGAACGTCGACCTCACAGCGCTGAAGACGGAAATCACCAAAACAGCCAAGGGGTCCAACGCCCCGATGATCGCGCTCGAAACCACGGCGTTGGCCGCCACCCTACCTTTCAGTGAAGGCAGCAGCATCGAACGCCAGACCCATCTCGATCTGCGCCAGAGCGCCCAGTCGCGCGCCCTGCGCCGGCTCTTCTTCGCCAGCCGCTCGGTCACACGACCGGACCGCCTGAAAGCCTTTGAGCCCGCTGAAATCGACCATGTCGTGATTGTCGGCGGCGGCCTGATGGGCGCAGGCATCGCAGCCGCCAGCCTCGCCGCCGGTCACCGCGTCACGCTGCTTGAGCGCGATACCGAAAGCGCCGAGGCCGGCCGCGGTCGTGTCGAAGCCATCATAGCCAAGGATCTCGCCTCGGGCCGCATTACCGAAGCCAGGGCTGATGCTCGGCGGGCCAATCTCTCCGCTGGCGCCAACTACGCCACAGCCTTCGACGCCGACCTCGCCATCGAGGCCGTCTTCGAGGACCCGGAAGTCAAACGCGCGGTGTTCGCTGAACTTGCCGCCGTGATGTCGGAAACCGCCCTGATCGCCACCAACACCTCCTATCTCGATCCCAACATGATTGCTGAAGGCATGCCCGGCCCGGGCCGCTTTCTCGGCCTGCATTTCTTCTCGCCCGCCAACATCATGAAACTGGTCGAAGTGGTCGGCACCTCGGCCACCTCTGCTCAGGCCATGGCCACCGCCTTCGCTTTTGCCCGGGGCCTCGGCAAGATCCCCGTCGAAACCGGCGTTTGCGACGGCTTCATCGGCAACCGCATTCTCTCGGCCTATCGCCGTCAGGCCGACTACATGGTCGCCGATGGCGCATCACCTTATGATGTCGACAAGGCCATGCGCACGCTCGGCATGCCGATGGGTCCCTACGAGTTGCAGGACCGCACCGGATTGCAGATCAGTTGGGCCAACCGCAAGCGCCAGCTGGCGGCCGGTACCTGGCCCGGCCGCTATGTCGACATCGCCGACAAGCTGTGTGAAATGGGCCGTCAGGGCCGCGGCAGCCCGGCACAAAAGGGCTGGTACGATCACACCGGCGGCACCGGTCAGCCCGATCCCGAAATCGAGGCCATGGTCGCTGCCTGGCGCACAGAGCACGGCACCGCGCAGCAGACATTTACCGCTGACGAGATCATCATCCGCATCATGGCGGCCATCGTCAACGAGGCCAATTTGATCCTCGAGGAAGGCATCGCCACCAGCGACACGGCTGTCGATATTGTCTGGACCGAAGGTTATGGTTTCCCCAAACATCTCGGCGGACCGATGTTCTGGGCCGAGGAGACAGGGATGGAGCGGATGCGCGAGGCCTTTGCCGCCATCGAAGCGCAAAGCCCCGGCTCGTGGAAGGCCGCGGAAACACTCAAGGGATAGTCGTACTGCCCCGGCAGAGACACGACGGACGGCGGTTCACCGCCAAAAGGGAGAGAGACATGGGCCTGATCAACGTACACAGCTATCTCGCCGGCCAGTGGCTGGCCGCCGATGACGGCGCCCGTCCGATCGCCAGTGCGGTCACCGGTGAGCCTCTGGCCATCGCCGGGCAAGCCGCGCTCGACACACAGGCCATGATCGATTTCGCCAAGCAAAAGGGAGGCCCCGCGCTCCGGGCCATGAGCTTCCATGACCGCGCCCGGATGCTGAAAGCGCTGGCGCTGGAACTGGGCAAATTCAAGGACGAGCTCTATGCGCTGTCCTACACTACCGGCGCCACCAGGTCGGATTCGATGATCGACATCGATGGCGGCATCGGCACCATGCTGGTCTACGCCTCGAAAGGCCGCCGCGAAATGCCCGATGGCCACATCTATGTCGACGGCGATCTGGAAATGCTCTCGCGGGGCGGCACGTTCGTCGGCCAGCATGTCGCCACTTCGCTGCAGGGCGTCGCCGTCCACATCAACGCCTTCAACTTCCCGGTCTGGGGCATGCTGGAGAAGCTCGCCCCCACCCTGCTTGCCGGCATGCCGGCGATCGTCAAACCGGCCACCGCCACCTGCCATGTCACCGAGCAATGCGTCCGCCGCATGATCGAATCCGGCATCCTGCCTGAAGGCGCGGTGCAGCTGGTTTCCGGCGGTCTCGGCGATCTTCTCGACCGGCTCGACTACCAGGACGTGGTCGGCTTCACCGGCTCGGCCAAAACCGCGCTGATGCTGCGCTCCAATCCGATCCTGCTAGAGAAATCCGTCCGTTTCGTCGCCGAGCAGGACAGTCTCAACGCCTCCGTACTCGGCCCCGACGTGACCGAAGCCAGCCCGGAATTCGATATTCTGGTCAAGGAGGTGGTGCGCGAAATGACCGCCAAGGCGGGCCAGAAATGCACCGCCATCCGCCGCATCATCGTGCCGGAGTCCCTGCTCGGACCGGTCGGCGACGCCATTGCCGCGAAACTCGGCTCCATCCGCATTGGCGATCCCGCGCTCGAAACCACCCGCATGGGGGCGCTGGCTTCCGCCGCGCAAAAGGCCGACGTGCTCGACAAGGCCCGCCAGATCGCCGCCGAATGCCGCCAGATCGCCGGCGACCAGGACACGTTCGAGGTCCATGGCGCCGACAAGGCAAAAGGCGCCTTCGTCGCCCCGATGCTGTTTGCCTGCGATGATCCCGATGCCGCGCAAGCCGTGCATTCGGTCGAGGCTTTCGGCCCGGTCGCAACCCTGATGCCTTACCGCGATCTTGCCCATGCCGGTCAATTGATGAACCGTGGGCGCGGCAGCCTCGTCGCCTCCGTCATCACCCATGATCCCGCCGTCGCCCGCTCGCTGCTGGTTGACGCCGGCGCCGCCCATGGCCGCATCTATGTCAACAACCGCGACAGCGCCAGGGAAGCCACCGGCCATGGCTCGCCGCTGCCGCATATGGTCCATGGCGGCCCCGGACGCGCCGGCGGCGGCGAGGAACTCGGCGGCATCCGCGGCGTCATGCACTACATGCAGCGCACCGCGGTCCAGGGCAGTCCCGACATCATCTCCGGAATCACCGGCACCTGGGTCAAGGGCGCAGCACGGCCGAAATCCTCCGCCCACCCCTTCACCCGCAGCTTCGACGAACTTGCGATCGGCGACACCATCGAGGCCGGCCCGCGCACAGTCACGCTGGAAGACATCGAGACCTTCGCCCATTTCACCGGCGACACGTTTTACGCCCACATGGACGAGGAAGCGGCCAAGGCCAACCCGTTCTTCCCCGGCCGGGTCGCCCACGGCTACCTGCTTTTGTCCTTCGCCGCGGGCCTCTTCGTCTCCCCAGACCCCGGCCCGGTGCTGGCCAATACCGGCCTCGACGGGCTGAAATTCATGAAACCGGTCTCACCCGGCGACGCCATTTCAGTGATCCTCACCGTCAAACGCAAGACCCGTCGCACCGACGACTATGGCGAAGTCCGCTGGAATGTTGCCGTCATCAACCAGGATGGTGATGATGTGGCCGAATACGAACTGCACACGATGAACCAGTACGGCTGACGTGGCGCACGGCTGCGATCGCCAGGCGCTTGCAACGGCACCAGGCAAACAAGACCATTGAATCCGTGCACCACTGGTGCATATTAAGACTGTTGCACGGTGGTCCGCCCCTGGGTCGCCGGCTGCAGCTTGAGGATTGTCGGCCATGTCTCAGACGACCGTATCCAGACTTTCCGATTGCACGGGCCTTGAAACATCCCGCCCGTTGCTCGATGCCATGGCCAATGCGGTCTACACCACTGACCGCAATGGCATCATCACCTATTACAATCCCGCCGCCGCCACGCTCTGGGGTCGCGAGCCGCAGATCGGCGTCACCCAGTGGTGCGGATCCTTCCGCATGCGCAATCTCGATGGATCGCCGCTCGCGCATGAAGATTGCCCGATGGCGGTCTGCGTCAAGACCGGCAAGTCTGTCGACAATCGGGAAATCCTCGTTGAACGCCCTGATGGCATGCAGCGGCGCGTGCGCATTTCGCCCCGCCCCGTCCTCGACGGCGCCGGCCAGCTCGTCGGCGCGATCAACACCATCGATGATGTCACCGAGCAGCGCCAGAGCGAGCGCGACCGCGATGCCAGCAATCAGCTGACCCAGTCGATCCTGCGCAATTCCAAGGACTGCATCAAGCTGCTTGACCTCGACGGCACATTGCGCTCGATCAACCCCTGCGGATGCTCCAGCCTGGAACTGGCCTCCCCCGATGAGGCGCTGGGCAAGAACTATTTTGACTTCTGGCAACCTGCCGACCGGGAGGCCGCGCTCGCCGCCGCAGACTCCGCCCGCCAGACCGGATCCGGCCGTTTTACTGCCGATTTCATCTCCAAGTCGGGCAAGACCACGACATGGGACGAGATGCTGTCCCTCATCAACGATGCCGGGGGCACGCCCACCGGCTACTTGGTAATCTCGCGCGACATCACCGCCGAACTCAACGAAGCCCGGGAGAAAACACGGCAGCTGGCACGGCAGCAGTCGCTGACAGAAATCGGCGCCTTGGCCCTTACGGAGAATTCCTTCCAGAGTTTCATGGACCAGACCATCGCGCGGGTAGCGGAGGTACTCGAAGTGCCGCTGGCCAAGATCCTGCCCTTCGCCGACCAGGCCGACCATCTCCTGCTCGCCGCCGGTGTCGGCTGGAAAGAAGGTCTCGTCGGCAACGCGAGCGTCGGTGTCGAGCTGGAATCCCAGGCCGGCTACACCCTGTCGGTCGACGGCCCGGTCATTGTACCTGACCTGCGCGCGGAAACGCGGTTCAATGGCCCGCCCCTGTTGCACGACCACGGTGTGCGCGGCGGCATGAGCGTGACCATCGCCGGCACCACGTCCCGACCCTTCGGGGTCATCGGCGTTCACGACACGCGGCTGAGGGATTTTGACGAAGGCGAAATTGCATTCCTGCAGACGGTCGCAAACCTGATTGCCAGCTGCCACCGCCAGCATGAATCCGCCAAACGCCAGACCCTGCTTGTACGCGAAATCGCTCACCGCTCGGGCAACATGCTTCAGGTCGTCACCTCGATCTTCAATCAGACCGTGCGCAATTCCGAAAGCCTTGCCGACGCCAAATCCAAGTTCGAGCAGCGACTGGCCCAGATGTCGAAAGCCAATTTGCTGATCTCCAACTCCGGCTGGACCAAGTGCGGCGTCAGGGATCTGGTGGCCCAGACACTGGAACTGTTCACCGATCAGGTTGACATCAGCGGCCGTGACGTGGTGCTGCCTGCCGATCTGTGTTTCGATCTCGGCCTCGTCCTGCACGAACTGGCGACCAACTCCAGCAAGTATGGTGCCTTTGCCAGTGACGAAGGCCGGGTGAAACTGCACTGGAGCGTCGAGACCGGTGAAGACAGGCAGGAATTCGTGTTGACCTGGAGAGACAGCATGCGCCAGCCGACCGCCCAGGTGCCGAGCACCGGTTTTGGCGCCAAGCTGATTCGCCAGCTGGTTGAATCCAAGTGGCACGGCAAGGTCACGACCGAACTGCAGCCGACGTTCTCCTGCCGCCTGTCGCTGCCGCTCACCACCGGCTGAGCCCATCAGTCGCGCAACTCCGGCCTCATGCCGCTGTCTGTCATCCTGCCAGCACGATCATCTGACGCAAGACACACGACTATGTTGCATGCCGGGTGCTGACAGCACGGAAAAACCTGATAAGTTCACTCCGCAATTCTTGGGGGGACGATCTTGCTGCAGACACCGGGAAAACCACGAACCCAAACCACGATCGGCATCATCATGATGTGCGTCGGCGTCGCCAGCCTGTGCGTCAACGACGCGCTGGCAAAGTCCCTGACCGACCTCTATTCCCCCATTCAGATCCTGTTCCTGCGCAATGTGATTGCCCTGCCCTTTGCCATCCTGATCGCATGGAAAATGGGCGGTCTGGCCGCGCTGCGCTCGCACCGGCCCGTGGCGCATGTTTTCCGCGGCGGATTGTGGATTGCCGCCACGATCATGTTCTTCACCAGCCTCAAACATCTCGGTCTTGCCGAAGCCACGGCGCTGATCTTCGTCGCCCCGCTGTTCATCACCGCGCTCTCCGCGCTGATCTTCCGCGAGCCTGTCGGCTGGCGCCGCTGGCTCGCCGTCATCATCGGATTCGCGGGCGTGCTGATTGCCGTCCGCCCCGGCACCTCGGCCTTTCAGACCATTTCGCTGCTCCCGGTTGCCACCGCTTTCGTCTATGCGCTGCTGATGCTCTCGGCGCGCTGGGTGGATACGCGCGAAAGCGTCTGGACGCTGCTTCTTTACATGACGGCCACCGGCGCCGCGCTCAGCCTGTTCATCGTCCCCTTCGTCTGGATCCCGATCCAGCCCGAACATCTCTGGCTCTTCGCAGCCGTGGCGATTTTCGGCACCGCAGGCATGACCCTGATGACCCAGGCCTTCCGCCTCGCCCCCGCCGTTGTCGTCGCACCGCTCGATTACACCGCGATTCTCTGGGCCACCCTGCTCGGCTGGATCTTCTGGACCGAAATCCCCGACGCACTCACCTTCGTCGGCGCCGCAGTCATCATCGCCAGCGGCGTGTTCATCATCTGGCGCGAGCACCGGGCGGAGTTGTAGCTCTCGGCAGCAAGAGTAAGGCCTGCCCAACCCCGCTCAACCGAGCTCAGCTTGGCACCGCCCTTTCTGGTCTCGAAATGTTGCTCGCCTAGACGACCAACCCCTCCACACCCGTCACCGCAATCTCGAACGGCTCGAAATGCTTTACGTTCCGCGTCACCAGCACCAACCCGAAATGATGCGCAGTGCCAGCGATCATCGCGTCTGATGCGCCTGAAGTAAAACCATTGGCAACCGCCTTTGCCTCAAGTTCGCCGGACACCTGCGCCACCTCCGCAGTCACCGGCAAAATCACATCAGCGTGGTGCTTGACCAGCGCTCGCAACCAGCTTTCCAGCGACCGGGCCTTCCGCGTCGCACCACGGCTATCCAAAAGCCGCACGCCCTTCTCCAACTCATGGACTGAAACCGCGGACAGATACAGCTGTTCCAGCCGGTCCTGCTCTTCGGCCCAGGACGCAAACCCCTCCGGCACTCCGGGCCTGTGCGGCGCGAGCAGCGAGATCACATCCGTGTCAAACAGATATCCATTCAAAGCTCGATCTCGCGCGCGGGGGCTCGGTTGCGCTCGAACACCTCGTCATCGGTAGCAATATCAGCCGGCAATCGCTTGAGATGCGCAACAAGACTTGGCCCCTTCTTGCCCAGCTCGCGTTTCGCTGCCTCTGCAGCCTCCAAGCTGACCAGCACCGCCGCCGGTTTGCCGTGCCGTGTGATGGTCACGAATGCGCCCGATGCAGCTTCGTCTACAAGGCTGGATAGCCCGGCCTTCGCATCCTTCACACCAACGCTCGACATCGGGAAATCTCCAACTGTAACCACATATAACCACAATATAGAGTTTATTGCCGCGTCTCACAACCATCCGGCACGCCTCTTTGAGGCCACCCGCGACACCACAGACCTCTCCCTCTAGCACCGTCAAAACTCCGCCACGGAACAAAACCCAGCCGCGTTCGTTGGTCCTGCAAATCCCCCCAAAGGAGTTAGCATGTCCAAGATCACCACCATCAATCCGGCCACCTATGAAGAATTGGAAACCTACGACCGGATGTCTGAGGCCGAGGCCGTCGAACGGCTTGAGGCGAGCCATGAGGCTTTTCTCGAATGGCGCAAGCTGTCGCACAAGGAGCGCGCGCCCTACCTCAACCAGATCGCCGACAAGCTGCGCGAAAACGCCGATGAACTCGCAGCCCTGATGACAAGGGAAACCGGCAAGTTGCTGAAAGACGGCCATACGGAAGTCGAGATCTGTGCAGCAATCTTCGAATACACCGCCAAGAAAGGCCCGGAGGCGCTGGCCGACGAAGAGCGGACCCATGGCGCCAAGGGCAAGCGCGGCGTGGTCAGCTACCAGCCGATCGGCGTGATCTACTCGATTCAGCCGTGGAATTTCCCGCTTTACCAGCCCGTCCGCGTGCTGGCCGCCAATCTGATGGCCGGCAATGGATGCGTGCTCAAGCACGCCAGCATCTGCACCGGCTCCGGCCTGCGCTTGCGTGAATTGTGCATCGAGGCCGGCCTGCCCGAAGACCTGTTCCAGGTTGTCCTGATCGACCACGACACCTCCGACAAGCTGATCGCCCACCCGAAAGTCCGCGGCGTCACCATGACCGGCAGCGACGGCGCTGGCCGCCACATCGGCGCCGAAGCCGCCAAGGCCTTGAAGAAGACCGTGCTCGAGCTCGGTTCCAACGATGCCTATCTGGTGCTCGAGGATGCCGACATCGAAACCGCGGTCAAGTATTCGGTCATGGGCCGGCTCTACAACAATGGTGAAACCTGCGTTTCAGCCAAGCGCTTCATCGTCACCGACAAGGTCTATGACGCCTTCGTCGATGCCTTCGTGGCCGAAATGAAGAAGATCACCATGGGCGACCCGACCGACGAGAACAGCCAGCTTGGCCCGCTGTCGAGCGAGGACCAGTTCGACACGGTCAAGAGCCAGGTCGATGACAGCGTTGCCAAGGGCGCAAAGGTGTTGTGCGGCGGCGAAGCTCCCGATCGCACCGGAGCCTATTACCCGGCCACAGTGCTGGGTGACCTCGCCCCGGGCATGCCCGCCTATGATGACGAAATCTTCGGCCCCGTGGCCTCGATCATCCGGGCCAGGGATGATGAAGACGCCATGCGTCTGGCCAATGAAAGCCGTTACGGTCTCGGCGGCGGCATCTTCTCGAAGGACGAGGACCGGGCGCTGAAGCTCGCCCGCGACCACTTCGACACCGGCATGATCCGCATCAACTCCTTCGGCGCGGCCGATCCGAACATGCCCTTCGGCGGCGTCAAGGATTCAGGCTATGGCCGCGAGCATGGCGGCTTCGGCATGAAGGAATTCGTCAACACCAAGGCGATCTTCCTGCCATGATCAAGCTCCACGCCCTGAAATACTCCCGCGCCACCCGCGTGCTCTGGCTGCTCGAAGATCTCGGGAAGCCCTGCGAGCGCGTCGATTATGACCGCACCGAGGAGTTCCGCGCCCCCGAGGCCTTGTCCGATGTTCATCCGCTGGGCAAATCCCCGGTGATTGAAGACAATGGCGAGCTGATCGCGGAATCGGCGACGATCCTGCGTTACTTGGTCGCCAAATACGATGATCACAGCCACCGTCCGCCACCCGGAACCTGGGACTACTGGCGCCACGAAGCGCTCTTCGACTATGTCGAATCGTCCTTCGCGCCGGTGGCCGTCAAGGCCATCATGCCGGCGTTTCAGGGCGAGCAGATCCCCGAACAGGCCCAGACCGCGCTCGACAGACAGCTCGCCTACATCGCCCGCGAACTGGGCGATGGGCCGCTGCTGTTCGGCAACCAGCTGACGCTGGCCGACATCCAGATCTCCTATCTTTTGGCGCTGCTCGACAAGCTCAGCCTGCTTCAAGGCCACCCGCAAATCGCGGCCTACTGGCAGGCGCTGCAGAGCCAGCCTGGCTACATCGCCGCCACCGATGCCGCAGGCCCGATGGCCCCACCCGACTGAGCGAGACCAACGCAGCCGGGGAACCGGCTATGGACAGGAAGTTATTGAAAACAACAGGTTGGAGCATGCTGCTTATTCAATTTCAGCAGGCATGCTCCAGCCTCAAAGCAAGGAAATGATGATGAACATTTTGATTGCCGGCGCGACCGGCCAGACCGGTACCCGACTTGTAAAAGACCTTGTCGACCAGGGCCACACCGCCACCGCACTGGTGCGTGAAAGCTCCGACACCAGCGACCTGCCCGAAGTCGTCGAACTGCGTCATGGCGACCTGACGGACCTTAAACCCGGCGTCTGCGATGGCATGGATGTCGTCGTCTTTGCCGCAGGCTCCGGTGGATCGACAGGCCCTGACATGACCGACAAGGTCGACCGCGACGGCGCCAAGCGCCTCGTCGACCTGGCCGCCGAAGCCGGTGTCAGCCGTTTCGTCATGCTCAGCTCCGTCGGTGCTGACCAGTCGAACCCCGAAGGCGACCTGGCCCACTATCTCAAGGCCAAGCATGAAGCCGACGAGCATCTCAAGGCCTCCGGCCTCACCTATGCCATCCTGCGCCCCGTGGCACTTACCAATGACGGGCGCAGCGAGGCCGTGGTGCTGGGCGAAGAGGTCGACAAGACCGCCAAGGCAGCGCGCGCCGACGTGGCCTACTTGCTCGCGGAAGCCGCAACCACCGGCCACCTCGACGGCCGGGCACTGAACATGCAGTCCGCCTGACCGGCTCCGATTTGCGAGCCTGCCGCATGCCTTGTTGCTCCTCAGCAGAATATGCGGCAGGCCCCTGACAATCTGCACATCATCGCCGAGCTACCGGCCACCCACCCTCTTTTCCAGCCACGGTAAAACCGCTATTCCTCCGCGCATCCCGCCGAAAGGAAATCTGCATGAAAACCGTGTTTGTCGCCGGTGCCACCGGCTATCTGGGACGTTACCTCTGTGCCGAATATCGCAGCCGCGGCTGGCGGGTGATCGCGCTGGTGCGCGATGCGGAGCGGGCCGCCGGACTTGATGCCGACCGTCTGGTCGAGGCCGAGGCTACCCGTCCCGAAACGCTGAAAGGTGCGATGGACGGCGCTGATCTGGTGATCTCTGCGCTTGGCATCACCCGCCAGGCTGACGGACTCGGCTATCACGAGGTCGATTACCAGGCCAATATCAACCTGTTGGCTGAAGCGCAGCACGCCAAGGTCCAGCGCTTCGCCTACATCCATGTGCTCAATGCCGGCAAGATGCAGGGCGTGTCTCTGGCCGATGAGAAAGCCGCCTTTATCAGCGCCCTGCAGGCCGCTGACATCGCCTCGACCGTGATTGCGCCCTCCGGCTATTTCTCCGACATGGCGGATTTCCTGGCCATGGCGCGCTCGGGCCGCGTCTGGCTGTTTGGCGCGGGCAGCAATCGTATCAACCCGATCGATGGCGCCGATCTCGCCGCGGCCGCGGCCGATGCGATTGCGGAAGAACGCGACTGGCTCAATGTCGGCGGTCCGGAAACCTTCACCCATTCCGAGCTGGCAGCCCTTACCTTCAAGGCCGTCGGCCGTCCGGTCAAGATCACCCGCCTGCCGGATACATTCAGAAAAGCCGCTTTGCGGCTGCTGCCCTGGATCACGCCGAGACGCATTCATGGCCCGGCCCAGTTCTTTCTCACCGCGCTGGGGTTCGACATGGTCGGCGAGCCACGCGGCAGCCGCCGCCTTGAGGAGCATTTTACTGACCTCGCCCGCTTCACCGCACCGGATTGACCGGCAAACCCGCAATCGTCAAAGTCCAGAGTGCCGCTGCAATCTTCCGCATCGAGCTCCGGACCGCACCGTGCATCCCGATTTTCTTCGTTCTATCAGGGGCAACCGATGACATCACAAGACGCAAGATTCACAAGCCCATCGGCGCTGCGCAACCGCGGTCCGATTTCCCAGCTGTTGCGCGATGTGCTGCCAGCGAGTGGAACTGTGCTCGAGATTGCCAGCGGCTCCGGCGAGCATGTCATTCATTTCGCCGGACTGTTTCCCGATCTGGTCTGGCAGCCTTCCGACCCGTCGCCCGGTGCCCGCGCTTCCGTCGAGGCATGGGTGGCATCGGAGACCCTCACCAATGTTCTGCCGCCCATGGATGTCGACGCCTCTTCGGAGACCTGGGCGATCAGCCGGGCCGACGCGATGATCGCCATCAACATGATCCATATCAGCCCCTGGCCCGCCACACAGGGCCTGCTCAGGCACGCAGGCCGATTGCTGCCTGCTGGCCACCCGCTGTTCCTCTATGGCCCCTACCGGCGCCAAGGCCAGCCGCTCGTTGCAAGCAATGTCGAGTTCGACGCCAGCCTACGCGCCCGCAACCCCGAATGGGGCATCCGCCTGCTGGAAGACGTGGAAAGCCTCGCCGAGCAATCCGGTCTGTCCCTGACATCCGTCACCGAACTACCAGCCAACAATCTCGGCGTGGTGTTTACGCGACGGTGAGGCGGGGGGACAGCAACATCCCGCATCTTCCCCGTCCCACTTCCCGTCAGCCGGCAAACCGGCTATTGGCTTTTTCCGATGCCAGATCCTGACCCGATTGCCGAAACCATCTCCGACCGCATGACCGCGCTGCAAGCCGCGCAGCGGCTCTCGGCGTGGTCACTGATCGTCAGCTTCCTCGGTGACGCCATCGGCCCGCGCGGCGGCGTCGTGTCTGCCGGCACGGTGCAGAGCGTGATGCAGCGGCTCGGGATTGGCGCAGGCGCCGTCCGCACCGCCATCTCGCGGCTGTCGGCAGATGGCTGGATCGAGCGCTCACGCGAGGGCCGCAACAGTTTTTACCGGCTTTCGGGCGATGTCGGGGAAACCGTACGCGCCGCCGAGCGCCGGATCTACGCCGCTTCGTCGCTGCTTCCCCCAGAAACAACTAAAACGCTGATCATCACGCCCGAGCCCTTGTCAGACGTCACGTTGCAGGCACTCGAGACAACAGGCGCGCTGCAGATTTCACCACAGGTTTTGCTCTGCTTCGCCCCAACCTCCGGGCTGCCCGCGGCCCTGCGCCTGCCCGGCGCAACGCTGGCCGAAACGCCGGCACTTGCCCCCGGCGCAACGATGCGCGACCAGATCGCACTGGCGCGGCAGGCCAACGAGATGGAAGCTTTGCAGCAGGCCTATGCACCGGTCCTCGCCTCGCTTGAAACCCATGCCCCGCCCTCACCCGAGGACGCCATGGCGCTCAGATGCCTGATGATCCATGAATGGCGCCGCGTCGCATTGCGGGTTCTGGCCGTTCCCGCCGATCTCATCGAGCCGCAGGATCGCGAGCCCGAAACCCGCGCGCTGATCGCGGCCATCTATGCCCGCCTGCTGCCGGCATCCGAAGCCTGGCTTGATGCCAATGCCAGCACGCCTGAAGGCACGCTGCCGCCGGCCGACCCGCGCCTGGCCCGCCGGTTTCAACCGTCCCGAGCCTGACCACCGCCCACAGCAAACGTGTTACACGTTTATCTTGACATTCTTCAAGCTTGTAACATATGTTATCCTTCACAGCGGAGGATCTCGATATGTACAGCCAGGGCCTGATCGGTGCCGATTCAAGCACCACGGAATCGGAAGAGTTTCTCAAAGCTTTCCAGGCGCGGGTTGACCGCGAGGAAAAGATTGAACCCAACGACCCGATGCCCGAGGGCTATCGCCGCACGCTGGTGCGCCAGATCGGCCAGCATGCGCACTCGGAAATCGTCGGCATGCTGCCCGAAGGCAACTGGATCACCCGCGCGCCGAGCCTGCGCCGCAAGATCGCGCTCTTGGCCAAGGTGCAGGACGAAGGCGGCCATGGCCTTTATCTCTATTCCGCCGCCGAGACCCTTGGCGTCTCCCGCGAGCAGATGACCGAGGAGCTTCTCTCCGGCAAGGCCAAGTATTCCTCGATCTTCAACTACCCGACCCCGACCTGGGCCGATATCGGCGCCATCGGCTGGCTGGTTGATGGCGCTGCGATCATGAACCAGATCCCGCTCTGCCGTTGCTCCTATGGTCCCTATGCCCGCGCCATGATCCGCGTCTGCAAGGAAGAAAGCTTCCACCAGCGCCAGGGCTACGAGATCATGATGACGCTGGCCAAGGGTTCCGAAGAGCAGAAGCAGATGGCCCAGGACGCGCTCAATCGCTGGTGGTGGCCGTCGCTGATGATGTTCGGACCATCCGACAGCGACAGCACCAATTCCGACCAGTCGATGAAGTGGAAGATCAAGCGCTTCTCCAACGACGAGCTCAGGCAGAAATTCATCACCGCCACCGTGCCCCAGGCCGAGTATCTCGGCCTCAGTATACCCGACCCCGACCTGACGTGGAACGAAGAGACGAAACTCTACGACCATGGCGAGATCGACTGGGCCGAATTCAAGGCGGTGGTCAAGGGTGACGGCCAGATGAACCGCGACCGCCTGCGCGCCCGCAACAAGGCCTGGGACGATGGCGCCTGGGTGCGCGAGGCAGCGCTTGCCCATGCCGAAAAACGCGCCAACCGCCAACCGGTGGCACAGGAGGCCGCAGAATGACAGACACGATGCATGTGGCAGAACTTAACATCGCCCGCCCCCGCTACCCGCTTGAAGACGAACGCATGGCGGGTTTCACCAACAATCTCGACCGCATCAACGCACTCGCCGAACGCAGCCCCGGCTTTGTCTGGCGTTTGACCGGCGATGGCAATGATGCAACCGATCTGGTCTATCCCGGCGAACCTGATGCCATTGTCAATATCTCCGTCTGGGAGAGCGCGGCAGCGCTGGAACACTTTGTCTGGAACACGGTTCACGCCAAGATCTACAATCACAAGGACCGGTGGTTTCCCGCATTCGGCAAACCGTATTTCGTCATGTGGCCGGTGCCAGTCGGTCACAGGCCGAAACTGGACGAAGCCTTTGCAAGACTCAACCAGCTGACTGTCCACGGGAACACGGACGAAGCATTCGGCTGGGACGGTCTGCCGCAACTCAAGAGCTGGATGGAGAAAAATTGTGCCTGACGCCCCGATGAACAATTCGAAAACACAGCATCTCACGCCGCTGTGGGAAGTCTTCATCCGTCCGCGCAACGGCCTGCACCACCGCCATGTCGGCTCGCTGCATGCAGCCGATTCCGCGCTGGCGCTGCAGTCGGCCCGCGATGTCTACACCCGGCGCGGTGAAGGCAACTCGATCTGGGTGGTTCGCTCGTCCGATATCGCCGCCTCCGATCCGTCCTTTGCCGAACCCAATTTCGAGCCTGCCGACGACAAGATCTACCGCCACCCGACCTTCTACGACATCCCCGATGAAGTGGGGCACATGTGATGGCCACAGCAATCGCTAGCGCAGAAGACGCCGCCCTGCGCGCCATACTCGAGATCGCCGATGACGGCCTGATCCTCGGCCACCGGCTGTCGGAATGGTGCGGCCATGCGCCGATGCTCGAGGAGGAGCTGGCGCTCGCCAATATGGGGCTCGACCTGCTCGGCCAGGCCCGCGCGCTCTATGCCCATGCCGGCGAACTCGAGGGCAAGGGCCGCTCGGAAGATGATTTCGCCTTTCTGCGCCGCGAACGCGACTATGTGAACTGCCTGCTGGTCGAGCGCGACAACCGCGACTTTGCCCACACCATGCTGCGCCAGCTCTATTTCGCCGCCTTCATGCAGCCCTTCTGGCGCGCCATTGCCCAGACCTCGTCCGACGAGACCCTGCGCGGCATTGCCGCCAAGGCCGACAAGGAGATGACCTATCACCTGCGCCATTCCGGCGAATGGGTGATCCGCATGGGCGACGGCACCGAGGAAAGTGCTGCCCGCATGGCCGAAGCCGTTGACGAGCTGCACCGCTACACCGGCGAATTGTTCATGGCCTCGCCCGCGCGGCAACAGGCGATCGCTTCGGGCCTGCTGCCCGATCCCGAGAGCCTGCGCGCCGAATGGGACGAGACCATCGCCACCGTGTTTAACGCCGCAAAGCTCGCGCTGCCGGAGATCCGCACCATGCAGAAGGGCGGCCGCGACGGCATTCATGGCGAGGACATGGGCCATCTGCTGGCCGAGCTGCAGTTTATGCAGCGCGCCTATCCCGGCCAGACCTGGTAGATGCCGTGAGCCAGACGCCGACCATCTCCGGGGATCAGGCCACGCCTGCTGCAGACTTCGAGCTCGCCCGCGCGCTTGAAGTGGCAAGCGCCGTGCCCGATCCGGAAGTGCCCTGCGTCACCGTGGCCGACCTCGGCATCCTGCGCTCGGTGAGCCGCGACGAGAGCGGACGCATCGTGGTCAGGCTGACGCCGACCTATTCCGGCTGCCCGGCGGTGATCGCCATTGAGATGGCGGTTCAGACCGCGCTGCTAAGCGCTGGAATCGATTCCACAATCGAGCGCGTCATCTCGCCGGCCTGGACCTCCGACTGGATCACCGACGAGGGCCGCGAGAAGCTGCGCGCCTATGGCATCGCCCCGCCCGTCGGCAGCTCCGGCGGCAGGCGCGCCTTCTTTTCCGAAGACGTGATCGCCTGCCCGCGCTGCGGCTCGAGCCACACCACCAAAGTCTCCGAATTCGGCTCCACCGCCTGCAAGGCGCATTACCGCTGCGACGACTGCGCCGAACCGTTTGACTATTTCAAGTGCATCTGAGGACCTGACCGATGGCCGCCCCCCGCTTTCACACGCTCGAAATCGCCGCTGTCCGCACCGAGACCCCGGACGCCGTCGCCATCAGCTTCGCCATTCCGGAAGAGAGTCGCGAGACCTTCGCCTTCCTGCCCGGCCAATACCTGACACTGCGCGCCGACATCAATGGCGAGGACATGCGCCGCTCCTACTCGATCTGCTCGGCCCTGGGTGAAACCGACCGCCGCACCGTCGGCGTCAAGCGGATCGAGGATGGCCGCTTCTCGAGCTTCGCCCAGACGCTGAAAGTCGGCGACCGCATCGAGGTGATGCCGCCGCAGGGCCGCTTCACGGCCGAGATCGGCGGCCAGCATGATTACCTGCTGCTCGCCGCCGGGTCCGGCATCACGCCCTGCCTGTCGATCGCCAAATCGGTGCTGGCCGGCGAGCCGGACTCCACGGTGACCCTGCTTTACGCAAACCGCAATTCGGCAAGCGTCATGTTCCGCGACGATCTCAATGACCTCAAAGACCGCTACACCACGCGCTTCACGCTTCTGCATGTGATGGACGAGGAGACCCAGGACGTCGAGATCATGAACGGAAGGCTCGATGCCGAAAAGCTCGAGAGCCTGGCGGAGCTTGGCGTCATCGACCCGAAATCAGCCGACGCCATCTATATCTGCGGCCCCGAGCCGATGATCCGCGCGGCCTCGACCGCTCTTGCCACGCTGGGCGTCGATGAAGACCGCATCAAGTTCGAACTGTTCACCCCCGCTCCCGGCGCAAAGCCTGCGCCCGCAAAGGCCAATGGTGCGCCGGTGAATGGCACCGTCAACGGTGCGACACATGGCGCCTCGGTCGAGATCATCCTCGACGGCGCCCGCCGGACAATTCGTGTCGACGCGGGCCAGGACACGGTGCTTTCCGCCGCCACCAGGGCCGGCCTCGACCTGCCCTATTCCTGCGCCGGCGGCATGTGCTGCACCTGCCGTTGCAGGATCGTCGAGGGCGCGGCCAGCATGGATGAGAATTTCTCGCTCGAGCCCTGGGAAATCGAAGCCGGCTTTACGCTCTCCTGCCAGGCCCGGCCACAGACCGACAAGCTGGTGCTGGATTTTGACGCGCAGTAAGGGGCGATGTTTCGGGGACTGGCTGCTTTCGGGCTGATGTTCGCCCGTCGAGGCGTGTGGGTTGATCGCCCGATGACACCCCGCAGCTGCGCCGGATGGACGACGTTCGCGACTTGGCTGACTTCCGCGACCGCCTGAATGATACCGTCCCTACCCGCCGCCTGACGCATTCTGTCGCCTTGTGCCGCCCCTCTCCGTCGTCATCCTCGGACCCAGACCCGAGGATCCATGCCGAGCCCCATCCACGAGCAAACGACAGCGAGACATTACGGAATGGATCCTCGGGTCAAGCCCGAGGATGACGAAACGTGAGATGAGTGCTCGATGACGACCCGCAGCTGCGCCGGATGGACGGACGTTCGAGACTGGCTGCTTTCGGCCGACGCCTTGAAACTGTCCCCGGCATCCAGACAGCCCAAATCCCTGCCGCGCGACCGTGCCGCCGGGGTGTGAAGGAGTTTTGGTCCGGAGGGCCGCGCGCGGGCAGTGCCTCTGGTAAGAATTAATGGGTGGCGCTGCTCTCGCGCGCGGCCCGGAACTTGCCGGATGGCGTCCCCATCCGACAGGCGGCAGCCTCGCAAAACACGCGGAGGTTGGCTCTTCACCTGCCCCTCTTCAGGGCCCTCTCGCCCGGGTTGCCCCGGCCGCGGCCTGGACGGGCCGCGGGAGCTGCTTGAAGCGCGGTTCCGGCACGGACGCTGCTCGCACTCGCGATCATGTCCGCCACAGGCCCGGACCAAAGGCCCCGCTCCTGCCCGCTTGTCGCGGACGAAAACAGCTGAACCCCGGCCCGGTGGCTGGCTTGCGGCTTCCCGAAGAAAAGCACGCCGCCAGCGGAACCACACTGGCCACCGCCTCCCCGTTGATCCCGCCCCACGTCAGGACGCCACCACCGGGCCATTCCCTCCCACCTGCATCGAAACGTTCGCGATCCATCCGGCAGCGGGAGCGGACCGAGTCTGACATGGAACTGGAAGGTGGGGATGAAATGGGGTGGATTATTTGGGGAAGGCGCGGAACTGCTGGGATGGCAGTGAGGGGGTGTCCACGGATGGTTGGGGATTGGGCTGCCAACCGCTAAACCCGGATCTGCGATTGTGCCGAAGGCCGGGGGTTTGGCAACTTTCGGCCCATTGGAGACATTCAGCCTCTGCTTCTGATGAAAGACCAGGTTAAAAAAAACTACGCGTTATCGCTCAAATCAAAGCGCCTAAAACCGAGTTGTCCATGGCATACTCCTCAACCAAAACAGAGTAAAATATCAGCGATTTGGGTCGATCAGTTATTCATCCTATCAGTTTAGTTTCCATTTGGTAGGCACGTCAGCTCACTTGCCTCCAATCAAAGCGCGGCTTGTGTGAAAATTCAAGAATCATCACTGTACTCCATAATATATTTATATATTTCCGGTTTAATTGGACCCCCTTTGGAAATCAAATTTTCTTCTATATTTGTATCCAACTCAATTTTATCTTTCCGAGTCATATGCCAGCAGTCTTCTGCGCCTTTTGTAACCCTATAATAATTTAGAGCTTTTAGTAATGCGAAGCGCACTTGAGGAATTCTAATTAATCTATCAAGTTCAACCGATGCGGTTGCATACGCCTCAAAGAGCAGCTTGAAAACGGCGGCACCCAAATATGGTTGACCGCTAAACGTAGGGTATTCATCCGCAACCCGCCCAACCAGAGCCTTGATATTGGACTGGTCCAAGTCACTAACGCGCTGAAACACCAATCTCGCAAACCAATAGTCCGGATTATTCGCAAGCGCAACAGCGACAGCTAATATATGAGGGCTATTTTTAATGTAGCGCTCTACTACGACGGGTATTGGTTCGCGAACTACCTCTCTGGCGCAAAGATACTCCTGTATTACGAGATGAGAAAACTGATACGTTTGGAATCCTACTCTTACAAGGAGGCCGTTATGAGCTTCAATTTCTGCCGCAACTTCTTCAGCTTCTTCATGTGGCAAATTAAATTTTTCAGATATGGCTTTGTAGCCAAAGATCAGGTCTCTTCGCTCAAATGTAATTGAGTTTTTTCTAAAATCAATTTCGTTATTTCTAAAGGTTAGGAAATGAGCAAATCCAGATAAAAACTCTATCTTCTCATCTGAACGGAAGCCATGGTATTTTGAGGAGCGTTCAATTTTACGCTCTGCATCCCAGTCCTTTATCTGTAATTTTATTATCTCCTTTATTATTTCTGTGGGCCGTTTCTCTAAGTTAATTCCCATTTTATACATGAGTACAAGATAAGAAAGAAATAAAGGTCGACTTGAAAGTTCATTAATGAATTTACTTCTGGTTTTTAATATAAAGTCCTCATAGTCAATTTCGTGGGATAGCTTGATAACCTCAATTTTTTCGTCTTCTGACAACGGACTGATTTCGATGGAATCAAATCCTTCAATTTTCCTATAATCTCCCGACCTGCATGTTAGAATTATTCGAGATCGCGCCAGTTTGGCACGCAGCTTCTCCAAGTCAATTTCAATTTGAGCTCTGTGTTCAAAAGGCATTTCATCTAAGCCGTCCAGCAGCAAGAAAGCTCCGCTGCTATCGAGCAAAGAGGGCAAGAATTCCCAGACAGGCACACCATTTTCTTTATGGTATTGATCTCGACTAGATAACTGGGCTTTTTCAACCGTGGCGGCATACACACTCTTGTCGGCCTCAGAAACGCTGCAGCTAAATCCCAAAGTTTGGGCAATAGACACAATTATCGGCTGCTCAGTATTTATTTTCCGAAATTCAATAAGTAAGACATACTGAAGCAAATCATTTTCTTGAACTGGACTCGAAAAAAAATGTCGCGCTATTCTTTTTAGAGTTGTCGTTTTCCCAGACCCTGGATCACCCAATAATAAAAGATGCTCGCCTCCGCAAATAATATCCTTTTCATTTAAAGTGATTCCATCATGATCAACACCACGAAATCGCCTGGGGCAATCCATTATTCGTAGTGGAATAGTCGAATTTTCAGTTGTTTTAGCTGAAGCACTTCCGAAGATTTCTAATCTTCGGCTCCAATTATCTACTTCAACCAAATGTTTACCTATACGTTTCTCTAACCTTTCTATCTCTGATTTAGATTGCGTGAGATTTGTTTTTGCCGCATCGATTATCAGTTCAATCGATTTCTTGGCGAAATGTAGTCCTAAGGCTTCTAGCATTTCGTAATTCCATGCTTAATGACAATTTTCGCCAGACTTACGCCTAATTAGAGCTACCATATTGTACACGCAGGCCTTGTGAATCAATGACAGTTTGCCGGTGATAACGAAGCCAACTCAAAACCCGCGGAAATCTTCTGGCCGGGGAGCACTTTGGCGGGAGCACTTTAGGTAGTAGCAAACTCCAAATTGTTGAACCAGAGCGGAGTTAAAACCAGTTCAAGCTAGGCATTTTAGGCTTCTTATTGGGCAGAACCAACTCGGAATGGGAGGGTGAAGCACTGAGGCCAGTGCAGATAGGCTTGCTCCAAAATGTCCATTTCACGTTATACCTACCCCGAAAGTCCGCTTTCCGCCCAAAGTCACCCTTTACCGCTGCGTGCGCTCCCAGTCATCACCGCCATCTTCTGCGCATCACCCTAGCCCCGCCACCCCATGTTCCCCCTCCCCGAGCCCCAGCCGGTACTGATATCCGTTGGTCAACTTGTTGTTGGTCAGGCGGGCGGCTTCGACGACGGCTGCATCTACGG